>Ga0316204_10000287_pt1 | contig 207460 bp, 188 predicted proteins | sample 6monrhotite_MG_2_FD_205661 | JGI IMG/M metagenome (GOLD analysis project Ga0316204, IMG submission 205661) | Microbial mat bacterial communities from mineral coupon in-situ incubated in ocean water Damariscotta River, Maine, United States -... | ecosystem: Environmental > Aquatic > Marine >... | reverse complement strand
TGCCCAAGACTGAGCGGATCAATCCTGCAAGAAAAAAGAAATCCGAAAACACGTAAGTCGGGTTAATCGTAGGTCGGAGTAGAGCTTGCGAAACCCGACAACTTAACTTTCAATTTTGTAATTTGTACGTTGATGCAACCACCGCGTCGGGTTTCCTGCGTCTACCCGACCTACCCCAAAGTTGGCAACTTGATTGTTATGTGGATATACTGTTTTAGAACTAATTAATGGAATTGAATGATGCAATATCGACGAACGAGGATTGCGGGTGGAACGTTTTTCTTTACAGTTAATTTGGCTGAACGTAATCGAACACTCTTAACCGATCATATTGATGTGTTGCGTCCTGTGGTCAAACAAACACAAATAAATCATCCTTTTATTATTGATGCCATGGTTATATTGCCTGAACATCTGCATGCGATCTGGACTTTACCACCAAATAATTCTGACTTTTCTACTCGTTGGCGAATAATAAAATCGAATTTCTCTCGTGCACTGCCCAAGATCGAACGGATCAACCCGGAAAAAAAAGAGATCTGAAAGAGGCATTTGGCAACGCCGATTTTGGGAGCATCAAATTCGAAATGAGCGCGATTATCAACAACATATGAATTACGTTTATTTTAATCCTGTGAAACATGGTTACGTGGATAGCGTTAAGGATTGGGTGTATTCAACTTTTCATAGAGATGTTGAAATAGGATTGTATTCAAAGGAATGGGGAAGTGATGTTGAGTTGCAATTATCGGCGGGAGAAGCGAGTTAACTAATCTCCGTTAGCCGAGTTAATCGTAGGTCGGAGTAGAGCTTGCGAAACCCGACAACTTAACTTTCAATTTTGTAATTTGTACGTTGATGCAACCACCGCTTCGGGTTTCATGAGTCTTCCCGACCTACCCCAAGGTTAGTAATTTGGTTATTAAGAAAATGGTTCGAGTAGGCTGAGGGGCTTTGAAGCCACAACAAAAAGGACTACTTTGAGATCAAACTCTCACGAACCAACTTAACCATTTCCCCTATTTTCTTTGGCTCCAACCAACGAGTTACGATCAATAAATCATTTTTCTGATCAACGACAATAAAATTTCCACCAAATCCTGCGGCGTAATAGATAGATTTATCCGCAACTTCATTCCATTGACGACTTCCTCGGTTTAACCACCACATATATCCATAACTTGCATTGGCTTCTGAAGGTTGCCGAGCTTGCTTAATCCAGGATTTTGAAATTATTTGCTTATCCCGCCATTTTCCCTGATTTAAAAAGAGTAAACCAAAACGCGCTTGATCTAAGGTTGAAATAAAGACACCGCCGCCTGAATGCCCGCCACCGGTAACGGACTTCATTTTTTGTCCATCAAGAGTAACCCAGGCATCTTCATAACCGAACCATCGCCAGGTGGTAGATGCGCCAATCGGATTCATGACTTTTTCTTTTAAAATTTGCGGTAAAGGTTTTCGCCAAACTTGTAGCAATGAATAGGCAAGTACATTGACCCGGACATCGTTGTATTCCATTACACTACCTGGTTTATTGAGTGTACGGTTTTTCCAATCGTCTAAATCGCCTTCTCGCGGAGGGCGATCTGCCCAATCTTTTATGCCAAAGAGCTCACCTGACCAATCGGAAGATTGGTTTAATAACGTGTGCCAGCTAATCTGACTATTATGATTACCTTTAAATGTATCATCCCATACATAATTGCTAACTTTATCATGGGTGCTAGTGATTAATTTTTCATCCACCGCAAGTCCGGCTATGGTTGACAGGTAGCTTTTAGTCACACTAAAAGTCATATCGACACGATCCACATCGCCCCATTGAGCGGCAATATATCCGTCTTTGATGATTAAACCGGCGGGGTCGCCTCGTTTTTTGGTTGGGCCGAGTATTTGATGGAATGGCTCGGCTTTAAATCCTTTTAATATTGCAATACGCAGATCGCGAGAGCCTGAATATTCATTCTTTTTTGCGAATTCGACGGCTTTATTAAGTTTTTTTGTGTTCAAACCCAGATCAGCGGGAGTGTGTGATTGCCATTGACCTCGTGGTGGAAAATAATCGGAGGCGGTACTATTTAAGCTGAATGTGGTTAAGGCGAATGTGGCGAGTAATATAGCGAGCGTTTGCTTAACTGGTATGAAATCAATCATTATCAAATATCTCGGATTTTATCTGGATGGTGTCAATATAATCCTTGTTGCCGTTTGAGTCAAAAGTCGACACTGATTGCCCGCATGGAAACTATTTGTTATGGTTTGTGCTTGTTACACACAGTTCATTTATTAGGAAACGGATATGAAAAAATTTCTTCTAATTATACTTATCAGTGCCTCTTCTTATCTAAAGGCAGAAATCAAACTGGATCAACTGAGTGTGCCAGAGGGTTTTAAAATCAGCTTTTTCGCAGAGGATGTGGCAAATGCTCGGCAAATGGCATTATCCGATTCCGGGATTGTTTATGTTGGAACGCGTAGAAAAGGCATGGTCCACGCTCTTCAAGATACTGATAATGATGGTAAGGCAGATAAACGATGGATAGTCGCTGAAGGACTTAATTTGCCTTCGGGTTTGGCATGGAAAGATGGTTCACTGTATGTGGCGGAAGTACATCGTATTTTGCGTTTTCCGAAAATTGATGAGCAATTAACTAAGAAAAAATCTAAATTACCAACCTTTGAAGTCTTCTTTGCGGACCTTCCGACGGATAAACATCACGGCTGGAAATTTCTTCGTTTTAGCCCGCAGGGTAATTTGATTATTCCTGTTGGCGCGCCTTGCAATATTTGTGAAGCGCCGACGGATAAACATTCCAGAATTTTTTCACTAGATATGAAAACCAAAACATTAACGGAGCTTGCTCAAGGTGTTCGTAATTCAGTGGGTTTTGATTTTCATCCCGATAGTGGCGAACTATGGTTCAGTGATAATGGGCGAGATATGATGGGAGATGATATTCCACCTTGTGAGATTAATCGAATTGTTAAGCCGGGTTCGCATTTTGGTTATCCTTATTTTCATGGAGATGATATTAGCGATCCTAAATTTGGCGAAGGTAAAAAAGCACAAGATTATGTTTCACCAGCGCTGAACCTGGGCGCGCATGTTGCGCCGCTAGGCATTCATTTTTACAAAGGCGGACAATTTCCCAAAGAATATCGAAAGCAGCTGCTAGTTGCAGAGCATGGTTCCTGGAATCGAAGTAAAAAAGCAGGTTATAAAGTTGGATTGGTTACTTTAGAAAATTCAAAGGTTGTTAAATACGAATCTTTTATTTCTGGATTTATGCAAAAAGAAGTCACTTATGGACGACCTGTTGCAATGTTAGAACTTGATGATGGGAGTCTGTTAATTTCAGATGATTATGCCGACGTCATTTATCTAGTTACTTATAAAAAATAATCGATTGAGTTTCTTGACTTTGTATTTAGTTCGAGCATTTGAAAGGTTTCCTCATTCCAACTTTCATCCAGAAGGAGATAAGGCGATAATTCCCTTCACTTGGAAGAAAGGGAGAGCGATATTTAAACTTGTCATTATCACAATGGTGTTATTGTTTTTGAGTAACTATTGTTTTAGTGACGTAGTCGATAAGAAAAATACTACCAATACAATCGAGAAGAGTGGAACTTTAATTTCTAAAGAAAACCGGAACCATGATTCTGAAACGCCAGTGTTAATTGTTACTGGCACACGCCAAGCAAGTGAATTAAATGAAATAAGTAATAGTATCGATCTCGTTAATGAAAAAGAACTGACATTGATAGGTCATGCTCATATCAATCAAGCTCTTTCGCGAATACCGGGAACCTGGATTAGTCGAGGAAACGGTCAAGAACACCTGACGGCGATTCGTTCGCCAGTTTTAACTGGTGCTGGTGCCTGCGGCGCGTTTTTTATGGCGGAAGATGGGATTAGTCTACGAGCTTCGGGGTTTTGCAATGTAAATCAATTGTTTGATGCCAATAGCGAGCAAGCAGATTCAATTGAAGTAGTGCGAGGTCCGGGAAGTGTGCTCTACGGTTCAAATGCAGTTCATGGAATTATTAATATTATTAGCCCTGATTTATTTAACAATCCGATTGATTACTTGGAGTTGGAGGCTGGCTCTTTTGAATATTTGCGCAGTCGATTCAGGTTTTCAAAGATCGATCAAGAAAACGCTTATAGCCTCTATGGAAATTTTACCGATGATAATGGTTATCAAAAAGAAAGTGGTTTTGAACAGCAAAAATTAAATTTTAAATACCAGTTTCAAACAAAGAATTTTTCCAGCAAAAGTTTGTTTAGTTTTAGCAATTTAAATCAAGAAACAGCAGGGTTTATTCGCGGTAAGGATGCATTTAAAGATGATGAATTAAAGCGAACCAATCCAAATCCGGAGGCTTATAGAGATAGTCAATCCTGGCGAGCCTATAGCCAACTAAACTGGCAGTTATCAGATGAAAGCAAATTCTTTATAACGCCGTACGCAAGATATACAAGCATGGAGTTTATCCAGCACTTTTTACCCTGGAAACCGATTGAGAAAAATGCGCATAAAAGTTTAGGAGTTAAAAGTTTATATACTTTTTATCAAGAGGATTTTCATTGGCATGCTGGAATTGACTTGGAAGCGACGAGTGGCGCCCTATCAGAAATTCAAACCGATGACTTTTCAGAAAGTATTCCAGTTGGCATCCATTATGACTACCAGGTTAAGAGTTTTATCACTTCGCCATTTTTTGACTTTAACTGGCTTGCAACTGATAAGCTGAATGTTAACGCCGCGATACGTTATGATTACATTCGTTATGACTATGATAACTTACTAGAGCAACAAACTCCTTGTGCTTTCGAGGTAGATGATTGTCGCTTTTTTAGTCCTCCAGATCATAAGAGGAATTTTAAAGATTGGTCTCCACGAATTAGCATAAACTATTTAACCGAAAAAAATAATCAGTGGTATTTCGAAGCTACACGTGGATTTCGATCGCCACAAGCTACGGAGCTATTTCGTTTACAAGCCGGACAGCAAGTAGCCGATTTAAAAAATGAAAGATTAACCAGCATTCAAACAGGGTTTAGAGGGGGATTATTCGGTCTAACTTATGATTTAAGTTTGTATCATTTAGATAAACAAAATTTCATCTTCCGAGATAGTGACCGACAAGTCGTAAGCAATGGTGAAACCAGTCATCAAGGAATAGAACTGTCGTTGGATTATGATTTTATCGAGCGATGGAAAGTTTCTCTGGATGCCAGTTATGCGAAACATCGATATGAAAACAATATACTGATCAGCCAAGTCAATATTAAAAGCAATCTAATCGATACGGCACCCAAAAAGTTAGTTAATGCTAGAGTTATTTGGAGTCCAACGGATAAATATTTATTGGAACTAGAAATGCTTCACCAAGGAGAGTATTTTCTTAATTCAGAAAATACAGCAAGTTATGAAGGTCATCAGTTATTTCATTTACGTGGACAGCTTAATGTAAGTGACAATCTAAAAGTTAATATTAGGCTACATAATATAGCCGATAAAGACTATGCGGAAAGAGCAGACTTTGCTTTTGGGAGTTATCGGTATTTTGTGGGGCAGCCTCGCTCGTTTTTGATTGGGGTGCGGTATAAATTTTAATTGGCGGTAATCGGTCAATCTCATGATAAGTTATTTGATATGAGAATAGTCTTTTCAAACTCCTCGCACTCTCAAATAATCTCGGAAATTTCTCTGTAACTATCCTATATTTAAAATAATAACTGCTAGAGTTGTTATTTGGATCTCAATTTAGTCAGGTAAAAACATGCCCGAACAACCAGAAACCGATATTCTTCAAAATAACTCTAGTTCGGGGTTCTATATCCCTCCACAGCCCGGTTTAATTGAGCAGATCAATACCTGTGGTGCAGACTTAGATATGATTGGTGAGGTAATTTCGGTCGACCCCGGAATAAGTGCTGCTGTGATCAAGGTGGTGAATTCTCCTGCTTTTGGGTTGTTGAACAAGATCTCGTCAATACCTCAAGCGGTAGTTATGCTGGGAGTTGATAGAGTCGTTAGTATTCTTAAAACGTTGTTATTGCGTAAGTCGATGGCTGAGCTGGATACTCGGCTCAATATGGCATTATTTTGGAAATGTTCATTGTCGGTTGCTACGGTGGCTTCGACTATTTGTCGGCAATTAAACCTTGCTGTTGCTGATGAGGCTTATACTTTGGGACTTTTTCATAATTGTGGTGTACCAATATTGGCATCAAAATATAGCAATTATCAGCAGGTCATTGAGTATTCTTATAGTCGTGAAGATGGTCGGATAACCAGTGAAGAGTTTGCGAAATTTGGGGTGCATCATGCTGCGGCTGGTTATCGAGTGGCGCGAGTTTGGAACTTGCCCAAAGTGATTTGTCTTGCGGTTAAAAATCATCACTCGGTTGACCGTATTTTGGATGATCAATCAATCGAAAATCCGACCTTGAAAACCTTATTGAGCGTCTTAAAAATGGCTGAAGATATGGTCAACTTGCCAGATAAATTAGCCCAATGTGATATTGATTTTGAATGGCAAAAAGTTGGTTCAAAGGTTCTTGAGTTTACCGGACTTTCTGAGTATGACTATGAAGATTTGAGAGATGCGGTTAGATTTACCATCGGCGAAGAGATGTAAACATCTGGCAGTGGAAGAGACGTAAAACTTCTTATCTGACTTCGAATATATGACTTTGATTTCTGCCATTTTTCTTTGACTGATAAAGTGAGTTGTCGGCATTTTCTAACCATTGCAAAGGATTTTCTATTTTTTCGTTAAGCTGGCAGATCCCAAGGCTCACGGTAAATTTGATTTTATGCTCGCCGTGAACAACTAACAAGTTTTCTATTCTTTTGCGTAATCTTTCAGAAAAAATCATCGCATTTTTATCATTCGATTCTGATAGTAAAACTACGAACTCTTCTCCGCCGTACCGACCACAAATATCGACATCTCGAGCAGACTCTATCAGCGCTTTAGAACATTGTCTGATAACTTCGTCGCCTGCTTGATGACCATAGGTGTCATTTACTTTTTTAAAGTGATCGATATCGAAAATAACCAGGCTAGTTTTGTTTTTGTATCTTTTATAATAAGAGAAAGCACGTTCTTGGCATTCCTGCCAGTAGCCGCGATTATTTAGTCCGGTTAACCTATCAGTTCGACTCAATTGCTCCAGTTGAGTGTTGACTTTTTTTAAAGCATCTCTATTAGTCGCTACATCGGTCACATCATAAATAATAATGCAAATATTATCGACTTTGCCATTAGTTGACACAATCGGAAAAATTGACATGTTTTGGTACATAAATTCAGCAAGCCCGGTAATGGGGCGATAGTTTTTGAATTTAAAGATATAGGGTCTTTGCTCCCATGTGCTAAAGGCACTTGTTTTTAAATGAAAAACTGATTCTACCTTGTGTTGAAACCAACCTTTATCAATTTCTGGAAATAAATCTAAAAGATTTTTATTGCGGGTAGCGCTAGCCAGTATGCCACTATGGTTTTCCATAAAAGAGTTCCACAGCTGGACTTCGTTATTTTTGTTTAGCACCGCTAATCCGACTTCTATGTTTTGCAACATATCCATCATCCAATGGAATTCTTTTAGTTGGTCTATGTTGTTTTGCATAATAGTTTATTAAAACTTTAATAAGTTAAGTAGCTAACTCTACGTTTGATTGAGTCGATACTGTCTTCGGTAAATAGCAATAATAAATCGCAATTAATTGCTTCGTTTTCAATTTTGTAGTTAATTTCAATTGAGAGAGTTTTTGTCCAGTGTTTGACGCTGTTGTTGATTAAGTCTGGTATTTTTATGTGCTGTCCAAGCACCTCGGGGTGTCCTTGACTAAAATTAAGGTTCAGTTGATCAGAGATCCCTTGTAGGCAAGAACCAACAATAATATTAGCGATGTCCATTAATAATTCTAGTTCTGTGTTGTCATCAATTTCGCCTTGATATTTAATCATTGATGCAATTTTTTTAAAACTTGAGTCATTAAAGATTAACAGAGCTTCACCCGATATACCCGGTCCGATAAAACCTTGGCAAACAGAGGATACGTTTTGTTCTTGATCTGCAAATTGTAGAGCCATGTATAATTCGTTGAGCTCAATATGATTGACCTTAGGGATTGGGAGCTCTACAAAGACGTTGAGAAATTCAGCTAGAAGAGCGCCAGCTCTACCCATCGCTACATTCGCAACTTCTTGACAGGCATCTAAAAAAGTCTGTTCGTTTTCGAAGATATCATCGCTGTTGGACTTATCATTTGTTTCAATTTCGAGAACCGGCGTTTCGTTTGCTTGGTAAAGCCCTGTTTCTTGGAGAGTTTCTAACAATAAATCCTGGCTGATCGGTTTTTTTATAAAATCAAAAGCACCTAAGTCAAGTACTCTTTCTTGCGCAGTGACCTGAATATCGCCAGAAACGACGATAACCGTAATATTTAGCTCTTGGGTATTAATTTCTTCGAGGGTTTCATAGCCATCCATAACAGGCATGTTGAGATCTAAAAATAGTAATTCAGGAGCGTTTTGCACAATGACTTCGAGCGCATGACGACCATCTTCTGCAAATAGTACTTCGACATCCCAATCTTTAGGTAAGCAGCGTGCTAGCTGCTTTCTAGCCATTCTGGAGTCGTCACATATCAGTATTTTCATGGTCATGAGATAGTATTGGTTAATCCAGAATCCTCTTGTTGACGGGGATCTAATGATTAAATTTAAAAAGCGTTCTTCGCGTAGCTGTCAGGCTTCTATTAAAGATAGCAAAGATATACGAATTTTCCAGTTTGTTTGCTAGCAAAATCTTGTCTCTGAATCCAGTTGATACGAACGTGGAGCAGAAACGACTAACAGCAGGGTGTGCGTTTTGTACGGACAGGTTAATCGAGAACTAGTTTTTTGATAGATATTGGAATTTTCTAGCGATCAGTTGTTCGATTTCAGTATTTGCATTGAGCAACTTAAAGTGATTTCTATCATCAGTATCAAGAGCAGATACTTGAGCAATGCTTTCTAGATCAGTTTGCGGGATAGATAAGCTAATAACATCACCGTAGTTAGTGATTAATGACAGTTGTTTAATTTTATCGAGGGATTTGTTGACTAGCGAAATGCCTGTGGTGATCTCTTGTCCGTTCTCAAGATATAACACTGACGCTTGAGTCATAAATGCTTTGACTGGCATATTTGGGGTTAGGCTAGAAAGCAATCGCTTGACTAAATAGATGAGGCTAACGGCTTCAGTTAATTTGTCCTTCTTATTTTTGCTATTGTCGTTACTCAAGTCTGAAATTGGAATCAAGCAACCGGTTAATATATCTCCTTGAGTCTGTACACCAAACGCCTGAGCCGATTTATTGATACATTCTTCTGCTTGAGTTAGGTTATGTGCTATGTCGGGGTTCTCGAGTAACTGGATATCGAATTCTAAATAACAAACTAGCGTATTTTCGACTATTCGAGCATTGATCCATTGATCCGTTTTTTTGGGAAGGTGGATATGCTCCTGCAATTGCTGAAGATGAGTTTCGGAGAGTTTTTTGACTGCATTTAGCCAGTGAGTTTTTTTGTTCGGCGGACGAATATTATTTTGAAATAATAAATGCTGGCAATGAGAAGCTAGCTGTCTGATATTTTTATCGAGTCGAAAAACAATGAGTAATAATAGAATAAATAAAAGCAGAGCAATTCCACCTATCATAAGCTGAACTTCAACAAAAGATTCCCTAAAGTTTTGCTCGAGTTTATATTTGTCGATCTCTAATTTGAACCAACCAGCGGTTATATTTTGGTAGACTAAAGGTTCAAAGAAAACTTTATTTTTTCGCCTTGTGGCAAATTCTAAATTGGCTTTTTGAGTTGATTGTTGTTTATCTAATTGCTTGCCCAGTGTCTTTTTTGCGGTCGGTTCAGATTCATCTTCGGGTGAAAAGTCAGATACCTCTAAATTATTCGCTGCTTGAGCTGAAGATTCAATATCTTCAGGATATTGAGTGACGGTTTGCCCATTTTCTGAAATGATTGCTGCTTGCCGAATATAAGGATCTTTAGCGACATTTTGAACCAGTAGATTGAGTTGTAATTTGTCGTCAGCTAACAATGCTTCAGCACTCGAATCGGCCGCTATGCGAGCAATGCTATGAGCGTACTCGGAAGTGCGTTTAACCACCAATTGCTCTATTTGGTAGTCGATTGCAAACCAGGCCAAGCTTAATATGCAAATGGTGATACCAAATACACTAATTAGTATCCCTTTGAGGAGGTTAGGTGGTGAGCTTTGTGTTTGTTTTTTATTAATATGTTGCATATTTTTATTGTACCAATTCTGGGATACGAGGCAAAGAACAGCCTCACATAAATACTCTTATTGGGATATTTTGATGGCAGGGGGGTTAGATTACTTAGGCCAGATTAGATTGAACAAGTTAGATTGAACAAGTTAGATTGGGCAAGATTGATTGTTCGGTGAAGCATCAAGTCTGGCGTTAATCAATTCTGGCATTTGATTGAAATCAAAATTCCTGTAAGCTACCAGCAAAACCGTCAATAAATAATTTTATCAGAAAATGACTTTGTACGCTTCTAATCGCCTATATCTTCAAACTCCAAAAAATGAAGAACGAATGATCGAACCTAGCATCGATCAACTTATACCATTTACAGGTTTGAGAAAACTATCCTTATTTAAAAAAGAGAGTCGCTCAGCCGATCTAAATAATGCGGAGAAAAAGTTTATTTCCTTGCTTTCGTCAATTGAAGAGCCTGTTTATTTTACAAAAAAAATCGTCGATGGCTTGCTGCTCTGGGAAGTTATAACTGATAGCAATACAATAAATTTCTGGTTGAAGCAACGCGTCGAAACTTCTGATTTCGATTTTATTTTATGGCCGAATAAATATTTTGAATCGCCGAAATTACTGGTCTTTGATATGGATTCGACATTTATTCAAATCGAAGTGATTGACGAGCTTGCTCGCCGTCATGGAGTTGGTGATTCAGTTTCAAAAGTGACCGAAGCCGCAATGCGTGGAGAATTAGATTTCGCTGAAAGTTTGGTTTCGAGGGTTGCCTGTTTACATGGGCTGGATAGCTCGACGATTGAGGATGTTGCTAACAATTTGCCACTCTCAGAAGGTGTTGAAAAGCTGGTTAAGCAAAGTAGAAAACATCAGGTAAAAACAACAATCGTTTCTGGCGGCTTTACACCTTTCGTTAGTCATTTAAAAAATGAGCTGGACTTGTTTGAGGTAAAAGCCAACGATTTGGAAGTTGTTGATGGAGTATTATCCGGGAAAGTTTTAGGAAATATTGTGGATGCAGAAGCGAAAGCAAGATTTGTGAATGAGTTAAAGGACAAATTGAGAATCCATAAGAATGAAATCCTTACCATAGGTGACGGTGCGAACGATTTACTAATGATGCAAGAGAGTGGGTTTAATTTAGCTTATCGAGCTAAACCAACGGTACAACAGCAAGCTAAAGGACGTATGAATTGGACCTTCTTAAATCATTTAATTAGCGTGTTTAACTGGTAATTCTCATTCTCAGTTAAAAACCGCTGGATGAAAAATCGTAAGCCATTTTTTCATTTGGGCGTTGCAGGTAATAACCCTGAATGTATCGAACATTCATAGGCCAAAGAGCGGCGAGCATAGCGGCTTCTTCGACTTTAGAAATAATACTTTGCTTATCTCGGTTATGGATCTCATCTAGCAAATGCTGAACTCTGGCGAGCGATTCTGCATCGCTGTGTAGTTTTTCAGTGACTTTATTAGACAGTTTTACATAGTCTACATCAAGTTGGTCGATTAAAGTTATTTGTTCGGGATCCGCTCCAAACCCTGAAAGGCAAGTGATAAATCCTTTTGCTTTTAATTGCGCTGTGAGAGTGAGTACTCGTTTTAGATGATTGGCTGCATCGCTTTCATCAAATTGAAAAACCAATCGTTTTTTTGCTAGTTTACTGGTGGCAAAGGTTTTTTCAATAAAAGAGAGTATTGATTCGTCAATCAAAGAAACACTGGAAAGGTGAATAAAAATTTGCATTTTTTGTCCACTCGTTTCGGTTTTAATTGCTCTTAGCGCTTGTGCGATGATCCATTTGTCTAGTTTTACACCCAGTCCAGCAATGCGCGCGATAGGAAAAACTTTTTCCGCATCAATAGTGTTATCTGCTTCATCATTAAGTCTCAACAGCGCCTGATATAAAGGCGTTTCTTCACCGTGAAGTTTAACAATTGGTTGATATAAAAGATGCATTCGTCCGGATTCGATAGCTTCCTGGATTTTGTCTACCATCACGGGATCGACATCTCCACCCATTGAATGTATGGCTTTGTTAAAAACTTTAAAGCCATCCCCACTTTCTAGGCGAGCCGCCGCACTATGTGCATCTGAGATGTATTGATCAACATCTGTATTTTTGTCACCAATAGGGCAAATTCCAATGCTGAAAGTTAATTTTACGGTGTGTCCTTCTATGTCAAACAGGTGTTCTTTAACTTGAGTACAAAGCATTGTTGCAAGGTCTTTTGCGATTTTACTCGACTTGTCTTCAATTAAAATACCGAACGCGTGATCGGTTAATCGAGCTAAGGTATATTTTTCATCGACTTTAGCGGTCAGCCATTTTGCACATTCTTGTACAACTTTTTCGACACCCGCGATGCCGTATTCGCCCTGGAGTTGATTATGCTGGTCGTACTCGATATAAATTAAGTTAAAGGTGCAGGTTTTTTCGATGGCTTTTTCTTGGGCTTTTTGTAGTTGTTCAACAAAATAAACTTTGTTGTATAAATCAGTTAAAGCATCCAGCGAACTGAGTTCTTTTAGTTTTTCTTCCAACTCTGAATGATCGGTCGCGGAGCGGATCAAAATCTGGGTGCAGTTTTCATCATCGTAGTTAGCTGGTGATAGCGTCATAATCGCTTCAAAAGTACTCATATCTGATTTAGCGCCGCAAAATGCGAAATTTTGCTCATCACTATTGATAGCAACTTCTTTTAGATGTTGTTTAAATTCTTCCTGGTTTTCTTTGGCGATCATATCCAGCGCTGGGACGCATAAAAGTTCATCGTGGTCGGTAAAAGCAAACAGTTCTAAGTAGGCTCTGTTGGCATATACATGCATTCCATCATGAATGTAGGCGATAGCGTCTTGCGAGCTATCCAAGAGTAAAGTACAGCGTTTTTCACTCGCCCGTAAAGCGAGTTCTGCCTGGGTTTTACTCCGTCTGGTATCTAAGTGACCGATAGCTTGCATGGTAGTCAAGCAGAGCATATCAAGATTTTTATGGCTGACGGTATTACAGGCACCGTCGCTTAACGCTTTTACTATGTCTTGTTCTTTTAACTCATCGAGCATCACAATGGTTGGAATATCGCGTCCAAATTGTGCGATTTGATCCATTGCTTGCTTAGCTGGAAGATCAGGATGATTGGCGATGGTTAAAAGTAAATCTGATACTTGTTTTTCGAGAATTGAAGCGAGTTCTTCGGGCGTTAAAATTTGGGTCGCGCGAACCGCAAATCCTCGATTTCTGAGTGCATTAATAATTGCTTCGGCGTGATTCGATGATGGCTCAATCAATAGCAAATGGATTGTTCTTATTTCGGTGGTCATTAGTTTATTTTGTCCCGTAATCGTACGACTAACTTTGTACTCGTACTCATATTTAATTTGCTAACTACAATATTTGGTTTTGTTGACTATCTTAAACATTAGATAGCTGGATGACATATTCTTTCATTAATAGTTTAGAACGATTACGTCACTTGCTAATTTAATGCTGTCTGATTAAATTAAATCCCATACACCATCTATATTTCCCGGCTCAAGAGAGCGTTTTGGTTTCTTTTTTATTTCTTGGATTTCGCCAATTTTGTCAAAACAAAACTGCCTTGAACTGCCAGATGAGTTAATTTCTTTAGTTAATCGAACTTCGTATTTATTTGCCCCTTCATTTACACGTAGTTTGTTGTTGATATTAAAAGCAAGTGGGTTAGTGATAATACTTGCCTCTTGACCAACTCCTGTTAGAGCCGGAAGCATGAGTGCTCGTTGGTAGTTATTGGTTTCACTACGGCTATTTCTTAGCTGAACATTGATTGGGCTAGCATCTGGAGCAAGTAGCTGCACGCCCATTTGAATGTGGCTTGTTTTAACTTTCCGCCTTACCCACCTGACGACACCAATGCTCCATTGCGGATTGCTCATATCGCCTTCGATAAATCCGATAATTTCACCAGTTTGGGCATGTTTGGGTAGTTCCGATGAGGGGATCTGTAAGCAGTATCCGCCGGGACTCATATTGACTAATTGGCAGCTTTGGATTTTATAGCTGTCTCTTACAATGCTGTCTCGGCTACGTTTTGATACTTGTTTTTCATGTTCTTGTTGTGTATTTGCTTGTCCTCCGGGCTGGTAAAGCTTTGCCCAGACATCTTTACTGGTAATTGCTGAAGTGCTTAAATAATTCCGGTTTGCCTTGACCCGCATGTTATCTTTTTCGGTTGCGACGACTGATAATGTGACATCTTTTAAACTGCCTTCCATCGCATCGATGGCTTGTGATGAATCTGTTACATCGCTGCTGGGGTTGGCATTTTGATTTTGGCGCATTTGAATATTTTCTGACAATAGATAATGAGTCGCACCTAACCCGATACTTACTTGAATTTCTTCTTGACAGTTGGTTCTGGCAAAACTTCGCTGAGTTCCTTGTCCCCAACGGTGAATAAGGTGTTTAAATACCATGGTTTTGCGGGCGCTAAATTTAGCTTTTTCTTGTACCTGCGAAAGATCCAGCTTAAGCTGTTCTATGACGCCGACAACAGATATTTTTAAACATTCCTCATCGTCTTTCTTGCGGTAAAGAGATTTTTGTACCGGAGGATTATTTGAGTTTAAGTTGATGAGAAATGGATGTTTGTTATAGGCGTGGGCTTCAATACTACAAAGAGAAGTGTAGTTTGGTAATATTTCCCATAACAATTCTATTTCACCTTGTCGAAGCTGATAAGGATTGGCAATACTGAGCAGCATGACTTGGGTAAAATAGCTTTTCACGGAATAAGTTTGTTTATTTGAGTCTTTGAACTCCTTAGTTTCTATATCAAAAGATCGAGCGATTTGATAAAGGATATAAATTTCCCGCCAGACCCTGCTTGGAACGGAGGCGTATAATTTGTAACACCGCAAAATAACTAAGCTATGATAACTGATGGCTCGGGCGATGGTACGAGCGAGCAACTTTTTTGATGAACGTGTTACATCGTTGACGATAATTGATTCGATGATCGCGTGGCAGCAAATGGATAATTCCGTTTGAATCGCCTGAACTAACGCAGCAATTTTCTTTTGTTTGTCGGTTAAGGAAATATGATTGTTAATAAACTGTTTTTCTAACGATCCAACCAGTTTTTGAGTGAGGGGGGCTATTATTTTCAAGATGGAGTCGCGAACATCAGGATCGAGTATTGATTGATTGAGATCGACCAATAGTCGATAGGTATGACGCGAGCTGTCACTTAAATTGGCAGCAGGAAGCTGCTCAACCCACAAGTTGACTTGTTTTGGGGTGAGTTCAACAATAGCTTTATGATAAGCCTGAAGTTCTCTCACTGTTAGGCCGGTACTACCTTGCTTCATTTACTCTGTCCGTAAGCAATAAATGGTTCATTTGGCATTTCAACCATTATATCAACAAAAATGAGTCTGTATCGTTGAAATTACGCTAATTGCTCAGCTGTTTGTTGATAATTTATTGTGCGTCACACTTATTCTCTTGATATGTGAAAATAGACTTTTCATTTATCATAGGTACATATATAAATAGTTCATTTTTTGTTAAAAGTCACGGACTTAGGAGAAATTTATAGAAATTTTATAGCTCAAATCAATGAAATTGATTTCATTGAGAGAGGAATAGTATAGGAGGTATCGGATTTTGCTCCTTTTCTAGTGTCAAATCACCTAACATTTGGGGCTGGAAACAGGTATTATTGTCGCCGAATTCTTGAATTTGCCTTAGAGCATTATAAATAGACAGAGAGTAACTAAATGGCTTCTATTAGTACTAACGATTTTCGTTCGGGTTTAAAATTTATGTTAGATGGCGAACCCGTATCTATTGTGGAAAATAACTTTGTCCGACCCGGTAAAGGTCAAGCTTTCTCAAAGACCAAAGTGCTGTTTTTATTAACCGGACGGATAGTTGAGAAAACCTTTAAGTCGGGCGAAAGTTTTGAAGCTGCCGATGTCATGGAGACGGATATGGAATATCTGTACACCGATGGTGAATTTTGGCACTTTATGGATTCTAACACCTTTGAACAAGTAGCTGCGGATGCAAAAGCCGTGGGTGATAACGCAAAATGGTTAACCGAGCAAGACTCTTGCATGTTAACGCTTTTCAATGGTACACCGATTTTAGTTAATCCGCCCAATTTCGTTGTTCAGGAAGTCGTCGAGACTGATCCTGGGCTTAAAGGCGATACTTCGGGTAGCGGAGGCAAGCCCGCTACACTAACCTCTGGTGCTGTGGTGCGAGTGCCTCTTTTCGTGCAGATTGGTGAAAAAATTAAGGTTGATACCCGAAACGGCGAATATGTTTCCAGAGCCTAATTTTTATCATCTTCGTCCTTTACTTTAGTCTTTTTTAACTTGGCAATTTCATTGGATTGCTCTTTGGTTATTTTATAAATGGACTTAATAATGCATTTTATGCCGGTTCTTTTATTAGATAATCCCTCTGTAACGTGAATCGAATCAAATTTCGAGTGTAAACTATTGCCATTGTTGTTGATAATAATTGAGGTGGCAAAGCGTAGATCAGCACAGTAGGAATTGAGTTGGATTAAATAATGTCGAGTTGGCGAAGTGTTGAGAATAAAGTGGTAATTATCTAGAGAACGCCAACCCTGGAAAGAAAATGAAGTGATCCGATCCAATGGTTCCAGTTTTTTCTCGGTGACGTAATTTTGGTAGATTGTTGGTTTTTTGGGGTTAGTAGTGTCAAGACTACTACAGCCAGTAATAATTGACGTATTTATTAGAAAAGTTAACAGAAAAAGAATTCGGGTAATCATAAGTTTTCTCCAGCGTGCATATTTACAGCATTTTTCACTATAATAGATGACTTAAAATTATCTACATTACGAGTCTTAGCTTTTGACTCAGTACAAATATACCATACTCGTAGAAGTATGCGATTATTCTCAATAAATATTGGAGTTAAAAATGATGCGATTAGTTCCCCTTATGATTTGTCTTTTAAGCAGCTTTTCGATTTCTGCACAAGAAGTGAGGTTTTTGAATTTTGAGTCAACGTCTTCGTCAAATTTGCCCTTTTCAAAAGCAACTCAAGTAGGAGAGCTTTTATTCTTGTCGGGAGAATTAGGTGTTGATCCTAAAACCGGTAAGCTAGTTAAGGGTGGCATAAAACCAGAGAGCAAACAGGTGATGATCAATATTTCTGCGACCCTAAAACATTTTAATTCAAGTTTAGACCGTGTCGCAAAATGTACGGTATTTTTAGCCGACATAAAGGAATGGTCTCAATTTAATGACGTTTACCGCACCTTTTTTAAAGGTAATTATCCTGCTAGAAGCGCCGTCGCTGGAAGTGGTATAGGTTTGGATGCTCGTGTAGAAGTAGAATGCATTGCCGTGGTTAATGATGCAGGAAAATAATGCTTACAAAAAATAAAATCATTGAAAGGAATAAATTATTCAAACAGATACGTGAATTTTTTACACAGAAAAATGTCCTTGAAGTTGATACGCCATTGTTACGAAAATTTAGCGTGACAGATCCCTACATGTCTGCATTTTCAGTCGTTTCGCCTACCGGAACGCAGCAAGGTTATCTGCAAACGTCGCCAGAATATGCAATGAAGAAATTATTGTGCGAGAATTCTGGAGATATTTTTCAGTTAAGTAAAATGTTTAGGGCGGATGAAAAAGGAACGATCCACGCCCGCGAGTTTACTATATTAGAATGGTATCGAATTGGGTTTGACCATTTCCAGCTTATGCAAGAGGTATGTCAGTTAATTCAGCAAGTTGTTGAGGTTAATGATACAGATGTTTTTACTTATCAGCAGGTTTTTGAATCGGTTTTAGAAATTAATCCATTTGATATTTCTCTCGATGAACTCAAACTAAAAGCGATTGAATTGCTGGGCGATATTCCAGATGACTTATTATTCGATAACTATTTGTCGTTGCTTTTTTCTGAAAAAATAGAAGCCAGTTTTAATCCCAGAAAAATTACTCTAGTTCATGCTTTTCCAGAGAGTCAAGCGAGCCTGGCTAAGACCAGAATAGAACATGGACTGATCACTGCGGATCGGTTTGAAGTTTATTGTGCGGGGATGGAATTAGCCAATGGGTTTAATGAGTTAACGGATGCGAAACAACAGCTTCAACGGTTTCAACAAGATAACCGAATTAGAAAGCAATTAACTCTAGCTGAAATTGAAATCGATTTAGAGTTTATTCAGGCTCTAGAAAAGGGATTGCCTGAGTGTGCTGGAGTGGCATTAGGCATTGATCGTTTGTTGATGATTAAGCTGGGAAAACAAAAAATTGATGATGTTTTGTTTTCCTGAATTCAAATATAAGTATAGCTAACGATTACAAAAAATCTTCTTTCAACAACTTTCGCCAAAGCTTTGACCAAGTAGCCCAGTTGTGTTTTCCCTTCACTCGAATTGTTAGGTTTTTTGGCAGGTTAAGTGCCAGTAAATCAGCTGCAGATGAGAATTTATCTTGCTTACCATAGGCTAGAATTATTTTTATTTCTGATGAGCTAATCAATTGCTGTAAAAATAACCAAGCATTATCGCCAAAACCTAAGTTAGTATTATTTTGTTGTGTTAAATACCATTTATCTAGACCTCCCTGTGTTTTTATTTCGTCTACCAAAGACAAGTCACCTAAAAAAGGTGAAAATAAAATAATTTGATCAATACTTTGTGGGTATTTCTGAGCGATCGATAATGCGCCGTAACCGCCTAAAGATATCCCGAGTAAAGTGATTTTAGTGTACTTGGTTGTTGCCGGTTTTATTATGTCTAAATAGACTCTTTCGATTAGTTTTTTTTCTTTATAGTAAGCAAAATGGGAATCAACAACTAAGGTGTCAAAGGTAGCATCTGGATCATCAAAAAAGCCCGCCTCTTGAAAGGCAATTGGGTTGTCGCCAATACCCGGCATAAAGATCACTAGATGCGATGTGTTTTTGATGTTCGGAGTGTATTGTACCGTCGAAATTGGCGTAGTAGTTGATTGTAAATAGTAGCAACCGGATAGTAGAGCGATGGTGGTTAGATAAATAAAATTACGTAGTTTCAATTGAGTATGATTCCAATAATGGTTTTACAAAGATTAGCTCTTAACGATCTGTTTTTAATATATCATCTAATCATTTCTCAAGGGAAATATATTTTTGATGTATCAGAAAACTTTCTGTGTTAGCATCCGAAGCAGTTAATTTTCGTGAGCCATGAGGTATAGTATGAAGCATTTTTTAAGCGTAAGGTTTTTTGCAAGTTTATTCTCTGTTGTTATTCTCTCTGCATGTACAAATGCAACGATCAAGACGACAGGGAAAATAACGAACGAAATGAAAAGTAAACAAATATGTGTTATTGCGGGACAACCATCGAAAGAGTTTGCATATGAATCAGTCAGAAAAATAGTTTATGGAAAAGGCAGCTATGGTGGTGTTGCCGAAGTTATACCTCATCTAGCAAATCAAGCAAGAGTATTAAATGCCGACGCAGTTATTAACTATGCGGGCTCACAGAGGTTTGGGTTTTGGCCTTGGCGTTTTGTCCGACCTGTCGTTCGTGGTGAAGCCGTTAGATGGACATCTAATAAAGATTTTCAATGTGAAAAATCAGGTGGTACTTTGTATTAGGTTTCTATGATTAGTTGATACAGCATAAGTCACTTGATGAGATATGAGCTAAAGCTCAATCTCCAAATTATCTAACAACCTAGGCTGCCCTAACCAGGCAGCACACGCAATGAGTATTTTTTTATCCAGACTGGTTGCGTCTTTTAAGTCAATTTGATTGCAAATTTCGAAATAATCGACTTTGAAACTTTTGTTTTTTAACTTGGAAATTGCATCTTTCTTAATTTGAGAAAAGTTAGTATTTCCTGATTTTATCTTTTCAGCACATTTTAGAATAATTTGCCGTAAAGCACCTGCTTCATTTTTTTCTTGCTTCGATAAAAATTTATTTCTAGAACTCATGGCAAGACCATTATCTTCCCTAATAATTTCTCCAGCAATTATTTCGATGGGTAAAAATAAATCTTTTACCATAGCGCTTAAAATTAAGTATTGCTGGTAATCTTTTTTGCCGAATACCACGACGTCAGGCTGCAGAATATTAAATAAAATATTAACAACTGTGGCTACTCCTCGAAAGTGTTGAGGTCGACTTTCTCCGCATAGTCTTTTGGTTAGACGGTTTACTTCTACGCTGGTGTTGGTTTCGGTTCCTATTGGGTAAATAATTTCGTTCGTTGGGGTGAATAAAAAATCAACATTGATTGATTCTAGTTTTTTGATATCTTCTTTAAGAGTTCTTGGGTACTTATCTAAATCTTCATTTGCGCCAAATTGCATTGGATTGACGAAGATGCTTCCGACTAATAAATCACAATGTTTTTGTGCTAGCTTAAATAAGGATAAGTGACCGCGATGCAAGTTTCCCATGGTGGGAATTAGTCCGATCTTTTTACCTGATTTTTTTATTTCGATCAGTTCTTGTTGAATAGTATGGGGATCTTGAAATATTTTCATATTATTTTTTGTTCGTGTGCAGGAGTCGCTAGAATTTTGTAGTGGACAGGCTTATTTGAAGCTATGTTTGTCGCTTGGGAAGGTGCGATCTTTTACTTCGGATATATACTCTGTAATTGCTTGATTGACAGATGTTACATCTTCATTTTCAAAAAAATTTTTCACAAATTTAGGTCTAAAATCGGCATTTAAGCCAAGCATATCTTGTAACACTAGTACTTGTCCATCGGTTTGATTGCCTGCGCCAATACCAATAGTTGGAATTTCTAGTTGTTGAGTAATTTCTTTGGCGAGTGAGGTCGGTATGCACTCTAAAACAAGTAGACTTGCCCCCGCTTTTTCGACCGCTAAAGCATCTTGAATAATTTGCCTGGCGCTGGTTGTTTCTCTGCCTTGAACTTTAAAACCACCTAATGCATCGACTGATTGAGGAGTGAGTCCCAAATGGGCGCACACCGGAACACCTCTCTGCGAAAGTTTATTAATGCCTTGGCATAGCCATTCGCCGCCTTCTACTTTTACCATATTAGCACCGGCACGCATTAATTTGGCGGCATTCTTGAGTAAACTTTCGTCTGTTGAATAGGACATATAGGGCATATCTGCAATTAACCATGCGCCTTGGTTTGCACTAGCCACACATTGGGTATGATAAACCATATTCTTCATAGTGACCGGGACAGTAGAATCATTTCCTTGAATGACCATACCCAATGAATCACCCACTAAAATAACTTCGATACCCTGTTCAGACAGTAGCTTTGCAAAGCTTGAGTCGTAAGCGGTTAAGGCAGCAATCGGCTCACCTTTGGCTTTTAAGTTCTGAATACTATGTAATGTGTGTTTTTTCATGGCTTCGGTTCATGTAACGGTTAAATAACGGTTGGATTAAAGTAATGGCGACCATTACTGGTGGTTTCTATTCGTTCCAACAATTGCTGATAATCTCGCTCATTATTGACTAAATCAATGCCAGATGCATTAACAATTAACAACGGAGACTGATTATAGTAGTGAAAAAAGTCGGTATAAGCGCTTGATAACTGGTTAAGGTAATCATCGGTAATGCTGTATTCCATGGCTATCCCGCGTTTACGAATACGTTTTAGCAGTACGTGAGTAGGCGCTTGCAAATAAATGACTAAGTCAGGAGTTGGCGCATCGATGGTCAAATTATCGTAAACTTGTTCATATAAGTTGAGTTCATTGGTATCGAGAGTTAGCCTAGCGAATAGCCGATCTTTGTCCATCAAAAAGTCCGCAACGTGATTTGGCGCAAACATGTCGCCTTGGCGTAATTCCTGGAGTTGACGGGTTCGCTGAAATAAAAAATATAATTGGGCAGGCAGCGCTCCTTGTTTGGCGTTTTGATAGAATTTTTCTAAAAATGGATTTTCCGCCGCACCTTCGAGCAGTAATTCTGCATCAAAAGAGTCCGCCAACTTTTTTGCAAGGGTCGTTTTGCCCACGCCTATAGGGCCTTCAACAGCGATAAACGTCTTATTGCTTTTTTTGTAACCTACTGTTTTTGTTGATGTTGAAGATGGTTTTGTCACAACTTTTGTATTCCTTGATTTCCTGAATGTTGAGTTGCTGGTGTTGTTAGTTTTGTGATAAGCGCTGTCAGCCGACTACCATCAGGCAAAATGAGTTCTGGTTCTATTTCTGCCAATGGTACCAATACAAAGCTGCGTTGCTTCATTCCATAGTGAGGGACATAAAGACGCGGCTCATCAATTACATGATTGCCGTATAGTATCAAATCGAGATCTAATGTACGAGCGCCCCAGCGGTCTGTTTTTCGCACTCTTTCGTGAGAGTTTTCGATGGATTGGAGTTGTTCCAGCAATTCTATCGCTGATAGCTGAGATCTAAGTTTTACAACAGCGTTTATGTAGTGAGCTTGATTTTGTGGCCCCATTGGCGGGCTTAAATACAAACTAGATTGTGTTAAAAGCCGGGAATCTGGTAGTTGAGACAGTTCGGTGATTGCATCAGTTACTTGTTGTTTTGGGTTATTTAAGTTGGAGCCTATCCCAATATAAGTAATTTCACCCATTACGAACACCTAGTTTTAATTTTCAGGGAGGTTGTTTGATTTTTTAGTTGCTTGGTTCGAATGTTTACCGTACTTTTTGCGAGGCTTTTTTCTTTTCTTTGAGGAAAATTTGGTTGCTTGATTGAGCATTTTTATTCGAACTCCTTGCTCAGCTTCCTGATAATCAGTCCACCACTTTGCCAAAGCAACTAACTCTCTATCATTGCCAGCTCGAAGACATAAGAAATCATAAGCGGCTCTAAAACGGGGATGGTTGATTAAGCTATGTACGCTTTTTCTTTTTAGATTAGTTAACCGAAATTGCAGTGACCACATTTCTTTTGCGATGACCGAAAAGCGTTTTGGAATAGCGATCGCGTGACGCTGAATATCCATTACTTTGGCTGCCGCTTTTTGGTTTGCCTCATACGCAGGCATACCTTTTTTCATTAAGTTTTCAGTAAGATCTTGTAAAGGTTTCCACAAAAATACAGCAAAAAGAAATGCGGGAGTAACGGGTTGTTCATTTGCGATGCGCTTGTCAGTATTGCTTAATGCAGCTTGAATAAATGCATCAAAACCGGCGGTCTTTTTATCGTCTTCTTTGTTACTCAGACTAGTGACAGTTTGAGAAAATAAATACTCCGCAACTTCTCGATCACAAAGCGCTTGCCAGGTATTTTTGGCATGACCAGCGAGTAATAATTTATTGCACTCATCCCAAAGTCTAGCGGAGGAAACATGGGAGAGTAAATTAGCGAGTTCTTTGATTGGCTCGGCAGTTTTTTCTTCGATGGTTAAATTTAATTTACAAGAAAGTCTGATCGCTCTTAAGATCCTGACGGGATCTTCTCGGTAACGTGCTGTTGGTTCACCGATTAAGCGAAGTTGTCTTTCGGCAAGATCTTGCAACCCGTCAGCATAATCAATCACCGAAAAATCTTTGACAGTATAGTAGAGCGCGTTGACAGTAAAATCGCGTCTAAAAGCATCTTCTTGCATGGTGCCATAAACATTGTCCCTAACTAGCATTCCTTGAGTGCTGGTTTGAGCCAGGTGATCTCGTTTTGGTTTATTGTTTCGGTTTTTGCGATCATGTCGTGGAGGTATAACGGCTGTTTTTTGTTCGGAGCCTTCATGGCTTGCTCTAAAGGTGGCGACTTCTATAACTTCTCGACCAAATAAAATATGGGCAAGCCGAAAACGCCGCCCGATCAATCGGCAATTGCGAAATAAATCGTGTACTTGTTCAGGGGTGGCATCGGTGGCGATATCAAAGTCCTTCGGATTTAATCCCAATAAAATATCTCGAACACCACCGCCGACTAAATAAGCTTGATAACCCGCCTCATTTAGTCGATACAGTACCTTTAGCGCATTCTTGCTTATGTCTTTTCGCGAGACACAATGCCTGTCACGAGTTAATATGATTGGCTCAACAGAATTAGGGTCTTCAGAAGGTTTAGCAGGCTTTGATTTGTTTTCGTTGGTTTTTTTTGAAAACAGTCGCTTTAATATACCACTCATAAAGTTCTAAAGCTCACACAAAAAGCGAGCAATATTCCTTATACCACGCCCAGTCGCACCGGCTGAAAATAGACTTCCTGATGAGTCTTTATAACAAGCGGCTAGATCAAAATGAATCCATTGTTTGTTTTCGTAGTCGACAAATCGAGACAAAAACCCCGCTGCATTACTCGCGCCGCCAACACCGCCACCTGGTTGCGGTTTACTATTGGCGGTTGTTGCATAATCAGATGGGCAGTTATCTTGATGAAATGGCTCAAGTGGTAAACGCCAAAGGGGATCGTGCTCTTGCTCTGATAATTTTTGAAATTGTTCTACAATTTTATCATCCATGCTAAACATTGCGTTGTAGTGATCACCCATTGCCACGCAGGCCGCACCGGTTAAAGTTGCGGCGTCGATGATAACCGGCGCTTCACTTTCATCGGCTAAAATAAGTCCATCGGCGAGTACTAACCTTCCTTCTGCGTCAGTATTAACTACTTCAACGCTTACACCATTTTTGTATTTTAAAATATCAGCTAATTTATAGGCGTGTCCACTGATAAGGTTTTCTGCGCAACATAAATAGAGTTTAATTCTTTTTTGTAGACCATTGGCTATAGCAAGTGCCAGCGCGCCAGCGACCGTTGCAGCTCCGCCCATATCACTCTTCATATGCAGCATACCGAGTGTTGACTTCATACTATAGCCGCCACTATCAAAAGTGATCCCTTTACCAACTAATGCGGCTGCAGGCGTTTTGTCAATGCAACTCTTGGGGCAATAATCGACTTCAAGTAAAGCAGGTTCGCGCTCACTACCGCGACCAACATTATAAATACCGACTAGACCAACTTCTTTTAAGGCTTCACCACTAATGATTTTATAGCTGACATGTTCTTCATCGAGTTGATTCAAAAATTCTCCGGCTTGAGTAGCAAGCTGCATAGGTGACAATGCTTCGGGAGAGGCGTTGATGATTTTTTTTGTCCAACTGAAAACTTTAATTCGATTGTCTAAAACTTGCTTGTCTTTTTCCGATAGCTCTGCGAATTCGATCGTAGGCATTTTCTTAGGCGATGAAATACCTTGCCAAAAGTGCCATTGAGCTTCGAGATCCCATTCGCCTTTCAGGCTGAAGGTTGGGATCTTCATTTGTGCTAATTTCCTAGCCGCTTTTTGAATTTTTAACCTTTCGGATAGGTTATTTTCCTGGGAAGATAAATGGATAGTTGAACCATCAGCGGTATAACTCAGAGAATTGTTTTTCCCCCATTTTTTTGCACTGGGCTCGAAGCTAAGCTCTACTGTAAATTGTTGACTCATTTTTTATCCTGATTAGTTTTGGCGAGTTTAAGATCTTTTCGATGATGATCTTTACTCAAGAAAATGTCCCATTTTTCCGTGTTTTGTGGAAAGGTAGTGTTCATTGTGAGGATTTTTGCCATATTTCATCGGAACTCGTTCAACTACATCAATGTTTGCCGATTTTAATGCCTCAACTTTGATAGGGTTGTTAGTCATTAGTCGAATATGCTTTACCCCAAGGGCTGACAATAGTTCTGCGGCGACGTCGAATTTCCTTTGATCTGCCGCAAAACCTAAATTGATATTCGCTTCAACCGTATCTTGACCTTGATCTTGCAGCGCGTAAGCTCTTATTTTATTGACCAAGCCAATCCCTCGCCCTTCTTGGCGTAAATAGACCACCATGCCGCGACCTTGTTCTGCAATTTTTTCTAGTGCAGCATCAAGTTGGGGACCGCAGTCACAGCGTAAACTAGCAAAGGCATCGCCAGTTAAACACTCTGAATGTACTCTCACGAGCAGCGGCTCATCGTTCGACAAATCGCCCATTCCCAGCGCTACATGCTCTTTGTTATCTGAGGTTTTTTCAAGGGCATACAAAGTGAAATCACCCCATTTTGTTGGTAACTTAGCTTGCACGGTTTTATTTTGAGCAGAGTCTGGTTGATTCATACAGCGATTAAATTGTCCAAAGTAGCTTTTCAGCAGTGTTTTCCGAGTCTTTTTGATGAAAAATAGAGGTATGGCGTTGAATATGTCGGTATTTTACACTTTATCTGTATAAATGGGTATTTACTCTTAATATTTAACAAAAGCGTGCGTATCTCGAGTTTAGATATGTAAACTTGTGAATAGATGATTTTTTGCTATCTAGGTCTATTTTAGTCGCTACTTTTAATTCCCATTCGTCACAGTTACAATGTTAATCAAGAACATACAAACAGATCCTCTTGTGAAAAAAGTTATAGTGGAATTTACTTTGCTCAGAATATTTATCGTTGGGGCTTTTTTACTGCTGACAGGTTGCGCTTCGTTAACGCCAAAGCAATCGAGTAAAATTGAGCCTGGTGGCGACATCAACAAGGCTAATTTAAACTCAAGCAATTTTCGTATTGCGATCGATTTTCTTCATCAAGATATCGATCAGCTTGTCACCCAATTAATTGAAATTCACCCAGAACCCTTTGCATTGATCAGCGAGCAAGATTTTATGAGAGAGGTCTGGGTAATCAAAAAATCTATTCGTTACCCTCTGACACGGAACGAATTTTTTGTAAGGATAGCCCCATTAATTTCGCAGTTGGGTGATATACATAGCCGTTTGGATCTGCCGAGATCATTGTTAGATACTAGCGCAAAAGTTAATAATAAACTGTTTCCTCTCGCGGTGCTTTATGAAAAAAGTGGGTTGTATGTTGCCGCAGACTTATCCAGTAACCCTAAAATTCCAGCGGGAGCGCTAATTACGGAAATCAATCATGCGCCTGCGGAGTTTTTATTACATCTGATGAGACGCTTGACAGCTAAAGAAACGGATGCTGGTCACAGGCGTAAAATTCAGATTGATTTTCCCTGGTTATTATCAGTTCTGGGATACGCGAAACCAGTTTATGATATTAGCTATTTTTGGCAGGGGCGAGAAGTCTCAGTGCAGATCGACGGGATTGCGCCTCCAAACGTGACGTCAGAAACGAATCTTGTCATTGATGATAGTGATGAGCAAAGCCAACTATTAATCAATGATAGTGGCTCGACGGCTTCTTATTATGGATATAGCAAATTAAACGCCACAACAGGGCTTTTATGGTTCAATGATTTTAATGAAGAGCCGCAAGTTTTTTCCTCATTTTTGGCTGATAAATTTGAACAACTTGCTGAGCGAGGGATCAACAATCTGATTCTCGATGTGCGATATAATGATGGAGGTTTGTCTCAAAATATCAAAAGTTTGTTAGCCTATTTGACGAATAAGCCTGTTTATTGGGCCAGTAAAGGCGAGATCAATATCAGCCGACAGCTCAAAAAATTACACCATATAAAAACTAAGCAACGACGAAAAAACAAATTCAAGTGGGGGCTGCAATGGTTGCCGCTGGAATGGACTAACTCATTGCGATATGAAATATCCTGGGGTGATCTCGGCGAAAAAGTCACTGTAGACTTTGAAGCGGTAGAACCTGCTGAGGCGGTTATTCCGCAAAACATAACGGTGCTTACCAATGGGTTTTGTTATTCTGCCTGTAGTTCTTTTGTTGCAACCATAAACCGGTATGGGCTTGGTAAAACTTTGGGAGAGAAGACCGGAAGTTATGTCAAGGTGCAATACGCTTATCCGTTAACAGCTAAATTAAAGCATACTCAACTCGCTCTCGTGTTACCGACCATGAAACTTTCTTTCGATTCAAAAGTGGTTGACCGTCAGGCGGTTATACAAGAAAACAATAGTCTCATTTCGCCACAGAAACCAATTGTTAGAAGCTTGGAACAAATTATCAACAGACAGGATATTGTACTTAGTGAGGCGCTCAAAGCGCTAGAATAAACCCTTCATTGCCGAGACCGCAATAATTTTGGCATTTTTAGAGCTTTCGGTCTAAGCTTGAATAACTGAGATCAATTAATTCGCCAGTTGTTTCAGGTGGAAATCTATCGCTTTGAACGTTAAGTCACTGGTTAGAATCTATTTTGCACGGGAGCTATAGAATGTCAAAGTGGGTCACTAAAAACTTAGAAGAGCTACTTCAGCAAATTAACGAAGTACCCTACACCGATAACCGTGAAAGACAACAGCTAACCATTTTGATGAACGGCTTCGCTCAAATAAACAATCAGGCTATGGACAAAGCAGCAAGCAAAACTCGTAAGGAATTTCGAGGCTGGAGTTTAGATGATTCCGCTGAATCCAAGCCAAAGTCCAAGAAAAAGCTGGACGACAGTGCTGCCGACGAGCTAACCAAATTAAGACCCATTCGTTAATTTTATTTGAAAATGGTTCATACTCTGCGATAAATCCGCTATATCTGTATCTCTAGCCCTCGATACGCCTCCAATGCTATAATCCGCGCCCGATTGACTATTTGTACTCTTGAAAGACAGCCCGATCCATGGAAAAAAAACTCTATATTAAAACTTGGGGATGCCAGATGAATGATTACGATTCATCGCGTATGGCAGACTTACTCAATACCACTCACCAATATCAAATGACAAGTGATCCGAAAGAGGCTGATCTTCTGGTACTAAATACTTGCTCGATTCGAGAAAAAGCTCAAGAAAAAGTGTTTTCTAAATTAGGCGAGTGGAAAAACTTTAAAAAAGATAAACCTGATCTGATGATTGCGGTTGGCGGCTGTGTTGCCAGTCAAGAGGGCAAAGCGATCCGCAACCGGGCACCGTATGTCGATATGGTTTTTGGTCCGCAAACTCTTCACCGATTACCGAATATGATCAACCAAGTCGCGAAAGAGCATACGCCAGTGATTGATACATCATTCCCAGAGATTGAAAAATTCGATGTCTTGCCGGAGCAACAAGTTGAAGGAGTCAGCGCATTTATTTCAATTATGGAAGGATGTAGTAAATACTGCACTTTTTGTGTGGTTCCCTATACTCGCGGAGAGGAAGTGAGTCGTCCCTTTGATGACGTGATTGCTGAAGTGGTTGCCGTTGCCGAAAAAGGGGTTCGTGAAGTCAATTTACTTGGACAAAATGTCAACGCCTATCGCGGTAAAACTCATGATGGCGGAGAAGCAGATCTCGCCGATTTAATCGAGCTCATTGCGGCGGTTGAAGGAATTGACCGAATAAGGTTTACCACTTCTCATCCAGTTGAATTTTCACAGCGACTGATTGATGTTTATGCCAAAGTACCTGAATTAGTGAGCCATTTGCATTTGCCAGTCCAAAGCGGCTCAGATCGTATTCTCGCGGCAATGAAGCGCGGACATATGGTACTGGAATACAAATCTAAAATTAGAAAACTAAAAGCGATCAGACCTAATTTAAGTATGTCTTCTGACTTTATCATTGGTTTTCCTGGGGAAACTGAGAAAGACTTCGAGGACACAATGAACCTAATCTCAGAAATTAATTTTGATATGAGTTTTAGTTTTATTTATAGCGCTCGACCAGGAACTCCGGCATCAGAAATTGCCGACGATACGCCGTTAGCCGTTAAAAAAGAGCGTCTTTCATTACTTCAACAAAGACTTAACCAACAATCACAAGATCACGCGCGAAAAATGGTAGGCACCACTCAGAACATATTAGTCGAAGGCCCGTCGAAAAAAAATCCTATGCAGCTAGCAGGTCGAACAGAAAACAATCGAGTGGTTAATTTTGATGGCCAACCAAAAATGATTGGGCAATTTGTAGATGTGATCATTACCGAAGCATTACCTAATTCATTAAGAGGTGAGCTAAAACGTGGTGAGTTGTTAAAAAACAGTTCATTGAACGAAGAAAGAAAAGGAATTCTGAATGAGCGTGTCTAGCCTGGAGTTTGTTTTAAATCCGTTTAACAATCAAAAACTCGCCAATCTGGCGGGGCATATCGATGAAAACTTTCGGCTTATCGAAAAGCGTTTGGGAGTTGAGATTTCTAATCGTGCAAATGTATTCAAAGTATCGGGCGAACCAGATGCTATCGAAGTCGCGGAAGAGATGCTGGTCGAGTTGTACGATGAAATTAGCGAAGAAAATCCTCTTAACATTGAAACGTTACATGTGGTTTTACAAATAGCCTGTCAGTCAATAACGGATTCTAGTCGCAAGAAAAAAGATCAACATTTAGTGATCTCCACCAAACGCGGACAAATCAGACCTCGTGGATTAAACCAAAAAAAATACGTTGAGAATATTTTATCAAGCGATATAACCTTTGGTATTGGTCCAGCGGGTACCGGGAAAACTTATCTGGCAGTTGCTTGTGCGGTTGATGCGTTAGAAAGACAAGAAGTCCGCCGTATTATTCTGACACGACCTGCGGTTGAAGCTGGTGAAAAATTAGGGTTTTTACCGGGAGATCTTAATCAAAAAGTTGATCCTTATTTAAGACCGCTTTATGACGCACTTTACGAAATGCTTGGCTTCGAAAAAGTCGCCAAGTTAGTTGAAAGTAACGTCATCGAAGTCGCGCCGCTCGCCTATATGCGCGGTCGAACTTTAAATGAGTCTTTTATTATTGTTGATGAAAGTCAAAATACCACCAAAGAACAAATGAAAATGTTTTTGACTCGAATTGGTTTTAATTCGCGCGCGGTGATTACCGGTGATATTACCCAAATTGATTTACCGAACAATAAAATGTCAGGGCTTAAGCAAGCGATTGATATTTTGGATCAAGTAAAAGGTGTTAACTTTAGTTTTTTTCAGGCGGGTGATGTCGTGCGACACCCAGTTGTGCAAAGAATTGTAGAAGCCTATGAAAAGCAAGATAACGAACAATGAAAATAATTCTAGATTTACAAAATGCCATTGATTCGCAGCAAGTTCCTGTGAAAAAAAGCATTGAACATTGGATTTTGACCACACTTGCACAGGTAGATAAACACTTTGTTCAGCCTGAAATAACTATACGTATTGTCTCGCAAGAGGAAATTCAAACACTTAATCAACAATATAGAGACCAAAACAAGCCGACTAACGTGCTTTCATTTCCTTTTGAAGTGCCAGAGATGATCCCTATTGAAGAAGTTGGAGAGCTGCTGGGTGATTTAGTGATATGCGAAAGTATTCTTTTACAAGAAGCAAAACAGCAAAAAAAATCGCTAGAAAGCCATTGGGCGCATATGGTTGTGCATGGCATTTTACACTTGCTTGGTTTTGATCATATTGAGAACAGGGATGCGGAAAAAATGGAAGCACTCGAAGTTAAGGTTCTTAGCGATTTAGGTATTAAAGATCCCTATCAATTAGTTTGAAACAAATCGAATTAAATCGATAATTTAAACCACACCTTTTCGGATCAAAAATTCTGAATAGGCTTTGTCTGTTTTCATAATATGGTTGGTTAGCCAATTTTTTAAAAATTGCATAATTTCTATACCAATTGAACCAGACTGATCAGTCTCAAATCTTTCCTTTAATAGCTCAATTTGCTTGATAAGATTGCGGTGTTGAAGAGCGTGGTTTTTACTTTCTTCGTAGCCGTAATCTTCCAGCAAACTTTCTTCGTAAGAAAAATGCACCCGAGTGTAATCGGTTAAACTGGCAAGGATTTCAGCGATAGTAATGTTCGCTTCACCTTTCGCCATTGCGGTATTTAAACTATTGATAAGTTGAATCAGTATTTGGTGCTGTTTGTCGATACTTTGAATACCGACGCTCAATTCTTCAGACCAATTGATGATAGACATAATCACTCTCCTTTTTCAGAGTTAAGGAGCTTACTAAGGTAATACCTATTCAGTAAGTGACCTAACATACTACTCCTATTTGAAGTCAGAAATAATGATGTGGATCAATAAGTTTTTATTTGGATAAACTAAACTCTCAGTGGAAGGTTTCAAATTAAAACATTGTTTAATTAGGCATCAATAAGAATGTGATATTCAGGTAGTTCGATTCCATATTTCGAAGAGAGGAGCTTGTGAAAGAATTAAATCAAATAAAAAATAAACTGATCGAAAGGCAAGTTGAACTTGAGTCTAGAGTCACGGCAATTAATGATGATGTCAGCCACAAAAACCAGCCCTTGTCCGCTGATTGGGCTGAACAAGCGGTTGAACGTGAAAACGAAGAAGTATTGGAGGCGCTTGGTAATGCTTCGCTTGATGAGTTAAGCGATATTAAACATGCGCTTAAGCGGATTGAGCAAGGTGTTTATTTCGAATGTGATTCTTGTGGTGATTCTATCAACAAAGAACGGCTGAAATTACTGTCTTCGACCGAACTTTGTACTAGTTGTGCGGAAAAAAAAGAAAATAAGTCTCAGTACCATTAATCTAAGATCAGTATGAAAACTTATATAAGAAGCTAACTAAGCCTCCATTTTATTATTAATACCAACCAATTCCCTATTGGCTGATTTACAGGCGATAACTACCACATTATTCCTCAAAGCGATTAAGTTTAGTAGAGAATTATGTGGGTAATATTACACTGTAATCAATTTTATCTTGTGTCATATTCCATTCTATCAGGAAGTATTTCATATTCGATAGGTATCATAAGGTATTCATTATCTTATCGTCTAAATATCAATTGTTTTATATCCTGTACATGTGACTAGCTTCAAATAGGTACAACTTGAAAATCTACTAAAACCAATATTAGTTAACTGACTAATAGAAGCCAAGGTGTTAGTGGAATGTTTTGTGCTTAAAACAAGATATTGTTTTAAGTATAGACTCGTTTATCCATACAGCTCCGGTCATGATTGTCTTTAACAACAAAACAAAGAGAAAATTATGCCAAATTATTTTAAACTACTGGTCGCCTTGTCGACTGTAAGCGTGCTCGCAGCCTGTGGTGGGCCAGGACACGTTTCAGGTGAAGGGAATATTCACTCACTTGGTGGCTTCGAAACTGCCACGCTCAAATTCGATGCAAACTCTTGCGATGGTATTGATAACAGCAATGGTCAAGTTATCATGAAAGATAAGCATGCTATTGATTGGGAAGATGTTTCAGGGATCCAACTTGAAGGTACAGTTGATAGTACTTATTTCTGCTCTGACAGCCTTGACTTTGATGCACCGTTATGTAGCTGCAACACAGGTTATCAAGAGATCAATTTTTCTTATGTATCCACAAACGACCAAGCTCCAGGCGAAGGTACCGCTATTGCCTGTATGGGTGATACTGGCAACGGTAATGAAAAAGGTCTTAACGGTATTGCCGAAGTGTTCGTTATTTCTGGTCCATATACCGGTTATCACAATGTTGGTGCTACCAATGTGACACAACACGGCTGCGGCATATAACGCCCGCGTAATGGGATAATTTAGGAGAATAATAATGAGATTTAAACTTTTAACTGCTGCGGTCTTAACTGGGCTCAGCATTGGGGTTACTGCAACCGAATTTACATCCTCGGCACCATCTATTGGCGAATTAGTTAATAATGGCACCACTATGAATGTGCGGGTTATTGCACACGCTAAACTGGGTCAACTAGAAGCAATGAAAACTGAGCTAGCCGCTTATGGTGCTGAATTTCATGTGGAAGGTTCAAATTGGGTAGCGGTGACGGTTGGCGTGACGACTGAAAACTATCAGGAGTTGCTCAACCTTAGTCCAGTACTAAGCGTGGAAAAAGACCAAGAAAGACAATCAATCCCGCTTAATGTCAGAGCGGTGAGTGCTCAAGACCTAGCAAATACCGAAACTACACCCGGCTTAAATGCGCTATATCGCTTTGATGGTGACGAAGCAATACCTTATGGTATCGAAGCTGTTCAAGCCTACGGATTCAATCCAAATCCCGCTCACATGCCGAAGGTTTGCATCGTTGATACAGGGTATAATTTCGGCCATCCAGATCTACCTACCTCTAATGTTGATGGAACGGATGATGGAGCCGGACCTTGGTATATAGACGGTCACGGTCATGGTACTCATGTTGCTGGAACTGTTGCTGCGAAAGGGGGCAATGTTGTTGCACCTGGTTTCAACGGTGTTGTTGGTGTTATTCCAAATGGTACCGATCTTCATATCGTTAGGGTGTTTAATGATGCTGGCGGATTTGTATACGCGTCTGACTTAGCAGGGGCGGTGCAAGACTGTGCGGAAGCTGGTGCCAAGGTTGTTAGTATGAGCTTGGGCGGAATTCTTAGCACTAAAGCTGAAAAAGAAGCTCTTAAAGATGTTGTTGATGATGGCGCACTACTATTTGCCGCAGCTGGTAATGATGGCAATGCTTCACATTCCTACCCAGCTTCATACGACTTTGTGCATTCCGTCGCTGCGGTTGACGAATACAATGAGCATGCTTCTTTCAGTCAACGTACGGCGCAAGTTCAATTTGCTGCACCAGGTGTTGATGTGTTATCAACGGTTCCAGGTGGTTTCGCATTTTCGACTGGTACATCCATGTCGACTCCGCATGTTTCTGGAGTAGCGGCTACGGTTTGGTCACATTTCCCAGAGTGCGATTCAATAAGCATTCTAGAAGCTTTGCAAATGTCAGCAAAAGATCTGGATGAAGAAGGTTATGACTATAAGACTGGTTGGGGTTTGATTCAAACTCAAGCGGCTTATGATCTGCTAACTAATGAAGGCTGTTAGTTTCTGTATTGAAAATTAGCGATCAACTAGGATGAGGCTTAGGTCTCATCCGTTTTCTGATAATTTCGACAAATCTAAAATAGAACATCCCAAGTCCTTTTGTTGACTTTACTGTGAAACTCACTCTCTGACAAAGATACCAAATTAATCTCCTCTGGTCGTCGCAATAGAGTGACTTTTTTTGCTATGGTGAAGATTTAAAGCTGCTCTCAGGTTTACTAAAATTTTTAGGAAGTTTTAGATTTTCTGTTCAAACTGATAAGTGTTCTCATTTTAATTCGCGAGTTACAAAAAACACCAAATCCTTTATAATGATCGCCTATTAGAAATTAATTATTGGTGAATTGAATCCTTCCGCCAGTGAAAAAAATAAAGGTTAATTTAAAGTGCACATTATTTTGGGAGTTTTAGGGGCGATTGTCAGCGTTTTAGTGCTTGTCAATCAGCTGAAAGGAGGTGGTATTGATCTAGGCTGGTTAAATCCGTTTAGTTGGGCTCATCGAAGACGCTGGCGGAAAAAGTATAATGCTGATCCGGCATTTATGATCGAAAGCCCTATGGAAGCTGCAGCTGGATTATTATATCTAGCTGCAAAGTGTACTGGCGAAATGACACAGGAAGAAAAATCTTTTATGTTAAATGCATTTGAAAATTCATTTAATTTAACCAACACACAAGCATCTGATCTTTTATCATCCTGTTCTTTTATTTTAAAAGATGAAGATGAAATTCTGAGTAAAGTAGATCAATTTTTGCAGCCGAGCTTAGAGCGTTTTTCGGATAGTCAAAAACAATCAACACTTTCGCTAGTGAAAGAACTATCAAGTTTAGGAGATTCACCAACAGAAAAACAAACGGCTCTCATCAAACAAATGAAATTAGTCTTTACTCAAAAAGATACTCAAGAAAAAAACTGGTAGCTCTATCTCGATTGTTGAGCGTTATATGCTCAAAGGTTGCGGTAATACATGCCAGTAGATAGAGAAAAAGTGAAAAACCGCACCTCCTAACACGAATAAATGCCAAATCGCATGGTTAAAAACTAACTTTTCCCAAGCGTAAAAAATTGCTCCCACCGTGTAACATGCGCCGCCGGAAGCAAGTAAGATTAAACCTCCAGGTGACACGTTTTCCAGCATTTCTTGACCAGCTATTAATACAAACCATCCCATTGCTAGATAAGATGCTAAGCTGGTTTTCGGAAAGCGTTGTCCAAGAAAAATCTTAAATAAAACGCCTAATAACGCGATACTCCAAATCGCAGTTAAGTAAGCCCAACCGCCGTTGTTTTCCAGGCTAATCAGCATATAAGGTGTGTAAGTACCTGCTATCAATAAGTAAATCGCGCAGTGGTCGAGGGTTTGCATTAAGGCTTTAGCGGATTCTTTTTTGACAGAGTGGTAAATGGTTGAGGCAAGAAATAGCAAAATAATACTCACGCCATAGATAACCGCGCTGACGATTCGAGTTGTTTCGTTACCGGCAATTAATAACATCATGACGAGTCCAACAGCGCCAAAAATCACGCCAATGCCATGACTGGTAGAGTTAGCAAACTCTTCAGCTTTACTATAAACGGTGTTTATTATTTTGTGTGGAAGATCCGTTTCTTGTGCGCTCAAGCATGATTCTATGGGTTTTTTCACTGAGGTAAACACTCTTTAATGTTGCAATGCATTGAAAGTTAATTATAGCAACATTTAATATAAAAACGTGATTAACTAGAGCAATTTAGTATTTTCCACAAAAATGCTGTTTAAATAATAGACAAATCACATGACGGAATATACAATGAGTCCAGGTTTTGACAAAGGCGACCTTACACGAAAGTATAAGCGCGCAAAGCTACCGGTCTAAGGATCTACTGGTCTATGATAGCGGGGTTACCGAGACTAACATCATCTCACTGCCTATTCTACGCAGCCTCTTCATTACCTAAATCGTTGAATTGATTCAATCAATCTATTCAATTTAATGTTTAAAATCAGAGACTTATAGTTTACGGTGTCGAACCGTCAATTGCTTCTCTGCTTTGTAACTAATTTTTTTATTTGGGCATGTTTTGATGGCAAGGCATTTAGTCACACATAAGATAGATACCGTTGATCTGCGGATCGGTATGTATGTGACTGCGCTAGAAGTACCTTGGAGCCTCACAGAATTTCCGCTAGAAGGCGTTTTAGTTAAGTCCGCGCAAGATATTGTCAGACTTTCTAAGTATGGTCGACGAGTAGAGATCGATCAAAGCAAAAGCCAATCTAGAGATAGCTTGCAAAATATTGCTCAAGCTGTCAGTTCGGTATCAGACAAGTCATCTCCAGCTAAAAACACAATACCTTCGACTAATATATTGTGGCGAAAATTTTGTACGGAAAGATACAAAGTTAAAGTGCCGATAGCTAAGCAATTGACAAAAGCTGACGAATTATTAGATCGAGTCCACGATGTTTTTGATGAACTGAAAAAAGATCTAAGCAACAATCAGTTTCGATCAATAGATAATATTCGAGAAGTCAGCCATGGGATTGTTAGTACTTTGTTGGACAACCCAAATGCACTGCTTTGGTTAACCAAAGTAAAAATACAACATGGAAAAGTTTACGATCATATAGTGCGTTCCGCGATATGGGCTACTTTAATGGGACGTTCCATGGGATTAAAGACTGCGTCGCTAACGACTTTAGTTGAAGCATTGTTGTTGTCGGGGATTGGTAAGGCTTACTTGCCACAACAGGTCTGGAAAGATCATAATCCGGCTGATATGAAACCAGAATTCGCTTCTGCAGTGCATAAGACTATTGAAAAACTAAGTCACTGCCAGGTCGATCCGCGAGTCCTGATGATTATCGGAAACATGAATGAGCGCTATGACGGTAGTGGTTATTCAAGTCAAAAATCCTTAGATAAAATTCCTTATCTTGCGCAAATGGCAGGACTAGTCGAGACTTTCGATTTATTACTTCACCCCATGTGCTCTAAAAAAAGAAGAGCTTTTGGACAAGCATTGTCAAGACTTTATTGCTTTAGAGATAGTTTATTTAACGGAGCACTAATTGAAGAGTTTATCCGGGCTACTGGATTGTACCCGTCAGGTACGGTTGTGGTTTTGTCAAATGGTTATCGAGGCGTGGTGGTTGAGCAAACTAAAGATCGAAGAATAAGAGCAACGGTAGCGCTTACCCATGATGCGCAAGATTATCGTTTAATGAACTATAAAATTGCAGGGTTAGGTGCTGGGGAATATGCGAATGTTATCATTAAAGAAGAAGCAAATTTACACCAGATAAATGATGATGATATGCAAAAGATTAATCTGTTGATTAAGCAATACCAACAAGGAAAACTGGCTAAAATTTTATCTTCGTCTAAGCGGTTATTTTCAAATTAAAAAATTGTTCTAGCTAAAGATTAGTTGCTGGGTAATTTAAATCTTGAGCAAAAAGCTAGTCTTTAACCAAAAGACTTTCCAAAGTTTCAATTAAGTCGTCTCTTAAAACCGGTTTACGCAAGTAAACGTCAAATAGTTTTTTCTTATCTTTCGATTCTTCATCTTCCAAAGCAGAAGCCGTTACTGCAATTATGTAGGTATCAATTTCTTTTCTAATGTTTTCTGTTGCCTCATATCCATCCATAATGGGCATTCGTATGTCCATTAACACTAGATCTGGCTTTTCGCTCAATGCGAGTTCAACCGCATGTTGACCATTTTCTGCATGTAAGATTTTAAAAGGGAAAGGGGAGAGGTATTTTTCTAGAATAATCCGGTTGGTCTCTATATCGTCAACGATTAATATTTTGGCTTTTTTAAATTCAATATTTCTGATTTTTTCTGAACTTCTAGTTTGACTATCATCGATTTTAATATTATTCAATTTTAAGGTAAAGCAACTTCCCACATCAACTTCACTAGTTAAACTTAAGCTACCACCAAGGGCTTCAGAGAGCTTCTTACTAATCGAAAGACCTAAGCCAGTTCCGCCTAGAGGATTGTCTTCAGAATTTTTACAGCGAATAAATTGTTCAAATACTAAATTTTGCCGTTCTTGAGCGATCCCAATGCCAGTATCACTGAGCTCAAAAATCAGACTTATATTCGATGATGAACTACTCACAATTGCGCTGATATTAAGTTTAATATAACCCTCTGAGGTAAACTTAAGTGCGTTGCCAATCAGGTTGATCAATATTTGCTGTAGCCTATGAACGTCTGTGATAAATCTCTCTGGACAATTGTCGCTAATCTCGATTGAAAAATTGATATTTTTCTCGTTCATTGATGCTGAAAACAATTTGGTTAATCTATCGCTTAATTGACTAAGACTCGTTGGCGCATATTCAATGTTCACTTCGCCAGCTTCTATTTTTGATATTTCTAGAACACCATTAATGATATGTAATAGACCGCTGCTGCCAACCTTTATTGATTCGACATACTCTTTCTGTTCAGTGGAGAGGGGAGTATCACTGAGTAGATCGGAAAAGGCGATAACTGCATTCATAGGCGTCCTGATTTCATGACTCATGTTTGCCAAAAATTCTGATTTAGCACGGTTTGCAGTGTAGGCTTCTTCTCTTGAGAGTATTAGTTTTCTCTCGGTCTTTTTTCGGAGAAACACTTCTTTTTTCAGCTGTCTGATCCAAATAAGCGCTAGCAAAATAATTGTGCCCGCGATGAAGATTATTTTCCATATAGTTTCGGGAGCTATTCCGTTTTCTATTTTTACTCCAAACCAGTTATTTATGATGGCTCGTTTGTCATGATCGGTAATGCGGGTAAATATTTTATCAACGATGGACACAAAAGGTTCATTGCCTTTTGCAATGATATATCTAATTTCAGTTTCTTCATCGATGGTTCCTGATATTTTCAGCGAGGAGTATTTAGAGTTCCTTAAGCGAAAAGCAGCGACGGCTAGAGTACCTAAGAACGCGTCTGCTTCGCCATCGGAAACTGCTGCAAAGGCTTGTTCGAGCGTATCAACTAATTTAATTCTTATTTGTGGATGGTTTTTACGCAAATAGTCGACGGTGTAATACCCAACCGGGATTGCTACTGTTCTACCGTAAAGCTCTTCTGCTCGTTGAATATAAGAATATTCTTCGCCAGTAACAAAGGCCATTTTGGAACTAAAGTAAGGAACACTAAAATCTGCAAATTTTGACCGTTCTTGAGTTTTTATAGCTGCGAGCGCTAAGGTGATCTTTTTCTCTTTAATTTTTGTTAGAACTTGTAACCAGGTATCTGAAGGGAACAGCTCAAACTGTATTCCCGTGTGTTTTTGAATATGGTTGAGAAAATCTACTGAGATCCCTGTTAATTTATTATCTTTATCTATATAAGCAAACGGTTGCCCTGACGCGTCATCACTAAAATAAACTACTGGATTGTCAGCAAGCCACTTTTTTTCGACCTCTGTAAATGTAGGAGGCACTTGAAGATCGGTTTGTTGGAATAAATTAATGGTATCGACTTGAGATGAGGTTATTGACGCAAAGACTAAAAATCCTGCAGCAAAAGATATTTTGGCAAGTCGATTTAGGAGTGATTTCAAGGTGAAAGCTATAACTTTAATCTCAAGATGGTCATTTGGTAATGTAAATAGCTTGTTCTTATAAACTATTTACGCATTAATCTTAGGAAACAAACGAAAATAATGCAAGAAATCGAACGACATTTGCTGCTACTTTGTAAGACTCAAATTTCTATATGTAATCCCTTGTTTTGTTTGATATTTTCTATCACGATATAAGTGTGAGTTTGCGACACACCAGATACTTCGGCGATTTGTCCAAGTACCGTGCGATAGTTTTTCATATTGCTCACACAAATTTTGAGCAAATAGTCAAAACCACCTGCGACCATGTCACATTCAACTACTTCGGTTATTTGATTAATTTCTTGCTGAAATAAGTCAAAAGAATCACTGGTGGTTTTATCAAGCATGATCGAGACATAGGCGAACATGTCGTAACCAAGTAATACCGGGTTCAAAACAGCACCGTAGCGTTCAATATAGCCTTCTTTTTCCAGCCTCTTTACTCGATCTAAACAGGGGCTAGGGCTTAGGTTTATTTTTTTTGATAGCTCGACATTGGAAATTCTTCCATTTTGCTGAATTTCCACGAGGATGGCTCTGTCTATTCTGTCTAAGTGTTTCATTTTGTTAGATCTTTTAATCTCTTAGTTGATATGTACTGACAATCAGTCTTATCTCGGCATAATATATTGAATATAGGTCAATATAGCTAGATAATATTGCGAAAACTGATTTAAAATCCGTGGATAAACTGGTTGCCCTATATTCACATAAGAGAAAGAAAAAGATGTTATTTAATACTCCAATCAAGTCTTGTAGTCCAATTCGTCAAAAAATAAGGGATTTTTATCGCGAGGATGAAAACAAGGTACTTGAAGTGCTAATGCCACTTGCAGAAACCGGGGTGAAGTTACGCAGTCGAATTTGGGAAAATGCACGCCAGCTGATTGTCAAAATACGAAAAGACCAAGCTGGTAAGGGCGGTGTTGACGCACTGCTACAAGAGTTTTCAATTTCATCGGAAGAAGGGGTTGTATTAATGTGCCTTGCGGAAGCCTTACTAAGAGTGCCCGACAAAATAACTAGTGATGAGTTGATCAGAGATAAACTCAGTGGTGGTGATTGGGTTTCACATATAGGACAAAGCGATTCGATGTTCGTTAACGCTTCGTCCTGGGGGCTTTTATTAACAGGTAAGTTAGTTGATTATAGAAAAAAAGACAGAAATATAGCTCGAAAATCCGACCAAAAGAATCAATACGGCATAATGAAAAAAATGGTTGGTCGCATGGGAGAACCTGTGATCCGAAAGGCGGTAAGGCAATCAATGGAATTGATGGGATCGCAATTTGTGATGGGAGTCGATATCCAAAAAGCATTAAGACGAGCCGCCCCGATGGAAAAAAAGGGCTACACCTATTCTTATGACATGTTGGGTGAAGGAGCTAGAACAATGCTTGACGCAGAACGATATTTTAAGAGCTACTTAGATGCAATCGAGGCGATTGGCGAGGCTTCTCAAGGTAAAAGTTATGTTGAAAGCCCCGGCATTTCAGTCAAGCTTTCAGCTATCCATCCTCGTTATGAATTTACTCACAAACACAGAGTGATGAATGAGTTAGTACCGCGATTAAAGTCATTAGCGTTAGCAGCGAAAAAACATGATATTGGTTTCACTGTTGATGCTGAAGAAGCAGAGCGCTTAGATCTTTCTTTGGATGTGATTGAACAAGTTTTTTCTGATCCAGAACTTGAAGGATGGAATGGCTTTGGTATGGCGGTGCAAGCCTATCAAAAAAGAGCGATTTATGTGATTGAGTGGATCAGAGAGTTAACACAAAGTGTGCAGAGAACAATGATGGTTCGTTTAGTCAAAGGAGCTTATTGGGATAGTGAAATAAAAAACAGTCAAGCAGAAGGTTTTGATGACTTTCCTGTTTTTACCCGCAAAGCTTCGACCGATGTTTCCTACCAGGCCTGCGCTAAAAAACTACTGAGTTATCGTGATAGCATTTTTCCACAATTCGCATCCCACAATGCCTATACGGTTTCAACGATTTTACAAATGGATACTGAAACTCAGTATTTTAAAAAATCAAATAACTGCCATCATGGATTTGAATTTCAGCGTTTGCATGGAATGGGGGAATCGCTTTTTGATCAAATCGTTAACAATAAAAATATTCCTTGCCGTGTTTACGCTCCGGTGGGGGCGCATGTTGATTTATTAGCCTATTTGGTGAGACGGTTACTTGAAAATGGTGCGAACAGTTCTTTTGTAAATAATATCGTTGATGAAAATATTTCAGTCGAATCTTTATTAGTCGATCCACTTGAAACTGTTTCCACGTGGAAAGAAAAAAAGAATGGACTTATCGCTAGCCCAAGAAATTTATACGGTGAGTCCAGAGTTAACTCGAGCGGTATCGATCTAACCGATGTAAATCGATTGCAGCCGCTAAAAGTCAATCTCGATTTATGGGTAGAAGCTAATTTTAAAAGTTCCGCTAGAAATACAGCCGATAATCTTTTACAGGTGATTAATCCAGCCAATGTTTCAGAAATTTTTGCATACTTGCAAAAAGATGACGAATCGGCGATGAAAAACAAATTACAAAGATCACAAGCGGCGTTTGACAGTTGGTCAAAGTTAGCTGTAAAAGAGCGCGCAAAAATTTTATATACAACGGCTGATTTGCTGGAAAAAAATATCGATGAGCTTATGGCAATCTGTATTAAAGAGGCGGGAAAAACGCCGCAAGATAGTGTGGCTGAAGTGCGAGAAGCGGTAGATTTTTGCCGTTATTATGCGATGCAAGCTGAAAAAATCATGCAAGATAACACGCTAAAACCATTAGGTGTTGTTTTATGTATTAGTCCATGGAATTTTCCACTAGCAATCTTTTTAGGACAGGTTTCAGCAGCAATTGTTTGTGGCAATACGGTGATGGCAAAACCTGCTGAGCAAACATCATTCATTGCGATCCGGGCGATTGAACTGATGATGGAATGCGGCTTACCAGAAGATGTCGTATCTATTGTAAAAGCACGTGGTAGTCAAGTGGGACAGACCCTTATTCCCGATGACAGGGTCAAGGCGGTTATGTTTACCGGCTCGACAGATATAGGTAGTTGGATCGCGAAAACTTTAGCAAAACGAGGTGGCGAACCAGTGCCTTTGGTTGCTGAAACCGGTGGACAAAATTGCATGATTATTGACTCGACTGCGCTTCCTGAACAAGTGGTAGATGATGTTATTACATCGGGATTTCAAAGTGCAGGGCAAAGGTGCTCCGCGCTGAGGGTTTTATTTTTGCAAGACGGGATCGCCGATAAAGTGATCGATATGCTGCGCGGGGCAATGGGTGAATTAAAAATTGGCGATCCGGCATTTTTAGATACCGATGTAGGTCCGGTGATTGATCAAAAAGCGCTAGCTAGTCTACAGCAGCATGCAGACTATATGATCACTAAAGGAAAATTATTGCATATTTGTGAGTTAGATGAATCACTCGAAAACAAAGGCACATTTTTTGCGCCACGCTTATATGAAATTAGTCACTTATCAATTTTGCAAAAAGAAGTGTTCGGTCCTTGTGTGCATATTATCCGTTTTAAATCGGAGGAATTAGAAGATGTTATGACACAAATTGCTGATACGAAATTTGGATTAACCATGGGAATTCACTCTCGTATTGACGAAAAATGTAGCTATTTAGCAGAGCGATCACCAGCAGGTAACGTTTATGTCAATCGTAATATGATTGGCGCAATTGTTGGGGCACAACCTTTTGGTGGCAGGGGACTATCCGGTACTGGACCTAAAGCAGGAGGGCCACATTATTTAAGTCGGTTGCTAAAAAGTGAGAATAACAAAGAAATTCAGCTGTTGACTGAAAGTCAATTGGACGGAAAACGTAGACTAGCGGATGAAGTATTAAATGACGAAACAAAATGCAAGTTATCGAATTTACAACATGGGTTTAGTCAGTGGCGTTATCATTCACTTACGCAAAGAGTTTCAGTTATTCGGCAGCTTTTAGCTAATTTATCAATTAGTGAGCAATTTTTATTTTCTCTATCATCACCAGAAGATACCATGTTAACAATTCGTCAGCATTTACTTAAAATTGAAAACGAGTTGGCTTTACCAATTAGCCTTCCTGGACCAACGGGAGAATCAAACCAATTATTCTTCGAGCCAAGAGGTTTACTCTTGAGCCTTTTGGATGAGCCGTCATCTAAAGAAAACTGGTTCATAAATATTATCCTCGCGATAGCTGCTGGAAATACCTTATTGGTTATTTTTGAAAACGATAAGCAAAAGAAACTTGCGCAAATCATTGAGAAAGCGTTTTCGGAGCTCGTGCCTAATCAGGCAATAGTGAAAACCGCGTCAATTAATTATCTAAATAATTTACTGGCAGAGAATAACTTGTCAGGCGCATTAGTTGATCAAAATAGCGATTGGTTGAGTTATGTTACTCAAACTATTTCTGAACGGGTTGGCGAAATACTGCCTGTCATTCATGAGACAAGAGTGGAAAGGTTGTATTCTCGCTTAACCACTGAAAAAACCATCAGCATTGATACCACGGCTGCGGGTGGGAATGCTTCATTGATGACCATGAATGAAGCTGAAATTTAAGATTCCGATAAAATTGAGCGTTTGCCCACAATGTGGACAGGTGGATATAGATTGTCCTGGAAAATGGTGAGCAGGCAATGTTTTTTAAGAAGATTTTGGTTTTTAAAGAAGAGCATGGTTTTTAAAGAAGATCATGCCCATAGTGTTAGAAAGTTAGTGACCAATCCAAAAGTCCGCTCAAAATTCAGTAGCTTTAGTGGCTTATTGAAAACCCGATGACAAAAGCGCCTGAAGTTAAGTAGGACAAAGCTTCAGGCGAATTAATTGAATTACATCGCTAATTTAGGTTCAAGTCACAAATTGCACAGCCGATAAGAAAGTATCTTGAACGATATCGGTAATTCTGAAGTTACGTCATGCAAAAGAATCATTTTGAAACGGAATCTCAACTTGGCAAAATATTAACTAAACGCGGGCTGATCAGTGAGTTGGAGCTGAAAGAAGCTCTAGCTTATCACCGCACACACAAAGTGAGACTTGGAGATGCATTAACATCACTAAATCTGATTAGCGTTCAAGAGCTGAAACGGGCACTAAATAAGCAGAGTTGGTTACGCTCTTTGGCGACAATAGCACTTATATCAACTCCTGTGACTTCAGTATTAGCGGCGGGAAGTGGAAGTCTGGGAGGTAGTTCATCTGCTTCGAGTCAAATTACGCTAACCGTTTTACCGAAAACTCAGGCTCAAAGTAAAGGCGAGCTAAAGTTTTCCGCATCTAAGCGCGAGGCTACTGAAGCTGGATTTTGTCCGAGTGATTGGGGCGCAGAATTATTTCGAGTAAAGTTAGACGGTTCTGGTTCTAATGGCGGGTTTTATGTTCAGAATGAACAGAAAGAACAGCTCGGTTATCAGGTATTTTATAAGCATCAGCAGCAAATATTTAAACCTAAAGAACCACACGCCCTGTCGAAATTATATTCAAATAGTTCTATAAAAAGCAACTGCCAACAAGCGTTTTCCAATCAATTAAAAGTTATGTTTACCGAAGAAAAATCCAATTCTGAACTGTCAACGTCTGCGTCACCATACAACGGGGTTCTCACTGTAACCTTTTCCGTTGAATGAGCTTGTATTAGGTGATATTTCGTTAAAAAAACATTGACATTTATGTGCTAACACATTGTAATAGAAAGAAAAAAGTACGGGTAAATTTGTGCACATTTCTATTAGAGTTTTTGTTGCTTTAACGATCTTTTTTTCATCATCTAATTCTGTATTCGCAGGTATGTCTTTAAGTCAGGCGATTATTCATTTCGAGGATGGCGGAGAGCGAAGTCAAGACGTTGAAGTATTCAATCAAGGGCAAGAAACTCTATACGTCCGAGTCGAACCAACCATCGTCAATAACCCCGGAACTAAACAAGAATCGCGAGAAAAATATCGTGACCCTCGCAAAGCTGGTTTGCTTGTTTCGCCTCAGCGGTTAGTGATAGCTCCAGGAGCGCGAAAGCGGATTCGTTTTGTGCGGTTAGATAAACCAGCTCCCAACATAAAGGAGCAAAATAAAGCTATTGCAACAGAAAAAGATCGAGTCTTTCGAGTGTTGGTTAAACCTGAAGTCGGTGAATTAGAATCAACTCAAACAGCAGTTAAAATAGTGGTTGCCTATGAAGTGTTGGTTTTATCGCAACCTCAAAATGCAGAGATTGATCTTCAAGCCATATATAAAAACAAGCAGTTAACAATTACCAATCATGGAAATACTAATGTGTTGTTACTAGAAGGGCATCAATGCCCAGAAGGACAGTCACAGCAGGACGAAGTTAATCAATGCGTAAAACTCGGAGGTAAAAGAATTTACGCGGGTAATCAATGGCAAGTAGAAATTCCCTACACAACTCCCGTCACTTATCAAATTTCAAAAGGACTTGAAAATTCAATAAAAACATTTGATTTAGTTCAATAATGCATAAACTTATTCTACGTTGGTTGCCGCTTGGCGGCTTAGCTTTTAGTTTGCATTTTGCAAGCGCTGCGCCAATTGATGAACTAGAAGATGAACTAACAGAAAATAAGTCGGTTATAAGCGAAAGAATTAAAACCAAACCAAGCGCAGTTAAACCAAAACCAATTGAAGCGATAAAACTTGAGCCAATTAAGATTGTTCCCTTTGATACAGAAATGACAGGGCAAAACTCAACTGAAGAAATTTCACAAAAAGAACAACCGGTTCAGCAGAACAATATAGGTGAAGGTGAACAAGTTGCGCCAGTTATTTCCAGCGGAGTTCCCGAAGGGTTTGACGACCTTTTAGAGCCTCAATTAGCACTTGTTGATGTTTATTATAATGGTCAGCCGATTGTTTCTACGATAGCTAATTATACCCTTGACTGGATCGAGTTTGAGAAACCAGGTGATATTATTTTACTATTACCAGACTTGAAAGAATCTCACAATATTTTATCGGTGTTAGAAATCAGATTACCTTCTAATAGCGAACTCGTGTGTCATTTCGAATTTCAGCAGCAATGCGGATTTTTAGAACCAATAGTTGCGGGAATAATTTTTGATGAAAGTAAATTCCGCGTCGACTTATTTGTCAACCCAAATCATATTCAAAAAAGGCTAGTTGAGATAGATAAATACTTGCCACCTTCAACCAGTGGTTTTTCTTTTATAAATTCACTCTCTGCAGTGGCATCGGGTGGCGAACATGTTGATGATATCCATACCATTCAATTGAACAGTTTGCTAGGTTATGAAAATTATCGTTTGAAGATGAATCTAGATAACGATAGTGAAAATCAAACAAGATTAGATCAGCTCTCTTTCGGTTATGACTTTCGAGATATTGCCTATGAGATTGGCTCGTTTAAAAGCTTTACCCAATCTAGTGGTTTTTATACCCAGCGAGATTTTATCGGGGCGCGTGTCCAAACTTCACTTTCAAGCCGAACTGATCTCGAGCAATCTACAGGTAGCAAGTTATTTGTGGTATTAAATGAACAGTCAAGAATTGATGTTTTTAAGGAAGGACAATTGATTGATAGCCGGAATTACGATGCTGGCAATATTCAGATTGATACCCGAAATTTCCCCAACGGTGCTTATGATGTCGAATTGAAAATTACAGGCATTAGCGGACGAGAAAAGTCAGAAATTCATTTTTACTCTAAAACATTACGACTTCCCCCGCTGGATGAAAATTTTTACTTTCTAGAGTTTGGTTTTCCGGAAGACTTAGCCTCTAGGGAAACGTCGCATTATCCTAAAGCTGAATCTCATTCTGTTTTACGAGCAGGGATTGTTTCGAGGTATTCTGAGAACTTAGGTTTGAGTGCTTCGATTGTTTCTAATAGTAATGATTTTGGGGGTGAATTTGGAAGCTTTTTGTTGGCAGATAGATTCAATTTCCAGAATAATTTTAGCTTGACACAAAATGGTGGGCTGGGCAGTTATTATCAGCTCGATTTTAATTATACGAATTTTATTTTCAGTGCAAGTTATAGAAAAACAAGCGGCGAAGACAATATTGAATATGGTGCGGAGTATGAGCTACTATCTGCAGACTCGAGACAAATTCTCCTTAATGTTGCGGTTCCATTAGAACAATCGACGATCAATTTTTTTGCAAGAGATAGTGAGCGCATAGGTGTAACAGACACTAAAATATATGGTGCAAGCTGGAGGCAAAATATTTATCGAGGTGCTGGAAGTTTGTTAGATTTTTCACTAGATGCGACACGTGATGACCTTGAAACAAGGTTATTGCTCGGTTTTAACTATCGATTGTTTTCGGGCAAATTGAATTTCAATTTTTCAGCGAGACACAATCAAAGTCAACTGCGAGATGATACTATGTCGCAAAATCACTTAGATAGCCTTGCCAGGTTAGCATTTAACCGTCAAAGTGAAAGTGTTGGTCGCTTGTCAAATGTTTTAGAAGTCAACCGAGAGCGAGATATTACCAACAGTCGTATTCAATCGGAATTAAATAATGAGCATGGATATGGACGCATAGAGCTGCAACAAACAAATACAAAACAAGATAAACGTTTTGCTTATACTTTAAATAGCCAGTTCAATATTGTAGCGACTAGTGAGCAGTTCGCGATCGGTGGGAATCAACGGAATGCGGCGGGAGTGATGATTGACTTGGAATCAGTTGAATCTGAGTCCTTGAGCTTCGCAGTGATTATTAATGGCGTTGAATACGCGAAAATAGATGCTGGAAAGAGTCGTTTTGTCGCTCTTCAACCCTATCAAACTTATCAAATCGTTTTATCTCCACGAGGTGAATCGATGGCTAATTTTGATAATAGACCAAAAAAAGTTACTCTCTATCCAGGAAACATTGAGCACTTGGCTTGGGATATTCATTTGGTAAAAGTGGTGATTATGCAGGTGTTGGATGTGGCTGATCAGCCAATTGTGAACTCAAGAGTAGTGGATTTTGGTGAGTATGCGAAAACCGATGATTTGGGCTGGATTCAGCTCAGGGTAAAAACAGCAGGGCAATTAAAGTTTACCGATCAAAATAATCAAGCCTGTTTTATTGATATTTCGGAAGAGGATCTAAGTGAGGATGTTAATTTCTTATCGGAAAAGCGTTGTCGATAAATTCTTTGTATATTTGGGAGCGGTTATTCTGGAGAGACGGTCATCGTCAAAACTCCTTGGTAACGCCCAGGCGATGCTCTAGTTAAATCCCTTGCTCGCAGGTCGATACGAATATTTGCATTTAGACCATTCGTACAATCTAGTTGGTCGGATGCTCCACGTTGTCGAGAAAGTACTCGTGATGGTCTTACTCTGTTTGCACCAATTGATTGGGGACGATCATTGTAGAAAACGCGATAGGGTATACTGTTCACACCATTGAAAACTTCAAAACGCCCGCCTGAACCATCTCCAAACATCACAATTTGATAGCGCCCTCTAGGAAGCACATTGATGCAAATATTTTTATCATCTCTTAACCCACCTGAACCCGGATAAAGCCCAAAGTTGTAGTCTCGTAGATTCGATACTTTCACATCTGCGGCTACAGGAAATGCGTAGCATAAGATGGTCATTAAAAAAATTATTTTCCACTTAAGCGCAATCATTATTCTGGGATTAAAATGACGGTTAGTTGACCAACATAATTACCACTTCCAGATGCCGCTAGGTCATTGCTCGCCAGTGACACTTCCAAGTTGGCATTTTCGGTAAAACAACCAAATAAGTTTAAAAATGCTCCCGAAGCACCTTGTGCAGATAGAATTGATGATGAAAAAACTTCTGTTTGTCCTGCGGTGTTGGTCTGATCATTAAAAAACACCCGATAAGGCAAATAATCGCTACCATTAGTAATTGCAAAAGCATTAATATTAGAACCATCGCCGCTTCCCTGTGCACTGATTTTATATTGATTAGTACCGAATAAACCGATGCATAAATTATCATTAGCGGTCAAATCTCCACTCGTCCAAGTGCCGAAGGTGAAATCATTCAGTCCGGTTATTCGAGACAATAATCCTAAAGTAAGTGTAATGTTAATATCGCCGTTAGAGGTATTGTTAACTGCACCTTGATTTGCGGCGTTTGAATGAGTAATAAACCAACCAAGAAATACAATGGACAGGTAAGTCTTAAAGCGAAGCTTTGTGTGTGAAAAAAAATTTGATAAGTTACTATACATATCTGAAAGCTAGAAAATTAGCGTTGAGAGCTAATTTTCTAGATTGATTAACATAAAGTTATTCAGGAGCGACAACCATTGTCAATACTCCGCTGTATGTTCCCGCTGGAGAAGATGATAAATCAGCGTTTGATACCGAAATATTAACTGATACATTATCAACGCCAGCGCAAGTATCACTTACAGTATTTGCGCCAGTTTGACCTGCCAAACCCGTTCCCGTATTCATCGCGGTAGTAGTTGCACCATTAACGAAATCAACGGTGTAAGGGACTGTATTTGCTCCATTGGCTAATGTAAAAGCGTTCGCAGTGCCGTCACCAGTCATATTGATATTGTAGTTTCCCGCTCCATTTCGATAAACACAAAATGTATCAGTACCAGCGAGACCGCCACCGCCTCCAGCAAAAGTACCAAGATTAATATCATTTAAATTAGAGACTCGAACTAAGTTGGCAATATCTAAGGTAATTGTCAAATCACCAGTTGATGTTGCTCCAAGGGTTCCCTGAGTTGCCGCTATAACCGAACCAGACAAAAGTCCTAACGCAACAAGTGATGTTTTAATTAACTGTATTTTCTTCATTATTTGATACCTTTAAAAAGATGCTGTAAATCGAGATCTGGTGATGCCTTAATATCGGCTTTTAAAACCTAATCCCACGAACCAGAACCACCTTGTTTTTCTAACTCTAAACTGCAAAATTGGAGCTTTGTGTCGATCCTTTGACTATCAAGTTATTGTTAACTTGATCACAGTTTATCGAATATCCTAATGTAGTACAAGAGGTAGTTGTCATAACGTTTTGATTTATAAAGATAAAAATTATGACGGTTTTTGCGGTATTATGACAAAAATTGTCACCTGATTTTGACGATTGTATTTTTTTTATTGTTAACTGTATGATTTTTAAGATTATTCCGATATTTTGTTGGTTTTTTAGACGATTTTAGTTCTTAAGAAAAGCGCCAAAAATATGACGTATTGGACGAATAATCAACTATGCTTTTGATCCGCTTCTGATAAGTGGTTTCAAAATCGCGACTAAATGAAATCTTGTCAAGATTCACAGCAATATATTTCGCTCTCACGCTTCTATTTTGCTAGACTTACCCCGTTTATAGCAATCTGAGCAAAATAGTCCATGAGCGACGACAAACCTCCCTCGACAAACTCCGTCGATAAGAAAGGCTGGTTCAACAAATTAACTCATTTATTTCAAGATACGCCGCAAGACCGTGATGATCTGGTTGAAATTTTAAAAGGCGCAGAAGAAAATACTCTAATAAATCCCGAATTACTATCAATGATGGTGGGTGTGATGCATATCTCTGAGCTACAAGTGAGAGATATTATGATCGCCAGACCACAAATGGTCGTCGTTAATGATGAGATGAGCTTCGAGCAAATGCTTGCCAGTATTGTCGAGTCAGGGCATTCAAGGTTTCCGGTGATTGGTGATAATCGTGATGATATCGAAGGAATAGTGCTTGCCAAAGATCTGCTTCATTTCACTGCTCAAAACATGCTTGGCGACAAAAATAAATTTGATATCAAAGATTTCTTGCGCCCAGCAGTGATTATTCCTGAAAGTAAGCGCTTAGATACTTTGCTCAAAGAGTTTAGAACCAATCGCAATCACATGGCACTGGTGGTTGATGAATATGGCAGCGTAGCAGGTTTGGTTACCATCGAAGATGTATTAGAGCAGATTGTTGGCGAAATTGAAGACGAATTTGATATCGACGGAGAAGAAGAAACCATTCAGCCCATGTCTGATAATGAATTTGTGGTTAAAGGTCAAACCGAAATAGAAGAGTTTAATGAGTTTTTCTCTTCAAATCTGGATGATGATGACTTTGACACCATAGGCGGTATCTTGATGCAGGCGTTTGGTCATGTTCCGAATATTGATGAATCAATCGAGATTGATCAGTTTAAATTTGTCATCGTTAATTCCGATACAAGGCGAATTAAGCTGGTAAGAGTTTTCAGACAGTAAGTACAAAACCCCTGACTAAAAATATTTCTGCTAAGACAATTTTGAACTAGAATTAATAGTAACCGTTCACTATCCTCCATTTGTTAATGTCTCAGCCAGGCAATTCAGCTAAAGATCTGTCAAAACTTACCGAGAAAAGGCTCGCGCTCGAAGGGCTTATTAAGATCACTGCGAGCATTCAAACTCAGCAAGAAAGTCTGCTTGAGTTGTCTGTTATTGCTAAACCTTCGCAAGAATTCCCCGCTAAACTGGTAACTCATATAAAGGTGCTGAGCGAGAAGATTGGCGATCTACCGGTCACTGAACTAATCCAACGACTTGAAGCCATCGAAAAAGTTATGGCGAAAGGGTTGGCGGCTATTTTAAAACTTGCGGAGATAGATGCCAATGCTCTGCGGAGTGAGCAAATTGCGAGTATTTCGATTGATGATTTTGTCGGCGCGATTAACAATTTTAAGCGGCGAACTCAAACCGCTGTTGCGTTAAGGTATCTGCTGATTGGTCGCGGCGTTGCTATTGCGCCATTTTCTTTGGTCGTTCCGCAAGAAGCTATTACTGGTCATATTGAATCGTTAAAAGTTAAAGAAAAAAGCTGCGTAAAACAAATCAGAAAAGAGATTGTTGAGATCATTAAAGACAGCCAGCAAATGTTGACTTACGAGGGCTTAGCAGATTCAATGAAAGCCGAAATTGTCAATGTTAATCAAGCTATGCGAGTTAATTTAGAGCATTTGGACAGCGGTGGCAATATCAAAGATATTCCGAATGTATTTGAGACCATAGTGTTGGAAAGTCCATTGACTGAATCGATTACAATTGAAGAGCCAAGTCAACAAGAAGAATTGGGATCAGAATCGACTGAATGCGATGCAACAGAAAAAGAATCAGTTATAAAAAACACGCCCCAAACAACTCAGAATAAATCTGAATCCTTTTGGACGTTATTTAAAAAATGGTTGTCATCACCTTGGAGTGTCAGTTGGCGATCTTTAAAAAATGATGAAAAGAAAAACAACTGATTTAATCAAGCCGCTTTTCTTCTGCGTTTGAACAATAGCAATCCTAAAAGTAACCAATTCATTGTTCCGCCGCCTGAGCTCGATGGCGTAGGTTCTGGACCGATATTTAGAGGTGGATTTAATCCCGCAGCTGAATCAACCGTTGTGTCAGTTATAACAATACTGCTGATGAGCATCAGGTTATTATTATCGGGAGTGCCAGAAGTATAATCTCGTAAAGGAATCGTTGTAAATACGCCGCCAAAATCATATTTTTCAGCTGCGACAATTTGATCAATAATCGCCATACCATTTCCTGTAACTTCACCAAAAACGGTGAAACCTTCATTCTGTCTATCTAAATTAAGACTGTTGTTAGTAAGATTAAAAAACCACTGATTGGTAGCGCTATTCGGATTGCTAGCTAATTTAGCCATAGCAATGGTGCCGCGAACATTTGAATAGGTCGGCTCATTAATGACCGCCGCATTTGATTCAATATTTAATAGAGGTAAGTTATTGGCGTTTAAAGTTAAGCTGTCGTCAAAAACAAAGCCACCACCTTGAATTATAAAGCCATCCACAGAGCGATGGATCACTGTGTTGGTATAATCACCCGCATTCACGTATTCAAGAAAATTATTGACAGTTTCAGGCGTGTCGTTGTCATACAAATTAACTTCAAAATTTCCAAAGGGAGTTTCAAATTGAACAATCGTTGCTTGAGCAAGCCCAGATGATAAAGTTGCAATAAAAGCGAAACATAAAGCAAAATTGTTGCGCCGTATTTTTCTTATAAAATTCATAGTATTTATTCCTGTAGGTTAATTTTTATCAATGCCGGTGACAATATTTTTGGCACTTTTTAACAGCGTTTCTTTATCAATTGGTGCGGGAATCAAAATTCCTTTCTGAACAGCAGGTCTTGCGGCGATTTGATCAATCCAGCGTAATAAATGCGGTAAGTCACTCACGTCAACACCTGGCCATTCGTATATTTTCGCCCAACACCAGTTAGCGATATCTGCAATACTATAATCACCGGCTAAAAACTCATTGTCGGCTAGTCGGTCATTTAAAACGGTTAATAAGCGTTTTGATTCGCCCTGGTATCGTTCAATTGCCGAAGGAATTTTTTCTGCGGAATAACGATAGTAGACGTTTGCCTGTCCCATCATTGGACCTACTCCGCCCATTTGAAACATCAACCATTGCATTACTAAAGAGCGACCTTTGACGTCTCCAGGCATTAACATCCCGGTTTTTTCAGCCAGATAAACTAATATTGCACCTGACTCGAATACTGGAAAATTATCATTGTCTCTATCGATAATCGCAGGAATCCTGCCGTTTGGGTTTATCGCCAGATATTCTGGTTTTTTTTGTTCGCCTTCACTTAAGTTAACAGTGATCGCCTGGTATTCCAATCCTGTTTCTTCTAACATGATGGAAGCTTTCCATCCGTTTGGTGTTGGCGCTGTATAAAGTTCAATCATTTTATACTCCGTTTTTAATTGGTGTTTAATTTTTACGCACTAGCACTCGCTCTTTGCGAAACTAGTTCATACCAGCGCTTAATATTTTGATGTTTATCAGTTAAGCGAATTTCAACGACTTTGGCAAAATCTAAAGTCGTCAGCATGGTGATGTCGGCAATACTAAAATTTTCTCCGGCTAAATACTTATTCTTCGATAAATGTTGATCGATTAATTTTAAATAGCCAAATGCGGTTTTAATACAGTCTTCACCCCAGGTCTGATTAGGTGTCATTCGATCTTTAAAAAATCCCGAGCAATGTTGAAAAGCCATTCCGACTGGGAATAAAAATCCTAATTCTGCTCGTCGTTGCCACATTTCTATGTGTGCTTTTTCTAGCGATGTTTCTCCCATTAAAGGAGGAATGGGCTGAATTTCTTCAAAATAACGACAGATTGCAACGGATTCAGAAATAATTGTGCCGTCATCTAATTCTAAAACTGGCACTTTAGCGAAAGGGTTTTTACTCCTAAATTCTTCAGTAAGATTTCCACCGTCTTTTAAATCTATTTCGATGCAGGTTACATCAATGTTTTTTTCGGCTAAAAACATTCTTACTCTGCGTGCATTGGGAGCTACTTTTGTTTCATACAATTTCATTGAATATTTCCAAACTAAGGTAAAGTAAGTATCGGTGAAAGTGATATTCTTAGGTTGTTGCGCGATTGAAAACGCCAGTTTGCATATTGGAAATAATGCACTATTCACTCGAAGGATACAAGAGTGGCTATCGTTTTGGTGTCGGTATAGATGTAGATGTAGATGTAGATATAGGTGAAAATCAGGCGCGCTGTAGATGATGTTTGTGGGAATTTATAAAAGCCCTCTAGTTAGAGAGCTTTTTTGAATCTCTAGTGCAGGCTTAAAATTTAGTTGTATGGAGCCATTTTTAGCGATTTGAGAGTACCAGCTAATTCGGTGAGATCTTCCAGTTCCACAAAACCGACAATTTTTGCCTTAGTGGAAGCTGCATCTCCCGCCGTTAGCTTAGTTAGTGCGGCTTTGACTTTATCAACCATACCGTTGCCTTTATCGGTTGTCGCGCTGAAACACCATTCGGGGTAGAGTGCGGTACTATGAACCAGTGATAGACTATCGTTTTGATTGTCGACGATAGTGAAGTCATCAAGACTAACTTTGCCTTCCGCAGCCATTGATTCAAGCAACCCAGACTTGACAAATCCAGCGTCAAAAAGACCTGCTTTAACGGCTAACACGATATCATCTTGTTTCTTGGCAATTTTAGTTGAGCCAAAGTCTTCGACTGAAACACCATTGTCTTTCAGATGTTTAACCTGGAATACATAGGCGGCGGCTGACTTTTTTTTGTAGGTCATCACTTTTTTACCTTTTAGATCTACGGCGGTGGCAATACCGTTGCCTTTCTTAGCGATGATAACTCCGGAAAATTGGCTGCCATATTTCTTATTAACTGTGACTAGGGGTGTTGCTGCATTTTTTTCTTTAATAACCAAAGTGACAACTGGATTGGCAAGCATAAAATCAACCTTGCCACTTTTGACTGCATCGACTGTTACTGCTGGATTCAGTGGGACTATCTTCACATCCATTCCTAGTTCTGTTTGGAGGTACTTACCTAACTCACCCCATTTGGCGAGTGCTTTTACAGCGCTACGCGGAGCCTGAACGCCCACGTTTATGGATTCTGCTGAAACTGACACACCATATAACATGACAGTGATACATAAAATAATTTGCTGACAACCTTTTATAATTTTCATTAAAAAACTCCTAGTAATTAAATAAGTCGTATAAGTATTCAGCAGATCGTTTTTCCAGTGGAGATTGGGTCGCTGCAAAATACTTATTTAATCCTATTTAATTATTATAGACAGCATTTAAGGGCTTGCTTATTTTTTTGCAACCTGTTGATTTATATAGCCAAATAAGATTTGACGTTTTTCAGAGCAACCATTGGTCAATAACTAAAAAATTAGCAAAACTCACAAAAACGACTAGGATTAGCTTATGTCCCTGTTTTTTATGTTCTGGTTGGCAATTTACTGCTTCGAAAAGAATGTAAGGAATAAAATGTAGCTTGTATCTGTTATTAGCTACAAAAAATAACAAATTGATGCAAAGAGACGAGTACTATGGATATAAATAAATCGCCCGCAGTTAATGCTAACTCATTTATCGGAAGTTTAGGCATATCGACCAAGTTTCTGTTATCTATGTTTATTGGGATGGTTATACTATTTTCGGTTAGTTCGTGGGTGACGCTTAGTCAGGAAGAAAAAGCATTAAATGAATTACTGCTGGCATCGCAAAATGTTTCGGAGAGGAATAACCAATCCCTAAGTGTCGAATCGAAAGACGGGGAGCGCAAAAAGGCTGAAATTATTGCGCGATTATTGGCAGCTAGTTTGCCTGTTGCAATCGCTGAATTTGACATGGAAGTTATGGCAAGTTTTACTCAAGTAGCTGGTGAAGACGAAGGTATTACTTTTGTCGAAGTAAAGAACTCTGATGGAGCAACTTTAGCGAAATATGGCAATGCGGGAGAGATAGTAGCGGAGCAAGTGGTTACCAGAAAAATTGCTTCTGACGGCATTGATTTAGGTGAAGTAATTATTGCATTCAATCTAAGTCGATTCGAGACGTACATGAAAACCCTTTCTGAAAGATCAAAAATAGACAATCAGGAGATGTCAGATCAACAGCAATCTTCATTGGACTCTTCTAAAATAGCAACGATCATTATCTCGGTCAGCTTTATGGCAGTATTACTATCGATGCTTTGGTTTATGTTTAAAATTATCGTAACTAATCGATTGGATGAATTGAGAGTAGGGATGAGAGATATTGCCGAAGGTGAAGGAGACCTGACCAAACGTATGCAAATTAATGGTGATGACGAAATTGATAAAGTCGGTCTTCATTACAATCAATTTCTGGATACGATGCATTCCTCAATTACCTTGGTAAGTCGTGTTACTTCGTCATTAGAAGATGCCTCTAAACATCTTTATGATATTACCGAAACCATGCGCAACGACGTATCTGGTCAACAAGAAGAGATCGGATTGGTTGCCACAGCGGTGTATGAAATGTCGATGTCGATCAAAGAGGTCGCAAATAATGCCTCTAAAGCAGCAGAGTCAGCAAACGATGCTGATAAGTCTTCTCGCGAAGGGCAAGTGGTGGTTGATTCCACCATTGACTTAATTCAAACTCTTTCTAGTGAAGTCAATAATAGTTCCGAAGTTATCGATCAAGTCAAAGCAGACAGCCAAAAAATTGGTGCGATTTTAGATGTTATTCGAGAAATCGCCAATCAAACTAATCTACTAGCGTTAAATGCAGCAATTGAAGCGGCAAGAGCGGGAGACAGTGGACGCGGATTTGCGGTAGTTGCCGATGAAGTACGAGCACTTGCTTCGAGGACTCAACAATCTACGGTTGAAATTCAGAACATGATTGAACAGTTGCAATCTGGATCAGAAAACGCGGTAAGTGCAATGGAAATTGGTAAGCAGAAGGTTAAAGAAAGTGTTGAATCTGCATCAACCGCTGGAGGAGCACTCCAATCGATCACCAATTATGTCACTGAAATATCTGATATGAACAATCAAATTTCCTGCGCGGCAGATGAGCAAACTAATGTTTCCGAAGATGTTAATAAGAGCATTACTCGTATCAAGGATGTTGGTGTAAGAGCGGCAGAAAGTACAAAACATACTGCGAATTCAAGCCAGGAATTATCACAATTATCGAGTGAGCTTAAGCGATTAGTCGGACAATTTAAGCTTTAAATCGAACCTTTCTATTTTAAATCATTTCACATTATCGTTTCACTTTTATGAATGAATGGATGATTTCGTTAGCTAGCGTGCAAAATTATTCCGTGAATAAGTCACAAAATAATTTTTTTTTCTGGAAAATGGACTATCCTTATCTCAAACGGAGAAAAACAGCTTTATTTTTCATTGACTTAGGAACTTTTATTACTAATAATGCGCAATATTAGTAAAAGGTTATAAATGCGAGTTGAAATAAAACCCCACAGATTTTGGCGAAATTTAACTTGAACCTTTTACTATTCGCAACTTAATAATTTGACTGTCAAAGTTTCAACATCGAGATAATAATATTACGCTATGATCACTTGATGTGTTTAGAGTCAAAAGCAAAATTTTTATCGCAAATTAATTTCGTATTTAAGTGTTTTTTGTTGGCGATAGAATGTTATACAGACCGGCGGTAAGATCGGAAATTTGGACTATATTGTTTTACACCTAACTATTATTTTATGATTTAAAAGTGAACCAAGGAGATACAAATGTTTAACAAAACTAAGAAATTCGCACTTTCGACGCTTTCGTTAGCGACGCTTTTTGCGTTTGGCAGCGCTAATGTGGCAGCAGAAGAGCTCTACTATGATATGTATGGAAATGTTCATGTCAGTCTCGACTCTCAGGATAGCCAAGATAATCCTGAGTTCCACTCAAATACCTCAAGCTTCGGTATTAAAGGTGGACAAAAGCTTGGTGACAGTGATACCGAAGTAATTTTCAAGTTGGAATGGCAACTTGACCCTACTGCTCGTGTTAGAGGTGAAGCCGTAGTTGATCGTGATCAATGGGTTGGTTTTAAAGGAAACTTCGGTAAGGTTACTTTTGGTACGGCTACGAGTAACTATAAGCAAATGGGTGGTAAAGTTGACCCAATGTATCGAACTCAGCTAGAAGCAAGAAGTGCGTTAATGCGTATTGCTTCGCGCCAATTACATTCAGGTGCTGGTATTGATCGAGGTCGTTTGACTAAGTCAGTCAACTACACGACTCCTAAATTTGGTAATGGATTTCAAATTATCGGAAACACGACTTTTTCGGGGAGTGATGATGAAACCTTTGGTGCAGGTGTTAGGCATTCAGGCGACAAGCATTTAATCTATGTTGATTTTTTCAGCGATGGCGATACTGATGGTTTTGGAAATTCTGAAACAGCTGTTAAAGGTGGTGGTTTCTACAAATTTAGCGGTTGGAAATTGAGTGCACAATTTGAATCTTCAGAAGATGTAGACGGTTCTGACTACTGGATGGTTGGCGCTGAATATAAAGTGAATGATAAAGATACTCTTAAGTTCTCAACAGGTGCTGCAGATGGCGCTAGAGAAAGCTCTTCATTCGCAATTATGTGGGATCGCAAATTAGGCGGAATGACTAACATGTATGTTGGTTTTGGTGCTTATGATGATGACAATAACTCTGCGCTTGACGATGATATGTTGACTTTCGGTGTACGCTACCGTTACTAGTCCTAAGTTGACTTAAAGAAAAAAAAGCGGGACTTTTAGTCCCGTTTTTTATGATAATAGCGCAATGAAGTATGTGGCGTTAGCGATGTTCATTGATAAATCGAAACTATTTTTGCTTACAAACCTCTTCAATTTTTTCTGCGATTGGCGCAAGACTAAAACCCAGAGATTCTGCTTTTGCTAGAATTTCATTGGTAGAGTTTTTGTTAGCCATGTGAAGTCCCCAGAAAAATGATGAGCGAGTGCCTGTTCTGCAATAAGCATGAATTTTTTCATTGCAGCTATCCAGGGTTGTTGTAAATTTTTCTAATACTTCATCGGGAATATCTCTACCAGAAACAGGAATGTGAACAAATTGCATACCGTTTTCATCGGCGGCTGCTTTTACTTGCGCACACGTTAGCTGGTTAGGCTCTTCACCGTCAGGACGATTACACATTAAGATTTTCACGCCTTCGTCGGCGAGCTCTTTCACGTCATCTAAAGTGATTTGATCGGAGATGGATAATTTCTCATCAATTTGAATTTTTTTCATAGGTTTCTCACTGTGATTTGAATATAAATTTTACATTAGCTGGGGAAGTGATCGATATAGTATATAAATTCCCATAATAATCAAAAATATGCCAAACATTTTTTTTAATTTATCTTGCGGAACTTTGTTGGCAATTTTGTTTCCGATAGTACTTCCAAGACCACCCACGACAATCATAATTCCAATCACTTTCCAGTCGAGAGAGAGCCCGGTTTCTTCCAGGACATCTAAATATTTAACAAAACCACTAAAAGATTTTAAAGCAATGATCACCAAACTGGTTGCTATTGCTACTCGCATGGTTAAACCGCCGAGTAAAACTAATGCGGGAACAATCAAAAAACCGCCACCCACACCGACAATCCCCGTGACAATGCCAACAATTAAGCCGTCGAGTACGATTTTAAAAATATGCCGTTGATGATCGGACTGGCTCTCAAGATCCTTCTTGGGCTTTAGCATAAAATAACTGGCGAGCAACATTACCCCGGCGAAGATCGCTAATTGCATAATTCCAGTCAGATAAATGGATAACCATGCGCCTGCATAAGTTCCGGTCATTCCTGGAATACCAAATAGCCACACGGTATTCCAATCCACTAATTTTTGCCGCATGTAAGGGAGTGAGCCGAGCAAGGCGATAGCGCCCACAATGATTAGGGAACCTGCAATGGCTACTTTTTCTGATTGGTCGACTAAATAAACGAGCACAGGAACCGTTAAAATCGATCCGCCTGAGCCCATCAAGCCAAGACTTAAACCAATTGCGCAAGCGCCTAATAACGCAAATATATTTAGACCCATAAGCAGACCATAGAAAATTATCTATAAAACGAACAGTGTTAAAAGTTAATCAATAACAATCGATTACAAAGCATCAAGCGGTAGCTTTAGATAAGAAACGCCATTGTCTTCTTTTGGCGGCATTTCTCCTGCTCGGATATTGACTTGAACCGAAGGCAAAATCAGGTTTGGCATATCGAGTGTTGCATCGCGAGCATTTCTCAATTCGACAAACTGCTCTTGAGTCTTGCCATTATTAAGGTGGATATTTTTGGCTTTTTGCTGCCCAACTGTACTTTCCCATGCATAGAAATCGCGATCAGGTGCTTGATAATCATGACCAACAAATATTTTCGTTTCATCGGGTAAGGATAGAATTTTATTGATCGACTGATAAAGCGTTTTCGCATCGCCGCCGGGAAAATCTGCTCGAGCGGTACCAAAGTCGGGCATGAACAAGGTGTCACCGACAAACACCGCATCCTCTATTTTGTAACTTAAACAAGCGGGCGTGTGACCAGGGGTATGCATGACACTGATCTCGGTTTCGCCTATTTTGATAACATCGCCATCGTTTAATAATTGATCGAATTGTTTGCCATCTACATTAAATCCTTCCTCAAGATTGAAAACGCCTTTAAAGGTTGACTGTACTTCCTTGATATGCGCGCCGATAGCTGTTTCGCCGCCTAGGTTTTCTTTTAAATACGGCGCTGCTGAGAGGTGATCGGCATGCGCATGAGATTCAAGTATCCACCTGGTTTTTAGCTGGTTACTCTGTATGTAGTCAATTAACGAGTCTGCAGATTGTGTGCTTGTTCTACCTGACGCTGCGTCAAAGTCCCGAACAGAATCAATAATGGCACACTCTTTGGTTTGTTTATCAGATACAACGTAAGTAACCGTGAATGTCGCTTGGTCAAAAAAGGCTTTTATGTCGATATTGCTCATATTAGTTCCTATTACATGTAAAGCTATATTAGATTGTTCTAATGTAACATATTTCAATTAATAGTCAATGTTTTGAGGCTATTTTGAATCTAGTTTAGATTTTAGCTTATCTATCAAAATAGTGTGGGAAAATCAAAAGGTCGCTGAGTACTGAGTGCTGAGGATGTGTGTAGTGGTTAAGAGCTTTGGAAGGAAGTCAGGCAAGTCTTTTTTTGACTTACCTTTTTTACTAATTATTTATAAGCGATATTCTAACCCAAATTCAAACTGGTGCATTTTAAAGCTGATAGCTTGTGATGGATCAAAATTTGATGTTCCGATTACCTCAACTTCAGGTGCGTACATTAAAAATATTGTCCACTCATTTTCGCCACTGTTGTTGGTGTAGCCGATAGTGAAATGATCTTCGACTACGCCGGGAGCTAGTAGGTTAAAATTAACTTCATTAGAGTTGATGGGTTGTTCTAGCGTGCTGTAGCCAACCCGATAGGTATTGTCGCCTATCGCCCATTCATAACCTAGCTTGATTACCGAAACATCCTCCCAGCCGAATCCTGCCCCTTGTGAACCTCCTAAACAGCCACTACCAGTAGCTGCTTGAGAGCCACTGATTAGAAAGTTATTGAGTGCGTCAGTACAGCTAGCAGGGTTGAGTAGTAGTGAAATGCTATTGGCAATTGCGGGAATGTCTGAATAGTTGATGGTTTGATAGTCAAGCAATAAAACAGAAGTGTCGGATGTATCCCATGCAAATCCAACTGTGTAGGTTGAAGGGATATTAAAGTCACCCTGCTGCGCAAAAAGTCCTGCATAGTCATCAAACTCGGTCATATTCATTTCGGTTTGATAGGAGAGCCCAATAACAAAGTTGTCACTCAGAGAAAAGTTAGCACCAAGCTTTAATCCGTAGCCATAAGACATGTCATGACCGTTATTAGTTAATTTTGTTGGTTCTAGTGAGTTATTAGCGAAGGCGTTTAGTCCCGTTGCCTCAAATGCTTGCATAGCGATTATAAAGCTAACTCCTAGCGTTACTTTTTCATTTGCCTGATAAGCAAGTGTATTGTTGATAAATAGTTGGGCTAGATCGACCCCGGTTGTACCGCTACCGAAAGTCCCTGGCGCATTAACTATGGTATTAGAATCAGGGTCTAAAAATCTCGCTGAGCCGCCAGAATATTGGGTATTCATTCCGCCATTGCCATAAAGTGCCAGACCGAACATTAGCTCATCACCGATTCTTGTTGAATAGCCAAAACTCGGTATTGCGAACCATTCTCTGCCTGAATCGACAGTTCCGGTGTTGATTGAAAAGGGAACTTGGCAAGTTGCTTGCGCTAACGGTGGAGTGCAATTGAGTGCAGGGCTTCCTATAACAGGGCTGAAACCACTCGGAAGCGATGGTTCTCCAGAAACTGAGTAGCTTCTTACCGGATCAAATATCGCCAGTCCAATATCCACTCGCTCCCCAATTTGAAATAGGTTTGCTGGATTATTAGCAGTTGTTATGCTGTTACCCCCTTTAGCCACTCCTGCTCCAGCCATGCCCTTTTCTTTGCCGCCATATCCATGAGAAAAATAGCCATTGGTGGCAAGTAATTGGGTTGAAAGTATACTAGAAACTATAATGAGTAGTTTTAGTTTGTGCCTTTTTGTCATCAATAGATCCTACTTGTTGGTTTAAACTGTAGGAATCAGCAAACTGTAAATTAATTATTGCTAATTTACTGGTTGCTAATGTTGCTCCCAAGATCTATAGTCTATAGAATTTGAAATTTTATTTTCAATAATAAAAAAGCATATTTATATAGCTAAAATTATCGGGACTAGAGGCTTACTAAGTGATATAAAGCCTTGTCTTTTGAGCGTTAAAGAGTCTGAGGAGAACTGAAGTGATGACTGAATTTACACCAATCGCAGGGCTTATAGGCGGCGGCATAATAGGACTGTCCGCTGTTATATTATTATTATACAAAGGTCGCGTCGCCGGAATTTCCAGTATTGTTAATGGAGTTTTTACCACCGACAAACATGAATTGAGTTGGCGCGGATTATTTCTTATCGGTATAGCTTCTGGGCCACTTGTGGTGAGCTTTTTAGATAGCGGCTTGCCAGAATCTATTGATCTATCATGGTTGACCGTAGTGATTGGGGCATTTTTAGTCGGGTTTGGAACTAACCTTGGAGGCGGTTGCACTAGTGGGCATGGGATTTGTGGTATGGGACGATTATCTCTGCGTTCAATTTGGGCAACTATCACTTTTATGCTTGTTGCAATAGTGACGGTTTATGTCGTTAATTACCTGAGAGGTGTGTCATGAGATTAGTCGTTGCATTGTTATCCGGGCTCATTTTTGGCATAGGGTTAACGGTTTCTCAAATGGTTGACCCCAATAAGGTGCTTAACTTCTTGAATATTACCGGTAATTGGGATGCGAGTCTGGCGTTTGTTATGGCATCAGCAATGGGGGTTTTTAGTTTGGTTTATTGGCTATTTATTAAGAATCGTACGGTGTCTCTAAACGGCAGCCCTATCCAGATCCCTAGTATCACAGCAGTCAATAAACAGCTAGTTATTGGTGCAAGTATATTTGGATTAGGCTGGGGATTGACAGGCATTTGTCCTGGTCCCGCGATTGCTAATTTGACTGGCGGTGAGCCAAAAATTTTGGTATTTATCGTAGTAATGGTAATAGGGATGAAGACTTCTGAGTGGTTGAAGACAAAGTTCTTTTGAAACGATAAACTTAAATGACAGCAATTTCTGACTGGCGACAGAGCAGTCAGTTTTTGTGCAGTGTTGAATTCCTTCCCAGCTAGATTCTCGCGGTTCGTTATTCACTCCGCTTGGTTTTGATTGCTCGTTATGATTTATTTTTAGCGAGTTCCTCTCAATTGAAATTTTTCGACAAGCAATTGAAACTTTCTGCTAAACATCTTGTATATAAGAAATGTTATATTCGCGTTGATATTCAGACTGTTTTAATAAATTCATAATAAGAACTAAATATTTTATAACCTTTCAACTGTCGCGGTTCACGAAGAAGAGAAAATATGAGTTATCAAAAAGACTATGAGCAAGCATGGAAAAGTGGTGGTCCAGATGCCGCGTTCGCAATGCTGACATCAATTTTTAAAGACCCAAAGAACCAAAAAGTAAAAGGGACGCCAACAGATTATTTGAGTGATAAAGATGATCGCGTTTTAACTGCTGGCGAAGGGTTCGAACAGTTTATAGAGTTATTTAAACCTGAAAAATCAATTAAGGAAAAGGTTGAAGAGATCATTGAAGAATTAATTGCGGCGCGTACGCCTGGCAACGACATGAAATATCGTTCGCAGCCGTTTAATGCTCTAGAAATCAGGCTTGATCTTTATGAGTATGGGAGTGCGAGTCTTTGTTCAGTACATGTGGTTTCAGAACAATTTAATAAAGATCAATATGATTTAAATTACTCTTTCATAGCGGATGAAGACCAGTCAGGCGTTGATTCTGATGATGCCTATACTTTTATCTATGATTTGGATAATTCAAATCATTATAAACTACTGTATCAAGACGAAGTCTTAGACAACAAGGTTTTATTTTTGCATATTCGTATGGCTCAATATGGTCAATACGGGGCGAAAATAATTAACGGTTTGTTGTCCCATGAAAAGTTTGCTAATTATCCTAAAATATTACCTTTTCAGTTTTTAGTCGTGCCACGCGGTAACGATTATGAAGATTTACAAAGCGACTCAATTTTCGAATTCCATCCGTCGCTCAGTGAGGATAATCTTAATGAGTTTATCGACCAATCACTTGAAAATAGTTATTTAGAAGCGGCTGTTCCACCCAGGAGATTATCCGATGAAGAAAGGTGGCTATATCTTTTACCCTTCATTCAAGATGACTGCCAGGAAGTTAAAGAGCTTGTTGAATTACTAAAACATAATTCAGCGCTACTTGAAATGACGGGAAAGCTAGCAGACAGCGCTGTCAATTATCTAAAGCTTGAAATACAAGGAGAATGGGCACCTGAATTGTCCATTCCTGAACCTGAAAACCAGTATTTAAACCAGGCTCGTCATATTTCCAAAGCGACTCAAGCTCCGAGGGCGCATTTAGAATTATTGAAAGATCTTGGTCAAGCACATCAAGAACAGACTATTGAGTACATCAAAAAAATATTCCAGATCAGCGTTCCCCAGTTTCCATTAAAAGATTTCGAAGCCAGCATAAGAGCGGCCAAACGATATATCTTACATATCGTACCGTTATATGCCCGACTATCTGAAACTCTAAAAAGTGCTGTAGAAACCGAGTTTAAGGGCGCTATCGCTCGGATTGAACAAAACGATTATCCAGTACTTCAATTACTACTAATGGAGACGAGTTTAAGGTTAGAATTTGACGACGAAATTATGCGACCAGGTTCTACCTGGAAAGAAGCGTGTTATCAAATAGAACGCATCCCTAAACAAAAGTTGTCAGATTATCTTAAAGTTTTGGAAGCTTGTATCGATGAAATGCCAGAAAAATTTAATAGTTGGGCAGAGCCCTGGAGCTTCGTTATTCAGCGAATTAAAGGATTGGCCGAGCATGGTGCACCGATGCAAAGGAGGGTTATCCAATTAATGGAATGTTACCAGGAGAGCTGGGACTCTGGACGCTTGAATGAAGAGTTTGCGGGTATTTTATACCAAATGGGCTTGGAAGAACCACATGAAATAATTATTAATCAAGTAGAAAACGATCAGTACCATAATATCGAAATTTACGATCAGTGGGTTTCTAAAGTTCCTAAAAAGAAACTAGCTAATTTTTTAGAAGAGTTTACCTCTAACTCCAAAAGCTTTGAAATTGCGCAAAAATGGGAGGACTACCTGCATTCAAGCAAAAAAGGTATTCAGATCTTTATTGGCGGTATATTAGATGCTGAAAATAAAGATAATATTTTTGCTAATCTTGTTACTGCGGTATGTGAAGGCGCTGGGGAACTTTTGAGTAAGTTAGTTCATGCAATGGTTGATAGGTTAAATAAACACGATATAAAGTTCGAACAGCGAGAGAACTGCACAAAAATTATTCTGCTTCTTGAAGCATCGAAGAACTTGAGTAATAAATATTTAAATGTTCTGCTTTGCATTCGACTTCTTGATCTTCGATTTGCTTTCGATAACCAAGATAAAGACGTATCTAACAAATTAGTTAAGTTGTTAACTATTTATCCTCAGCATCCGATGGTTTTATTTTGTCAATCACAGTTAATCTATCGAACGGATGGCGCGGTCAATGCCGGTAAAGTGACACTCGATGCTATTGAAATATTATGCCAAGAAGATATCGTTTATCGTAAGGCATTTTTTGAATATACCAATAGTTCTAATTTCGAATTTTCAGATATGCTAGCTGAGTCGGGCTATGCAATTTTTCGTTGGGCTGATGATTATCTTCGAGATAAGTCTTATAGAGATGGAGTCTACGTAAATGGGCAAAAAGATTTAAATGTAGATCCCTTTTTTGAGGTATTACAAAAATCAGTTAGCAAATGGACAGAGCAAGAAAGGAGTGAACGACTGGAAGAGATCAAAAATGAGGTCGAATTTGATGATCAGTTAAGAGAATTAGATAAGTCTGAATTAGCAAAGCTAATTACATCAGATAGTTGGAATATATCACTGCAAATTATTAAACAGTTAATTGAAGAGCCACAAAAACACATAGACGAACTATTGCAAGTTTATAGTTGGTTTAATGACGATCAAGAGCACAGGAAAATACTAAACTCACTTTTATGGCCCATCGAGTCTATACGTGAGGAGCTTGTTTTAGCCCCAGACTTCCAGAAACACCTGGCTTGGTTTATTACAGATTATACCTTTGTAGGACAGGAGGAACTTGCTCGTGAAATTTTCAGCCTGTTAGCAGATGCTGGATTGGATGAAATTAACTTAAGAATATCTGAACAACTCCCCATTAGTATAGGGATTGGCGTCTTTTCTACGATTGCTGGAACGGTTTATCGTACAGCTGATTTTAAGTTTGGTCTAGCGCTGCTCGATAAATATATAAAAGAAACCAGTAACAAAAAGCCTCATTATATCTTGCTGGAAACCAATAAAGCAGTTTTTGAATATGTGAGTGGTGATAAGCATCAGGCCGCGAATTCATTCGATCAATTGTTTGCTATGGATTGGAGTCGTTTTGAATATAAAGAAGACCCGGACGATTTTATGAATGAGATATTAGGCGGGGATCTTGATGCACAAATTGCCAATGAATTCTGGCAATATTTTTCCCTGGCAAAATACAATGCAGCTTGTGTGTATGCCAATATTGACAGAGAAGGTGAAGCCGTCGAAGCGCTTAAGATCGCTTGGCAGAAAAATCCCAAAGAGTTCTATTTAGCTAAAATTGAAGCTGAAACAGATTTTAATCCACTTAGAACGTTGCCACAATTTATAGAGTTATGTAATCACATAAGCGCAGCAGGAGAATCAGCATGAAAGATTTAGAACACTATGCAGAGATTCATCCTCATTTGCGGCGAGTAGCCTGTGTTGAAATCAAAGGTGGAGAAGAATTTGTTATTCATAAGGGACTGGTCTATATTGCGACTAAGTACGGATACAATCATCAGCTTTGTGTGGTAGACATAAGTTGTCCAGAAAAAGCTGTAGCAAAACCAGATATCGAATTTAAAAATGCAATCGCTAACTTGGCTATCGAAGGTGATACTTTATTTGCCTTGGAATCAAGGCGTGCGATTAATTTTGTTGATCTAAGCGAACCAGATAAGTTTAATTACTTTGACTGTTGTTTAATGCTTGATAAGAGTATGAATGACATTGCAATTATTGGAGATTATGCTTTCGTTACAATGGCTCGGGAGGGTGTTGCATTGATTGATATCAGCGACTTAAGCCAAAGTAAAATGATTGATTCAATTAAATTGGATGAAGGATCTGCGGAAAACATTCAAATTATTGGAGATGACATTTTTGTTGCATGCGGTGCAGGTGGTGTTCGGGTCTTTAATATTGAACAAAATAAGATTGTACAAAAATGCGTTCACCAACCCGAAAAATGCTATGTTGAAAAGTTATATAAAATGAATAACGAAATTTGGGCAACTAACACCCGCACTTCGCCCGAAAGTATCATGATTATTGATAGCGTCACTCCCAGCCATTTAAAGTCCACCTTCGAACCAGAAAGCAAACTACCTAAGGGGGCTTGTTTTCCACTTGCTGGTGGTTTGGCAATCGCTTTTTCTTTACATTATTCGGTCACAGCTTACGCACCGCAAAACAACCAATCCGTGGAATTGTTTGGAATGTTCAGCAGAAATATTAATAATGAAATAAATTCACAAGCTGAATATATTGAGTTCCCAAACGGCGATAATTTTAGCGCTGAAAAAATGGAAGAGATCGATGTTCCTAGAAGCTGTTTGGAAGATGTCAGCTGTGCAAAAATTAGAGATGGGTATTTGTACGCAACTCAAGGTGGTTATTTTAATGTTTATAAGATCACAGATGACTCGGTTTTTAAGGATGTTTTGCTTTAAGTAAATATTAAACTATTAACAACTCTAATCTACAGAATATGAAGATCTTAGCAGGCATAATCCACAGCTTTTTTGGCATGAATTGCTGTGGTATCTAATAATCGGATATCTGTATCAGACTGATTTACCAGCATCGCAATTTCTGTGCAACCGAGTACCACGGCTTCGGCTCCTCTAGCAGCTAACTCATTTATTATGCGTAAATAACTAGCTTTTGAATCAGGTTCAATTGCTCCTAAACACAGTTCTTGATAAATAACATTATGAACTATTTGCCTGTCATCGGAGTTTGGAACTAACACCTCAAGCCCATACTTATCTGATAACCGCCCCTTATAAAAGTTCTCCTGCATTGTAAAAGCAGTTCCTAATAGACCGACTGATTTGATGCCATCATTGAGAAGAACTTCTGCAGTGGCATCCGCAATATGAAGTAATGGTATATCAATGACGCTTTCAACTTCTGGAGCGACTTTGTGCATGGTATTAGTACAAATTAGCAAAAAATCAGCACCTGCTGCTTGCACATTTTTAGCTGCATCTGAAAGAATCTTGGCAGTCTCTTTCCAGTTACCTTTATGTTGAAGTTTTTCAATGGGATCAAAGTCCACGCTATACATCGCAATTTTTGCGGAATGGAGACCCCCGAGTTTCTTTTTAACACCTTGATTAATTGCTCGGTAGTAACCAGCTGTGCTTTCCCAGCTCATTCCACCAAGTAAACCAATTGTTTTCATTGGATCTTCCTTATATGTTTTATAAGACTACTCATAATAGACAGCCATAATTAGTGTTAATAAAGTGACTTAAATATCCACGCTACGCTCATTGAAAATAGAATTCAGAGATGTGTTTCACTACTTTTATATTAGGATTTGTTAGAATCTAAACTCACTTTTAACACTAGATAACCAACCAAACCAGAGGCTAATGAGCCTAAAATAATTCCCAGCCTTTCGTCAAATAATAAGTTGACCCCAGTTTCTTCAAAAGCAAGAGAACCTATGAATAGACTCATAGTAAAACCAATACCGCAAAGTGCTGCAGTGCCGTAAAGTGATCCCCATGTCATTCCTTTTGGTAAACTCGTGAATTTAAGTTTAATTGCCAGCCAGCAAAAACCAAAAACTCCAACCTGCTTTCCTAAAAATAATCCTAGCGTGATTCCCATTGGTACGTTATGCATAAGCTGTTGAAAGCCTATGCCCGTCAGGTTGATTCCCGCATTGGCAAATGCAAACACCGGTAAAACAAAAAAAGCGACGAGCAAATGTAAATCATGTTCTAAATTTTTTAATGGCGAATAATCTTCTTTTGTTTTTGATTTCATGGGAATGAACATCGCGAGAATCACTCCTGCCAGTGTTGCGTGAACGCCAGACTTTAGCATAGCTACCCACATAATAATTCCAATGGTGATAAAAATACTGGTCGAATCAGGGTTACGTTTATTTAACCAAAATAGAAGAGGGATACAAATCGCTACTACAATGAGTGCGAGTAATGAAATCTTTGAGGTATAAAATATAGCAATAATGATGATTGCGCCGATGTCATCAAAAATAGCGAGGGATGTGAGGAATATTTTTATAGTGACAGGTACTTTTGAACCTAATAAAGCTAAAACACCTAGCGCAAAAGCGATGTCTGTTGCAGCTGGGATTGCCCAACCTTTAAGGGCTGTTGCATCATTCCAATTAAAATAGACATAGATTAAGGCTGGAATCAGCATGCCACCTAACGCACCGACACCTGTGAGAATCACATTCCGTTTATCGGAAAGTTCGCCTTCAATCACTTCTCGCTTTAACTCAAGACCAACCAGAAAAAAGAATACCGCCATTAGTCCATCATTGATCCAGAGTAATAATGGTTTAGCTATCTCAAATGCGCCAATTCGGATCTCGACGGGGGTATCTAGTAGTAGTGCATAGTAGGACTGTAAAGGAGAGTTCGCAAAAACTAAAGCGAGCGCTGCGGCGAACATTAGAATAATTCCACCTGACGACTCTAGCTTTAGAAATCTAGATATAAAAGTTTCTTTGGTATTACTCATAAATATTTTTACTTCTCATGTTTGAAATCGTATTGCACGGGCGCAGTATCTTCATTTTCTCATAGCTTCAGTCATTTTGCTTTAAGAACGATTTGAGTTTTACTTTTGGTTACAATTATTTTAGTTGCGCTGATCTTAGCGGATGTATTTGTTGAGTTGAACAGCTATTTGCCGCACCCTCCCAAAACTTGTGAGTGGGTTTTTGGTTTTAGCATTCTGTAGATCCGCTTTGCGTCTTATGGAAGAGATAGAGCATGTTTAGCACTCGAAATACTGAATTTCTATCAAAAAAAGGCAGTGATCAAAACTCGACATTCGATGATGAACTTTGGTGTTAAGAGCCCTTGGACATTATACAGTCTGATGTAATAAAATATTTTTACACTTCAGCATTATGATAAACATTCTGAACATCATCTAACTCATTTAGCATAGCAATAAACTTATCAAACATTTCTGTATCGTCATCTTTTATTGGAGTTGTGTTTTGAGGAATAAACTGAATTTCATCTACTTCAAAATCAATTTCGCCGAAGGATTCTGTCAGGGCTTGTTTTGCCTTGAAATATTCACTGTGAGGCGCAAACACGGTAATGTTACCATCTTCATTTTCAATATCGGTTACATCTACATCGGCTTCCATTAGTGCTTCTAACACAGCATCTTCATCATCGTTTTTGAATACCAGAATAGCACTATGATCGAACATGTGGCTGACACTGCCCTGATTACCTATTTTGCTATTGGTTTTGGTGAAGCAAACTCGCACGTCGCCAAAAGTTCGGTTGGGGTTATCGGTCAAACAATCAACAATCACCATGCAATTGCCTGGTCCGTAGCCTTCATAACGTGCAACGGCAAAGTCTTCGCCACCACCACCTTTGGCTTTGTCGATGGCTTTGTCTAGTACATGGCTAGGTACTTGGTCTTTTTTGGCTCGGTCGATTAGTGAACGCAAGGTGAGGTTGCCGTCAGGATCACATCCTCCAGATTTCGCACAAACATAGATTTCACGGCTATACTTGCTATAAATCTTGGCGTTGGCATCAGAGGTTTTCGCCATTGATTCTTTGCGGTTTTGGTAGGCTCTGCCCATGTTCAATCTCTAAGTGATTAGTGTGGAGCGTGGATTTTACAATGCTTAGGATGAAGATGGAACCTCCTATTAGCATGCAGATTAGGTATTATTCTAAGATTATGAAATACTAGCGACATGGCTATTCGCTTTTCCCTACAAAGGTCTGTATAGTGCGCGAAAATTGGGGGACTGGTTAATATAGGTTAAAATAGTCCAGGTTGAAAAGTAGTCTAGAAATCCGCAATTTTGTTAGTCAATCAGTTTATCGCGGGTCTGGTATTGGAGTAGTGATGTTTACAGATGATTATTGCAATCGAGAAGGTGAAAGCTTTCAATTTTCTAAGCAGCAGGGCAGTGATTTCGCAAAGCGGATAGCGGGTGACTTTAATCCATTGCATGATGTCGATAATAGTCGGTTTTGTATTCCAGGTGATCTGCTTTTTGCAGTGATGTTATCAAAATTCGGCATTAGTCGCGAAATGACCTTTGATTTTCAGGGAATGGTTAGTGGCAATATGCCTATCTGTTTTAATGAGTCAGATACTAATATCGCAGCTGTTAATGATAAAGATAAACAAGTGTTGAATGTGACAAGGAATGGAGAAATCACCAGCAACGGGATGTTTGTAGAAGGATTGATCCGTGCCTATGTTGCTTTTTCTGGTGAAACTTTTCCGCATACTATTATTAAACTCATGCAACAAGAAGGGATGATGATCAATACCCGTCGCCCGATGGTTATCTATGATCAAATGACCTTATCTTTCGAGCGCTTTTCTGAGAGCGCACCACAGGTTGAATTACAAAATTGTCATTTTGATGTGAATGGCAAGCGTGGCATGGTGGTGATGAATTTCGATTTACTTGCCGATGGGGAATCAATTGGGAGCGGTCAGAAGCAAATCATTATGGGCGGATTAAGACCATACCAACAAAGCGAAATTGATTATCTGGTAGACACCTATAATTCGAGCAAAGACAAGTTTAAAAAGACATCAGTCTGAGTAGAGAAGAGCTAGGCATTGTATTTTATTGTGCAGTGCAAAGATCTTAGCAAAAAGGAGGTAATCTCGAAATCGAAAGGAAGCGTTGTAGGGATGCTTAAATCCCTATATTTTGAGTATAAAACTAGTCGATTCAATTAGTTTTGCTCATTTTATGTGCAACGAAAGTGGTTAGATCAATATTTTTGCTAATTTTTGGTGACATGCAAGGTAATAACCTAATAGTATAAGCTCGAATCAGCAGAGCTTCCCTTTAAACGAGATTCATCTGATGCGGTATTGCATCGTATTAGCGGTTTTAGCTTAAATTGAATAATGATATAAGCGGGATAGATAATGTTAGAAAACTACTTACCCATACTTGTTTTCATCGCCATTGGCCTCGGATTTGGTGCCTTTTTAGAACTCGCTGGCTATTTTGCTGCCCCCCGTAAAGATAATTTTGATAAAGACTTACCGTTTGAGTGCGGTTTTGACGCATTCGATGATGCCCGTAATAAATTCGACGTGAGATTCTATCTTGTAGCAATTCTTTTTATTATTTTTGACCTGGAGGTTGCATTTTTATTCCCATGGGCGGTGGTTTTTCAGGAACTCAGCTGGTTTGCAATTGGCGCAATGGGCGTATTTTTGGGGCTGTTAGTCGTCGGATTCATTTACGAGTGGAAAAAAGGAGCACTCGAATGGGAGTAAAGCAAAAGCACAATCCTTCGGCGGCTAATCCATTGGTTTCGCCTACTTTGCCGGAGCTTGAAGAAGCGCTTTCCAAAGAAACTGGCGGTGTGAAAGAGTCAGGTAAAGGTTATTTAGTCACTGGAATTGATACCTTAGTCAATTGGGCCAGAACTGGCTCTATGTGGCCGATGACGTTTGGACTTGCCTGTTGCGCTGTTGAAATGATGCAAGCTGGCGCAGCGCGTTATGATTTTGACCGTTTTGGAGTGGTGTTTCGTCCCAGTCCTCGTCAATCGGATGTAATGATTGTCGCTGGTACTCTCACTAATAAAATGGCTCCTGCACTTCGCCGAGTCTATGACCAAATGCCTGAACCAAAGTGGGTCATTTCAATGGGATCTTGTGCAAATGGTGGCGGCTATTATCATTACTCTTATGCCGTTGTGAGAGGTTGCGACCGGATTGTGCCGGTTGATATTTATGTGCCAGGTTGTCCGCCGACGGCCGAGGCATTGATGTTTGGCGTGATCCAACTACAAAATAAGATAAAACGTACTAATACGATTATGAGACCGGTCTGATATTCAAAACCAATTCACAGATAAACAATAAGCAGGCAAACGGATATACAGAGTCAATGGCGACTATATTTTCAAAATTAAAAGAATCAGTCGAACAGCATTTTGCTGAAGAGATTGTTGCGATGAGCGATGCGCTGGATCAGTTAACCATCGAAGTCAAAACCGATGGTTTAATCAGTACCCTAAAAACGCTTCGAGACCATGATAACTTCCAGTTTGAACAACTTATCGATATTGTTGGGATTGATTATTTAACTTACGGTTTGGATGAATGGTCAACCGAAGAAGCATCGACCGAAGGGTTTGAAAGAGGGCGTCAAGATCAGCCACAAAGTCGTTGGCAAAAGCCTCGATATGCAGTGGTATATAACCTCTTGTCAGTCACTTTGAATCATCGTATCAGAGTTAGAGTTTTTGTTGAAGAAGAATCGATGATCGTGCCGAGCGTAGTGGAATTGTGGAATGGTGCTAACTGGTTTGAGCGAGAAGCTTTCGACTTGTTTGGAATTTTATTTGATGGTCATCCTGATTTACGCCGTTTGCTAACAGACTATGGCTTTATCGGACACCCATTCCGCAAGGATTTCCCAGTGATCGGCGAGTTAGAAATGCGTTACGATGAAGAAACTGAGCAATGCATTTATGAGCCAGTCACCATCGAAGAAAGAATATTAGTTCCAAGAGTAATAAGATAACAAAACTAGAATCTAGATTAGAAATGTTAAAAAATAGAATAGGGTGTTTAGGATATCAGAACAGAAAAATCTGTGCCCTCTGTGCCTCTGTGGTAGACAAGTCTTTTGAATTTTTTATAGATAAAAAGTAAACTTTTTATGGCTGAAATAGAACACTACACCTTAAACTTTGGACCGCAGCATCCTGCAGCCCATGGTGTACTGCGAATGATCTTAGAAATGGATGGTGAAGTGATTGAACGCGCTGATCCACATATCGGATTACTGCATCGCGGTACAGAGAAGCTCGCTGAGATCAAACCCTACAATCAAAGCATCGGTTATATGGACAGGCTCGATTATGTATCGATGATGTGTAATGAGCACGCCTATGTACTTGCGATTGAAAAACTCTTACAACTAGAAGTTCCCAAACGTGCTCAATATATCAGAGTGATGTTTTCCGAAATTACCCGAATTCTTAATCACCTAATGTGGCTGGGTGCGCACGGTTTAGATGTTGGCGCGATGACCATGTTTTTATATTGCTTTAGAGATCGAGAGCCGTTGATGGATGCTTATGAAGCGGTATCCGGTACACGTATGCATGCCACTTATTTTCGTCCAGGCGGTGTCTATCGAGACTTGCCCGACAGCATGCCAAAGTACGATAAATCACCATGGCGAAATAAGAAAAAATTAAAAGATTTAAACGAAAACAGACAAGGTTCGTTGCTTGATTTTCTATGGGATTTTACAGAAACTTTCCCAAGTGCGATTGATGAATATGAATCGCTATTAACTGAAAATAGAATTTGGAAACAAAGACTCGTTGGCATAGGTGTGGTCTCGCCCGAAAGAGCTTTTCAATTAGGTTTAACTGGGCCTATGTTAAGAGGTTCTGGAGTAGCATGGGATCTTAGAAAAAAACAACCTTACGAAGTTTATGCTGACTTAGATTTTGATATTCCCGTTGGTCGAAATGGCGATTGTTATGATCGTTATTTAGTTCGAGTAGAAGAGTTAAGGCAATCGAACAAAATCATTCGCCAATGTATTAAGTGGTTACAAGAAAATGAAGGACCGGTCATAGCGGAGGATTATAAAGTCACCCCACCAAAACGAGCAGATGTAAAAGAAAATATGGAATCATTGATCCATCATTTTAAACATTTTACTGAAGGTTATTGTGTGCCAGAAGGCGAAGCTTATGCGGCTGTCGAACATCCTAAAGGCGAGTTCGGAATTTACATGATGTCAGATGGTGCCAATAAACCTTACCGAATGAAAATACGAGCGCCAGGTTTTGCTCATATGGCGGCGATGAATGAAATGGCAAAAGGACATATGCTTGCCGATGTAGTCGCGATCATAGGAACAATGGACGTAGTATTTGGGGAGATTGATCGCTAATGACTGATTTAAATTACGATAAATCTCTGCATTTAAAAGAGCTAATTCCTCAGTCGGCAATTGATGAAATTGAAGTGTGGATCAAAAAATATCCTGAAGAAAGAAAACGTCCACCAATTATGCCTGCCTTGAAAGTGGTACAAGAGCATAATGGCAATTACCTGACCACGGAAATGATGCAAGCAGTCGCCGAATATTTAGATGTACCACACGTGGCTGTGTATGAAGTAGCATCTTTTTATACCATGTTTAATTTGAACAAAATGGGTAAACATGTTTTATCTGTGTGCACAAATATTTCGTGCTCGCTGCGAGGTTCACAAAAAGTGGTAGAGCACTTGCAAAACCGATTGAATATCAAGCTAGGCGAAACGACTCAAGACGGTTTGTTTTCGCTTAAAGAAGTCGAGTGTATGGCCGCCTGTGGTGGTGCGCCAATGTTAGAAGTTGATAAAATTTATCATGAGAATTTAACCGAAGAAAAAATTGACCAGATCCTTTCCGATATAGCCGCGCAAGATATGCCCGCTGCGGAAGAGGAGGAAGAATAATGGCCAATGAAGTTTGTTTTAGAACCTTGCATTTAGATATGCCTTGGTCGCTAGAAGCTTATGAAAGTGTCGGTGGTTATTCGAGTTTACGAAAAATTATTGCTGGTGAACTAGACCATGAAAAAATAATTGATGAGTTGAAATTATCAGCGTTAAGAGGTCGTGGCGGCGCAGGTTTTCCGACCGGTTTAAAGTGGAGCTTTATGCCGCGAAATATGCCCGGACAAAAATATGTTGTTTGTAACTCCGATGAAGGAGAGCCGGGCACCTTTAAAGATAGAGATATTTTGCGTTATAACCCGCATCAACTTATTGAAGGTATGGTGATCGCGGGGTTTGTAATGAATGCCACCGTTGGTTATAACTATTTACGCGGAGAATTTTTTGAGCCGTTTGACCGCATGGAAGAAGCTCTGGCGGAAGCGAGAAAATCAAAACTAGTCGGTGAAAATATTTTAGGTTCAGATTTTAGTTTTGAATTGCATAATCATCTAGGCGGCGGAGCCTATATTTGTGGAGAAGAAACTGCGCTTATCGAATCTCTTGAAGGTAAAAAAGGTCAACCAAGATTCAAGCCACCTTTTCCAGCGAACTACGGTGTATTTGGCAGACCAACTAACGTAAACAATACTGAAAGTTATGCCTCCGTTCCGGCTATTTTAGAAAACGGTGGTCAGTGGTTTTTAGATTTGGGTAAACCAAATAATGGCGGCACAAAAATATTTTCGGTTTCGGGGCATGTCAATAATCCTGGGAATTTTGAAATAAATTTAGGTACGCCATTTAAAGATTTGCTCGAACTTGCGGGTGGAGTTTTGGGAGGCAAGAAATTAAAAGCAGTGATTCCTGGTGGTTCATCATCTCCCATTTTGCCAGCGGAAGTCATGATGGACTTAACCATGGATTACGATTCCATTGGTGGCGCTAAATCAATGTTGGGTTCAGGTGCAGTGATGGTTCTAGATGAATCAACTTGCATTGTTGAATTAGCCGCAAGAACCGCACATTTTTATTATGAAGAATCTTGCGGGCAATGTTCTCCGTGTAGAGAAGGAACCGGTTGGATGTCGAGAGTTATTCACCGGATTTTACACGGCGAAGGTAAGGCTGGAGATATAGAAAACCTAGAGCGAGTAGCAAAAAATATTCAAGGGCGAACAATTTGTGCACTAGGTGATGCTGCAGCCATGCCAATCATTGGTTTTTTGAAATATTATAAACATGAATTTGAATATATGATTGAGCACAAAAAGAGTATGGTAAAAAATTAATTTTGACTCAGAAAATTAAAATATAGTTGACTCAAATAATTTAGATTGGATAACAGGTAACGATAACAAAGAATGGGCAAAGTAAACGTAGAAATTGACGGCAAAAAACTTGTCGCTGATGGCGGTTCGATGATCATTGAAGTGGCAGATGAGGCGGATATTTATATCCCGCGTTTTTGCTACCACAAAAAATTATCAGTCGCTGCTAATTGCCGTATGTGCATGGTGGATGTGCCGAGTCTGCGTAAAGCAGTGCCTGCCTGTGCAACACCTGTTGCGGAAGGCATGGTGATCCAAACTCAATCTGAACTTGCCATCGAGGCACAAAAATCAGTGATGGAATTTTTGCTGATTAATCATCCGCTGGATTGCCCCGTTTGTGACCAAGGTGGTGAGTGCGAGTTACAAGATTTGTCAGTCGGTTATGGCGAAGATGTCAGTCGCTACGTTGAAGGCAAGCGCGTCGTCAAAGATAAAAATTTAGGTCCGTTGATTGCAACCGATATGACCCGTTGTATTCATTGCACTCGTTGCGTTCGATTTGGTCAAGAGGTGGTTGGCATTCGCGAAATGGGTGCGACTGGTCGAGGTGAACATGTGGAAATTGGCACCTATATTGAATCGACTATGGATTCAGAAGTGTCCGCCAACATTATTGATTTATGCCCTGTCGGTGCATTAACGGCAAAGCCTTCTCGTTATAAAGCGAGAGCGTGGGAGCTGCGAGAGTCACCTTCAATTGCGGCGCATGATTGCCTGGGATCAAATGTTAATGTACATCATCGTCGCGGTGAAATTATTCGTGTTGTTCCACGAGAAAATGAATCGATTAATGAAGTTTGGCTGTCTGATCGAGACCGGTTTTCCTATCAAGCTTTGACCGAAGGTAAGCGATTACTTAAACCTCGAATTAAAAAGGAAGGAAAATGGCAAGATTGCGATTGGCAAACAGCTTTGAATTTTGCGATGAGCGAAATGAAGCGGATTATTGGCGCATCTAAAGGAGAAAATTTTGGTGCAATAATCGGTAATAATTCGACATTAGAAGAGAGCTTCCTCGCACAAAGATTAATTCGAAGAATGGGTTGCAATAATATTGATTTTAGAACACGCCGTAGAGATTATTCCGGTGATAATAAAGGCAATATTCGTTCAGGGTTTAATTTTCCTTTGCAGGAACTAGATGATATGGACGCAACTCTGTTGATTGCGGGAGATGTTCGGCATGAGCAGCCCTTAACCACGCTCAGAATTAGAAAATCAACTGGTTTTGGTAAGGCAATGGCAATCAATCCATTTGATGGCGAATATAATTTTCGTTTGTCTTATGAGATCCAACCTGAGCCCGAGTTACTCGCACAGGAAATTGCCAGTGTACTTGCAGCAGCGGCTAAGCAAAATAGTGATGTTTTACACGCCGAAGAGAAAGATTGGCTTAAAGGAGTTGAGTTTGAAGGTGTACATACTTCAATCGCCAAGGAGTTAATTTCTGGTGAACAAAGCTGCATTATTCTAGGTGTTTATGTGCAAGAGCACCCTCAGGCAGAAATGATCAATTGGCTAGCCGAGCAACTGGCGAAAGTCACTGATTCAAAGTGGGGATATATGACCCAAGGTTGCAATGCTGCCGGTAATAAATTAGCTGGTGCTGTACCCAACCAATCTGCGGTTGGTGGACGAGCGAGCGAAGGCAAAAATGCGATGCAAATGCTAACTGAAGGCTTGAAGGGTTATTTAATTCATAACTGCGAACCGGATGTGGAAAGTTTGTGGGCTGATCAAGCATTAAAAAGTTTTCAAAACGCAGAATGTGTTATCGCACTTACTCCTTATGCTGACGGTCGAATGAGCGAATACGCAACAGTGATGTTGCCAATCGCAGGTAATTTTGAAACCTCTGGGACTTTTATTAATATTGAAGGGCGTTGGCAATCTTTTGCTGCGGCGGTGGCTGCTCCTGGTGAAACCAGACCAGCGTGGAAAATTTTACGTGTGTTAGGTAACTTATTGGATTTGAATGGTTTTGAGTATGAGTCTTCAATTCAGATCCGTGACGAGCTAAAAGAGCGAAGTGAATTATCAGGCGACAAAAAGGTATCACGAAAAATTCCTGAAACTTTAGTTGCTGCAGATGCGAATGAAACTAAAAGAGATTCGCTAGGATTATATATGGTTGATCCTATGGTTCGCCGTGCTAAAGCATTACAGCAAACACCGAAAGCGTCTACTCATCCGATTAGTATTTCGAGGGTCAAAACATGAATGAGATAGGCTTCATGGGAATTGATTTTGTCGAGTGGGGGATGACTCTTTTTTGGATCTTGGTGAAAATTGTTTTGATTATTTTGCCACTGGTTTTAGCGGTGGCTTACGCGACTTATGCAGAGCGAAAACTAATCGGCTATATGCAAATGAGAATAGGCCCAAATCGGGTCGGTCCAAAAGGTTGGTTGCAACCAATTGCTGATACGGTCAAATTGATAATGAAAGAAATTGTCGTTCCTAGTGGGGCGAGCAAGCTGCTTTTTATTATCGCTCCTATTTTATTTATAGGTCCTTCGTTCGCTGCCTGGGCGGTCGTTCCCTTTGATGCAGGGATGGTACTTGCGGATATCAATTTAGGTTTATTATATATTTTGGCGATGACCTCGATTGGCGTTTATGGTGTGATTATTGCGGGTTGGGCATCGAATTCTAAATATGCATTCTTGGGCGCGATGCGTTCGGCAGCACAAATTGTTTCTTATGAACTTGCGATGGGTTTTGCTTTGGTTGGGGTATTAATGTGTTCGCAATCAACTAATTTAGGCGATATTGTGATGGCGCAATCGGGTGGTGTGCTCAGTTGGTATTGGTTACCACTCTTTCCATTATTAGTCGTTTATTGGATCTCTGGAGTGGCGGAAACTAATCGTGCGCCGTTTGATATGGCAGAAGGCGAGTCCGAAATTGTCGCAGGCTTTCATGTGGAATATGGCGGCATGGCGTTTTCACTTTTCTTCCTCGCGGAATATGCCAATATGATTTTAATATCATTTTTAACCGCCATCATGTTTTTTGGCGGGTGGTTATCTCCATTTGAAGGATTAGGCGTGCTCGGCGAAATGACCTCTTGGGTGCCTGGTACACTGTGGCTTTTAATTAAAGCTTCCTTTTTCTTATTTATGTTATTTTGGTTGCGAGCGACTTTTCCGCGATTCCGATATGACCAAATTATGCGTTTAGGCTGGAAGATTTTTATTCCAGTGACTTTAGTTTATTTGCCGATCTTAGCGATTTGGATCAAAGCCAATGTGTGGCCGTTTAACTAGTAAGAATTTATAAAAAACATGAAGAAATTTAAACAATATATTAACAGCTTTCTTCTCATTGAGTTGCTCAAAGGACTGTGGGTAACAGGTGGTCACATGTTTACCCGTAAAGTGACAATTCAATACCCTGAAGAAAAAACGCCTCAGTCACCACGGTTTAGAGGCTTGCATGCACTACGAAGTTACCCTAACGGTGAAGAGCGGTGTATTGCTTGTAAATTATGTGAAGCCGTTTGTCCGGCTGCGGCAATTACTATTGAAGCAGGCGTACGCGAAAGCGACGGCTCAAGAAGAACAACTAAGTATGAAATCGATTTATTTAAATGTATATTTTGCGGTTTTTGTGAAGAGTCTTGTCCAGTAGATTCCATTGTTGAAACTCGCGTTTTTGATTATCACTTTGAAGAGCAAGGCGCGCAAATAATGACTAAAGAAAAATTACTGGAAATTGGTCGCGTGCATGAAGAGCAGTTAGCTGAAGATATTGCCGCTGATGCTAAATATCGGTAAAAATAAAAAAGTAAAATAAAATGTGTAATAGATTGATACAAAAATTAATGAGTTTGCAAGAATGAGCTTTCAAGTTATCGTTTTTTATTCTTTTGCTGCCTGGGTGATTTTTTCAGCCCTGATGGTGATTACTAGTAAAAACTCCGTTAAAGCGGCGTTGTTTTTGGTACTCACCTTTGCGTCAGCTTCGGCGATTTGGCTATTGCTAGAAGCTGAATTTTTGGCACTGAGTTTAATCGTTGTTTATGTCGGTGCGGTGATGGTATTGCTTTTATTCGTGGTGATGATGATGGACATCGATTATGCGGCGCTTCGGCAAGGTTTTGTTAAGAATGTGCCGCTTGCTGTAATTATGTCTTTAGGTTTTTTTGGGTTGCTCTATTTCTTTATTACCAACGGAGAATTTGGTACTGAAAGATTTGCAACGCCAGCACCGAAAGATGCAGATTATTCCAACATTAAGGAGTTAGGTCGAGTTCTTTATACAGAGTATTTTATTGCTTTTGAAATCGCTGCGGTTATTTTATTAGTCGCCATTATTTCAGCAATCGCACTCACTTTTAGAGGGCGTAAGCATCGTAAAGCGCAAATTATTAGCAAACAACTTGCAGCTAATAAAAAGAATCGTTTAAAAATCGTTTCGATGGAAGCTGTGGTTGAAGAGCAAGAGGCGTCTGAAGAAAATTCTGTCGATGAAAAAAGCCAGTCAAACGATAGTGATAAAGCTGATAGTAAAGGAGAAGAGAAATGATTGAATTATCTGATTATCTACTTCTAAGCGCCGTTTTATTTGCAATTAGTGTTGCTGGGATCATTATTAATCGAAAAAATGTCATCACGCTATTAATGTGTATCGAGTTGATGTTGCTTGCGGTTAATACTAATTTTATCGCTTTCTCGCACTTTTTACAGGACAGCGCTGGTCAAGTGTTCGTGTTTTTTATACTGACAGTTGCTGCGGCTGAAGCTGCAATTGGACTCGCGATCATCGTAGTGCTATTTAGAAATAGAGCGACGATTGATGTCGAAAAACTCAACCAATTAAAAGGATAGCTGAGCGTTATTATGATGATTCAAAATCAACTACTCCTTATTCTATTATTACCGCTTATTGCTGCGTTGGTTGTAGGGCTTGTTGGGGCAAAAATTCCGCGTCAATGGGCACACCGCTTAACAATTTTGTGCGTTGGTCTTTCTTGTGTTTTATCGATTAATGTTGCGATAGGACAATTATTTGATCATGCGCAACCACTTAATTACAACTTGTATACCTGGGCGCAGTTAGGCGATTTTAGTTTGAATATCGGTTTTATGATTGATGATTTAACAACCACCATGATGGCGGTGGTGACTTTCGTTTCACTAATGGTTCACGTTTATACCATTGGGTATATGAAAGAAGATCCTGGTTATCAACGATTCTTTGCCTACATTTCATTGTTTACATTTGCGATGTTAACTTTAGTGATGTCGAATAATTTCTTGCAGCTATTTTTCGGTTGGGAAGCGGTCGGTTTGGTGTCCTATTTATTGATTGGGTTTTGGTATAAAAAACCAACCGCCATTTTTGCTAACTTAAAAGCGTTTTTGGTCAATCGAGTAGGCGATTTTGGATTTTTGTTAGGGATCGCTGGCGTTTATATGGTTTTTGATACGCTCGACTATGCTGAAGTCTTTGCAAAAATTAATGCTGGCTACATCGATTTACGCGTTCCGATCACCGATGAGATTTTTTGGTCTGCAACCACCGTTATTTGCATAGGTTTATTTATTGGGGCGATGGGAAAATCAGCGCAAGTTCCGCTTCATGTTTGGTTGCCAGATTCGATGGAAGGACCAACACCAATTTCCGCATTAATTCATGCCGCAACTATGGTAACGGCAGGGGTGTTTATGGTGGCGAGAATGTCACCTATTTTCGAACAATCTGAATTAGCGCTTAATTTTATTTTGGTAATTGGCGGAACAACGGCACTCTTTATGGGTTTCCTTGGCGTGATCCAAACCGACATTAAAAGAGTGGTGGCTTATTCAACGTTATCACAATTAGGTTATATGGTGGTCGCGTTAGGTGCTTCAGCTTATTCAGTCGCGATATTTCATTTAGTCACCCATGCGTTTTTTAAAGCGTTATTATTCCTCGGCGCAGGTTCGGTCATAATCGCTATGCATCATGAGCAAGATATGCGCAAAATGGGTAATTTAAAAAAGTATATGCCCGTCACTTACTGGACAATGCTCGTTGGCTCGCTTGCTCTGATAGGTACGCCATTTTTCTCCGGTTTTTATTCAAAAGACGCCATTATTGAGGTGGTGAAGTTCTCCGAACTAACCGCGTCAACCTATGCCTATATTTGTGTTTTGATTGGGGTATTTTTTACCGCGCTTTATAGTTTTAGATTGTTTTTCATGGTGTTTCACACGCAAGAACGAATGGATGAAAAAACTAAGTCTCATTTACATGAGCCCGGAATAGTGGTTTGGGGACCTCTGGTATTGCTCGCCATTCCTTCGGTGTTGATTGGTTATTATTTAGCGCCGAGTATAACTTCGGGAGAGTATTTCGATAGTGCTATACAAGTTGCACAAAACCACGACACTGTCGCTTTGATCGCAGAGCATTTTCAGCATCCGGCGTCAGTGGTGTGGAGTGCATTTACTCACTGGCCGCTTTATTTGGCGGTGATAGGAGTGCTAACCGCATGGGTGTTTGTCGTTTGGAAACCTGAATGGGCTGCACAGCTTAAAAAAATATTGGCACCGATCAATCATGTTTTAGAAAACAATTATTATTTCGATAAAATTTATATTAATTACTTTTCTGCAGGCGGCGTTGGTCTTGGTACAAAATTTTGGAAATGGATTGATGTAGCAATCATTGATGGGCTGATGGTTAATGGTACAGCCAAAGTGATCGCGGGAATTTCTGCTCGTATGAGAAAAATGCAAACTGGTTATTTATATCATTACGTATTTGTGATGGTTTTTGGGTTGCTCGGATTTTTGGCATGGCTTTATTATCGAGCGAGCGTTTGATCGAAAGCGTGACTAAGATTTAAGTCAAACAGGTTTAAACAAAATAATGTTAGAAAATTTACCTATCCTTAGTTTATTAATTTGGCTTCCTGTTGCGGGAGCCGCATTAATTGTATTTGGCCCAGGGCAAAAACATAAACAAATTACTCAGTGGCTTGCATTAGTGACTGCTTTGGTTACCTTTGTTCTAAGCTTGTTGGCACTCAGTGAGTTTGATTCAAGTAGCTACTATTTGCAGTTTGTCGAAGATGAGGCTTGGATTGAGTCACTTAATATTCGGTATTCTCTTGGTGTTGACGGTATTTCCCTACCACTGATCGTTTTGACCTCACTAATGACTGTCATAGTGATTATTTCGAGTTGGAATAGTATTAAATTACGACTTTCACATTATTTCGCGGCATTTTTGACTATGTGCGGACTAATGAACGGTGTTTTTGCTGCGACTGACTCGATTTTGTTTTATGTATTGTGGGAAGCGATGCTAGTACCAATGTTTTTGATTATTGGTATTTGGGGCGGACCTAATCGAATTTACGCAACACTCAAGTTTTTTATCTACACTTTTTTTGGTTCGGTGTTTTTATTGATTGCCTTGATTTATTTAGGCAACCAAGCCGATAGTTTTAATATAATAAACATGCATCGTTTAGTGATTGATGCTGATACTCAGTTGCTATTATTTTTTGCATTCCTTATTGCGTTTGCCATCAAAGTACCTATGTGGCCAGTTCATACCTGGCTTCCCGATGCGCATGTACAAGCACCAACTGGTGGCTCAGTTATTCTTGCGGCAATTATGCTTAAAATGGGGACTTACGGATTTATCCGATTTATGTTGCCGATTGTGCCAGATGCATCTATGGAAATGTCAAATCTGATGATTATTTTGTCACTGATCGCAGTAGCTTATATCGGGTTTGTTGCTTTGGCTCAAAGTGATATGAAAAAGTTAATTGCTTATTCGTCTATCGCACATATGGGGTTTGTGACTTTAGGGTTATTTATCAGTTTTGCCTTACTTAAGGGAAATCATGTTGATGCGGCTGTTATGGGTATTCAAGGTGCGCTCATTCAAATGATTTCACATGGGTTTATTTCGGGTGCACTGTTTTTGTGTATCGGCGTTTTGTATGACCGAATGCATAGCCGAAATATTCAGGACTACGGCGGTGTAGTTAATCGAATGCCGATGTTTGCTTTATTTTTTATGATTTTTGCGATGGCAAATTCTGGATTGCCTGGCACATCTGGTTTTGTTGGCGAGTTTATGGTGATCTTATCGAGTTTCCAAGTGAGTTTTTGGATAGCGGCGGTTGCTGGTCTGACTTTGATTTTAGCAGCGGCGTATACACTTTGGATGTACAAACGGGTGATGTTCGGAGATGTAGCAAACGATAAAGTTGCAGCGCTTGAAGATTTGAATATTCGAGAGAAAATCTCGTTCCTGGTGCTCGCAATTTTGGTTTTATTGTTTGGACTTTGGCCAGCTCCACTGTTAGATATTATGGCACCGAGTGTTCAGCACTTAATTGATTGTAATTTAGTTTCAAAACTTTCTCCTGAAGGGATGTGTTCCTAATGACTGATCCAGCGAACCTACCTGTTGATGCTGTGACGATGAATTTTCCTGTGATTGCGTCTGAAATATTTTTGTTGGTCGCCCTGTGTACCATTATGATCGTTGATTTATTTCAACGTGATCAAGAACGAAAATTAACCTTTGCATTAACTCAAATTTCTTTGATTGTTTTATTTGCTCTGGGCGTGCAAGATTTAGGAAGCGCCAGCGAAGTTGCTTACAGCGGACATTGGGTGGTAGATCAATTAGCGGTAGTGTTAAAACTAGCGATTTATGTTGCTGCGTTTATTTCATTGTTATACGCGAGATCTTTTATTAAGGAACGCAATCTAATGCGCGGAGAATATTATCTGCTAACGCTTTTTTCAGTGTTAGGTATGATGATTATGGTATCGGCGAGCAGTCTTTTAGTTATTTATTTAGGTTTAGAATTATTGTCTTTATCTTTATACGCCTTGGTTGCTTTGCAAAGGGATTCAAAACAAGCGTCAGAAGCGGCTGTTAAATATTTTGTCATGGGCGGTTTGGCGTCTGGATTTTTACTTTACGGGATCTCGCTCGTTTATGGTATGACAGGTAGTATTTTAATTGCGGATATCGCGCAGTATATAGCCAACAATGAAGTGGATTTAATTATTAAGTTTGGATTAGTTTTTATCGTAGTTGGGATTGCCTTTAAATTTGGTGCGGCACCGTTTCATATGTGGTTGCCAGACATTTATCACGGCTCACCTAGCTCGATTACAGCGTACATTGCCAGCGTTCCGAAAATTGCTGCTTTTGGCATGGCTTACAGAGTTTTGCAAGGGGGATTTGGTGGCAATTTGGCTGACTGGGCTCCGATGATCATGATTGCTGCAATGCTTTCAGTTGTTATGGGGAACGTTATTGCTTTGGTTCAAACCAATTTAAAACGGATGTTATCTTATTCTGCAATCGCACACATAGGTTATTTTTTATTGGGTGTTGGTGTGGTTGAAAATGGCGATTATTCTGCTTCGATGTTCTATATCATTGTTTACGCCTTAATGACTTTGGCAGGTTTTGGCATTATTATTTTTATGAGCGGAAATAACAAAGACTATCAGCAAATATCGGATCTTCGCGGTATGGGGCGTTATCATCCTTGGTATGCCTTGATGTTTACTTTAGTGATGATTTCCATGGCAGGTATTCCCCCATTTATTGGGTTTTGGCCGAAGCTAGAGATTTTTAGGTTGATGGTAGCTAATGGTTTTGTTATTGAAGCCGTCATTGCCATCGCATTTTCTGTAGTCGGGTTGGTTTATTATCTAAAAGTGGTCAAGGAAATGTACTTTGAGGAATCAACAGAAAGCCCGAATGTTTCTTCGAGTCGCTCAATGAAGATCGCACTAAGCATTAATTGTCTTTTATTATTAATTTTTGGCTTAATGCCTGACAGTATTTATCAATATTGTTTGTCGGCTTTTTCCTAATTAATTTGATTCGTTGAGATTCAGGATAGCCAATATATAAGCCGCTAAATAACTCTTTACAAAGGACTCTAAATGGATTGGCTGCAAGATAAAATACAGCAATACATGTCGGTTATTTCCGATGACCGACTGATACAAGCCTCGCTTATATTTTTATTTAGTGTTTTAGTTGCTAGCGTGGTCAAATTTATAATCCATCGCGTTCAAGTTCACGGAACAAAAAAAACCAATAACCCAATTGATGATCATATTCTCGAGGCGTTGAAACGCCCAGCGAGGATGAGTACTATTATTATCGGTGTCAGGCTTGGAGTCGCGCGTTCGGGACTAATCGAAGAGCATTTAGAATTAATTGATTCAATTTTATTAACGCTGGTTATTTTTTACTGGTTTCGATTTGTTATTAACACGTCACACTTTCTTCTAAAATATTTAAGCGGAAGAAAAAGCAAAGCAAAAATTGTTACCAAACATACCCTACCTTTATTTGATAATCTTGCAGCAATTGTTTTTTATGCGATGGGCGTTTATTTTATTCTGATCGCTTGGGATATTAATATTTCAGCATGGATCGCATCGGCTGGTATTTTAGGTTTAGCGCTCAGTTTTGCCGCGAAAGATACGCTTGCTAATTTGTTTGCAGGGGTTTTTATTCTTGCAGATAGTCCGTATAAATTAGGCGACTTTATAGTTTTAGATAGCGGTGAGCGTGGTGAAGTTACTCATATCGGTATTCGTAGTACTAGAATTTTAACCCGCTCCGACGTGGAAATCACCGTGCCGAATGCGATTATGGGTAATACAAAAATTACCAATGAAACGGCAGGACCCCATAAAAAATATCGAATTCGGATTCAAATTTCAGTTGCTTATGGAGAGAGTGTTTCGAAAGTAAAAGAAGCGTTAATGGATGTTGCGAGTAAAGCGGACAATATTGAAAAAGATCCAGCGGCTAGAGTGAGATTTAGAACTTTTGGTGATTCGGGATTAAATTTTGAATTGCTTTGTTGGGTAGCGGAGCCTGTGCTAAGAGGTCGGGTTAGTGATTCATTAAACGAGGCGGTTTATAATAAGTTTTTAGAAGAGAAAATTGAGATCCCGTTTCCGCAGCAGGATATTTACGTTCGGAGTATGCCCAAGGAATAGATCTAGAAAAAGATTTCTTACAACTCGAAAAACAATATCAAATATAAATAATATTAGGCAGGAAGTCTATAGTAATTGACCCAAGAATAAAATTGGTACTGGAGCTCTAAATTTCTCTTTTATCTTATTCTTCCTAAAAAGCTGACAGCTCAATCTGGGGAAATAAATGGAAAGATATCTAACATATATTACTTTTTTTGCTGTTATTTTAATTTTGTTTAAGTTAAGCCGAATCTCAATAAAAAAAGACGCTGCGATTTTAGTCTTCGGCATATTCAAGCCAAGAGTGCTATTTCACCCAACATTTCATATTCCTTTTTTAGAGAAGTATCACCTAGTTGAGCTCGGAATTCGGACATTTCCAATTAGCTTTCGTGGTCAAGAAAGTCTGAGGTGTAGAGATTATATAAGGGTCGAAATTATGGGGAATTTTTACTATAGAATAAAACCAAACTCGAGCGATATTTTAAATATTATGGAAGAGAGGAATGGGTTTTCACTTGCTGAACCGAATACTTTGTACAAAGCATCACTTGAAAAAAGTTTCAAAGACGCAGTGGCTGAATTTAATTATCTAGAGATATTTTCGGATAGGGAGAATTTCCGCAACAAAATCTTTGAATCGGCAAAAGCGGATTGTGCTGGAATTGAAATAATCGATTTAGCAATAGAATTTGTTGAGCAAATACCTCTTTCCGATATGAACCCAAATGACGAGTTTGACCTAAAAGGGATAAAGACAATTGAATCTCTTCTTGCTGAACAAATAGCTAGTGAAAATCTATAAACGAATTTTAAAATCTATAGTTTTGAGAATTCGATACTCACATCAAGAAACACCTTGCAACAAATTTCAATTAACTCGTCCTAAATTAGGCTGGGTTTTCTGCTATGATTAAGAGTAAGGTCGTGTTTATTAATCAATTAAGAGCGAAGCTCATATTTTAGGTATCAACACACGCATATCAAATTAGAATTAAGTAATTGATTTTAGGAGACTTTCGTAAAACTCGACCTCAAATAGATTCGTTGGAGGTCTGTATGTTATTACGTTTAATCACCGCTCTTACTACTCTTATTCTCTGCTCATGCGCTAATGTTCCCAATCAAGTCTTAGTAGAAAATACACCCGAGGAACCAAAACTCGAAATTTCTTCGTTACCAAGTGATATGTTCGGTGGGCAGCAGGAAATTATAGACACGGATCTGGTTTATGAATTAACTCCTGAGCAAAAATCACATTTTTTAGGAGAGTTCAATAGTTCTGAGTACCGCTCAACTCCCAAACACAGACGTATTTATAAATACCTGGAAAGTTATTTAGAATCTTTTAAATACTATGAAGAAACTTTTGTTGCCAAAGAAACTCTCAACCAAAACCGTGGTAATTGCTTATCGCTAGCAATATTAACGAAAGCATTGTCCGATCTAGTTGATATTGAAGCGGATTATCAGCTAGTGCAAACAACTCCCGTCTATCAAAAAGAAAGTAACTTAATCGTTAGCTCACAACATATTAGAACCGTACTTTACAAGCCAGAGACAGAATCGAATGGCTGGACTTTTCTAAGAAGCCGAATCATTATCGACTATTTTCCAGACAAACGTTCTCGGATTTTAAGAAGTGTTGATGAAGCTGAATTTCGTTCGCTTTACTTTACCAATAAAGCTGTTGAATCAATGATTGAAAATGATAATAACAAAGCCTATTGGTATTTAGATCAATCCCTTGCATTAAAGCCTGACCATAATCACGCTTTGAATACTTTAGGATTATTATATGGCAATGCCGGTTATAAAAATTATGCTGAGCAAGTATTTAAATACGGGATTCAAAACACAGAAGAAGATTTAAACTTGCTTAATAATTATCACTCGTTGCTCGTGACAGTTGGAAGATATGAAGAAGCAGAAGAAATTAAAAAAGAAATTGGTAGCCGAAATGATTCAAACCCATTTAAATGGGTGAAGCTAGGTGATGATGCCTATAATGCACGAGAATATTCCAAAGCAATCGGCTACTATCGAAAAGCGAGTAAATTAGCTCCCTATCTTCATGAAACCTATGCAGGAATTGCACGATCTAATTTTCAGTTAGGAAAGCCCAGTAGGGCATTAAAGGCCATCAAAGTGGCCATGACTAACGCTAATAAAAATGATGTTCGCGATCTATATCAAACGAAATATGATTTATTGACGGAGCTTTTAGCGAAGAAATAATATTTATTCAGTCGCACAAAATATCGCAGCTGAATTAAAGGCGCTTAAGCACTAAATCCCATATCTTTTTTAAGACTTTCAGGTAGCTCAGGTAAAGCTGACCGTGGAATTAAAAAAGTAGAAATATTAAATAAATCACGAAAGAAACGATTATTCTGTGTAGTCTTACTTAAATAGTCATGTCCAGATGAGCCGCCAGTACCAATCTTTGCACCAATCATTCGATGAACCATAACAGTGTGGCGATGTCGCCATTGAGTAAAAAGTTCATCGATATCCGTGAGTTTTTCTAATAATTGATAAGGTTGTTGAAAGGCAGGTTCATCGCGATATAAATTAATAAAAATGGCTCCTAACAATGAGTTTCTGCTCATTCTAATCGCACCATTTTCTTTTAATTCCTCAAACGTATTTTGTTCAAATAGCGCATCAAATTGGGCTCGAGTTTTCTTTAGATCGGCGATTTGAAACTCTCGATCTTCGGCGCTTAAATAGCCTACTTTTTCCACAATGGCTAGATCATTATCGATCATTTCGTCTAAGGCTTTTTGGTAGGCCTGCATAAATGAAAAGTTGTCGCGCTCTAAAAAAGGCATTCGCTCTAGCCAAGCTTCGATTAAGTCAAACAAGCTTGGTTGTTGTTCAAGCTCCATCAGATATTCACGATCATGATCGTTTAAACGGTTGTAAAAAGATTTTTGATCAAAGTTGATCCGAAACTTCATTTTAAGACCAAGTAAAATTTCAATCTCTTTAAATTGCAGGCTTTGAAAACCACTGGCGGGAATCAAATAATCCCGGAAATCTAAAAAATCTAACGGCGTCATGGTTTCCAGAATATTGATTTGATCGTTGAGAACTCTTTGGATCTTAATGATCCGATCAAGCCGTTGAATAATTTTACCGTAGTTCTTTACATCAAGAGTAGGCTCTTCAAAAATTTGAATGATCGAACGCAGTTCATGTAAAACTTGTTTGAACCAAAGCTCATAAGCTTGATGAACCACGATAAAAAGCATTTCATCGTGGGCTTCTTCATTTTGATATTGCCCGCTAACCGGATGCTGTGAATCCAGAAACTTACCAAGATCCAAATAATCCGTGTAATAACAAGGCTCAGGGTTTTTTTGCATAGCGCACATAGTGAGTGTTCTTATCGTTTGTCAATTGGCTGAACATCACGTTCTTTTTCGCCGGTATAAAGCTGACGAGGACGCCCGATTTTTTGAGTTGGCTCGGCAATCATTTCTGTCCAGTGAGAAACCCAACCAACAGTTCTAGCTAAAGCAAAAATTACCGTGAACATATTCATCGGAATGCCAATAGCACTTAAAATTATGCCTGAATAAAAGTCGACATTTGGGTAGAGTTTTTTCTCGATGAAGTAAGGATCTTCAAGCGCGATTCTTTCCAGTTCCATGGCGACTTTTAAAATTGGATCATTCGCTTTACCTGTTGCTTCTAATACTTCATGAGCACTGTCTCGCATAACTTTTGCACGCGGGTCGAAATTTTTATAAACGCGGTGACCAAAGCCCATCAACCTGAAAGGATCGCTCTTATCTTTTGCTCGAGCGATAAATTCCGGGATGCGGCTTACATCACCAATTTCGTGCAACATTCTAAGGCAAGCTTCGTTTGCGCCACCATGTGCCGGTCCCCACAAAGATGCTATACCTGATGAAATACAGGCAAATGGATTAGCACCAGATGAGCCTGCTAAGCGAACCGTTGAAGTAGAGCAATTTTGCTCGTGATCAGCATGTAGAATGAAAATCCGATCCATCGCTTTGACCAAAACAGGATCGGGTTTACCATCATGAGATGGCATAGAAAACATTTGATTTAGAAAGTTTTCAGCATAGCTCATTTCATTGCGAGGGTATACGAAGGGCTTACCGATAGTATAGCGATAGCACATCGCTGCAATGGTTGGCACTTTGGCGAGCAGTCTAAATGCACTTTTAACGCGATGAGATTCGTTAGTGATGTCTAGGGAATCATGGTAGAAAGCTGACAGCGCGCCAACAACACCAACCATAATCGCCATTGGATGAGCATCACGACGAAACCCGTTAAAAAAGTGAGTTAATTGCTCGTTGAGCATGGTGTGATTATTGATGCGATCTAAGAAGGCTTGTTTTTCTTCAACGTTGGGCAATTCGCCGTTTAATAATAAATAGCAGACTTCCATAAAGTCACAATCTTCGGCCAACTGGTCAATCGGATAGCCACGATAAAGCAATACACCTTTGCCGCCGTCAATAAAAGTAATTTTTGATTCGCACGAAGCAGTCGACATAAATCCCGGGTCATAGGTAAAAACCCCGTTTTTAACTAAGCTAGCGACGTTAATGACATCGTTGCCAAGGGTTGGTGAGTAAACATCTAAATCTAAAGTATCGCCACTGGGTAAAGTTAGTTTGGCATTTTTATCCGTCATTTCTCTTGGCTCCTAGCCCATATTTATATCAATAGGCTGGTTAAAGTTTTTGTTTGTATTATTTATATAAGTTATATAGCGCGCTACTATAGAAGTTATGGCGCATTTGTCAATTATATTAACCTACTTTTTAACCAATATTGGTTATAAAATGAGCAATCGTGAATACTCACATTAAATTGACATAATTCATTTGTAATCAGTATTTTAGGCTTATATAATTGCGCGACATGTGAAGCGGGTAAAGATTGCGCTGTGTTGCTTGGTTTATGCGCGTTTTTGGTAAAACTGAGATATAAGCAAACTCTTTAACGACTACAACTAATTTTAACAACTACGACTATATAGCTACAAAAAGTTTAGCAGAATATCGTTTTTTTGCCTAAAATAATAAGTTGCTAACTCTCTATTCACACTCATCGAGAAGAATTGACACCGTGAAAAAAAATAGACCTGGTAACGTCAGCATAGCGACTATGTTGACTCTAAAATGGCCAATCACCTCTTTGTCATCCATTTTACACCGAGTTACGGGGGTGTTGTTATTCTTATCAATCCCTTTGTGTCTCTGGGCTTTGGAAAAAAGTCTGTCATCTAAGGCTGGCTTTTATCAGCTAAAATCAATGCTACAAGGCGATGTTTCCAAGTTTATTCTGTGGGCGATCTTAGTGATGCTTGCTTACCATATTATTGCTGGTGTTCGGCACTTATTAATGGATGCAGGAATTGGTGAATCTCTTGAAGGTGGCATCTTAGGTTCTCGGCTGGTGATATTTTTAGGAATTTTAACCGCAATCGGGCTTGGAGTGTGGATATGGTAAAGTCTGTTACTAGTCTCGGACGAAGTGGGCTTCATGATTGGATGATTCAACGGATCACCGCCGTTGTCCTTGCTGCTTACGTCATTTATTTGTGCGTTTTTATCTTCTCTACGCCGAATTTACAGTTTGAAGTTTGGCAAGCGTTATTCGCTCAAACGAGTTTTAAGATTTTTTCTTTTATCACAATTGCTTCTTTGTGTTTTCACGCGTGGGTAGGCTTGTGGATCATTTCGACTGACTATTTAAAGCCGGTTGCTATTAGAATGGTTTTTCAGGTATTGGTGATTATTTCTTGTTTAGCGTTTCTCCTGTGGGGCGCTCAAATTTTGTGGAGTTTATAATAAATGTCTGACTCTAACTCTGCTGCGCCAACCATTCCTGTGCTCACTTTTGATGCCGTTATCGTAGGTGGTGGTGGTGCTGGAATGCGAGCATCTTTGCAACTGGCAAAATCCGGTCAAAAAGTAGCACTTATCTCTAAAGTTTTTCCAACCAGATCGCACACGGTTTCAGCACAAGGTGGTATTACCGTTGCACTCGGTAATAGCCATGACGATGATTGGCGTTGGCATATGTATGACACGGTTAAAGGCTCAGATTATATCGGCGATCAAGATGCGATCGAGTATATGTGTCAAGAAGGTCCAGATGCTGTCGTTGAACTAGATCACATGGGACTACCATTCTCACGTCTTGAAAATGGCAAAATTTATCAACGTCCATTTGGTGGGCAATCTCTAAATTTTGGTGGTGAGCAGGCCGCGCGGACGGCGGCGGCGGCGGATAGAACAGGTCATGCGTTATTGCATACCCTGTATCAACAAAACCTTGCGGCAAAAACTAATTTTTTTAATGAGTGGTATGCCACTGATTTAGTGATGAATGATGCCGGACAGTGCTGCGGCGTGATTGCTATGTCAATTGAAACAGGCGAAGTGGTGCAGTTCAAATCTCGTGCAACTGTATTTGCCACAGGTGGTGCTGGTAGAATTTATCAGTCCACAACCAATGCGCTTATCAATACTGGTGATGGTGTTGGCATGGCGCTTCGGGCGGGTATACCAGTCCAAGATATCGAAATGTGGCAGTTTCACCCAACAGGAATTGCGGGTGCAGGCGTTTTAGTGACCGAAGGTTGCCGTGGCGAAGGTGGCTATTTAATTAATAAAGATGGTGAGCGCTTTATGGAGCGTTATGCTCCTAACGCCAAAGATTTAGCAAGTCGAGATGTGGTTGCTCGCTCCATGACTAAAGAAATTCTAGAAGGGCGTGGATGCGGTCCAAATGGCGATCATGTAATGTTGAAACTTGATCATCTCGGCGCGAAAACTTTGAACAAGCGTTTACCCGGGGTTTGCGAGCTATCGAAAACTTTTGCTCATGTTGATCCGGTTGATGCGCCAATTCCTGTGGTACCAACTTGTCATTATATGATGGGCGGCATTCCAACCAATAAATATGGTCAGGTCATTGGTAAAAAAGCTGGTGAAGAAGAGCATATCGTTGATGGTCTATACGCAGTCGGTGAAGTCGCTTGTGTTTCGGTGCATGGTGCGAATCGTTTGGGTGGTAATTCATTGCTTGATTTGGTGGTATTTGGCAGAGCTGCTGGAATGCACCTTGAAGATTCGTTGGCTGGCGGACTTCCACAAAATGAATTTACAGACGCGAATGTTGAAGTCGCAATGGCTCGTGTCAATCGATGGGAAAGCTCTGAATCTTCAGACGGAGACAGCTCAGAAAATGATCCAGTCGCAATTCGCCGTGAGATGCAGCAAATTATGCAAAATCATTTTGGCGTTTTCAGAACGGGCGAGCTGATGGCAAAAGGCAGCACAGAGCTGGAAAACGTGGCGGAGCGATTAAAATCAGCCACTTTGCCTGATAAATCAAAAGCATTTAATACTATGCGAGTTGAGTGCTTAGAATTAGATAATCTTATGGCGATTGCCAGAGCAACCGCTAAAGCTGCCAATTTCCGAGAAGAAAGTCGCGGCGCGCACAGCCGGGAAGATTTCCCTGATCGTGATGATGAAAATTGGTTGACTCACAGTTTATATTATCCAGAAACGCACGAAATGGATCGGCGCGAAGTTAATATGCAACCAGTAACGGTAGAAGCTTTTCCGCCGAAAGCGCGAACTTATTAACCTCGAACTTTAATTTATAGTTAAAGCAGAGCATAGAACGAATAAGAGACTAGACCATGCAATTTTCGATTTATCGATACGATCCAGATACCGACAAAAAGCCATATATGAAAGATTATGAGCTGGATATTGAAGCCGGTTCAGATATGATGCTTTTGGATGCGCTTATTCTTCTGAAAGAAAAAGATCCTAGCATTGGTTTTAGACGCTCTTGCCGAGAAGGCGTTTGCGGCTCAGATGGCATCAATGTTAATGGCAAAAATGCGCTTGCCTGTATTACGCCTTTATCTTCATTAAAAGGCAAAAAAGTGACTGTCAGACCACTGCCTGGATTACCGGTTATCAGAGATCTGGTTGTCGATATGACTCAGTTTTACCGTCAATATGAAAAAATTAGACCTTATCTGATTAATAATGATGAGCAGCCTGTACGCGAGCACCTGCAAACTCCAGAGGATAGGGAAAAACTTGATGGGCTTTATGAGTGTATTTTGTGCGCCTGTTGTAGCACAGCTTGCCCGTCATTTTGGTGGAATCCAGACAAATTTGTAGGACCATCTGGTTTACTGCAAGCCTATCGGTTTATTATCGATAGTCGCGATACCGAAACGGAGTCTCGCTTAGATGATTTAGACGATGCTTATAGCTTGTTCCGCTGTCGTGGAATCATGAACTGTGTGAGCGTGTGTCCTAAAGGATTGAATCCTACGGAAGCGATTGGTCATATTCGATCGATGATGCTCAATAGAGGACTATAATCTAGTCAGATGACGTTGTTTTAACGGTTTTTTAGCAAACCATTCGATTGATTGAGCCTAAAGCATCGCAATTTTGAGAAATTTAGCTATTCTTAACTATTAATATTTATTATTTACCGTTTGCGTTTTTTATTTTCTAACTACTTAAATATCTTGGACATTACATCATGAATTTACATGAATATCAGGGTAAGCAACTTTTCAAAGAGTATGACTTACCAGTTTCAATCGGGATCGCGGTCGATTCACCTAAAGCTGCATTTGAAGCTTGCGGGCAAATCGGTGGTGATAAGTGGGTTATTAAAACCCAAGTACACGCTGGTGGACGCGGAAAAGCCGGTGGCGTAAAACTCATAAATAGCAAAGAAGAAGCCAAAGAATTTGCTCAAAAGTGGTTAGGCAAGAATTTAGTGACCTACCAAACCGATGCGGGTGGTCAGCCTGTTTCTAAGGTTTTAATTGAAGATCTGACTGATATCGCAGAAGAGCTTTATCTTGGCGCGGTGGTTGATCGTTCAACCCGCCGAGTGGTTTTTATGGCATCGACAGAAGGCGGCGTTGAAATTGAAAAAGTCGCTGAAGAAACGCCAGAAAAAATTCACAAAGCAGCAATTGATCCGCTAGTCGGCGCTCAACCTTACCAAGGTCGAGAGCTTGCTTTTAAACTTGGTCTTGAAGGTAAGTTAGTGAAGCAGTTTACGCATATATTTTTACAGCTTTCCAAATTATTTCATGATTTAGATTTAGCATTGCTTGAAATTAATCCATTGGTTATCACCAAAGCAGGTGACCTACATTGCCTGGATTCAAAAATAGGCATTGATGGAAATGCGACTTACCGTCATCCGAAATTACGGGATATGCATGACCCATCTCAAGAAGATGAAAGAGAAGCACATGCGGCTTCTTTCGAGTTAAATTACGTAGCACTTGATGGCAATATTGGTTGTATGGTGAATGGTGCAGGTCTTGCGATGGGAACCATGGACATCGTGAATTTGCACGGAGGATCGCCTGCAAACTTTTTAGATGTTGGTGGCGGTGCGACTAAAGAGCGAGTAGTTGAAGCGTTTAAAATTATTTTGACCGATGACAATGTAAAAGCGGTATTAGTTAATATTTTTGGTGGAATTGTTCGTTGTGATTTAATTGCCGAGGGCATCATTGGCGCAGTTGAAGAAGTCGGAGTCGAAGTGCCAGTGGTAGTTCGGCTTGAAGGTAATAACGCGGAAAAAGGTCGAAAAGTTCTGGCTGATAGTGGTCTTAATATTATTGCCGCAACTGGACTAGCGGATGCAGCGCAAAAAGTGGTTGACGCTGCGGAGGGTAAATAAATGAGCATTTTAATCGATAAAGACACTAAAGTTATTTGCCAGGGCTTTACAGGTTCGCAAGGTACATTTCACTCAGAGCAAGCGATTGAATACGGCACTAAAATGGTAGGCGGTGTAACGCCAGGAAAAGGTGGACAAACTCATTTAGGTTTACCGGTATTTAACACGGTTAAAGAAGCGGTTGAGCAAACCGGAGCGGAAGCGACAGTAATTTATGTGCCTGCACCTTTTTGTAAAGATTCTATTTTAGAAGCCGCGAATTCAGGCGTTAAATTAATTGTTTGTATCACGGAAGGTATTCCAACTCTCGATATGCTTGATGCAAAAGTCAAATGTGATGAATTAGGTGTTCAACTAATTGGGCCTAACTGTCCGGGAGTGATCACTCCAGGTGAATGTAAAATAGGTATCATGCCTGGACATATTCACAAGCCAGGTCGGGTTGGAATTATTTCTCGTTCTGGCACGCTCACTTATGAAGCGGTCAAGCAAACTACCGATGCTGGTTTTGGTCAGTCAACTTGCGTTGGTATTGGTGGCGATCCAATTCCCGGATCTAACTTTATTGATATTTTAGCCAAGTTCCAAGATGATCCTAAAACCGAAGCAATTGTGATGATCGGTGAAATCGGCGGAACAGCAGAAGAAGAAGCGGCGGCATTTATCAAAGCCAATGTCACTAAACCAGTTGTTTCGTACATTGCTGGTGTAACAGCACCTCCTGGAAAAAGAATGGGACACGCTGGCGCAATTATTTCAGGCGGAAAAGGAACTGCCGATGAGAAATTTGCAGCGCTTGAAGATGCAGGGGTTAAAACCGTGAGAAGTTTGGCGGATATCGGTTCGGCATTGAAGGAAGTGACTGGTTGGTAGATGTCTTCAAAAAATCTAGAAGATGAGGGCGCTTTTTAGCGCTCTTTTTTGTGGGTGTTTCTCAGTTTATAAGAATGCGGGTTTGCCTGTATGTTGCAATCTGTTGTCACCAAGTTGCAAATTTTTATGGATTGCTTGATCGTGTTGTGCCAACTCTGTTAATTTCTAGTTTCACTTAATTTGGAATTTAATTTAATGGACAGGTTAAAAAGTTGAAAAAGGCTGTCGAGCAGTCTAACTTACCGAATAAAGATATATTAATTGGTCATTTCAATCGAACTATTGGAAGTCATGAAAGAGCGAATCGAGCAATGAAAATGAATAGCGTTTTAGCTTTTGGAAAATATACGCTAAATAACAAAAAGAGAGAGCAAGATTACCGATTATATGCGCGACTAACCTTGGCAATTAAAGGCTTTATTCTCAAAAAAGAAGAAAAAGTAGATACGTTAAAAAATAAATTTGCTACCCAAGGTGCGTATGGCATGGTCGAATTCGCAAAGCGAGAATATGAAAAGCAGAGAATTAGGCTATGGCTTGAATTTGATGATGAATCTTTTGAGATTGAAGCCAGTGAAGAGTTGCAGAGAAGGTTCGGCGCTAGAGAAGGATATGTTCTTGACTTTACTAGAAATGCTGGCCGTATTGCTAAGAACGTCATAGCTCAGGTCGTAAAAAAACTTGATTCTTCAGCTGAAGATGTAAAGCATGCCTTAGAATTATGGTTTGGAGGTGAGAGCAAGAGGCAAGTAGTAAAAGCTAACTTCAAAGCAATACAAGATAGATTAAACTGCACTCATAACAAAATAAAGTTAAAAGTAGTAGGTAAAGGTTCTACCTGGGCTTATGTAAATGGCACTCCAAATACGATTTTCTTAGCCAACCCATTTTTCGACCCTCAAAAAATTAAACAAACATCTACCTTTGCTAAAGGGTATAAATTGAGTGTTGAGAATATAAAATGGTTAAGAGATGCATCGAAAATAGAGGATGATATTAAATTTTATAAGGCACATCATATATCAAAAAATATTAATTTCGAAGGCAATCTCAGAGATTACTTAGATACGAAGATAGTTACTAGTATGAAGAACGCTAAAGAGAGGTTAGTTAACAACGAACTTAGAATATTAAAAGCAGCGGGGTTTCAGCCTCAGTTTAGCTGTCAACAGACCAAAGAAAAACTGAGACAGCTCGTGACGCAAAAAAGAGAAAATCATTTTAAGCGCAACCCATCTCTTGCTGGTAACCCAACTGGTTACGGTGTATTGATTCACGAATTATCTCATCTCGTATTAGATACCAAAGATTTACCCAATTCAGACGCCAACCTTACCAATGAGGGAAAATGTTATGGTGCATTGCTTTGCAGCTTTTTGGCTGATGAAAACCCGGAAAAAGCGATTAACAATGCTGATAATTATCGACTGTTTGCACAAAGTTTTGGCCCGCAAATGTAGTGTGTTTTTTGTAAGGCGAGTAATCGTTTTTATTTTCCAGAAATCTTAGGGAAACTTTGCAAATTCGATGATTTATCGATAACCTATTATCTTTAGCATGAGACAAGAGTGCGCTCCTAGAAACAATTGCTATTGATAAGAAATCTGAAATGAGTAACTTGCCTAAGATCATCGTATCAGCAATTTCTGTCGCTGGTTTGATCATCCATCTATATCCAAATGAAATAGAGCTAGATCAAATCTCACTCGTATTGGTGTGTATCGGAATTTTGCCATGGGTTTCTGAGTGGCTATCGAGTATTAAAATGGGTGGTTTTGAAGCAAAGTTTCGCGAGCTTGAAAGCAAAGTGGAGAAAACGGAATTAGAATTAGGTAATCTGAAGAAGCGATACTCAGCATTGGAAGAGGAATATCTAGAAACCTGCAATGAATTTGATGTAAGAGCTACAAGTCAGGTTTTAGATAAACTCGCCTCAAAGCTTAAAGCAAAGGCAAAAGGACTTTCTTCTATTGATTTTTTGTTTGATGACCTGTCTGGAAAATCACCGCAAGGGGTTATTCTGGGAGCTGTTTGCGCCATTCATGTTAGACCTCAGTTTCATGTATTATCTTCCTTAGTTTCATTGATTAATGATCTGAGTTCTATTCGAGATTTGAGCTTCTTTCGCTTGAAAGTCGCATATAGATTAATTATGGCTATTGATTCAATTGTGAACCTTAATAAAAAGAATGAAGTTTCTTTAATTGATGATGCAGCAAAAGAAAAACTCAAGAATGCATTAGAACAAATGGCGGATCATCCGTACTTTAAAGATGATGATGTAAGCCAAAAATGTATCACAGTTGTTGATAAGTTGTGAAAATGTCAGGATCATAATTCCGAGAGTCGTAGAAACCCCTACTAATCAAATAGGTGTCTATTTTGCTTTAAGAGTGAAGCTACCAGATGGTTGAAATAGTTATAGCAGTATTTTTAGTTTCGACTTTGCATGTATTGTCGTTTGTTGTGGTAGCTTCGCTATTTGGAGTTGGAATAAAGGAAATATCATTTGGCACAGGGATGAAGTTATTTAGCTACAAGAAGATTATTGTTCGTTTATTTCAGTTTGGTGGCTATGTGAGTTTTATGGACACGCGAGCCGTTAATTTATCACAAATCGATGTAAATAAAGCGCTGAATATGCAACCAGTTCTAACTCAGCTCGCAATTGTTTTGTCAGGGGTTGTTGCTGTTCTGACATTTTCAGTCGTAGCGTTAGGAGAAAACGCTCTTTCTAGCTTTATTATCGGATTTGATCAGATATTGAGTGGGGCATTGTCACCATTTACCGAAGCGCAATTACTCATCTCGAATGCAGAGGATTTGGCGAATGAATATTCACTGATTTATGTAACAGCAATAGTAGGTACCAAATTATCTGCGTTGAATTTATTCCCTTTTTCAATATTTAATGGAGGGCAAGCGTTGATAATCCTTTCAAAAAAGGCATTTAATAATTCTGTATTGGATGAAAAGCTTTCGCAGTTTTTTCTTTGGCCAGGTTTTTTAATTGGAATACTATGGTGTTCAGCTTTTGGTTATTATTTTTATGGTTTTATCTAAACCTAAAGTTTTTTGAAGATAGTTTTTGTGAGTCGACTGAATCAGATTATCCTGAGCCAGAAGTAATTAAGGAGTTCTATCTTTCAGATGGAGTGGAAATTGCCTTACAGCTTGGTTATCTGAACGAAGATACATCTGAGATTAGAGTTAAAAGATACCATTAAAAGGTCATTGTGAGATATTCAGGGCGTATTTAGAGCTACCTAGTATTGATATTAGTCTTTACAAATTAGAATATTAAACTATTTCATCGTTAAAGTTGGCGCTTCACACCTCGCATAGGTATTCTATCGCAATCGACTAGATTGTTTTCACATTACATTGAATACTTCTTGCCAGTAAAAGGTACAGAAATTCAATTAGGGATATTACAAAGTAACTCGATGTCTCAATCAACTTGATGAGGAAAATAAAAATGAGCAGGCACAATAAAATATTAAAATCAGTTATCATGTTCTTGTTTTTATCTGGCAACTCAGTAGTCATTTTAGCGGCAGAACATATCATAATACCCAAATTTGGAATTATAGAAAGAAGTGAAAATCTAGCCCACTCGGTTGATAATAATCTTTTTGATTTTGATGATGATATAGTTGCTGCCTTCGGAGCTACATACCTATATAAACTAGATAATGGTGTTGCTTTTGGAGCAAGTGTTTTTGGATACGAGAATGAAATAATTCGCACTGTTAACAATGATGGTGACGCAATGACAGGACATATCTATGGAATCGTTGAAAAATATTTTAATACGGAAGGAGCGGTTAAACCATATATTGGTATGGGATTAGGATTTGTTTCTACTAGCTTTGATGGGTATGTGAACGGCGACATAGATGACGATTATGTAGATGTCGCTGCGGGTTTATCTTATAAAACTATTGCCGGTCTTGAGATTGAGATTCAAGAAAATATAGGCTTAATTATCGAGTACAATTATTTCGACTTTGAGATTGACGATGATATTGATAGCAGAGATGTTGAAATCGAAAGTGACGGTCATGCCTTATTTGTTGGTGTTGCAATACATCTATAATTATCAGTGACAAACTGACACTTCATGAGACTAGGATTATCGCTACTACAGGTAACTGACTTTACTTATTGTACCGGCGGTGTTGTCTTCCTGTATTATAGTATTTGCGGATTATTTATCATATTATTATATGCCTCTTTTTAACATAAAGACTGCTTTTGAATCACAGCCACTATGGCAGCAATTTATTATTGTTTTGATTTTCAATAGCTTTATTGCAGTAGTAATACATCTAGTTGTTTCAGACAGTATTCTATTAAATCAGATAATTTTGTCGCAAAGCATTGGGTTAAGTATTTTTCTTAATTTTATCATTTTTGCAAATATTCTAGAACTAAAAAAATGGAAACTGATAGTACCTCTAGTTCTTGGTTCATTTTGTGGTGTAGTTGTTGTTATTGTGATTCAGGCGATGATGATAGATGCTAGTTTTGGAATGATATTAAACGACCTGAAGTTAAATTATACAAATGTATTATCGATATTGTTCACGGCAATTTTTTTTGGCTTAATAATTACTTTTTTCTTTGTTGGTCGTGAGCAAATGTTACGAACTAAGACTAAGCTGCAGGCTTTAAAAATAAACAATCTCGATCAACAAAAAACCATCGCTGAAACTAACCTGCGTTTGTTACAAGCGCAAATTGAACCGCATTTTTTATTTAACACGCTTTCAAATGTAATCAGTTTAGTCGACAAGGAACCGCAAAAAAGTAAAGCTTTGCTTGAGTCTCTTACTGATTTTTTAAGATCCTCATTAAAACGCAGCACTGATAGACATCAAAGTTTGCAAGGTGAGATCAGCTTAATTACCAATTATTTAGACATTATGAAAATACGAATTGGTAAACGACTTAAATATAGCATTCATTTACAAGACGAGATAGTCGATTGTTCATTTCCGCCACTGCTACTACAACCGCTCGTTGAAAACGCAATTATTCACGGTATAGAACCACTGCCAGAAGGTGGTGTCATCGATATTGATATAGCGAAAGATGAAGACAAACTGTGCATCACAGTATCAGATACTGGAATTGGACTGGCGACCGACAACATTAAAGGGTTTGGTTTAACCAATATTCGAGATAGAATTAGAAGGATGTATTCAAATAATGGTCGTCTGGAGATTGAAGAGAATAAACCCAGAGGGGTTAAAGCGGCTATTGAGATCCCCTATGAAACAATATAGCGCTATCATCGCGGATGATGAAGAAAATCTTTGTGCTCATCTCGAAACCTTATTAAAAAAGCTTTGGCCAGAATTGAAGATTATTGGTATTGCGCATAGTGGTTCTGAAGCACTTTCACTTATTAAACAAGAAGAACCTGATATAGCTTTTTTGGATATTAAAATGCCAGCTATGAGCGGTCTAAATGTTGCCAAGCTCACCCAGGGGTTTTGTCATGTCGTATTTATTAGCGCTTATGATGAATTTGCTATTCAAGCATTTGAACAAGATGCAATAGACTATTTGCTAAAACCTGTTAACGAAAATAGGTTACTAAAAACGATCCAAAGATTAAAAGACGATCTATCTTTACATCAACTCCAACAGCCTGATTGGCAGCAGTTAATTTTAAAGCTGTCCTCTAGTTACGCCTCAAATGATGGCTATATAGAACAAAACGGAGGTTTGCAATGGATACGAGCCGGTAAAGCAGATAAAACAATTTTAATACCCACTGATGAGGTGTTATTCTTCAAAGCAAGTGACAAATACATTTCGGTTGTGACAACTAACGATGAATATATAATTCGAAGAACGATTAAAGATTTATCCAGCGTTCTAGATAGTAATCACTTTTGGCAGATAAATCGTGGTGTTATCGTAAATGCAAATTACATATCTTTTACAACGCAGGATCGAAATGGGCGATATAACGTTCATCTGAATAGCAATAAAAAAGTGCTGATTGCGAGTCGCAAATATGGTTACTTATTTAAGCAAATGTAGATTATTAATAATTTTATAATCATTATCAGGAAAAACAAAAATGAAGAAAATCTTATTTCTTTTGGTGCTATTGACAATAAATAATCTCTTTGCCGAAGTAACAATACACGATCTAAAAATAAAGAATATCAATAAGAATATTTATCTGCATAAATCTTATAAACAGACACAAGATTGGGGAATGGTTAGTTCAAACGGATTGGTAGTCGTAAATGGTACAGAGGCATACATAATTGATACTCCATGGTCAGAGAAGGACACGATAAAACTCGTGAATTGGATCAAAAATCAAGGTTATAATCTAGCTGGCAGTATTTCTACTCACTCCCATGATGATCGTTCCTCAGGCATTAAATGGCTCAACTCGAATTCAATTCCGACTTATGTATCAAGGCTAACCAATCAACTCTTAGAAAAAGAAGGCAAAACCTTAGCAGAAAATTCTTTTGAACAGTCTGAGTTTTGGATGGTTAAAGATAAAATTCAAGCTTTTTATCCGGGCGGCGGTCATACAATAGATAATATTGTGGTGTGGCTATCTGATTCGAAAATTCTATTTGGTGGTTGTTTGGTTAGGAGTAAAAATAGTAAGAGCTTGGGATATACTGAAGAAGCGTCAATTGATATTTGGGCAGACTCGATAGAAAAAATCATCGCGAAATATCCCGATATTAAAATGGTGGTTCCAGGGCATGGAGCTTCTGGTAGTATTGAGTTGTTGGAGCATACAAAAAATATGGCAAGAAAAGCTGCGGATAAGTAGTTTATTACGGCTCATAATAAGTGGAAAACCGGGTTTAAATTTATCCAACAAAGTTTGAGAGAAAGTTTATGTCATATATCGATAAATTGACTAACCTACCAACCATCAGCTGGGTAAGAGATTGCTGGGATGAATTTGAAAGCTCGTTGCCGGAAATTAATACTATGTTGTATTTTGATGTCGACACGTTAATTTGCTTTACGGATATTTATGGCATGCAAGAAAGTGATAACAAGTTAAAGTTCGTTGCAGATACTATACGAGAATTTTTACCAGATAAATTTCCCGTTGTGAGATTCGCTGGTGATGAGTTTGTGTGTCTCGTTAATGAAAACGATTTTTCTAAAGAAAAGTTAAGTGCGCTAATAAAAAAACTAGATTTACTCGATGTTAAAATTGAGAATGTTGTTAGTTATTCAAATATAGATCATTTTTCTGTGAGCGCTTGTATGATTAAAAATGTTAACCCGAAATCATTTCAAGAGCTGGGAAAGCTCACAGATCGAGCAATCCAGGCAATTGAAAAAAAGAAATCTCATATTGAAAATAGGAAGTATCAACACCAGGGAGTACTCGCAGTAGAAGGTATGAGCGACTAGTTTTGCTATTACTCCAATTCTACAATAGCACTTATTTCCACCGAAGCTCCCATTGGCAAACTGCTGCAACCCAAAACACTACGTATATGACCGGCTTTTTCGCCTAAAACACCAGCCAACAGATCAGAGGCACCGTTTAGAACATCTGCATGTTCGGTGAACGTCGGATGGCTATTGATAAAGCCTTCTATTTTTATTATTTTCTTTAATTTGGGTAAAGGAGTTAGATTAGCAATATGACTCAATATATTGAGCGCGCACATTTTTGCGGCTTGCCGACCTTCTTCCGTTGTTAACTCTTTGCCGAGTTGTCCGCAGTATATTAATTTGCCATCTTTAAAAGGTAATTGACCTGAGATGAATACTAATTTGTTGGTGGAGATTGCTGCCTGGTAGTTTCCCACAGGCATAGGAGCCTGTGGTAGTTCAAGGTTAGATTTATTTATAGAGTTCTTCATTTTTCATTTTCTTAATTGGTTTAAAGTTTATGTTTATGTTTATGTTTATGTTTATGTTTATGTTTATGTGTGTGCGCCTGCGGTGATTCCCCCATCCACGAAAAACGTTTGACCGGTTACGAACCGACCACCATCACCTGCCAGGTGACTTGCCCAAGCAGTGATATCACTTAGTTTTCCAAGTTTCCTCAACGGATGAAGATTAGCAAGGGATTCGAATTGCTCGCGGTTCATTAAGTTATCGTATAAAGGTGTATCGATAACAGCTGGAGCGATGGTATTTACGCGAATGTTGTTGGCAGCAAATTCAATCGCAAGGTGACGAGTGAGGGTATGCATGCCGCCTTTTGCGACTTGAGAGGCAGAGCATGGAGTGGCTTCGAGTGGATGTTCAACCCACATGGAGCCGATATTGATAATGCATCCATCGGATTGCTTGATCATGGCGGGTATAACCGACTGTGAGGCGAAATAACTGCCTTTAACCGCAGTTGCGAAATAGCTGTCGAGCTCTTCTTCTGTTGCTTGTAAAAATGGTTTAGGCACAAATTCGCCAGCGTTATTGACTAGCACGTCAATGGAGCCAAATTGTTCTAATGCTAAGTCTGCCAATGCCTGACTGGTTGCTTTTTTCGCGATATCGCCCGCATAAATTCGGATGCGTGAACGACAGTCCGCGTTTTGATTAACGAAATCCTCCAGTTTGTCTTCGCTACGAGCGTTGATAACGATATTCGCTCCTTGATTTAAAAAATCTTGGGCAATGGCTTTGCCGATCCCAGATGATGCACCAGTAATGATGATTGTTTTGTTTGAGTTCATATTGTTTCTCTTATGTTTCTCTTATGTTTCTCTTATGTTTTTCCGAAGTTGTTTTGAAGCCCTAGATTAGCTAGAATATTAATATAAATAAAATTGATATTAATTATACAAAATATAAAAAAGGCCTATAGTTGGAGCTTCAGCAAATTAAATATTTTTTGGCGGTTGTCGATTTCGGTACTTTTCTCGCGGCATCCGAGCAAGTTCATGTGACTCAACCCACTCTTTCTGCCGGGATCAGAAAATTAGAAGAGTCGTTAAATGTCAAATTATTCGAGCGTGGCAGTCGAGCGGCGACCTTGACTCCATCTGGTGAGCTATTTTTAACTCACGCAAGAAATGCGTATGAAAAGTTGATGCTAGTTAAATCTAAGCTGTTAGCGAACGCGGAGCGAATCAACATTGGCGTATTAAATACGATTCCGATAGAGCATATTGCTCAAATAATCAGAGTTTATAAACTTAACAAACCTCATGTGTTCATCGAGCTGTTTGTTGGTGGTATTGATGAACTAAAAAGCAAATTACAGTCTAAAAAGCTCGACCTTATATTTACCAGCAAGCACCCAAACCTAAGTCATTTCACTGTGCTATTTGAAGAGCAATTAGAGTTAGCTGTTTCAGGTCAGCACTCGTTTGCATCATTAAAAGAAATCTCCGTCGAAGACCTTGTGCAACAGCCATTTATCGAGCGTATAGGGTGCGAGTCGTGGGATGAAGTTCACCATTTTTTTGAGCAACATCAGATGACGCCGAACAATGTCTGCCGAGCCGAAAAAGATGAATCGGTGCTTTCGTTGGTTGCAGCTAATTTGGGTGTATCGATTATGCCAATTAGAGAAACTCCCTATGATGTAAAGTTTGTAAAAATAAAAGGTCTGAATATTATCAGACCAATCGGGATGAGTTTTTTGTCTTCAGTGCGACCAGAATATCTTAAAGATTTTTATGGGACGGTTATGAGTTTGTATAAGAAGGTTTCTAAAGATGATTGATAGAAGATAGTAAAGTTAGGGGAAATTTTTTTCTAAAGCCTGATGGTCGCACATCAGGCTTTTTTAACCAAAAAGGCAACATTATTTCACAGTGTAATCCCTGCCTGTTAAGCAAGCCGTTAGTGCGCGTTTATACTTCTCTGTCGCTCCTGAAGGTAGCTCTTCGCTTTCAGTTATCATTGGATCAACGTCTGTTTGCTCGACAGCCCATAGGTGGCATTCATAACGATCTTTAGCTTGCTGTTCTTCGTTTTGGTCAGCGTTTGGATATACGTATAGCCGCCCTTGAGTAGCCTCTGTTACCGCTTCATCAGCCCCATCTGGTTTTTCGACGACAACGTAATGGAGACTCCTGGTATTCCAAAGATAATAATTATGGTTAATATAATAGTAAGTTAACCCATTGTAGCGAAAACCAATAAATCCCGCTGGTAGTAGTCTAATCGATGCGCCGATTGGAGCCCTAACCACAATATAACCATCTAGATAATTTTGATAGTATATTCCATCATAATAAAAGTAGGGAGAACCAAGAACGGATATGCTCACGTAGAACTGAGGTAGAACTTTTAAACGAAAGTTAAGCGGGTGGAAATGACGTCTAATGGGAGCCAGATAGAAAGTATTATAACGATAAGTTTCCTGGTATCGATATGAGTTATCCTTCTTAGTTTGAGCTTTCTGCTTATCATAATGTGTATCATGTGAACTGCGAGGCAACTTTGTTCTAGTTGTAGGTGAAGTATTTTTTTTCACCAGAGTTTTGGTATTCGATTTTTTGGGCTGAGATGTTTTTTTGGGATATGATTGACGAGACTTATCAGTAGTTTTGCTTCTACTATTTTTATTGGTCGAGTTTTTTCCTTGAGTGGTTTGCTTTTTATCAGCATTTTTAGTTTGACCTGCACCGTAAACATCAGGTAACGCAAAAGCTAAAGATAAACTCATTAGTATTATTGGAAATTTTAGCATATTAATTCCTCTCTTAGATTTATTTAACACTAACTTTCGGCGAAGGTTATCTCATAGTTCGTGAAATACACAGTTGACATATATCATCTATATCTGGTTCTTATAGTCATTAATCAATGGGGGAAAGGATGAAATGACGAGTTAGATTAAGAAAGAGATCATTATAATGTGCTCACAAATTTTATAAAAATAATTGGATGATAGAAGCGGTTTTTGGTTTTCAGCCAAGTCGATATTTGAAGTCATTGATTATTTTGAAATTTTCGTCCGTTAAGGCGTTATTCTATGTTGCTAGTAGAATGAACTTGAGATAAAGTTAGCAACAACATCACCGATAAAAATAACCTGCTTGGAGGCTTCTATGAAACATTTTGTAACCTTTTCTTTTTTAATTTTCGCCTTTTCTCAAAATTTATATGCGCATGGAACACATGATGAAGAATCGAGATACAAAGGACCAGTCGCTAAAAAAGCCTATATTATCTCACCGCAAGATGGAGCAACAGTCCCTTCAACCTTTAAAGTGATCTTTGGTTTAAAAGGTATGGAGGTTTCACCAGCCGGTGTGGAAAAAGCAAATTCAGGACATCATCATCTGTTAATTGACAGCAAAAAACTGCCAGATATGAGCAAACCCCTTGGCGATTCAGTCATGCATTTTGGAAAAGGACAAACCGATACCACATTGACGCTTTCTCCCGGTAAACATACGTTGCAACTTATACTAGGTGACCACCTGCATGTGCCCCACAGTCCAGCCGTTGTTTCTAAAAAAATTACGGTTACCGTCGAATAGTATGTTGTAAAAAGGAAGCGAAAATTGACATATTGGATTCAAGATGTTGAGTTAACTGGTAAGCATATTGCGCTGGTTCCTTTATCGGTTGAACACGAAAATGAAATTTCTGAAGCGATCACTGATGGAGAGCTTTGGAAGCTTTGGTTTACTCAGACACCAAAGCCAGGCGAGGTAAATTCTTATATCGAGAATGCGTTAATTGCGAAAAAACACACTGGAGAAATGCCTTTTGTAGCTAAAAATATTATAACTGGTCAGTTGATCGGTTCAACTCGATTTTGTAATGTTGATAACCAAAGTAAGCGACTAGAAATAGGTTACACTTGGTATCGAAAAAGTGCTCAACGAACCGTTGCCAATACCGAAGCAAAATACTTATTGTTAACTCATGCGTTTGAACAACTTGAATCTATAGCAGTGGAGTTTAGAACTCATTGGTTTAATCATAAATCAAGAGAAGCGATTTTAAGGTTAGGGGCAAAGCAAGATGGTGTGCTGCGTAATCATAAACGCATGGCTGATGGAAGTTTGCGAGACACGGTTGTATTCTCGATTATTGATTCGGAATGGGCAAGCGTTAAAAAGCATTTGGAGTTTAAACTGGAAATATAGCTCATCGCCATCTTAGCCAGTTTTGTTAAATTATTCTGTAGGGTAAAGTTATTCTTTCGTAAGTGTCTCTTTGATATGAGCGGCTTCCTCTATAGATAAAGTCTGTTCATCGTTTAAATTTACGACTAACAATTTACTATTTTTTAGCCTTATTCCTTCAAATGTGATTCGACTCATTTCAGCATAAAAATCTTCGCGTTCGAGTTCTAACACTTTGGTTTTTGTGCCGTCGTCATTGAGGAATAATAGTTTGTCACGAATATATATCCCAGTAAATATTTCCGTTGGTTTATGTGCTTGAACCAGCGCTCGAATAGTCTCTGCGGCATCAGGTGAGTTTAATAGTGGCTTTGTAAATCCGCAATGACTCAAAGTTATCCTGTCTCCACCATTATTGAACACTAGATATTTGGTATTATTTTGTACTTGTGATTGGCAAATACAGCATACAGGTTCTTCAGCAGAGGAAATAAATAACGCCTCCGAAGAAGATCCTTTGAGTGTATCTAATACTTTAAACTTTGCGTGTCTGATACCACCCGAATAGCTTTCTTTATCCGCTTTTTCGATGGTTTCTATCTGGTAAGTTTCGACAATAAATATATTGCTTGATAGGTTAACTTTCTCCGGAAGAGAAGGTCTTGAACAGGAACACGCTATGGCGAAGGATGTGCAGAAATATAGACAAAGCGCAATAATTGGATGCAAGTTTTTCATAAAAACCTCAAGGTTATTAGATGTCGACTATTACAAACGTAATACTTAAAGAAAAGGGTTAAATGTTTCGTTCTTCGCCGATAAATCAGTATTATTTTGTATCGTTACCTTTTTCGGTTATTCTAACGATGTTAAGCACTGTATTTTGTTACGTTTAGGTAATTTCCGGAATTTCTATGTTAAAAAAAATATTCAAAGTCGATAATTTTCAGATTGGTGAAGGCGCAATAAGTGGTTATATAGCCTGTCTATTGGCGGTTTTGGCATTTTTAGGTGTTTTGGCGTTTCACTTTCCTCAGTATTTGACGACTCCAGAACTTAGAGCGGCATACGACACGGATTTTTTACGACAGGTTATGTTCGTAGCAATGATCATCGCTGGCAGTCTTGGTCTATTGAGTTTTGTGCGAAATAAAAATAAACGGCTCGGCGCATTTGCATGGTTATTTATTATTGCGACTATTTCGTTGGGTGGACATCAAGTTGAAGTCAAAGATTACGAGAGTGGAACCTTTTATTTAGGGCTTGATTGGTTTATTCTAGACTTGCTTGGCTCGACTTTGGTATTTATTTTCATCGAAAAACTGCTGCCTCATCGTCGAGGACAATTAATTTTAAGACCTGAATGGCAAGGGGATTTGAACCATTTTTTTGTTAATCATTTAATCGTAGGTTTTGTTTTACTGTTGACCAATCAATTTGTGCACAAGTTTTTCAGCTGGGCTGTGGTAGAGGATGTACAAACCTTTATCAATCAAATGCCTTTTGTAGTTCAGTTATTTACGATTATTTTGGTTGCTGATCTTATTCAATATACCGCGCACCGAATGTATCATGAAATTCCCTTATTATGGCGATTCCATGCGGTTCATCACAGCGCAAAACATATGGACTGGCTTGCCGGTTCGCGCCAACATGTTTTTGAATTGATCGCTACTCGATGCTTAGTTTTGACACCTATTTTTGTGTTAGGTTTTTCTAAAGAGTTACTTGATATTTACGTCATTATCGTCGGGTTACAAGCTGTATTTAATCATGCCAACGTGCAGGTGAAATTCGGCTGGTTACAGTATTTAATTGTCACACCGCAATTTCATCACTGGCATCACTCTTCTGACAAAGCGGCGATTGATCGAAATTACGCGGCACATTTTTCGTTTCTTGATTATTTATTAGGAACGGCTGTTAAAGGTCAGGAAGAGTGGCCGGAAGAGTATGGTGTGGTGGGTGATTATATGCCAGAGGGGATGTTAAAACAGCAAGCGTTTCCGTTTAGAACGCAGGAAAAATAGTGAGAAATATTTTGGTTTATGCCTGTGGTTGTTTATATTTAGAATCACTTAATTCGTTTTGAAAAAGGTGAAGGCTCTGAATTTAGCCTCTGGGGTTTAGGTAACTGAAGTGGGTTTACGCCGCGACTCTACCCTGTCATACTTTTACAGCTCTTATTTTACCCGAGTCAACTTCTCCAATAAAATCTCAGTATCTTCCCACCCAATACAACCGTCGGTAATACTTTGTCCAAAAATTTTGGCTTTACCATCAACTAATTTTTGATTACCTTCTTCTAGAAAGCTTTCAACCATCACACCAAAAATATTTTGATTACCATTTTTTATTTGCTCGCAAACATCATCACAAACAAGCATTTGACGTTCAAACTGTTTGCTACTATTTGCGTGACTAAAGTCCACCATGATTTTTTCATTTAGTCCTGATTTATTGAGAGTGTCTGTAATCGCAGCGATACTTTCAGCATCATAATTGGGAGTTTTTCCGCCTCTTAAAATCACATGACAATCATTATTACCTGCGGTTTCAACAATGGCTGAATGACCAAACTTGGTTACCGAAAGAAAATGATGAGGGCTACTTGCAGCGCCAATCGCATCGACGGCAACTTTTATACTTCCATCAGTGCCATTTTTAAAACCTACGGGGCAGGATAATCCTGAGGCCAATTCTCGATGAACTTGCGATTCGGTGGTTCTTGCGCCAATAGCTCCCCATGACATTAAATCGGCTATGTATTGCGGGGTGATCATATCTAAATATTCGCCAGCGGTTGGTAGACCTTTGAGATTGATATCGAGTAATAACTTGCGAGCCAGCCTAAGACCTTCGTTAATCTTACAACTATTATCCAACATAGGATCGTTGATTAGACCTTTCCAACCAACTGTCGTGCGCGGTTTCTCAAAATATACCCGCATAACGATTTCTAGCTTGTCTTTATATTGCTCTCTTAGTTGAACCAGTTTATCCGCATAAGCGAGCGCAGCTTTAGGATCATGAATCGAGCAAGGACCGATGATGACTAACAATCTCGAATCTTGACCGTTGAGAATTTTATGGATGGCATTTCGTCCTTCAACGACCGTTTTGCGTGCATCTTCTGATGCCGGAAACTTCTCCATTAACGCCACAGGCGGGAGTAGTTCTTTAATATTGTTGATTCTAATATCGTCAGTTTGGTATGGCATAGCTAGTGTATTTAATAAATAAACATTTCAAGGCTTGAATATTCGCTAGAATTACGGTTAAAAGCAACAAAAATTAGCGATGTAGGCTTTTAATTTGTATTAATTGTGAGTTATCGGGATATTTCTAGTATTATACGCCCCAAAGTAATAGCTGTTGAGCAAGCCCTAAGCCGTGAACACCTCTCGATTATTCATTAAGAATTCGATAACGACCCTGTGTGGTCTTTCGGTTCTGGTTGGAATGAATGTTTTTTGCGCTGAAACCATACCGAAAAATGATAAATATGATGATTTATTTGTGTCCCGATTTCAGCAAGGGGAGATAGCACAGTCAGATTTTGTGTTGTTTGATTCTTGTCCTCAAAAAATAGAAGTGGTAGAAAGCAAAACTCACGATTTTTTCAACCAGCCTCCGGCAAACGAGGGAACAAATTCTCCTGCACTCGTTTTTAATGCTGATAATGTTTCGGAAAGCAGTAAGTTTAGAACTGTATTGGATGGTAACGTGACCATGCGAACTGAGGAATCATTACTCAGAGCAGATAAATTGATCAGTGATTACCAATCTAATCAGGTGACAGCGACGGGAAAAGTATCGGTTGAAAGTAAAGATTCTTTATTACAAGCGAAAAAATTTGTAGGCAGTCAAAATACTGGCGAGTCAAAATTAACCGATGTGAAGTTTCATTTTTTTTCTAACAACGGCAACGGTGATGCAGAATCAATTTCCCTCGATGATAAAAATGTCACGACTTTAAACGACTTAACTTTCAGTACTTGTCCCACCAGCAATGAAAGTTGGCGATTTTCAGCCAGCGAATTACAACTTGACCAAAAAGATGGGCGTGGCGAGGCTTGGGGAATGTGGCTCAAAGTAAAAGGCATTCCGGTTTTTTATTTTCCTTATTTGAATTTTCCGATTGATGATCAACGAAAATCAGGTCTTTTGATGCCTACTCTTAGTAATAGCCAAAGAAATGGTAGTGATATTTCATTGCCCATTTATTGGAATATTGCACCGCAGGCAGATTTGACTTTTAAGCCTCGAAACATTCAGAAAAGAGGAATTCAACTAGGTACAGAGTTTCGCTACTTAAGTGAGATCACCGATAATAATTTATCTTTCGAACTGCTTGAAAATGATCGCTTAGCCATTGATCTGCTTGAAATCGACCCGACCTTAGGAGAAGGGCTTTATGCGCTTTCGGAAGATCGTTGGGCGGTTTCTTTTCAGAACAAAACTCGCTTTAATGAAAATTGGAGTGCTTCGATCAATGCCAATAAAGTCAGCGATAGAGATTATTTTCGAGATTTAGGGACGGGGCTAATCAGTCCTCAAGGAACCAATAGTCAGTCTCAATTATTAAGCAAGGCCGATTTTAGTTATCGTGATGATGTGTGGTTTGTTTCTTTGCAGGCTGAGTCTACTCAATCGCTGGTGGGAGATGAGCCATATAGGGTGTTGCCAGGTTTAGTTTCAAACGCCGATTATTATCATGCTTCTAGCGGTTTTCGTTGGCAATTTGAGAGTGATTTCACCTCTTTCAGCCATAGCGATCAAAATCGAATAGATGGTACTCGCTTTAACCTGAAACCCTCCGTTAGTTTCCCGATGCAAAACACTTATGCATGGTTAACCCCGAAACTCAGCTATCAAGCGACCCGATACAGACAAGATAATTTGCTAAATAATGAGCAAATCGATATTGATCGAAATTTGCCTATTTTTAGTTTAGATTCGGGGCTTTTCTTTGATCGCTCAATTGAATGGAATAAAAATCCAGTGACTCATAGCTTAGAACCTCGAGTTTTTTACGCTTATATCCCCAATCGGGAACACGATGAAATCAATAATTTTGACAGTAGGTTGCCAAACTTTTCCTTTTCACAGCTCTGGCAGGAGAACCGATTTGCAGGCAATGACCGCGTAGGCGACACCAATCATATCTCCGTCGCATTGACGAATCGTTTTGTGAAGGATAAAACTGGTGAGCAACTGCTGGCTTTCTCCTTTGGTCGGAAAGTTTTTTTCGATGATCGACTGGTTCAATTAGATGCATTGGCTCCGTTTGAAACGAATCGTAGCTCTCCGTGGCTCGCAGAAGTGAGTTATCAAGCGAGCTCTAGCGTAGAATTTTCAGGTTTTATCGAATGGGATGATAGTAAAGGTACAGGAAGTGAGGATAAAAACACCAATTTAGCTAGATCGCAGATAAAATTTGAACCCATAGAAGATCATATTGTCAATTTATCCCATAGAGTAAGAAATACTAACGGTTTTTCTAACGAAGAGATTGATTTTTCCTTCGCTTGGCCAATAAATGACGAGTGGCGTTTGGTCGGAAGATGGTATAATGATATAAAATTAGGGCGCACTGCGGAAAGCTTGTTTGGCTTTGAGTATGACTCTTGCTGTTGGGCGGTTAGCATTGTATCTCGTCGATACCTGGATATTCGATTAGATGCCTTTGGCAACCCTATTTCGGGTGATTTACTCGCTGGAAGGGAAGATGAGTTTAATAGTGGAATTCAATTTCAGTTTGTATTCAAAGGGCTTGGTAGTCCAGGTCAAAAAAGCGTTTCGCAATTGTTAAAAAATAGTATCAGGGGTTATCAATCCCGCTTTTAGTTGTATTTGTTGATAGCAATATTTGTAGAATTAATTTAGATGGTTAGAGTATGAATAAAATAGTTGGTAGTTTGTTAAGTTTAGTTTTTGTCTTGAGCAGCTTTGCTATAAATTCGGAGCCTGTGGTTATCGATCGAGTAATCGCAATTGTCGATGAAGGTGTGGTGTTGGAAAGTGAACTAGTTAGACGTTCTAATTCTATCATTGAGCAAATAAAAGCCAGGAGCCAGAAAGTTCCATCATTAAAAATATTAAGAAAGCAGGTGCTCGAACGATTGGTCGTAGAGTCTTTGCAGCTACAAATGGCTAAACGAGTCGGTGTGCGAATTGGTGACCGAGAGCTATCAGCAACCATGGAAAGAATTGCGCAAGGATCAAAATTATCAATCGATCAACTGAAACAAAAGTTAGAAGGCGAAGGAAAGGAGTGGGCAATATTTCGCGAGGATATTCGCAATGAAGTTATGATCAATCGGGTTCTTAACGGCATGGTACAGAGACGTATTCAAATTAGTGAAAAAGAAGTTGATGGAATTGTTGCGCAAATGGATAAAGAAGGTGAAACTCGAACTCAATATCATCTTGGACATATTCTTTTAGCATTACCTGAAGGCTCATCTCCCGAAGAAGTTACCAAGCAAAGAACGCAAGCGAAAAAAATTGTTGATGCCTTACGCCAAGGCGGGAACTTCGAAGAGTTCGCCATTTCGTTTTCTAATGGTGCAGAATCTTTGGAAGGTGGTGATATGGGCTGGAGAAGCCTCGCTCAATTGCCAACCCTATTTGCTGGTACGGTAAAAAATATGAATGTGAGAGATGTGAGTGAGCCACTGCGAAGTGGTAGTGGATTGCATATTCTTTTTCTGAAAGAGAAAAAAGGTGGATTTGAATCAAAAGTGGTTATGCAAACTCATGTTCGCCATATTTTGGTTAGTCCTGACGCAATTACTACTGATCAGCAAGCGTTAGATAAAATCAATTTAGCTCGTGATCGAATCGCAGCAGGTGAAAAATTTGAAGATTTAGCGGTGGAAATTTCTCAAGATAAATCTAATGCGGCACAAGGCGGAGATATGTCGTGGATTGATCCTGGAACTTTTGTTGCGGAATTTAGTGAAGTAATGAACAAATTAGAAATTAATGAATTGAGCCAGCCAGTTAAAACTCAGTTTGGTTGGCATTTGATTGAGGTGTTAGGTCGAAGAGACCAGGATCAAACGGAAGATAAAAAAAGAGAACGTGCTTATCAGATTTTATCTAATCGTAAATTTGAAGAAGAGTCCGTCAGCTGGATCAATGAGTTACGACATAAGGCACATATCAAAATGATTGATGTTGAGTCATAATTCTATTTTTGGTTCAGTCAGGTAAGGCTTAAATTTTCAGATTCTCGTCAGTTGGGTTTAGGTGCAAGCGCTGAGAAATAAATATTTATGAGTTCTTTCCCGCGTATTCTTGTCACTATGGGCGAAGCTGCTGGCGTTGGCCCTGAGCTTTTGGTTAAAATGGCTCAGTGTGAGTTTTGTGCCGAGATTGTTGTATTAGCGAATGAGATTTTACTCAGACAAACGGCTGATAAATTGTCGCTACCTTTGAAACTAATTCCGATCAATTATGAAGTTTCACCAATCAAACACCAAAAAGGTCAACTATTTTTTGAGAATATTGAATTACCATTTGCGCCGATTGTTGGAAAACTGCAAGCAGAAAATTCTCCCGCGATTTTAAATATGTTATCCAGAGCGGGTGAGTTAGCTCTAGAAAAAAAAGTCGATGCAATTGTTACAGCACCAGTTCATAAAGCGATCCTTAATCAAGTTGATGCAAATTTTTTAGGACATACAGAATTTTTAGCCGCGCAAGCTAATGTTGGCAAGGTAGTGATGATGTTGGCGACTAAGAAATTAAGAATGGCGCTAGCCACAACCCATATTCCACTATCAAAAGTTAGTCAAACTATCACTCAAGATCTAATTAAACAGATCGTACAAATTATTAAGCAAAGTTTTACTCTCTTTGGATTGAGGCGCGCAAAAATTGCAGTATGCGGGATCAACCCACATGCAGGAGAAAATGGACTTTTAGGTTTAGAAGATCAAGAAGTTACTTTACCTGCAATTGAGAGCTTGCAAAAAGCTGGTATCGATGTGCATGGACCTTTTCCTTCGGATAGTTTATTTACTGAAAGTAAGCGAGAGGAGTTTGATATTTTTTTAGCTATGTACCATGATCAAGGTTTACCCGTTGTAAAAGCAATTGGATTTGGACAATGCGCGAATATAACTTTAGGACTGCCGTATATTCGTACTTCAGTTGATCATGGTACTGCACTTGATATTGCTGCAAAGAGAATTGCGTCGCCCGATAGTTTAAACTACGCAGTCAATTATGCAATTCAACTGGTTCAAGGTAAACTACCCGAATGAAAACATTTGATCCTTCAACTCATCGAGCCAGAAAACGTTTTGGTCAGAATTTTTTGCATGATGAAAGAGTTATTGATCGTATTGTTGGAAGCATCAATGCCAATGAAAGCGATAATATTATTGAAATTGGTCCCGGATTGGGTGCAATCACAAAACAGTTATTAGCAATCACAAAAAGTATTAATGTGATCGAGTTAGATCGCGATATTATTCCCAAACTCAAATTTAATTGTGATGGATTAGGAGAGTTAAATATTCTGCAAACCGATGCTTTGAAAGTTGATTACGGGCAATTTGCAAAAAATGGTTTGTTAAGAGTGGTTGGCAATCTCCCGTATAATATTTCAACGCCGTTATTATTTCATTTGTTCCAATATCTTGATCAAATCCAAGACATGCACTTTATGTTGCAAAAAGAAGTGGTGCTTAGAATGACCGCCAAGCCAGGCAGTAAAGTTTATGGACGACTCAGTATTATGACGCAAAGTTATTGTGATACCAGAATGTTGTTTTTAGTGCCGCCAGAATCGTTTACGCCAGCCCCAAAAGTTGAATCAGCAATTGTTTATTTAGCGCCACGAAAAAAGAAAATTGATATTACTGATCGTAAACTTTTTTCAGCAATCGTTACTGAGGCGTTTAATCAACGTCGAAAAACTCTTAGAAATGTTTGGAAAAATCGAATTAGCGCTGATTTACTCGAAAAGCTTGAGGTAAATCCGAGTTTGAGACCCGAAAAAGTGAGCTTAGATGAGTTTGTTAAGGTGAGCAATTTCTTATCTGAGGTTTAAACTACCTGAAGTTCAAGGCGGACAGTGAGAAACTTCAATTTTTCTTGTTCAGCTTAGATTAATCTTTATTTGTTATCCTTTTACTCCAATTCCCCAATTTATCCACTTTCTCAGCGGGTATCGGCTAAGTGAGTCAAAATGAATAACACAATTTTGAAAACCCTTTCCAGTTTAGTGCTCGTTCCGGTTCTGATTTTTGCTTCCGGTTGTTCAACCAGAGTATCCACAGGCTACGGTTATGATTATGGACATCATACTAGTGTCAATGTACATGGACATGGCTCTGCCGCTGGTGTGGTTGGGGCATTGATTGTTGGTGGTCTAATTGGCGCGGCGATCAACGAATCTAAGCAAAATGCTGAGAAACAACAGACTGAAGAAGCTTCCCAAAATCCGCCGTCAAACGCTCAGCAAGAATTAGTCGAAGCAGAATCAAATGAATCGTCTACTGTGGCTAAAGAAAATGAATATCAAATAGTGTTAGCAGAGCGGAATTCAAAGAGCCAGTCGACAGGTAATCCCAAAGTTCAATGGTATCAATATGGAAAAGATGGTCATTGCTATTTGATGGGAGTTGACCAAGGTGTAACCGATGTTATTTCAGCAGTACCAAACAATCAATGCGGTGAATAATAGCTGTAAAGTGTAAAACTGTCTTCCTGGTTTTTGGTTGGGAAGTTCGCAATTTTTTATCGGTCATTCTGATCGACTAGCGCTCGCATTTTCCCCTTATTTCCTTTATAGTCTTGCCCTGAAGACGTGAGGTAGACCTCTAAAACCCTAATAAAATTAGGGTTATCGGTGAGTTTTGCTTTAGAGTGATGAAATTCATTCATGTACAATTTAAACACCTTTATGGTCTTCCTTACAAATTACTTTGATCCAAAACACCAATAAATCTATAAATAGGAGCTTGGGATGGAAATTGAATATATTGTCAATATGTTGGCACGTTGGGGGCATTTACTTTTCGGTATGACTTGGATTGGTCTGCTTTATTATTTCAACTTTATCCAAGGCGGTTATTTTAAATCGGCAACCCCAGAAGGGCTAGCAGATGCTAAAGCAAAACTTGCCCCAGAAGCACTTTGGTGGTTTAGGTGGGGAGCGATGTTCACTTTTATCACTGGTCTTGTTTTACTTTATGGAGTAGAAAAACTAGGGCAAATGAACAGCTATATAGTGGTTGGTGCGACTTTAGGAACATTTATGTTTTTGAATGTATGGCTGATTATTTGGCCGAATCAAAAAATTGCCTTAGGAATGGTTGAAGGTGATGGTGCAGCAGCAGGCGCAAAAGCGCTATTGGCTTCACGTACTAACACTTTGTTTTCAGGACCTATGGCGTTTTGCATGTTAGCGGGTCCTCATTTTGCAGGTTACGCAAAGTCGCTTTCGGTAAATGCAAACGGAATGTATGCGGCATTGGCGGTTGTAATATTGCTTGAGGTTAATGCGTTATTTGGTAAGCAAGGACCAATGGCAAGTGTTAAAGGTGTGATTGTGAGTAGCCTGGTTTTAACCGGTATTATTGTCGCTATTTTGCAAATGCTTTAGAAACACTCAGAATCTAAGAGCATAAAAAAACCGACTTAATTGTCGGTTTTTTTATTTAAAATTGTAATTAAAAAATTACTCGTCTAAGAAACTTCTTAATTGATCCGAGCGAGTCGGATGTCTCAATTTTCTTAAAGCTTTCGCTTCAATTTGACGAATTCTCTCTCGAGTTACATCAAACTGTTTACCAACTTCTTCTAGTGTGTGATCGGTATTCATGCCAATACCAAATCGCATTCTAAGAACTTTAGCTTCTCTAGCGGTAAGACCCGATAAAACTTCTTTAGTAGCTTCACCAAGACTTTGCGAAGTCGCGGTATCGATTGGCGAATCTTGGTTCTCATCCTTAATAAAATCACCTAAGTGCGAATCTTCATCATCACCAATTGGAGTTTCCATTGAGATAGGCTCTTTAGCAATTTTCAGCACTTTGCGAATTTTATCTTCTGGTAATTCCATGCGGATAGCTAATTCATCCGGTTGAGGTTCGCGTCCCATTTCCTGAAGCATTTGCCGAGAAATTCGGTTGAGCTTATTGATAGTTTCTATCATATGCACTGGGATACGAATAGTTCTTGCTTGATCGGCGATTGAACGGGTGATTGCTTGTCTGATCCACCAGGTGGCGTAAGTCGAAAACTTATAACCACGACGGTATTCAAATTTATCAACCGCTTTCATTAAGCCGATATTACCTTCCTGGATCAAATCAAGAAATTGTAATCCGCGATTAGTGTATTTTTTCGCGATGGAAATAACCAAACGTAAATTCGCCTCGACCATTTCTTTTTTGGCGCGTCTTGCTTTGGCTTCGCCGATTGACATACGTCGGTTGGTTTCTTTTATTTCAACCACCGTTAATTTGCTTTCTTCTTCAATTTTGGCGATTTTATTCTGGCAACGAATAATATCTTCAGCAAACTCTTCGAGAGTGTCGTGATATTCGTTTTCTTTTTCTAAAATCGAATCGATCCATTTAGTATTCGTTTCGTTTCCAGGAAAAGTTCGGATAAAATCTTTACGCGGCATTTTGCCTTGTTCAGTTGAAAGCCGCATGATCAATCTTTCTTGCGTTCTAAGACTGGTCATTCGTTTGCGCATACGACCAGATAATTTATCAAACATTTTAGGTAGCAAGCGGAATTTCAAAAATTCTTCTTTCATTGACTCAATATGTTTGATGGCGTTTTTATGTTTTTTACCGTACTTGCCGATTGCAACAATTGATTTTTCATAATTTTTGCGTAACGCAGTGAAGATCTCTTTAGCCAGCTCTGGATCGGGACCTAAGTTTTCTTCTTCAGAATCATCATCGTCGGTTTCGCCATCTTCATCGGCTAATTCTTCTTCAGGCACTTCTGAACCAACGTGTGTAGCGGCTTGAGCTGCCTCTGCAAGATTATCAGCGTAACCAGTAATAATATCGGTTAACTTAATTTCTTCAGCGGCATACCGATCATACTCATCCAGCAGCGAGCTGACAGTTTCAGGATATTCAGCGATTGAAGCGAGTACTTGCCTAATTCCGTCTTCAATTCTTTTAGCGATAACTATTTCGCCTTCACGGGTGAGTAGTTCAACAGTACCCATTTCTCGCATATACATACGAACAGGATCAGTTGTGCGACCCAATTCGCTTTCGACGCTTGCTAGTACGGCAGCTGCTTCATCGGCAGCATCTTCGTCAGTTGCTTCATTTTCGTTCATCAACAAAGCATCGGCTTCAGGTGCGATTTCATACACTTGAATACCCATGTCGTTGATCATACTGATGATATCTTCGACCTGCTCAGGATCGACTATATCGGGGGGTAAGTGATCGTTTACTTCAGCGTAGGTTAAATACCCTTGCTCTTTACCGCGAGCAATCAGCAATTTCAGCTGGGATTGCTGTGATGGTGTTTCTTTTGGTGGCTCTTCTGACATTCAAATAAACCCTAACTATATCGAGGAAGCGTATACCCTAGATTGCGTAGATTGACTATAGCCTTCCTACGAATTCTAGTTTAAAAACGCTTCTTTTGCTTAACTTGACCTGTAAAATCCAGACTCATCTGGATTTCCTGTGCGGAACACGGAACGCGCAATTATACACAGTGTAGGTATAGAACAGCAAGAAAGCGAGTAATTAACAAGGTAAAAAAACAGTAAATTCCCGCATTTTATAAAAGGTTTCTTGTGGAGAGAAAAAAAAGACCCCAATTACCTGATAAATGCGGTGTTAGCCTTTAGATTGCATCTCTTTTAGCAAGGAATTCAAGCTGGTTTTTTCTTCTTGTGAAAGTGGTTGGATTTTCGACTTCGCCAGCAATCGATCGAGTTCATCGACAATGATTTCTTTTTCGAGTTTGCTCAGCAAATCTGCTAATTCGCTGGGGATTTGCTCTTTGCTGATAATTAGGTCACTACTGGCAAGCTTCTTTAAGTGTATTTCTTCTGCTTGATCGCGCCAGTGTTCTATCAACATGCCTGTTGAAATGCCTTCATTCTGATTGATTAGTGAGCATAATTTGGAAAATATTCTAGCGCCTGCCTCGTCTAATTGATTTACCCAGTCCAGATTTGCCCCAGGTAACGCGTCGGGATTTTGCAATAATAGTGATATAGCACGTCGAAAAGGTGCTTTTCCCTTTATTTTAATCGGTTTGACCTGGGAGTCAGTATTTTTCTCACTAGTCGATTGCTGCGGTGTTGGTCTATTAGGATGGTTAGATTGATCTTTTTCCATCGCTTCTGACAGCTGTTTTTCACTTAAGCCAGCAAGTGAAGCTAGACGCTGTTCAAAGCGAGTTTTCAATATGCTATCAGTAATTGCTTGAGTAAATGGTTTGGCGATATGTACTAACCGAGCGGGGCCTTCAAAAGTATTCATATCAACTTGAGAGGTTAAATATTGAAACAAAAAATCAAACAAGGTGACAGCTTCATCGACATTTCGATTAAATTCCTCTGCGCCCACTTTGCGAACCATGGTGTCGGGATCTTCACCATCGGGCAAAAACATAATGCGAATTTCTCGAGCGTCTTTGAGTAATGGTAGAGCATTTTGTAAAGCGCGTAATGCAGCTGCTTTACCGGCTTTATCGCCGTCAAAACAAAAAACGACTCTAGAACATATGCGAAACAAGGTTTGTAGGTGCTCACTTGAAGTGGCAGTTCCTAAAGTCGCTGTGGCATTATAAATACCAAATTGCGCTAGGGCGACGACATCCATATAACCCTCAACAATGATAATTTGCTTGATATTGCGAAGCTCGCGGCGCATTTCATATAAACCATAAAGCTCGTTACCTTTGTGAAAAAGCTTAGTCTCAGGGGAATTCAGGTATTTAGGTTCGCCTTGATCAATAATTCGCCCACCAAATCCGATGACTTGTCCCCGGCGATTACGAATAGGGAACATAATACGATCGCGGAATCGATCGTAGGTATGTCCTTTGTCATTTCTGATCATCATTCCTGTGTCGACCAGATCTTTTTCGCGATCATTAGGTGAAGCGGTTTGAGGCGATGGAGTCAGCTTGAGCAGGTTTTGCCAGTCATCAGGCGCATAACCGAGACCGTATTTCTTGGCGATCTCGCCGCTTAAGCCTCTGTTTTTAAGATAGGCGATGGCACTTTTTGCTTTGGGATTATTTTTAAGTTGCTGTTGGTAAAAGTCTGAAACGCTCGCCATTAGTGGATATAAATGGTCATGAAATGATTGCTGAGAGTCATTGTAGGCATCTCTTGGGACTTCCAGTCCCATTGTTTGAGCGATATCTTCTACGGCGGCGACAAATTCCTGACCTTCATATTCCATAATAAAGGTGAGTGCGTTACCGCTAGCTCCGCAGCCAAAGCAATAATAAAACTGCTTGTCAGGACTGACAGAAAAAGAGGGGGTTTTTTCGTTATGAAAAGGGCAGCACGCCTGAAAGTTTTTACCCGCTTTTTTTAGACCAATACGCCGCTCAATAATATCAACGATATCAACTCTAGCGAGCAGCTCATTGATAAAAGATCGAGGAATGTGACCAGCCATAATTATTATTGATTATTGCTTAATTTTCAGGGGGAGAGAATTTTAGCACTGATGGAAGATAGATTCGACAGTGGTTAAATATTTTGCTTAAATAATCTATTGGAGAACTAATTGAGGAAAGGAAAAACTAGCCGCGTTAACAAATCCAGTTCTAGATGAATCTTAGTTCAATTTGGTCTTTATTTTTCCACTAACTGCGCCCATATCGGCTCGTCCCTGTAGTTGTGGTTTTAAGATCCCCATTACTTTTCCCATGTCGCGCATGGATTCAGCGCCAGATTCTTTCATTGCCGCGTCAATTAATGATGAAATTTCATCTTCAGTAAGTGCTTGAGGCATGTAAACTTGTAATGCTTCAATTTCTTGTTTTTCTGCATCGGCAAGCTCTTGGCGACCTGCTGCTTCGTATTGAGAAATAGAGTCGCGACGTTGCTTAATCATTTTATCGATAATCGCAAGAATATCAGTATCTTTAACTTCAATCCGTTGATCAACTTCAATTTGTTTAATTGCTGCAAGCAGCATACGAATAGCGGTCAGGCGCACTTTTTCTTTGTTGCGCATCGCTTCTTTCATATGACTTTTGATTTCTACAAGCAAATCTGACATGGCGATTATTCAGCTATTCGTTAGAGTCTATTTTAAGATCCTAGCCAGAGAGTCTGGCTAGAAGAATACATTTTCGGTTTTAGCCTATTGGCAAAAACGATTTCTTAGTAAAGACGTTTACGCTTAATTGTTTCGCGAGAAACTTGCTTAAGGTGACGCTTTACCGCTGCCGCTTTTTTACGTTTGCGAACAGAAGTTGGTTTTTCGTAATGTTCACGTTGACGAACTTCTGCAAGAATTCCGGCTTTTTCACAAGAGCGTTTGAAGCGACGTAGCGCAATATCAAAGGGTTCGTTGTCTTTAACTTTCACTGCTGGCATTAAAATTGTCCTAGCTAATTTATGTTAACTCCCGACATGAGGAGCTAGACGTTCAAAATAAGGTTAAAATTTCGTCATGTTCGACGAGGGCGCAGATAATACAGCGTTTTAGTATTGGATGCAAAGGAAATAAGTTATTAAATATTAACTATTTTCGAATGTTTTTGCTGGAACTTTAAGAGCGGGGTATGATCAGTCAAATTATAAGGGAAAGTTGAAATATTTCTAACAGAATATTTAACCACAGAGGCACAGAGGGTACAGAATAAAAAGTTAATATTTATGCTCTTTGTGAAGTGTAAATTGTTTATTATTCAAAGAGTTAGGTCTGTTTGTTACTTTGTGTACTCTGTGGTTAAAGTGTTTTTATCTTTTTGGTGTAAGTTTAAAATGACAAAAATCTTAGGTATAGAAACCTCTTGCGATGAGACTGCGATTGCCATTTATGATGAGCAGAAAGGGATAATTGCGCACCAGTTATACTCTCAAATTGCGCTACATGGTGAATATGGTGGCGTAGTACCGGAATTAGCTTCTCGTGATCACGTGCGTAAAATTATTCCATTGGTGGATGCGGCTTTTAAGCAGGCAGGAGTCAGTCGACATGAGTTGGATGCGATTGCCTACACCCAAGGACCAGGTTTGATTGGCGCTTTGCTTGTTGGCGCGACTATTGGACAATCACTGGCTTTCGCTTGGAAACTGCCTTCAATCGGCATCCATCATCTAGAGGGACACCTTTTAGCGCCGATGCTCGAACTGGATAAGCCGGAATATCCCTTTTTGGCTTTGCTTGTTTCCGGTGGACATACCATGTTGGTAGATGTAAAAGCGCTTGGAGACTACGATATTATCGGCGAATCGATTGATGATGCGGCAGGTGAAGCATTTGATAAAACCGCTAAAATCATGGGCTTAGATTACCCAGGAGGACCGATTCTGGCAAGATTAGCGGAAAAAGGACAAGATGAAAGCCTACGCTTTCCAAGACCTATGACCGATCGCCCAGGGCTTGATTTTAGTTTTAGTGGTCTAAAAACCTTTGCCTCCAATAAGATAGCGGCGTCTGATAAAAGTGAGCAAAGTAAAGCTGATATTGCCAAAGCCTTTCAGGAGGCGGTGGTTGATACATTGGCAATTAAATGCAAACGCGCGCTCAAACAAACTGGTCGAAATTCGTTGGTGGTTGCTGGTGGGGTGAGCGCTAATCTGGTGCTGCGCGAAAAACTCGCAAAATTGATGCAGAGCATTGGCGGTGAGGTTTTTTATCCTCGGCAAGAGTATTGTACCGACAATGGTGCGATGATCGCTTATGCGGGTTATTGTCATTTCAAACAATCAAATATTAAACCGCCAGAATCTTACCCTATCAAAGTTCATCCGCGCTGGCCGATGAGCGATGCCTTTTAATCTACCCTGCCAATTGGTTTAACTTTCAGCTGCCTTACTACCGATCAGTGGTTCTTTACCTTGAAGTAAATTGGCAATGTTACTTCTATGCCGAATAAGAACGACTGACGAAAGGGCACAAAGAGCTAAAAATAGCTCTGGCTTAAAATGATAACCAAAAATAGGGAGCACAAGGTTTGTTAAGATGGATGCGACCGATGATCTTCCAAAGGTATATGCAGTTAATAGCCATGTTCCGACAACCAAAATAGCAAATGGCGAAATTACCAAACTTACAACCGTTATCATGCTGGCTACTCCTTTTCCTCCTCGAAAAGAAAAATAAATCGGAAAACAGTGACCAATCACCGCCATTACACCAACCCACAGGCTCGCTTCTCGTCCGTAATCTAGCTTATAGACCAATACCATCGGCAATGCGGTTTTTAAAAAATCACCGAGCAAAGTTAAAAAACCTAACCATTTGCCGCCAATTCTATGGACATTGGTCGCCCCGGCGTTATTGGAACCCTGAGTGCGTGGATCTGGCAAGCCAAATAGACGGCACACAATAATCGCAGAAGAAATTGAGCCTGCGAGATAGCCAAATATTAAACTGAGACCAAAAAATAGATCCATAGCTAAAAAAGAATGAGAAACGGAACTGTCTATTGTAAATCATCGATGATACAAATAGTATGGTAACTCCTGATTGTTTTATAAAAAGCAGTTTTTTAGAAAAAAGTTCACAAAAAAGGAAACAGAGTTTTAATGGATATAGTTTTTATTCGCGATCTAGAAGTTAAAACCGTGATTGGCGTTTTCGATTGGGAGCGAAAAATTCGCCAACGGCTAGTTTTTAATATTGAACTGGGCACGGATTTTAGCGAAGCGGCAAAAAGTGATGATTTAGAGGACACTCTGGATTACAAAGCTATCTCGCACGCCGTTGAAGAAATGGCAGAAGCCTCAAGTTATAAATTAGTTGAGGCGCTGGTTGATGCTGTCGCTCAAATGATCATCAGTGATTTTAAAGTTCGCTGGCTTTCTATTACCCTCGACAAACCTGGCGCAGTGAGTTGTGCAAGAAGTGTCGGCGTTAAAATAGAACGAGGCGAAAAGTGGTAGATATATTTATAGGCATTGGTAGCAATATCAATCCGAAAGAAAATATATCTCAAGCATGTAATTTGCTAGAAAAAAAATTCCCCTCAATTAAATTCTCGCGAGTGTTTGAAAGTGCTTCGATTGGATTTGATGGCGATAATTTTTTAAATCTTGCTGGACAGTTTGATTTTAATGAAGTTGAGTCTTTAGATGAGCTAATAACCAGTTTAAAAAAAATAGAAAACCAGCTTGGTCGTCAGCGAGGCGAGAAAAAATTTAGCGCCAGAACCATTGATATTGATGTTTTGTTGTTTGGTGATCTAATAACTAATTCACCGATTGAACTGCCTAGAGGTGAAATTTTAGAAAATGCCTATGTGTTGTGGCCGTTAAGTGAGCTTGCGCCGGATTTAAAACATCCAGTGAATGGGAAAAGTTATAGAGAACTTTGGGATGGGTTTGACAAGTCTTTGCAGAATCTTGCGCCTTTAGAGCAACGAGAAAGTTAAAGTTTATAGCTATGAAAAATCTATACAAAACCATTAAAAACGCTAAGAAAAAAAGGTTTCTTTTTGGTACAAAGGCAATCTTTAAATCAGGATGCTCTATTTCATCAGAGAGTATTAAGCTTATTGAAGTTAAACTCGGTCTATCATTTCCTGACTTAGTTAAAGAGTTTTTGTTGGAACTAGGCGCAGGACAAACTGAAGATTTATATATTCATGGCGAGAGTCAAATATATGCTTTCGATCAAGACAATGGTCCAATTGCAGGGTTTGTCACTTTTGCAAGTGACTCATTAGGCAGTTTTTTTGCTTTTAACCCTGAGTCAACGAACAGGGGTGAGATCTTTTATTGTTGCCATGACCCGCTGGGGTATGCCGAGGTAGCAAAAGATGCAAATGAATTTCTTGGGAAGATTATTGATAGTGATTACGATAATCTTGAGCTAGCCGCAAACCTTAAACTTATAGAATACGAATAAGTTTGCCTGTATTGAGGGGTTCCAGTGAACTTACCACAATACAAGGATGCGATTTCTTGGAGTTAGATGTTTAATTACACCTGTTACGCACCAGCTTGTAGAGGTTAAAAATGACAAGACAAAGTATCATGCTTACAGAAAATAACAATGCATGACTAAAGAATCATATAGAAGCCACTCAAGAGTACTCCAATAAAAGTGAGTTAATTAATGACCTTATTCGTTCCGCAAGAAGAGCGGAGGCAATAAATCAAAAACTTAAACTTGCTGAAGAAAGTGGTTTTGCAAATCAAAGTGCTGCTGAAATGCTGCAAGAATTTAAGACTGCGCTTAGCTAGCTGATGTTCGACCATGTGATTTCCAATAACGCAAAAGAAGACTTAAAGCGGATTTATGCTTTTGGTCTAATGGAGTTTGGAGAAAATCAAACAGACAAATATTTTTACGATTTCTTTAAGACGTTTGACGAAATCACTGCCAATCCATTTTTGTATCAATCAATTGATCATATTAGGCCTGGTTATCGACGATGCACATGCGGAAGCGACAGTATTTTTTACAGAGTGAATGGTTCGACAGTTGAAATTATGGCGATATTGGGCGGGTAAGAAATTGATAGCTGGCTTTGGGTGTTCTTAACTAGTTTACTGTGATATATCAAATATACATCCCTCTGCCACCATCCACACAAATCAAACTACCCGTTGAATAAGTTGCATTAACCAATAAATAAGCGACTGCTTTGCTGATATCTTCCGGTGAGCCTTGACGCTTTAACGCGGTTTTATCGATTATTTTTTTCTGATATTGGTTGTCTGGGTCTGTCTCAGGATTATTCTCCGGCCACAATATCGCTCCGGGTGAAACGGCATTGACTCTTACTTTTGGTGCAAACTCAGACGCCAAAATTTTGGTAGCTTCAAGAAGAGCAGATTTGCTTGCTACATAGTCGCAGTGATTGGTTAATCCTCTTTCGGCATAAATATCGATGATATTCACGGCTGCGCCATTGTTTCGTTCTAAATGTGGAAACGCAGTTTTAAGAAGTTTAACCGGCTGAGAAAAATTGATCTGTAAGAATTGAGCAAGTTCAGAAGTTGGCGACTCTAGAAAGGGGCTAGGATAAAAAATCGATGCATTATTGACCAAATAATCTAGCCGCTCAAATTGTTGGATTACGTCCTTTATTAATTTACTCGCTGCATCGCCATCATTAAAATCTGCTTTAAAAACATAAGCGCTATCAAGTCTTTGTGAGTTTAATTGTTTAGCAAGTAAATTAGCTGCTTCAATAGACTCACCGCAATGGATCGCTATGCCAATACCTCTTTCGTGTAGCTCAAGTGCGATACTCTTGCCTAAGCGAAGAGCGGCTCCAGTAACTAATACGACTTTTTGTTTGTTAATCATAGATATCAATATCAAAAGCTTATAAGATCCATTATCACTCAATTCACGACTACTAGACAATAGTTCCTAAGCCCTAGAAAATGAAGCAAAACTCCGTCTCAATAGAATCGTTTGAAATTTCCGAAGATGGAAAAGCCATTCAGGCGCAGCTTTGCGAAAAAATCAAACAAGAAATTGTAGAACAAGCTGGGAAAATACCCTTTTCTAGCTTTATGCAGATGGCGCTTTATCAACCAAAGCTTGGCTATTATCAAAATAACCTACACAAATTTGGAGAAAAAGGTGACTTTGTGACTGCGCCTGAAATGGGAGCTAGTTTTGCAAAATGTCTTGCCAATAGTATTAGAGACTACCTTTCTTCGAATAGTGACAAACTAAATTTGCTGGAAATCGGAGCCGGAAGTGGTATTTTGGTCGCGAATCTATTGGATGAGCTAGAGAGATTGGGGGCATTACCCAATCAATATTTTATTTTGGAACCTTCTGCGGAATTGAAGGCGCAGCAGCAACAACTCTTGCAAGATAGGCAGAAAAGCTACTTTAAGAACATCCAGTGGATTTCTGAATTACCGCAAAATTTTTATGGTGTCATTTTGGCAAACGAGGTGATTGACGCTATCCCCTGTGAAAGAATGATTAAACGGGATAATCAATGGTTAAGGATGGGCGTGAGTTTTAAACGCGAAAAGTTTGTAGATTGTCTTTTGGATGAAGTTGATACTGCTGAGTTACCCGAAGAATTAAAAATAAATGGTTTTACAGATGACTATCCTGAGGGTTATCGTACGGAATACAGACCTTTGGCAAAGGGCTGGATAAAAGCCTTATCTAATTCACTTGAGCAAGGAGCGATCTTATTAGTTGATTATGGTTATGCGGAAACTGAGTTATATCATCCACAAAGAACCACAGGTAGTTTGGCTTGTTTTATCAAGCATCATTCACACTCCGATCCGTACCAGTATGTCGGGCTGCAAGATATAACGGCACATGTGGATTTCACTCAGGTTGCCAGAAGTGCAGAAGAGTTTTTGCTGGAAGTGGAAGGTTACACGACTCAGGCAGGGTTCTTACTGGAAAATGGCATTACAGAAATTAGTGATAAATTAGATGAAAATGAAACTGACGAGCAAAGATACAAACATAGCCAAGAATTGCAGAAATTGTTGATGCCTGGTCAAATGGGCGAGGTGATCAAGGTGATGTTATTGAGCAAGGATCTGGAGGTTGAAATTAAGGGATTTAGTTTGCAAGATCATTTGCATCGGTTGTAGATGGGGTTTTGTTGGGAGAATTTAAATCCCCCTCTGTCCCCCTTTTCAAAGGGGGAGGTTGATCGAGTATCATCAAGCGTCTGTCTTCCCTTTCGAGAAGGTGGGGTTGAGGTGGTTAAATTAGTTTGTTTTCCCAAGGGGGATTAAAAAAAGGAGAGCCGAGTGATGATGGAATATCAAAGAGGTCTAAAGTCGAATTCTCGAAAATTGAGAGCGAGTATGACTGACGCGGAGCGATTGTTATGGAAACATATCCGACGCAAACAAGTTAGAGGTGTGACATTCAATCGACAGAAACCAATCAAAAATTTCATTGTAGATTTTTATAGCGCCAAAGCAAAGTTGGTTATTGAGATAGATGGAAGTCAGCATTTTGAAAAAACACACCTTGAACAGGATGTTGATCGAGACAATGAATTGTTGAGTTTAGGGTTGTCAGTTATTCGGTTTGATAATCGGCAAGTGTTGCTGGAAACGGATGCTGTTTTATTTGAGATTGGCAGGGTTGTTGGTGAAAGGTTGAGAATATAGAAGACAAATCCCCCTCAGTCCCCCTTCTCAAAGGGGGAGGTTGGTCTTTTCTCGTGGCGAGACCCACTGGTCATTTTGTGAGGAGAGGCGAGCACTTCTTCCCCCTTAATAAAGGGGGATTGAGGGGGATTCAAATTGCACAGGAAAACATAAAATATGAAGCACAAAATAATACTAACAATTTTACTTTTACTTATCAGCCCCTGGGCGCAAGCCGCAGAAATGATTGCATGGAAAAGTTACCTTGCCGTTGTTATGGGAATTGCTTTGGTTGCTGGAACTATCTTAAGTCTGCGCAATAAAAAGGCAGAAAGTCGAGCGTCTAAAATCTTACTGGCTGGTTTATATTTTTGGGTGATAACTTTTGCCCAGTTGATTATACTGGCGCTCATCTATCACTTCACTAGTTAGCGAGAATATAACCTATGGATTGGCTGCAAGCTGTACTCCTGGCAATCCTTCAGGGGCTGACGGAGTTTCTCCCGATCTCAAGTTCGGCTCATTTGATTCTACCTTCTCAATTGCTTGGTTGGGTTGAGCAAGGACTCGCATTTGATGTTGCCGTTCATGTTGGCTCGCTTATCGCGGTGTTGATTTATTTCAGAAAGGAAGTTTCAGAAATGACTATTGCCTGGTTTGCCTGGGTATTCAAAGGTGAAAAATCGAGCAATGGTCGGCTTGCCTGGGCGGTTTTGTGGGGAACGATTCCAGTTGGTTTGGTTGGGATTATATTTAGTCATTTTGAAATTGTTGATAATTACTTACGAACAACTGAAGTCATCGCCGCTACCACAATAATTTTTGCGTTAGTTCTTTGGTGGGCTGATCATAGAGCGCAACAACAAAGAGATGAACACACTTTGGGCGTGATCGATATTATTTTTATTGGTTGTGCTCAGGCAATTGCATTAATCCCAGGAACTTCGCGCTCAGGAATTACTATGACTGCAGGGCTAATGCTTGGCTTGACTCGCACCGCCGCCGCAAGGTTTTCTTTTTTGCTTTCTATTCCCGCGATTATTTTACCGGGGGGATTAAAATCTTACGAGCTAGCCACCGATGAACTTCCGGTGGATTGGATGATGATCATGCTTGGCTCTGCGGTATCGGCGGTTGCGGCTTTAACTTGTATCCATTTTTTCTTAATCTTGTTGGAAAAAGTTGGTTTTAAGCCATTTATTTTCTATCGATTGGGGCTTGGTATAGTTCTAATTTATATGATGGTCTGATTTTCTGTGGAATTAATTTCTAATTCCGCGTTTGACTTTAATCAGCCATATGTTTAACTAAACTAACCCGCTGCCGATGGATTTCCTCACCAATTTGTTTACCTGCATAGCCAGCATCGATAATCTTTTTATTTGAAATATTTTCGCAGACAAGAAGCGCCTTTCTCATAATTTCCGACTGGGGATAATCCCTTTTTTCAAATCCCGTTCGTCCACGAAAATCAGCTTCGCAAGCGATTAGTAGTTGCTCAAATCTGTCTGGATTTCGAAATGCATTGGTTTTTTCTAACACTTTTACAATGGTTTTTGGGGTAAGATCTTCAACTCGATGTAGATGAAGATGAAACTCACTGACGATTTTTGCTAGTTGAATGTATGTCGTTGGCGCTTTAATTCGTGCGCTCATTTTTTCGATAATGGCAACACCTTCTTTTTCGTGCCCTCGGTGACTTGGCCATTGATCTGGCGGTGTGATCCCTTTACCTAAGTCATGGCACAAAGCAGCGTATCTTGTAATTGAATTATCGGTTAATAAAGCGCATTGTTCTAGAACCATCATGGTATGAACACCAGTATCAATTTCTGGATGCCATTTTTCAGGATTTGGGATGCCCCACAAGCAATCTACCTCGGGAAACCAATCTGCTAATCCACCGCAATCTTTTAGGGTTTGAAAGTATACATGAGGTGATTTTTCAGCTAATGCCCTAACAGTTTCCTTCCAAATTCTTTCACCGTTAAGGGATTTAAGTTCACCAGATTTTGAGAGTTGCGTCATCAACTCCATTGTTTCGGGTGCAATTTTGAATCCTAAGTGATGATATCGAGCGGCAAATCTGGCAACTCTTAGTACTCTTAGTGGATCTTCTGAAAATGAAGGTGAAATATGACGTAAGATCTTGTTTTTAATATCTTGTGTGCCATTGTAAGGATCGATGGTCTTACCATTTTCATCCATTGCGATGGCATTGATGGTTAGATCTCTGCGGATCAGATCTTCCTCTAAACTCACGTCTTTTGAAGTGAATACCTCAAAACCATAATAGCCAGAGCCAGATTTGCGCTCGGTTCTAGCCAGAGCGTATTCATCGCCAGTTTCCGGGTGCAAAAAAACCGGAAAGTCTTTTCCAACCCGCTTGAAACCTTGGTCGAGTAGCTCTTGCGGCATCGCGCCTACCACCACCCAATCGTGTTCAATGACTGGATAGCTTAGCAATTTGTCTCTAACTGCACCGCCGACTAGATAGATTTGCATACTACTTTTGAATTACCTGATTAGAGTCAATTATTTTATAAATCTAAAGTTGAATGGGTATTGATACTCAACGCCTTCGCTGGCTTTAATCGCAGCGATGATAATGACGACTAGTTCAAATATAGCCAGCCCTATTACCAACAAAAAACCTATAAATATAAACATCAGAATAATAGAGATAAAGAATGCAATCGCCATGGTGATCTGAAAGTTTACGGCCTCTTTACCATGGTAATCGATATATGTTGATTGATCTTTCTTAGTTAACCAAATGACTAGCGGGCCAACAATACTACCAAAAGGAATGATCAATCCGGCAAAAGCCGCTAAATGACAAAACATGGCCATTTGTTTTTCATCAGCTGTGGGGGCGTTTTCAGCATTCAGATCGCTGTTTTCTTCTTGACTTGGGCTAGTGTTGTCACTCATTATGCTTCCTTGGTGGAGATTCAGACTTAAACCACAATATACCTCGATTTGATAACATCTCCAAATATTAGAAACAATAACTTCAATAATTATGTATTTAGACCATTTTTCACTTAATGAGCGACCTTTTTCAATTTCTCCTGACCCTCGATTTTTGTTTTTAAGCAATCGATATCGAGAAGCTCTCGCGCATTTGACTTATGGGGTGGAAGATGGCGGCGGTTTTGTGCTGCTTACTGGCGAAGTAGGTACGGGAAAAACCACAGTTTGTCGATGCCTTTTACAACAGTTACCTGAAAAAACGCGATTAGCTTTTGTGCTTAACCCTAAGCTTAATAGCCTTGAATTATTGGCCACGATTTGCGATGAATTGCATATCGAATATCCTGAAAATTGTACCAGTTTAAAAACTCTCACCGATAAAATTAGTGAGTATTTACTCAAGTGTTATGAGCAAGGTTTGAGTGTGGTGGTGATGATCGATGAAGCGCAAAATATCGATACGGAAGTATTAGAGCAAATTCGATTACTGACTAATCTAGAAACCAATCAGAAAAAATTACTGCAAATTATTTTGGTAGGACAACCCGAGTTGCAAGAAAAGTTAGGACAAAGAAATCTTCGCCAACTAGCACAAAGGATCACGGCGCGCTATCATTTAAGACCGTTAAATTTAAAAGAAACTGTGGCTTATGTGATCCACCGAATAAAAATTGCAGGCAGTCGTAAGAATTTATTTTCTCGAAAATCGATTGAATTGCTACATACTAAAACTGCCGGTATTCCAAGGTTAGTCAATACTATTTGTGACCGGGCTTTGGTAGCGGCGACTAGTCGGAATAAGAATGAAGTAGATCATCGTATTATGCGTGATGCGATATACGATGTGTTGGGTGGAGATACTACTCCAGACAAATTACAAAATACGACAAAAATTAAATGGCTAAAATGGAGTGTTGTTGGTTTGTCTATTTTACTGCTTTTTATAATTGCTTTTTTGCTCGGGCAACTATCGATTGAATCACCTGCAAAATCCAATTCAGAAATTACCGGACAAATTGGGACTATATCCGAACAAAGAAATACGCCCCCAAAAACTGAAATAAATAATGAAAATATAGATGAAATTTCGCAAGCGCAATCGTCAAAATCATTACTGAATAAAATGCTGGCTAACGAACGATGGGATACCAACGGTAATTGGTCGATGCAAAAATTACTCGAATTATGGCAAGTGAAATATACGCCGTTAACCGATGGTGACAGTTGTGAATTCGCTGCTAATTATGGTTTGCTTTGTCAGTCGATGAGAGGTAACTGGCAACAGTTAAGACAGTTTAATCGACCTGCTATTTTGAAATTTTCTGCGGGGCTTCAAGGTGAATTTTGGGGAGCGTTAAAGTCACTTTCAGGATTAGATGCGACTTTTTTGTTTGGCGACAATGAAGTGACTATTCAAATAGATGAACTATCAACACTTTGGACTGGTGAATATCAAATTCTGTGGCAAGCCCCTGGCGGATATCAAGGTGATATTAATTTGGGTGATCACGGGGAATCGGTAAGTTGGTTAAATAGAAAAATGCAAGAGTTGGTAGATGAAAACTTACCAAGTTCCTACGTGTTTGATAAGTCTTTACAGGCAGCATTGAAAACTTATCAAAAACAAAGGAATATTAATGCCGATGGTATCGCGGGAATGCAAACTATTTTAACCATTAATACTGAGACGCTTGTTGGTATTCCTCAGTTGCAACAGTATTAATCATTACAGTATCAATTTGCTGTTTTCATAGAGAATTTATTCATGTCGATATTATTAGAGTCACTTAAACAATCTAAAAAAACTTCAGACAATGATGTTCCCAGTCTTGATGATTCTCACTTTGATGATGAGATGTTAGGCGATGAATGGTTATTAAAGAAAGTGAGGTTTTGGAAAGCGATATCAGCTATTTTGTTTGCCGCTTTGTTAGTCAGTTGGTTTATGATTTATATAGACTATTCTGCTACGCGAGTTTTGAGCGATGTCCAAGAGACTCATAGCAAGGTTGATGACAAAGTAACCCAGATGCCATTACCTGAAAAAGAGAAGGAGGCAACCCCTGCCATAGAAAAAAAAGCGGCTAATGATCAGGCTGTTTATCAGCCTAAAAGAATTGAGAAGCCAATAAACGAAATAAAGCAAGTAAAACAAGTTAGTGAGAATAATTCAGTTACGCAAAAGCCTCAGCAGCAATCTACTGCAACGAACAAAATAATTGAGTTCGAGGCTTTACCTGAATCTACACTTTCAGAAATGCCAGACCTTGAAATTGCATCTTACGCGGTGTCAAATAATGTCAAAAAAAGTTTTGTTGTATTAAATGGTGCATTTTATGGCGTAGGTGAAACAATCGCTCCGCATTTGGTTTTGATTGCTATCAAACAAGAAGCTATTGTTGTCAAGTATAAAGGACAATTGATCAGCAAAAAATATAGCTTGTAGATGTCAATACCAAAACTAAGATGAATAAAACAGCATTTTTAAAACAAGTCCACAGCTTTATTTTTAGAATTTCGATTATAGGTTTGTTTTTATTATTTTTCTTGGTCGTTTATCTCGATTCAAAAGTTAAAAATGAATTTGATCAGCAGGCTTGGGATATTCCCGCTAAAGTTTATGCTCGTTCGCTTTCTTTTACTCTTGATCAACCTCTGGTATTTTCTGAATTAATTAAAGAGCTGAATCTATTAGGTTATCGCAAAGCGATCAAGGCGATTGCTAGCGGTGAATATGAATCTTATCAGCAGACATTAGTGATCAATACTCGTCCATTTAAGTTTTGGGATGGTGAACGAGGAGGGCGACTGATTCAGCTGACTATTGAAAATGGCAAGATCGTTTTACTTAAAGATTTTTCGTCAAATGAGAATATTAACTACCTGAGACTCGATCCCTTGTTATTGGGGAATATCCAAGTCAATCCAAATGGAATCAATCAAGATAGACAGCTGATTCATCTTGAAGATTTACCCCCAGATTTTGTTGCGGCACTATTGGTAACCGAAGATCGTGCTTTTTACGAACATTGGGGAATTTCAATCAAGGGGATCGCGCGCGCGCTCTGGAGTAATGTAAGTCAAGGAGAAATGAAGCAAGGTGGAAGTACTTTAACGCAGCAATTAATGAAAAATCACTTTCTTTCAAACGAAAGAAGTTTGTGGCGAAAAAGCCGTGAGGCAATCATGGCATTGCTGACAGAAACTCACTACGATAAAAATACGATTTTGCAAGCTTACGTCAATGAAGTTTACCTTGGGCAAAATCGCGACTCTGCAATCCACGGATTCGCAAGAGCAAGTGAATTTTATTTTGACCAACCACTATCGGATTTAAATTTATCACAAATCGCTTTGTTGATTGGAATGGTAAAAGGTCCGTCATACTATAATCCTCGACGACATCCCGAGAGAGCCAGGCAAAGACGAGATCTCGTTTTATCGTTAATGCTAGAGCAAGGGCTTTTGGACCCAGAAGGATTGCTTGAGGCGAAGTCGAGAACCTTAATGGTGGTCAATAAACCACCAATTAGAACCAGTCGTGTTCCTGCCTTTATGGGGTTGGTTAAGCGAGAATTGTCGAATGAGTATACTGCGTCTTCATTGAAGAGAGATGGTTTAAAATTATTTACCAGTCTTGATCCTATTTTACAAGAAAAAACTGAGAAAGCATTGAGCCAGCGTCTTGCCTCGATTGATAAAGTTAGTGTCGGAGAAAATAACTTACTGCAAGGTGCCGTTGTTCTAAGCGATATAGCAAGCGGAGAAATTCAAGCTGTTGTTGGTGATCGTCAACCGAATTATGTCGGATTTAATCGAGCGATTGATGCTTATCGACAAACGGGTTCGGTGATCAAACCTTTTGTTTATTTAAGCGCATTGCAAAAGCCAGAGAGTTTTAATGCGATAACACCAATAAAAGATCAATCTTTTTCGTTAACTGGAACCGATGGCAGTATTTGGTCGCCGCAAAATTACGACAAAATAGAACACGGTGATGGGCATGGAAATATTCCATTGGCTGAGGGATTGATTAACTCTTATAACTTAGCAACTGCGCAATTGGCAATTCAAACGGGCATTGATGAAGCCGTCGATACGATTACTGAAATGGGATTTGAGCGAGAGTTACCTGCGTTTCCATCAATCGCACTAGGTAGTAAAGAAATGTCGCCACTGGAAGTTTTAACTTTGTATCAGGGACTTGCCAATCATGGATTGTCGATTAAACCACGCGCGTTAATTGCGGTGCAAGATCAATACGGAAATTTGCTGAATCGATATACTCGAAAAAGCGAGCAAGTCGTCGATGAGGAAGCGGCGTTTATTGTTCGTTATTTATTATCTCAGGTGACAAAAAGAGGCACAGCAAAATCACTCAGCTGGAAATTAGCGAACCTGGATTTAGCCGGAAAAACCGGAACAACCAATGATTTAAGAGATAGCTGGTATGCTGGTTTTGATAACAATAAATTAGCGGTAGTGTGGTTAGGTCGGGATGACAATCAGCCGATGGGATTGACCGGAGCGAGCGGCGCATTGCAAGTGTGGGCTGATCTATTTAAGAAAATAAATGTGGAAAGTTTAGATCTGTTTCCGCCAACAGGTATTTTATTTGGTTATAAAAATGATGGGTTTTTTGATAATTTTAAAAGCTGTAAAAAGAAAGATTTGTTGCCTTTTTACAGCGTCGAATTTCCCAGTGATTATGAGGTTTGTGAATTTTAGAGAGACTAATTTTTAGCGATTCTTCGTCCAAAAAACATTCCTGATAAAACTAATCCGAATAGAATAAAATAGCCACTGAATGAACCGCCGCCAGAACTACTCGTTGGCGGTGGTGGTGGATTCGTTGTTCCTCCGCCAGTGTTTCCTCCAGAGCCATTACCGCCGGAAAAGGCTGAGCATGATGCGACATTAGTCGATGCTGTATATCCTGTTGGCGCGGTATTATCTTTCAGCACAAAAAGTCCGTAGTTAATATCGCTAACCAATAAATTACCGCTGGCTAAATAAGGGTAGGTTCCCCATGCACCATCAAAATGAGGGCTATTTTCTGATGGAACAGCATAGGTATCAAAAAATCCAGCCATGGAAATATCGTTAGGATCGGTGACATCTAATACCGTTAACCCAGAGCGATAGTTGCTCATATAATAGCGATTGCCCTTGGTAAAACCATTGTGGTCAATGGATTGATCGGGACCCGTCCACGTACCTGATATTGTCGGACTAGCTAAATCAGAAATATTAAGCGTTCTTAAAGTAGTATTGAGACCTAACTGCGCTTCGTCTAGTTCATCTTGGATAAAAACAAAATTCTTATCAGCAGACCACCAGCCGGAATGAGTGTAGCGAGCTCCGCTATAGGGTGTTGAGCTAATTTTTGAAGGGGCTGTTTTATCTGTCATATCCCAAATATCAACGCTGGATTCATTGAAGTCGATTAGTAATTCACAAGGATTATGACCTGCTGTACATTGCTCAGTTCGGCTATCTGTGATCACCATGGTGGTGGCATCGTGAACATAGCCTGTGCCAACTGGTGGCGTGGTTAGAAGGTTTGGCTTGCTGGGATCTGCCAACGAAAATACACGATAAGCGCCTCCAGAGCGATTTGAACCCGCTACATAAATGAAGGGTTCCATATCGGTTAAAGCTGCGTTAGTCGTGTAATCCACATTGGCCAGATAAACATTATGTGCAGTTGAAAATTCGCTAACCGTTGTTTCTAAATTGACGCTACTTGGTAAATTATTGAGATTAATGATCTGCAATCCTTGGCTTGTTTCTGTGGTAACGTAAGCCCAGGCTTGGTAGTCGCCTGATGTATCATCCTGGCACTGATACACTTTAATATCCCGCCAAACAGAACCATTTCCTGAAATAGTCCCAACTTCAGTTGGTGCGCTCGGATCGGTAACATCGACTACGGCTGTTCCATTTCTTAGCCCGATGAGTGCATATTCCCGATCATCGTTCAGATCAGTAAATCCCCAAATATCATTCGCGCTGGATGGGTTAGATGAAAATTCAGCTAGCGGCATATGGGAAAGCATATCGATATTTTGGCAATCATAAGTGCCTGCTTTGCCTGCCGTACAAGTTTCTGGTCCTTCAGGTTTGCTGGTGATTTTTTGGTAGGTTTCGAGCAGCTGTTTTTCTTTTATGCCAAGCTTTATTGCTGCACCTTTTTTGTCCTGAACTAGGTGAAATCCACGTTTTGATAACCGATCTCTATATTGAGCGGGAATACCAGTAATTGTCGTCAAGTTTTTCTTCGGATCTTTATACCTGAATTTGGTTTGTTCAGAGTATCCTCCTTCTACCATCACCATGTCGGATAACAAGTAAAATACATCCAGGCTTTCCGCCGCATATTCGCCGCTTGAAACCAATACTTTATCTCCCTTGCCTGATTTTTGAACTGCGTAGTTAATAGTTGCACAGGGGTTCAATGTTGAGCTACACGAACCTTCATCTTTACCAGTAGCACTAACATAACGAACTGGATGAGCACCGCTATGAGCTTGAACTGTTGTGGTGGGTAAATTGAGGAGCGTTATGGAAAATAAAATGAGAGCGTATTTATTAGTCATGGCTAAACATCCTTGACGATGAAGGTGATTTTTGGGGAATCTGTCTAGTTCAAATGTAACAGTAAATCACCTTGCGCTTCAACTGATTAATTCAAGTTTTAATACTGACTCCGAAAAAATATTAGCCATTTGCGCATTAGTACTCAGAGTTTAGTGATAGAATCCAGCAATTACGGCGAATGATTTACTTATTTTTTTATCAACGATTCGAGATATTTTATGACATTTTTGTTAGATAAAACCCTCAACAAAGATAGCGTGGCTATGGGGGAGTTTACATTATGTCGACTGCTATTGATGAATGATTCGCAGTTTCCGTGGTTTGTATTAGTGCCGATGAGAGAAGATAAAAGCGAGGTTTACCAGCTATCAGATAAAGACCAAAGTCAGCTTTGGTTGGAGTCGAGACTTTTGTCTGTCGCTTTAATGGATCTTTACAAAGGTGACAAACTGAATATAGCGGCGATTGGTAATGTCGTCTCGCAGCTTCACTTACATCATGTTGTCAGGTTTAAAGAAGATGCCTGTTGGCCTAAGCCTATTTGGGGACAACTTCCAATGAAAGCCTATAACACAGATCACGTTGAGAAAATAAAACAAAGTCTGTTAGCACCTCTTGGGGTATTCGGTTTTAGCGAGTTGTAAACCAATTTGAGAATCAAATTTGATAAATCACCAAAAGGCAAAAATTGTATTGTTCTATTTTGTGGATTGTGCTATAAATCCGCGCCTTGATAAAAAGTCGATTTTGGACTATTTTCAAAAAGTCCTTTTAAAAACAAACGAAAGTACAAAAGTTCGTTTAATATCAAATAGTTAAACTGGCGGAGACACGAATGCCGACTAAAAAGAAGCCAACAGCAGCAACCTCAACTACTCTGGGTACTTTGGGAATTGAGCCGTACAAAGAAAAGAAAAACGAAGAGTACATGAATGAAAATCAGAGTAAACATTTTCGGGCAATTCTTGATGCTTGGAAAGTTCAATTAATGGAAGAGGTTGATCGAACTGTTTCCCATATGAAAGATGAAGCCGCTAATTTTCCTGATCCAGTGGATAGAGCTAGTCAGGAAGAAGAATTTAGCATTGAACTGCGAACACGCGACCGAGAGCGAAAATTACTTAAAAAAATCGGTCAATCAATGCAAGCCATAGGCGATGAAGAATACGGTTATTGTGAATCTTGTGGTATCGAGATTGGCATCCGCCGATTAGAAGCCCGCCCCACAGCGACCCTTTGCATCGATTGCAAAACCCTCGATGAAATTAAGGAAAAACACGTTAATCGATAGGCGTGGTTATTATCCAGATTATGATAAATTAAGCGCTTTCGGGCGCTTTTTTGTTGTTTGTTAAGTCGATTTAGAGCATATTTTCATGTATCTCGGGGATAGGTTAAACTTGACCCATGTCCAGCATACCTCAAAATCAAAAATCACTTGTTGAAAAACAACCTTGGATAGGGCGATTTGCACCCAGTCCAACTGGCGATCTTCACCTTGGTTCCTTAGTTGCTGCTGTTGCCAGTTATATGATCGCCAAACACCAAGGTGGTCAGTGGTTGGTCAGAATAGAAGATTTAGATCCACCGAGAGAAATTAAAGGAGCAACAAAATCGATTTTAACCAGTTTGGAAGATTTTGGATTATTCTGGGATGGCAGTGTTACTTATCAAAGCCAAAGAAATGTGATTTATCATCAAAGATTAGAGGAATTAATTTCGCTGAAGTTCGTCTATCAGTGTGATTGTAGTCGACGAATGATTGAAGATAGAAATCATGGAATTTACGACGGGTTCTGTCGTTTAAAATCATTAAAATCAAAAACAGATCGAGCTATTCGGATAAAATTTAGCTCTGGTTTTGAAACCTTTGATGATCGTCTGTTAGGTAAATGTCAATTTGATTCAGAAGCGGACAAACAGGATTTTATAATTAAAAGACGAGATGGTTTATTTGCGTATCAGTTGGCTGTGGTCGCGGATGATATTGAGCAAAACATTAATCATGTAGTAAGAGGGAAAGATATTCTGGATTCTACGCCAAGACAAAATTTTTTGTATCATTGTTTTGGTTTAGCGGCACCAGAGTATTTTCATGTCCCACTGGTTAAAGATAAAAGTGGTATAAAGTTTAGTAAACGCTCTGCGGCAGAGCCCGTAAAAAAAGATCAAGCAACGGAGCTACTATTAAAAGCGCTTACACACCTTGGACAAAGTGTAGAGCGCGAAATGTTAGATGCGGAACCAATAGAAATTATTCGCTATTATGAAGAGCACTGGCAGCTTGAAAAGTTAATTAGAAGAGCAAGTATAGACTCGAATTAGTCGGAGAAAAATATTCAATGGACATTAAATTATCAGTTTTTATCGCTACGAGTTTAGATGGATTTATCGCTCGCTATAACGGCAAACTCGATTGGCTCGAAGTTAATAGTGATAAGAGTAAAAGCGAAGATCTAGGCTACGATAATTTTTACGGCAGTATTGACTGCATTGTGATGGGAAGGAATACTTTTGAAAAAGTGGTTTCATTTCCCGAATGGCCTTATCACAACAAGCGAGTAATTGTCCTTAGTCGCCGTTGGAAGCAAATCCCTGATCAATTCGCTGATCTTGCTGAGCTTTACTCAGGAAAAGTTGAATTACTCACGGTAGATCTGCAAAACCAAGGCGTACGAAATGTTTATGTAGATGGTGGGATCACGATCCAGTCTTTTATGCAAGCGGAGTTGCTCAGTGAAATAACCATTACCACAGTGCCGATTATTCTGGGAAAAGGTTTGCCATTGTTTGGAAATATTCGTGACGATCTAAAGTTAGAACTTATTTATTCGCGCTCATTTCATTCGGGGTTTGTACAATCTAAATATAAGTTTATCCGAACGTAGCAAACGTGCGATAAGTTAGCCTTTTAGTCTAAACGGTTTGCTTAAGCCCAATAAGGATTTTCTTTGAAAGCAGATTTCCTGGTTTCTTCCAAAGCGTTTAAAATTGGCGTGTTACGTTTTTCTAACCATTCGGTTATTTCATCTTGTGAGTGATTTTCTAATTGCAACTCGGCGATATATTGATTCATTTGTAATTCTCGAATGCCATCGATAACATCAATCCAAGGTTGCCGATAGCTTAAGCGTTTTTGAGAATCAAATAAACTACCAAAGAATAATCCAGTATCGAGCGCGCGCCTTAAATGGGCAACTTGTTTAAAATAATCTTGTGGTTGCATTTCGAGTTTCGGACCGAGATCTCTTTTGAGATCTTTTAACATATGTTCTAATTGTTTACGCGCAAAATCAATAATCGGAATACTTAAATTCTCTCGTTCATCTTCTGGAATATGGTTCCGCCACTCTTTACTGTATAACCACTGAGACATATTGAGCATCATTAAATTATATCTTTCAGTGGTGAGCAAAGATTTAAATTCTTCGATCATTTTCAGCGCTTGTTGTTGAATTTTTTGCTGTTGTTCTTCAACCAGATCCCAGTCAGCTTTTAATTTTAAATAGCGAACCAGATAGCGTTTGTGTTTTGCTGCATCCACTATTGGGCGCATTGCTTCGCCGAGCCAATCCCAACTTCGGCGTAGATCTTTTGTGGCATTTCTGGGAATTAAACCGCCGAAAACCAAATAAATATGTTGCAAACTCATCAAGGCGCGATACATTTCCAAGATAGCACCGTGAGCATTATCATGGTCCAAAAATAGCTCATAATATTGCCAATGATTAAGTGAAGAAAAACAAATTTGTTCAAAGGCTTTTTCCGCTTCAATGCCTTGACTTAGTTCCGCTACGGACATGATTTTCTGACGTGGATTAAAAGTTTTGCATAAACTATAGCCGCGCCTTGCTTTACTCGCGTTTGATAATGTGAGGTTTAGCTCCTTAATAAGATAACGACCAATCGCAAAAATATAATCGGCGCTACCTTCAAGCAACTCTAGCTCGACTTCGCAAATTTGCTGTGAATTTCCGTCACTGACTATCGAGCCTAAATCTAATGCTATTTCAATACGAGTGGAATCAGAAAAAGTCAGTACACAGCTTGTTCTATCAAAATTAGTTTCAAAACAGGGGGCGAAATCACCACCATCTTCTAGCGCCTCTTCGACTAAAATTTGCAAATAAGGCTCTTGGATTTTTGAGATATCCAGTTGATTTGAATCTAACTCGATTTCATCTTCATTTCTTTGGTGTAGACCACCAATCGCTTTGCCTGAAGATTTTACACATTGGATTAGCCGATTATCGACCGTTCGAATACGTACACCGATGCCCAGCTCTCTTAATTTAAACTCACTATTGTCGTAGTAAACATTGGCTAAATGTTTGCTTTGCCAAGGGCTTTGTGAAGAAATGCCAGGAAAATCCAATCCTTTGATTTCATTAAGTTTATCTGGGCAGGTAGCCAATTTCAGCTCTAATTCGCGGGCCATTTATATAACCTTTTGGCATTGCTATTGGGTAGCTATTTAACCACTCATTGACAGTATTGTCATGCAAAAAATGAGTCTAGAAATGCAAATTGAGGGTAAATATTGCCATGTGCTTTGCAATATTATCAAGACATAGGTCTCTTTACCGGGTTAATTGGCTTTATTTCAGACATGGCAGGCGATACAATTTCGAATATATTGATAAAATATCAACCGCTTTGAGGCGCATGAGCATGAAAAATACTCTAACCCACATTTTTTATATCATTTGTATCGTTAGTTTACCTGTATCAGCGAAAACCGCTTATGTACACGATAAAGAAAAACTGTGGAGTCGCACCGGACCTTCCGACAGCTATAAGGTCTATATAAAACTACGCCCTGGAACCAAGCTTGAAATTATTGCAGAAGATGTCGATACTCAATATACCCAGGTCAAAGATCACAAAGACAGAGAGTTTTGGGTAAAAACGGCTTATTTAACAGCGACGCCTACCTCGGATATTCAGCTCAGTCAGGCGCTTAAACGTATCGACAAAACCACAAAAGCCCATCAGGAGAAAGTCCAGGAGTTGACTCGTCAAATAACAAGCATGCAGCCTTTAGAAAAAATAAACCAAAACTTACAAGCGAAAATTTCGGCAATGGAAATCGAGATGGAACAATTAAAACTTGCCAATAGCGGGCTAAAAGGAGGCTTTGATCGTGATATGTATTTCGCAGGCGGAGTAACGATTTTGGTTGGTATGCTCTTCGGTTGGATTTTCAGTTCTCGCGGTAAGAAACGTGATAGCTCCTGGAATTAAGTTGGCTAGTCAAGATAACCTTTTTCGATGAGCTCTACTCTTTCAAGTTCTCTCTCTGAGAACTTTATTTCTCATGCCAAAAAGCACTTTTTAAAAGCACATGAAGTTGACGATTTTATTAACGCTTGCAATCGTCCATTGCGTAAAAGTATTCGTGTCAATACGCTAAAAATATCGGTTCGAGACTGCGTAAATAAATTACAGAGTTACGGATTTAAATTTGAACCTATCCCATGGTGTGAGCAAGGCTTTTGGGTTGAATCTGGCAGCGCTAATGAAAACGAATTGAGTCTGGGTAATATTGTCGAGCACTTGCAGGGATTATTTTATATTCAGGAAGCCAGCTCGATGCTCCCACCTGTCGCTTTATATAATGAAAATATTTCGCATTTCGATTCTCCTATGGTTTTAGATATGGCTGCGTCACCGGGTTCAAAAACAACTCAGTTAGCCGCGATGGTCGATAATGGTGGTTTGATTCTCGCCAATGAAATTTCAGCCAGTCGAGTGAAAGTATTACACGCTAACTTACTTCGTTGCGGCGTTTCTAATACCTGCATGACTCAGTTTGATGGGCGAAAGTTAGGTGAGCGGCTAGCAGGGCAATTCGATTTGGTTTTGCTAGATGCGCCATGCGGCGGTGAAGGGACGATCAGAAAAGACCCTGGCGCACTTAAAAATTGGCAGCTATCAAAAGTTGAAGAAATCTCTAAGCTTCAAAAAGAATTGATATTAACTGCGTATCAATGTTTAAAACCGGGTGGGCGTTTAGTGTATTCGACTTGTACGCTTTCCCCAGAAGAAAATCAGCAAGTAGCCACGTACTTACTTGATCAAAGTGATGCGATGGTTTCTGATCTTAGCTCTTTGTTTGAAGAAGCCAATAGAGCCGTTACCAAAGAAGGTTTTTTACATGTTTTGCCGCACATTTATGACAGTGAGGGCTTTTTTGTTGCAGCCTTTAGCAAGCCTGAACTTTCGCAAGTCAAACTATTTTCAGCGAGTAAAAATGATGTATTCAGCTCATTAGATAAAAAATCTTATCAAAGAATTTTGCACTACTATGAATCACATTTTGGTATTGATTTATCGTCACTTGATTTGCAGATGAAACGGCGGGATAAGGAGGCTTGGTTGTTCCCTAAAAGGTTTGATGATATTTGTAATTTAGTGAGACTAAACCGTTCTGGAATTAAACTAGCTGAGATCTATCCCAACAAAATAAGAACGACTCATGAGTTTTTTAGCTGCTTCGCTGAGCTAATTCGCAGGCAGAAAATTCAGTTAAGCCTCGAACAAGTAGAAGATTTTTACAAAGGACGAAATCTTGAAGTATCCGATCAAATTATTCAAGATCATGGAGTGGATGAAGGCGAGGTGATCTTAACATTCGATGAGTATTTTATTGGCTTTGGCGGACTGAAAAACAACAAACTAAAGAATCAACTGCCGAGGGGCTTGGTCAAAGACCAAATTAAGTTATGAATCAGGACAGCTTCTTATTTATAAGCTGTCGATCTCTTTCTTCAGGTCATAGCCTTTATCGGTAACAATCGCTTCTAATACTCTAACCCTTTCTTCTAATCGTTCAAGCTTGTCGATACGATTTTCCACCGGAGAAAGGTCAACCTCAGCCTCAACTTTATCTTTTACTTTGATCCACTCACGAACCAGACCGGCTAATAGAGATGCTACGACAATAATCGCCACCATTTCAAATATGCCCAAAACCATCACTTTACTCCTCACTATATTGACTAAAATCCAAGCATTAATATACTATGATCTAATCATTTTGCAATTGTGTATTAACAAATAGAAACAAGATGTCAAAAAACCTCGTCGACCAAGCACTTATTGAGATTAAATCCGAGCGGTCGAGTGCTAAAACGACTATTAACGATGATTTATTCCATTATATTTCTAATGCGATAGAAATTAGCCCTTTCGTTGCAGATGTTTTTATTCACCAATTAGAGCCGGTTCTCGAGCAAATTAATTGGCATAGATCAAACCGAGCATTGGATTTTTCAAAATATCTGCGATTACAAATCAAACAAAGCTTATATGTGCCGTCCATTAGTTTCGATTCTTTATCTATTACTCAAGGTCAAGTTTTTGCTATTAATGATTTTGCAGCGGATTATCAATCAGAAGCTTCCATAATGAAGTGGCTACGCAGGATTCGTTACCAGCATTCTGCGGCTATCGCAGTATTGGAGTTGAGCGGTCAACTTTCTATAGAGGAAAGTATCGCGAGAATGAGTATTCTTGCTGAAGAGTTAATTATGATAGCTTATCTTTGGAGTTATGCAGCGAAGCGCGAAATTTTCGGTCTGCCTGTTTCCGAAACAACAGAATTTCTTAACAACGAGTGTTGCGAGCAAAATATGCTTATTCTTGCAATGGGAAAGTTAGGTGGTTATGAGCTAAACTTTTCATCGGATATTGATCTGATTTTTTTCTATTCTCATGACGGGCAAACCAATGGTGGTCGGAGGCAGATTGAAAATAGTCGGTTTTTTCAAAAGGTCGGTGCATCGCTGGTTAAATTATTAAATGAACCGACAGAAGATGGTTTTGTTTTTCGGGTTGATATGAGGTTACGACCTTACGGCTCTTCTGGTAATCTGGTAATGTCAGTTGATCAAGCTGAAGATTATTACCATGAGCAGGGCAGAGGATGGGAAAGGTTCGCGATGGTCAGAGCACGAGTTATTTCTGGTCGCGAGCAAGAAAAAACTGAATTAGAGAATATCATTACGCCTTTTGCGTTTAGGCGCTATATTGATTATGGAGTGATTGATTCTCTCCGTAATATGAAGGAAATGATTCAACGGGAAGTTCGTAGACGAGGTTTAAAAGATAATATTAAATTAGGTGCTGGTGGTATTAGAGAAATTGAATTTATGGTGCAATCTCTACAGCTGATTCAGGGTGGAAGGGATAAACGTATACAAGAAAAGTCATTGCTCAAGGTTTTACCATTGTTATCTGAGGTTAAGCTTCTAGCAAAAGATATTGCTGAAGAATTAGCAAAAAATTATCGGTTTTTAAGGCAGTTAGAGAATTTTCTACAACAGCGAGAAGAGCAACAAACTCAGCAATTACCACAGAATAAAAATGATCAATATATAATTGCTCAATTAATGGGCTTTGTTGATTGGAATAAGCTTCATTACCAGTTAGAAGCGGTTCAGAAAAATACCAATGAACACTTTAATAACTTATTTTCTGAAGAACAAAAGCAGTTTGAACAAAAAGATGATTTTTTTGTATCTTTATGGGAAGGTCATATTTCGATTGATGATTTCCAACAGCGAGCTTCAAACCTTAACAACCAAACTAGCCAAAAAGTTATTGATATTCTGCAAGACTTTAGGCGCTCACGATCTATTCTAAATCTCTCAAACAAAGGAGCAAAAAGGCTTCAAAAATTTTTCCCAAATCTACTAGAAATTTGCCTGGAGACGGATGATCCGGTTAAAACAATACTTAATTTAATAGTGGTTTTAAAATCGATCTTACAGAGAACAGCTTATTTAGATTTACTCAGCGAAAACCCACCGATATTGCAACATTTTGTGGATTTAGTCAGTCGAAGTGAATGGATGGTTCGCCGATTGTCCGATTACCCAATATTATTTGATGAATTACTTTATCCAAACAGTTTGTACGAGCCTTTAAAAACAGTCGATTTAAAGAGCGAATTGCAACAAGGTTTATTACGAATTGAGGAAAACGATGATGAACAGATGTTGAATGCGATAAGGCGATTTAAACAAGCCAATGAGTTACGAGTGGCTGCAGCACTTTTGTCTAAACAACTTAATATTTCACAAGTCGCTCATTATCTTAGCGAGTTAGCTGAGGTCGTTGTACAAACGGTATTAGAGCAATCATGGCGTGCTTTAACTAATCAATATGGCGCACCGGAAAAACTCAATATGTCTGATGTTTATGGACAACGACATATTGGATTTAGCGTGATCGCTTATGGAAAATTGGGCGGTTCAGAGCTAGGTTTTAACTCAGATCTCGATCTAGTGTTTTTATTTGAACAGCCATTAGACTCTCAAACTCTTGGTTCTGGATCTCTTAAGAAAAAGTCAATCAGTGTAAGCCGTTTCTATACTCGACTTGCGCAAAAAATGATCCATTTTCTATCCGCACGAACCAACTTGGGATTATTGTATGAAGTCGATATGAGGTTAAGACCTTCTGGTAATTCCGGTCTATTAGTTAGCCATATAGACGCTTTTGCAGAATATCAAAAAGAAAGTGCTTGGACTTGGGAGCATCAAGCATTGGTGAGAGCAAGAGCAATCGCGGGAGACCTTAGTATTATTGATAAATTTACTAGGATAAGGCAGAACATATTAAATTTGCCTCGAAATTTTGAAAAGTTAAAATATGATATTGTTGATATGCGCGATAAAATGCGTAAAGAATTAAAAATAAGCGCGAGTAAATTAGATCTTAAACATTCTCAAGGAGGCTTAGTAGATATTGAATTTTTGGCTCAGTACTTTATCTTAAGTCAGCCGCATGATGGCAACAGAGCAGATTCAATGGCAGAGCAAGGCTTGATCCCTAGTGATACCATTGGCGCGCTCAGATCGGCTAAAATCAATCAGCAATTAAAGCCCGAAGACGCTGATTTATTAATTCGCAGCTATCAGTGTTTTCAAAATACAATTAATGAAAGGTTCATTCACAGTGATGCTATATATCTCGATGAAGAGTTATTTGCTAATGAACGTTGCGCAGTTAGTGAAATATGGAGGAAAATTTTTTCCTAAGCCACCTTTCTTCCGTGTAACAATCTTACATGGTATCAGTCAGAATGTTAGATAATAGAATTAATACAAGCTCATAATAAATTAATAATACGCGGCGATTAAAATTGACTAACCTTACAAGCTTTGTAAAAAACAATCAGCTTGCTCTTCTGCAAATCCATCGGGAATTAAGTATATTGGCAGGTTCGCGATATGGTGTTTTTAGCGCGCCTCTTCCGGTAGTTGGTGGTGCTAGCATCGGAGCGCACTTACGCCATATACTAGATTTTTATTCGTCTTTTTGCACAGGTTTAAAGAGAGGACGTATTGATTACGATGACCGACAGCGTAGTTCTCAAATAGAAAATGAAATAGAAACGGCGTTACAGCAGCTTTTGCAAATCGTTGAGCAATTGGAATTGTTAAAAAATATGGAAAATTGTGAGGTGACCGTCCGTTCTGCGGTTGAAGTGACGAGTGACCCATCTATTGGTCAGTCAAATGTGATTCGAGAATTACAATCCCTGCATAGTCACACTACACACCATATGGCAATTATTGCTATCGCGTTAAAATTAAATAATATTGATGTAGAAGAAGATTTTGGTAAGGCGCCATCGACTATACAATATGAAAGAACACTTCATTTAAACCATCAGCAGCTAAACAATCAACAGGTAAGTGAAAGTTAAATGTGTTCCGTTAGTTGGCAACAACAACATGATGAAATATTGATTTGCTTTAATCGAGATGAGCAAAAAAACAGAATCGTTGCTGAACCTCCAAGAATTTTTTCAGAGTCATCTATTAGCACTATTATGCCGATTGATCCTCAAGGTGGTGGCAGTTGGATCAGCGTTAATCAGTTTGGTTTATTTTTGGGTTTATTAAATTTCTATGATGTTGACACAGAGCTCAATAGGCAAAAAATAGCACATGAAAAATATATTAGTCGGGGCTTATTGTTGCGGCGATTATCTGTCTGTAAGGCGTTTGCTGAAGTGGCAGAGTTGTTATCTAAACAGGATTTAACTCATTATATGCCGTTTAAGTTGGTCGTCATATTAGATGAAAATAAAAAACTATTCGTGTGGAATGGGGTAGGCTTGTCGGTCGAAAAACTAGAGCCATTTATTTGCTCATCTAGCATTGAATCTAGATCCGTTTTAAAATATAGGCAACAGCAGTTTTCTCAAGCCCAAGGCGATATTGTTAGCTTGCACCGCGAGCACACCGATAGAAAAGATTCCCACTCCATCTGTATGCATCGAGATGATGCTGAAACGGTTAGTTTAAGTGTCATCAGAATTAACTCCACTCGAGTGAGTTTTGAATACTGGAATGGTTCACCTTGTAGCAGCCAAACTTCAGAGCTTGTTTCTTTAGAATTTACGGGTGAAATGAATCTGAATAGCTGCCAAAATGATGGAAGTATCATCTGTCAAAATGCATAAAGATTACCCACTGACAAAGCAACAATTAGGGCTATGGATAGAGCAACGACTTCATCCGAATAACACTTCCTACAATACTTGCGTAAAAATTAAATTAAAAGGTAAGTTAGATGTTGAGCGCTTTAGAAATGCTAGTCGTGATGTGATTCAATATTTTGATACGTTGAAAGTTTATTTCGTTGAAAAAAATGGTGTTCCGTTTCAAAGAATTGATGATGAAGTAGACTATATTCCGGAATATATTGACATATCTCAAGAGAATCAAATAGAAACAGCAGATGTCGCTAATAAAGCAAAGCAAATTCTTTCAGATAAATTAAATACCGCAATTGATTTGACTCAATTTCCAATCATGCGTGCAAGTGTTATTAAAGCAGCTGAAGATGTTTATTATTTTATTGGAATGGTTCCACATATTGTTTCTGACGGGCGCGCGGCAATTTTGTATTTAGAGTCATTATCTATCGCTTACAATTACGGCAAACAAGGGTTAGTTAATAAATATCAGAAGAGTAAAAAAAATTGGCAAGATTTTTTTCAATCCAATTTGCATCAAATCGATCCAGAAATTTACGCAGCCAATAAAAAACATTGGAAGAATAGATTAGAGAACGCGAATCACCATTTTGATTACAGTTATGGAAAATTATTGGTTGAACCAGATGACAAGAGAGGAGAGAGAGTTTACTTTGATTTATCTGAAGAGTTGTCGCAAAAAATAAAGGCACATACTAAATCACAACGTACCACCTTGTTTAATGTGTTTGTTTGCGCTTTCAGTATATTTATCCATAAATATTTTCAACGAAATGACATATTGATAGGATATCCAGTTAATATTCGCCCACCTGGTTACAAACATTTTTTCGGTTTTTTTGTTAACATTCTTCCAATACGTGTTGATATGCGAGGTGATCCTAGCTATCTAGAACTTTTGTCTAAAGTACATCGAGTCAGAAAAGAAGACAAAAAACATCAAAAATATCCTGCTCTGGATATAGTTTCTGACATTCGAGAGTCTCTACCTGATTTTGACGGCAGGGTATTTAACTTGTCAATGGCGCAAACAGTCTCCCGATTATTTGATTTGAACCTGCACGGCATCGATAGTCAACCACTAGACTCCGAATATTATGATGTAAATGATGATTTTTCTTTATCGTATGAATTAATTGAGCAGCGGATTGGACTTTGGTTTGAATATCGAAAAGCACTGTTTGATAGAGAATTTATTAACCAGGCAATGGAGCATATTAAATCGATTGTTGAGCAAGTTTTAGATTTTCCTGAACGAAAGCTTAGTGAATTTAAGTTGTTATCAGCTGCGGAAGAAAAAAATATTTTGCGAGCAAGTCAAAATCTAACCGAGCCTGGAATAAATGTGAAACAGGAAAAAACAATTGTATCTTTGTTTGAACGGCAAGTTGAAAAAGCACCACTTGATATTGCAGTTGTCGATAACGAGAATAGTTTTACTTACCAGGAGTTGAATAGAAGAGCAAACCAATTAGCGAATAAAATTGAGCAAGTTTCAGACGGATCACAAAATGCAATCGCAATTAGTTTAGAACGAGGTGTCGACTTAATTGTTAGCTTATTAGCGGTGTTAAAATCGGGTAACTACTATGTACCGATCCCTTTGCATTATCCGGAGAAAAGAGTAACTCATATACTAAATAACGCGAAAGCAGCACTGTGGATTTTTGAGTCTGATAGTTGTAGAAGAATAATGGAAAATAATGATGGGTCGGCTATTGTTTCTATTGATCTCGAAAAATTTAGGTTGGAAAAATTAAAATCGATGAACAGTATTTTTAACAATGTTGATTCTTTATATCGTGCTTATAGTATTTATACTTCAGGCTCTACAGGTACACCAAAAGGAGTTAATGTGTCACATAGTAATCTGCTTTCTAGATTGCAATGGTTAGGAGAGTATTTTAATTTTTCAAAGGATGATCGGGTTTTACAAAATACTGATTTTAGTTTCGATGTTTCAGTAGCCGAAATGTTTTTTCCTCTTGTCAGCGGTGCGCGCTTAATAATTGCCCAGCAAGAAAAGCATAATGATATGAAGTATCTATTATCCCTAATCCAAAAACAAAGAGTCAGCTGCTGTTGTATGGTGCCTTCATTATTACGTATGCTAATTAGGCATGATAAAGATGGACAAATGTCGTCTTTGAAGCAGGTATTTGCAGCAGGCGAGGTTTTGTCTACAGAATTAAGGAATGATTTTTATGCTCATCACGCAACATCTAATGCTGAGCTGTATAATTTTTACGGTCCAACTGAAGCGACGATTTATGCTAGTTTTGAAAAAACTAGTCGAGATAGAAAGCACCCTGTGACTATTGGTCGTCCCCTGGGTGAAACGTCATTATTGGTATTGGATGAGCGACTAAATCTATTGCCGACAGGCGTTGTAGGAGAGTTGTATATTGGTGGTAGCGGTGTTGCTGAGGGATATCAATCTAACATAGAGCAAACTCGTACCGCATTTATTAATGATCCGTATTCAACGAACGAACTAAGCTGTCTATATCGAAGCGGAGATTTGGCTCGATATAATTTCAGTGGAAATTTAGAGTACATTGGGCGTGTTGATCGTCAAGTAAAAATTAGAGGATTTAGGGTTGAGTTAGAGGAAATAGAAAGCACTATTGCAACTGGTGAAGATATTCTCGATGTAGCAGTAATTAATTACAAAAAATTTGATGGTCAAGTTATATTAGTCGCTTATTATGTTGTTATAGAGGAAGCAGGTACGGCTGACCTTGTTAATAGAGTAAAGGAAATAATTAATAAAAGACTACCGAATTATATGATGCCATCGCTGTTTATTCCAGTTAACCAAATCCCCAGACTTTCAAGCGGGAAATTAGACAAGTTAAGCTTACCTGAACCGTTAGAAAATATGCAAATAGAATCAAAGTTTGAATCAGCTACCAATGAAAAAGAACTAGCGTTGGTTAATATCTGGTCTAACATTTTATCTATCGATGTAAATAAAATTAGTGTCAATAGTAGCTTTTTCGATCTGGGCGGTGATAGCTTAATGGCTGTCCAATTTGCTAGCGCTGCGGAAAGCAAAGAGCTTTATTTTGAAATCGGTGATTTGTTTGAATTGCGTAATATAAAGTCCTTAGCGCTTGCCGCCAAAGAATCGCCGCCATTACAGATAGCGGCTCAAGAAGTTTCTGGTAGTTATCCTTTGTTACCCCGACAAGTAAAATTTTTTGAAGATAACTTTATCAATCCTCACCATTGGAATAGAACATTTAGTTTTTCTCTCAATCACAATCTAGATTTACACGCTTTTTCATTAGCAACAAACGCGGTATTAGCACATCATGAAAACCTTAGGGTCAAATTTGTAGAGTCGAAAAATAATGCTTGGCAACAGCATTGTGAATCCCTGGATGACAATGCGGATTTCGCGAGCAAAATAATAAAACATTTTAACTATGTTGACTTAGAGACGGATTGTCAGAACAGGAAAATTACTGAGTCAATCAATCAGGCGCATAAAGAAATAAAATTATCAGAAGCTCCATTAATTAGAGTTGTGCATTTCTCTACGGGAAAACAAAAAGGTCATTTAGCGATTATTTTCCACCACTTGTTATTGGATATGGTTTCTGCTCGTTTGATTTTTGAAGATCTAATACTATCTTATGAAATGGCGCGTCATAAAACACTAGTTAAGCTTCCAGGTAAGACCACATCGGTTAAAGAGTGGGTTTTACATTTAAAGGCTCGGAGTGAACAAAATAATTTTTCAAAGTCTTTATTTTACTGGCAAAATATTCCGATAGAACCACAGCCAAAATTACCGTTTGATTTAAAAGCTGATAAGTTCGAAGTACAAACTTTGAATAATGAAGCAAGTGCCAAATTAAAAGCGTTCTCATTAGATGTAAAGTCAACTCAGAAAATACTGCAGGATTTACCGCAATTAATTGCTATGCCCATTCAGGATTTCTTGCTAGCCAGTTTGTTTGAAACAATATCTGGCTGGACAGGTGTCAATTCCATGATGGTTAGCACTTGTGGTCATGGGCGGGAGGTAAATTCAGAGCAATTCAATTTGTCGCGAACTGTTGGTTGGTTGAATACGGTTTTTCCCGTTCATCTATACTTACCGCCTGCTCAAATTATTTCGGAATTGAATAGTTTTGAATTTTTAGATAACATTCGGCAACAGCTTGCGAAAGTACCTGAAGATAATATTGACTATAATGTTTTACGCTATTACCTGAAGCACCCTAAAATAATTCAACACTCGACACCTGATTTATTTTTCAATTATGTGGGGCAGCTTGATTCGATTATTCCTGACGGATCGCCGTTTATACCCTCTCTTGATTTACCAGGAGTTGCAAGTATCGATGGTAATAATCATTTGTGTTATCAGCTTTATTTTGAAGCGGGCGTGATAGGCGGGCGACTTACTTTCCGTTTGACTTATAGCGAGAACTTATTTAGCGAGCAAACAATAAATGATTTAGTAAATTTGTTGTTGAGTTGTATCACGAGCAGACTACAGGATGTTTGTATAAAAGAAGGTGCTGCATTAGTTGAGTAAGTTATCGGACAGCATTTTTGTATTTGCTCATGGTGCAGGTGCAGGAATGGATAGTGATTTTATGTTGTCTTTTTCCAAACTTTTGGAGTCAAAAGGGCTTGAAGTTAAGCGTTTTGATTTTCCTTACATGAAGCTAATCCGTGAAACAGAAAAACGTCGACCACCAGACCGAATGCCTAAACTTCTTACGGCTTATAAAAATGAAATAGAATCGCTTGTGGCAATGATTAGTGCAAACAAAAAAATCTATATTGGCGGCAAATCTATGGGTGGGCGAGTGGCAAGTTTGCTAGCGACGGAATCGTCTAAAGTTTTGAATATCAGGGGCATAATTTGCTTAGGTTTTCCGTTTCATCCACCTAAAAATCCGGAAAACTACCGAGGTGAACATCTTGCCGATATCGATTTACCTACTTTGATTTTGCAAGGTGAAAGAGATCCGTTTGGCAGTAAAAAAGAAATGATTAATTTCGATTTCTCAGCTCAAGTTTCCGTTTCTTTTTTAGTGGATGGCGATCATTCATTCAAGCCGCGAATAAAATCTGGTGTGACTTTAGATGATAATCTTGAAAAAGCAGCCGACCAGATTATCCACTTTATTGGCGATAACTAAATTGCTGCTATAGCTTTAATCTATTTGCATTCCTCGATAGACCTTCTAAAATACGCAGCAGAAGTTTCCCTTACACTTGAGTTAATCATCAAAAATAACAATCGGATATCGCTGGCGAAGCGGATCGGAGTAGAATGGTCCACTTGGGCGAGTCTTGCTTTGGTGGCTGCTTTAATGGAAGGCGGCGTACTAGGTGTGATTATCAAAAATGCCTTTCAAGGCCAAGTAAGTGATTGGCTGCTTAATATTTGTGTGGCGATTGCAACTGGGGCACCTTTTTTTTCTAATCTATCGAGTTTTTTTTGGGTTCGCCTAAGTCATGGTCGTAGTAAAGCCAAACTTGTTTCTAATCTGGCCATTTTATTCTGTCTTTGTACCTTTGCTATGGCTTTTGTATCTTTTACTGATTTAGGTTTGATCATCTTTATTTCAATATTGATTTTGGCTCGGGTTTTATGGTCGGGTATTTTGACTATTCGTTCTAATATTTGGCGAGCAAACTACCCTAGGCATATTCGCGGAAAAGTGACGGCTAAGCTTGCGACTCTTGCGGCCTTAGTTATGTCGGTTGCGGGAATATCCACGGGGTGGGTTTTGGATTGGCAATTTGGTTATTTTCGTTGGATATTTATTGGCTTTGCTTTACTTTCTTTAATAGGGGCGTTTCGTTATCGAAGTTTAGCTGTTCGTCATCAAGATAAAGAAATTCATAGGGAAAAAAATAGTCAGCAAAAACGCTCTGCTATCAAAATGTTTTCTTTGCTTGTAGAGAATAAATCATTTGGAAAATATATGTTAGCGATGTTTATTTTAGGCAGCGGTAACTTGATGTTCATGGCACCTTTGATCGTATTTTTAAATGAATATACTAGCATGCAACAACTTGAGCAGATTCTGATAACGACAGCAATTCCTTTATCGCTTATTCCTGTTGCAGTGAATTGGTGGGCTAAATTATTGGATAGTAATCATATTTTCCATTTCAGAAGTATTCATAGCTGGGTGTTTGTCGGTGCTTTGGGGACATTCTTGTTAGCTCAGTTAACTGCAATCGAAGAGCTATATTATGTCGGTTCAATTATTTACGGAGTCGCATTTGCGGGCGGAGTTATCGGTTGGAATTTAGGGCATAATGATTTTGTCGGTAAAGCGGCTGATAATCCGATGGATTATATGGCGATTCATGTGACTTTAACCGGTATTAGAGGTTTACTTACTCCTATCGTCGGAATAACACTGTATCAGTGGTTGGAAGCCGGTTCATTAGGGCTTGGTCAATATGCATTGCTGTTACCGCTGGCAATGACGACGTTGGGAGCTGTTTTGTTTACGGTGTTTAATAGGCAGAATCTTGAAGTTCATTCCTAAATGAACTTGTGAGATAATTGCGGTGGTTGAAATTAGGCAAGTAGTTGAACAGGTTGGAGTCGAGGGGTTTGTATGAAATGTTTTAGTCACGTGGAAGTTGAAGCCGTTGGTATCTGCAAGGCGTGTAGTAAAGCTATCTGTGGATCTTGTGTCATTGATACAGGGAGGGGAATAACTTGCTCGGATGATTGCACTATAGAAATTGACGAGCAAAATCAGATTATTGATAAGAGCAAGAAAATCTATTCCATCGGTAGTAAGTCTTCGCTAATGCCGACGGGCTTATTAATGCACTTCTTCTTTGGTATTGCCTTTGGTGGCTTTGGTATATATCAAACAGTCAAATCAAGTTCGCCGAATTGGTTTTTGCTAGTAATGGGGGCAGGTTTTTTAGTAGTTGGGTGTATTGGCTGGTATAGAAACCGCAAACTAAATATAAATTGCTAGTGATCTATCCAAAAGCCTATTAACCAAGATTTTTTATTTCAATTTTAGAACGCGCACTGTCAACTTGCTCATTAAATTCAGGCTGATCAAATAATGTTTCTCCATCCGCACTCAAATTTGAATCATTAGTTCGTAGACTATCATTTAAAGTCTTAAACGGAAAAAGCATCGAATCTAATAAATGAGACGGTGCAACGTTAGAAAGCGCGCCAAATATGCTCTCTAGTCGATTAGGAAATTGCTGCTCCCACTGTTTCAACATCATTTTCACTTGTTTACGTTGCAAGTTTTCTTGAGAGCCGCATAAGTTGCATGGAATAATCGGGAACTGCTTTAAATCTGAATAAGCTGCTATATCAGCTTCTTTGGCATAGGCTAACGGGCGAATAACGGTATTTTGTCCATCGTCGCTGAGTAATTTTGGCGGCATTGATTTGAGTTTGCCGCCAAAGAACATATTTAAAAACAAAGTTTCGATAATATCATCGCGATGATGCCCTAGGGCAATTTTGGTTATTCCATTTTGCTTCGCCCAAGAATAGATGATCCCTCGCCGTAGCCTGGAACACAATGAGCAAGTGGTTTTCCCCTCAGGTATCTTATCTTTTACTATGCTATATGTGTCTTCTTCGATTATATGGTGTTCGATACCGATAGATCTTAAGTAGTTCGGCAACACATTCTCTGGAAAGCCGGGTTGTTTTTGATCGAGGTTAACTGCAACCAATTCAAACTGGATAGGAGCTTTTTTTTGCAAGATGAGCAGGATATCCAACATGGTGTAACTATCTTTGCCTCCTGAAAGACAGACCATGATCTTATCGCCATCTTCAATCATATTGAAGTCTTCGATAGCTTTACCAACATGACGACGTAGTGTTTTCTCGAGTTTAATCTGTCTAGATTTGTTATTGGGCTGGCTCAGATCGGATCGGTAGTTAGGTTGTTGCATGATTATCGCTTGATAGTTAATAGTATAGGTAAGTTTTTTCGAGATGGGGATTATAGCAGTTAAAGGTTGGGTGAGTTAGAGTGATAATTTTGGTCCAAAATCAATGAATTTAGATTAAAGCAGTGCTTGGTAATTGTAATATGCTCTAGAATTAGCCGAGTATCTTATGTTATCGAATGGTCATAGCCTGAAAATCCCGACTAAAATAATCGAGGAATTTTCGCATGTAAGTACCCACTCAACATTGTAGATTAGATGACTTGGTTTGCTGATGAGTTTAGTGGAACTATTTCGCAAAAACTAGTCAGTGTTACACACTATTTTCTGTCGCTGTCAATTAAAATCCACAGATATTTTCAGTTTATTTTTTTCTGCTCTGCACAAGATTTATGACAAGTCGGTAACTTACTGATTTTAATAAAGATAACTGTAAGTAATTGATAATTAAGAGTATTTTTGGCGCTGTACAAAAAACAACCAATCCAAACGAGGTGCTTTATTTTAGCGGTGTCACACTTGTTTTGAGTATCTTTTCCCCAAAGTTATCCACAGTTTTTGTGGACTAATTGATAGCGACTTGGGATGAGGATATAAGCCCACCAGATGGCTAATTTTAGACCTTTGTCGTTGCAGATATGGAATAAGACTGACCTTGTTTTACTTTGTTGTAATTACCAAATACTTCCTTAAAAGTTCGTTTGCAAAAGTGTCTTAGCCCGTTAACGGTGACGACTACGAATTTTCCTCCAGGTTTCAGATGATGATAAGCGTCATAGAGGAATAAGTAGAGCATTTCATTGCCGACCTTGGCGGGGATGTTGGAAACAATCAAGTCGAATTTTTGATCTTCTAAAATTGAAAAACCGTTACTTAACTGGGCTGATGCATTTGTTAGTCCGTTAAGTTTAATATTTCTATTAGCATATTCAATTGCCACAAAATCTTTATCGAGCATTGTGACGCTTCCCTGATTTGCCTTTTTCGCCATCCATATTCCTATCGGACCATAACCACATCCAAGATCAAGACAATCGAAAGTTGGTTCTACCTCCAAATAACGAAGCAGTAGCTTAGTACCTTGGTCGATTTCTTTCGGAGAAAAGATCCCGTAGGTCGTTTCAAACTGAAGTGCTTCGCCTTGTAGTTCGGTATTAATCTTTAAAGGTTGGCGAATTTCGACCGCTTCTTTTATGGGGGAGGGAGACATTGATTATTTAAGTCATGTTGATTTTTGAAGCATGAATTATACACCTAAGCAGAATATCCTCATATAGCGGTATTTAATGAAATTATTATGATAAAATCCATTTTTGCAATTTTGAATCGAGAGTATAAGGAATGAGTGACGAACCTGTTTTTCGCGTGGTATTTGTTAATAACGGAAAAACTTATGAGATCTACGCCAAATATGTTGATCAAGGTGCTTTATACGGATTTGTCGAAGTTGAAGAACTACTCTTTAATAGCCGTTCCGGAATTTTAGTTGATCCCAGTGAAGAGAAGCTAAAATCGGAATTTGAAGGCGTAAAACGAACCCAGATTCCGATTCATTCGATCATTCGCATTGATGAAGTTGAAAAGCAGGGTACTGCAAAGATAAGCGATGGAGCCGGAGTGGTTACCCCTTTTCCTATGCCTGTTGCGCCTAATAAGCAATAGAATCTATGTCAGAGTCACCCAGCAGTCCTCCGGAAAATCCACTTGGTCAGCCGGTGCGCTATGATGAAAACTATTCACCAGCTTTACTTTTTCCGATTGCCCGCCAAGACAAAAGAAATGAGTTGAGTTTAAAGTCCGATAAATTACCTTTTAACGGTGCGGACATTTGGAATGCTTATGAGCTTAGCTGGTTAAATTCTAAAGGATTGCCGCAAGTCGGGATCGCTGAATTTGTTTTTCCATCCAGCAGTCCAAATATTATCGAGTCTAAATCATTCAAGCTTTATCTTAATTCTCTAAATCAGTCTAAGTTTGACGATGTAAAGAATTTACAGACCGTCATGCAACATGATTTAAGTAAAGCCGTTGACGAGGATATTTCTGTCAACATTTATGGCGTTGATTCTGTAGGTGAAAATCAAATTCAGGCGTTTGACGCAGAGTGTATTGATCATCAAGATTTAACCATCGATCAGTATGATTATGATCCGAGTTTACTACAACTAGAAATATCCGATCTAGTCAGTGAGAATTTATGTTCGCATTTGTTAAAGAGCAATTGCTTGATCACAAACCAACCTGACTGGGCGTCAGTTTTAATTCAATATAAAGGTCAAAAGATTTGTCATGCTTCTCTGCTGAAATATCTAGTCTCTTTTAGGACCCACAATGAGTTTCATGAGCAATGTGTTGAACGGATTTTTTGTGATGTCTTAACTTATTGTCAGCCGCAAGAGTTGACGATTTATGCACGATATACTCGCAGAGGTGGACTGGATATTAATCCCTGGCGGAGTAACTGCCTGACTTCCATGGAGAATATTCGCTTGGTTCGGCAGTAGGGGGTTATTATCTCGATCTGTTGTAGGACTTAAGAAACCAATTGCTCAACCGCAAGTTTCACAAAGTCATTGGAAGTGATCACTCCTACTAATTTGCCATTTTCGGTAATCGCGACACAGCCGCTTTTTTGCTGCAAAAGATTTTTGGCAATATTGACTATATTATCGTTTACATCAAACACTGCTGGTGATTTATCCATAATTGAAGCGACCTCAATCGACTTTTCCTCATGTTCAAGTTTTTCAAGCCCTCGTTGATTGATGACTTTTATCGCGTTAGATAAGACAGATTTTTGACTTAACATACCGATTAACAGACCATCTTCGTTATTCTTTATGGGGATATGCCGGATAGATTTTTCAGCCATCAACATTCTAGCTTTGTGGGCATTAGCGTGCTCTGATAGGCAATAGGGATCTTTGGTCATGATGCTTTGGATGGTACTCATATTTAATCTACCCAAATAGGATGGTCACTTGAGTATAGGCTAAAAACAAAAAACCGACTAAGAAGTCGGTTTTTTGTAGTTAACATATAAAGTGTTGGTGTTAAGCAGGAGCTGTTTCAGCTTGCTCCTTGTCATCTGCAGGTAAACTTTCCCAAATTCGTGTCCTAAAACCAATCAGGAAGACAACGATCCCAAGACCAATACTAAATAAGCTGATTTGAATGTATAGTGCTGGTATTTGATCAACATTGTTAGGATCATAGTTACCCGCTAATAATCCAGAAATAATATTACCGATGGAGTAAGTCAATACGAATATTCCCATCATCTGACCAGCAAAACGTTTAGGTGATAACTTACTAACAGCACTTAACGCAACAGGGCTTAAACAGAGTTCGCCAACAGTGTGAAGAAAATAAGTCGTAATTAACCAATAAGGAGCAACTTTGAGTCCACTTGCGGCATATTGTGCGGCGAAAAACATAACAATGAAACCGCTAGCCATAATAATTAAACCAACAGCACATTTTATCCCATAGGAAGGGCTAACTAACCTTTTGGCTAAGTTGATCCATAAGGCTGCAAAAAATGGTGTCAACAATACAATAAACCATGCATTGGCCGATTGAAACCAAGCCGTTGGTATTTCGAATGTGCCAATAAAACGATCAGTATAATCTCGAGCAAACAAATTCATCGAAGAACCTGCTTGTTCAAAACCTGACCAAAAGCAAGCAGATGCGACACAAACTAAAAACAGCGCACCTAATCGCTTTTTTTCGTTGATGGTTAAACCACCCATAAAATAAATATATCCGTAATAAACGAAAAATAATATTGTGAAGGCGATTGCCGTATATCCAGCTATAGCGACCGGCTCAATAACGATCAATCCGGTTAACGCCATATATGTCAGCACTGAGATCGAAACTAAAAAGACTCCGATTGCCATCCAAGTATTTTTTTTCGCTGATGCGGATAATGGATCGACTGGTTCTTTGCAGACGTCGCCTAATTTGTTTATCGTCAAACGATACTGTACTAATCCGAAAAACATGCCAACGGCTGCCGCGCCGAAGGCCCAATGCCAGCTCGCATTTTCCATTAAATAACCAGAAACACCATAACCAATGATGGAGCCTATGTTGATTCCCATGTAATAAATGGCGTACCCGCTATCTCGGCGAGCATCTTTTTCACTATACAATTGACCGACCATTGCGGAGATATTAGGTTTTAGTAAGCCTGTTCCCAGAATGACAAAAATAAGACCGACAAAAAAAGTATTGTCGCTTGGAAGTGCTAAAACAAGATGTCCGATAAAAATGATAATACCACCGTACCATATCGCATTTTGTCCACCGATCAATCGATCTGCAATCCAGCCACCGGGTAACCCCATGAAATAAACTGTACCAGTGTATAGACCATAAATAGCAGCGGCCGAAGCTACAGTTATCCCTAACCCACCTTCTTGTAATGCGGCAGTCATAAATAAAACCAGCAACACTCGCATGCCGTAGTAACTCATGCGTTCCCACATTTCTGTGAAGAACAAGGTGGTTAAACCACCAGGATGACCCAAAAAGGTTTGGCTATTCGCTTCTTTCATATGTTTTTTCCTATTTATAATTATGTACTAATGAGCTGTAAGTCTTGGTATATCAACAAAAGCTTAGACCCCGCTACAGCCGCCTTTTATAACCTTTTAATCTAGTTAACACAAGTTTACTTTTAACTAAAAGACATAGAATCAACAACTTAACCATTCAAAAGAGCCTATTTTTCTTGTCGACGCACTCATTCTGGGCACGATGGTCAAAAATAAAGTTAGATAAACTTAAGGAATAAATGCTTCTAACCACTTAGTTTTCAGTATTTTTCAGTTACAATACGCAAAAATCACCAAAAGAGTAGCTAAAGTGACCTTTTTAGCCTGTCGGATTTACAAAAAAGAAGCAGAAAACAATGCTATTAGCCACCGTCTTGAGCAAATGCGAGTTCAAGATCTTAGTGAAGGCGATGTGGTGGTCAAAGTTCATTATTCTGGTGTGAATTATAAAGATGCACTGGCGGCAACCGGTAAAGGAGCGATCTTAAAAAAGTTTCCATTGAATGGTGGGATCGATTTTACTGGGGTGGTTGAGTCATCAACTGATCAGAGTATTAAAGTCGGTCAAGAAGTTCTAGTTAATGGGTGCGGGTTAGGTGAAACTCATGATGGCGGTTTAGCGCAATATGCGCGGGTTGCTGCCGACTGGGTAATGCCTATTCCAGATGGTTTGAGCATGAAAGAATGTATGGTTTTAGGGACTGCGGGTTTTACTGCGGGACTTGCGATTCATCGAATGCTGGAAAATGGTCAATCACCTGATAAAGGTCCGATCGTCGTTACCGGGGCGAGTGGTGGAGTTGGAACTAATGCTGTGAGTATGTTAGCTGGGCTTGGGTATGAAACTATTGCGGTCAGCGGAAGGCGAGAATTTGACGAATATCTATTATCTTTAGGAGCATCAAAAGTTTGTTCGAGCGAGGAATTAAATTTAAGTAATCGCCCGTTAGATCAGGGCATTTTTGGTGGCGCAATTGATAATGTAGGTGGACAACTTTTGAGTCAGATTATGGCGCATACTAATTTATGGGGAAATATTGCGAGTATTGGTCTTGCTGATACCCATGAATATTCTTCGACCGTTTTTCCACAAATTTTACGTGGGGTTAGTCTGTTAGGAGTCAGTTCGACTAACTGTCCAATGCCTCTCAGAAGAAATATTTGGAAGCGCTTAGGTAGCGATCTTAAACCTCAACATTTAGACAAAATTCTAAGTGAAGAAGTTAGTTTGAAAGATGTTTCCCATGTGTTTGAAGAGTTACTGAATCGAAAACGTTTTGGTCGAACAATTGTCAATTGCCTTTAATAGAATCAGTTTGAAAGAGTTTTCTGAAGATGAAAAATCAATTAGCAAAAATTGTTGATAAACTAAATAAAAAGCCAGCATGGATACGTTATCGGTTGCTTAGTTTTGTATTAGGTTCAACGGTCAAGTTTGTTGGAACAGCTGGTGTGAAGTGTCGACATTTATCCGCTGAAAAATCGGTTTTTAAAATTTCCAATAAGAAAAAAGTAAGAAATCATATTGGAACCATTCATGCGGCAGCCTCGGCATTGGTCGCTGAAACAGCAACTGGCATGGCGATAGGTATGCATGTGCCTGACGATAAAATCCCCCTGTTAAAGGTAATGCATGTCGATTATATAAAACGTTCAACTGGGGCTTTAACAGCCGAAGCGAACCTTACTAAAGAACAAATCGAATTACTACATTCAGAAGATAAAGGTTCGATGGTTATTGCCTGCAAGGTAATTGATGATGCGGGTATCGAGCCAGTTGATTGTAAAATGGAATGGGCTTGGGTTTCAAAGAAATAAGTGATCTAGTGTTATAAAACGGTTTTAATCATTGTGAATGTATTTTTAACATCTCTTGGTTGTCGCTTAAATGAGGCAGAGCTACAAACCTGGGCACAGGACTTTTCTGAATTTGGTTTTGCGGTTATTTCTGAGCAAAATGAAGCCGATTTAATTGTTATAAACACTTGCGCTGTAACAGGTGAGGCGGCACGAAAATCTCGCCAGACTATTCGTCGCTTTCATAGAAAAAATCCACAAGCTAAAATTGTCGTGACAGGTTGTTATGCTTCGTTAGAAAAATCGGAAGCTGAAACATTGTTAGGTGTCGACCTAGTGGTTAGTAATCAAGAAAAAAAGCTACTACCGCAAAAAGCTAAAGAATTACTGGATTGGAATTCAATGCCCTTTGCTGCTACCGAACCTGATGAATCAGCTTTGTTTGTTCGAAATCGTGAACGAGCTTTTATCAAAATTCAAGATGGTTGCCGTTATCGTTGTACTTATTGCATTGTGACAATTGCAAGAGGCGAAGAAGTTTCCAGAAGTATCGATGAAATTATTCTAGAAATCAACCGACTCTATCAACAGGGAATCAAGGAGATTGTGATCACTGGCGTTCATGTTGGTGGTTACGGAGTTGATTTAGGTGTGAACTTATACGAGTTGGTCGTGAATATTCTTGCACAAACAAAAGTTCCCAAAATTCGATTTGCATCAGTCGAACCTTGGGATTTACCAGATAATTTTTTCGAGCTATTTCAAAATGAACGATTGATGCCACATATGCACTTGCCAATTCAGAGCGGAAGCAACCGAATTCTGAAAAAGATGTCACGCCGCTGTAAGTCAGAAACCTTTTTAGCTTTGTTAAAAAAAGCACGTGGAATTATTCCAGAATTTAATATTACTTCAGATATTATTGTTGGTTTTCCTGGAGAAACAGACGAAGACTTTGAACTTTCTTTAAAGATTATTGAGCAAGCTCGTTTCGGTCATGTGCATACCTTTTCTTTTTCCAGGAGAGAAGGAACTAAAGCTGCAAGTTTAGATGGGCAGATTGAAGAATCGATTAAAAAATTTCGTAGCAAAAAAATGCATGAGCTTGCAGCTAAAGTGAAATTAAAGGAGCTCAATAAAATGCTTGGCAAAAAAATTACCATTTTATGGGAAGGTGAAGGTAAACGACTAGCAAATAACCATAGGCAATATTTTGGATACACTCCCAATTATCACAAAGTTAGCATCGTCGTTGAGGGGGATTCATCAATCACCAATCAAATTATAACAAGTGAAATTATTTCAGTAGATGATAATGGCTATTTAACTGCTAAATTATCAGAACCTGTCAATCTATCTTCTCAATCTCTATCGGTCCAGCAGTTGTAAAGCTTTTCCAGAGATACTCTAGCACAAAATTCCTTCATAGAAAAAGCTCATGAAAAACGGAATATGCTAAAATTGGTTTAGGTTAAAACTAATTTCGCGTCACCTTCTATTTTCTTTAACTCACTCATAAACCGAGTGTTAATCGATAATACCTCAGAATTTATACCATTCGATTTTAGTAAACTTTCATATTGATGCGCGAGTGATTTTAATTCGGGAACGCCGCAGTATGCTGTCGCCCCATGTAGTTTATGGACTTGTTCGACTAATTTTTGAGTGTTTTCCGTTTTTAAATACTTTTGTATTAGTTCGCGAGCCTCAGGAAAACTGTTCGTCAACATAGTCAGCATTTCTCGTGCTAAGCTATCTTTTCCACCGGCATTTTTTAAGCTCAACTCCCAATCAATAGATAGATTATCGGTTTGCACTGAGTCTCGCTTTGGGTTAATTTCATTTGTTTTTAACGATACCGTCTTGTTGGTCCATTTTTGAATAGATTCTCGAAGTTGGTCTTGACTGATGGGTTTGGTTAAGTAGTCATCCATTCCGTCTCTGAGTAACCGGTCTTTCTCGCCTTTCATTGCATGAGCGGTTAAAGCGATAATGGGAGAATTAGCATAATGAGCACTAATTTTTCGGATTATTTTTGTTGCCTCCAGACCATCCATGTCTGGCATTTGAATATCCATAAAAATTAAATCAAATTTGTTACTGTTGCATAACTCAATTGATTGCTTACCGCTTTGAGCTGTCTGTGTTGTAACAGAAAAATCAGATAAAAATGCAGCAATTAGTTTTAGATTAGCGTTGTTATCATCAACGCACAAAATATTCAGCGCGCTTGATTTTTTAAAAGTACCTGGTAGTAACTGGTTCTGTTTATCAATTTTAAACCAATTAAATAGTTCATTATAAAATAGCTCTTGAGTGATAGGCTTAGAAAAATACGTATCTAATCCTAAGTCAATAAATTGTTGAATATCTTTTTCTTCATTGGAGTTAATAAGAACGGCCATAGTACAATCAAGTCGCTTCGCCAGCTGATTTAACTTTAGCAACTCATCAGAAAATTCAGACGATGGATATCCGCCAACCAAAATCAAATGAACTTTCTTTTTTTGTTGTGCGTAGGTTTCTGCTTTTGTACTCAGTTCCATTAAACTGTTTGTACTCTCGACTTGAGTTTCCCAGCGACTAAGTAAATATTTTGTTGCAAGTTGAGAAGTGCTATTGGCATCATGAAAAAGTACTCGTCTACCGGGAAACCCTAGTCGTGTTTTCGGCATTTTCTGGTTATCTCTTTCTAATTCCAAAGTAAACCAAAAAGTAGAGCCGACGTTCTCTTCACTTTCAATACCAATTTTACCTTTCATCGATTCAGCTAACTTTTTCGAGATAACTAATCCAAGCCCTGTGCCACCAAAACGGCGGGTTGTGGTTGTATCTGCTTGAGTGAAAGCTTGAAAGAGTACTTTTTGTTGTTCCTGAGTTAAACCTACACCGGTATCGGTAATATTGATGCGTAAGCGTACTGATTGATCTTTTTCTTCTTCTAACATTACCCGAATTTGGATGGTACCTTCTTGAGTAAACTTGATTGCGTTACTGCAAAGGTTAGTCAGTATTTGCCCAATTCTTCCTGAATCGCCAAGCAAACATTCAGGTACATCTTGATAAACGATCCCTAGTATTTCGATATTTTTCATTTGCGCTGCGGGGGCTAAAAGTTTTAGCGTTTCATCCACGCAATCGCTCATACAAAGTGAGCGATTCTCCAAATGCATTTTTCCAGCTTCAATTTTTGAAAAATCAAGTATGTTGTCAATGATTGATAATAAGCCGTTTGCTGATTTTTTTATGGTGGACAAATAGTCTTCTTGTTTTTCCGTTAACCTGGAGCGGAGTAAAAGATTTGTAAATCCAATGACCCCATTCATCGGTGTACGGATCTCATGACTCATATTAGCTAGGAATTCAGACTTAACTCGGCTCGCTTCTACGGCTTCTTTTCTCGCCATGGTTAGTTCAACATTTTGCTCCTCTAACGCTGTGTTGGTCGCGTTGATATCTGCTGTGGCTTGTTCAATTGCGTTTTGCATTTCTTCACGGGCTTCATAGAGCGAATCACTCATATCATTGAAACCATCGACAAGCGTGGTTAACTCACCAGAAGTTTTTGTTTTAATTTCGACTTTAAGTTGACCTTCTTTAATGCGCTTGACTGCGTTAGCTAATTGAATGATTGGTATAGTGATATGACGCGCCATATTCTGTGCTAAAACGCCGCCTAGAATTAGACCAACAAGTAAAATTACAAAAGCAGTGACAATCGTTTGATATTGTCGTAATAAGATATTTTTGTTGGTGATCAATATCGCAACATACCCTATCACGGGGATCTGGTTGTTCGATTGTTGGGGAGAATGATTGGCGCGAGTTGGTTGGCTAGTTATTGGTGATCTGACTATAAAACCATCTTCAAGTTCTTGAATGAGGGTTTGTACAACCAGTTTATTAGTTGTATTTGGGAGCGAAGAGACTAATTCGACGGTTCCTGAACTTGCTAATAACATATTATTGTTTGCATAAATTCCGATCGCTAATATATCTTCATCACCGTCTCGTGCAGAGATTGCCAAGCGATCTAGGGCTTCAGAATTACGAGAAATCAAGCTGTATTCCGATGTTTGAGCGACGTAATTTGCAATGGTGATCCCTCTATCTTGAACATTGACATTAAGATCTTGCACCCGAGCAGTAACAAAATATGCTCCCATGACTAAGGCGACGATCCCCGTCGGGATCAACGCCAATAAAATAACCCGTGCTCTGATACCCCAATCATTCATTGTTTATTTGATCCAAACGGTTGACCGTCAATCCGATTTGCTCGGAACGGTTTTGTTCCATGGCGATTATTTGTTTTTCTAGCTCTGAGCTGCTTATATACGCATAGTCTAGGTGTTTTGCAATTTGCTGATTGACTTGTACTTTGAAATGATGAGCATAATTTGGTTGCATCCAGTTTTTGTTTTCACAAATTTCTACTAGCGCTGCCGCTGATTCTGATGCAAGGGTATTATGAGGGGTGTATACACTCGCCAATGCTAATTTTTCGCTATCAGAGTTTTTACTACCAATGAAGGGAATTTGGTTTTTGTAACTGGTGACTAACAGAGAACGTAAGTTGTTTTCTGAAAAATGTCGCTCATCATTTAAGAGCAAAACAAAACTATCTTGTAGTTGTAATCTAGACAGTACTTGAGATGGGTTCTCTTGCAATTTTAAGATGTTGAATTTTAGCTGCATTGACTCATTACTGCTTATTGTCTTGTAATCTTGCAATCGATAACGATTTTGTCTACCGAGGATTAGCGCAATATTTTTCATTCTTGAATCAATCGATTTGCTCAATAAGACTTGTCTTAGAAAAGGCTGTTCTTGGTAAATGCCTGTTATAGGGTTTCCTATGTCTTTATATATTTCAGCTAAATTATCTAATTTGCTTCGGGAAACTAAGGTTGAAAATATGGGAGTTTTTGTGCGACTTGCGAGGGTTTTTTCTAGCGCGTTTAACCCGATAGTCACTATGCAGTGTTCGTTTTTGCCGAGCTGCTTTTTTAATTGGAGCGGATTTAAATCATGAATGTTTATCATTTCTAGTTTACGAGAAGGTAGCTTTTTGGAGAATTCTCGTTTAAATGCCTCTACTAATAAATTATCAATTCGGGCAATGCCAGAATGAAAGACTAGAAGTTGTTTTTGTTCGGTAGTAGATAATGATTTGCTATTAACGGCGGTGGCGATTGAATAATTAGCAATACACCAACTGCAGATGATAATGCTGAAGAGATAAAAATATTTTAATCGGCTGTATGCATGCATAGGTTAAATAAACTGAAATAGTTAAAAAGACCTTAAGTGAAATCGGCTATCGAACAGGCGGTTGAGCTCCGCAATCTCGACTGTTTCTGAGTATATCGCAAATATTCAATTAGTAACAATATAGTTCAAATAGTCTCAATCTAATTCAAGCTGGACGCGAAATAGGTTTTTCGCTGTAATGTCAAAGATTTCATTTTCACAAGATATATTGTACGTATCCGTGTAAAATTGCGCCCCATATTTTGATTAAGATCAGTCGTAGTATTTAAAAGAAGAGTTTAGATGGCTAAAAGAAGAAACCGTAGAGGCAAACCGTTACCTACAACTCCTGTGGAGATATTGATTGAATCATTGTCTCACGAAGGACGTGGGGTTGGGCGAATCGAAGGAAAAACTGTTTTTGTTGATCGAGCTTTACCTGAAGAAAAGGTGCAAATGAAATATACCTTTCAACGAGGAAAGTTTGACGAAGGTCAAGCTATTGATATCGAGAATCCGAATGAAAACCGCGTTGAGTCGTCTTGCGATTATTTTGGCGTTTGCGGTGGCTGTAGTATGCAGCATTTATCAACCGATGCACAAATTGTCCATAAACAGTCTATCCTAAAGGAGCAGTTAGCCCATTTTGCCAATACCCAGCCAGAGGAATGGCTAGCCCCTTTGCAAGCTGATTTGTTGGGATATAGACGTAAAGCGCGTTTGGGTGTGAGGTATGTGATAAAAAAAGAGCGTACTTTAATCGGATTTCGAGAGAAATATTCTAATTATCTTGCTGATATTGAAGAGTGTGTGGTTCTGATAAAAGAAGTGAGTGATTTGCTAAAACCAATGAGCCAATTAATAGATGGTATGGATACTCGGTTATTTATTCCACAAATCGAAGTGGCTTGTGGTGACGATGCCGTTTGTTTAATTGTTCGTCATTTACAACCACTACCTGAAAAAGATCATACGGCGTGGGTTGAATTTGGCAAAGCGCATGGGCTTATTATTTATTTACAGCCGAAAGGACCGAAAACAATCCACCGAATTTGGCCGGTTGAGGATGATGAAGCAAAGCTGAGCTATCGTCTAAAAGAGTTTGATCTTGAATTGCTGATGGAACCACTTGATTTTGCACAAGTGAATGCCAGTATTAACGAGAAAATGATACCAATGGCTATCGATTTATTGGATGTACAGCCTGAAGATAAAGTGCTTGATTTATTTTGTGGTCTTGGGAATTTTACTCTGCCTCTTGCTACCAAAGCTGCGGAAGTCGTTGGTGTTGAAGTGGTACAAGAAATGGTTGACCGAGGCACAAAAAACGCACACCACAATGGTTTGAGCAATGTTGAATTTTTTCAGGCTGATTTAGCAGCCGACCTAACCGATAAGCCGTGGCTTGATAATCAATATAATAAGGTTTTGATTGACCCAGCCCGCAGCGGTGCATTAGAAGTGATTCCTAACATCGTTAAAATTAATCCGAAAAAAATTGTTTATGTTTCTTGTAATCCCGCGACCTTGGCGCGCGATACTGGCGAATTAGTAAAATCCGGATATAAGTTGATCAAAGCTGGTGTTATGGATATGTTTCCGCATACCACCCATGTTGAGTCGATCGCATTGTTTGAAAAATAGTAAACCACAAAATAGAATGTAAAGAATCAGAAAAACGCAAAAGTTGACTCATTCATAATAACGTTAAAGTTTACCGCTAGAGTTTTTTCCTAAGTATAAAGTATGGTACAAGTCAAAAAAATATCGCCTCCAAAAGACTTACATGATGAATCGTTTATCGATTGGTGTGAGCAACTTGTTTACGATTCGAATCAATTTGACCGTGAGCTATTTGTTCGTGCTCGTCAATTGATTAACAGTAAAGTCGATAGTGAATCAGATGCTGTGAATAGTCTGTACGCAAAGTCCATTGAAATTGCCATAATTTTAAGCGAGTTGCGCGTCGATAGTGAAACCCTTGTTGCTGCAATGGTGTATTCATTTGTAGACTCATTAGATATCTCTCTGACGGATCTAAATGATCATTGTTCCTCGTTAGTTGGACAAAAAATCAAAGGCGTTATTACCATGGATGGCGTGCGCGGATTGCAAACCGACCAATCTGCCAGTAATGATTCAATTCAGATCGAAAATTTACGCAAAATGCTATTGGTAATGGTCGATGATGTGACCGTAGTTTTGATCAAACTCGCTGAGCGATTGTTTGAGTTGCGCAATGCAAAACACTTCTCAGAAAATGAACAACAATCGATCGCCCTGGAAGCTAAAAATGTATACGCCCCCCTGGCAAATCGTTTGGGAGTGGGTCATATAAAATGGGAAATGGAAGATCTCGCATTTCGATATTTGAATCAACACGAGTATCTCAACATCGCCACTCATTTATCAGAAAAAAGAGTGGCTCGTGAACGCTATGTTGATAAGGTTTTGAAAACTATGGATGATGCTTTATTGGAGCTAAACATAAAAGCCGAATTGATGGGGCGAGCGAAACATATCTATAGTATCTGGAAAAAAATGCAAAGGAAGCAAGTGGGATTTGAAGAGATTTACGATGTGCGTGCAGTAAGAGTCTTAGTACCAAAAATACAAGATTGTTATTCAGTTTTAGGTGTCGTTCATGGTCTCTGGAAGCACATTCCAAAGGAGTTTGATGATTATGTTGCAACTCCAAAAGAAAATGGTTATCGCTCGTTACATACAGCGGTCATTGGTCCAGAAGGTAAAACTTTAGAAATCCAAATCCGTACTCACAAAATGCACCAGGAATCCGAGCTAGGTGTTGCAGCTCATTGGAAATATAAAGAAGGGGCGACGTCCAGCAGAGGTGGTTACGAAGCGAAAATAGCATGGCTAAGGCAGCTATTAGAGTGGCAAGATGAAATGGTTGATAGTAAACAGCTTGCGGAAGAATTTAAAAGCCAGGTTTTCGATGAACGAGTCTACGTGTTTACCCCGATGGGGAAATTAATTGATTTACCTGCCGGTTCAACCGCTTTAGATTTTGCTTATCGAGTTCATACAGATGTGGGCAATCGGTGTCGAGGTGCGAAAGCTAACGGACGAATTATCACCCTAACTCAAGCACTAACCACAGGACAACGAATAGAAATTTTAACCAGTAAATCTGGCGGACCAAGTCGCGACTGGTTGAGTGAGCAACGTGGGTACTTAAAATCATCGCGGGCTCGTCATAAAGTTCAGCAATGGTTTAAGCATCAGGATAAAGATAAAAACATTATCGCTGGTAGAGGGCTGCTCGAAAAAGAACTCAAAAAAAATGCAATGCAAATAGATAGTTATGACGCATTAGCGAGGCACTTTAATTATACGAGTAGCGATGAATTATTTGCAGGCGTTGGAGCCGGTGATAAAGGTATTCATCAAGTTATGAATGCGGCTCGTTCTATGCAGCCGACTCAGAATACAGTGTCACGTGAAACGGGATTGAAGCGAAAGCCAAAAATAGAAAAACGTAGTAATTCGAGTGATATTTTGGTAGAAGGAGTCGGTAATTTATTAACTCGAATGGCCGGATGTTGCAAGCCGATACCGGGCGATGAAATTTCTGGTTACGTGACCCAAAGTCGCGGCATTATGATCCATCGAAGCGATTGCCGCTATCTTTTAGCATCAAAAGAAAAATCGCCAGAAAAAATTCTTGCCGTTAGTTGGACGCGTGAAGTTAATAAGCACTATTTAATCGATTTGGTTATCAAGGCCTACGATAGAAAAGGTCTGTTAAGTGATATCACGCTACTTATGGCAAATGAGAAAGTCAGTGTTACATCGCTCAATACAAAAGTAAATCATAAACGTCTCGAAGTGAAAATTGACGTGCAAGTTGAAATGGCGAATCTATCCAATGTGTCCAGATTGATCAATTTGATAGAGCAACTTCCCAATATAATAAGTGTTAATCGAACCAGCGGATAGTAGGTTTTATTTTGAAGAAAATTCCAGTTGAAAACCTCGTCAATATTATGCAGCAGCTTCGAGATCCTGTTTCAGGTTGTCCATGGGATCGAAAGCAAAATTATCAAACTATTTTACCCTATACTATCGAAGAGGTTTACGAAGTCGCTGATGCCATCGAGAGAGATGATTTTTCTGATTTAAAGGAAGAGCTAGGAGATTTATTTTTTCAAGTTGTTTTCTACGCTCAACTTGCGTCTGAAGATGGCTACTTTGATTTATTTGATGTTGTCGAAAGTATTTCTAGGAAATTAATTCGAAGACATCCGCACGTGTTTGATAATAAAATCTATGCCGATGAAAACGAAGTTCACCAAGCTTGGGAAAACCAAAAACATATAGAAAGACAAAATAAGAATAAAGAGGGTGAAGCTAAAGCTGTGAGTTTGTTAGATGATATTCCGAAAGTTTTACCAGAACTTAAACGCGCGCAAAAAATTCAGAAGCGAGTCGCAAAGCAAGGTTTTGATTGGAAAAATATCCAGCAAGTTTGGGATAAGCTAGAGGAAGAGTCTGACGAAGTAAAACAAGCTTTTGATTCCGGTGATGCAAGGCACACTGAAGAAGAGATCGGGGATCTTCTTTTTGTTTGTGTTAATCTTGCTCGTCACTACAATGTAGATGCAGATTTTGCATTGCGAAAAGCCAATCAAAAATTTGAAAGGCGTTTTCGTCAGGTCGAAAATTTTGCAGAAAAATCCATTTCTGATTATTCTTCGGAAGAGTTAGAGATGTTTTGGAAAAAAGCAAAGAGCGAAGAGAGTAAACTGTAGCAATTCATGAATTTTATCGCTCGCTCTTTATAGTTGTTTAAGCCATTGACAGATTAGATTAATTCCTTGTTTTACTCTTTCAAATTGATATTCAGTGTTTCTTTCATTCCATATTTGCTCACCATCAAAATCAACAAAAGCGAGTCGCGCAGTCAAACTTGACTGAGCCATTCCAAATGCCGAGCCGGGTAATAATGCAACCCCGGTTTCGTCCATTAATGCGGAAGTTAGTTGTTCACTAGTTTCTATTTTTCTCGCCGCAAGTTTGTTTTTAAATTCGGAAAAGTCAGGGAACAAATAAAATCCACCTTGTGCGTCGTGAATTTTTACCCCACCTTGCCTGAGTTTGGTACTGCAATATGTGCTGACTTTTTTGAGTAAGTCAATTTGTTTTTGTAAAAACTCATTGGCTAGACTTTTATTTTTATAGGCGCTAGTTGCTGCAACTTGAATGGGGCTAGGTGCACAAGAGTAGGTTTCAGATGCAACGCCAATGACCGCTTGAAAAAAAGCTTCGCCCAGCTGCTTTGGAATATGGTGAAATCCAAGCCTCCAACCGCCAGCGCCGCACCACTTTGAGAGGCCAGATGATACAATGCATCCCTCAGGATAAAATTCTTCCAGAGTTGAATAGTCTTTCTGGTAAGAGAGCAAGCTATAGATTTCATCAGCAATTACGATAACGTTAAATTTACGCATGACTTCAGCCAGTGCTTTGAGTTCTGGTGTTGAGTAAGTTTGTCCAGAAGGATTATTGGGATAGTTGAATACCAAAATTAATGGAGTATCAGGATTTTTGCGGGTCAGACAATACTCTTCTAATTTCTCAGAGGTTAATAACCATTGCTGCTCGAAGGAGGTTGTTATCCATTTAACTTTATGACCTGCTAGTTTTCCCTGTGGCTCATAAGAAACCCAGCTTGGTGCTGGGAGCAGTATTTCGGCATTCTGAAAGGCCGCCATTATGCAGTAAATGAGTATTTTACTGCCTGAGCCAATGATAATTTGCTCGCTACTCCAATTTTTGCCTTCCATTTGGTTATGGAAGTCCGCAATTGAGTGACGCAATGGCAAATGCCCCTGAACACTCATATATTCTTTACGATGAGCTGAATCCGCTAGACTTTTAGTAATTGCGTGAGGTACAGGAAATGGACTCTGACCAAATCCGAATTTATAGACTTGCTGATTATTTTCCGCTCTCAGTTGAGATAACTGGTTGACTAATAAAGTTTCAGAATGTTTTCCGGGACGCAAGTATTGGTCGCGGGATCTTTGTGGGGAATTCATCTTTTTTGTACCTGATAGGTGATTCATGTTGCTCATTGATTATTACTTTAGTGAGCCAAATTATTGAATACAACTAAAAGGTCTAAATAAAAATATCTTTTCAATATTTGCCCAATTTCTTCGTTTCTCTATGAAAATTAAGCAATGTTGAAAATAGACTAAAATTTGAATAGTAGTATCCTAAATACTTGTTTTTTCGCATTTTTTCGCTGGGAAGTATTTTCATTTATTTTCACTCTGTCTAAAAAATGACCATTTCTTGCAGAAAACATGACGTTTTACCCAGTTTAACGAAAATATATTTTTATTTTTTAGCGCTGGCTTGTGTAAATATTGGGGTAAAGTTAGAATGCTCTTCATCTGTATACATTGAATTCACTTATAAGGGGAAAACAGATAATGAAAAAAAGACAATTTAGAAAAAGTATAATTAGTGGAGCGCTCGCCACGGCAATTGCCGGTTTTGGTCTGTCTGCCCCTACTCTCATGGCTGAAGAAGCAGCTGATGATGATTCTGAGACGGTTATGATCGTTGGTTCTCGTAGCCAAAAAACTCGTACAATAGCCGATTCACCAGTTCCTGTTGATATTCTAGATGCAAGTGATCTCAACGCAATGGGTGGGACAGCCGATTTAACCGATAACCTTAAAGCTTTGGTACCTAGTTATACTGCAACACCTGCAACGGGTGATGGAAGTGCGTTTGTTCGTCCTACTTCATTACGCGGCACGGCACCAGATCAAACTTTAGTTTTAGTAGACGGCAAACGACGCCATCGTTCTGCTTTAGTACAGTTTTTTGCGCCAGCTGCGGGTAATGGTGCTCATGGAGCGGATATAGGTATGATCCCAAGTATTGCTCTTAAGCGTGTTGAAGTGTTGCGCGACGGTGCGGCTTCTCAGTATGGCTCTGACGCGATTGCGGGTGTCATTAACTTTGTCACTAAAGATGCATCTGATGGTGGTCTAGCTGAGATTCAGTATGGTCAGCATTTTGAAGGTGAATCAAGTGTTAAGTTTGGAGTGAACAAAGGCTTTGAACTAGGTGCAAATGGGTTTGCAAATGTCAGTTTAGAGTATGTTGATAATGATGCACTATCTCGCGGAATTATTCGCCAAGATGCACAAGATTTGTTAGATGCTGAAGTGCCTGGGGTCGGAGCGGATTCACCTTTTGGCGATGCACCTTTTACTCAAACTTGGGGACGTCCAGAGACCGATGCATTGAGATTTTTCCTTAATACCGGAGTTGAATTTGACAATGGAATGGAATTGTATGGTCGTGTAGGTTATGCGGATACTTCAGGTCGTTATCGTTTTTTCTATCGTAATACCGAACACTCTATTTTGAGACAACGTGATGACAATGACCTTCTTATCGGCGGGCTAGTGTTTGATGGATTCACGGGAGTTCAAGCAGATGTCGGTTTTACACCATTTCTTGATGGTGATCAAACGGATTTAAGTTTGATTGCTGGTTTAAAAGGTGAATTTGGAAACAGTATCTTTTATGATTTCAGTCTTAGCCGAGGTTCAAACGAATTAGATTACTTCCTAAATAATACAATTAATCCAAGCCTTGGGTTGACTGCTAATCTAGAATTACCACAAATTAATTTTAATGTTGGTGGTTATGAGCAAGAAGAAATCAATTTTAACGCTGATTTTTCTATGCCAGTTGGGGATTCATTGAACTTTGCGTACGGTTTAGAGTGGCGAGAAGAAACTTATACTGCTGTCGCAGGCGAAGCTAGTTCTTATGAAGGGGCTGGTTCAAGTGGTTTTAAAGGTATATCTCCTCAAGATGCAGGTGAATTTGATAGAGATAATGTTGCTGTATATTTTGATTTAGAGCAAGATGTTACCGATAACGTGTTCTTGCAATATGCACTTCGATATGAAGATTTCTCAGATTTTGGAAGTACTGTAAATGGAAAAGTCGCTGGTCGATTTACTGTTTCTGAAACTACTTCGATACGTGGTGCAATATCCACAGGTTTTCATGCGCCTACTCCTGGGCAGTCAAACGTAAGAACTACAATCACAACTTTTGATGGTACAACTGGCGCACAGATTGAGGAAGGTCTCATTCCAGCGACAGATCCACGAGCGATCGCTAGTGGAGGACAGGAAATCAAAGAAGAAGAGTCGTTCAGCATAAGCCTTGGTGTTACTTCTGACATTGGCGAAGATACAACACTAACTTTAGATTTCTATCAAATTGATGTTGATGATCGTATATATCGTACAGGTGACATTACTTATGTCGATCCTAATGGCATACTAGATGATCAAACGATTTCTTTTTATACTAATGCGCTAGATGTGGAACATTTTGGATTTGATTTAGTTTTGACTAGCAGTCATGAATGGTCAGATACTGCTTCAACTAATTTCGCTTTCGCTTATGCTTACAATGAAATTGAAGTGGTTGGTCAAAGAGCTATCGGCGGAGTTCAACCAGTATCTGATGCTACAGTAGAAGATATTGAAAACAACTACCCAAATTCTCGCTTTACTGCAACAGCAGATACTTCGTTTGGGGATGATTGGAACTTTATGGTTCGAGCCAATTTTTATGGTTCACATTATGATGAGCGTGGAGAGATTGGTGCTGCTACTAATCCTAGTGCAGAGATAGGTTCAGTAGTTTATTTTGATGCAGAATTAGGATATCAAGTTAATGATGAAGTTAAGGTTAAGCTGGGTTTTGCTAATATCTTTGACTCTTATGTTGATGAAATTGACTCTCCTAATGCTAACCGTCAAAGCGTAGGCCTACAATACCCACGCCGAAGTGCGGCGAACTACGAAGGTGGTTCTTGGTACTTGAACGCTTCTTACAGCTTCTAGAGCGGTTGCTAAGAAATAACTTAGATTTTTAATCTAAGTAAGCAAATAAAAATGGCTGCCAATTGGTAGCCATTTTTTATTTCATAATGGTACAAAAGACTTCATCTTATAATCACCGATTAACCGACTCAATTTTCTCACTCGAATTTTTCTGGGAAAACTCTCGAATTAGGTGTATTCTGCTGAATATCACATCTAGATCTGAAATGGATCGTTATAACTCGGATCTATGACAATGCAATTTCCCCCCGAAAATTTTGAGATTTTACGCCAATTTCTAATTAAACTGCGCCATGGTGAGATCGAGTTAGATGTAGGTAAAAAGAGTCTAGCGGCGTTGGTTCTGATGGTAAATGATCCAGATAGTGTGGCGCTCAATAATATTGTGACTCTTGCAGAGCAAGTTAATATCAGCCCTGCTTCTATTACCCGATTAGCTAAATTACTAGGTTTTGGAGGTTTTAATCAATTTCAGCTTATTTTTAAGCAACGTAGTAAGATACCCAGTGATTATTCCAGCCAAAAGGTAAAACGAATTATTGAAGGCTTCGATGGAAGCCCTAAAAGCGTTTTTCAACACCAGTTGAAAAGTGCAAAGAATAATATTGATTATTTCACAGAACATACTAACGATGACATCCTTGATAGAGCTGTTAATTTACTTGCATGGTCGAATAGAGTATTCGTTTTTGGGCATAAGCAATCGTCTGCAATGGCAAATATTCTAACTTACGGCTTATGCCTGGTGCGAAATAAGGTTCAGATCCTCGGTCAATACGAGCACGGGCTTGCGGTAGCGCTCGGGCAGTTACAAAAAAATGATTTGGTGGTTATATTTAGCTCTGCGCCTTATTCCAATTTAACGGTTGATATTGCTTCAATGGTTAAAAAGCAATCTTGTAAAGTTTTAGCGATTACAGACTCTTCGCTTTCACCGCTTAATGATCACGCAGTGGTTTCGATTAATGTACCAACAAAAGGGCATTATTACACTAACAGTCTCGCCGCTAATTGTTTGTTTATTGAAGGAATTTTGAGTTTAACGGCTAGAGAGTTAGGTGAATCGGCAATCCAAAAAGTGCAAGATCAGGAAAAACTAGCCACCAGTTTAAATGCGAATTCTTAGCATAATCAATGCCTACCTCTAATTACTCTTAACAGTTCTATTATTCTCCGTGATTATGACGGCTTTATTTGGTATAATTTTTTCCCGTCCTAAAGACACCTCTAATTTCCCGCGCAAAGCGTTTAAGCAAACAAAAACTATCCGTTTTGGTCAGTTGTGTATGTTCGGAGATAATTCGGAACGAAATTGAGGTTTTACTCAAATCAAAATGAAAGATAAGAATTATTTGGCGAATTTTAATGACTAAATTTATATTTGTTACGGGCGGAGTAGTCTCCTCATTAGGAAAAGGTATTGCGGGTGGCTCACTTGCAGCACTTTTAGAATCGAGGGGCTTAAAAGTGACACTCCTGAAGCTCGATCCTTACATTAACGTTGATCCAGGAACCATGAGTCCCTTTCAGCACGGCGAAGTATTTGTTACTGATGATGGTGCAGAAACTGATCTTGATTTAGGTCATTACGAACGTTTTGTACGAACTCGAATGACACAAGCCAACAATTTCACTACTGGGCGAGTTTATGCCGACGTGATACGCAAAGAACGCAAAGGTGAATATCTTGGTGGCACGGTGCAAGTTATCCCGCATATCACTGATGAAATTAAAAGAAAAGTGATGGCTGGGGCAGGTGATGCTGATGTGGCATTGGTCGAGATAGGCGGTACTGTCGGTGACATTGAGTCTTTGCCTTTCCTGGAAGCTATTCGGCAGTTAGGCTTTGAATTAGGTCAAGAGCGCGCACTTTTTATGCATTTAACCTTACTTCCTTTTATCGCCGTTGCTGGTGAGTTAAAAACTAAACCAACCCAGCATTCCGTTAAAGAGTTAAGATCCATCGGTATTCAGCCAGACATATTAATTTGTCGCTCAGACAGGACTTTACCCGCTTCCGAAAAAGCCAAAATCGCGCTCTTTACCAATGTTGATGAAAAAGCAGTCATTTCATTAAAAGATGTCGATAGCATTTATAAAATTCCTGCGATTTTAAACGCTCAAGGTTTAGAGAAATTAATTTCAAAACGATTTAATTTGCCCGAGCAAGAAGTTGATTTGTCTGAGTGGGAACAAGTTCTTTATGCTGAAGCGAATCCTACTGATGAAGTTAGCATCGCTATGGTAGGAAAATATATGGATTTAACCGAAGCTTATAAATCTCTAATAGAATCGTTAAAACATGCAGGGTTGCAAAATCGCTTAACTGTTAAGATCAACTTTATTGACGCGCAAGACATAGAGAAAAAAGGCGTCGGTTTGTTAGATAGCTCCGACGCAATTTTAGTGCCTGGAGGATTCGGAGAGCGAGGCGTTGAAGGAAAAATTCTTGCCGCAGAATACGCAAGAACGAACAAAATCCCTTATCTTGGGATTTGTTTAGGGATGCAGGTTGCAGTAATAGAATTTGCTAGAAATTGTGCCGATCTAGAAAACGCTCATAGCTCTGAATTATGCGATGAAACTAAACATCCAGTAGTCGGGTTGATTACAGAATGGATCAATAAAGATGGCTCAGTCGAGCAAAGAAATAAAGATTCTGATTTGGGCGGAACAATGCGTTTAGGTGCGCAACACGCTACGCTAAAAAGCGACTCGAAACTTGCAGAAATTTACGCGAGTACCGATATTAATGAAAGGCATCGTCATCGATATGAAGTCAATGAAAACTATGTCGAGCAACTCGAAAAATGCGGGCTCAAAATTTCCGGGCGTTCGCAAGCAAATAACTTAGTGGAGACGGTTGAATTGCCAGATCATCCTTGGTTTATTGGAGTTCAATTTCATCCAGAATTTACTTCGACGCCGCGAGACGGTCACCCGTTGTTTACTAGCTTTGTAGCGGCTGCATACGAATCAAAAAAGAAAGAAGAGGCGTAAAAATGAATATTTGTGGATTTGAAGTTGGTTTAGATAAGCCCTTTTTTCTTATCGCTGGTCCTTGCGTTATTGAGAGTGAACAACTGGCGATAGATACCGCTGGTTACATGAAAGAAGTGACTGAACGTTTAGGAGTTTCGTACATTTATAAGTCCTCTTTTGACAAAGCTAACCGTTCTTCTCATGAAAGTTTTAGAGGACCCGGAATGGAAAAAGGATTGCAAATTTTACAGAAAGTAAAAGAGCAAATTGACGTACCCGTGCTAACGGATGTACATGAAGATACCCCATTTAATGAAGTGGCAAGTGTTGTAGATGTTATGCAAACCCCCGCGTTTTTGTGTCGACAAACTAATTTTATTCAACAAGTTTGCCAGCCAGGAATTCCTGTGAATATTAAAAAAGGGCAGTTTTTAGCACCTTGGGATATGGCTCATGTTGTCAATAAAGCACGAGCTACGGGCAATGAAAATATCATGGTTTGTGAACGCGGAGCATCTTTTGGATATAATAATTTAGTTTCTGATATGCGCAGTTTAGCTGTGATGCGAGAAACGGGTGCACCAGTGGTTTATGATGCTACTCATTCAGTACAACTACCGGGCGGTCAAGGCGCTTCATCTGGTGGTCAGCGAGAGCATATCCCGGTACTTGCGCGAGCTGCGGTCGCTGCAGGAATTTCAGGATTATTTATGGAAACCCATCCTGATCCTTCTAAGGCGAAAAGTGATGGACCTAATTCGTGGCCAATGTATGAAATTGAATCATTATTATCAACTTTAAAAGCTATTGATGATGCAGTTAAAAAGTCTGGGCTGGTCGAAGTCGAGTGATAGACGATCGTAAGTTTAAAAATTTGGCACGAAGTAAAAACGAAAAGAGAAATTAAGTGATGAGTAAAATTGTAAATATTGTTGGGCGTGAAGTTTTAGATTCTCGCGGAAACCCCACAGTTGAAGCTGAAGTGATATTGGAGTGTGGGACAGTTGGTCAGGCTTGTTCTCCTTCAGGTGCTTCTACTGGTTCAAGAGAAGCGTTAGAACTTCGTGATGGCGATCAATCTCGCTATTTAGGTAAAGGTGTTTTAAACGCGGTTAATATCATCAACGAAAAAATAAAACCTGAATTAATTGGTCTAGATGTCTCAGAACAAGCTAAACTTGATCAGATCATGTTAGATCTCGACGGTACGGAAAATAAGGAATCTTTAGGAGCAAACTCTATACTCGCAGTATCGCTTGCAGCAGCGAAAGCTTCAGCGATAGCTAATAAACAACCACTATTTAGAGAAATTGGCGATGGCGTGATGTTGCCAGTTCCTATGATGAATATTATTAACGGTGGAGAACACGCCGATAATAATGTTGATATCCAGGAATTTATGGTTATGCCTTTAGGCGTTGCAACTTTTTCAGAAGCGCTTCGCTGTGGAGCAGAAATTTTTCATGCGCTTAAATCAGTATTAAGGAAAAAAGGACTTAATACAGCCGTTGGTGATGAAGGTGGTTTTGCTCCTGATTTAGGTTCTAACGAAGAAGCCTTGCAAGCGATAGAACAAGCAGTAGAAAAAGCAGGATATAAATTAGGCGAAGATGTATTCTTGGGCTTGGATGTAGCGAGTTCAGAGTTTTATGAAAACGGAAAATATGTTTTGGCGAGCGAAGGGAAATCACTCTCCTCTGAAGAATTTGCAAGTTATCTAGAAGACTGGGTTAACCGGTATCCAATTATTTCAATTGAAGATGGCATGGACGAAAGTGATTGGGATGGTTGGAAGATTCTAACTGAAAAACTTGGTCACAGAATTCAATTAGTTGGCGATGATTTATTTGTGACTAACACTAAAATCCTCGCTGAAGGTATCGAAAAAAATATAGCCAACTCGATTTTGATTAAAGTGAATCAGATAGGTACCTTAACAGAAACATTAGCTGCGATAAAAATGGCACAGGATGCAGGATATACAACGGTAATTTCTCATCGTAGTGGAGAGACTGAAGATACCACTATCGCTGATTTGGCGGTTGCGGTTAACGCAGGACAAATTAAAACAGGATCTTTGTGTCGAAGTGACAGAGTTGCAAAATATAACCAATTGCTTCGTATTGAGCAATCTCTTGGAGATAAAGCGATTTACCCTGGAAAAAAAGCGTTTAATTGTTTTTAGTATATTGTTAATCCAGCCGATCCTTGATATGGGTGCAAAGCGGAGAATAATGTGATTACAAAAATCTTAAGTAGTTTACTTATATTGATGATCATCATTCTCCAATATCGTGTTTGGTTCAGCGATGACGGCGTTAAGCAGATAGAAAAAATCACTGATAAAATAGAACTTCAAAACAAGCAGAATAATGAATTAAACAGTCAAATAGAAAGCCTAAAGAATGAAATATATTTACTGAGAAACGAACCAGAAGTCTTAGAAGAAAAAGCACGAGAACAGCTAGGATTGGTTAAAAGGGATGAAGTTTTTTATCGAGTGATCCCTGCGGAATAATCAGATTTCAATTTATGAGTATTAGGCAACCTTTTAGTTGAAGCGAAATTAATTCAAATGGATAGACAGCCATGCAAAATACTATAGTCGATCTCTCAAATGAAACAGAATGCATCGCCATTATACCTGCGGCAGGTTCAGGTAAGCGTTTTGGTAAAAAGAAAGCCAAGCAATATCAGGATATCAATGGTCAGAAGATCTTAGACGTTACCCTACAAATATTTATAAACTCTGCGCGAATAAGCAAGGTTTTGTTAATTGTCTCACCCGATGATGAGCATTTTAAAGAATTAACCTCAATTAACGAAGAAAAAATTATTGTAATTGACGGTGGTGATGAGCGGCAGAACTCTGTGTATAACGGATTACGTTTTTTATATGACAATGGATTGCCAGATGAATGTCCGGTGCTTGTTCATGATGCAGTTAGACCCTGTTTAAGCGAAGTTGATCTGAATAGGCTGTTAGATTATTTTGATGAAAGCAAAATACCATGTTTTTTAGCTGACAAAGTAGTCGATTCATTTAAAAAAATTGGTCAAGACAATCAGGTTTTGCAAAGCGTTTCACGGGATGAATTAATTTGTGCGTTAACTCCACAAATGGCTGCGTTTATCGATTTAAAAAAATCCTTATCTCAAGTGATCAAATCAGGTTTAAGAGTCACGGATGAAGTAGGTGCGTTAACTGACAATGATATTGAGGTATTCGCAGTTTTTGCGAATGATTTAAACCCCAAAATTACCGTTGAGAAAGATCTTAAATTGGCGGAGCAAATATTAAATGCACGACAATGTAACTAAAACACAAGCGAGTCTTTAGTAATCATGATGCGGATCGGTCACGGCTATGATGTACATGCTTTTGGTGGAAATAAGCCGCTAATTCTCGGAGGCGTGTCTATTGAAAATCATCCTGGGTTGATAGCTCATTCTGATGGAGATGTGGTACTTCACGCGGTTTGTGATGCATTGTTGGGAGCTGCAGGTCTCGGAGATATCGGTTTTCATTTTCCCGACAATAGCCAGCAATATGCTGGAGCCGATAGTCGTCAGTTACTGAAGCATGTTGTATCCTTGCTTCAAGAAAAAAAATACAAGATCGGTAATCTGGATGTAACGATTATTGCACAAACGCCAAAAATGGCTCCGCATATTAAGGATATGAAGAATAATATTGCTAAAGATATAGACGTGAAAGTCGATTTCGTTAATCTAAAAGCGACCACGACAGAAAAATTAGGTTATATTGGGCGAAAGGAAGGAATTGCCGTGCATTGTGTTTGTTTGTTAGATGAGCAAATTAACGCTGGCAACAATTGAGTCAATTAGCCATGAGTCCCAAAGTTGATTTTTCTGAATTAATTGATTCGTTTCCCACCTTTCATTCTGTTCCTGAGATTACCGGTGATTTAAGAACGGTTTCTTCTGATTTTTGCGTACAAGAAATACTCGGTTTTGAACCATCTGGTGATGGAGAACATTTATTTCTTAAAATAAAAAAGACAGACTGTAATACCGAATGGGTTGCCAGGCAGTTGCAAAAAAAATCCGGTTTAACTTCAAGAGATATTGGTTACGCAGGAAAAAAAGATCGACATAGCATTTCAACGCAATGGTTTAGTTTGCATTTGCCAGGAAAAAAAATAGAGGTTTCTACTTTGGGCGGAGAAGAGTATCAAATTATTGATTCAATTCGCCATCACAAAAAATTGCGAAGAGGAAGCCTGCTCGAAAATAAATTTGAGATTTTAGTTAGAAATGTTAATGGTAAAATGGAAAATCAGTTGATAGAAAATATTTCGGTAAAAGGAGTACCTAATTATTTTGGCAAACAAAGATTTGGTTTTGAAGCGAATAATTTAATCAAAGTAGCCCAATTATTAAATGGTCAGATAAAAATAAAGAATAGAAATAAAAGAGGTCTGATTATATCGAGCGCTCGTTCATGGTTGTTTAATTTACAACTTGCGCTACGAGTTTCAGAAGATACCTGGTTAAAGCCCTTAAAAGGTGATTGCTTAATGTTAGATTCAAGCCAATCGTTTTTTACCATTGATGAGCCATCCGATGAAGATAGGCAGCGGATAAAGAATAAAGATTTACATATTTGTGGATGGTTAGCGGGAAAGCAATCGTCAGAGGCGAGGTTTACAGCTTTTGAAAAAGAAAATGTAGCGACTGCTGATTATCCGAGCTGGTTAACAGGTCTGGAGAAATTAAATTTAGATTCAGCAAGACGACCCTTTAGATGTGTGCCCAAGAATTTAACAGTTGAACAAACTGATGGAAATGTTCAGTTTACATTCTCTTTAGCCAAAGGCTGCTTTGCAACCTCTGTTATTAGAGAGTTTATCGACGTAAAAGATCTAGCAGTTAGAAAGTAATATGATTAAATCATCCGACAAAAAGGATCAATAATTTGCGTATTTTAATTAGTAATGATGATGGTGTAACAGCGCCAGGTATTGTGACCTTGGCTAAAACCATCAGTCAATTGGCTGAGGTAACGGTGGTAGCGCCCGATAAAAATCGTAGCGCCAGTAGCGCGGCACTCACTTTAGATCGTCCGCTAAGATATAGTCAGTTGAGTAATGGCTATTATAGTGTTACTGGTACGCCCTGTGATTGTGTCCACCTTGGCTCACATAAAATTATGACTGACAGACCCGATATGGTGATCGCAGGAATAAATCGTGGACCAAATTTGGGTGATGATGTGCTTTATTCCGGCACGGTTGCTGCCGCGATGGAAGGACGAAGTTTGGGGTTTCCTGCGGTGGCGATCTCTTTATCAGGAGAGTGCAATCATTATCAAGCTGCGGCGACGGTAATGTCCGAGCTACTAGCGAAACTCTCGACTCACAGTTTAGGTTCGAGTGTGATTTTAAACGTCAACGTTCCCGATCTACCTATGAGCGAAATTAAAGGTTATCGGATCACTCGTTTAGGTTGCCGACATCGCGCGGATAATATTTTACCATCGGTCGATCCTCGAGGGCACGATATTTACTGGATTGGCCCACCAAGTGAACCTCAAGATGTTGGTGAAGGAACTGATTTTGATGCGGTCAAAAATGGGTATGTCTCGATTACGCCGTTGACTGTGGATCTAACCGCTTATCAAAGTTTTTCAAATGTTGGCAGTTGGATTGATGAGTTAAACTAGGAAGCATTGAAAAACTCCCAGGCATCACGCAGATAAATAATAGAGAATAACAATAATGATGACACAAGATCTAAGCGGCATTGGAATGACCTCTCAGCGAACAAGAAGTCGATTGGTCAATCGGCTGCGGGAAAAAGGTATTAAGGAAGAGTCAGTTCTTGAAGCGATTGAGTCAACGCCAAGACATATTTTTATTGATGAAGCGATGGCGCACAGAGCATACGAAGATACTTCTTTGCCTATCGGCATGGGACAAACGATTTCTCAGCCTTATATCGTTGCGCGAATGACAGAAGCATTGGTCGATAGCGGCATTATGGGGAACGTACTGGAAATAGGTACGGGCTGTGGTTATCAAACGAGTATTTTGTCGAAAGTTTCTTTTCAGGTATACAGTATTGAGCGAATCGAGGCTTTGCAAAAGCGTGCAATGGAAAAATTCAAAGCGTTAGAGTTAAATAATATTACCTGTAAGTTTGGTGATGGTTTTTTGGGCTGGCAGGAACATGCGCCGTTTGATGCGATTATTGTCACGGCTGCACCAGATGATATTCCTCCAGCACTTGTAGAGCAACTTGCTATTGGAGGACGGATGATCATTCCTGTCGGTCAGCCAAATGGCGATCAACATCTAATTTTACTCGAAAAATCAGAAGATGGTCTCACCCAAACTGATGTAGAAAATGTTCGTTTCGTACCGCTATTAAGTGGGACGATTTGATTTGAATTCATGTAGGTATTTTGTTTGCTGTGTTTGTAGTAGCGACTCTTGAGGCATAAATGAAGATATTTAGTTATTTCTATGAAGTTTGCTTGAAGTGGGCAAAACACAAACACGCCGTTTATTATTTGGGAACGATCAGTTTCTTTGAGTCGGTCATTTTTCCGATTCCGGTCGATGTCATGCTTGCCCCCATGTGTTTATCTAGAATAGAAAAAGCCTGGCACTATGCTTTGGTTGCCACAGTCACCAGTGTGTTAGGTGGCATTTTCGGTTATTACCTGGGTAGCTTTTTATTTGCTACGATGATAGAACCACTGTTGATTTCCATGAATAATCTAGAGCTTTTTTATGAGGTTAAAGACAAAGTAAAAGATGATGGTGCCTGGATTGTATTTCTATCGGCTTTCGCACCCATTCCTTATAAGTTAGTCACCATAAGCGCTGGAATTATCGAACTATCTTTTACAGAATTCATTGTCGCTTCAGTCATAGGTCGAGCTGGAAGGTTCTATCTCGTGGCGGGATTAATTGTCCTCGGCGGTGAAAAAATGGAGAAAAAACTGCATCAAATTATTGATTATTTAGGCTGGGGAGTGGTAGTTGTTGCAATTGTTGGCTACTTAATGTACAAATACCTTTAGTGACGATTTAAAACAAACAGTTAGAGCTGAAAGTTAAAGTTAAGCATTAGAAAAATCAAACAAACTGTTTGAATATTGAGCAAAAACAAGCGATTAATCGTACAAAAAATAGACAAATAAGCTTCGTTTGCTGGATTTAGATCATTAAAACAATGCTCTTATAAAAGCTCAACTGAAAACTGACAGAAGAAAAATCTGAAATAGAATAAGTTGCTTATGTACAGCCCAGAAAAAAATAAATATAAAAAACAATGCACCAAGATTGTTTCAGTCTGTTTGACGTTAGTATTGTTTTCCTGTTCAAATCATTCGCCTGCACCGGTAGTCGATCTTAGTTATCCTAAAAAATCTGTTGCCATAGCAAGTGGTCAAACGGCTAACGCTCCGCAACATAGAGAAACCTACCAGGTTAAGCCAGGTGATACTTTATTTTCAATTGCCTGGCGTTTTTCGCTCGATTTTAAAGAGCTAGCAAAAATTAACCAGCTACGCGCATATAGAATCTATCCCGGTCAGGAACTGAAGTTAAATACTCAGGAGGACGAACAGGTGTTCTCCTCTGAGTCATTATTAGCGGCGATCGATAAAGAAATTTTAAACAAAAGCAGTTCTAGAAAAAAAGCTTCTAGACAGTCAAATTCTAATAAAAAGAACTATAAAGCTAACAGAGCATCGCAAAAATCAGTTAATCGCAAAGTTTCATCGAGTAAGGCATCACGGAAGTCGTCATCTAAATCCGGCCGGGTTAAAAACAACCGATCTGCGCATTCTTCAAAAACCGCTAAAGCATCGGCAATAAAAAGTTGGATCTGGCCGGTGAACGGAAAAATAATTAATCATTTTTCTGCTAAATCAAACCAAAGTAAAGGAGTGGATATAGCAGCAAAGCTTGGAGAGCCTGTCAGAGCAACGGCAAAAGGAAGAGTGGTATATAGTGGCAATGGATTAAGAGGATATGGTCAGTTAGTCATTATTAAGCACAATGACAACTATTTAAGCGCCTATGCGCACAACAATAAACTACACGTAGAAGAGGATGAGTTTGTAAAAGCAGGGCAAAGGATCGCCGATCTTGGAAGTAGTGATTCTGACCGAGAAAAGCTCCATTTCGAGATCCGGTATAAGGGCAAACCTGTTGATCCACTTAACTATTTGCCCAAATCCGGCGTTTTGTAGAAAAACATTTGGCGGCGTATTTGCTGAATTTACTGGTGTTAGGAGCGATCAAAGAGTGTGAAGTCTGTGTTTTATAAAAAAACTTTTATAAAACCTAAAGTTATATTCAATTGTGACGATAACATTATAGACCGCGCTGTAAAATATAGAGCAATATCATAATAACAGCTAGGTTTTTACAAGGGATTGCTGACGATACTTCATCAGCGGTTTCGTTTTTTCGGGACGCCAGTCCCCCCGGCAGAGAGAAGCGAAATGACAAAAAATAGTGTACTAGCAAAAAATGAACAAGACTTAGAAGATCACGATAATTCAGAAGTCGAAACTTTAGAAGAACCAAATGTTTCAGAATTACGTAAAATATCCCAACAAGAAAAAGCTCCCAAGAAAAAATACAGTAAAGACAAAAACTTTGACGCGACCCAAATGTATTTGGGTGAAATTGGTGCTTCACCATTATTAACGGCAGAAGAAGAAGTCTACTTCACCCGCAAAGCTCGCAAAGGTTGTGAAAAATCACGAGCAAGAATGATCGAAAGTAATCTTAGATTAGTCGTTAAGATTGCCAGACGTTATTCAAATCGTGGTTTAGCATTGCTTGATCTAATTGAAGAAGGCAATTTAGGTCTTATTCGTGCCGTAGAGAAATTTGACCCAGAGCGCGGTTTCCGTTTCTCAACTTATGCTACCTGGTGGATACGACAAACCATCGAACGCGGCATAATGAATCAAACACGAACCATTCGTTTGCCAATTCATGTGGTTAAAGAATTGAATGTCTATTTAAGGGCATCAAGAGAACTAGCACAAAAGCTTGATCATGAGCCAACCGCTGAAGACATTGCACTCAAACTTGATAAACCTGTTGAAACAGTCGCCAGAATGTTAGGTCTTAATGAGCGAATTGCCTCAGTTGATTGCCCAATCGGTAAAGATAACGACAAACCCTTGTTAGATACCATTGCGGATGAGCGCGAGTGCGGACCGTCAAATAAACTTCAAGAAGAAGATCTTAAACAAAGCATTGAATATTGGTTAGACCAATTAGGCGAAAAGCAAAAAGAAGTTCTTGCTAGACGTTTTGGTCTTTTAAGTTATGAAGCTGCAACTTTAGAAGATGTCGGACGGGAAATTGGTTTAACCCGAGAACGAGTTCGTCAGATCCAGGTAGAAGCATTAAGACGTTTGCGTTTTATGCTTGAAAGACAAGGTTTGTCGCTTGCGAGTATATTTAACGTTTAAATATTTAGATTAAGGTTTTTCTGCCGTAAAAAGCGTGACTTGTAAGGGTTGCGCTTTTTATTTTGTGTTGAAGGTGAAGATACAGTCAGATATTCATGACTAAGTATTTCTTGAGAATCTTTTCCGATTATTTTTATTCCCAAGCATGGTTATTGTCGACGCAGCGATAAGATTCTGCATCTGTGGGTAATGAACAAAGATTTCCTGTTTTAGACCAAGACTTACTCTCTAAAACTCTTCTGTCTTGATTCTCTGAAATTAACCAATAAAACTGATTATATTCTACAAGTGAATCAAAGTAATCTTCGTCGGATTGGTTTTTTTTAAGTAAAAGGTCATGCAAAATCATTTTACTAACTGCCTCAGGAGCATTGTATAAGAATTCTTTTACTTTCTTAGATTCATTTTGCAACCAATAACCCAACATGAACTGTTTCCTATCATCTGGCGAATAAACTCTTTTGTTGCTCTCAAACTCCGCAATTTTATTAACCTCATCAAGCGGCATGTGCTGTTTCTTCTTTGTGAACGGAGAAATCACTGCCGAAATATATTTGTATCGATTCTCAAAAATTGTATTGTGCCTAGTAAATTTCTTATTATGTCTATATCCATACCCCACTACTTTTTTTAACGAAAGGAACACGGTCATTTCCATTGAATCCATAGTAGGTGTGAATTCGTATTTTCTGTCTAACGCAAGTACATGCGTTCCAATAGGTTGAAAATTTTTGTTAAATTTTGATAGGGTTATTTCTTTTTCAATATTGAGCCAAGTAATTTTCTTCAATGTCGCTCGAAATTTAGAATCCATTAGGTGATTATAGGAATTCGACTTAACATCATTTAGAATTGGTGCAATAAATCTATCATTCTTATCCAAATGCTTTTCCATCATCATATGGTCTATTGGCAAACCACCAACGCCGATGAAACTGGTTGCGATGAAATTAGCAGGAAGTCTCACTCTTAGTTTGTCTTGATTAGATAGCATTATCAAAACAATACCTTTTTCGGGAGAGGAATAATTTCTTATTGTATTATTGCGAGAATTAGTTGAACAGCCTGATAGCAATAAGATTATTGCTGCTAAACCAAAAATATTTTTAGTTATCATAAACATTCTATTGAAACTGAATAGCTGCGGAAATTATGCACCTAAACCCCTGCCTTAATCTTCAAAGCATGAATATCCGTTTTCATCATATCACCCAAAGCTTCATAAACTAATTGGTGACGCTTGAGTGGTAAAAGTCCTGCAAATTTCTCACTTTTAATCACCAAGTTAAAATGTCCCTTGCCTGATTTAGCACCAACATGACCGGCGTGTAAATGACTTTCATCGATAATGGATATTTCGTTGGGATTTAATAAGGCTTCGAGTAATTGAGTCATTCGCTCAATTCTTGTTTTGTTTAAGTCTTGCATTGAAAGCTCTTGGTAAAAATGATTCTAAGAAAAGTAGGCGTGTAGAAAAAAGGTCGGTAAAAATTAAGGCAATACACAATTAAACGGTTTAACGATTATCGATTGATAAACACCTGCATGAACATAAGGATCATCATCTGCCCATGATTGTGCGGCTTCTAAATTTTCAAATTCAGCGACGACTAAGCTGCCAGTAAAACCAGCAGAGCCAGGATCAATATTGTCAATTGCAGGGTGAGGACCTGCGATGATTAATCTGCCTTGTTGCTTTAAATCTTGTAATCTTTCTACATGGGCAGGGCGCGCTGTAAGACGAGCTTCTAGACTGTTCTCAACATCTTGAGATATAAACGCGTAGAGCACTAGTCTTCCTTCGCTGATTCAGTGACTGGCAATATTTCTCGGGTCGGATTTGGTTCAGCATTCGTATCGTTTTGGTTTTTTTCGTCTTGCTCTTCTTCGAGAGGCAAGTAAGGGTAAATTTTTGTCATAGTAAATATCAACAGCAAAATATTTAGCCCCATCAAACCAAACAATTTAAATTGAACCCAAAAGGCTTCGGAGAAATTATAGGCAATGTATAAGTTGACAAAACCAATTACAACATAAGAAAAAGCCCAACTGTGGTTAAGCTTTTGCCAAACGCTTTTTGGAGCAGAGATTTCTTCATCAAAGGCTTTGCTAAACATTTCTTGCAAGATGATTTTGCCCATTAGGTGTTGGCGAATTAAAAATACCGCAGCCATCACCCATAAAACGATGCTGGCTTTCCAGAAAATAAAGGTCGAATTTTTAAAAAATAAGGTCATGCCGCCAAACACCAGGGTGATTGCAAGCGTCCAGAGGTGAAGCTTTTCAAATTTACCCGTTAACAGCCGCGTACCGATATTTTGTACAATGGTACCGAGCATTAGAGCAATAACCGCAGGGTACATCGGGTTTTCGTCGCCAGAAAGGACGTACACGCCAACAAATATAGCGATAGGAAAAAAATCGAGGAAAAACTTCATTCAGTGGTTACCAAAAATTAATGTTTAGTTGAATTTAGGTTAATAATCAGATCATACCCGTTATTTTTACAATAGACTATGCAAAAAGGTAACAAAATAACCAGCAATTGCGATTAAAAGATGATTTATTTTAGTACCTTATCTCATTAAATAAGCTTAGAATATCGCCATTATGCTTCGTTACGACTTTCACAGCCATACTAACTATTCCGACGGTATTTTATCGCCAGAAGAACTGGTCGAGCTCGCCGAGGAAAAACAGCTCGATTTGCTCGCTATTAGTGATCACGATTCAGTCAGCGGCATTTCTCTAGCGAAAGCTCATAAACAAAAACAGCAATTGAAAGTGAACATTGTTGATTCGATAGAATTATCAGCGCAATCAGATTTTGGAGAAATTCATATTGTCGGATTAAATATAGATATCAAGCATCCAGGTTTACTCAAACTGCTTGATATCCAGCAAAAAAAGCGTTGGCAACGTGCAGAAATTTTTGATGAAAAACTTAAAAACCTTGGTATTGAGGGGGTGATGGATGACTTAAAGGCTCGTTGTAAAGATGTCGTGACTCGCAGTCATATCGCCTCGGCGTTATTAAGTTTGGGACATGTAAGCAACTTTGATCAAGCATTTAAGAAATATATTGGTAAAAAGGGCAGAGTGAAGGTTTCCACTAGTTGGATTAGTATGCAGGATGCCATATCAGCGATCCATGACGCTGGTGGGGTTGCTATTTTAGCACACCCGACAAGGTATCCTATGTCAAATAGACGGCTAGGTTACTTAATTGAAGAGTTTAAAATCGCTGAGGGTGACGCGATGGAAGTGTCTTATCCTAGTTTAAATCCCGATAAGCGAAATTGGCTGGAACTACACCGAGAGAAGAATGAATTGCTTGCCTCTGGCGGTTCAGATTTCCATTATCCCAACCTAAAGTGGTCAGACTTAGGGCGTTTTCCAAAAATCGACTCTAAGTTGCCGCACGTGCTTGATTTAATCAAAAATAAGCTATAATAAGATAGAGTTTTAGTATGCTTTAGATATAAGGCAAGAGCGTAAATGACACAGTACTTTAATCTACACCCAGATAATCCACAACAGCGACTGGTTTCACAAGCGGTGGCAATTATTCGTAGTGGCGGGTTAATCGTCTATCCGACGGATTCCGGTTATGCACTTGGTTGCCATATCGGTGACAAAAAAGCACTGGATCGGATCAGAAAAATAAGAAAACTCGATAACAAGCACAACTTCACACTAATCTGTAGAGATCTATCAGAACTAGCCAATTTCGCCAGAGTCGACAATGCTTCTTTTCGAGTCATAAAGAACCATACTCCCGGTCCTTATACCTTTATTCTGAGGGCTTCGCCCGAAGTTCCCAAACGATTGCAGCACCCAAAGCGTAAAACTATCGGAATTAGGGTACCTGATAATCAGATTGCGTTAGCGATCCTTGAGTCCCTCGGTGAGCCGCTAATGAGTACTAGTTTAATTATGCCAGATGAAGAATTCACTTTAGTCGACGAGGATGATATTTATGAAAAGCTCAATGGAAGGGTTGACTTGATAATACACGGCGGCGCAACGATTGATATACCAACCACTGTTGTCGATATGATGGAAGGTTTCCCGCAAGTCATCAGACATGGCGCTGGAAATCCTGAAGAGTTTGAGTCCTAGACTATTGAGTTCGGTGGCTTTCTAAATCAATTTAGATTGCAATCAATTCAGCATTGTATATAATTGCCCGCTCCAATCGATAGACGGTTTATCGTTAATCGCTACTACCAAACGATTGGGCGTTGTATAGCATTCAAAGAGCATCAAAGCCAGTGTGGTGGAATTGGTAGACACAGGGGATTCAAAATCCCCCGCCTTCGGGTGTGACGGTTCGAGTCCGTCCACTGGTACCAGCTTTTCATTGATAGCTATTACTAACATCATAATACTTCCTAAAATCGTTCCCTGAAATTATTTATTTGTCGTCCCCACGGTTCTGGTGTGGTGATGTATACGAAAGCTGCAATAAGTGAAATACAAGTTCCCACCCAGGAGCATGGGAATTAGAAATTTGCAACATACAGACAGCAGCTTGCAACATGAAGGCAAGCTCTCCCCTGGTGGGTGCGCTATAATTTTCGTACTCAAACTAGATTTTTCTTACGAATGAGTTTTATCACGTAAAAGCAAATTCATTTGTGGAAACTGTGCTCTTCTGGCATATTAATTGGGAGAGCTCTCGACTCTTCAACGATAATAATTCCAAAACAAACAGGTAGAAAACTATGCTCGCTCAAACAGTCACCAGCAATCGAAATATTAGTTATCCCCAAGTTAGAAATATCATGTGTCATGCAGCAGCTTTGTATTGGTTATACACTGATGAATTTAAACGCACGCCAACTTTGGAGGTATTTACCTCGCGAGCGCTTTCGCCACCTGATCCAGTCATTACTTCTATGTTGCGATTTGGGAAACAAGTTAAGAACTTAAACGCACTCAAGGCTCTGGCGGCTGGGACGGTCATTGTTTTTGTACAAAATGGTAATCCTATGCACACTTGTGTCGTTTTGCGAAATAACCAGTTAGGTGGTAATAATCAAACTGGATGGTATACCAGTAATGGGGTCGCTGGACGATATAGCGCTCACAGTATGGATGACGTTCAGTGGATTGGCGGCTTGATGAGTCGCAATGAAGTTCGTGGTTCTAACGCCAATATGCGCTGTAAATTAATGTCGATCCCGGAAAATAGTGCCAAAGCGGTTGTTCGCAAAGCCATTCAGGGTTGAACTGATCAAGCGGATGTAGTTTTTTCAATACCCCATTCAGAAAAAATAAAAAAAGCTGAGACAATTTCTTATCTCAGCTTTTTTCCGATTAATTATCTTTCACAGCCCCAAGTTATACGAGAGCCGTGTAATAACAAATTATTTACTTCTTACTAATCGCTTGCGAGCTGGTAATAGCACTGCAAATAATGATAAAAGCAAGAATAGTGAACCACCTCCAGACTCATTCCAACGTGAACCATCAAGTGGGAACAGGTCAACACTATCGGAAACGCCATCATTGTCACTATCTGCTGAAATAGGGTTGGTGCCCAGTCCAACTTCGGTGATATCAGTTAATCCATCAGAGTCACTATCACTTAGCAGCGGGTTTGTTCCGAGGGAAACTTCTTCACTATCAGTTAGTCCATCAGTATCAGTGTCGACAACAAGCGGATCAGTCCCAAGAGTTCTTTCTTGTGCATTGGTTAACCCGTCTGTATCCGTATCGACATCAGGTGCAAAGAATGCAAAATTACTAATGGATACTCGATCAACTGTAGAGGTTAATCCACCATTTTTGCTATAGACAAATGAGATAGTTCTTTCACCACGTAACAAATCAATACTGATGTCTTGCGTTCCTTGACCGGATAATGTCGTAACCACTTCACCATCAACTAGCACTTGCAAGATATCGAGAGCTTCTTCAGTATCAAATTTAGCTGTAAAAGTTAACGTGCCTGACTCAAACACATTTATGTAATCGATGCGTGCTCGTGTGTTGTTCGAGATAGGTTCAGCCATTAGCACTATTTGTCCATCTGCATCTTCTTCAATTAACCAAGATTCAGAATAGGAATCAAGCCAATTACTCGACAACGCAGAGTTTAGATCTTCACTGTAGATTTCAAGTAAAGCAGGTAAACTGGTTGCATCATTTAGCAAGCTTCCATATTTTGCCTCGGTTTGATTATTGATCCCATCTTCATCTAGATCAGTTAGACCATCAGCCGGATCATTCGGATCAAGTGATAGGCTAACTTCTAGTGCGTCATCAACACCATCTCCATCTGAATCAGTACTATTGGGATTTGTTAGATGTGTATTAATCTCATCAAAATCACTCAAACCATCTTCATCGGTATCTGATAATGTTGGATTGGTATCGGCGTCGTATTCTTCTAGATTTGAAAGCCCATCAGAATCAGCGTCTTCTGAAGCATCAGTAGCGTCTAGAGGGTCTAAACCAAACAGTTCTTCCCAAGCATCTACCATCGTGTCGCCATCCAGATCGAAGGCTAACCCAGTATAAGTTATATTATCTATCCATACAGTGTCAGCACCACGGCTCACAGAACCATCTTTTGTGTAAGCAAATGCGACGACATGCTCCCCAGCTGTAATAGGAATATTAATAGTCTGCCAATCGTTTTCGCCCGATAATGTGTACACCTGGTTAAAGTCAATATAGAGTCTGAAGTAATCCCAACCACCTTCGGTTGAAGTCTTCAAGTCGAAAGTTAGATCTCCATCTTCAGCATTTATGATCCACTCTATTAAATCAAATTGATTATCATTGATATCTTCCGATCCAAGGCTGTAGCTCCCTGAACTTGCTTGATCCATTGTTGGAACAAAGCTTGCGTCAGCGCTAGGTAGTTTTTCAGAGTTCGGTAAGTTTAACCCATCTTCGATATCGTAAAGGGTTGCTCGATTAACAGGAGGAGTTACAAAACTATCCGGGTCAGTTGGATCTGTTCCATCGTTAAATTCTCTGCTATTTGATATACCATCTTCATCAGTATCAAGAGCCGCATCAGTCTCGTTCAAAGGGTTGAATCCATAAGTGACTTCCCAGCCATCACTCATACCATCATCATCAGTATCGGTTAACACAATAGAAGTTGCATGAATTAAATACTCATCGCCATCCAATAAACCATCATTATCTGTGTCACGATCTTTCGGATCAAAACCATTAGTGATTTCGGTTCGGTTTGAAATTCCATCGGCATCAAAATCCAAAGCGGCATCATCCGGATTAGTTGGGTCAAATCCATAAATCAATTCCGCTATATCCGAAATACCATCAGCATCTTCATCAATGTTATTGCTCGTACATTCTACTCCGACTTGTTGAAGTGCGTCATACACGTCAAACCATTGGTAATCAAGATCAAAAGCCGCAGCAATTAGTCCGCAACCACCATCATCAAATGTTGAGTCTGGCATCCAATAAGATTGATTGGCCAGCACAAAAATATCGAAAGCAGTACGAGGATCCCATCCCTCAGTGTTAGCGATTAAATAGTAAGCTCGATTGAAAATACCGCTACTAAAATGAACATCCATACCATTGAAGTAATCATCATAGTGACCGATCGACCGTCCATCTAGAGTTGGATCTTCGAAGTATCTTAGACCATCACCATTTTTGAAAATATCACCACCAACGAACCAATCAACATCGCCTCTCCAATAAAATTCACCTGCTTCGCCAGCAATATCAGAAAATGCTTCATTTATACCGCCCGATTCATTTCGATAAATAAGGTCAGAGTTAAAATCTGTAAAACCATGACTCACTTCATGAACTGTAACATTGATGTCAACGAGAGGATAAAAAGTAGTTGCTCCATCACCAAAAGTCATTGCTTGACCATCCCAAAAAGCATTTTCAAAATTGTTTCCATAGTGAACTTTTAAGGATAGTTGAAAAGGAAGTGGTGATGTGTCATACCATTCACTATACATATCAAAGGTCAAATTACCGAAATAATACGCATCATTAATTGGCGAAAACGCTCCATTAATTTCTTGGTAGGTATTTTCAGGGCATGCAAATTCAAAAGGCGTGTTGATGTTAGTATTAGTACTATGCGCAAGATCAACTGCTCTTACGTTAGCATTTTCAAGACTGCAATTTCCATTACCAAGGTCGGTCGCGTCCAATGCGGGAAAATCAGTACCAAAATCATATCGACCAGTTTTAGCATTGCCACCAGGTCCGATTGCATCAATGTGCATTAAAGCATCCCAGTTTTCATAGATGAATCCGTTGTTGGCATCCACAATGAACATATGACGAACGACACCTTCTGTTTTGTTATTGGCCATAATTTCTACATGATAAGCTAAATGAGCTTTGCCAAATATTTCATCAATATAAATGATTAGATCGGCTTTTTCGGTCGAAAAATTTGTTAACTCACCTAGTTTCGATTGAGCTTTTTCTTTCACAGTCGCGAGAATTTCACTAGTTGAATGCTCGGGAGCCACATTGCCTTTAAGATCTTCCTCAATTCTTGTCATTACCTGACCTGTTAATTGAGTGATTCCACGTTTTTTGGATTCATGAGTTATCGCTTGCTGGCTCCAGACCGGAACGTCTTTGTACATTTGCTGGTAGCGCTTGTGGGTGTTTCCAGCAATGTCAACGTTGCTAGATTTGATCACAAATGAATAATCATTACCTAGTTTAAGTTGATTTTGGATTTGCTTATTTTGCCCAATCTTGTTGGTTGATTTACTTTGTGTAAGACTCAACGGTTGGCTGGATAAATTCATTTTTTCTGCTGATTGAGCGGTACCTGAGAATACACAGGTAGCAGCTACCATCAATGAAAGTGCCTTTTTATTTAAGATTAAGTTATTTATTTTTCTAGAATTCATATTTGACTCCTAAATTAAAACTGCTCATATCGACGTCAGAATTGTCAATCAATTGACTATAGTCGAGATTAAGTATGAATTTTTCAGCGACATCAAATTCAACGCCAACAGCGTAACTTATGTCATCTTCAGATTGACCGAACTTTAGACCATTGAAATTTGCGGTTAGTTTTGTTTTGGTATAGCCAATTAATGCGTATGGCTTGGCGACAGCATCAGGTAAAATTCCCGCTTTAAAGTAAACGCCATAGAGATTGTCGATATCTACTTGAGCGTCTCCAAAAAAAGTGTTCCCAGTGTCATCTTGTACGCCAATACCATATTTTCCCAAAACAGAAAAATGTTCGTTAAAATCGTATTCGATCCCTATTGAAAATGAGCTTGGACTAACGTCCACCAGCGTATCGTCAAAGTTTACCTTGTTATATTCGACCAATAATTGTGTTTCTGAGAAACAAGGTGTTGATACAGCTAATAAAGCGCCTAAGCCTATTGCAGTACGTATTTTCATTAAAACTCCTTTTGTTTTGTGTTAATTATTTTGGTTAAACAGTTTTCTATTATCGCTTCCAATGAATTGTCAGCGTTATCAAAATTTGGACAAAAGCTATCAATATTCAGACATTATTGAATATCTTAATCTAAATTTAGATCAGACAAACTAGAACGATTGAATTTTCGGAAAATTCCAGAAGATAATTGAATGGTTAAAACTTTCAAATAATCCCTTTTACCTAAGTCGGTGCATTGCGTCCATTTGTACGTCATTTCATTCTACATGATATCAAGCATCTCGTTGTGAGACAGCCTTGTCCAACATGAAATGAGTCTGAACGAGGTACGTATTTCCAATATAAAATGAGCCTGAAACTTATTTCTATCTAGTCCATGATCTCACTTATGAGAACTATCATGAACATAGAAAATTTAA
>Ga0316204_10000285_pt1 | contig 208344 bp, 187 predicted proteins | sample 6monrhotite_MG_2_FD_205661 | JGI IMG/M metagenome (GOLD analysis project Ga0316204, IMG submission 205661) | Microbial mat bacterial communities from mineral coupon in-situ incubated in ocean water Damariscotta River, Maine, United States -... | ecosystem: Environmental > Aquatic > Marine >... | reverse complement strand
GAGCGGTGGTCTGGTGCCACCAGAGCTTGGCATGCGCCGAGGGAAGTATTTCTTAACCCCGACAAGCAAACCTTGGAGCGGCTAAGAAATTCGTGAACCGAGGCGGCAACTACCTTGACGCTTGTCGGTTGCGTCCAGAGAAATGACGCTTCCGACCTGGTAGCTCCCGCCAGTTCCCGGATTTGCTCTGGGCTCAGAGCTTGATTCGGCAGATTCGAACTCGGAGATTGGAGCATCTATACAAGCTCCAAATACAAGCGCAAGCGCTGCCAATCCTCCGAAACCAAAATATCGAAGTCGTCTCGCTTCCATCCTTCACACGCTAACAGTTGCGAGACAAGGAAGGAAGAGACAAGCGATCACGCTAAACGTCGTCGCGAAAATTAAGAAAAGTTCGCACTTCTCCCCACCAAAGGGTGGCCCGGAACCCGCGCCGAAAAGTCGGCACAGGGCGTGGCGTTGGTGGAATCCTTTGTTGTTGGGTCTGCCCTGGCGGCGGGGCTGGCGTTTCTGATCACCCGTCGACGGCGTTGAGGCATGGCGAAGAGGATGCCAGCGACCTCCCAAGTTTTTTTGGAAACGTTTGCGACATCGGTAGGGGCTCGCGTCAGTCGGGTGGAGCAACGAATTGGCAATACTCAGACTTGTACCCGTACTTCTCTTCCTACTAGCCGCGTGCGAGCCGGCGTCGGCACCCGATCGTGAGCCGGATGCTGGTGATGCCACTTGTGGCGCTTGTGAATCGCCACCTCCGCCGACGTGCGCTTCGGAAACCCTTGTGATCGACTATTTCGAATCGGGTGCATGCGATGCTGAGACATGCGTCTATGAGCCGATTGAGCGGGCCTGCGATGCGCCGCCGGCCAACACGTGCAGCAATGCGATGCTGTTGGCCTATGATGCGATCGGTGCGTGCAGCGCCGGCGAGTGCCGTTACGACGCAACCGAATCGTCGTGCGGCGCGCTTGGGTGTTGCGGCGACGCCTGTTGCGAAGCGCAAATCTCGAACACGGCCGACGTGGGAGGCCTCGAAGAAACCGGGCTCGTTCTCGCGGTCCCCGCAGGAACGTTCAACACCGACTCTGATTGCTTGGCCGCGTCGGTCTTGGGCAACTGTGAGCGTGTCGAGGCGGAGCAAGGCAGTCCCTTGTGCGTGTGTCGCATGGACGCGCTCACGCTCAGTGACCTCACAATTCGCGGAAGCCGTGGTCTGGTGCTTCTCGCAAACGAATCTGTGGTCGTCGCAGGACGCTTGTCCATTTCTGGAGGTGTCGGGCGTTCCGGATCTGGGGCCAGCGATATCGCATTGAGCGAGGCATCTTCGAGTAGCGGAGGTCGCGGCGGAAGCTATGGAAGCACCGGGGGCAATGGCGTCGCTACCTTCGGCACGGAAGGCCTTGAGCCTCTGGTCGGAGGCATGGCAGGTCAAGCGGGCTGCGGTGATCGCGATGGTGGTGGTGGTGGTGGTGCGCTTCAGATTAGCGCGGGGCAATCGATTCGCGTGACAGGACAAATCACAGCGGGCGGTGGTGGTGGAAGCGGTGGTGGCACAAGTGGCTCGTGCGTCGGTGGAGCGGGTGGCGGCAGTGGCGGCGGCATCCTCTTGGAGGCGCCATCGCTCACGATGACTGGGACCCTTGCCGCCAATGGCGGTGGTGGTGGCGGTGGCGGTGCAACGGGTCGCGCCAGCGGTGACGTTGGATTCGGTGGCGGCGCGGGGGCGTTCTCTGCAAGCGGTGGTAGTGGCAACGATGGCTTTGGCTGCGCCCTCTTCGGTTTCACCTCGGGTGGAGATGGCGGGCGAGGTTCGAGCGGCAATTCCAGTGGAGTTTCCGGAGAGGGGAGTTCGATTGTCACGGGCTGCCTGAACGGAACCGAGCGCGTGGGTGGAGGAGGAGGAGGCGGTGGCGCTGGTCGGGTCCGTCTAAACCATGCGGGAGAATGCAATTGCTCTGGAACGTTCTCGCCATCGCCGAGCATCGGAGAATTGGTGTTTTTCTAAGGGAGCCTGTGCTTGTGAGATTGTTGATGCGTTAGCAATGCTGAACCGCGGTGGTTCGCGGAGAGGCAGTTTGCGGGTGACGGCGCCACGCTAGGGACACTGGTCTTTGACCTGCGAGGGAATGCGTCCAGGGGGAATCTCGCGCAGGTCGATTGCCGCTCGCTCACAGTGGCCGGACGCAGCCCGTGACAGTGCACGTGCGATGTGAAACTGCACTGCCCTTGCGTCGTTCGCGTGAGCGGTTAGGAAGCGTGAGGCCTCGCTCTCAATACGTCCCCAGCGCTCCTGCTCGAGCAAGAGTTCGATGATGTGAACATCAACCGCTATCGCGTAGCGACCTTCAGGGTAGCGCTTGCGATACCGCTCAAAGTTCTTGAGCGCCTGGGCCGACTTCGCCATCTTAGTTCGCAAGATGCGCCCAATCGCGAAGAGCGCGTCTTCGGCTTGGGGCCCGTTGGCCAACGCGATTGCCCGATAGGTTCGCAGTGCAGCCTTTAGGTTTCCCTCGCGCTCCAGAGTGCGAGCATCGCCAAAGGTGGGTTGCAGGCGAATCGCTGGAGAGATGTGGGAAGGTGGCGGCGCCGTCTCTGGGACGTTCTTTGGCGGCTCTGAGGCCGTTGGCGCGGCAGGCTCTGAGACCACGGGCTTCTCTGTGAGATTGGGAGTACCCGGAATGTCCAGGGAGTCTTCGGGGGAATCGACTGCCTCTGGTTTTCTGCCGATCAGCGCATCTAATACTTGTTCTGAAAGCACTTCCAGCGCAGGCACATCGGTGGGCCAGTGCTGACCGGCACCAACTCGACGTTCTTGCCCTCGACCTTGGACCAGGACCATGCCTTCATAGCCGCGAACCCGAATGCCGTATTCTTGATGCGCTGCCACTTCAAAGAGGGTTCCCACAACCTGCACGCGAACTTTGTCCGCCAAGACAACAAAGGGACGAGAGGCCAGGCGACTCTCAACATGCGCGAGAATCTGTCCACGAGACAACCGCAAGATAGTTCCCTCTTCGTCATCGGCTAGGAGCGCCACGGAACTGCCGGCCTGCACTGAGATGCTCGAACCATCGGCGAACACAAAGCGGCCCGCCCCTAGCGCCGCTCCAACCGGGGGTGTCGCAGTAGGCGAGCGCAGGGAAGCACTTGAGCGGGCCGAGTCGCTCAGGGTTGCGCGAGTCACCAGTACCGCGCACAACGTCGCCACAGCAATAACCCCTATGGAACCGAGAACGAGGCGACGGCGTCTTGCCCTGTGAACTTCACGGCGAACGCCAGATCGAATGCGAGACTTTGCACCAAGTGGCGCTTCTGGCGAACCGAGAACATCCTCGAAGACGCGTTGAAGTTCGGCGTTCATGGGTTCCTTCATTGCGCATTCCCTTCGAGCGATTCGGCGCGTCGCATGGCTTTGGCTAGGGCTTTGCGAGCATGATGCAGCCGGGTGTAGATCGTGTTCGTCGGCACTCCCAGACGCTCGGCGATGGTTGCGCAGGGCCAGCCCTCTACGTCGTGCAGGATGATGACAGCTCGTTTGTTGAAAGAGAGTTTCCTAAGTGCTTTGGCCAACGCTCGACCCTGTTCCGCTCGTTCCAAGCTGCGGGGTATCGCAATAGCCAAATCATTCGATTCGGCCTTTACTTCCAGCGCCAAAAGTCGGCGCATACGCTGCTTGCGAATGCTGGCACCAACAACTCGATACGCAATCTGAAAGAGCCAGGTCTTGATGTCTGCGCGCCCTTCGAAGCTATCGAGCCTTCGGCACACAACTACGAATACTTCTTGCGCGAGATCCTCGGCCTCCATGCTGCCAGCCAAACGAGCGACGAGCCGATACACGTAGTCAAAGTTCTCATCGTAGACCTCGTCGAAGCTCAGCAGCGGCTGCTTCGCCCCAGCTGACATCTCGCTATGACTCTCGTTTCGCATCGTTGCTATTAAAAGGTTCCCGAAAGGCTCAAGCCGCCAGGAGTTGGAGAGAGCTGTACCTCAAGCCCCGCTTCTTTGAGTTTGTCTTGGTACTGGGAGAAGGGCGTGCCAAGCACAGAGGAGAGCCCGCCCATGAGCAGAGCCTCAATAGCGAGAAAACTGCCCATTGCAAGATGTAGGTCGGCTTCCCCATCCTCCTCCTCAAGCGCATACCCAACAAAGTTGCCAGCTGCACCGAGCAGCATTGGGGAGACCAAAATCCATGCCGAAGTGGGCGTACTTGAGCGTCGAAAATTCCCCTCAATCTCGGCGACATCGTTCCGAGAGAGTTCCTGGCGTTTGCTTCGCGCGGCGATGCGCCGATAGTCGCTCTTGAGTCGTGCCGGCGATGTTGGTGGGTGTTGGAGACGGTCCGCCAGGAGCACGCCAGCGGTTGCCGACAACGCCAACCCGGCGATAAGTGGTCCAGCATGCACCTGGCTTGAGAGCACCTCCCCATTGACGCCGCGTCCACCTCCCTCGAATGCAATCGCGCCCAAGCCAACTCCGAGTCCAGCGAGTCCAGCAACGGAGGCCGTCGTGCCCGCATATTGATGCTCGTCGCCCATCACAAGACTCGCTACGCCACCAGCGGTCCATAGGAGCGATGTCCCATATGCGAGCCCCCGGCTGAGGTTTCCTGTTGGCCCAGAATCCAGAACTGCCGCTCCCAGAGCCACCCCCGTTCCTGCAAGTAGACCCGCGCCGAGTTTGGACCTCGATGCCATGGTTGCATGCGGCTTTAAGGCGATTGCCAGCACGTCTATCCGTTCCAGCAGCTCGGGGTCCAAACAACCCTTTTCTGTGTTGATGATAGACCGTGCTGCCAGGACCATCCTGCCGATCAGAATATCTCTGGGTTGGTTTGGAACTTCATCAAGAACTCGATGGGCGGCGCAACCCTCCACACGATTGTCGATCCACAAGAGTCTTCGACCCGTGGCATCAGGGACAATCGAGATAGACAGGCCTAGGGCTGCTATCGAATGGCCGGAGCGCTCAAGGTGTTCCGTGACCTCGCGAGCAAGCTCTACGTCGTTGGTGGGCGGTGTTTGTGGCTTTGGGGATGACGTTGGCGCTGGGGCAACTGGGGTTCCAAGCGTGTCAATGACGCTCACAACAAAGGCCACAACGACTTGCGTTGCTACCTCGCAAGCTACGTTCTCGAACATCTGCCCGACTTCCTGGCCGTCACTCATAACGAGCAGCGTAAAACGCTCATTGGTGCCTGTGATGCGCAGCGCAAAGCTGTCTTCAGCTGCCTTCGGCCCAACAACGACTCGCAACTTGGCGTCCTCTCGCAGTGCGGCGGCAACCTGTTTCGCCTCCAGGCAGCTGGGCTCGGAACCGCGCGACTCGACCGTGATTCGCCGCACCTCGCTCTGGGCGAGCCCAAGCGTTGGCCACCCAAAGACCGCAAGTACTATCAGCACTCTGATGAACGTCATGCCCTTTGGTGTCTGAGTCAGCACGATGCCTTCAAAAAAGTTTCAGAAAACAATCTAGCCGATCTGGAGCGCGGCAGTCCGCTGTCTCGGCATGATTCTGGGTGAGCGGCCTGTGCCACTTATGCCACATTCGTTGGAGTTCGTTGGAGTTCGTTGAAGTTCGTTGGCATGTCGCGTGCTTCGGATGAGGTGGCAGCAAAGGCACTTGTGGCTGTCGAATCTCTCGCATCGAGGCTCGGTCCTTTCGCAATGGTTTCGTCACCGATGCGAACCTGAATCCCGATACGTTTAGTTCCGGAGCCTCCGCACGGAAGGCAATCGGCGTTTCCCCATCCTGCGCTGTCAGCGGAGAAGGACCCGAGGTGAGGCTGCGAGCTCGGTCATATTCTGGTCGATGAACCAGCGCGAGGTTGGGGGAATGCCGAGTTGCCAGTGCAGAGGCAGCCTCGAAGATTCCAGGAGCGTATCGATCAAAGAGCGATCGAATCCTCGATACCTAGCATCAGTGGGATGCAAACTAGCGAAACTGCCCGGTGGCAGCTCAGAGCCCCATTTCGTCGCGCACGGCTTGGTAGCTCTCACTGATTTGGCCATCGCTATCGCGCACGGGCAAGGTCACTCGATGCACCGAGGCTACGGCTTCTCGGGAAAACTCGTAGACACTCAAGAACGGCTGGTCTCGGTCACTTCGCATCAGGAAATCGGCTTGTCCTGTGAGATGGAGATTGTTTGACGCGGCGGACTCCAGAACGCGGTCGGTCCACAGAGTCTGAAATACGATATACGCTCGGCCCGATTTGGAGAGCGCGCGTTCAGCAGTCTCCAAATACCCTTCGACTCCTCCTCGCGCCTCAAAGCGACACGCCCGACGTTGCGCATCGTCGGGCAAGACACCTGTTCCGATGGGGAAGTACGGCGGAGAACCGGTTACCAGATCGAAGCGGGTGGCACCAAAGTCGACGCTTCGAAAGTCGGAGTGGTGTAGGGAAAATTCGCAGTCGTTCGGCGGGAGCTCACCGACGGTTCGAGTTGCCATCGCAAACGATTGGGGTTGCGCCTCTACTCCCCAAACATTCGCCGGCCGAAGTTTGTGGCTCACCATGAGCATGACGGACCCAATGCCGCATCCTAGATCTAAGTAATTCTCTGGTGTGCCTTCGCGCCGATGGCAGGCGTACCACGCTGTCACAAGATCGTCTGTACTCGTTCGATGGCCGCCTTTGCGCTGGTAGAGGTACCAGTCACCGATCAAGCGATCAAGAGTCGCATCCGTCGGCCATCCTTCGGGCTCTGGCCATCGAACCAAATCGCTTACAACATCATCCATCTAGCTGTCCGCTGCGGCGCGTGCTCGTTCGTATGCATCGACGAAGACTGGGTCTTGCTCTCGCAAGAGATCCATGTCGACACGCCCACTTCGCGTCATACAGTCGTAGGCAAAGAGGTGCGGATCGGGCCCCATCTTCTCGCCCATGTTCTCAAACCAGACCTGGCTGGTTTCGGCTGCGCGCTGAATTTTCTCGACCGCTGGACGGCGCTCTTTCTCGAAGTTCTCAAGGGTTTCGGCGACGCTCTTTCCTTCCGCCAAAAGCTTCGCGAGAACAATGGAGTCTTCCATCGCGAGTTTGGTACCGGAGCCAATGGAGAAATGCGCTGTGTGCAAGGCATCGCCAAGAAGCACGACGTTCTTGTAATGCCAATGTGCGTTCGTGACATGTCGGAAATTGATCCACGAAGAGCGATTGGAAAGGAGCGGCTTGCCACCCAGTTCACGCTCGAAAACGGTGCCCAAGATCGCCAGCGACTCCTCTTCGCTCGCGGTATCGAGCCCCGCCTTCTTCCAGGTTTCCTCGGTGCATTCTGCGATGAAGGTACTGGTGTCTTCGTTGAACCGGTAGGCGTGGCAGGCAAACGGGCCGAATTCCGATTCGGTGAAGCCCATGGTCAAGCCCGTAAACAGTTGGTGCGTTCCCAGCCAGATGAACTTGTTCTTGCCGATTCGAATCTCGGGTTGGAAGTGTTCCTTGTAGGTCTCGCGAACAACGCTACCAATTCCGTCGGCTCCAACGAGCAGGTCACAATCTCGAAAGCTCTCCACATCGTCGACAGGGTGGCCAAAGTGCATGTGCACACCTAGCTCCTCACATCGCACTTGGAGCGTTTTGAGAATCTGGAGCCGCGCAATTGCCGAGAAGGGGTTTCCGCAGACGCGAACTTCCTGCCCCTGATACGGCAGTACAACATCCGTCCACTTATTGAGTTGGCTTTGCAGGCGCTCGTGCACTACCGGGTCACTGCTGCTCAGGTAGTCGAGCGTCTTGCTGGAGAATACAACGCCCCAGCCCCAAGTGACATCGGCCGGGGTTTTCTCATAGACGTGAATCTCGTGGCTCGCGTTCTCGGCTTTCATCAAGATTGCCAAGTAGAGACCCGCGGGGCCGCCTCCAATAATGTTCACCTTCATAGGGCACCCTCGTAGTTGAAGCGAAGTTGTTTTGAAATCTCGTCAGGAAGCTTTGGCAGTGCGGATCGCTTGATAAGAAATGTTGGCAAATCGAAGAGGTCGGTAAAGACGCGGTGTTTCTGCGCGGCTGAACGCAAGTAGCGATGGCCCGCAGAACCGCCCGTTCCAATTTTGCTGCCGATCATGCGATGCACCATGATGACGTGGCGCTGACGCCAAGCGGTGAAGAGTTCGTCGATGTCGACAAGCAAGCGCAGAAGCTTATGGGGAAGCTGAAGCGCCGGGTAGTCTCGGTAGAGTTCGATGAAGAGGGCGGCGCTGGTTGCCCGGTGGGAGAGTCGTCGCTCGCCTTCGTCGCGCAAACGATTGTGCTCGTCGCGGTCGATCAGAACTTGAAACCCTTTTTGGGTGTCGGCGAGTTGGCCGAGCTGATCGGTCTTCTCGCTTTCGCTAAGCATGGTGTTGTTGCGAATGATCTCCGCGTCGTTCTCGAGCATTTGCGCAACCGCTCCTTGGTATTCGTCCCAGAAGTCATAGCCGTCGACATCGAGGAAGGGGATGCGCTCAAGCCAACCCTCAACAAGCTCTACAAGGCTTGGCTGTGCTTCAACCGCTTCGAGCTTTGCGCGCTCAGGGGCTGTAAGGCGGGTGCGATAGGCGTCGGCACTCAATGGGGTGCGGTCTCGTTGACGCAAACCAAGGGCAATCTCAATCAGACGAAACTGAACACTTTGAAACCCCGAGGCCGGAACCAAATAGTCTCGGAAGTCCAAGAAGTCGAGGGGCGTCATCGTTTCTAGAATCGTCAGCTGATCGACGAGGATCCTTTGAATCTCTACAACGCGTTCGAGGCGCGCAACGATGAAGCCCATGCGCGCTTCGTCCAGGCTCTGCTCTTTGAAGAGCGGCAACACCGAGCCAACCTCGTGCAGAATCTGTTTGAACCAGAGCTCGTACGCTTGATGAATAACGATGAAGAGCATCTCATCGTGCGCAGCTTCGCCGTCTTTGCCACTCAGAGGATGTTGGGAATCGAGTAATTTGCCCAACTGCAAGTAGTCGCTGTAGTGCGTGCCGGTTGGACCTGTTTGACTCATACCGCAAGACTCGACCGCTAGAGCAGCCTGCGTCAAGGCGGTGGGGATGCCAAAGAAGGCTCTGGCGTGTGTCTTAGCGGGGGCGCAGGAATGGCGCACTTACTCTGCGCACGGCCTCAACGTCATCTTGCGTCACATCGAGGCGAATGGTGTCTACCTTGCCGTCTGGGGGGCTATAGACGAAGATTGGGACTCGCATCCCTTGGCCGCCTTTTAGCGTCGGGTTGGGAATGGCGATGACATATTCGAGTCCATCGTCCCTCGATGGCTTGATCTCGAAGGTGTGGACGCCGTCCTTTTTGTTGACGACGTGAATCTCAAAGAGGTTCTGAACACGACCGTCGTCTTCGAGAATGTAGGGGGTGCCACCAAGGCGAAGCAGATTGGCCTCAAAAGGCTTGTGCGACCGGAGTCCGAAGAAGAACGCGACCACCAAGCCAACAGCTGCGAGAAAGGCGTAGAGACCAAGGCGCGGTCGCCAGAATTTCTTGCTCTCGCCGCGCAAACCGTGTTGCGAGTCGTAGCGAATTAGGCCCGGCTTGCGCTTGAGCTTGACCATGATTTCGTCGCAGGCGTCGACACACGCCGAACAACCAATACAGTCGAGCTGGAGGCCATTTCTGATGTCGATTCCCGTTGGACAGACGGCGGTGCAGCGCCCACAGTCCACGCAGTCTCCCGCGTCTTTGTCGCTCTTTTTACCGCGGGGCTCTCCACGCTTCTCGTCGTACCCGATGATGATCGTATCGAGGTCGGTCATCACCGATTGAAGGCGACCGTAAGGACAGATGATCACGCACATCTGTTCTCGGAACCACGCAAAGTTGAAGTACATGATTCCTGTGAGTATGAAAACCCAGAGAAATGCGGAGATGTTGTTGAGCGGGCTCTCGTGCATCATGTCCCACAGTTTGGGAAGTGACACGAAGTAGCTTATGAAAATGTGTGCGACCGCTGTCGACATGGCGAAGAAGAGAATGTGCTTAAGAGTTTTTCTCCAAAACTTGTCGAGGTTCATCGGCGCAGCATTGCGCCGGATTCGCATTGCTCGCGGACCTTCGATCCAGCGCTCGATCCGACGAAAGATTCCCTCTAAGAACACGGTCTGGGGGCACGCGTAGCCACACCAAACACGCCCAAATACCGCGGTTGCGACAAAGAGCGCGAAGCCCATGCCCGACAAGAGGAAGAACAGTAGAAAGGTGTCTTGCGCGTTAAAGGTCGCACCAAATAGGTAGAAACGCCGTGCAGCAATGTCGAGAAAGACTGCAGGGTGGCCAGCAATTTGAATCCAGGGAAGTAGAACGTAGATCGCAATCAGTACGGCGAAAATGCCCTTGCGAGAGGTCGCAAAGCGTCCTTTGACATCGGCGGGTTGCACATAATTGCGCCGGCCATCGGAATGAAGGGAGCTAGCTACCTTCTCAAATTTTGCTTTTTCAGTCATGTACGGATCTCTACATCGCGAGTCGTGGCCCAGGATGACGTATGCATCCCGAGCCGCAGCCTCAAGTACTACTCAGCTGGAGCGACCCACTTGTCGCCCTGTGGTGCTTTGCCTGCCACATTGGTGTTTCGAAGCGTTAGCACGTACGCCGTGACTTGCTTCGTTGCACCTTTGCCCATTTTGGGGCCCCAGTTGGGCATTCCCTTTGGCGTGCCGTCAGCGATTGTTGCAAAGATTTCCGAAGGTGCACCGCCATAGAGCCAAAACTCATCGGTGAGGTTTGGCCCCTCTTTACCCTCGGCTTTATTGCCGTGGCACTTGATGCACTCCTTCATGAATATCGCCTTGCCCGATGCAACCATTGGCATGTCTTCGGCCAGTGCAATCAAATCTTCATCGGTTACTGGCCCACCTTTCTCCATCGCGGCCAGTCGGGCCTTGGTGTACTCCTCGTGTGGGTAGTCTGCTACGGGAAACGATTCGTAGAACATCCAGTAGAAGACGGAGAAGAGAATGGCCCCAAAAAAGGTCGCGAGCCACCAATGCGGCAGAGCGTTGTCCGCCTCTTCAATTCCGTCATAGACGTGGACAATTTGCCCCTGAATCTCGTCTTTGCGTAATGGTTCGCTACTCATTGTCGTTGGCCTTCTCGTTGGTCGTGCCGAAATTGTCATCGCCGAGAGGGAGGCTGGCGACGTGTTGAAGGGATTCGTTCGTGCTGCGAAGAGTTCGCACCGTAATGAATGTAAAAGTGACTAAGAAAATTACCAGTGCGAGGACGGGGAAGAAGATTAGTGGGCTCTCTGTAAAGAAACCCTTTGCCATCATGCTCAGCATTACTTTGTCTCCTCAGGTGCGGGTTCGACGCCGTCGGCTTCGCCGCCCTCGTTGGCCGCAACTTCGACAATCGGCGGATTGCCCAGGCGTTTCAGGTACGCAATCAGTGCTACGAGTTCGGAGTTGGGAGCGATGTCGACATTCGCCGTTTCTTTGAGCTCCTGTACGATGCCTGCAGCCTGCTCGTTAGCGCTGTACTCAGCAGCCTGCACCTCAAGAGGGGTGTACGGCACACCGACAGAACGCATGCCGCGCATCTTTCTCTCGGTATTGCTGAAGTCGATCGTATTCGTAGCCAAGTGTGGGTACGGAGGCATGTTGGAACCCTTTGACGACTTGCGAGGGTCGAGCATGTGCTCGTAGTGCCACGCAGCAGACTTGAGTGGGCCTTCGCGAGCCAAGTCTGGGCCGGTGCGCTTTGAACCCCACTGGAACGGATGATCGAAGACCGATTCTTCCGGCGTAGATGGCGCGCCGTACCTTGCGACCTCCCACGTGAAGGGGCGAATCATCTGCGAGTGGCAGTTGTAACAACCCTCGGATAGGTAGACGTCGCGTCCTTCTAGTTCCAGTGCGGTGTATGGGACATTTGTTGTCGAGCGCATCGCGGACGGACCAGCAATAATCGAAGGTACGATTTCTGCGACGCCGCCAATAAGCACGGCAACAACGACCAAGACCGTAAAGAATGCTGCCCGCCCCTCAATGATGGAGTGCCAACTTGGCCCCTTGCGTCCTTCTTTCAACGATTGGAAGACGACGATCATGATGGCTGCGACAACAAAGGTCACGAGCATGGCGCTACTTGCAAGAGAGGTTGTGAAACCCGCCGCCGCAGCGATGAGAAGAGCAATCGCGCTCACCTGCATCGGCTGAGCGACGATGAGTTCCTTCCAGCTCTTGCGGTCCTTTTCGGGAGGCAGTCCTACGGTTGCCACTTCAACAGTGCCATCAACCGCTTTGCCACTCTTCGCTGTCATGACCAGGTTCCAAGCCATGAGAATGAAGCCACAGAGGTAGAGAGTTCCGCCTACCAGACGCATCCAGTACATGAGGCGAAGTTCGATGAGTGTCTCGAGGAAGTTCGGGTACTGAAGACCGCCTTCTGGAAGTTCAGCGCGCCACATAAGGCCTTGGGTGATTCCCGCAACCCACATGGAGACCACGTAGAGAAGGATTCCAAAGGTTCCGATGTAGAAGTGCAGGTTTGCCGCCTCCTTGTTGTAGAGCTTGGTGCCGTACAGGCGAGGGATGAGCCAGTAGAACATGCCTGCTGCCATGAAGCCGTTCCAGCCAAGGGCGCCAGCGTGCACGTGACCAACGATCCAGTCGGTGTAGTGAGCGAGGCTGGAGACCGCTTTGATCGACAAGAGCGGACCTTCGAAGGTCGCCATGCCGTAAAACGTAACGCCAGCGGCGAAGAACTTGAGAATTGGATCGCGGCGCAATTGATCCCAGGCACCGCGAAGGGTGAGTAGGCCATTGAGCATTCCGCCCCAGCTAGGTGCCCACAGCATGAGACTGAAAATCATGCCAAGAGTTTGCGCCCAGTCGGGAAGAGCGGTGTTGAGAAGGTGATGAGGGCCAGCCCAGATGTAGAGGAAGACAAGGGCCCAAAAGTGAATGATCGAGAGTCGGTAGGAGAAGACAGGGCGGTTCGCGACCTTGGGAATGAAGTAGTACATGATTCCCAACACCGGAGTAGTTAGGAAGAAGGCAACGGCGTTGTGCCCGTACCACCACTGGACTAGGGCGTCTTGTACGCCGCCGAATACCGAATAACTCTTAAATAGTCCGACCGGGATTGCCATGCTGTTGACAACATGGAGCACGGTGACGGTGACGATGGATGCAATATAGAACCAGAGAGCAACGTAGAGTTGCTTCTCGTTTCGCTTCTTGAGCATCCAGAAGAAGTTGTAGGCAAAGACCAGCCAAATACCTGCAATGGCAATGTCGATTGGCCACTCAAGCTCGGCGTACTCTTTGCCCTGCGTCATTCCGAGAGGAAGCGTTATCACTGCCGAGACAATGATGAGCTGCCAACCCCAGAAGTGGATGGCACCCAACAAGTCGCTGGGCAGCCGAACCTTCAGAAGTCGCTGACTCGAGTAGTACATACCCGCGAAGATCATGTTGCCAACGAAGGCAAAGATCACAGCGTTGGTATGAAGAGGACGCAGCCGGCCGAAGCTAAAGTACTCCGTGACATTTGCGGGCCAGAAGGCCAGTTGCAGCGCCGCCCAGGCGCCGATGAGCATGCCGACAACGCCAAAGGCCACCGAGGCAAAGATGAATTGCCGGGTGATCTTGTCGTTGTAGACAATAGTTGTTGTCTGGGATTCACTCATGTATTTCGTTCAGCTTTCGTCGTTGTCGAGGTCTAGGGGTAGAAGGGCCAATCTGTCACCGTGTTCATGGCTCTTTTGTCGAAGGTTCCAGGCAAAAAATGCAACGCCGGTTCCAGCGAGAATTAGGCTTACAAAGATCAGAAGAATTAGGACTTCCATCGTGTGCTCCGCGGGGAAAGGGATACCGTTGTGGCGAGTACGATGAGTATCGAGCTCGATGGCATGAGGATGGCGGCGAGCCAAGGGCGCATGAGGCCTGCCCACGCCAGGGAAATCGCGAGTGCGTTGTAGGCCAATGCAAAAGCGAGATTGCGGCGAACGACGTGGGTTAGGGCTGTAGCAGCATGCAGGGCGTCGCGAATTGGCGCGAGTTGATTGGTGCCAAGGTAGAAGTCGCAGTTTGATGCCATGAAGGGGCGGTCGAGAGCCGGCGTCCCCGACACGCTGGCGGCTTGCGCAGCCAAGCTATCGTTGATTCCGTCTCCTATGAAGAGCATATCGCCGTGGTCGTTTTCCGATAGCCAGTGCTGCTTGTCGGTGGGACTCTGGGTGGCGAGAGCTCGCGTCTGCGGGATTCCCAAGTCGTCAGCCATACGCGCGACTCGGTCTGGGGTATCTCCACTCAGTAAGAAGATGTCGTAGCCTTCATTGCCAAGCGCCTTCAGCTCGCTGTGCGCATCATTGCGAGCTTCCTCGTGGGGCTCGATGTTGACAAGGCAAACCCCATCTTTGCTAAAGACCGTTCCCTCGCCCGATTCGGAGGCCCAGCGGGCTTTTCCCAAACGGTAGAGGCTTCCGTTTTTGCGACACTCCATACCTTTGCCGGGTATCTCTGTCACGCAGAGCGGTGCCAACAGAGTCGGGGACTGGGGATCGAGCGCACGCTGAATGGCCGAGCTAACGGGATGACTGCTGTGCGTCGCGAGGGTGAAGAGCATGTTGGTTTCTTCGGACGAGAGCGTCGCGAGACCTGGAGACATGGGCACGGTTAGCTGGCCGCTCGTCAACGTGCCGGTCTTGTCAAAGACAACTCGCCTGACGTTGGAGAGCTTGTGAAAAAAGTCTCCGCTTCGAACGTAGAGCCCTTTGGCCCTGAGTCTGGCTTGCACGAGTTCGTGAGCCAGGGGAGTCGCGATTCCGAAGGCACATGGACAGCTCACTACCAACACGGCCGTTGCTACTTCTAGCGCTTGCACCGCGCTTCCGGTGGCAAGAAACCATGCGGCAAAGCCTCCGACTGCGGCCAGCAAGACGCCCGCCACGTAGTAGCTAGAAATGACGCGGACCAGACCTGTCTCGTGGGCGGCAATCTCAGTTCGCGCGCTGGGGCGCAGCAGGGCTTGGAGCGGTGAGCTCTCGAAGTTGGCGGTTGCGATCGCCTGGAACGATTGGTCGCCCGCGTTGAACGAACCGGCTTTTAGGCTGGCTCCCTCTTCGAGGTTCGTGGCGCGGCTCTCCCCGGTGATCCAGTCAGTGGAAACGAGAGCGCGAGTTGAGTGTAGTGTCGCAGCAACTGGAACGAGGTCTCCAGGAGCAATGAGTAATTCGTCTCCTAAGAGGATATCTGAGCTCTTGATAGTCGTGACACGGCCGGCCTCAAGGCGCTTTGAACGCAATCCTTCGGTCCCTTCACTCGCGAGAAGCCGATTGCGGTTGGCGTTGAGGACGCGCTCTTGGAGGTAGCGACCCAGGAGCATCAGGGCGATGAATACACTGACACTGTCGAGGTATAGCGCGCTGTCTCGGCCGGTCCAGAATGCCCAACTCGAGCCGGCAAATGCCAATACGATGCCCACACTGATGGGGACATCGAGGTGCAGTACGCGGCTGCGGAGCCCGGCAATTGCGGAACGAAAGAAAACGGGACCGCCAATCACAACCGAGAGGGATGCCAAACCGTAGCTCAATGCGCGGAAGACGTCGTACAGAGGACCTGACTCGAGACCGAGGTACAGGGCTGCCGACAGCACCATGACGTTGAGAGCGATGGCGATACTCACTCCAACGCGAAGCAAGAGCGAATCGGTCGTTGAATCGCTCGACTTTAGAGACGGACCAAAGCGGTAGCCAAAGCGCTCGACGGCGTGTAGCCACTCTTGTAGGGGAAATTCTGATGTGACCCAAAGCTCAACTTTGCCCAAGGCTGGGTTGGTAATGAGTTTGAGGGCCCCCGAATGCCGCTTAAAGGTCTTCTCAAGAACCCAAACGCATCCACTGCAGTGAATGCCTTGGATGTCCAGGAGTAGATGCTTCTGAGTTTCCGTGCAATCGTCCTGGTAAGCCTCGGAGAGCCAACTGAGATCACGGCTCGCATCCGGCCTGTCGGTAATTGGCGTTCCGGGCCCGCTGCGCAAGCTGTAGTACCGCTCGAGCTCTCCATCGTGAAGCAAGGAGTAGACCGCTTCGCAACCATGGCAGCAGAACCCACCGCGCATGTCAGCCGTCATCGGCAGAGCACAGTGCAGACAGGCCGTTGGGCCGTTGCTTGTCTCGAGAGCTGGCGTGAGCGCGACGGCGTTCATTGTGCACCACCGGAATGCAGTGGACAGGACTCGGCGGCTGAACCATCGGTCGCAGAACCGGGCTTCAAGTCACGAAAGGCATCTTGCATGGCCAGGGGGCGCCAAATCAGGACGATGGCACCAACAGCGAGCACCACCGCCAGAGCTTTTTGCCGGAACGGTTGGCTCGATGCAGAGGCTCCAGCAGCCTTGGCAACCAAGCGGCTGCTGGCCCACACGCCCAGTCCAGACGTGAGGGAGAAGGCGACCATGAGGGTTGCACCAGAGGCGGGAGACCCACTTGCCACCGCGAGGGCAACACCACTCCAAAGCGCACCGCACGGAAGCAGCGCACTACATGCACCAATGAGCTCGGGACTCTTGGGAAGCTTGCCCAAGACGCGACGGAAAAGTGACTTGCGTGGTCGCAAGGGCACCAGGCCTTGAGGCTTTGCCGCCTTGGGGGCTTTTGCGGCCCGTGGCCAAATACGAATGGCACCAACGAGCATCACCAACGCCAGGCCAATCGATAGCGCTAGCGTTGCGCCCGAAGACCAGAGAGCGGAAATCAAGGGCTCGCCCAGGAGGCCTGCGCCCACCCCGAGGGCGGCGTAGCTGAGGGAACGCGCAATCTGGTACCGAGCAAGGCCAGCGGAACCGCAGCGAGTCGCATGCACGCCAAGAGGGCCACACATGAGCGCGCAATGGGGGGCACTGATGAGGCCTGCGATTGCGCCCGCTGTTACTACTTCAAACATGTGTCGATTGCAGTGCCCAGTGCACAGGGTGATCCGCCGCCAAGTTCCTGGAAACTGACGAGCACTGTTTTGGATTCCGAAAATATTGCGCCGCCGAATTACCTCCGCGCAAAGCCTGCAAAACCGTGCGTGTGCGGTGAGTTGGAGAGCATTTCTGAACGGAAAACGGCATGTGCAGAGGCCTTGGGGCAACCATCAATGTCGGTTCGATGCGTGGAACCTAAAGCGATCGCGACGGTTGTCTTGATTCCTCGCCAGGTACCACGAGGTATCGCAACGCGTCACGAGTTTCGATTGCGGCTTTTTGTCGCTGGACCTTTCGACAAAGAACAACTCGCGCGTAAGCGATAGGGTTCCTGGTAAAACTCTGAGAGTAGAATTTGTCTCAGTTCCTGGTTCGAACGCACGCTCGGGGTGCGAATCTTTTGCGTAGACCTTCCATACACAGGAGAAATCTTGCGCTCCAATCTCGTGTGTATCCCGATCCAATCGACTTATGAGTGGCTTCGGTTTTGCTTAGAACGCTTGTATGCCTGGAACGACAGTTGCCGACCATATGTCTCATTCACTGCACTCTCTCGAGCCCGGGCACAGCATGGTTGCCGCAAGGCGTTTGATGCGCCGGCATAATATTCGCCATCTCCCGATCCTGGACAACGGGACACTCAAGGGTGTCGTCTCACAACGGGACCTCTACTTTGTCGAGAGCCTCGACGATGCCAATCCCGAGGAGATCACCGTGGCGGAGGCGATGACAGAAGATGTGTTGGCGGTGTCACCCGAAACACCCGTTGCCGAAGTTGCGCGCCGCATGGCTGAACTCCGCGTGGGCTCCGCCATCGTTATCGACGACGGACGGGTCGCTGGCATCTTTACGACGATGGACGCCCTTCAGGTGCTCGCGAAAGATGGTGCCTAGCGCCGCCGCGACACGTGCCGCGGGCAGCGAGGCGAGGAGCTAGCTTTCGAAGAGGGTCGTGCCGAGAATCTTGGTTGGTGTGAGTTGGTCGACAGCATTGCGGATGTCGCGAGCGGTGACGTGCTTGGTCCGTGCCGCCAGAAGCACGCCGTCCGTTGCGTCCTGGATTAGATTCACGTCGGCATTGCCGAGGACCGAGGGACAGTCGACAACAATGTGCTCATACGGCCCAAGCCTGAGTCGCTCCATCGCGATGGCAAAGGCAGGAGCATCCAAGCGCGCGCGGTTCTCTCCTCGAGGGTCGATGGCTGCGACGTGCAAACCCGCCTGAGCGATTTCGACAAAACTCCAAGGAGCAAATGGCTCATCTCGGTGTTTTTCTAATTGCGAGGCAAAGCACCAAGGAGGAACAAAGCGCATGCTGCTGGCGATCTTTGGGTTGCGCAAGTTCGCATCGATAAGCAGAACCTGGGCGCGCCCACATTCGGCCAATGCCATGGCCAAGTTGATCGCCGTCGTGGTTTTTCCGCAGCCGTCATGTGGGCCCGAAACCGCGATGACGTGGGGGTGACCCGCACCGAGAACATGGTGGCGAAGCACGCGAAACGCTGCGGCCTGTTCTGAATCGGGTTGCGCAAGGAGAACAAGACGAGAGTCGTACGGGCTGTCTCGTGGCACTTCGTGTTGCACGAGCTCAATCTCAGGTGGTTGCAGCGATTGCGAGCTCGGATGAGACTCTAGCGCCACCGAGTCTTTCGAAATCTGATCCAAGCCGGCTTGTACGGCCGCGGCACCGGCTTCTGCACTCATGACCACTGTGCGTTGCTCTTGCCCTGAAGCCAGCCCGTATTTCTTGCGAGGTTTCGCGATCGCGGCGCCAGAGGTCGCTCCTGCGACCTGGCCGGGCTTCATGATAAGTGTGCTGCGCGGATCTGCCTGTGATGGCGGCGTTGAGGCCGATTCCACCGCTTGCGACTGGGAACGCATGGCCCCGGATGCCCGAATTTGGGTGCCTAGGTCGGCAGCAAATCGCTGCTTTGTGACGCGCTTGGCCGGAATTGACGGACCACCTTCGCCTTGCTTGGAACTGGTGTTTTTCTTAGCACCCTTGTCCTGAGGGGACGATGAGAATTCTTTGGTTCTAGCCACGTCGGAACCTCCTCTTACTTTTCTTAGTCTTAGGAATAACAACGAGAACCGGCGCAATGCCTAGGTCGTCGATGTCTGCGCGTCGGTACACTCGGTCGTCAAGTAGGGCCAGCCCCAAGGCCAGCCCACAGCCAAGGCATATGAACACGACCGTACCTGCCATTGCGAGCATCTTGCGCCCTTTGCCGGCGGGCCGGGCGGGGAGATAGGCTTCATCGATTACCACCAGCTTGGCGGCTTCGGCGAATTCGGAACTCGCAGTAATCTCCGCGGTAAACACTCGACTCTCCAGACTGGAAAGCCGTTGCGAGGTCACTGTCACTTGGCGTTGGAGCCGCAAGAACTCAGTCTCAAGGTTCACAATCTCGTTGGCGATGGTGTCTTTCTCTGGCTTGTCGGTCTCGGTGGATGCACTCAGACGACTAATCTCTGACTCAATTCGCGAGAGTTCCTTCTTCAAATCAGCAACGCTGGTTGTCGGGGTAATCGACGGCGTTATCGACGCCGGGCGAGAACTCTTCTCTGTGGCTTCTAGGCGCTTGAGGCGCCGTGTAACTTCGGCGACATTGTTCTTCGCTGCGATGACATCGGGGTGCTTTGGAGTAAACCGATTGCTCTTGTCTGCGAAGCTTCGTTTGGCGCTATCAAGCTCCGACCGAGCCTGCTGAAGGGCAGGGGACACGGCTCGATTCGTTCGAGTCGATGTCGCGACCACGGGCGCATCGGGATTCGCGATGCGATCTCGGAGCCGGCGAGCCGCACGCTTGAGGGTATCGATCCTCGATCGGCTCGGCGCCTTCGCCGACCTCTCGACGGAGGCTCGAATGGACGCACCGGCACCAGCGGCACCACCGGTCGCAGTTTCTACGACAAATTCGGGATGCTTTGCGGAAAACGCCGCAAAGGCAGACTCGGCTTCGTAGAGTTTGTTTTCCGCTGCGACTTTTTCGTTTTCAAGGAAGGTCTTGGTCTGTTCTGCCTGCTCCTTGCGAACGCTTTCATCCTTGTCTTGCAAGAGCGAAGCGAGACGGGCCGTCACTTGCTGCGCTTGCTCAGGCGTGTCTCCAAGAAATGCGATTCGAAAGGTTCCAGCGCCTCGGTCGCGAAACTCCACAAGCAGGCGAAGCTTTTCCGCTGCTGCCACGGTGCCTTGAGACTCAACAACATCTGGGTACAAGTTGAACTCTTCAACCACCAGAGAGAGGTTGGCGCGCGATAGCAGCATCTCTTTGAAACGCGCGCTTTGCGTTCGCCCGCCTTTGGCGACATCACGCCCCTGCAACACACTCTGCGAGATTTTCTCTTGATAGAGAAGCACCGCTTCGCTGGAATACGTTGGCTTCTGTCGGAGCGCGAGCATCACCGAGAGCCCAGCTCCAACGATCGTAATGAGCGCTACGAGCCACGCATGGCGCATCGTCCTCTTTATTAAATCGACCAGCAGGGTGAGTTGGTCGCGGGTGGTCTTGGGGCCTTGGCTCATGGAACTCCGATTATGACGTATGTTTGGCTCTGCGACTACGTTCGCGCAGGGTGCCGATTTGTGCACCCGGGAAATCGGGCACGTGTCCTACGACGGGCATGCCCAGTCGCATGACGTCTTCAATGTGATGTAGCTTGGTGTCCATTGCCGCGAGCCCAATGGCGCAAATCGGCAAGAGACAGACAAAGACGAAGAGGCCTACAATGCCGTAGACCACAAGAGATGTGCCGGGAATGATGAGCGGGCGTCGAACGTCGACGATCTCAAACTGCAGCGCTTGATTGGCCCCCTCCGCCGCCTGCGCCAAGTTGGTGTAGTTCTGGTTTGCGCTAACCGCGTCCAAAAGCAGCGAGGTTTCCTTTAGATCAATCAGGATCCGGCGCTTTACGATGCGCGCTTCAGCGACCTTCAATTTGGCTTTGGGATCGTCGCTCAGGGTATCGATTGTGAGGTCGGCTCGGGCCAGGGCAGCAGATTGTTTGGCGAGCCGCTCCTTAACAAGGGTGACTGTGCTGTCGGCAATCGCACTGAGTTTGCGTGCGTGGTTTTTCCGGCGGTCAACCTCGGCTTCCATCAAGACCTTGCCGAGATCTTGGGCAACATCAAACGCCAGGTTCGGATCGAAGTCGGAGTAGTGCACCGTGATGCCGACAGAGCGCTGTGGATCGCCTTCATCGCGTTCCCCGGCAAAGAGGTTCGAACCAATTTCGATGTCGAGGAAGTTTCGAAGCTCGTCAATCGCAAAGAGATCGCCAAACGTCGCCCGAGCCGGATAGAGATTGTGTTTTTCAATGAGCGGCATCAGACGCTCTTTGCTGAGCGCCACACTGTAGAGATAGTTGGCGAGCCCTTGGGTTGCCAACGGAGATTCTTCGTCAACCAGCACACCCTCGGTGGCGCGCATAACAATGCTTGCCGTGTACATCGGCACGCGCTTTGAGATCTTGTGAAGAACCGCGCCCGCTCCGAGAAGCGCTAAGATGACAACCAGGAGCTTGCGCTCCTTGGCCCGTCGCTTGAGTCGCTTAAGCTCAGTCCGCAGGGTCCCCTGGTTGGCTTCGGCTTCGAGCCAGTCGGTTTCTTCCGGCGTTTCCGGTGCGACTCCAAAACTGCTCACTCCACTAAGAGTGTAGCACCGAGGCGAGCACGGCCTCTAAATCCGCTGCGCTCTTCTGCCAATCCCCTCGCGCGCCCGCTTCGGCAACGGCCTCCGGCGAATAGGGCACGGAGTACTCGCGGGCCAGGGCCAGGGCTAGGGCCTCGGGATCCTTGGCAGGGACGAGTGCGCCGAGGGCATCGCTTGTGATGAGGTCGGGCACGCCGCCGACATTGCTCGCCAAGACCCGCCGCCCACAGGCCAGTGCCTCCAGAACGACATTCGGTGTGCCCTCATTCCAACTTGGCAACACAAGCAGATCGCTGGCCGCCATCCAGAGTGGAATTTTCTCGAATGGCTGACTGCCGGCCACTGTCATGCGAGGCGGCATATTGGTTTCGAGGGAAGCGCGCGCCTTTCCGTCCCCAACAAACGCCAAGTGCAAGTCCGGGTTGGAATCGGCAATGCGAGCAAAGGCATCGCGAAGGTCCAAAACCCCTTTGGCATCGATGAGATTTCCCACGCACAAAGCGAGCTTGCCGCTCTCTGGGAGTCCGAGGGCACGCCTGGCTTCGCTTCGCGATTGGGGCCGAAACATGGATGCGTTCACCCCATTCATGACGAGGTGAATCCGCTCCGGAGAGACGCCGAGTGTCATCACCCGACGCGAGAGTTCACTGCTCACCGAAACGATAGCGTCGGCCTTCGGAAGCATCGCCTTCATCGCCCGCCTTGGCCCGGCCAGGTGCATTCCGGTGTTGATGTCGGTTCCATGAAGTTTGACGACCGATGGAACGCCGAGAAGTTTGGCAAGCGCGACCGCGGCACAGCCGTCTGGGTGGGCCCACGATCCCAAAACCACATCAACCTTGGAGCGATAGCGCCTTACGGTCGGCAGGAGGGAGGCGGCAAAAAGCGGCGCTGCGATCGAGCGACCAAACTTTGGAATGTGAAGCGTGCGTGGATGGTGCACGCGCAACCCATCGATGACTTCTTCTTTGGGAAGCTCGCCGGCAACTTGGTGGGTCGCAAACTTCCCGAGCAAGCGTTGTGCGGGGTACCAGGCTTGGGTTGCCAGGACTTCGACATCGCAGGTTTTTCCCAAGGCCGCGAACTGCTGGCGATTGAAACTCGCCGCCCGCGGATGGGCCGCATTCGGAAAGAGGTTCGTAATAATGAGAACGCGCAATGTTGCTTGGGCGACGTGCTGCTTAGGCGACGCGCGAGTTAAGCCATGTTGAAGACCTTGTCCATCCGCAACAACTTGAAGATGGCAAGTGGCTGGTCTCGTGCGCCAACAACTTTGAGCTTGGTTCCGACGGCTCGGCTGCGTTTGTAGAGAGCGACGATGGCGGCAACGCCTGAACTGTCAATGAGCTCGAGATCGCTTAGCTCAACTACGATCAACTTGCGTTTCTCTGCGATGAGCTTGTCGATCGTTGGCAGCAGTTCCGATGCGCTGAGGGCATCTAGCTGCCCTCCAAGCTTGAGCACGAGCTCGGATTCATCGTCATCAATTGTAGAAAATGTTAGAGCCAAGGTCTTATTCTTCCCCTTCTGCGCGAAGGTATTTCGTGAGACGCCAGCGATTTGGCGGGCCGGGCGTGTATTTCAATTCGTCGAGGCATGCACGGGCAATGTGAATTCCCATGCCACCCTCCGGAAGAGATTCGAGTTCGGGAGCAGGCACAGCGCTCAAATCAAACGTCTTGCCGTTGTCGCTAATCTCAAGAACGAGGTGATCATCGTGGGGCGTGAGCTCTAGTCGCAGCCCACCTTCGCCACTTCGCTCGTATGCGTGAATTGCGATGTTGTTGAAGATCTCTGAGAACGCGGAAATGAAGGCCGCATCAAACGTTCGTTGCAGCTCCAATCGCGAGGTGTCCCGGTTGGCCACATCGCCAGCGCTTCGGCCAACAAGGTGACATGCGGATGTCACGCAACGGACAGCAAGATCCCGGTACTGCAACGACGCAGGCATGCTGAGAACGATTGTGGGTTGCTCTGCCACGCTGGGATAGTACCAGAGCGAATTGGCCCTGTGGTAGAGTCAGCGCCATGCACTGGGGGGTGAGACTCACCAAGCGAAGCATCGATCTTCTCGGTGGATCCATTGGTTTGGCGTTGACGGTTCCGATGATGCCGATCATTGCCGCGATCATTTATATAGACTCGCCCGGGCCGGTGTTCTTCTCGCAAAAGCGCGCTGGCAAACTTCTCGAAACAACCATGAAAGATGGCGTTCGGGAGTTTCACTTTGAGGAGTTCTACATCCACAAATTTCGCACGATGAAAGTCGATGCCGAAAAACACACGGGTGCGGTGTTTGCCGAAAAGGACGATCCCCGCATCACCAAGGTCGGAGCTTTTCTTAGAAAGTCCCGGCTCGATGAACTGCCTCAGTTGTGGGATGTTGTGCGCGGTGCGATGAGTCTTGTTGGACCACGTCCAGAACGTCCAGAATTGCTCTCGAATTTGGCCCACGCGATCCCACTCTTTGAAGAGCGAATGCGTGACGTAAAGCCCGGAGTGACCGGTTTGGCGCAGATCTCCCTGCGCTATACAGGGGCACTCAAGGAAGACAGCGAAATCGCCCAACTCGCTGCCACCTTGCAGAATCCCTTTGAACTCGACGAGGCCGACGGTGCCGTTGCTGACGACATGCGTCTGAAGATGCTCTACGATCTTGCGTACCTTGCTTCGCTGGAAACGTTCTGGAGCTTCCTCAGCATGGAACTAAAGATTATCGTCAAGACGCCCTACGTGATGCTCCGCCGCCAAGGGCAATAGCCTAAGGCAAACTCTGATATAGTTTCTCCGATGCGCGATGTGCGCATTGAGTTTGGGGACAGGTTAGATACCGGGGGGTGATCTTGTGCTGCGCGCCACGCACAGCTGGGGTCACGAGGGGAGCTTTCGCTGAAGATCGGGGACACTGAACCGGGGTCGGTGATGGTGTAGGTCTGGGGGATCAACTCCCAGTTCCGATGTAGGTCGTGGGCTAGGTGGGGACAACCGGCTCCATTTATCGTCAACTACCCGTAATACTTTGATGCACATGCCGCTGCGATGGAGTTGGCAAGGCAAGTGCACTAGCCAGTAGATAGGATGGGAACTTCGATGTCACGAATTGCACTCAGCACACTTCTCGCCGCTTCCTTCGGTGCTCTTACCTTAGGCGCATGCGTGGGAGACGCACCTACGTTTAGCGGAGACCCGACTCCTGATGCTTCTGTCGAGGAGCTCACTCCTGAGGAGGAAGTAAAGCTTCAGTTTGAGACTGAGGTTGCTCCGCTTCTCACAAGCTTCTGCAGCGCGTGCCACGGCAGCGAAACTACGGTTCCATTTATGGAAGACGGCGGCGCGATGTACGGCTCGGTCATGGAATGGCCCAACCTCATCAGCCTCAAGGTTCCTGGCGCTTCCAGCCTCCTTACGAAAGGTGCTCACTCCGGTCCTGCATGGCAGGCCGACCAAGCCACCATCATTCGCTCTTGGATCGATGCCGAAGCACTTCTTGCCCCTGAAGACGAAGGGGTTCTTGAGACCACCCCATTTGTTCCTGTCGCTGGCGACAACACCATCGACCTGGCACCAATCGGACTCACTGGCGCAACCATCACCTTCAAGATGGACCCACTTTCAACGGGCATGTACCTCAGCCGCATGTCGCTGAATGCCGCCGCAGAAGGCGTGCACATTGTTCATCCAACCTTCGTACCTTGGGACGGCGACTCACCTCGCCCCGACCCAGTCGATCGCTTCTCTAACGTCGACATCTACGCCGGCGCACAAGAGTCCGCGATGGTCGGTGGCGGCACACTCATCCTTGTCAACGTTGACTCCGCATCGCCCATCAGCGTTCGCTTCGAAGTTGCTGAGTTCTCCGACGCAGGAAACACGGTTCTCGAAGGCTGCAACGCAGTTGCCGAATTCACAGCCAATGCACAAGGGCCACTGAGCCAGGCTTGTGTCTCTTGCCACGGTGGCAACAACGGCGGCGCAACGGCCGCAACCGACATGACAAGCATCAACGACCTTACTCCTGAGGGACAAGCCGCTGCCTGCGGACAAATTCTTAGCCGAGTGAACCTACTCGACCCGAACAACAGCAGCATCTTCCTCGCCGCTGAGCCCGGAAGTGCCCTTGGACACCCGTTCAAGTTCAACAACAACAACGCCAACTTCGAAGCCTACCGAGCCGCGCTCAACGTGTGGATCTCTGCTGAACAGGCCGCCGCCCCTCAACCGTAAGTAACCTAGGAACAACATGAACAAAGCGAAAACATGGTCCGCAGCATTCGCCTTGCTACTTGGCCTCAGTGCCTGTAGCGGCGATCCTCAAACGCAAGGCAATGGCCCAGGAGACGACCCCGGTAGTGTTGATGCAGGTCCCACAGAGGATGCCGCACCTGAGCTAACTCCATTCGAGGAAGCCCTAGAAGAGCGCGAGTACGACTACTCCGCAGCACTTCGAATTGCTGCACTTCGACTTACTGGTGACCTTCCAACCCTTACGCAGCTCAAGAGCATTGAGACCGCAGGGGATCAGAAGAGTACGTACGAGGCGCTGGTCTCGGCATACATCGCCGACCCACGCTTTGCAGACACGCAAGTTGAGTTCTGGAAGAACACCTTCAAGATGGGTGGCTCGGCTGAGCTTGACTCTGCTGGTGTTCTGGCTGCGCAACTGGTTGTTGAAGGGCGCCCTCTTACGGAGCTCCTTACGGCAACAACTGGCACCTGTCCTACCTACGACCCCAATACACAAATCTTCACTCCTGTTGACTGTGACAACGGAGTTGCTGTTCACGCAGGACTTCTTACGCACCCAGGGATGAACGCGCACTTCACATCGAACATGGCGTTCCGCCGAGTACGATGGGTTCAAGAGACATTTGCTTGCACAGCATTCCCAGCCGAACTTGCTCCAGAGCCAGAAGCTCTAAGCGACACCGCTCTCTACACAGCTCCTTGGGAGTTCACGAGTATCTCGGGCATCGCAAACGGCGGTGACATCGACTTCCTCGACTATGAGAGTGTTGTTTGTGCAAACTGCCACGCGACCATGAACCACATGGCTCCGCTCTTTGGTTACTTCGATGACCTTGGAATTCTCAGCGGCGAAATCGCCGTTCCAAAGCCTGTCGATGGCAATCCTCCAACCGCTCTCATCGATTGGTTGCCCGACGGTGAGACAACGGGTTGGCGCGTAGACGCACCTGCCGCTGATTTGCCCGCTCTCGGTGCTGTCATGTCTGCCGACCCTCGAGTCGCCGAGTGCTCTGTCGCTCGCGCTTGGAACTGGGCCATGGGCAAAGGCGATATCGTCGACACCCTCGCTGCGGTTCCGCAGGCAGTCTTCGAAACTCAGTACAATGATTTCATAGCCAATGGTTATGACTACAAAGAACTGCTCTACCAAGTATTCACCAGTGACGACTTCGTCCAATTCTAGGAGGCCAGCCATGAAACCAACGAAATATATCCTCCTAGCATTTGCTCTTGCTTCATTCGGCGCTTGCACCGACGGCGACACCCTTGGTGGCAATGACGTCGATGACACGCCAGGCAATGATGACATCAGCGAGCCAGATGACACATCTGGTGGCGAAGACAACACCTTTGAACACCCGGGTGGGCCCGACATTTGGGACTACCTGGAGAGGCTCGCCGAAGAAGGACCACCTGAGTTCTCCTCTCGCATGCACTCATGTCCAAAGATGACCTACGAGCGCATTGGAAACATTCTCCAGTCTCGTGGTGTTGACCTCAACGCTCAAAGTGACCTTAGCGCTGGCTTCTTGTGGCGCAACGGTGCTCCGGCCCTGGGTGCTCCCAAACTCGAAGTTCGCTCTAGGGAAAGCACTGAGATTACGACTGCCTCTGCTGCAAAGCTCTTCGATATCTTTGCTCAGGCCGCTCCTGAAATCATCACGGCAATGCCGACTCTCGCAGCTTGTACTGTGGGTGGCGTAGGAACCGAGATGTTCACGGCTGAAGGAGCTTGCACCATCGACGGCATCGCGTGCCTCACGGGTGTTCCCGCAACCGTAGCCCACCTAGAACTATGTAACGAGATGGTCAACCGCGCTTCGACCACCACAAAAGGCCAGGAAATTGCCGTCGCCGCACTCGCTGCCGCCGCACACACCTGTGAGTAAGGAACAGAATATGTCTAAGAGCAGCGATAAAAAAGAATACGCACGCATGGTCTCCAGGCGCAGTCTGGTCAAGTGGAGCGTTGCAGCAGGAGCCGCAATGGGGCTCAAGCCCTGGCAAGTCTTCGAAGCCCTAGAGGGCTCAGGAGCCAACGGCCTGGCAATGGCTGCAGATGCGGCATGCCACTCGACCAACCGTTCTGTACACATCATTGGCGGCACCGGAGGCTTTGCTTGGTTCCAGCTTCTTTGGCCACACAATGACATTGCCGCAGCGGCAAATCCGAACTTCGCGTACCACGCGATTGGTGAAGAGACGATGGCGGCCAACACCGACAAACCTCTTACCTTGGGGCCAGAAGCTCCTTGGAAGAATCTGAACGGTAGCCGTCAAGTGACAGCCCTCATGGCTGGTCGAAACGAGACACACACCAACTCACCATCGACGAGTTCTACGATTAACGGTGGCATCTCACTGTTCGCAGCTTGTGCCGCGATGCAGTCCACCAACCCAACTCTGGTTCCCGTGATTGCTGTTGACGACGTTGGTGTCGGCAACGCACCTGGTGCTCCAAACGTTGCTCGTGTGAACAACGGCGATGCGATTGTTGGCCTCTTTAACAGTGCCGCCTCTCGTGCTGGCAGTGTTCTCGAAAACGCTGCGGATGCGGAGATTTACGATGCGCACTACAAGGCGCTCCTCTCGCTCAACCGCATGTCTGGACGACCGACGTCGAAGCGCTCTCTGGCTACTGGCCGTGAGGCTTCAGCGCTTCTTGGAAAGAACCTCGCAGACGCGCTGGCTCCGACCAACGCCGACCTCAACCGCTACGGCATCAACGGAGCAACGCCAACCAAGCTAACAAACTTGGCTCGCACGCTCATCGTGACGGCGCGCGCCTTTGCTCTCGGCCTCACAAGCTCTGTTGTGTTGCCAGCAATGAAGGACGATCCACACGGAGCGTTCACCAACATGGCAAACCTCCGCTCTACGGTCGTTTCGCTTGGCGGAATTCTCGACGCGTTTATGGGCGACCTCCAAACGATGGACGACCCTGCATGCAGCGATAAGCTCGCCGAAGGAACCGTCATTACCATTCACGGTGATACTCCCAAAGACCCACGCAACCGCTCTGGTTGGCCCGATGGCACACCGCAGAACAGCAACTGGATCTACGCTCTTGGCGCGGGTCACCTCAAGACGGGTTGGCACGGCGGAGTCGACCGCAACGGAACGGTCACAACCTTCGACCCAGCGACTGGCAACCCAGTCAACGCGAGCAGCGACTCGACTCGCGAAGCTGCAAGTGCAGCGATTGCCTACGCAGTTGCAAAAGGCGATATGCGACGTGTTCAGGACTTCTACGACGGTGGCGACATCAGCGGCATTGTCACTCCTGTGACACTCTAACTCAGAACTCTACCTAACGAATCGAATGCAAGCCGGGTCCGAAAGGGCTCGGCTTGTTTCGTTTTAGCTCCTCCGGATCGAGCTCTTTGAACATCACAAAGGCGTCAACGAAGCCGCGCCTTGCGTGGTTGAAGGCTCCGGGAAGCGTTCCGACAATGAGAAAGCCCTGACGCTTCCAAAGGCGTATCGCGCCCTCGTTTGTCGATGCGACCAAGTTGTACTGCATGGATTGAAATCCGTTGCTGAGCGCAGCCTTTTGCGAGTGCCAGCACATGAAGGCGGCAACGCCATGGCCGCGCGCTGCTTCTGCGACCACATAGCCGCAGTTTGCCACGTGGGCGCCAAGGCCCGGTTGATTGGCTTTGATGTAGTACGTCCCCAAAACGACGCCTTTGTCATTGCGAACGACAAACGTTTGGCGGGGCATCTCAACCCACACTCGATGTGCCTCCGCTTGGTCAATCGTTGGCGCGTAGGCATAGGTTTCGCCTTCGCGAAAGACCGGTTTGAGGAGCGCCCAAACTGCCTCCCAGTCCGATTCCCGAAATTCACGAATCTCGGGCGTCGCGCTCAAATCTGAATTCATGATTCTGAGATGTTCGCATAGAGCTTCGCCAGTCGGGCGCCACGAGTTGGGTTGGTTGCGGCCACGTAGGCAATTCGGCCTTGCAGATGTTCGCGAAAGTTGTCGCGACCCTCGCGATTTTGCGCCTCCAGCCCGGTGTAAGACGCTTGGTGCAAGATCGCTCGCAGCTTGTCGTAATCTGCGCGAACGACGTTGGTCTTTTGATTGATAACCAGCCCAGTGAGGTGCTGCCGGTTTCCTGAGAACATGATGCGCGTTTTTTTGAAGCGCACTTGGAAGTTCTCTTCCATGAGCACCGCCGCTGCGTGAGGCACAAAGCCATGAGCCTGTCTCGCAAAGCGGGCATCGCCCGAGAACGCCAGATCGTCTGCATAGCGGGTATAGGTTGCATCAAACGTGGCAGCCAGTGCCGTGAGACGCCGATCCACCGCAAAGGCTGCGAGGTTACTTAGCGCCGGCGAGGTGGGCGCCCCTTGAGGCAAATGCTTTCCACGCAAACGCTGCCGATCTTCGAAGCAAAATGTATTGTGGTTCAGATCTGCGAGTTCTTCTAAGAGAGCAGTCGGTGCCTGGGTCGTGCACAAACCCGCAAGGTGGGCGGCTATCTGCTCGGGGTAGCCAACTCGGCGAAAGATTGCTCGTACCTGCGCATTCCCGATGGTAGGAAAAAAGCTCGCAAGGTCCATTCGCACAACCACGCGCTTGCCAATATGAGGGCGGACAAAGCTGTGTATCGAACGCCCTTGCACAAAGCCGTGGGCCTTTGGCGACACCGGAATGGCCGAGAGAAGCTGGGTGGCGATCGTGCGCTGGATGGCCTTTAGCCCCGCCTTTGGCTGCTCGAGGAGGCGATGGCCGCCCGTGCGCTTTGGGACAATGCGGCAAACGTAGTGGCGAAGCGCTTCGTTGTCAGTGCGAGCGTTTTGCCCGCGCAAATCGGAGAACCAAGCCAATTCTCCGGCCGAGAGACCAAGCCATGTCGCGAGATCCGCGGTGCTTGCGATCTGCGGCAGAGCAAAGTGCCCCGGCGGCCCCGAAACCGCCACCATGCTCGGTTCGGGAAGAACCCAGCGGCGGATGCTCGGCCACGGGCGAGGCTCCTTTGCTACTTCCATGTAGAGCGTATCGGAGTCGTATAAGAATTCTTCTAAGTCGAAGGCATGGCAACGCTTGGGAAAGTGCTTTCGAACCTTGCCGGCCAATCGCGGCATCCACCGAGGACTGACAAGCAGCGCCGCAGCACCACTTTTTGCCAAGCTCTCCTCGCTCCAGTCGGGCGCCGCCGAAAACGCCAAGGCCAATCCGCGTGCCAGCGTCGCTAGCGACATCGGCGTGGTCCTCTGAGGCGATGTAGATGTGGCGTCGCATCTCGACGATTCTCGTCTTGAGCGGCCTGCGCGTACGGAATCGTACGTGAGCGGCCGTGCGCAGCAATGTCGCAACCTTGATTGTCCCCGGGGGTTCCCACGGGAAGATGAAAAGAGGACCTTTCATCAAGCTCGGGATGCGGCGCCACTCGTCGAGTGTACCGCTTGCTGGGGACGCTCCGGAGAAGCCGCTATGGAATATGCAGCGAGTCGCCAGCGAGCATGACGATGTTCATCTCGGGGTGGCTGCCGTTCTCAATAAAGTCGTAGGCGATCGGAATGCGGCGAATGGTGCCATCCGCATCGCGCCGGCTTAGCGTGATTTTGTTGCGCTCGGCGAAGCGCGTGAATCCACCGGCCTGCGCAATCGCATCGGCAACCGTGAGGTACTGGCGCGATTGCACCATGCCTGCGCGAACCACTTCGCCACTCACGGTGAATCGGTAGCTGTTGACCTGGGTGACCGCAACCGTGATCTCCGAGGCGCCGAGCTTTACGTACTCGGCGAGTCGCTTGGCAATCTCTTTGCGAAGCTGGGTAGGCGTCTTGCCTCGAGCCACCAAATCACCAACCAGAGGCATCGTGATGGTGCCATCGGGGCGAACCACCACCGAGGTGGAGAGCTGTTCATTCTTCCAGATGTTGATATTGAGGCTATCGTCGACCCCGACTACATACTCGGAGACCCGCGGATCTACCTCTTTGCTGTAGTCATAATTGGGCATCTTTGGCCCACAGGCCACAATCAGACCAAAAGCCAGGACGGCCACGAGCTTTCCCACGTAAGCTTGCACCTGCTTACTATAGGCACTTCCCTCGATGTTCGCTATTCCCGGAATCCTCGGCATTCTATTATTTATCTACCTGCGCCCGCAGGAAGCCTTTGCACCGTTGCAAGGAGTGCCGTTTCTCTACCTTTTCTTCGCGCTGATTCTATTCGGAGCGGCCGTGGACTTGCGTCTTCGTGTGACGAAGGCCATTCCGATTCCCGCCTTGCCCTGGGCGATGGCGTTCTTGATCTGGTGCCTAATTACCGTCGCCATCATGAAGCCCGATCAGCTCATGCCCAGCGCGATCCAGCTCTTTATCACCATCGCGATCTTCGTCCTGGTGGCGCAGAGTATTCAGAGCTTTCAGGTCTTCGAGAAAGTCGCAGCGATGCTCATCGCACTGGGCATGCTGCTCACCCTCATTGCGATCCACCAAAGTAGGGCGCCGCTCACCTGTGTCATTGCGCCCGCGGGAGAGGGAAATCACAACGAGACCGGAACCCCAACCGGCATCCCCTGCGTGAAGGCGCGGAGCTGCTACATAGACGCGAAAGATCCGAGTGTTGACTATTATTGTGAGCGAGTGGGCGTGCTTGGCACCCACTCTATTGGCAAGCGCGTTCGCTATCGCGGCGTCTTGCAGGATCCAAATGAGTTGGCAATTGCCCTCACATCCGGGTTGGCGCTGCTGATTGCCTTATGGCTTCGCACGCGAAAACGCCGGTGGAAGTGGGTGGCCCTAACCGGGGTATTCTTGGTCGCCTGGGCGGTCAAAGAAACCGGCTCGCGCTCCGGACAATTGGGGCTATTGGCGACCCTCGGTGCCTTCCTCTTTTGGCGCTATCGATGGAAGCTCGCGGTTGTGGCGGCGCCCATGATGGTCCCCTTGCTGCTGCTCGTTGCCAAAGGCGGTAGCGATCGCGCCGATGCGGCCTCATCGAGTACCGAGCGGTATGAGGCTTGGCTGGCCGGGATGGAGATGTTTCGCCAATCGCCGATTTGGGGCATTGGCTTTGGGCAGTTCAACGACCACCACTTTCTAACCGCGCACAACACGCTGATCTTGGTCTTTGCTGAGCTTGGCATCGTCGGCACGTTCATCTTCTCCATGCTCGTTTGGATTATGATCAAAACGCCGATCCTGATTCTCAAGCGCTACTCAGGGCATGAGGAGGCCCGGGTTTCGGTGATTTGGTCGATAGCGCTCTTGGCCTCGATTGGAGCGATTCTCGCCGGTAGCGCATTCCTATCCTTCGCCTACCACTACATTCTTTGGATCTTCATGGGGCTCGCCGGAGGGCTCTTTATCTCTGTGCGCAGACACGATCCTGAGTTCGAAGTTCGCATCAGTTTCATCGACGCGGGCGTCGTTCTACTCTTCGATATCGTCATGTTCTTCCTGCTCACGGTCTTCCTTCGATTGAAGGGGATCTCCTGAATCGGATGTTGTAGAGTCCGCCGCATGAGCCGCTCTTCTCGCACCAAGGCCCGCATCGGCCTCCTTGGCTTCACGCTTGTCGCCCTTGCCCTTGTTCTGCCCGCTTGCCGCAAATCGCCTACCGCCAAGCAGATCAAAAAATTCGCAGACAAGGTTTGTGCATGTCAGGACGCCGCTTGCGCCGAGGCTGTGCAAGTCGAGTATCTCGAGTGGTGGAAGGGCAACATGCGAGCTCGCGGTTCCGAAGGGGATCGCAAAGGGGTTGAGAAGGCCATGCAGCGCTATGCAGAGTGCAATCTCGCCCTGGTTGGCCCTGAGTCCGCCAGCGCGCCCGCTCCCGTGGCAGTGCCCAAAGTCAACTTGCAGCGGGCTCCAGCGCCCGCACCAGTCGCGCCCCCAACTGAATCTGACTCGGCCGATGGGGAAGCTGCCGCGCCTGAAGGGGAAGCTGCTGCCTCTGGCCTCAAGGCGGCTGCCAAGCCCGAGACTGCTCCCGCCGTGGCTCCGCCTGTCGCCCCAGTCAAAACGCCTGCCCCATAATCGCCGCTAGGCCCTCTGTATTCCCCAATTGGGAAGAGAATGGGCCGCCTGCCAAGATTCCCAAAATAAACGTCCCAGGGTGCGATGGTCTCTTGACCGGGGGAACGTCTGTCGGCAGGATGGCGTCCTATGAAACGTACTGGTCTCTTCCTATTGTCCGCAGTAGCCGCATTCGGCTGCCAACGGGACGATGCTCCGCTGAGGAAAGAGGTTGCTGAACTTAAGGCTGGTCAAGACGAGATCTTGAAAGCCATTAAGAGCATGCCTAAGGCTGGCCCTGCCGCCGCACGTCCTCAGCGCCCTCAGCGTCCTCGTCCTGATGCCAATTCCGTCTACTCCGTCAACATTAACGGAGCCCCATTCAAGGGAGCAAAAGACGCCAAAGTTACCGTGGTTGAGGCGTTTGAATTTGCCTGACCGTTTTGCCAGAAGGTCGGTCCGACCCTCGATCAACTCATGAAAGATTACGAAGGCGACATCAAGATTGCCTTCAAGCACTTTGTGGTTCACCCGCAAAGCGCAACAGAGCCCGCTCTTGCCGCTTGCGCAGCAGGACTGCAGGGCAAGTTTGCCGAGATGGAAAAAGGCATCTGGGAGAAGGCGTACTCGAAGCGCGACTTCAAACCAGAAACGCTTGAAGCCATTGCTAAGGATGTCGGCGTCGACATCGCCAAGTACAAGGCTGACAAAGACGGTGCCTGCAAGAAGCAGATTGCTCAAGATCAAAACGATCTTCGCAATGTTGGAACTTCGGGAACTCCCGCGTTCTACATCAACGGTCGCTTCCTATCCGGCGCTCGTCCTGTTGACCAGTTCAAGAAGCTGGTTGATGAGGAACTTAAGAAAGCCAACGACCGCATCGCCAAAGGCGAAGCGAGCGTAGCCGACTACTACGACAAGTTCGTGGTCAAAAAGGGCCTTAAGAAGCTCGCCGTTGAAGCTCCACCCAAGAAGAAGTAAGCTTCGATCAGGGCTAGCCTAGCTGGCTAGCCATAGACGCCGGTATCACTGCGATGCCGGCGTTTTTTTATGGTAGCAAGCAGGCGTGCCAATCTACGAGGACATCACTGCAACCGTAGGGAAAACCCCACTGGTTGACCTAAGCCGCTTTGTCGCCAAGGAGAAGCTCTCTGTGCGTCTCCTGGGCAAACTCGAAGCGCGCAACCCCTCAGGCTCGGTCAAGGATCGCATTGCTGTCGCCATGATCCGCGACGCGCAAGAGAATGGCACCTTGCAAGACGGCGCCATGATCGTCTCAGCATCGTCGGGCAACACGGGCATCGCCCTGGCTTCGGCTGCGGCAGCGTTTGGCTACGGAATCACCATCGTCATGCCGGCAAGCATGAGTCGCGAGCGTATTGCTCTCCTGCAGATGCTTGGTGCCAAGGTCGTGCTCGCGCCCGGCACTCTGATGGGGGCGGCTGTTGAAAAGGCCGACGAGATTCTTAAGAAAAACCCCAAGGCTGTTCGATTGCGGCAGTTTCAGAATCCGGCAAACCCCCGTGCCCATCGCGAGACGACGGCTGAGGAGATTTGGGACGACACAGAGGGCAATGTAGATGCTTTTGTCGCCGGCGTTGGTACGGGCGGAACGCTTACCGGTGTTGGTCGTTTTCTCAAAGACAAACGATCGTCGATTGTGGTCGCCGCCGTGGAACCAGAAACCTGCGCGGTCATCTCGGGCAAGAAGCCAGGCCCACACTACATCCAAGGCATTGGGGCGGGCTTCGTTCCCGAAATTCTCGATCGCGAGATCATCGACGAAATCCTTCTTGTGAGTGATCGCGAGGCCACCAAGACCGCACTCACGCTCACGCGAAGCGAGGGCATCTTGGTTGGAATCTCTTCGGGGGCAAACCTCGCGGCCGCGGTAAAGCTTGCGAAACGAAGCGATATGGCGGGCAAGACGATTGTGACGATTCTCTGTGATAGCGGTGAGCGCTACCTGTCTACGCCACTTGCCGATGAAGCTCTGCTCTAGACGTCGCTCTTTCGTCTCAGGCGGCGGCGTCTTGCTAGAAAGGCATGCCGCGACGCGAACGATTGGCGACTTCTGTCAGCGCTGGACTGAGAAACGCTAGCGACATCTTCGGTTCTCGTGAACCTAAGAAAAACTCGGTAGCGCGCTGCTTCTTTGGGGACCCTGTAGAGGGTCGCCCGCAGGAAGGAACCTCCTGCTCGTGAGGAGGAGGTCCTTGTTAGAAGGCTACGTTAGAAGGGCTACTTCGTAGCCTTGTCCTGCAAACGCCCCTTGTATCCCTCAATGGTTGCGTCGCGAACTTGCATGCCCATTCGCATGGCTTCGCCTGCAAGTGCGGCCACCGGAAGGTAGGGGACTGTCACTTCTAGGATCATGTTCATGTACACGATCTCTTCCATGCTTAGCGTGGCAGACGGCCCGTGCAAGTAGACATTGACATGCTTGCCCGCTGCACGAATCTTCTTTGCAACGGTGGCGAGAATCTCATAGAGCTTCTGCAGAGCGTCTTGGTCGAGAGCGAGCAGTTCTTCGCCCATCCCTAAGTCGAGGCCGAGATCGAACGGTCCAAGTGTAAAGATTTCGACATCCTCGCAGGCGATGATCTCATCGAGATTATCGAGAGCCTCACGGTTCTCAATCAACGGCATGATCACGACATCTTCGTTTTGAAATCCGAAGAAGTCTGTGTTGCTCTCCCGGGCGACCTGCGCAGCTGCGCCATAGTGGGTGCCTCTTGCTGAGACACACATGCCCCGTGAACCATATGGTGGGAAGCGAACAGCGTCGAAGATTTCGTCAAGGTCCTTCTTGCTTCGAACGTCTGGCACCTGGAGTCCGTAGGCTCCTAGGTTCAGCGCATCTCGTGCCATGATCGGATCCCACGTCGGCAACTTGACGATGTACGGCAAGCCTTCCGCTTCTGCGACTCTCGCCAGTGGGGCAATGCTTGGAATCGTCGTAAGGAGCGTGTGCTCCATGTTAATGAGAATCCACTCAAACCCATGAACGCTCGCAAGCTCTGTGAGCTCGGCGGATGGGATATCGGTAATCAGGCCAGTTGGAAGGGCGCCAGAACGCACTCGCTCCATAAAGCCCTTTAGAATTTTTCGCCGCTCGGCGTACTTAATCATGCGGTATTTCTCTTAACAGTTATTCGTTAGAGAGCCCGAGAACCAACCTACAAATTGTTGGTTTCTCGAGCTCAAGGGATGTGTGATAGACGGCGAACTCAGCGATGAGTACTTCGCAAGCTGAATGCAAGGTCAATCGATTTCAACGTGGCGACCGCCCGTTTGACTGAGTGTGTACCCAGTTGTCTAAGGAGCGATTTTTCGCTCAAGTACTACGTCTGCCTTACTCACTTTGAAGTTCTTCAAAGTCTTCTTTGCAAAGAGACGCACCTTAACTTCCATCTTTTCACCGGCGCGGAAGACGCCAAGCTTTACGGTTGCGCCAACACCGGCAGCTGCCACTGCAGCAGTGAGCTCTTCGAGTGTTGCGGCGGTCTTTCCACCAATAGAAATGATCTCGTCCTCGATTTGAATTCCGGCTTTGGCCGAGGAGCTAAACCGAGCGACTCCTGTAACGATCACACCACCATTGGGGCCCTTTGCAGAACCTGCGGCACCCTCACGGCGATCTTGGCTTTCGACGCCAAAGTTGATCTCTTTCTTTTCCTGTTTTTGTTCGTCGCTCATGTTCTATCCCCCAAAGGTTAATTCATTTGCCTACCACCATGAACACTGGAAGGGGAGGCAAGTCGTCGCCTCTATCATACCAAGAAACACGTACTGAGTCGCCGATCAAACAATCGCTTCCCAAAATATTCGTAAGCACCCTTGGCCCTTCTTCAAGGTCTACTAGCGCGACAATGTAGGGTGCTTCAAAGGACGTTGAGAACCCAACTTGCGATCCTCCGCGTTGAACACAAACCTCCGTGAAGGAATAGATCGTGCCGCGTCCCGACGCTCGCACCCATGTGACGCTCTTGTTGCAAGTAATACAGAATTCTCGAGGTAGGTGCTGGTAGTGGCCATCACCACACACTTGTAGGGAAAACTCTTTGCGCTCTGTCGCCTCCCAAAATGGCCGACTCAGCGCATCTCCATAGCCCTGTTCCATTTTGTTACTCCTTACCTAAAACGATTGTGGCGCCGCAGGACATGGTGCCTGCGATCGCATGGGCCATGCCTACGCGGGCGTTCGAAACTTGCCGTTGGCCAGCTTCGCCTCTCAGCTGCCGCACAGCTTCGATAATCAGAAATATGCCAAACGCGCCTGGATGCGTGTAGGAGAGACCACCACCTGAAGTGAATGTGGCGAGCCGGCCGCCTGGCGCAAGTGCTCCCTTCTCAACGAATGCGCCCGATTCGCCCGGTTTGCAGAAACCGATGTCCTCTAGCCCCAGCAACACCGAAATGGTGAAGGCATCATAGATCTGCGCAAAGTCGATGGAGTCGAGTCCGACACCACTCATCTCAAGTGCGCGCTTGGCTGCTTCTCGCCCAACGCGTGGGCGCGCGAGATCTCCAGCTTGCGAGAGGCTAACGTGTGAAACGCTTTCGCCAGCTCCGAGAACTCGAACCGGTTTTTTTAGCGCGTCCCGTGCTCGGTCTGCGCGAGTTAGCACTACGGCGCCGCCTGCGTCTGTCACTACACAGCAGTCCAGGCGCCGAATTGGACTGCATATCATTCGTGACTCGAGGACATCATCGACGGTGATGGGGCTGCGTTTCCATGCCTTGGGATTTAGCGCTGCCCACTGACGCGCCGCCACCGCAACTTCTGCGAGTTGTTCTGATGTTGTGCCAAACTCGTGCATGTGCCGAGTCGCTGCCATCGCATAGTGCCCCAAGGGCACTGGCAACCCGTATGGCTCCTCGAACTGGGCATTAAAGCTCATGGGATTGTACGTGCCGTAGTCTGGATGCCCCGTTCTTCCCTTCGCAGCAAACGCAATCAGGGCAACATCACAGAGGCCGGCAGAAAGCGCACCGATGGCATGATGAACGAATGAGAGTGGCGCTGAGCCTTGAAGGTCGGATGACTCGACATATTTGGGCTTGAGGTCTAGGTACTCCGAGAGTTGCACAGCCGACATGTCTCCCATTCGAAAGGAGAATACGCCGTCGACATCAGCCAGTGTTAGCCCCGCCTCTTTCAACGCATCTCGAGCTGCGAGAGCGACCATAGACAGTTCCGTGTGTTTCGGGAGGTGTCCAAGCGGAGACTCTGCAACGCCAGAGACATAGATTGGATGCTTGTCTAGATTTAGCATTTGTCTTATTCCCCAAGTCGTTCGTCGACTAGAGCTCGCCTGCGAATTTTTCCGGCGTCGTTTCGCGGGAGCGAATCAACAAACTCGAATGTCTTTGGGCATTTGTATGTCGCGATTCGGCTTCGACAATGTGCATTGAGCGCCTCTTTCGCCAACGTGCTGTCGGCACTGCGCACCACAATTGCGTGTACCCGCTTGCCCCAATCTTCGTCGGGCAAGCCGATCACGGCAACATCGAAGACTCCAGGGTGTTCGGAGATGGCTGCTTCAACCTCTGCTGGATAGACGTTGGCTCCACCCGTAATGATTAGGTCTGTTCGGCGGTCAGCGATGAAGAGGTAGCCATCGTCGTCGAACCAACCAAGGTCGCCAACGCTAACAAAGCCCTCTTCGGTGTTCTTCGGAGCGTTCGCTCCGACGTAGGAGAATGTCTCTCGGCCATCTGGCCAGCGTGAGAAAATCTCACCCACTTCGTTTGCGGGAACGCGCTTTAGCTCGGCATCGAGGATGGCGAATTCGCAGCCGGTTACAGGTTTGCCAACGCTACCGGGACGCTCCAGCCACTCATCTCCGCGTATCGTTGTTGTGCCTAGGGCCTCGGTGGACCCATAGGCTTCAAAAACACATTCCGCTCCTATTAGATCGATCCACGCGCGCTTGGCCCATGGCGGACATGGGGCGCCTGTGTGAAACACCGCCTTCAAGGAACTCAAGTCTCGTTGCTCGATCTTGTCGAGCCGGGCAATGCGCTGCATCACCGTTGGCGCCACAGCCAAGTATGCAATCTTGTGCTTCTCAATCAAATCGACTGCGGTTGATGCGTCGAACTTTTCCATCACGACAAGTGTGTGGGCTTCGAATAGCCCCCCATAGCCGGTGCTAAATGGAGTCGTATGGTAGAGCGGCCCCGTAAGAAGCTGAATCTGCCGTGACGCAAAGCCGAGGCCGTCAGCCTGCTCTGAGTCCTCTGGAACGCGAGCCCAAGGAGTTGGGTCGACTACAATCTTGGGGCGTCCCGTCGACCCGCCAGAGGCGATTGCATGGCCCGGATTGGCTGTAACGTCAGGCGGCGGTGCCGTTGAGTATTGGCTGACCTGTTCTAGGATCTGTTCATCGATCACCGTATCGAATTGCCCTTGTGGCGCTCCAACAACGACGGGGTTCTCCACCAGGGCGATTAGCTCTGTGAGCTCCCTATTGGGCAAGGACGCACGAAGCGGCAGCACCATCGCACCAACCTTCCACCCGGCAAAGCTCGCGATGAAATGCAAACTGCCGTTGGGAACAGCAACAACAATAGTCGAACCCGCGCCTATCTCTCGTTCGAGGAAGTAGTTGGCGAGCTGATTACTGCGAGCTTCAAGCTCGTTCCAAGAGAGCGTCTCAACGTCGCAATCGCGAGAGTAGACAATGACTGCTGGCTCATCGCCGTTTTCACTCGCCAATTGGGTAAGGCGAGCGCCGAAGCTTGTGGGGGCAAATCCTTTGAGTAGGCCCAAGCGGTAGAGGATGTGCGCCAGACTTCGAATGTCTTCTACTGGGATTTCGACTTCGAGAAGTTCTGATACGAAGTCGGCAACCTCTTCGGGGCTGCGCTTGCCGTCGATGGCAGTCATGATGATCACTTGGATCCCAGAAAAACTATGACTGCGACCCGTTTCAGGATCGACAATTTGAACGTCCTCCTCGGTCTCTGCGAGTTCTTCTACCTCATCGAGAGGAAGGGCTACACCGTGTGCCATTTTCCAGGTTTCGTTAGTCACTGTTGTCCCAAACGTGCGAGTGATGTTCTGTCCAACCGAAATTGCGTCTTGATCCGGGGTGGAATGTGTTGATGCCATGGTGCATTGCAGCCCGTGGCATCACGGCTGCCACGCAATGGGATCTACATAGCAGAGTCGAAGTTCCGAGCAGTAGCGCTGCCCTTCTTTGTCCTCAAGCCATGCATGGTCAAAATCCGGCAACATTTCGCTGATCGAGATGCGGCCGGGAGCTTGAGCGTGACGCAAGAAGTTCGAAACTAGAACCAAGCTGTCTAGGTCGACAAAGAAGGGTTTGGTTTCGGCCTGCGTCTTCACAAATATGAACCGCGGGAAATCCATCTCTCGAGCCCAGCGGCGCACTTCGAGAAATGCTTGGATGCGGTCGGGCTGTTGCGCAGCAGGCACGTCAGAGGCATCGACGCGCCACGTCTCGCGCTGTAGGACCAAGTCGCCCAGAGTGACGCGGGGACCGTGCGCATCGTCCTTGCTCAGCATTTTGAACTCCGAGAGAGTCTCGGCAATTAGGTGTTGTTCTGCGAACGCCAGAATGTGAAATTCTGGACCACCGTCTTGTGAACGAACATAGATCTCATCGTCTTTCAAGAAGACGGTGCACGAACCAATGCTGAGTACGTGCTCGCGCGGTCGATGCGAGAGCCCAACGCCCGATTCCAAGTCGTAGTCCTTATCCGATATCGAGTAGTGCATCACGCGGATTGGGAAGTTCCAGGTCGGCGCAATTCCGAGTGGAAGATCCGCCTCTCGGGCCTCTATGAGCAACTCTGGGTTTAGATGTTCGATGACGTTGTCGGGGGACCCCACGGTGCTTGCCCCGACATGGATCTCGCCCAACACCGTTTTGAAGTCCAGGTTCTCAATTGCCTCGATACTCTTTGCTGCTAGCAAGATGTCTGGCGAGTGGTGCCTGGCACTTGGCCACCCGGGGCCGGGCGCGGCAAACGTCATGTTCACGTCGTCCTCGATCGACGCTACATCGATGTTGACCCTCTTCGCCGATGCGTCTACACAAAGAACAGACTTCCACTTTTGCTGAAGTTGGGCACGTACTTCCTCAACGATTCCACCGCCCTTCTCTGGCCCCGGAAAGAGCGGGAGGAAACCGTGTAGGAACTGCATCAGAGTTAGTTCGCTCTTGTCGTTCTCTGCGCACAGCGAATCGAAGACGTTGCGAAGCTCCGCCTTGTAGCGTTGTCCGATCTCCCAACAGAACCAGCGGGCGCTCTGGAGTACCAAGAGGATTGGATTGGAAATGCGCCGCACAAGCTCCTCGCCAAACTCTAGCTCGACATCGCGAATGCAGTCTTCGTAGACGAGGGTGCGACCTGCATACGTTTGCCCAGCGTCGCGTACGGAGCTTGCGTCGGTGAGCCGTTCAAAGCACCGATTCAGATCTTCGAGCGCATCGGACAAGGCTTCAGGGTTTCCACCGGCCGCTTCGACATGCTGTCGCTTTGATTCAAGCTCGTCGAGTTCTGCGAGTGCAATTGCTCCATGGACCTCGGGGGCCCGCTCAAGCAATGAGCGCAGTGCATCGGCTGGAAAGCGCGAGACCGACGGCATCTCAAACCGCGCGTAGATCAATTCGGATTCTGCAAGTGTGAGGAGGAGCTCGAAGCCTTCGTCTTCTGACTCGGTTGCACCAGTATCGCAGAGTTGTTGTGCAATCTCTTGAATCGTCCTGCGAGAATCACATGCTCGAAGCGCGACACAGAACTCTTCTGGTAACTCCGAGACCTCGCCATCCGCTCCATGATAGTTCTGGCCTTCTAGGTAGCCGGTTGGATTGCGTCTTGGAACAATTGACGGCCAAAGATTGTCGTCGAGAGAGAATTTGCGGGCAAGCGTGTCAATTCCCCAGAATTCAAAGTACACGCGCCGCCTCGCGAGGAGGTTTTGTCCTGCCTCGAAGTGAATCGACGCAAGGCCTGGGACGACCGTTGCCCAACCTACGGGCCCGAAGAAGCCAATCGTGTCGTTCTTCGTGCAGTAGCGTTGCAAGTAGTTGGCAACGAGTCTCCAGCGCATCCGTTGCTTGGCTCCGAGCTTTCTGCCGGGCTCACGAAGGCGGGGAAGGGCGATCTTCGCGGCAGATGCATTTTGCCAAAGAATCGCCTCTTGAAACAGTGTGTCCCCCGCGATCGTTGCTAGGACTTCTGCTAGCGCAGCTTCGTCTTCGGCGTACTTTGCTGCGAAGCCTTCTCGTAGCGCGTCGTAAGAAGTATTCCAGTTGACGAAATTTCGAACCGAAGGGAATCGCTCTTGAATCAATTCGGGCGCGTTGAGAGGCTGTTCCTTCTTCAGTCTGCGAAGTGCTTTGCGACAGAGTTTTTCTACTTCGGGGATGTGCTTTCCTGCGCGAAGGTCGTGCTCGGCGGCAGCCGCAAGAGCCTCTCTTAGGAGCTCCTGGTCCAGAAGGGTGTCAGCAGCTGCCGATGCCGCAGGAGACTGAAGCTCTAGGACTTTCCCAATGGGAAAACCCGCACCTCGAAGAAACACTTGGCGCCAAATTGACCAGCCACTTCCAACAGCGAAGAGGTATTCTCCCATAGTAATTTAAGTCCCTAGTCTCTTTTGCAAGGGAGCTTCTGGACGTAGGTCGTTGCTGACCTATGTTTACTCCCTTCAGATTTCTTTTGCCGAAGCTCTGCGCTGCGAGCGGTGTTGGGAAGCCGATGCGTTCACTTCCCTATACGAAATCCAGCATACTCCCCGATGGTCGAAGTTGTCCAACGCGTCAGAAGACGCGCATGCCACTGGTCGGTTTGGAAGCAGACCGTCGACGATGCGAACGTATCCATGCACATCGATGTGCTGTGAAGGATGCGATGTGCTGTGAACAATGCCCGCGTGATAATTGCTCATTACCAAGTTCCTAGACGCTTACACCTAAGGTTCTGTAAGTACCGATTCGGTCGCTTTGTTCTCGTAGAGAATTGAAACAAAGGATCGACGCTGATGGGCCAAAGCGATAACTGTACTGCTAGTATTGCCAATAGAAGCGTTGGGGCAGCGCACTACGCGTAGCTGGGAAGTAAGCAGGGATGACACAGGAGACAAACCATTTGGTGCCACTGGAGGGAGGGTGGCATTTGTGGAAGTGGTTTCGATTGCGAGGTGCAGGGTTTCCCGCGGCGCATGTGTTGCGACTTGCAGCTCCCAATGCAACCAAGGCTTTTGACGAACTTGAGGCGCGGCGACATGAGTGCAGCGAGGCGATACAGCGAGCGGTGCAACTTCTCGAATCTCGAATCGGTGCGCTGTCAGCCAGTGATCGAAAACCTTTGCTGTCTGCGTTGAGACGACTTCGACGAGGCAAGCGACCAGCTCTTGTGGGAGATGCCGATATCGATGTTGTGGAGGCGTCGTTTGTGGCTCAGGCGCAGAGCGCGGCAGATTTCTCAGCCGCCTACGACATGGATAACGAGACTCTCTCCGCTGCCTTGCGCGGCTTTGCTCTTGATGACCAGTTCCGAGAGGCGGTCGCCTGGCAAAACCTCTCGGCATTTCAAACGGCTCTTCCCCGTGTCATCGAAGCCAAGGGAGCCAAGAAACTCCGACGTGCCGAACAAATGGTCGCAAGCTACGTGCAGCGGTACCATCTCAAGAACGACACCATTGGCTTCTTTGGACCGCAGGGCGACGGAGTGTTGGTTACAGGCCCCGCGTGGCAGGCCAAGGTGGGTGCGGCCTTTCTAAAGCTCAGGAAGGTGTGCTTTGAGCACTGGGCCATTGCCACATTCGCAGACTCACTCGCCGCAGATTCTGAAATCGCTGCACACGCCTATCCGAGACGTGTGGCAACGGTGCGACTTGATGAAGACATGTTGCACTATGGCATCGGCCAGCAGGCATCTGTGAGCGCAGAGGTTGCTGCGATCTTGCGAGCCTGCGACGGGCAAGCGACGGCTAGCGAGATTGCCGCAAAGCTTCTCGAACAATCGAACTTAGCCTTCGATGGTGAAGGTGACGTCGCTGACACGCTGGAGTCACTGGTCGAGAGTGAATTGATCACTTGGACCTTTCCCCTGCAAACCGCCACAAGTGAGCCTGAAGTCGACTTGCAGGCAATGCTTGAGAAGATTCCCGGGGCAGCAGGCAAACGAGCACGCAGTCGTTTTGATGAGTTGATGGCAGCTCGGGATGCTGTCACACAAGCCAGCGGGGATGCAGAGCTGCTCGCTCGATCGTTGGTCAGCATCAACGAAGTCTTTGAGCGACTCACAGGAGCTCGCTCGACTCGCAACGCGGGACAGACTTACGGCAGCCGCGCCATTGTTTACGAAGAGTGCAGACGCGACTACGACCTCAGAATTGGCGATGAATTCGTTGGACTGATGTCCGCACCACTGGAACTCGTCCTGCAAAGTGCTCGGTGGTTTACCGACCGCATTGCTACCTCCTATCGTGAACTTCTAGGTGCAGAGTTTGAAGCTGCAACCTCTGGGACAGAACCGCTGAGCTTCTTGGATTTCTGGAAACGCATCGCTCACCACTTTGGGACCGATGAAAGTCCATCTGTGCACGTAAAGGCTGCACAGGGAGAACTTCGCGAACGATGGCGACGCGTCCTCGGGCTTGAGGAGGGGGCAACTCCTGTTCGTAAAAGTTCTGATGAACTTCGCTCCGCTGTGACGGACCTCTTTGCTGCAAGCCAACCCGGATGGCCGAGTGCGAGATATCATTCGCCCGATGTTCTAATTACGATGAACACGCCCGGTGATTTTGCATCGGGAATCAAGGAGTTGATTCTTGGTGAGATTCACACGGCCATGAACACGTGCGGCATTCGAGTGTTTCAAGATCTGCACGAGTCTCGCGAAGAGTTCATTGCTGCACGACAACGAGACTTGCCCGAGCCCGCGGTAGTGCACGTGGTGTCTCGGGATCAGGCGTCTCGAGCAGATCACGTTTGGACCGCTCCGCACAACGTTGACCTTGAACTTGGTGCCACACCATCCTGGCGGTCACCAGAACAAGTAATCACCGTTGGTGAACTTATTGTCCTCAAAGAGAGTGGGCAGCTTCGGGTCAAGTCTCGCGACGGTCGCTGGTCCTTTGACATCATCGAAGTGCTTGAGAACTATTTGGTAGCAGAAACGTCGGGAGCATTTTCGTTTCTGCCACGCTTTCGTCACCGGCCTCGCGTGGCGATCGACTCTGTGGTCGTGGGCCGTGAGACATGGGTCTTTGAACCATACGAATTGGTGTTTCGGGAACTACCGCGTGGGTCTGAACTCTTTGCTGCCGCTCGCAAATGGGCCCGAGACTTCCAATTGCCTCCCAGGGTATTCGTCAAGATTCCCGAGGAGACAAAGCCGATGTATATCGATCTGACGAGTCCCGTTTACATTGAGATTTTGTCGAGACTAGCTTCAAAAGCGACCTCTGTAACGATTTCGGAAATGCTGCCGGATACCGATGAGGCGTGGCTCACCGATGAACGCGGGCAGTGCCAAACCGCCGAACTCCGGTTTGCCGCAGTCGATGCCATGAGTTGGAAGGCTCCGTGATGTACGTACTGTCAAAGGGCACGCTGCAATCGTCAGCACTTCGCTGGGGACTAGTTTTAGCGATGCTGGGAACGGTCTCCGTGGTCGAGGCGAAGCCCCGATCTCGGTCTAAATCCAAACCCGCTGCGAAGAAATCACCCCCCACCGCAAAGAGTGCACCAATAAAGGGTAAGAGTTCTTCCGAGCCCGCTGCGCCTGTCGAGGTTGAGAGCTTTCGCTTGAAGGTTGAATATGGACCCGATGGTGTCGCCGCCAACACCGTTGACCTAACTCTGGAAGCGGCGGTTCGATCGGCTCTTGCGTATTCTCCCAGCATGAAGCGCAGTGCGCTTGATACCCGCATCGCTCAATTGGCCATAGGTCGGCTCCAAGCGGGCTTTAGTCCAACTCTCTCACTTGAAGGGCGAGGCGGTTTTCAACGGCGGTACAACGAATTTGCTGGGCGGGATAACTCCCCATTCAGCAATGTGACGGATGCTTCCGTAAATGCGGAACTCACGGGGCTAACCACCTTTGGTGGCCGATACACGCTGCGTTCCGAAGCAGGATGGCTCTCGCAGCCCAACGAATTCTTTGCGACATTGTCTCCTCGCTACTCGTCTCTGGTTGCTGGCCGCTGGGTGCAGCCTCTTATGCGCGATTCTGGCAAGAAAGCGAATCTCGCCCTGGTAAAGCGAGAGCGTCTCACGGTGGAGCTTCGCGAAGCACAAGAAAGAGAACTTCTCTTAAGCGGCGCTTTGAAGGTTGTGTCGAGCTACTGGGCGTTGGTGTTGCGACGTGAAGAGTTGAAGATTATCGAGACCAACATAGAAGCGGCTCGCACGCTCGAGCAGGTTGTCATTCGCCGAGTTCGGGCCGGGGAGGATGCCAAGAGTGCATTGGTGCAAGCCCAGGCCGCCGTTGCTGAGCGTGTACAAGCCTTGGAAATCGGGCGAGTTGCAGTCGCAGACGCCGAAAGGGCACTGCTGGGCGATTCGTATTTGCACGAGACGGGAATCTTGAAACTCACAGATGTCCCGGTTCCAGTCGATCGACACAATGATGAATCCCCTGCGATTTCCCTCGCGAAAGAGATTGAGGTTGCCTTAAAGAACCGCCCCGAAGTCGCGCGAATGAAGCGAGAAGTGCGGTTGGCGAGTATCGACTTGGACATCGCAAAGAACTCCAAGAAGATACGCTTGGATGTGTACGCAGAAGCGGGGCTCCTCGGACTCTCGGGGCGCAGCAAGTTCGACGCGAATGTGCCAGCTAACGAGCAGCCTCCCAGTGCGCTTATCGGCGGCCCTGGCTCGACTGTCCTCAATATGCCGCGCGCGCCCTTCTTCGAAGTGGGCATTCAAATGCAACTGCCCTTTAACAATACGGATGCGAAGAATGCGGTCGAGCAGGCCAAGATTCGAATCAAACGAGCTCAGACGCAAGATGTCGAAACACGCGTAAAACTCGATGTTCGCAACGCTGTACAGCGCGTGCGAATTGCGACAGCAAGTTTACTCGCAGCTAAAGAATCTCTTCGACTGGCCGAGGAGAACTTGGGCGCTCAGACCCGTCGCTATGAAGGCGGTGGTGCAACCCTATTTGATGTCACTCGTTCCCAAGACGACTTGAGTCGTGCGCAGGCACAAGTCGCCCTATCTCGCGGGCAACTCGCAATTTCACAAGCGGTACTAGAGTCCGCTCGGGGGACACTTCTCAGCAGTTTCGGAGTCGATGTAAACGTTGCAAAGTAGAATAAAGACTTCACTTGTAAGGTTGGCCTGCGAGCCGAGCTACCGATGTGACGCGTGCAGTGGGGGTGGACACCCATGAGCGCCACCCTTCGAGCGGTCATTGCGCATCCAAACTTTCGGCCGCTGCTCCGATCCGATGTTCGGTTTCTCGCGGGCTCCTCAAGTGAGACGGTTGTCGTTCACGATACCCGATCGAACAGTCGCGTAGAACTCTACGCAATTGAATGTCAGATTGCGCAAGCAATGGATGGCAAGCGCAACCTGAATGCCCTGGCGAAGGTTGCATCCTCGAGCTTTGGAGCGGTTCCAACGGAGCAGGTTGCAAAAGTGGTGGCCCAAATTGCTGGGATGGGGCTCATCCAGAATGTTCACGAACTCAACCTCAAAACGTCGCCGCCAGCGCTTCCGCGCCCTCCGAAGGCGAGTCTCCCAAACATCGTTCCACCACCAAGCCCAGCTGCCGATTCTGTGCGTCCAGAAGAGCATCTTGGGATTGGTGATCAGACCGCGATGCGAGCCATTGGAGTCATCGACAATTCGTCTGATGATTTTGATGAGCCAGATGACTTTGATGAGCCAGATGACTTTGATGAACAGGCGACCTCGGTTGGAGACTCCATCGAGGATGACTCGGTAGAAGAAGAGGACTCCGTTGAGAGCGAGGACGAGTCGTTTGCCGACTCCGCACCAGACACAGGGCAATCTATGGATGACCACTACAATGAGGACCCTTCCGCCTATGAGGAAGAGCCGAACCACGAGCAGAGTACCGAAGAGGCTTGGGAGCCAGCGGAGCAAGAGCAACAGCGCCGCGCCCGCAACAAACGGCGACTTCGGCGCGGGATAAAATTTGGCGTTCTAGGTGTGCTCCTGCTTGTCTTTGCATTCCTTCCTTGGCCGCTCTACGTCACGGAACCATGTGAAGTTCGCCCGCTAGATCGCATTGAGGTTCGTGCCGAAGTGCCGGGCATCATCGCGGAGACCTTGGTTAATGAAGGCGACTTGGTGGAAAAAGGGCAACTGCTCGCACGGCTTGATGATCGAGACGTGAAGTATCAACTTGCCCGTGCCCGAGCTGAGGCTGATGGATTGCGTGCGAACCTTGAAAAGCTCAATGCAGGCTCAAGGCCGGAGGAAATTCGACAGGCGAAGGCTCGAGTGACTGCAGCCCAACAGGATCGTACGATTGCCAAGGCTCGCTACAAACGCGCAAAGGATCTTTTTAGGAAAGACGTCGGCAGTCGCAGTGCTCTCGACGAAGCGCAGGGAGAGCTCGCCGTACGGGCACAGGAAGTAGCGGAGGCGAAGGCGGGGCTTAAACTCGTGCAAGCAGGGTTTCGCAACGAAGAGAAGAAGATTGGAACCGCTGAGCTCGATCGTGCGGAAGCCGATGTTTCGTTCTTGGAGGAACAACTCAAGCTGCTACAGATCCGAGCTCCGTTGGGCGGTCGAGTACTCACCCCCCGATTTCACGAACGCCTGCACGAGAAGATTGAGGCCGGTGAAGCACTCGTCGAAATTGGTGATCCTGCGATTATGCGAGTCGAGATTGCAGTTCCGGAGAAGTACGCCGATGTGCTTGAGATGGGACACCCTGTGGAGGTCAAAGTGCACAGCTATCCACTGCGTAGCTTTCATGGGGAAATCGTCTTTATTGCTCCTGCCGTGGACACGAAAGAGGGCACCCGATTTCTGCGCGTCGATGTCAATGTCGACAACGCGGATGGGCTCTTACAACCGCGAATGACAGGCTGGGGCGAGATCAATGCAGGGAACTCCACACCGCTAATACGCGTGTTTCGTAGTGCCGCACGTTGGATTCGAGTGCGCTATTTGTTGTAGGGGAAATACTTAGTTTGCGCTACACGCCTTCCAAGCCTCGGCGCTTCGCTCTTCTGACCTTCCAAAGCTCTAGTCCGCGTTTGTGGGCCCAACTCTGATTCGATGCCTTTTGCCCACCCCAAGATCCGCGAAGACCTCGTCTATTCGCCGGACCCAAACGACGAGTCCTACTACTTCGTCAAGTGTCCCATTCGAAACGAGTTCTTTCACTTCAATGAGATTCAAGTAACTCTCATGGAAGCTCTCGACGGCACGCGCGACGTTGAAGATCTGATCGAAGTTGTTGGTGAGGAGTGGGAAATCGAGCTGACGCCAACTGATATTCGTCTTTTTGAAAAGACGGCTGGCGAGCTGCTGCTGCTCGATGTCTCGAGTTATGTGGCGGATGACAAGAAGGTGCGAGCGGAGGTCCGGAAGAGACTCAAAAAGTCCGGGTTCACGGTTCGCATCGCCCAAAAGGACAACCCCGAGAGTCAGGTCTTCTATCAGGGGATGCGCCATGCGCTTTCTGATAGCCCATTGAAAGCTACGTCGTACTTTCACGCTGTCCTCGAAATCAACCCAGAGAATCAACGCGCAAGGCAGGTGCTTACCTGCATTCACGAAGCGTTCTTTCACTGCCATCGAAGCGATCTTCCGTTGAATTCGAAGTCACTTAGGCTCTTTGGGCCCGACAAGATTCTCGGACGCATCGATCGTCGAATTGGTCGGTTTATCTACTCGATACCGGGAGGGATTGCGATCCTGCTCTTGTGTCTGTTGTGCGTACCATTGGTTCTCGAGCTTCTGTACTCACCAGAATATGCACAGGCAACGTTGGGCTTCGCGGATGTTGTCTCCTTCTCCTTGGTATTTGTCTTAGGGTTCCTCGTTCACGAGCTCGGGCATGCAATGTCGTGCAGGCACTATGGCGGTCATCCAAACGACCTGGGACTTCTTCTTATCTACGGAATCATTCCTGGAGCCTATTGCGATACGAGTGATAGCTATACGTTTGAGCACAATCGACAGAAAGTGATTACGTTCCTTAGCGGGGTATTGGCCCAGCTTGTCTTTACCGCGATGGTGTTATCCGCGCTCCTACTCATGAGCCCCGATACGCCTGGTTGGCTCGGTGCCGTTCTGGCAATCCTGTTCGACATCACGTCAGTGTATGGCGATCTGAATCCCTTGATGCCCCTGGACGGATACTACGCAGTCTCCGATTCGCTAAACATCACCAACCTCCGTGGCAAGTCCTACTCCTACGTTTGGTCCCTGGTTACTCGCTTTGTCTTTGGAGTCAGGTCCCACGAGTTCGACGAAATCACGAGTCGTGAGCGTCGCATCTTCACGATCTATGGAGTGTTATCGCTAGTCCATCTTGTCTTTGTTGTGTTTGTGGTCGTGTTGCATTGGCTACTACCATTCTTAGCAAACCGCTTTGGGCATGCCGGAATCATCCTGTGCATTCTGATTCTCCTCGGCATGGCGCAACGAGTCGTTACGAAAGTGGTTGTGCCCTTTCTTCTCTTTCTCTTCGTCGAGCGCAAGACGGTTTTCACTCTTCGACGTTCGGTGTCGTACATCATAGTCGGAGCTCTTCTGGTCTTGGGGCTATCGCACAAGGGCTCGGTACACGTGCAGGGCGAATTCGTTGCCGAGCCATCACGTCGGGTTTTCGTTGCCGCACATGAACCCGGGATGGTGAAAGACGTCGTTGTGCGCGAAGGAGAGCTCGTCGAAGAAGGACAACTACTTGTTCAATTGAGATCCAACGACCTCGTGCGAAGGTTGGCGCAAGCAAGGAGTGCGGTCGTCATTGCTGAGGTGCAATTGAATATGCTGCGCAATGGGGCGAGGAGCGAGGAGATCGCGCTGGCCATGGCGAGGACGCGGTCACGCAGGAGTGTCGCTGCACAAATGTCGGCGCGTGTGCGCCAAGCGAAGACGTTGTTGCGAAGCAAGGTGGGCAGTGATGCGCAATTGCTCGAAGCTCAAGGAGCCGCGGTTCACGCGCGAAATCGCGGAAGAATCGCAGAACGGCAGACCGACCTAATTATTGCGGGTACGCGAGAGGAAGAGATTCGTGAGGCGCAAGCTGCGCTTGAGCAAAAGCAGGCCTTCCTTGAGGGATTGGAACTGCGAAATAAGAATCTTGAATTGCGCAGCCCATTTCGAGGTCGCGTGTTGTCAACCCGAGTTCATGAACTGATCGGAAAGAAGGTTGCTGCAGGCAATCCACTGATTGAGATTGCCGACGATAGTGAGTGGAAGTTACGAATCTTCCCGCTTCCCGGTGAGTCCATCGAGGGAGTGTCTGTAGGTCAGAAGATCCGTGCGCGTGCCTGGGGGTTTCCAGGCAAGGAGATCGAATTGGTCATCGCCAAGGTACTACCTCCAGCACCAGGTGCGGACACGCGCTCCGCTGAGTATGAGTCAACCCCCATCATTGCGCCGGAGTGGACAACAGGACTCTCTGGGCATGCACGCATCTATGGCCCGCAACGTTCCTTTGCGTATCGCTATCTGGCCGAACCCGTCGTCCAGGTGTTTAACCTAAGAATTTTCGATGTCGTCATGCAGCGATAGTGAGAATACGTAACCAAACAAAGATTAGTTTTGCGGTGCAAGAATTGCTGGAACAGAATGCTCTTGTTGCCAAGACACTCGCTGAGAGGGCTGTTAGGCTCTAACCGGCTCAGGGGAGCCATCGCATCGTGTATGGGGAAACACGATGTCGCTGGGGGTAGGGACCTGCTTTTTATTATCAGGCTCGTGGGAGCCAAAACGTCAACACGTCCCCGAAAGGCAAATCGATTTCATGCGCATTACGATTATCGGCCACGCGAGTCTTCTCATTGAAACTGAGGATGTCAGCATCATCACGGATCCTGTTTACGCGGACCCATTCGGTGATGAAGTGCGAGTCAGTTGTCCCAAGCGAGAAGTAGACCTCTCTAAATTTCCAAAGGTCGACATCCTTTGGCTTTCACATGATCACAATGATCACTTCGACATCGACACGCTTGGAATGCTCCCCAATATGGTGGACCACGTTCTATGCGCTGATCATCCCCACATTCTCAAGGCGTTCGACGCACTCGGTTATGAGTCCGTACAACCGATTCAGGATTACGATCAAATCAACATTGGTGACACATCGCTCATCATGACTCCTTCGGAGCTCAAGGCGCCCGAACACGGACTCATCGTTAAGTCACCCAATGGCACGCTCTGGAATCAAGTTGATTCTCTCTTCAACATGGACCACATCCAGTTGATGAAGCAGAACGGCCCATATGACGTCTTCTTCGCAAACTTCAATCCGCTATTGCCGACCGAGATCATGACGAACGGCAAGACGAGTTTCCCAGCAGAGACGTATCAGGAACTCATGCACGTCATTCGAAACATCGATGCGAAGATGGTCGTTCCATGGGCTTCCGGACAGGTCTTTCAGGGGCCAGGTGAATGGCTCAACCGGTACTTCTTCCCACTGAGCCACCAGAGGTTCATTAACGACCTCAAGACGCTAGGACTCAATACGGGGAAGATGCTGTATCCGGGAGATGTTGTTGTCATCGAAGACGGCAAGATGGAAGTCCTAGAGGCTCACGCCGATTTCGTGAAGTGCACAAATCGCGACATGAGCGTGGCAGACTTTCGTCCAGGCTCTCCCATTCCTGCGTTGGTCGACGACAACATGTTTGGAGTCGACGAAACGACTCTCAACGGCGCAGTTGGCGATGTGATGGAGAAGATCCGCGCGAGCCTTGTTCGTGGAGAGACTCGTGATATCGACATCCTGGCGGACTGGGATGCTGTCATGGCGATCACCGTTCATGGTCCGTCTTCCACCGAGCACTGGTCGATTCGATTCAGCCGCGATGGAAGTACGTTGGTCCAGGGCAGAGAGCCCGACGCAAACTTCTTTATCGAGGTAACAAAGTCAGGATTGTACGGTGTTGAGAACGGACTGCTGTTGGACCGATTTGCCCGGGGAATGACCCGCAGCTTCCACACGCTGTATCGAGTGAGTAGGGCTGGTTTCGTCAGCCCGAACGAAGACAGCCAAGGTCGCAACAAGCCCTTCGAAGTCTCATCGCCGTACGACGTTCTGATCAAGCTCTGGGGCTCCTTCCAAGACGAACTCTGGCTCGACAACCAGATCAACCGAGTCCTTGAGACGCGCACGATTCTCAAGCCTGGCGCCTGATCGCGCTCTACGAGCATTCCCATTTGTCGACTCGGACTTCCTGATTCGACGATGGGACTGTGCCCGTGGTTCCGTTCAGATTGATGGGATTATTGCTGGCTCGTTTTTATCCCCGGCGACGTAGACTGTGAAGAGTTAATGCCGCAATCCACGCCACGCTCACGATCCGACATAGTGTTCGGAGAGGTTGTCGATGGCGCGTTTGAAGTACGCGACCCCATACGATCAACAATATTCGAGTTTAGCTCCGCACAGCGCAGCATTTATCTGCGTCTCAATGGTTCGCGCACAGTCGACGAAGTCGCAGACCTTGTCAGCGAAGAATTCGAAGTTGAGATACCTAGTTCGGATGTAGAAGAGTTCTTAGGGTTTCTTCGACGGCATTTCTTGCTTGAGGTCTGTGAGTACGACCTAAATGAAGTGTCGCTGGTCAAGCGAATCGCAAGGAACCTGAAAAAGACAGGAGCAGTGCAGCAGGCCTGGAGTATTGCGGGCGCAATCGAGGGGGCGAGTGACGGCAAACTCAGTCGATCTCTAGCTGCACTTGAGAGCGGTGACATCAACGAAGCGGTGGCACTCCTACTTTCCGAAGATGGAGTTTCTGCAGCCATTCTCGCCTCAATACGAACAGAGTTCCTTTCGAGTCGCAACAAGGACGACGATGTCTGGAAGTGGTCCCTGGGCAACCCTGACCGAGCCCTGACCGCGGTGGATAGTGTTGTTGGGCGATGGCTCTATCACCCGGTTGGTGCACTGGCGCTGGTTGCTCTCTTCGGCATTGCCATCTTTGGCGCGTTCGGAGCAACGCTACCGTCTCCGAGTGAATTCTCCTGGCTCGATGGCGTCCTTGGGTATTCTCTGAAGTACGTCTTCACCCTCTTCGGTCACGAATTTCTCGGGCACGGACTCGCCGCCAAACACTTCGGCGGGCACGTGACGGACATTGGTGCGACGCTTCGAAATCGAACCAGTGTCGTTCTGTATTGCGATGTCTCGGATGCCCTACATGCCGGCCAATCTCGAAGAGCAAAACTTCATATCTTCTTGGGGGGTGTTGTCGTCGACCTCATTGTCGCGTCAATCATCATCACTGTTTTCACTCTCGCCGTTGATCTGCAACAGGCTCCTCGTCCGCTACTCGTCGCATTGGTCTTTGTGCTGTTCTCGGTGGTCGAGAATGCCATGCCGCTACGAGGTCATGATGGCTGTTGGGCCGTCGCGGCTGCGCTAAACCTTCGCGACCTGTGGCTTGGGGAAAAGGCTCATCTGTACTGGAGACGTCGCCTTGGCTTTGCTGAGGAGAGCGAACTCGACGGCATCGCTTGGTCACCACGGGAAGAAAGCATCTACCGAATTTTTGGTGTCGTTGAGCTTGTGGCGATGTTGACGTACTTCATCGGACTGTGGCTCATCCTAATGGTGCCATTTCTGTACACCTACCTCGGTGGAGTAGGGCTACTCATTGCTGCCGTTCCCACGACTGGCTTCGTGCGGATGAGAATTTGGCCTCTGCTTCGAGGTTCAATCGCCTTGTCGATGCGCCGCAAATGCTAGGGTCAAGACTGGCTGCGATACAGTTCATATCGAAAACCGACGAATGCAATTGAGGCTTAGCAATGGGTAAGAACATGGGGTCTGCCGAGGACGCAATTGCGGCCGCGCCGCAGGAAAATATTCGACTTTCCGAGAGCTTTAGCCTCTGGCCTCATTTATGGGTGCGGAGTGCAGGCTTTGCAATTGACGAAATTCTGAAGCTCGCCGCTCCAGGCCTTGAGCAGCCCGTGGATGCACTTTTGGCCGCAGAGACAACATCGAAGGCAGCTCTCGAAGCGGCGCTAGAGGCGCTCTCGAAACTAGCTGAGTCCCCGGAGCATGAGAAGGCTGCTAGCAAAGCTCGTCGAAAGCTTCGAAAAGGAACGATACCCTTGGACTCCGAGGCTCTTGGGTCGGCACGAGCTGCCATTGCTCTCGTGCGAGAATCTGATGAATTGCGGCGATCGCGTTTGGATGCACTTGAAACGATGTACGCGAATTCCGAACGCGAAACCGCGAATGTCCTCGCGCAAGTCGCGTCGATGCCGCTCCTCGAAGAAGCGATGGTTTGGCAGAATCTAACTGCGGCGGAAATTGTGCTACCCCGCGTGCGAGACACTGAGCGCAAGTTAAACAGCATGCAGAGGCAACGGCTTCAGGCGGTAGCGTCCTATTTGCAGCGGTATTGCACCAAGAACGACACGATCGGCTTCTTTGGTCCAATCTGCTGGGGGCGTGTTGTTGAAGGTGAAGGGGTATGCAACCACGGCGACCCATTGCTTTCGCACCGGGAAGTTTTCTTAGCTGGATGGGCAGTCGAAGCACTTGGCGCGAAGTTCTCAGAGGACCCGGAGCTTAAGCCACATCTTTGCCCCAGAAGAATGCCAACGGTTGCCGTCGATGAGGATGTACTTCACTATGGCGTTGGGGACTCCACTGAGGCGCCGCTTGAAGTTGTTTGGCTGCTAGAACACTGTACTGGCGAGACGAGCGCCAATGAACTAGCCAGGAAGGCTCTGGCGAATGAGGAGTTCGAGTTTGAAGATGAATCAGAAGTGTTCTCACTTCTTGAGGAACTTGAAGAACAAGAGCTGCTTGTATGGCGGCTTCAAGTCGCGCCAATCAACCCGTATCCTGAGCGAAGCCTGCGAGCGCAGCTGGAACGATTGGGGGAGGCTGGGGAGCGACCCTTGTCAAAGCTCAGCGAACTCATGGATGACCGAGACCAGCTTGCCAAAGCTGCCGGCAACCCAGGGGCAACAGCCAAAGCACTTCGAGCAATTAACAGCAGTTTTGAGCGTATCGCAGAGATAAGCGCGAACCGAAACGCTGGGCAAACATATGGCGCCCGCACCATTGTTTTTGAAGACTGCGCCCGCAACCTAGAACTCCGCCTTCCGCAGAAGCTCATTGAAGGGATTGGGCCCGCGCTATCCTTGCTCTTGCAGAGCTCCCGATGGTCAACATGGGAGATTGCAAAGAAGTATAGGGCGCAGTTCGAAGAGAGCTTCGACGCATTGGAGGGCGAGAACGTGCGCTACACGGTCTTTCTCAAGGCCATACAGGAGCATCTACCTAAGCACGACAGTCGAGACGAGAAGGGCATCGTTGGCACCGTCGTCCGGGAATTGCGAGATCGTTGGTCAGAGATACTCTTAGCATCGTCGGACGAAGGGCATCGTATTGATCTGCGCAGTGAGGATATTGCTGAGCAAGTTGCGCTTGCGTTCGATGCGCCTCAGCCCGGATGGCCGACGGCACAGTTCGCAAGCCCAGACCTGATGTTGGCAACCAGTGATGTACTCTCGCAAGAGGCGCCACTATTCGTCCTCGGTGAATTCAATCCTGGGGGCAACTACGTTTTCTCCAACGCGATAACGCCGCCGTTTTGCGATGTTGCTTCCGAGGCCCAGAGTGCCTTTGATGCCACCGTCTCGGGGCTCGCACAAACCGTCTACGAAGGCGGCGGGCGCTCCATGAACCGGCTCACGGTGGCAACTGGCGATGTTTCGGTTGAGTCTGGAGCGACCTTGGCGGAGCATCCTCGGTCGCAAGTGCTGGCGATTGTCGACTTGTTTGTTGAGCGACGAGGCAAGAGTCTCGTGGTCGTCGATTCAGAAAGCGGGCGCTCCTTCGACATCATCGCGTTTCACAGTGGGTTGTTTTGGGAACCACTATGCACGGCATTCGGCTTCGTTAGGAGTCAGACGCATGCGCCTCGAATCACTATTGATAACGTGGTGGTCTCTCGGGAGTCGTGGTGCTTTGGAACGGAGGAGTTTTCATTCTCTCAGGAGTCCAAGGCCCATCTCCGCTACGCGGGAGCCCAGCGGTGGAGGCGCAAGCACAAGCTTCCGCGATTGATCTTCGCTAGACTCGATAGCGAACGGAAACCGGTATACATCGACCTTGAAAGCCCGATCCTGGTGGAGGCGTTCTGCAACCTGTTACGGAACTCTTCTGATATCAAAGTGTCAGAAATGCTTCCTGCCCCAGAACAATTCTGGCTCAAGTCTCCGCAGGGTGAGCGGTATGCTTCTGAGCTGAGAACTGTCGCTGTGGACTCTGTGAGCTGGAAACCGCCAGTTTAGATTGGCTCTGGGATGCAGGCTGAGACCACTACGGGCTTCCAGTGTGCCAAATAGGCCCAGCCGTTCCATCGAATCGCTCGATGGCCGGTTCGAGTTCGCCGCCTGAGAATGCGATATCTCTTTCTCATTCACACTCGGTTCAATCGTACTAGTGCTCGATTTGAAATCTGCAACTAGAATTGGGCAATGCAGATTTCCGGTATTAGTGGCACTTGGAAGATGTGGCCCTGGGTATGGTTGCGTGGGGCGGGTTTTCCTGCCGATGATGTTTTGGTCTTGGAAGCGGCAGAGACACGCAATGCGATATCCGCGTACTCCAAGCAGACCTCTGTTGTCCAAGTAGCGGTTGATGCTGCCATCCAATCCCTAGAACCGGCTATTGAAGGTCGCGGTGGCAAAGAGCGTCGGCCGTTTTCTAAGGCGATTCTAAAACTGAGAAAGGGGGCATTCCCCGCGAATGTTGAGGCGCTTGCAGAAGCTGCACCCGCGGTAGCAGCAGCAATCGCTGAACAAGAAGAAGCAGATCGGTTGCGAGCGATACTCGAGGAAACCTTCACAAAGGAGGCGGAAACGATATGGCGCAAACTGATTGACGTTGCAAAGTCGTCACCGTTTCGGGAGGCAATTGCTTGGCAGAATCCACAGGCGCTTCGCACGGGCATCGAAAAGATCGAAACTAGTGACGCTCCAAAGTATCAGCGTCTAATCGCGAACTACTTGCAGCGATACTGTACGAAGAACGATACGATCGGCTTCTTTGGCCCCATTTCCTGGGGAAGCGTCGTTCGCGGTGACGCTGTTACAACGCCCGGAACGAAGCTTCTCGCAGGTCGAAAAATCTTCTTCGCTCCATGGGCCATCGAGGCGCTCGCGGTCCGTCTTTCCAGTGCGGAGCAGCTGAAGCCTTCGCTCCGGCCACGACGAAATCCGACTCTCTCAATTCAGGGGGGCACAATGCACTATGGAACGGACAAGACTGCCGAGCTTCCAGAAGAAGTTGCATGGCTTCTAGAGAACGCCCGGGGCGAGAAGCGAGGCTATGAACTCGCGGCTGAAGCGTCGGAGATCTCGAGTCTAGAGTTTGACAACGAATCTGATGTGTATGAGCTCTTGGAGGAGCTTGAGCAGCAAGGCTTGGTAACCTGGCAGATCGAAATTCCGGGCCTAGCGCCGTATCCAGAAGAGTATTTGCGCAAAGAGCTTCTTGGCGCGGGAGCGGCTGGCGAACCTGGCCTTCAGGCACTGGCAGCGCTGGAAGCAAAGCGCAGTGCGCTCGCTGCGGCCGCTGGCGATCCTGATGCGGTCATGGAAGCCCTCGACGCTCTTACCGAGGTGTTCGAAGAAGTCTCGAAGACAAGCTCTAGTCGAAACGCCGGCGTCACCTATGGCGCGCGAACGATCGTGTTCGAAGACTGTGTGCGCGACTTTGATTTGGAGGTGCCCGAATCGGCCTTTTCGCAGTCGGGCGATGCGCTTTCTCTCGTGCTGAAAAGCGGTAGGTGGTACTCGCACGAGATTGCGCGACGATACCGATTGGCGCTCGATGGCCTTTTCGATGAACTTGCGCCAGACGGTGGAACTGTCTCGTATCGAACGTTTCACGACGGAGCCGTCGACCTGATCCAAACGCAACAAGACGGTCCGGCTGATATTGTCTCTTCGGTCTCAGAAGAAGTCGTAGGACGCTGGTCGCAACTCATCGGTGAGCGCTCCGACGAGAAGGTGATTCGCTTGCGAGCAACCGATATTGGTGAGCGCGCCGCCGAGTTGTTTGACGCACCAGAACCAGGCTGGCCGAGTGCCCGGTTTCACAACCTCGATTTCCTGCTCGCTACGAAGGAGATTTCTGCAAAGGCCACAGGCGACGACTTGTTGCTCGTCATTGGCGAGTTTCACGCAGCATCCGTCACGGTCTTTTCCGCCGCTGTAACCCACCCGGATTGTCCCTACCTTCCCGAGGTTCTGGAGATGTACGAGAGCGCCATTCCGCCAATGGTCGAGCCTGTTGTGGCGAAAGACGTTGCCAGTAGAGCAGTGTCTCGCTCCATGTCCAGTCGGGACTTTCAAGTCGAATTTGGAGACTCGGTTTCTGATAAGCCTCGCAGTAACGTGATTGCAGTAGGCGACCTTCTCGTTGAGAGAGACGCCGGGCAACTCGTGGTGAGAACCCTCGATGGAAGGCACCGCTTTGATGTCGTGGCATTTTACGACTACATGCTCAGTACGACTGCATGCTCCGCGTATCGCTTTGTAACGCGTGAAAACCACTGTCCGCGAATCATGATTGATAACGTGGTCATCGCTCGAGAGTCCTGGAACTTTGCATGCGACGAACTGGACTTCGCCAATCACAACAGGGGATCAGAACAATTCCTAAGTGCTAGGGCTTGGAGCGAGAAAAACGGGCTTCCCCGGTGGGTCTTCGCCAAGGCGTCGGAGGAGAGGAAACCTCTGTTCGTAGACTTTGCGAGTCCCCTCACCATCGAAATTCTCTGCAATCAGCTTCGCAAGTCGAAAGCAGTGCGTTTCACGGAAATGCTCCCAACGTTTGAGCAGAACTGGCTCCAGGACGCAGACGAAAATCGCTACACCTCAGAGCTTCGAACGATCTTTGTTGATGAGGTTGCGTGGTCACAACCTCAGTAGTCGTGCACATAGGCTTGCGTGGGTAGCGGCCTGGAGGGCTGCCTAGCCCTCTGTGGCGAGACTGCGTCCCAATTCAACGACAACCTCGGCAAACTCCTCCACGTCTTGCTCGCGTGTCCTCCAGTTGGAGAACGCTGGTCTCAGGATTGTCGTTGCGGCCATCTTGGATGTGCCAACAAGAAAGCGCCCATCAGCGATGATGGCCGCTCCGAGGCGGCCATTGAGCGCATTGAGCGCATCTTCTGATAGCCCGCCTGGGTTGAATCGAAACGCGACAATGTTTAGCTGTGGATCGTGCAGGAGTTCAAGATGCTCGGTCGCCCGAACCTTGCTCGCGAAGTGCTGTGCAATGTCGAGGCAATGCTCAACGATACGGCGCTGACCCTCGCGGCCATACGCTTTTAGCGTTGCCCAAACGGCGAAGCTTCGTGCCCTGCGAGAACTCTCGGGCGAGACCGCACCGGGTGTTGTTTGCATACTGTTTTCGTCAGGCAAGTAGGTTGCTGAGTAGCGAAACGCCCGTGCCATCAACCCATAGTCTCTAACAAACGCAAACCCTGAATCGTATGGGACGTTCAGCCACTTGTGACCATCGACGGTCGCGGAGTCGGCCTTTTCGACGCCCTCAACAAAGTGAGTTGTGCGGGGGGAAACTTTCGCGAATAGGCCGAATGCTCCGTCTACATGGATCCAACAGTTGTAGCGTCGCGCCACATCAATCATCTCGTTTACGGGATCAAATTCGCCTGCATTCACCTCACCCGCATTCACGACGACGAGCGCGGGTTTGCCCTGGAGGGCGCCAAGGGCGGCTTCAAATGCCTCGATATCTAGGCGACCAAAGTCGTCTCGAGAAAAGCGCTGCACCTGACCGCGACCAACGCCCTGCAAAGCCAAGCATCGAAGTGTGCTTGCGTGTACGAACCCCGACGTTAGGACAGGCATTGGTTCAAGCCCGGCAAGTCCGCTCTCTGAGACATCAACTCCGAATTGTTCTCCCCACCACTGGCGGGCCGATGCCAGACATACGAAGTTTGCCATCGTCGCACCAGTCACCATGACTCCGGACCATTCGGCGGGAATCTCAAAGAGTTCTTTGAGCCAGTTTAGCGCCTGCACCTCCATCTCGACGCCTGTTGGCGAGAGTGCCCAAGTGTACGTCATCGCATCGTACGCGGTGGCCAGGACATCGGCGGCTAGAGCGGCTGGTGTGCTGCCACCGATGACAAAGTGGAAGCACTTTGGACCAGATGTGTTGCCGCCGGCAGCTTCGTTGAGCTCAATGAGGCGCTCTATCGTGCTTGCAGCGCCGCTCCCTATTGTAGGCAGTGGTTCATGAAAGTTCTTAAGAGCGTCTTTTGCTCCCTGAGGTAGAGCGACTCGTGCATCGGTTCCTCCCACAACCTTCGGAAGAGCATTCGCAAGTTGCTTGATAAGGAGTTCCATTTCATCGCGGAGCTCCTGCCCGAGATTCGTTTGATCTGTTGCCATTTGTTCCTCGCGATTCGACGACATCCGGCTCGGATTCTATCACGCTGGCCCTGCGCCATTGCGAAAGGGCAGCGGTACGAATCGAGTTGCGAATTGAGGACATTGGACCATTTGATCGCAGTTGGCCAAGTCGTGGAAGCGCCTTGAATTTCAGTTTCCAAGACGCGGCACGTGTGCTGCCGTGGAGTGGCGATGAAGAGGCTGCTGCGTCACCTTGAATGCCCTCTGCAGCCGCAGAATGCGATTTGCTGGGAGTTCGTTGGGCGCGTAGACTCTAGAGAATTTGTCTGAACTACCAACAGCTCGCGTGGTGTCCACAGATCACGAGCCAAGCCATGCATCGCTGCTTGGGCCTCTCGCGATTGTTCTCGCCGTTCTCGGGGCATCCACCTTAGTCCGCAGCGTCGTGCGCGCCCGACTGGTCGCGAAATTGCGATCCGGTGGCGCAGAGGATGAGTTCTCCGAGGTGGTGTCGCGCCTCGAAACTCTGGAACTCGTCTTCTTTCCCGTCGTGCTCGTATGCGGGGTTGCTTTGGCGATCATCGTCTTCTCGCTTTGGCGAAGGTTGGCGCCTGGACGACTCGCAACCTTGGCGCTGGCAGCCTTCGCGCTACTGGCACTGAACGTCTTCATCGACGTCGTTCTACGAATTGCCGAGTTCGCCCAGCTTCATTCCTATCTAGAGTTCCTTTGGGCGCACGACAGCCTAATCGCCATCCTTGTGCTGATTAATGCTTTGGGCTTGGCGCTGCTGTTGTGGTTTCTGCACGAGCGCACGTCGCCGGGCAAGCGCACGATCGTTGTGTGGTTGGGCGCGGCTGCTCTGGGGCTTCACACGGCCAGCACACTCTATCGGGTCCTCTCGGCACCATCCCAAAACACAGGCACCTGGACTCGTCTCTTGCTGTCCACCGCGACATTCATTCTGGCGCTATTTGTTGCGGCCTGGCTTGCTTGGCGAGAGCGCAAGAGCCATGAGGAAGACCACAGCATCACAAGCGGCTTGGCCTGGATGCCGGCGTCGCGAGGGATCAAACTGTACGAGCGAGCCCTTGTGTGGCGTTTGGTTCTAACCGTCAGCGGCTACGTGCTATTGATCATGGCTGCCCAGGGGCACTCTCGGGGGATGGTCGAGACCCTCAGTTGGGCTATCCCGCTCATGGCAATCGTTACCGGTTCACTCATGACCATTGGGGTGTTTCGGTTTGCCAACCAGCCGCAGGGAACCCAGGGCCGTGGCCCGGCCGCTCTTGCCGGCGCAATGATGGCAGTGGCCCTTGTCATGGATCTTTCCCTCTTCGCATCGCTGTTGCGTGTGCTTCGTATCGATTCTGACTCCGCTGGCTATGGAGACATGTCGGCCGCACGGGATGCTCTAGAATCCGCTCAGTCCATGGCTGTCTGGGGCATGGCGCTCTCGCTTGCAGCGTTCGTTGCACTGCTCATTTCGATTCATCGCGTGGCGCGATACTTCGATGATGAGCAGATCGCAGGCCAAGCGTTCAGTGTCGGACTCAGGGTTGTTCTGATGGGGGCGTTCGCATGGGGACTGCGCTACTGGCTTGGCTCAAACCGGCGGATATCCCTGGAAACAGCGATCTTTGCCGCGTCAGGCATCCTAATCGCCGTTCTCGTATTGGTCATCTCGCACCTAAATCTCGTTGGCAAACTGAGCGCGCGTCTGGCACATGCGAGCACCGCAGAGCCTGGCAACGACGACGCATAACGCCACGTCGTCAACGAGCGCGCCTCGCAGAGAAAAGCACGGCCTCCGCTGACGCTTGGGCACAGGGTCGTGTTCGAGACGGGGCGCAGCGAGCGGAACGCCACGAGCCGGAATCGCTAGCCGTTCTTGGCGTCTTCGCTATCGCTGTGCTGCTTTAGTGATCGCAGGATGAAACCCGCGCCACCTGCGATGAGGCCAAAGATGATGAGGGTATTGTACAGACTGGTTGCTTGGTAGTGGGCGTTGAGGCTGGCGATGATGCCCACAAAGATGGCCAGCAGTGAGCCACCGGTGAGAAACCAGCCAAGGAGATTCTTGCCGTTGTAGAAGAGAAGGGCGATGCCAAACATCAGTGGAATGAGGGTTAGGCCAAACGAGCTGCGCCCCCCAAATCCAAACATGGCACCGTAGTTACCATGCACGGTCACGTTCTCAAGAAAGAGATAGCCGCCAGCGATTAACAGGACGCATCCAAGTAAGAATTTTCCCGTGCCGCCGCTCGTGCCACCTGGTCGCTTGATTCTCGGCATCTCGCTGGGAGTACGATAGGGCATCAGCGAATCTTACACAGGAGGTTCGTCCCATCGGTGCCCGGGCGACCCACAAATGCGCATTCCTCGCTCGAATCTGCCCCGCGAAGTCTTCGTCGGAGGGCCGATGCGCGGGGGCTGGCGCTTGCCTTGCGCTCTGGTGGCTGCGGGCGCGCTCGGCGAAGGCGCACGACAGCAGGACGTTGTACTGAAGGGGCAATCGAAGATTGCTGCGCGGCTCGAATCGTCGCAGGGCTGCTGGGCGAGCCAGCGTTGATCTCGCTTTGCATCGTTTGTCGAAAGGGCTAGAGTTTGGCCGTGTTTGGGCTCATCCCTATCGTGGCAATTCTGGCCGTCTTTGGCGTGCCCGCGTACCTCATCAAGCGCATCATGGATTTGAAGGAGCGCAAGCTTGAACTCACGGCGGTGGAGAACAAGCAGCTGCAAGCGCACAACGAAGATCGAAAACTGCTAGTAGCCCGGCTCGAAGCCCTCGAGGCCATCGTGCAAGATGGCGACTTCGAGTTGAACCAGCAGATCAAACTCGTCGCCAAGGCCGAAGAGAAGAAGCGTCTCGCGGCCGGCGCTTCCTCAAACCAGTAGTCGGCGTGGGCGCTGATCGCCTAGAGCCCTCATGGCTCGGACATCGCTAAAAGCGATCGGGTCTCGGTTGTCGGCATCCCGCCCTCAATACATGCTCGCCTCTGTCAACACTGCAGAGGGTGTTCTCAGTGGCACTCTTTGCTAACGACGGTTTCGTAGTCATGCCGTAGGTTACTTCGCATGGTCGGCATGCTGCTGGCCAAAACCATCGGACATCAACGCTGGCAGGAAGCGCTAGCTTGCATAGGCAAGCAGTCCTTCTCGGCGATGTCCGGAAACAGCAATGGAGGAATTCGCATGAAGCAACAATACGCATGGGCTCAGGGATGGGCACTGACTGGTTTGGTTTGTACGCTCGGCAGCTTGGGCTGCGACACGGGGGGTGACGAGGAGGTTGGGATGGTGGACTCAGAGATTGCCGTAGGCTCTGAGGACCTCTCTGGACCGATGGCAAACGCCGTTGTGCTCATCAATAGTGGCGGATGCACGGGAACGCTCGTGGCACCAAACATTGTGCTGACCGCTGCACACTGCGGCTATCTAAACGAAGTCGGCGTGAGCAATGATGGTGGTTGGTATCCTTTAAGTAGCCCTAGAACCATCGCCTTCGGGCCGGATCGCAGCGCTCCACTCTTCTCGACAACGGCAACAGCGATCAGTGGCCCGTCGCGAAATGGGCCAAGCTCGGTGCGGCCAATCACGGATATCGTCTTGCTGCGCTTGCAACGTTCGGTACCAAGTACGGTGGCGATTCCTCGTTCGATTATGTACGAACGCCCTACAGACATCCTCTCCGCCCGGATTGCCCAAGTGGGATACGGCGGCGGTCGCGATCGTCGGTCCTTGGTTGGCGATAGCTATAGAGATTGGACGTCTAGCGATCCTGAACTTGAGCATGCGGAGTTTCGCTACGATCCGTTTGTTCGCGGACCTGGCATCGGTACGAGAGACACCAACATTGAGAACGGCGATTCTGGTGGCCCGATGCTTTACAAAACGAGTCTTGGCCCAGTGTTAGGCGTGCTCTCGCATTGGAAGCCCACAGGCATCGCAACCTTTGCTCCTACAGGGCCCGGCAAGCCTTCGGTTCGAGACTGGCTTGTTTCGAGGCTGCCATCGCCAAAGCCTGATCTGCTGGAGGTGCATCACAATACTTGGTGCTCGGGAGACCGACCGGTAGTGAACATCCACCTTGAGAATCATGGAGTCGCCGACGCTGCCCCGACATACGTCGACTTCTTCATCGGGCGCTCTGCCGCTCCTTCGATGGGGGAATACGGAGATCAGTGGGAACGAACGCCGACGATGTCGCCACTCATGCATCGTTTCTTCGCCTTTACCTTGGAGCCGGCACGCAGTGGAGGCACGCACTGGATTGACGTGATTGTCGACACCGATGAATCGGTGGATGAGTCGAACGAATCTAACAACATCCGTTCGTTCCAGGTCACGTTGCCAACCTGTAGTTAGCGACAAGCTGTGGTTAGCGACCGCGCGGTCGCGGCCTTTGCGTCATCCCTTAGGCCTGCCCTGTCTTCCACTTCGATGCATGCTCAACAATCTCATCAACCGAGGTCACGCCAAGGTGTTGGCGAATTCGTTCGACGTAGCTGTACACCGTGCTCGTTGAGATGTTGAGCGTGAAGGCGACCTCCTTTGGAGTGCACCGGGTTCCGAGCAGTCTGTAAACGTCTTGCTCTCGCGGAGTAAACCGCTTGTGCGGAGCAAAGTCTGCGTCGAGGACCGTGCGCAATTTCTCGGAGATCACCTGCTCACCTTGGGCCACGGCGAATGTCGCTTGCTCCAACGTTGCCAACGACTCTGCCTTCGAAACAAAACCCGCGGCGCCGGCCTCAATGAGGCTTGCAACCACTTCGCCTTCCTCCATCAGGCTGAACAGAAGAACTCTGGTCTGCAGATTCACGAAGGCGGCGATGGTGCGTTCTTCAACACCCGTCGGCATGCGAATATCGAGAATCGTGATATCGACTTCACTTGTCTCCAGTGTCGCTGTGGCTTCGTTGATGGAACTGACAGCAGCGACTACGTCATGCTGTGAAGACTCCGCGAAGTGACGAAGAATCCCTTCACGCACAACGGGATGATCATCAACGATGAGTATCCGTATTGGCTGAGCCATTGGCCAATCATGTCAACACGACGCCCTTCGGCAAAGGGAGCCGAGCGGAAATCTGTGTACCCGCCTCACTCGAGGTGATTGACAGGGTTCCGCGCACTTCTTCAACGCGCTCGCGCATGCCAACGAGTCCCCATGAGGCTCCCTCTGGGACTGCAGCTGGTGCAAATCCGGCACCCGTGTCTTGCACGACGACAACGATCTCGGAAGCGTCTTCGACTTCCTGCGCATCAATCGTCACAGTCACATCACATCGGCCCGCGTGTTTCACGATGTTCGTCAGGGCTTCTTGAACGGTTCGATACACGGTTTCTTCCAAGGCTGATGACAGCGATTGGTTCGGCATCTCAAGGCTAAGGCTGACCGTGAGGCCTTCCTGTACAGCAAGAGGTTGCACAAGTGCTCGAATGCGTTCCTCAAGATTGCCCGTGTCCTTGGTTCGCAATTCCGAGAGAAGGTCTCGCGAGGACTGGTTGAGTTCGTCCATCAATGAGGCGAGAGACTCAAGGTCGCTTGTGAGTTCCAATGATGATGGCTTGGGACCGTACTTGTGAAACCTTCGCTCGAGATTCGAAATCTTCATGCGTGCGCCGACAATCAATTGCCCCATTTCATCGTGCAGCGCTCGGGCGATTTGCGTTCGCTCCGCTTTGCGCGTGGCGTCTAGCGTTTCGATGAGCGTGCCGACGACAGCAGAGGTTTGTTCGACACGCTCTACCAACGATTCGTTCCTGCGCAAGAGAAGCTGGCTCATGGCGTAGTGCTCGCGAATCAGCTTGTATCCCAGTTGGCCAAGGGCAATGGAGCCCGCACTTCCCAGTACGAGATACGTCGCGGGAATGTGGATGAGGGAGTAGCGCAGATAGTCTGGATGGGGAGCCAAGAACGCGACCGAGAATCCGACGACCATGCCTACCGTGAGAAATACGCGCTGTGGCAACGTGCAAGGAAGGTAGGCAACCAACGGCGCAACGGCGTACACCGCATAGAAGAACGGTCCGTCAAAGCCGCCCATGGCTGAGAGGTACATGCCTCCCACAATCGCGGTTAGAAAGTACCATGGTGCCGCAACGAACACCGGGTATCTCCGCGCCAGAGGCAGGGTGCGCATGGTTAGCCAGCACATCCCGCAAAGTGCGACCAACACACCGTGCCAGAGCGAGCCACGCCCGGCTTGCACTTGTTCATTGGCAAGAACGAGTTCGAGGAGGAGCGCGAGCAAGAAGATGACAGTCATCAAAAGGGCTGTCGCCTGAATACGCTCTCGCACAGATTCACGCGCCCAGAGTACGAAGGACTCAGAGATTTTCGCATCATTGAGATCGACTGTGGGTAGGCTTGGCATCAACAATGAGAGCGGAACTCGGCCGCCTTTAGGTTGTCAAGGGTGGATAGGCAATTTGCGTTGGCACTTTTTGCTAACGACTGAGCACTCGTGACGCAGTAGTTTGCTTTGGTGGCGTCGTCAAAAAGGAAACTATGAGAACTATCACTACGACAATTCGCTCTCGAAACCAGCACTGCTTCCGCTCCAGCGTCGGACTCAGAGCATCGGCGATGCTACTCCTAGCCCTTGGGTGTGGAGGGACTTCGTCGGGCGATGGACCTGGTGGTGATGGGAGTCTTAACGAACGGGTCACAAACCCCGTGCAAAACCTTGGCGGCCCGTTCGAGTACTTTGCGTATTTCGATCTCATCAGCGACGACTTGGAAGATCGTGTGAACTATGACGCGAACTTTCTACGGATGGTTGAGAGTCAGCCAGACTCGGTCTTCGCACTCAGCGTTCCTCCTGCGATCGACAAGTGCAACCTGCGCGTTACAGAGGCAATTCCAACCGATGCCTCGGTGATTGGATTTCCCGAGGCGCAATTCAACCTTGTTTCTGCAGGCGATGCGTTCACCCTCACGGGGGATGGTGGCATCTACACTTCGATTGTCCGCTCTGAAAGCCGCTTTGAAGTTGGCACCTATCCCATTCCCGAGCCGTTGACTCTCGACATTCCAGGGGATGAATTTCCCATGCTCTCGGGCATCGCCGTGCCCAACACGCCGCAGGTCACAAACCTCAGCCCGACGTCCAACGGCGAACTCACTGCCAACACGCCCATCACCTGGACTCCCTCTGGCGTAGTGGGCAACTCGGTCTACGTCCGCGTCTTTGACTTTCCCCAATCGGATCGAGTTGTCGACCTTCGTTGTCGCATGGCCGACGATGGAAGCTTCTCTCTTAGCGAGAATCCAGACATCGTCAACACCTTGAACGCGACCCTCGGAGAGGGCTTCGCGCTAACGGGGCTCACTCTTGAGCGTCGAGCCTTCACCGTTCACTCGGAGGGAAACACCCTCATTGTTGTCGGGAAGGCACACCAGACGTTCTAAGGGCAGGTGGTCGCTGTGAAACGCATCGGGCGAAATCGCGGAACGTACGTCCTTGCACCGTTGAAGCACCGAACTCACATCCACTTGAGCTCAACACAACGTGGGTACCGGTGTTTGGCGATGAACAGCAACTCACAGTCGGGGCGGGAACGGTGAGTCGCTCCTACGCAGCTCGGAAGCTTGAGACCGAGCGGTGGTGTAGCAGCAGCTTTCGGACGCTTCTACCCCACCGCTTCTACGTACCGGAAACTCAGTCGCGGCGAGTGGTCTTTCTCTTAGCCGCGGGCTTCTTTGCAACTTTCGACTTGCGAGGCTTTTTTCTCGTAACGTAGGAGCGCCCCGCATCGATGATGGTGTGTTCCCGGACGGCTTGCCTGCCGAGAAGCATTCGAAAGCCCATCACATCACGGCTCGTCAGAGTAATCTCGATGGTCCACTCTTCGTCACCAACATCGATCGTTGTTTCGATTACCGGCCGCAGTTCTTGGCTTCCATTCGAACTGCGAATTTTTCGCATTTCGAGCACCTCTGCGGATACACGAGTGGGTCTAAGCTTGCTTCGCTGTACGGGGTGAACGGTAAACCGCACCCAATCTCGTCCGCGAAGGCGGAAGTACTCGATGTCCTCAGCATGCAACGCTGACGTCCTAGCCCCGGTATCTACCTTGGCTTTGATCCATCGAACCCCAAGATCCGATAGGTGAATCCACTCACGCCAACCGATTACGATCGCTTCTTTTTTCATGAATTGTTGTCGCTCCGCAACGCATTCGAGTGCTTTAAGATCGCCCGCTAGTGTAGTCCCAAAACGTTGGTTGCGCCCTAGCCTGGGGCACAAATACGGCTCGGGGATGGGCACTCTTCCCCCAGCAAAATAGGCACAGTCATGGCTCCTCTCTGCTAGTTGCGACTTGGCATTGGTGCTAGGTTGGCGCCCGTACCAGTGTCCGTAGGAAACCAAATGAAACTCGCCATCCTCTCTCGTAGTGCCGGCTGCTACAGCACCCGCCGATTGCGCGAAGCCGCCGAACAGCGCGGTCACACCGTCAAGGTCCTCAACACTCTCAAGTTCTCCATCGACTTGGTGAAGGCCAAACCGGACCTGTACTTTCGCTCTAAGCAACTCAGTCACTACGATGCGGTGTTGCCGCGAATTGGAGCCTCGATAACGTATTTCGGTACTGCGGTGGTTCGCCAGTTTGAGCAAATGGACGTCTTCTGCGCCAACTCTTCAACCGGAATTGCCAATTCGAGGGACAAGTTGCGGAGTCTGCAAATCCTCAGCAAGCACCACATTGGAATTCCGGAAACCACGTTTGTGCGTGACAAGAAAGATGTCTTGCCTGCCATCGCTCGCGTTGGTGGCGCGCCGGTAATCATCAAGCTTCTCGAGGGTACACAGGGCGTTGGAGTTATTCTGGCCGACTCGGCGAACATCGCATCGGCGATCATCGAAACGCTGCAGAGCACAAAGCAAAACGTTTTACTTCAAAAGTTTGTGGCTGAGAGCAAGGGACGTGACGTGCGTGCCTTTGTTGTCGGCGACCGAGTTGTGGCGGCAATGCGCCGAGTGGCTCAGGGACAAGAGTTTCGAAGCAACGTGCATCGCGGCGGAAAAACCGAGCTCGTTGAACTCGACGACACCTATCGCGAGACCGCAGTTCGCGCTGCACAGATCTTGGGTCTGCGCGTCGCGGGCGTCGATATGCTTGAAGGCAAAGATGGGCCTCAGATCATGGAGGTCAACTCTTCGCCAGGTCTCGAAGGTATCGAGACTTGCACCGGCCTCGACATTGCTGGCTCCATCGTCGACTACATCTCGAACCAAGTAGCCTTTCCCGACGTCGATATTCGTCAGCGTCTGACGGTAGCTTCTGGCTATGGAGTGTCAGAGATTCACGTGCCGCCAGAGTCGGACTTCGTGGGGAAAACTCTGAAGGACACGGGGTTGCGGGAAAAGGACATTGTTGCTCTTACGCTGCACCGAGGCGACTTAGTCATTCCAAACCCAAGCTCGACTCGACTCCTTGAAGCTGGTGATCGATTGCTCTGCTTTGGCATGCTCAATGAGATGCGGCACATGATTCCGCCGAAGCAACGGCGACCTCGACGTCCGAAGATTTCTCAGTTGCCAAACACCTAGCACGTCTGCGTCTACAAGCTCCTCCGGGCATCACCCATCGTTTGATGATGCCTTGGAAGGCTTGGCTCAGGATTCGCGGCACTGCCTTCAACCAATATGCGGCATCCCAGCAAACGTAGCGGTAGAGGCCACAAGCGCCTCTGCTGAGCTGGCGACACAAGGCCGAATTCATGGGTGGGCAGTTCCCCGCTGGCATGGATGCGAATTCCGCAATCTCGACGGTCGCTGCGGCGGCTAACCATGGAAGCGCGAGACCAGAGCTCGCAGCTCCCAGGTCTTCGGCGCACAAACGTCCCCTGGCAGTCACCTCAGATCACGCGTGGACCTGCTTTGATCCGTGTTTTTCGCGAGAATGGCGAGATTCGTGGACTCTGCACGGTTGCATGGCAACGGCGCGGCTACCCGTTGCGGCAATGTCGGCGTAGGATGCGCGCAAGATGAGTGCCCCCCTTCCTTCCGATTTTTCTGCCTGGAAACTGGTAGCGACGGCCTTCTTGGTAGCGCTCAATGGCATCTTTGTCGCGGCTGAGTTTGCACTGGTCAAGGTGCGAACCGCTCGCATCGAAACTCTGGCCAAGAAGGGCAACAAGAAGGCCAAGCTTGTAAAGCATATCTTGGGTGACTTGAACCTATACCTCTCGGCCTGCCAACTCGGTATCACCTTGGCAAGTCTCGCGCTGGGTTGGTTGGCAGAGCCTGCCATCGCAACGCTCATCGTCTCGGCGGCTGAGAGCGCGGGCATCAACATAACCGCAGGACCAGCCGTTCACATTATTTCGCTAATCCTGGCCTTGAGCATCGTAACGATTCTTCACATCACCATTGGCGAGCAAGCACCAAAGGTGTTCGCGATCCAAAAGCCCGAGCCTATGGCTCTTGCCATCGCCTACCCACTTCACGCTTTTGCCATCACCTTCCGACCCTTCATCTGGTTCATCAATGTGATTTCGAATTGGTTGCTGCGGATTGTCGGAATCGCGGATGCCAGCGAGCACGATCAGGGGCACGACGTTGATGAACTGAGAGCCGTACTTCGATCAGCCACCCGATCGGGGCATATTTCCAGTGGGCAACGAGCCTTTGGCGAGAACATCTTGGGTCTCATGAAACTCGAGGTACGACACATCATGTTGCCACGGGTGGACATCGTCTATCTCTCCACTGAGAAAACTACTGAGGCGAACCTCGAGATCGTGAAGACGACAGACCACACGCGGTTCCCTCTTTGTGGAGCAACACTTGAAGATGTGCGGGGCGTCGTGCACGGCAAAGACATTCTCACGGCACTGCTGGGGAACCAGGAAATCGACCTTGTCGAACTGTCGCGACCCCTACCAACCATTCCCGATACCCAATTGCTTTCCACGCTGATTCTCGAGCAGCAAAAGGCGCAACAGCAGTGCGCGATTGTAGTCGATGAGCACGGTACGACCGTTGGTATGGCATTTCTCGAAGATGCTCTTGAAGAGATTGTTGGGCCCCTGCACGACGAATTCGACAAGAAGGTCCCTTGGGTCACGAACTCCAAAGACGGCATCATCGAGATGGCCGGAAGCGTGCCTCTTCCCGAAGCCGAGCATCTCCTCGGTCTCGAGTTGTCGAATGACACGGATACCGTGGGTGGCTTCGTGACCGATACCCTTGGCCGCTTGCCAGAGACCGGCGAAACCCTAGAGTTTCCGCCGTACCTCATCACGGTTCTCTCCATGTCAAAGCGGCGAGTGGCCCGTGTGAGATTTGCCGTCAGCGACGAGTCCGAGACCGACGAGTAGGCAAGGGGCCACTCGGAAGCGCCACGGCTACCTACCAGACCGTTGCGTCCTTGAAAGCGCCTTTCGCGGGGGGGGAATCCAATCGCGCGGTCAGCGAGACTGCCCTTGGGCCAAGAAATCGACAACGCGAGCGCGCGCTTGGCTTGCACGACTCGGCAAGTGTGCCCATGTTGTCGACGTACCAACAACTGAGGAAGCTCTTCCCATGCGACCTGTACTTTTCGCCCTTGTTTTCTGTGCCGCCTCCTTCTATTCGGGCTCGGAGGCTTTTGCCGATGAAGATGAAGGCTACGGCAAGTCGGACTGGCCCCTGAGTCTGGTGAAGCGACCGATCGTCCCCGCGAAAGGGATGCTTCAGGTGCAGGGCGATACCCTTCGCATGAACTTGAGCAAGGGCTCGGCGTTTGAGCCGATAAGCCTCGCGCCAGACTTCTTCTACGGCGTCAAGAAGGGGTGGACGGTGGGCCTAACCCACGACACGGGCATTTGCTTCACCGGGGTCGATGGGGGCTGTGCGAAGGCCTACAACGATGTTGGTGTGGAGCTGCAGATGAGCCTCATGGGGCGCGGAAGTTTTCAGCTCGCCGCCACCGGCGGAGCAAGTCTTGCGAGCGTTTCCGACCCATTCGTCGCCGGGCTCAACTTTGGATTCCTAAGCCGCCTTCGCATAGGCAAGGTTGCGGTGGACGCTCGTCCTCGCATCTACGTTGGGCTCGCTGGGCGTGATTCCCAGGCAGACCTTTTGGACATCCCTGTCGACGTCAACTACCAGCTGAATCAGCAAACCGCGGTGGGTGTCGAAACTGGCGTTTCTGCCGTGCTCGACGATCCGGGAGGAACCAACAGGATTCCCTTTGGCTTGGCAGCGCTATTTGCCGTCAACGAGAAGATCGACTTTGGGCTCGCACTTCGGCTGACGAACATGGCGGGGAGCGATGGCGGTATCGACGGTCGCGAGTTCGTAGGCCGATTCGGTCTGCGTTTGTAGACCGCCCGGGTGACTAAGTATTCCTCTTAACGAGAGTGTCGCAACGACGAGGTAAATGGGAGCTCGCATTGATGCAGCGAAGCTCGAAGCCGGCTTTGGGGGAGGCGAAGGCAGGCGCACAAGGGTGGCCGCTAGCGCCATGCTGATCCAAGAACTTGGCTTCACAATCTTGAAGAGTTGCTTTCGGGCGGATGGTGTCACTTGACTGGCAACGAGTCGCCCCAAAGAACAAACTCAGACAAACCGGGCGAGTGGGCTAATAGCCGAATCGCATGGGAGGGGCGCACGCAAAGCCATGTTAGAATCCCCCTGCATGAGCGACAGCTTTAAAACGATACTGGTGGGCTATGACGGGTTTGAGGGCAAGAACACGCTTCCTGCAATTGCCTCAGCGTTGGCCAAGGAACACGGAGCGAAACTTCATCTCGTTCATGTAGCTTCCGAGGCACCGAAACAGAGCTGGTGGTCGCGGGATCCAGGGGCGCAAGAGGCCTACGAAGCCGAATTGGCGCGCAAAGGTGCCCGACTTGAGGAGATGCTCACAACTGCGCGCAAGAATGGTGTGGAAGCAACCACCGCAATTCGCAAGGGCACTCCCGATGTTGAGCTCATTCGAGAGGCCGTCGCCGTGGGTGCCGACCTGGTGATTGTTACGGATGAGTTCATACATCGAAAGGGCAAGCGCGGCTTTGGAGCTGTCACGATGAAACTCTTGCGCTACTGCCCAGTTCCCGTGCTCGCAAAGCGCGACCCTCGAAAGTTTAAGCATCGCGAGATCGTCGCTTCGTTGGATCTTGAATCGACCGCCGGTGAGGCCAACCTCAATGAAGCCATCATCAACATGGCGGCGGCAGTTGCGGGCCGAGCCGATGCAAAAATTACGCTCTTCCACGCGTGGTCTCTGTGGGGTGAGCAAATGTTGCGCGACCATCGACAGATGCAACCAGAAAAACTCCGAGAACTTCTGGATGAGACCAAAGACGGGTTGGAAGCCGAAGCAACTCGACTGTCTTCGTCCCCCGCACTTGAGGGGCTTGAGGTTGGTATCGAGTTGCGCAAGGGCGAAGCTCGAGATGTCCTCCCCGAGTTCGTCGAGGCACAGAAGGTGGACATCGTGGTCATGGGAACGATTGGCCGAAGTGGCCTCCGTGGTGCCATCATGGGGAATACCGCCGAAAGAATTCTCAATGGACTCTCGTGCTCTGTGCTGGCAGTGAAGCCCAAGGGGTTTCGCTCACCGATTTCCGGCACCGACTAGGGAATCCCATCGGGGGCTTGCGTTGCAATCGTAGTCGTGGGCTAGCGTTGCATTCGTAGTATAAGAGCAGGCAGCCGATATGCCAAAACCAACAAACAAACGGGAACTATTAGCTGAGATCCTGAAGGAGCGAACGAAGTTCGAGACGCTTCTTGAGGGCATTCCGAGCAAACACCGAAACCAAGAGGTTTGCGATGGCATGAGCGTTAAGGATTTTCTGGCACATCGCGCCGAATGGGGCGTCATGGTGATGCGCTGGTACGAGGAGGCCAAGCGCGGCGAGGAGCCAGCAGTCCCTCACAAGGATTTCAAGTGGAATCAGCTGCCGGAACTCAACGCTAGTATTCAGAAAAAGTATGGGCGCGTCTCTCTGAAGAAGGTTGAGAAGTACTTCACCGAAACCCACGACGCCCTCTACGAACTCGTGTCAAAAATGAGCGAGAAAGAGCTCTATAGCAAGGGCGTGTTCTCGTTTACAAAGTCGACAAACTTTGCGGCCTACATCAACTCTGCGTCGGCAGCTCACTACCGCTCGGCCGCAAAGCACATTCGAAAATGGTCCAAGACCCTCTAGGGCGGCGCCCTGCGAGCACCGGCCAAGCGCGCGGTCGCTAGCTGGACCCCGACAAAGACGGCTTTGAGATGCCTCACCAGCATGAGGCTGCATCCACAAGCCGATTCACGGCGACCCATTTGTCAACGTCGTCGCCGCTGCCCTGAGCGATGCAGACACGAAATGAGTAGAGAGCTTCGGATCGTATGGACTTGAGAACTCGTCGATATCCGCCGCCTTGTGCCAAACTCGGCATCCCGTGGACCTCGCATTAATTGGGAACTGTAGCTTTCAGGCGCTCATCAACTCGCAAGCCCATGTTCAGTGGCTTTGCTTGCCGCGCTTTGATTCGAGTTTTGTGGTCGGCCCTCTCGTCGACAAGGCCCAAGGAGGCGAGTTCTCCATTGAACCTGCTGAGGACGGCTTCACGGTCGAGCAACGCTACATCGAAGAGACGGCAATTCTGGAGACAGTCTGGTCGCGGCCGGGGGAATCATTTTCTGTCACAGACTTTGCCCCTCGCTATCTAGACGAGGGGAGCCTGTCACGGCCCCGTGTGTTGGTGCGCAAACTGCGAGCCCTCGAAGGTAGACCATCGGTGCGCTGCACCTATGAGCCGGTTTACGACTACGGGCGGTCGCCGGCCCCCAAGGGCGTCGTGCAGTTGCAGAGTAGCGAGGCGTTTGTGTCGGGACGCTCATTCGAACTGCGTGAAACGGTCTACCTTGCGCTTAGCTGGCGGCACGAAATTCCTGGCGACCTTGCCGATGCTTGCGAAGAATTCTTAGGGAAGACTCTAGCGCACTGGAGGGATTGGGTGCGCGCACTGAACCTGCCACTCGCCTTCCGAGATGAGGTCATTCGCTCGGCGATTACGCTCAAGCTGCATCAGTACGAGGATTCGGGAGCAATCACGGCGGCGGCCACGACCAGCATTCCGGAACATGCCGACAGTGGGCGCAACTGGGACTATCGATTTTGCTGGCCCCGAGATAGCTACTTCACCGTCGATGCGCTGCAGAAACTCGGCAGTGATTCGGAGAGCCGCGCCTACGTTGCCTACCTCCAAGAGATCGCGCGCGAGAACAAAGCGTTTCAACCGCTCTATGGCATTGGCGGTGAGACCCGCGTCGAAGAAGAGATTCTCTCGCACTTGGCTGGATACCAAGGTGATGGGCCGGTTCGGATTGGCAACCAAGCGTACACCCAGGTGCAGTACGACATCTTTGGCGAGATGCTCTGTGCGATTGAACCCATCTACCGAGACGCACCCTCCGCTTCACTTCGCGGTCTTGTATTGCGCTTGTTGAGCGAAATCGACACGCACTTTGAGGAACCAGACGCGGGCCTCTGGGAGAAGCGTGACGAGCCTGCGCGGCACACGTTTTCGCTGCTCATGCACTGGCTTGGCGGACGGGCTGCCTGCAACCTTGGGACGCATCTTGATGATGCAGAATTGCTCGAGCGGGGACAGCGCATCATGGAGCGGGCTCGCGGCTGCATGGACGATGAATGCTGGCTCGAAGAGGAGGGGTTCTATGCGGAGACGGTGGGAGGTGTTCACGCCGACGCCTCGCTTCTCTTCATGATTAGCGTGGGCTACCTCGACGCGACGGACGCGCGGGCCCATCGGCATCTCGAGGCTCTTAGCAAGCGTCTGCAAGGCGAAGAGGGCCTCTTTCGCCGCTATGTTCACGATGATGGGCTTGGAGAAACCCACTCCTCATTCACCGTGTGCACACTCTGGTACGCCGAAGCTCTCGCATGGCGTGGAGAGCTTGCCGAAGCGACCCGAGTGCTAAACTCCGTCTTGTGCCGCGCCAATCACGTGGGCCTTCTCAGCGAAGATATCGACCCTCGTACTGGAACCCTTTGGGGGAACTTCCCTCAGACATATTCTCATGTGGGAATCATTCGCTGTGCGCTTGCAATGGCGAGTCTTCGGGGTGACCAAACGCTAGCTTCCACCAGACCGGAATAAGCCCCACACCTACGGCTCCAACAAGCACCAACCACAAGGCGCGGATGGGAAACCAGGTTGGGGCAGGGCTGTCGATGAGCAGAGAGCCGATGCACGTGAGTACCGAGAAAATGCTCAGGCCGGCGAGAGCGGTGGCCGCAAGCCCGCGCCAAAGCCGCCGAACTTGCTGCGCGGGATCAAGCCCTGCTGCGGTTGCCACCGGGCCCCAATAGCCCGGAGGCCGCGCTTTCTTGTAGAAGGAAATGAGCTTCTCCATCTCTTCGGGGCCGGTGATGAAGGAAACCACGACACCGGTGGCTGTGGATCCGACGAACATGATGAGAAGCCGGATTGCATTGCCCTCGGTGGTGTCGCCATTCACGGTGGCACTGAGAATTGGCAGGAGGACGATGGAGCCGATGATGGCGGAGAGCTCGCCCCAGGCGGTGAGCCGCCACCACAGCCAGCGCAAGACCAAGACGCCACCCATACCAGCACCTAGCACCAAGCTGGTTTGCCAAGCGGCTGCGATGGATCCGAGTTGGGTCATGATGATCAAGCCAATGAGCAAGATGCCGATGTTGGCCACGCGAGCCACTCGAACAAGACTCTTGGGCGTTGGCTCCTTTTTTAACCAGCTCTGGCAGACAAAGCGTTTGTAGATATCGTTCGTCCAGTAAGAAGAACCCCAGTTGAGGTGGGTGTCGACGGTGGAGGCCAATGCAGCGAGCATGCCTGTGACCATGAGCCCCTTGATGCCGGCCGGCAGACTGGCGATTCCGAGGACGAAGCTGTATTCGCGATCCACTTGCATCGCTTCGCGCCCAAGACTTAGGTCGGGCGGGAAAAGTAGTAGCAAGCCAAGAATGAGAGGAAGCCACACGAGGCTGCGAACCAGGACCTGAGCAACCGTGAACCAAATCGCCGCTTGCTTCGCGTCCCGATCACTCTTGCAGGCCATGGAGCGCTGCGCGAGATAGCCTGTGCCGTCTGAGTTCATTTGCGCGAACCACTGCACGGCAAAGAGTAGACACACGGCGAAGCTGGCTTCGTGGGCGGTCGAAGGCGTGAAGCTCAAAATCGCATCCGCTTCGATTCCCGCGGGCCCACCGTCGGCAAACCGCTCGCGAATTGCATCGGGTAAACCGGCGAGGCCACCAACTTCACCGACGACATAGCCGGCAAAGAGGACCGTGCCCACCATCATGAGTCCAAACTGCACGACGTCGGTGTTGACCACGCTGCGGAGCCCACCTGTGGTTGAGTAGAACGTCGTTATGGTGACGATGGCCAGAATGGAGATGAGGTTGTTGGCGGAGCGAATCCACACATCATCCCCGGTGACCTTTGCGGTGATTGGCGTATCGATCCACTCGGCGAGATTCACAAACACCTGGTGCAGGCTATCCGGGAAGAAGGACCACTGATCCCAAAGTAGGAAGGGCTCTGCGATGCGAGTTGCGGCGAGGAGAACAAAGCCCAACACCATGCAATTGAAGACGGTGCCAAAGTAGATGGCCTTTATGCCGCGCAGAACCGCCGCGGGCTTTTTGCCATAGCGAAGCTCTGTGAGTTCGGCATCTGTGAGAACGCCCGAGCGCCGCCAACTACTGGCGAGCACAAAGCCCATAAAGAGAAACGCAAGACCGTAGATCCACAGTCGCCACAGTGAGAAGACGCCGGCGGTGGCAACGAGGCCGGTAACCATCAGCGGAGTGTCGGCGGCGAATTGGGTCGCTGCCATGGAGAGCCCCGCTTTCCATCCGGGAAGTGAGCGTCCCGCCAAGAAATACTCGTCGAGGCTTTCTCCGGCAACATCCTTGGAGCTCAGACCACTGCTGATCGCGTATGCGATAAATGCCAAGATGATGATGATGTCAATCGTTGCCATAGAACTCTCGATACCTCTGCCAAACCTATCATAGGCAACCGTGGTGCCTCCTGGTTCTAGAACCAAAGAGATCGAGCGTGATGCAAGGACAGCGGTCGTCACTGTATCTCGCGTTGTTCGCAACCGTATTCGTAAGAGTTTTCCCCGGCTTTCGTTGTGCTTGCCCCGCTGTTTCGCCCGTGGCTAGAACTTTCCTGTATTGGCCCACTCGCTTCGTGGAGTTATCTCCTCCGATGTCGCCCAGTGTTCACAGATCTTTCCCTCGTGCACCCGGTAGAGGTCGACGACGGCATGATCGTTGTTGTCACGAACAACCTTCGACAGTGTGACAACCATATCTCCTTGTCCCATGAGCTGAGCGAGCATCTCGGTGGTACCTGCACTGCCATCGATGAGGGCATTTCGCAACGCTTCACGACCTGAGGAAATGTTGGGGATTCGCTGAACAATTTCCGCCGCGACATAGGTGTCGAGTTGCTCGTATAACCCTGCCGTTAGAACGCGTTTGACATACTCTTTGACGATGGCTTTATTCGCTTCGGTCTTGTCAAGGTAACAGGTCTTGGTCGGCCCAGCCAACATATCCTCTCCTGAGGTAAGCGTCGGCTGGTAGGCTTCAATCACGTCCCAGTGTTCAATGACGCGGTCCTCACGGTCGGTGTCGAAGATATCCATCGTGACCCATTCCGCTGCTCCGTCATTCAGAGTTTGTATGACATGACAGAAAACCAGAGGGCCATCTTCGATACTTCGAAGTACGCGGATCTCACGCTTGGGGTTGCGCGCTAGAAACTCGTTGAAGAATGCTATGAATCCTTCCTTCTGATCCGATACGCCACCTGAATGCTGTGTGTAGCGCTCGCCCGTGAATCGGCGCATTGCTTCCTCGGGCTGGCCGTCGCGAATTCCGAGCATGTAGATACCGAGTGCATTGTCCATCTTCTTCGACACGCGCGGTATCGTATCGGTTCGAGTTGCCAAGGGCGAGCTGCGGGATCGACGTGCTCGCAGCGGAAGCAACATCGCACTCTCGGCTTGGGGCTCTCGGCCCGGAATGTGTCGTACTTATTCTGAGTGCAGGCCACGAGCTGAGGAGGCAAAACTCCCACCTGGTCATTTCCGGTTTTCGGTGGGTTCTGCGTGCGAAGTCTCCGAAAACGGGACACTCACAAAACAGCCGGTCGCTACACGCACCTACATTCACTCGCTAACCGTTTCGTTCTCCGAATCGTGCAAAAGGGCCAGGGGGCACAACTAGCGGCATTGCTCGGCCAAGGATTGCTGGGCCCACACCGCCGGGGCACGGCATGGTGGTGAGGTTGCACTGGGGCCCGAGAGTTGCAGTGTGTGGTTCTACTCGGCATGTCAACACACTCGAAGGACCCCATGTTCAACACACATCGAGCTCTCGGATTGTGCTTCCTCACAGTTCTCGTTCTCCTCGCTATTCCCAGTTCGCAAGCCCAGGCAAAAAAGTCTGGGCACAAGTACATCGGAGTCCATCCGATTTCCTTCAATGCCGATGATGGCTACTGCGTCATTGAGTTTCCGCATGTGCACAAGAGCGCACCTCCGGCAAAGCACAAAGCCCTATATCGAGATCACCGAGGGCAGAGTCACTTCATCGCTGACCCAACACCGTATGGCTATGAAGGCGACAAGCACTCGTACTACGGGCACCACCCTGTTGCAGTGGATGTGATTCTGGGGGATGCAATCGAGTATGAATCGGGGCAGCATCTGGAGTTTTGCTACCTCGATGGAGCGCACTATCATGGCTTTGAGCCACAACCCGGGCTGACCTTTGAAGTCAAAGGCGGCGTGAGTTGGTATGTGGGTGCGCTGCCGACGGCGTATGTGCAAGGCAAGACCAAATACCGACGCGGCAACCGAGTGTATACAACCATCAACGTTGCGCGTCCCACCGTTGACATTGCGGCTCGCCCAGTTGGGTACGTGGGGCCGATACTGGACGTTCATGTACACGGAAGCCAACACCGAGCCCGGTCGCACCGGGATGCGCACGTGGATGTCGATGTCCTTGTGAGTGCGCCTGCGATTGAAATCGGTTTTGCTCTACCTGGGCTGAGAATCGAGAATCATGATCACGGACACCATCACAAACATAAGAAGCACAGACACAAAAAGCACAAACACAAGAAACACAAGAAACACAAAAGGCGGAAACACTGGAGTCGCCACTAGTGCATGATCCATTGGCATTGGTTTTCGTTCGCGACGGGAGTTCGTCTTCTGGGAAATTTCGTTTTTTCTCGCCGCTTCTCCTCCTAGCCGCCCTTGGGTGTTCCTCCGGAGGTGAAGCTCGCCCACACGACGAAATGGAGCGACGTTGGCTTGAGGTCGGTGAGGTGAAACTCGCCCAAAGTGGGGACAAGGCGATTGGGGCCGGGGAGTGCAAGACCGGCACAGTCGCAGGGCTCCATGTCGATCTTTGTATCTTCAAGGATGCCTTGAGTGCGGACAACGCACGAACGCTGGGCCTTGAGCGCATTGGCCCGGAAACTGGGGCTGCGCTGGTTCGCGAGCGGCAGCTCTTAGTCATCGCCGACCATGGACACGTTGATCCGCATGGCAAGAAGCTCAACGAAGTTGCCAAGCTGTTTATGAAATCCGACTGATCGAAACGGCCTCTGCCGTTGCTTGAGCAATCGAGCTACTCGTTACCAACGTCCCTGCAGCGTTACGCCCGGGTTTTGGAAATCGGGAACCAGGCTCATCGAGCTTGCTCGCCCGCCGAGGAAGCGTTGCCTGTCGTGATCGAATCGGCGTTCCTGGTATATGAAGAAGGCCAGGGCTAGGCCGCTTCCCACTGCGGACCCTGTCACCACATCACTGAGATAGTGTCGATTGTCGTGAAGGCGTGAGTAGGGAACGCCGACGAGCACGCCACCCAGCGCAAGCCAAGCCGCGGACTTCCACAAGGTCGCGCCCGTGCCGGTGTAGTTGGGAAAGATGTGCTGGTGTAGATAGAGGCCGACATACACCGTCGTGACAGCACTCATGGAGGCGTGTCCCGAGAAGAAGGATCGCTTGCGATCTGGATCTTCACCAGCCGGAAAGTGGGGCCTACGTCGTCCCAAGATGTTCTTGGTGAGACTTGTGAGTGCGGAGGTCGTGAGCGCGGCCTCCGCATACCCTTTGACGTGATGCCATCGGCTCGGTTCATCGCCGAGGGCAATCAGAACAACACCGGCGGCATTGTAGGCACCCAAGACCGTGCTCGGAACCGTATCGGAGATGGGCAGTGCTGGGCCTTCGGTTGCGGGAAAGAAGCGTGGTTCGTCGGGAGGCTCAAGCCAGAGATCCGCCGCTATCCTGACGGCGAGAGATCCAAAGACAAAGGGTGCCGCACCGCCGTCCCATAGATAGTCCAAGTTTAGCGCTGGGCGAAACTCCTCCGTTGGTTCCGCAGACTCCTCTGCGTGCCCCAAGGATGATCCGAGGAGAACAAGGCACACACTGAGCGAAGCGGGGATTGGACGCATACCGACTAGACCTGGTCGTTTGCTCCTGGCGGCGCTTTAGAGCTGCAACGTTCAAACACGCGTTGGCTAGTCGTTCGAACCGCGAAGAACATCGATATTAGCGCTCTTATGCACAGGCGTCCCAACCATATCGATGCAAAACTGTTTGGGAAACGGCCCTGAGATCTGACAATAGAAAAACAGGAGTTCTGACGTAAGGAAATTGGCGCCCTCGGTCACTAGCCAGGAGCTACTTTGATCAGAATAGCGATACGGCCTGCTGCAAACTGCAAGGGAGTGCGCTCCTTCCGATTACGATAGCGCAAGCGGTGAGTACGATAGTGATGACGATAGAAACCGCATTGACAAACGCCACGACTGCGACCCCATCGACGGCGCGTTTCTGTTTGCCGCTGGTTGCTCTCAACTCCTGGTGTACGAGAGAACCGTCCTTGCGAAACCCTAGACCGCGCATCTTGAAGCCGCCCACAGACACGAGTTGGTGAGACGGCGGGCACATATACGAGTGTTGATTGCGGCCATGGTTGTGGCTTGCAGTGCCCATGCAGTGGCGGAACCGCTCGATGCTATGGGGACCTACGAACGCGAGGCCGTCGTAAGTGTCTTAGAGACGCACGCGTTGCGCATAGAACTCAAGCCAGAGGGCAAGCGTATTCGAAACATACGCATTGTGAACCTCGATGTCTTTGGCCCGAAAACGAAATGGCTGCGCAATCTCAATCGGTTGCATAAGACATCTGATGACTCTTCGGTTCGGCTGCAGTTGCTAGTGCAACCTGGAGAGATTTGGAATGAGGCCAGGGTTCGCGAGACCGAGCGAATCATTCGCAACCCATCGCTGTCGAGTTTTGTCGTCGCGGTGCCAATCGAGGTCGAGGCATGGGACGAGGTTGACCTTCTGCTGGTGACGCGCGACGTTTGGAGTTTACGGACAAATTCTGAATTTGTTCACCAGGATGGCACCCTGAGCTTTTTGAAGGTTGCCGCCGCCGAGAATAATCTATTGGGTAGGCGCAAGCACCTCTCGCTGATTCTCGAGATGGACCAGGGGGAGTATTCTCTGTCCACTCGGTGGCGAGATCTCAACGTCGTGGGAACACGTTGGCAGATGGTCGTGCGACCTCGAATCCTGTTTGGGCGAGCGAGCAACGACGTCGAGGGCAGCCAGAGTTTTGTTCGATTGACCTATCCTCTTTGGTCACTGGCATCAAGGTGGGGCTGGAATCTAGAGGCCACTCATAAGAATTCGATCATTAGAAATTTTGAGGGCCCAAGACTGGCTACCTACGACGCTCCTGAGACTGAGGACATCGAGACGCTTCCGCAGAAGTACCGGCTTCGTCAGCAGGCGATTCGCACGCAGGTCAGTCGCTCTTTCGGCCGTTGGAACAAGCACACGGTGTCCTTCGGGCATGAGTGGCTTTCGTCTCGGCCCAAGTTGTTGCCCCTGGAAGGCCTCGATGGAGAGGTTGGTGAAAGCTTTCGCCGTGCTCTCTTGCCCCGAAGCGAACGAAGCTCTGCCATTACCGCAGCCTTCGATTTCTTTCGGGCGGACTACGTCACGTATCGCAATATCAATGGCTACGACCTTCCCGAAGTAAAGAGCGTTGGCCCGACGGTGCACGCCGACATTGCGCTTGCTTTGACACACTTTGGAAGCGAGCGCGGATTTGCTCGGAGTTCGGCAAGGGCCGGCTACCTCTTTGACCTTAACGCCGATGGTCTCGTGGAGATTGGCGCGAGTGTTGGAAGGCGGTTTGAGCACGATGCCTCTAGCAACTTGGATTCGGTAGACACCACCTATGGCGCTGATTGGTTTGTGGCGAGCCCGGTACTTCGGTCGCTTCGCTTGGTGTCCTTTGGAGTGGCAAGCTTGCGCAATGACGTCAAGGACAACGAAATCGTCCAAATCGGTGGGCAGGAAGACTTGCGAGGCTACGCCGTGGGGGCGTTTCGCGGGACTTCGTTCTATCGAGCAAGTGTGGAACTTCGCACGCTGCCGACAAAGCTCTCGTTCATGCGAGTTGGCTACGTTGCATTCTGGGACATTGGCGACGCAGCGAATAGCCCAAAGCAGCTCACAGCGCACCAGAATGTCGGAGTTGGAGTAAAAGCGCTCATCCCACAAACCGGCGAATCCCTATTGTCGTTCTACTGGGCGGTTCCCATGGATCGAGGTGCTCGCAGCTTTCCTGGGCGCATCTCAATTGGGCTTGGCAAGGAGCTCTAGGTGTCTAGTTTGGAACTGCGGGCATAGGTGTCGCAGGTACGAAACATCCGTATTTGCCAAGTCTGGCCTGTTTGAAGCTTGCGCCAACTACGCAAATTTCCTAGGGCGCAGCCTTCTTGGCCAAGGCATTTCGTGGGTACCTAGTGCTGCAAGATGCGTAGACCCATGGCGTGCAGTTGGTCACAAGCAGTGTCCAAGCTCTGCACATCACGGACAGCCTGCTGCCGCCAATGTGGATTGATTTCGTACGAAATCTCCGTTGAAGGTGAGCGTGTTTGGGAGGACACATCGTCGCATGCTCCTTGGCAAGTACCGGCAAAGGAACATCGCATGCCTGGATAGCTTTTCATCTGGCGGATCACCGGGCTAGTCTCGCTGCCTGTCCGATTCTTCCGTTTCTTTGGAGCCACCTCTCGGTCCAAGAGCAAGATTCGATTTGCCGGTACAACCGGTCCACTCCATAGGCGAAATTAGCAGTGCATCTTTCCGTGACTTCATTCAAGACTCCTTTGTTGATCCTAGCTGTGCTTTGCGGAGCATCGTTGCCTGGAACAAAAGCGCACGCAGAGAGCTGCAAAGAAAACGCCGCGGCCAACTGTGCCGCCGCTAGCGACCTCAGCACGATGACGCCCGCTGCCGCCGCCACTGCTGCCGCATCCGCTGCAACGGTTGGAGACACCGTTGGAGACACGGGTTCAGACGTGAACGTGACTGCAGCCCTCAACTCCAATCCGGATACGCGCGTGCGTCACCATTGGCGGAATCTCATCGAGCTTGCCGCGGTCATCGCCGGCGGAACGACTTGGTATTGGATCGAGGAAGAGCGTCAGGTTGCTGATTGGGACTTCCCAACGTGGGAGCAGAAGCTCACGTTCGACGACGAGATCATGATCTTCGACGGCAACACGTTTCAGACAAACTACAGCTGGCATACCTATGCTGGGGGTTCTTCTCACTTGCTAGGTCGATCAAACGGCTTAGGGATGTGGGAGTCGTTTGCGTTTGGAACCGGGGCCTCGCTGTTCTGGGAGTACGGAATTGAGGCGCGAGAAAAGATCAGCGTCAACGACCTCATAATGACCAACTCCACCGGCCTCCCGGTTGGTGAGTTCTTTCATCGTATTGGTCAGTACGTCAATCAGGGGCAAACCGGCTTGGGCTGGGATATCGCTCGCTACTCGGTGGGCTTGGGCCATACTGCGCACGCGAGAATCGATGGGGAGCTGGTCGCACAAGACCTGCTGCTAACCCCTGACTTTCGTTGGTACTACAGTTTGGACTCGCTAAACTTCACTCGTCAAGATGGCGCCGCGGCGGCCGAGTCCGATAGCGCCGTGCTGCACAACATTGGCTTTGAGGGCAGAATCGTCGCCCTTGATAACTACCTGCAACCCGGCCAACGACAACAGTTCTTTGGCTCCGCAAACTTCTCAGATTTCTCCCTGCGTGTGGCCCAGGGCGGTGGCACCCGTGCCAAGGCAAATGCGACGCACGCAGAAGGAAATGCGCTGATCGCTGGCTGGCACTACGAAGACATTCCAGAAAAGGGCGTTGGTGGTATTGGAAAAACTCTTAACCTCGCAACCTCCGTTGGTTACCTCTACCGCCGAGAACAGGTCGGTCTCTGGCAGGATCGGCTTGGCGGCCTTCACGTTCCCGGCCCGGCCATCGAAGGCAAAGTCATTGGTGACAATTGGAAGTTCCAGGGCCAGATTCGCGGCAACTACGATTTCGTCGGAGTCAACGCCCTGTCCTGGCAGCAATACCAAGAGCAGCGGCCGGGTGATATCGGCAAGTTCATTCTCTCGAACTCCGGCTACTACTATGGCTTTGGCCGGTCCCTTCGTGTGGATGCCGAGTTGCAGGTCTCACGCTTCGAGCTCGGCGGAAAACTGTACTGGGCGAAATACGATTCGATCGAGGGCTTTGAGCGGGAACTGGATCCGGACCACCCACTCGGTGTGCCCGACGATGAGCAAGCGCATGGCAGAGATACCTTCTTCGATGCGGAAGCCTGGCTTCGGGCACGTGTCTACGAGGATGCCTATGCCCAACTGCGACTCGGTCGCTACTACCGCAAGGGCACCTTGGAAGAGTTCAGGGCGGAAGAAGACATGACGCGAATCAATCTTGAAGTAGGCATCGGCTTCTAGCCGACATCGCTGAGTCGGATGGGCAAGCTAACGAAGCAACTCGCGGCGGTTTCGTTGCGATGGCCTCTTCGGCCGGAAGCGCTCACCGCGTTCCTCATCGTGCTCTGGGCCTGCGAGCTCTTTGTTGTGCAGGAAAGCACTCTGCACGAGCACCACTACTACGCTTGGCATCAGCCCTTTTTGCATCGCGGGGTGCGGGGAATCCTCGACGTTCTCACCTGCATCATCTTGGTGACGATGCTGCCTCGTCTGTTGCTCGCCTTGGTCTTGTCAGGCGGGCTCATTTTCTCAGCGGTGGTGTTGAGTTTCGAGAACTACAGCGGCCATCCACTTTCGGCAACGATGATGACATCGACCGCGGGCGAGGGGGCTTCGGTCGCAGATGCCGGCGTGGCGATGTTGCCAGGGCTGGCGTGGCTTCTCGCGTTCACACTAATTATCAAACTCGTTGTCGTGTGGCGGCTGCGAACGCATCATCGCAGGCCAAGGCGTGAGCGAATGCTGCGATCGGCGCGCCTCGGCTTAGCCTATATCGCCATCATCGGTGTGCTCAATTTCTACAAGCCGTTCACCCTTCTTCTGGGTTGGGAGTCGGTTGGCGGAATTGGCTCACTCTATGGATACGCGCCAACCTGGGCCGCTGAACTCATCTTGCTCGACAACGAAGAAATCTTAGAGCGTGCTCTTGCTCGGGGCGAGACCCAGTCCGATAGGCTCGGTCGACTCGATGCCGACTTCCCAATCGGCAAGCGGCTCGTCTTCCTGCAAGTTGAGAGCTTGGATGCCAGTGCGGTAACGCATGAGATCGAAGGCCGCCCCGTCACGCCAGAGCTTCGGCGTCTCGCCAAGACCTCGATGCAGTATGTAATTCGGTCTGAGAAGCGAACCGGGTCCTGTGATGCAGATTTCACCGCCATCATGGGAGGGCTGCCGTCGATTGATATGCCCAACTACAAGATCGCGGGCTTCCCCTTTGCCGAATCGTTTGTCAAAGAGCTTCGGGACGGAGGCGTCCTCACAAGCGCTGTGCACAACGTCAAGGGAGCATTCTTCAATCGCCGCTCGGCGTTTGAGCGAATTGGTTTTGACCGACTGTACTTCCTTGAGGAACTCAAGCGCACGGAGAAGCTGCCCTTTGAGAAGTGGGCAATCCTAGATCACGACATGCTCAACTGGGCGGCAGCGGATCTGGCAGAAACAGAGGAGAAACAGTTCTCGCTAATCATCACTGCGACCAGCCATGTTCCGTTTCGCTACACCCCAACGAAATATCGAGAGTTCTACAAAGGCAATAACGACTTGGTGCCGAGTTATCTCGACTCCATTCACTATGTAGACAGCGCTATCGGTGCGTTCGTGGACGCGTTGCCCAGCGGGACGATCGTCGTGATCTACGGCGACCATGGGGCGTATGTTGGCAGCGACGAGTACGGCTACCAGAATCGAAAGTACGATGGCGTCCCTCTGGTTCCCTTCTTGATTTACCAAGCGGGAGGTGACCTCAGCGCCCTGCAGCACACGCATGGGCAGGAACTAGCAAACTCGGGCGAACTCACGCTGCTCGACATGATGACGTACATCCACGGCGTCACTCGGCGGTCTGCTATGGGGCTGCTGGTGCCGGCGCCGGCGCCGTAAGGCAAACACCGGAGTCGGGCGCTCGCATGTCAACTAACGTTCCGCGCACGAAACCCAGTCGGGTCTCCACATCGAAGCGCAGAGGCACAAATTTGCCATCATCAGAGCGCCATACGGTGAAGGCCAAGACGTCACTGTTTGTCGACTTCTCGCCATCCATGTAGATTCGCTTGGCTTGGCCGTGAATCGCGATCGCCGGCACCTTGCCAAGGATTGTCGAAAGCGGCTTCGTGCTCCCCTTCACGAGCGAGATTTCGTAGTGGCTTCTGCCGTTCTGAACAAACGTCTGAACGCCCGATGCCGGGCTTCCATCCCAGAGTCGCAGTCGAGCAAAGAAGGTGTGGAAGTCGGATGCTTTGCCATTCATCGTCCACGTGTGCTGCTTCACGCTTCCACTGAGCTTCGACTCGTAGCCTTTGGGCGAAAAGGTCACAACCAAGTGCTCCCGCTCACCCTCTTCTACGGCCAGGGACTCATTGCTCAACGGGCTCCCCGTCTCGAGGGACACCTGAGATGTCAGCTCCTCGGAGACTTCTCGAAATACCGACGCCAGTTCGCTGCTCTGGCTGCGGCTAAAGACCACGATGGCGTCTTGGCCAGCAATGATCCCCGGAGCACCCGTCACGAACTCGGTGGTGGCGGCCTCAAGCCCTTTCCAGCGCAGGGACCACTTTAGGTACTCATTGGGGCAGTAGAAGCCCGGTTTGGGCAAGCTCGCCTCGGGAGACATAGTGCTCGGGGCATTCACAGGATGAGATGTGCGGCATCCAGTGAGTGTCGCGGAGCACAGCGCCAGACTAGCGACCAATGTGCGCTCTCCCAGCCGAAGTCTTCTGAGGATCTCCAAACAGGTAGAACAGCAAGGATCTCGCTCTCTGCGCAATAGCATTTTCTCAATTCCGAACGATTTTGACGGATGTCCGAGAATTCTCTCCTGGGTAAGCCAGGTTGTGGGGTTGGGTGGACACAGACGAATTTCGGGCAAAGTGTGGCGTGCCACCAATTGCCAGAACAAACCGCACTCGCCGGGGCTCAATCACTTGTAATAGGCGGTCATCGGTGAGAACTAGGGGGCTGAATCGATAGATAACTACCCCAGCATTCAGACATGACAAGCAAGAACAAGACACCAGTCGCACCCGCCGAAGGCAAACTCGGAATCCTCCTCCCCGGAATGGGAGCTGTCGCCACCACGTTCATCGCTGGCGTTCACGCTGTGCGTAAAGGCATCGCGCAGCCCATCGGATCACTCTGTGAGATGGGAACGATTCGGCTCGGAAAACGAACAGACGATAACGTTCCAAAGATTCGAGACTACGTATCACTCGCAAAGCTCGACGAGCTTGTCTTTGGAGGCTGGGACCTCTTTGAGGAGAACTGCTACGAAGCGGCGATTGAAGCTGGGGTGTTGGAGAAGGAGCTTCTTGAGAGTCTCAAGGAAGAACTGTCCGCCATTCGCCCGATGAAAGCGGTTTTCGATCGCTCGTACGTGAAACGACTCAGCGGTGATCACGTCAAGACCGGCACGTCAAAGATGCATCTTGCGGAGCAGCTCATGGAGGACATTGAGCGCTTCAAAAAAGAGAACGGCTGTGACCGGCTCGTCGCAATTTGGTGTGGCTCGACAGAGGTATATCGAGAGCCCACAGACGTTCACGCGACCCTCAGTGCATTCGAGGACGGCTTGCGCGCCAGCGACCCTGAGATCGCACCTTCGCAAATCTACGCGTACGCATGCGTGAAACTCGGAGTTCCGTACAGCAACGGCGCTCCAAACATGAGTGTCGACATCGGCGCAATTCAAGAACTCGCTCGGGAAACAAGGACGCCGATTGCAGGTAAAGACTTTAAAACCGGGCAGACCTTGATGAAGACCATCTTGGCTCCTGGCTTCAAAGCGAGAATGCTGGGCATCAAGGGCTGGTTTAGTACCAACATTCTCGGCAACCGAGATGGCGAGGTGCTTGACGATCCAGGCTCCTTCAAATCGAAAGAGATTTCGAAGCTAAGTGTCCTCGACACCATTCTCCAGCCTGAGAAGTATCCCGAGCTTTACAAAGACCTCTATCACAAGGTTCGTATCAACTACTACCCACCACACGGCGACAACAAAGAGGGATGGGACAACATCGACATCTTTGGTTGGCTCGGGTACCCGATGCAAATCAAGATCGACTTTCTGTGCCGCGATTCAATTCTCGCAGCGCCCCTTGTCTTGGACCTTGCGCTCCTCAGCGACTACGCAAAGCGAGCTGAGATGCGTGGAACCCAAGAGTGGTTGTCGTTCTATTTCAAGAGTCCAATGACAGCCGACGGCCTCTACGCCGAGCACGATCTGTTCATTCAGATGATGAAACTCAAGAACACCCTGCGACACACGCAAGGCGATGAGCTCATCACACACCTTGGCAACGAGTACTACGACTAGACCGCGATGGGGTCGCCCGATCAGATTGCCGTTATCGTTTGCCCCGAGGGAGCAGACCCAAATCAGACGATTCTGGGTCTCAGTGTGGGCGAGCGACTTCTTCTTGCGCTGTCCCACAGTGGCGTGCGCAAGGTCTGCTTTCTTGGTCCTGGCCCCCAACCCACCAGCGCGCGTGCTGAGGTTTCTGAGGTAGAAGCCGCTGCCCTCGACGGCGACCAGACGTACTTGGTGATGGCCTCTGACACGGTCTTCGATCGTTCGCTGCTGAGCGCGACGGTGCTTCCAGAGAGCATCGCCATGAAGGCTGTGCGCGGAGAAGAGATTCTCTCGCAACTCGACGATCCAAGTGCGATCACCGAGGCGCTTGGTGCGGGCGAAGCACCCAGTGGCAAACACTTCGCCATTCGCATTGGGTCGGCTAGGGCGGCAAAGGCGGCGGCACGCGCGCTGCTCCTGTCACTTCGCAAGCCCATCGACGGTTTTGTCTCGACGCACCTCAATCGGTACGTATCGCTGTTTTGCACCCGATTCTTGGTCAAGACCGGGCTGCCGCCAAACTTCTTCACGGTCATCTTCTTGGCCATTGGTCTCGCCGGAGCCGTCTTTGCGACGCAAGCCCAATACTGGTGGGCGCTCGTGCTCGCAGGCCTCCTCTTTCAAACGCAGTCCATCCTCGACGGTTGCGATGGTGAGATGGCGCGCCTCACGTATCAGTTTTCGCGGCGCGGGCAGTGGCTCGACTCCATTGGCGACGACGTTACGAACTATTCTGTCTGCTTCGGGCTCGCGCTAGGGCAGGCCTGGGTTCTCAATGAACCTCTTTGGGCATGGCTCGGTGGCGGCGTTCTAGCCATGCAAGTTGTGATGAGCGGGGTGCTCTATCGGCGAATGCTCATCATGGGAACCGGCGATTTGCTCGCCATTCCAGACCTCGTACGCAAACCATCGGATGGCACATCGAGTGCGATTAGCGATGCGATTACCTTGGCGTTCAAGCGCGATACGTTCATCTTTATTCTCTCGTTGCTCGTTGTATGTCAGCTCCCGCTGCTTGCCTTCTTGCTCTACGGACTTGGCACGGTTCCCATGGCACTGGGAGTTATTCTCAACGACTACAGAATTGCTCGCGAAGACCAGGCGAGCGAGCAAACGATTACGACGTAGCGATTACGACCTGGCGCGCAGCAGGTGAACACCGGCAATGCGCCTTAGCGTAACCAACTCCACTGCGGCGAGCGTGAGAGCGACCGCGGCTAGTCGCAAGCCGGCAGGTTGGTCGTGCAGTGCCAAGTGAACGACGAGCGCAGCTCCGAACGCGATGGCGATGGCGATAGGGATTTTACCGACGCGCAAAATGTAATCCGCGAATTTCATGCCCGCGATCTTGAAAACCATCAGCATCAACACCGCGAACGCAATTGGGTAGCCGACAGCCCAGGCCAGCGCCACTGACGCATATCCCAGGCTATCGCCAAACGCGTAGGCGAATCCGAAGAAACATCCGCTGAGGAGTGTGGCCGCCAAAAACTGGTAGCGAGCGCTTAGGTCCGGGCGCCCGAGGCCATCCAACAGCGGAGGTCCGATATGACTCAGGGCGCGCAAAAGACCAACCCCAGCGAGCAAGCGCGCAGCTCCCGCAGCCTCTTGATACTCGGAACGGAAAATCAATCCGAGCATGTCCTCTGCCGAGAGAACAATCAGTGCAATGAGCGAGAGCACGACGACAAGGTTCTGTCGGGTGAAGAGAACGTAGAGGTCCATGACAGCGGCTAGGTTGTGCTTGACCTTGGCAAAGGCGGGAAAGGCTACCGCGACCACAACGCCAGAAACGAAGCGAACAGGTTCGAGCACAAGCTCGTAGGCTGCTCGATAGACACCGACCGCGGCCGAACCAAAGAAGACGTTCACAACTTGATAGTCCAAGTTTGAATAGACCTGGAAGAGAATTTCTCCGACGGCGGTTCTCGCACCAAACACCAAATCGGCCTTTGACTCTTTTGGACGGAATACCAATGCCGGGCGGAATCGATGCACTGACATGAGCCCGACACAAAACACAAAGGACCTCGCAAGGTGGCCAACGACAAAGCACCAAACGCCAAAGCCGGCGATTGCGAATCCCACCTTGGCGACAAAGTCAGCAAGGTTCGCGAAGATGCGAACGATCGACATTTCACGAAAGCGCAGTTCTCGTTTCAATTGGGCGGAGTGCACTCCGTAGGCCGCCCTGAGCAAGAGGTTGATGCCAAAGACCTTAAAGAGGTCCTCAATAATCGCGTGGCCGTGCAAGTCGGCAAGGTACGGAGCCGCCGCATACACGCATGCGTAAAACGTGAGCCCCAAGAGGATGTTCAGCCAAAACAATGTGGAGAGCTGCTCGTGCGTGTGCTTGGGGCGTTGGATGATCGCCGCCGACAATCCAAGCTCTGCTGCAAGTTCGAGGGCGCCAAAGAGCGTGACTACGATGGTCGCGATGCCATAGACCTCAGCGCTCACCCAGAACTTCAGAATCAAGACGAGCGCGAGGATGTCCAGCACCGCCACGGCGGAACTTGCGGCACCAACCCAAGCGAGGCGCTTGCCAACCGTCGCCTTGACGTCCTCAACTTCCATCTATTTGGACCCTATCGGATCACACGTGACCCCGGATAGGCGTAGATCTATCTCTCAATACAAATTAGCATTCGCCCGCGATGCACGTAGCCCTAGTTTCGACCTATCCGCCAACCAAGTGCGGGATTGCAAACTACACAAAGAACCTGGTCACAGCGCTACGGCTTGAGGGGACGACGGTCACGGTACTCGCCGAATCGTCTTCCAATGACGTCGCTGAGGTCGATACTCGACACTGCTGGAATCGGAAGGGAAGCTGGGGCAGTGACTTGCTTGCGCAACTCGAAACGCTGCGGCCCGATGTTGTTCACTTCCAGCACGAAGAGGCGATTTTAGGCCAAGACGGGCGACTCTCGGCGCTTCTTCGCGGTGTCCGCAAGCTTGGTATCGCCAGTGCTGTCACGCTTCACAGTGTGTACCGCGGAAGCCTTGGCGTCCCAGGAATTCGATATTCGGGCCAGCAGTTTCAGCGCTCTATCGGCGAGCATGCTGACCTTGTGATCGTGCATCAAATTGACGGTTGTGAAGATCGCTTGCTGGCACAAGGCGTTGATCGAGAAAAGGTTGTGGTCATCCCGCATGGCACCAGCATGCTCACGCTCAAGGACAAGCGCGCTGCGAGGGTTGAACTTGGACTTGACGAGAATGCCCCGCTAATTCTCGCCATCGGATTCATTCACAAGAAGAAGGGGCTGCACACGCTTGTGCACGCACTGCCAAACCTGCGGCTCCAAGTACCAACGGCGCAGCTTCTCATCGCAGGGTCCTTTCGAGAGCGACCTTGGGACATTCTCTACAATCGCCGTCTGCGTCGTGCGATGGAACCCGCGATCGCAAATGGCTCCATCGACTTGCGAGAAGAGTTTCATACCTCGGCGACCATGAACACCATGCTCGCCGCTGCGGATTTGCTCGCCCTCCCGTATCAGCAGAAGTACGGCTCAGCGAGCGGGATCCTGCATATGGCGCTCGGTGCGGGTGCTCCTGTTCTGTGCGCCGACGGCTACAAGTTTGCCGAGGCGAAGCGGGCTTGGGGCAAGACCTTTCCCGAACTCTTCCCGCCGCCCGAAGAGCCAAGTGCTTGGACGACAGCGCTCGTTCGAGTTTTGGGCAACGACGAAATGCTGGGACGGCTTGCGGCAGAATCTCGCACTCTCGGCGAAGAGACCTCGTGGGCCGAAGTTGCCCGCAAGCACGCCGCAGGATTTACCCAAGCTCTAGCGTGCGCCCGAGCGACGGCGATACCAGAGTAGTAACCCCGGTACGAGAAGCAGCGCCGCCGACAAGCACGCAAGCTCACCCAACATGGCAGCGAGGCCAAAGGAGCGAATCCCCGCATTCTCCGAGAGCAGCAAAGAGCCGTAGCCGATCATCGTTGTGAGCGAGCACAGAACAACAGCGCCTCCGGTGGTTCCAAGAAGGTTTTGCGGTTCTCCATCCGTGTTTTGCCGATCGCGGACTGCGAGATTTACCGAGTAGTCTATGCCAATGCCAATGGTGATGGGCAGCGCAACGAGATCTAAGAAATTTACCTTTAAGCCGAAGATGTAGCACAGGGCGATCATTCCCAGGATGCCGCTGGCCCCAGCGAGAAGTGTGACAAAGGCATGGCGACCGATTCCCAAGAGCAACAGGATCGTAACGACGGAGCCCAAAATCGCGACAGCAGAGGCCTTGGGACCATCGCTCAACATCGAGGCCACGATGTCCGCAATGACGAAACTCTGTCCACCCACAAGGGCTTGCTTGGGGAGGTCCAAGTCGCGAACTCCACTTGCCATGGCAAGCCGGTCATCCACACTCCAAGACTTAAATCGCGCAGCGCCCGAGACCAAGATGACCTTGCCGATGCTGCCGTCCTTTTCGACAAAGGGCCACGAGAGCTCCTTGGGTATGTCGTCAAACTGGATCATCGCTAGCGAATCGGGTGGGCGAATGCGCTCGGCGTTTCGCTTGTCTTCGTCCTCAAGTCCAGACTCGAGCGCTTCGTCCACGAGGTCACGCAGCGCGCCCAACACCGCGAGTTTCTCTTCTTGCTGCACCGGGACCAAGTCGTCGAGATTGGCGACCGACTTAATCAGCGACTCTGGAGCGGATTTTAGGAGCTTCGTAACAGGATCCACCACCTCGCGATCGTCCACCGCTACGACGAATCTTGATGTTAATCCCGCACCAAATTTTCGCCCCACCGACTCGCGCATTCGAATGTCGAGCTTTTGTGTGTATGCGATTTCGGAACTCTCGGAACGCAGGTTTCTCCAGTCCTTCTCGAAAGGCTCATCAAAGATAAAGACAATCGTGAGCGCCAGTGACGCCAACATCAGTAGCAAGCCGACCGAGACCGAAAGCCGAGCCCGCTTTGGCGAAAGCTTGGCCATCACGCGATCGATGAAAGGGGCAGGAGAGGGCTTAATACGGCCCCACGAGTGCAGAACACAGAGTCCGGCTGGCAAGATCGAAAACGCCGAGAGCCAGCTGATGAGCATGCCAATCGAGCCAATGATGCCGAAGTGGCGGAACCCGCGAAATTCGGTAACGGCAAGCGCTCCGTACGCCACACCTGCCGATAGCGCAGCTACGAAGGTACCTCGAGCCGCACCGCGGATGGCGATTCCCAGGGCAATGAGAGCATCGTCCTCGCTTCGGAGTTCTTCGTAGTACCGAGACAAGAGGATGAGCCCCGAGTTGATGCCATTCCCTGCCACGATCGCGACCAAGAATGACGACATCACATTGAGATGCCCGATCAAGACATAGGTGAGTGCAAAGGTGATGGTGACCGCTACGAGAAGCGACCAGAGCGATGCGGCAACGGCCAAAGGAGCTCGAAAATAGGCGAGCAGCAACAAGGCGATGAGAGATGCCGTAATTACCGAGGCAACCAAGATCCCCCGCATGATGGAGCGGTTCTCGTAGTAGGCGCTCACCACATTGCCGGTGAGCCCAATCTTCACACCGGGAAACGCCGTTTCCCCTTCTCGGGAAAGTTCTGATAGGCGGTTTAGAAGCTTCGTGCTGCGTTGAAAGTCAGTGCTGGGAGTCGTCGTCCGCAAGACAAAGAGGTGCACGAGCCCATCTGGAGATACGTACGAGCCATCCCCGGTAAACTCAGCTTCTGCTTTGTCGAGTCGGGCGATGAGTTCGTCCCCCTTGGACGCCTCTGTGCCCTCAGACACAGTTTCCGATTCGTCGTCATCCTCAAGATCAATATAGAGGGGATTGGCATCAAGTTTGGCCTCATGCACCTTGGCCGAAAGTGTGTCGACGGCTTCATGCAAGTCGTCCAGCGAGGCAAAGAGAAAGCGATTGTTCCAAAAGTACGCGCGAGAATCGGCATCGTCATCGAGGACCCGACTCACGAGGTCTTTGTCGAGAGCATGCAGCTGGGGTTTGATGCGCTTTGCTGCCGCGGCAGAGAGCTCCGGCGTCTCGCCATCAACGACGACGAAGATCGTGCCAAACGTTCGTATGCGTTTCTTGAGTTGATTTAGGTCACGGACCGATGCTCGATCCGGTGGCAGCAGGTTGGAAAACTCAGACCGCAGTGGCAGGGCCGATGCCACATAGGCTGAGAGCCCTGCCACGACCAAGGACAGGGCAATGACCGCGTATTTGTAGCGATCGATCCACTGAATGTAGCGGTTGCCACGGAGCTGAACGCCCGAGGGTTTTTTTTCGGACGACACGTTGTTGGAATTCGTACGTTGTTGGGATTCGTCAAGTCGCGCGAGAATAAGATTTACTCTGAGGATTCGTCATTGTAGGGTCGCCGCGCTATCTCGCCACACCCCATTCGTGGGAAATCGAGGCGGAAGCTAGCGTTACCACTATGATTCGTCAAGCATTGATACTCGCCGCTGGAATGGGAACTCGCATCCGTGAAGGCGGCAGCGATATCCCCAAACCCCTTCACACGGTGCTGGGGATTCCCCTTCTCAAGCGCACGATTTGGAGTCTGGCAAATGCTGGCATTACCCGATTTGGGGTCGTGGTTGGCTACCGAGCAGAGCTCATTCGAGCCGCCATCGAAAACGATCCGGACTACAGCGCTCGAGGGCTGCAAATCGACCTGATCGACAACCGGGACTACGAGAAATCCAATGGCGTCTCAGTACTCGCCGCCAACGGCCACTTTGAGGGCCCCTTTGTACTCACGATGGCAGATCATGTCTTTGACGACGGCGTTGCGGAATGCGCTGCGCAGGCCGACATGGACGTTGCCGACTTGCACCTCTGCGTCGACTATCGAATTGACGACATCTACGATATGGACGATGCCACCAAGGTTGCGACGGTAAACGGGCCGCACATCGATACCATCAGCAAGCAGCTCGAGACGTTTGATTGCGTGGACTGTGGAGTCTTTGCGGTCTCACAGGCGCTCCTCGACGAGTTGCAGCTCGTTCTAGACGCAAACGGGGATTGCTCGCTTTCCGAAGGTGTTGCCGGGCTCGCACGCAAGCAGAGGGCACGTGTTGTCGACATCGGCGTGAGCTTTTGGCAGGACGTTGACACCCAACCAGCACGTCTGCGGGCGGAGCGAATTCTCACAGCTTCGAGTGCGATGACAGCTTCGAGTGCCATGCCGTTTGCCGCCGCATCACGTGGTCAAGACGCACAGCCAAAGCGATCCTAAGATCTCTCGCTTCATCGCGATGCAGCAATTGCCCGCATCACGCATTCGTACTATGAACGCGCTCATGCCGAGTTGCCTCATGTTGCGCTACTGCCTTGCCATCGCCGTGGCTCTGGGGCTCGCCACTGAAGCGCGTGCTGAGCAAGCTGACACCGACTCGGAACTGAGCGGGCTAATCGCGCGGGCGCAAAACAACCCCTTGGCTGCCGCGGCTCACGCTCGTACCGAAGCCGCATCTGCGCAAGAACAAGAAATCGCAGGAAAGCGCTGGGCCACACTCGAGACCACGGCATTCGTTGCTCCGAGCCCCCGAATTCGCTGCGACAATATCGATTGCACCCAAACGTCTCCGCGGGATGTGACGATCAACGTTGCGGGCATTGCCGCTGGCATCAATCTCAACCTTAGCCAACCTCTCTATACAGGCGGCAAGATCTACTACGCGCGCCAAGCGGCGAATGCCGCGGCAGATGCCCAGCGATCGCTGGAAGACGATCTGTCTGGACGTGTCGCTGTGCTGGTCGCAAAGGCGTACTACGGCTACCTCCTCGCGCAGGAACTCCTTTGGATGCTCGAAGATGGGGCGGAACAGATCGAGAATGGCCGCAAGACGCTGGAGCAGAAGCTTGAAGAGGGGGACTCTGAAGCGACCGTTCAAGACAGGTTTCGAATCCAAACCCTACAAGCGGAGGTCAATTCCCGGATCGCGGATGCCGTGCACGCCAAGTCGATTGCTCTATCGAGCCTCGCTGCCCTAATCGGCGACGAGAGTGCGACGATCAAAGGAGGCTTGTTAGAGCCGCGGGTCTACGAACTCGCCGGTGCTGACGCTCCCCTGCCGGCGGATCCGCGCCTTCGTGCCGCGCAGTTTGCCGCAAAGGCCTATGGCGCGCTCGAAACTCTGGAGGGCCGAAGCTATGTGCCTGATTTTGCACTCGTTGGGGGGCTCAATGTGGCCCGGGCCCAGGGGGTCGAAGATCCACCAGGGGTGTTTGCGAACGATCCCTTCAACCGCACGAGCGCGTACGTTGCCCTGGCCGCCAGTTGGAAATTCGCCCCGGTGTCCCAATCGGCTCGAGTGAGGCAAAAGCGGGCAAAGAAGCGCGAGGCATTGGCCAACGTTGAGGCTGCCGACCGGCTTTCTCAGCTTGAGCGCAAGACCGCCGAGGCACAGGCGCTGCTGGCGCAATCGAAGCTCAACGCCCTGAAAGACGGCGAGAGGGCCGGGCGCGCTTGGGTTGCCTCGGTTCTGCAGGCTGAAGCCATTGGGGCAGCATCGGCAAAGGACTTGGCGGACGCCTACTTGGCCCACTTTACCGTTCGTGCACAGGTTCTTGAGAGCACCTATGCCTGGAACCTCGCCGTCATCGAACTTCGACGACAAGCGGGTGAATTTTCTAAAAAGAGTTAATGTCCAACCCGACAGGCAAGGCTCCCATGATCACTCGCACCGTACTAATTTTCCTCGCAGCTTCCCTTTTTGTCTTTGCTAGGCCCGTCACGGCTGCGCCAGAGGGGCCCGGGACCAAGACCGTTCGCGAGGTCAACACCAAGCTGTCGAAGACTCTGGCTACCAAGGTCAAGTCCAAGGAGCACGAAGCAGAGCTGCTGGAACAAGCTCGCAAACAACTTGGCTCGTTTCTCGACATCGACGAGCTCGGGCGGCGTGCGATGAAGGACCACTGGGAGAAGTTGACCGCCAAACAGCGAACCGACTTTCAGGAACTGCTCCGCGATCTGATTGAGACCAACTACGTCAAAGGCCTTCGGGCCAACGTAAAATACGATGTCGAGTACGTGGGAGAGAAACGCCAAGGCGAGTTCCTCCTCGTCCAAACGATTGTCCGCAGTGAGCGCAGAGGCCGCCCGCTGAAGATCGAAATTGACTACCTGCTAAGCAAATCGGGCAAGACCTGGCGGACCTTCGACATGACCACGGATGGCATCGGCCTGGTCGAGAACTACCGCGCCATGTTCAACAAATTGATTTCGAAGTCCGGCGTGGATGGCCTCCTCAAGCGCATGCGTTCGAAGCTCGCTGCGATGAACAGCTGAGGAAATCCGACTCCTTGCGAAACCTAGTTCTTGCGACACAAGCCACAGCAATGATCGGGCTGTCGTGATCCATGCAGTCTTGGATTCCTCGCCTGTGTTTGGTCGCCCTTCCGCTCGCTTTCTTGGCGTGCAGCGACGGAGCAAGTCCGTCTCAGTGCGAAGACATTTGTGAGCAGGAGGTTCGCTGCGCGCAGCTTCGGGAAAAGAAAACCGACCGCCGCCTCGAGGAGTGCGTGGCTGGATGCGTTGCGTTGGACCGCGATATCTCCGGCCGCAAGCTCGTTGAAGACTACGTAGAATGTGTGAAGCAAACCGGCGGTAGTTGCGAAGAACGCATGCAGTGCACGCTGTCGCGACCTCGATAGAACTCGCATGTGCACAAGTCGGCCGATGCCGACATCGCGCGTGTTGTCGACGGCGAAGCAAGCTGGAGTGACATGCCTCCAATGGGGCGAGCGTCGTGGCGCCAATCGTGCAGTACTGATTGCATCATGACCTATGGAATTCGAAGAGAACTACAGGGCACGTACGACGAGGCACTCACTCAAGTTCCCGAGGCGCTAAAGACAGAGGGATTCGGGATCCTCTCTGAGATCGATATCCAGAGCACTCTCAAGCAGAAGCTCGGCATCGACTTTCGTCGGTACACGATCCTCGGCGCCTGCAATCCACCTCTGGCGCACGAGGCTTTAACCACGGAAATTGAGATTGGCCTCATGTTGCCGTGCAACGTTATTGTCTACGAAGGCGATGACAAACGCGCCGTTGTGGTCGCAATCGATCCGACCATGACCATGGCAGCCACGGGCGACGCGAAGCTCACAGAGCTTGCCAATGCGGTCAAAGAGAAACTCACGAGCGCGCTCGATCTTCTGCAGCAGTGAGAATAGTTCTTATTCTCTGATTCGTGTCGACGATTTGTGGGCTTGAGCGCTACTGCGCTCCGCGCGAGTCTGAGTAGGGAAGGCTTTGCCATGTGTGTTTGGCCGTGACGTCGTCTGCGATTTTGGGAACGCTTGGATCCAATCACACGGCCCAGCGCCACCAATAGTGAACAAGCGTAACGAGCACCAAGACGAAGAGGAAAATCAGGGCAGCGAAGGGTAGGAGAATTCCGAGCCCCGAACGCAGTGTTACTCTGAGTACCGCACCCAAGCCCGCAACGAGCAGAAGAGCAAAGACGATCCAAAGTACTGACACAATCCTCTGAGGTGCAAGCGCGCTGCCAGTGGCGTCCACGTTGCCATGTCTCCGGGCATCTGCAAGTCGGGGGCGCCGGCAAGTCGGGGGCGCCCGAATCCGTTACCGGTGGATACCTAGCACTAGACGAGAAGTAGGTTGCCGCGGTGCGCGTTGCTGTTTGCGCTAGCCGAGAGAAGCGCTTGAAGAATGTCTAACAGGGCAACGACTCCGACGAGAGCGGCTCCGCGATAGACCAGGGCTGCCGAAGAACCATCTTGCAGCATTCGCGCACCCGCATAGCCGAGGCTATCTTGCGCGGCGCATCGTGATACTGGAATGAGAGAACTCTCCGCAGAGCAAGACGATGTGGCCCACAGGTCCTTCACACGAGTGCTGGGAATGATTCCCTTGGGAGTGCAGCCGTCGATGACGACCGCGTACTCGTAGAGACCTTCCATCAGGGAGTGCAAGTCGCCGAGCTGACAGCCGGGAGAGCAGACGACATAGTTCGTCGTCATGAGTTGGTGACAGGACATCGCGGGTACCTCCTTACGAATTGAAATCCGCTTGCAGCTCGATGAGTTCGGTTGGGCTTATGCCCACTTGGGCGAATAATTTCGCGGTTTGGCCAGAGCTCGCATCGTTCCCCGTAAAGCGTTTTGCACTCGTTTCGATTCATTTCGTGGTGGCGTCGGGATGGCGTCGCAGGTTCTTCGCAGATCGAATTGCAGTGTTTGTTCCAATCGCTCCCCAGTCGATTGCGATCGTGCCCGAACGCAGTTCTTCAAGTTCGCGTCTCGTCGCTACGACTTCGTAACAACACGAGTCGTCGCGCGTTTCGCAATCGTGCTTTCCACCCGCGGACGCCAAGAAGGCTGCAACGCGCAGTGGTAAGCCGGGTTTGGCGACTCGAATCGAGCGAGAGAAGCTCGCACTAGAATTTTTAACGTGTTGCTTCTGTAGCGCCGGCACTTGCGCAGGAGATGCCAAGTAGTCGACTTCACGGGGCGTTCAATCGTCGCTTGTTCTGGCACAAACCTTCCATAGGAGTGGTTCAGGAAATGAAATGTGAAACATGGACAATCGCAATGGACGTCGAAAGTGGCGGAGGAAGCGGCGGGAGCGAAAGCGCAGAGCCGAAGTCGGTTCTCGCTTGAGTGGAAACGTTAGAGACGCGTTTGAACAAACCTGTGCCTCCTGTGGGAGCGCGTCCGAACTTATCGCAGACGACCCCGATGCGAATGTCGTCTTCTGTCGGGAGTGTTCCTCGCCAATCTCTTTGTTGGACTATCCAGAGTTCTACTGCGACCTCGGTGGCTGCGGCTAGTGCACCAAGTGGAAGCCAACACTCATCCTACGAAAGACACACTATGGAAAATCGCGTAGAAGACGGTGAAGAATCGCCACGTTTTGGTCGCGCCGACGGTGCTGATGCGGGCTCGCACGACTGGGGGGAACCGGGGGATATTCTTATTGGGATTTCGGATCCAGAAGTCTTGCAGGCGGTGAAGTCTGCGTTGGAAGAGCTAGAATATGATGTTGTTGCGGTGACAGACGGCTTTCACCTGGTTGAGAAGATGGCCGATGAGATCCTAGATGAACGCCACGGACGCCGTCCGTCGTTAATCGTCGCGGATGCACTACTGCCCGGTTGCACGGGATTGAGCCTCCTCGCTGGTCTTCGGGAGTTGACTTGGGGCGTTCCCGTTGTCTTGCTTGCGCCTCAAGATGACGAGGCCGTGCGCCAACGCGCATGGGAATGCGGCGCTTCAGGTGTGTTTCTGCGGCCATTCGAGCCGCGAGAGTTGATGGTCTTCTGTCGTTTGTTGCTCGAGCCCGACGATACCGAGGCGTACCCGAGCATGCAGTCGCCAGAAACGATGGACCTGGACCGCGACGTGCCTGATTTGACGATCAGAACCTCCGAGGGAATCGAGCGAGTTGGAGCAAGTACACATGGGTAGCCTAGTGCGAACAATGACAAACGTAGGAGAGCGGGTACACCGGCACTCGAAAGCGAGCCGACTATGGACAGCGACCGGGCGGGCTCTCCTCAGAGCGCTCGCATTGGCCGTTGGAGCCTACGTTGGATCGCTTTGGTTAAGTGGGGGCGGGCTATTTGTAGCCGTTCTCGCCGGCTGTGTTCTCATGGTCTTTTTGCCGGAGTACATCGAGGCGCAGCGGACGGAAGTGCTGCACAGACTTTCTCTTACGGACCCACTAACCGGACTTGGCAACCGTCGCGCCCTTGACCTGAGACTTGAAGAAGAAATCTCACGCTGCTCTAGGGGCGGCCATTCCGTGACGGTGTTGATGATCGACGTGGACAAGCTGAAAGTGATCAATGATGAACAGGGGCACAAGGCCGGCGATAGAGCTCTGCAGACCGTCTCCTACGCAATCCGGCGCTCGACAAGAGTGTCAGATGTTGTGGGCCGATGGGGTGGTGACGAATTCTTGGTGATCGCTTCTGACACCAGTGAGCAGGACGCAAAAGCCCTCGCGGACCGCATTCTAGCGGCAACCGCACGAGACTGCCTTGTGCATCCTGGGCATCGTCCGGTCGGGCTTTCGATTGGTATTGCTACCGCATCCACGACGGATGTGGATATGCAGGAAGTCTTGGATGCGGCCGACCGTGCAATGTATGAAGCGAAGCAGCAGGGGGGGGACCGAGTCGTCACGTTCACCGACACGGGCCTTGCAAACGTTGTTTCGCTTCACCCTTCGAGGCGAAGACGTGAGGTTTAGTATGGCAACAGGAAACGCGCTGCAGCGGGTCATTAAACCAGTACAAGCGACGATCGATTCAAGTAGAACCGTCTGCGAGGCAGTCACAAGGATGCGTCGTCTTGGAACGAGCGCAATCCTTGTTGTCGACTCGGATGGTGTTCCGGTAGGAGTACTCACCCAACGAGATGTCTTGTCGATGATTGCGGCCGATCTAGATCCTCATTTGGTGCTTGTTGAGCAAGCGATCAGCGAAGAGCTTGTGACCGTTTCTCTCCAAACAACGCCAGAAGAGGCGATGCAGGTGATGCTTGAGCGGAGTCACGACGAATTGTTGGTCGTTGACAGAGACCTTGTGTGTGGGCTGGTGTCCATGAGTGATGTGACTCGCCTACTTGTCGAAGACCGGGATGCTCGCATTCGAGACCTGACGTTCTACATTACTCACGGATAACCAGGTTTTCGTGGTGGGAGTTGCGCGATTTTATCGCTGACTTCCTCGTCCGAGATGCTCTGCTTTCGCATCTTTTCCCAAAGTGTCTTGCGAGAAATACCTAGGCTCTGGGCCGCGCGAGTTTTGTTGCCATTGCACAGGGCGAGTGCCCGCAAGAGTTGGTCTCGTTCGAATGCTGCCACAGAGGAGGCGAGTTGTTGAATCTTGCTCGGACTGCTCGCAGACTCCGGCTTGTGCATTTCGCGCAATTCCTTTGGCAGATGTTGCGGCAGGATACTCTCGGATGAGCCGGCTCGGGCCATTACAGCCGCGTGCTGGAGCGTGTGCTCAAGTTCTCGGACGTTGCCGTGAAACGGATGCTCGCAGATGAGTTGCCACGCTTCATCGGATACTGCCAATGGGGTTTGCGACGCACCGAATCGCCGTAGGAAGTGAGCACAGAGTGGAATGATATCCCCTTGTCGCTCGCGTAGCGGTGGCAACTCGATCGTCAGAACTTGGATGCGATAAAAGAGGTCTTCGCGGAATTGGCGAGCCTCGATGAGTGATCGCAACGGTCGATTGGTGGCCGAGAGAATGCGTGCTTCGACGGCAATTTCTTTGTTCGTTCCAAGCGGAGAAAAGACGCGCTCTTGCAAAACTCTCAGTAGTTTTGCCTGACAGGACAGCTCCATTTCGCTGATTTCGTCCAAGAAGAGCGTGCCGCCCGCTGCTGCTTCAAATCGTCCGACTCGAGCTCTGTCAGCCCCCGTAAATGCTCCGCGCTCGTGGCCAAAGAGTTCCGCTTCCAGGAGTGTGGATGGAAACGAGGCGCAGTTGACCGCTACGAATGGTCCGGAGCGACCACTCGTTTCGTGAAGCGCCCGAGCTACAAGCTCTTTGCCTGTGCCGCTTTCCCCGGTGATTAAAACCGGCGCTCCGGAAGGTCCAATTGCATCGATCTGCTCCCGCACATAGGCCATGCTCTCGGAGACCCCCACGAGGCCATGATTGCGTGCGTGCTGCTCGGTTTCCGCCTTGCCAATGGTGTCGTTGAGTTGTTGGCGCTCCTCGATCTTTTCAACGCAGTGAAGCAAGTCTTCCGGGGCAAAGGGCTTCACGAGGTAATCCGTTGCGCGTTGTTTGATGGCGTTCACCGCATCGCCGATGGCACCGTGCGCTGTCATGAGAATCACGTCGGGAGCACGTTTGCTTCTGCGGGCGTATTCGAGAATCGTGAAGCCATCCGGCCCCGGCATACGAACATCCGATATCACCAAATCATAAGGCTTGGTTCGGAGCTTCTGCATTCCCTGGTTTCCATCCGATGCAAGTGAGACCTGCTGTCCTCCCGCTCGAAGGGTCGCAGCCAAGAACATACGAAGAGCCGGGTTGTCTTCGATTAGCAGTATCTCCATGCGTTGCCCTTGGTTGTGAAGTTCATAGATCAAGCGCGCCAAATGCGTCTTGGCTACAGAGAACCCCGCGCAAGATACGTGCCCATCGCATGTCGCTCTTGCGACCTCTTGGAGGTCAAGGAGCATCGCGGTCATTCAGAAATTGTCGCGGGTGCGGGAGAAAACGCGCAGCCACGGCCCCCCCTCTGCCCGCCTGCGAGAACACACGTCCCTGCAAGGACACACCTCTTGGCCTCCTGCTTGCTTCGATACTGACAGCAGGAGCTGTGCTCATGATTCACCTTCTACGACACCCGGTCTTCGAGCCGGCGAACTGGCTGACGCTTATCCGATTGCCCCTTGCAGGAGCGCTGTGGATACGGCCAAGCGAACCGCTCTGGATTCTCGGCATCCTTGCGCTAGCGGCTCTGAGTGACATGCTGGATGGGCGAGTGGCGATCGCTCTGAGAACAAGGCGAATCGAACGCGGTGATGACTTGGAGGACGTTGGCCGCAGTCACGCAACAGGTGCATGGCTCGACCCGCTCTGTGACAAGACGCTGGTTCTCTCGGCTCTGCTGGTCATCTATGTGGCCTCGCATCCGCCTGTGTGGATGTTGTTTGTCATCGCTTCTCGGGAGTTGTTGTTGGTTCCCTGTGCGATCGCATACCGAGCCTCTCGTTTTTTGCAGAGGACGTTTCGCTTCGATTTTCGCGCGGGCTACTTGGGTAAACTTGCGACCGTCGCGCAGTTCGTCGCGATTGTCGGACTGCTTTTCGAAACATCTCAATTGATCCCCATTGCGATTGCAGCAGGGATCATCGGCGTTGCGGCTGCGCTTCAATACCTGCGCAAGGCTGTGCGATTCGCGCGCTGGTTGGCGACAAATACAGTGTTCTACGATCAGTGGCACGAGATGCAGCTTGGACGGAGTAGAGGCTATGGGGCACCGGGCGGTATCGCCGTTGCCGGTGAAGGTGTCTCTCGGATGCGCTTCTCTCGAAGAATGCCGCAGAGCGACGAAGTGTGACTCGGGCGGCGCTCCCGTCGGTCGCTAGCGACTCCAGCCCGTTCGCTCTCTGAGAGTTTTCGTGCGCTCTCGCACTTCGTCGATCGTTGCTGAGTCCCAGAAGATCTGAAGCTCCCGCGGCAAGATCTGACTGATATGGCCAAGCTCACCTGGCGGTACGCGATTCGAAAGTGTTCGGAAGACAGCCCAAACCACGAATTCAGGATCGTAGGCGAAGTTGTTGGGAAGGTCTTCTTTCACAAGCTCGAAGAAATCGCTGAGGTGGCGGACTTTTCTGGGGTTGGAACCTGGATGCCAACCCTCGTAGAATAGGCCGCGGAGCAACATCGGGAGTTGTGCGCCCAAGTCGGCCATCTCTTCTGTCGTAAGACGATCTCTTAGAGCGTGAAGGCCAACTCGCAGCGCCGAGTAGGCCTCGCGTTGGCTGCTGCCCCCAAACAACAGAGCAATCTCGTCAAGCCATTCATTGCTCTTGTGGACCGTTCGTTCAAATGCTGTATTGCGATGTTTTGCCATGCCCTCTGCCGATGCAAACCACACGCCTAGGTTTCTACCTGGTGCTACGAAGCACGAGACTTGTGATTGCATCGAGAGACTCAAAGTTGCGCGGCTCAAAGTCCTCGTCTGCGATGGCCACTTGGAATTCTGTCTCGATGAAGTTGACAAGTTTTGCCAAACCACAGGAATTGAGAAGGTCGCCATCCAGGAGCCTCTTGGCGCCGTTGAGTGCGGTGACGCCATTCTCTTGGCACAGGTAGTTTCTCAAGACCTGAGCCACATGCGCGTTCGTATCGACGATGCTTGAAGCGTCCCAGTCCAGTGCTGTTGCCTCGGTGTGCGCGGTGTCCTTTACGAAAATGGTGGCGAACCTTCGTACCGAATCCCTGTGCCATCGCGCATACGGTTCCATTCCGTAGTAGTAGTTCCACCATCGCTCACCTACATGCGTGCGAGCGAACTCATGAATCTCACGAACTTTGAAATCGAGCGGTACGAGATCTGCCTCCGTAGTGAGTTCTTCGCGAAGATCGAGACTCATTCCGTCGATGAAAAGAGCGGAATTGTGCTTCATCAGTTTCACCGCGGTCCAAAACGCAATCGTTGCAGGTTCAACATCAAGATGGCAAAGCACGTTCTGCATGAACACCAAGTCGGCCGGTGCAAACTGCTGGAGGACGTTTGGATCGAGGAGGTCTGCTTGTTGGAACGAGACATGAGAGCGAACTTCAGGGCGAACAGAATAGTGCCCATTGCTCTTGTTGAATGTTTGCTCTACGAACTCTGGCGGGGTTGCCCAATAGTGAATCTCCTCGGGCGAGTAGACCGCCTCGTTGGCACGTTCGACCATCTCGTCGTGTAAATCCGAGGCGAGTATCTCGAACTCTAGGTCCGGGAATGTCGTCAGCAATGTGGAGGCAAGCGTGTAGGACTCTGCTCCATTCGAACCAGCAAAGATCAACACACGGAGCGGGCTCGATGGTGTCTTTTGCAGGACGTGCTCCATGACTGGGCCCGTGAGGGCCTCCAATTGACCAGGCGATCGATAGAACCGCGTGTAGGTATGGCTTTGGCTGCGCGTTGTCCCCTCAAGTAGCGCTTTGTGCCGAGCTACGCCGTAGTGATAGAGGAGCGTTCCATAGAAGAACTCGTATTTCAGAAAGCGATACGCAGACTTGAGAGGGCTGACGGGTTCGTTAGGCATGCAGCCTCCGAATGCCAAGTGACTTCAGCTCGTTTGAGAAATGTGCAAGAAAGCGATTGCCTCGACCGATGAGTGAAACCTCCCCTACTTTTGTGTAGCCACTCTTCGACTGTCCCTTCTTTGAACTCCAGTTTGTGCACTCGACATATCCAAACATGCCCTTTTTTGACCGCCACTGGGGCAGATTGAGTACGGCGTCGTGGCGGAACGACTGGAGCTTCCTGCCTCGGAACTCCGGATCCGTGTAGCCCGCGTAGTTGTATAGGTACTCTTCTGGGACTCGAATGCGAAGGCCCGGAAGGATTTGCGGTCTTCCATCGTTGTGAATCCAGGTGTAGCCCGCGAGATTTCCGTCTACATAGCTAAGAAGGCAGGAGTTGCCGCTTCGGAAGTCTTCCAATAGCTCGTTCGAAATGTCCCAGCGTCCCGCTTCGCGCATCGCCAACAAGTCCTCCTCGGTGGCGAGACGTGACGAAAGCGCGGTGTCGTTCTTCGGGGCCCTTGCGTTGAGGTGTTCCCTCTCGAGACAGATGACTTCAACCCGACGAATCTGCAAGTGTTTGTTCGTTACAGAGTACATCGAACGCTGTATGGCCTTGCCGTATCCAACTCGCGAGGCCTCATCCATGAGGTTGGACCAGAACCCACTACTTTCGAGCATTGCCGATTCCCCCATCGTCGTTCGCTCCGAGTGCAAAGCTGGTTCGAGAATCGCCATTCGCGATCGTCACGTTGTTGTGCCTGAGTACACGAAGCGCACAGTTCACCTTGGTAACGTCACGGAATCGAACTACTTTGATCACCGTGCCCAGACAACGCAGCTCCTCACCCGGGAAGGCACTCTGCGTAACTTTCCAGTTCAGTCGCTCTAGACGCCCTCCTGTTCCCGCCCAGCGGGTCATAAGGCGCGCTAAGAAGTTTCCTATGAGACCACGTTGTACTGCGACGTCGCGGAATCCCTCGCTTGCCGCTTGGTCTTTGTCGAAGTGAATTTGATGGCGATTCCAAGTGACCGCGCTGAACATGAAGAGCTGACTTCGCGTCGGCGTCAAACGCAGTTCTCCAAGTGGTTCGCCAGGCGCTAGCGTATTGAGCCGTTCCAATTGTTGTGCTTGCATCGTCTTGTTCTCCTAGTTTCGTTTCACATAGGTGGCGGTTTCACGAGCCACGGTGGTGCCGTGTTGGTTCTCAAACGTTGTCTCAACCACAATCAGGTAGAGAGGCCCGCTCTTGCCGTTCTTAGTCACGACGCTCTTGAGCTTTGAGCGATCGGTGATGACATCACCGGCTCGAACCCTCGCGAACATCTCGAATTCGCTTTTGCCGCCCACGGTTCTGTTCGCAGGAACGGGGATGTCGAGTTCCTTCGGCGAGCCATCCGCCGGAAGCTGCTCGATTGGCACGTCTTCGAAGATGAAGACTTGGCAAAAGAGTGGGGGGGCGATGAGCGCGCCATCTGGAGCAGTTTCGAGTTCGGTCACGCCAATGGCTTGGGCAAATCGACGAATGTCACTTTGCGTCACGTTGTGTTGCCGAACTCTTTCAAAGCCGATCATGTCGTGCACTTCCTTACTGATTTCGTGTTGACTCCTCATCTGATTCATTCCCTCCAATTGGCGAGCGCACGGCAGGTGCCGTCGCAGTTAAAACCACTCGAACTGAGCGAGTCGGCGCGCAAGGCTCTCTGCACGCTCCGTTCCGCGAATTGGAGCGGACAAACCGACGCAGCGTCCCGGTGCACGATCGCGCGGCGCGAAAGATTTCGCGCAACGGGAACGACGCGCAGTTCGCAAGCCTTCTCGGAACTATGCTGGCTATCGGCGCGGCGCTCTGATGCGAAGTATTGCCCGTTGCGTCGATTTTTCCTTGGGCTACTCTGCTTGGGATTTGCACAAAGCCGCTATTGCCCTCGTGTTGCTGTCCTCTGGATGTCTTGCTGGCGACGACATCGATACGACCTTTGATCCCTGTTCGCCGTTAACAATTGTGGCGCGTTTCGATACCTTGGATGACGAACTCCAAAGCGTCGATGCCGCGATTGCCAGTTGGACCCAGGTCCTGCCGACGAGAATCTCACTCGCAAGAGATGAGGAAAACTCTGAGGGCTTGAAGATAGCCTTCGAGTCAGGTGATTCGTTTTACCGAGCGATCTACTTTGACAGGCGGGGTGAAATCTTAATCAATCGAGGCGCCCTCACATTGGAAGAGATGCCTCTTGCGATTGCGCACGAGCTTGGTCATGCGTTTGGGCTATTGCACGTTTCAGCGGAGGAGCGTCTATCCGTAATGAACGTAGGAAATATTGATGTGGTCCCGAACAGCGACGATGCTTCTAGCGTGAGTGCAGTGTGGGATGCGTGCTCGCCAGCTCCCTAGCGAGCCAAACGGAATCGGTCTGGTTGCTGGGAAGTTTTGCCCGCGATTGCGAAGCAATTCGCGGAGCTCACACCGGTTGGGACCGCGAGTGCCTGCGTAGGCAAGTGCAAGTCGCAAGCGTTCTTGCGTTTGGGTGCATCGCAGGAGATGGCACGCCGCCTGCTTATAGAAAAGGTGTTGGCGGTCTCAGTGGGCCGCTTGGTAAGTCGGGCCTCCCCGGAAGCATTAAACTGCGGATGGAAGGTCATGAAGCTTGAACGGGGAGAACTTTCTGGAGACGGGAGGGAAGGGTATGCATCGATTGATACGCTGAAGGCCAACGTCGATATCACAGTGAGAGATCGGCGAGGAGGTCACGAGTGGAGAGGCGTGAAGACGTCTGCAAGGTGCATAGAGAGAAAGACCCGAGGAAGCAAAAACTCAGGAGGGGATCGAGTATTCGTTAGGGAGAAATCTTATAGTGAATAAGACGGATCAAACATTGGTTAAGCCCTGGAGGCGGGTGTCGCTTGACGGCACTAACGACAGGAGGGAGCGGACTGGAGAAACTCAGCCCGGCTGGTGTTTGGGGGAAACCCCTGAAGAGGAATCTTGGACGTGGCAGCGGGACGAAATACGCCCGCAAAGTGATAGGAGGAGGAAACCGTCGGGAGTGCGAAAAACACTGAGGGCGGAACATAGATGGCCTGGGAATGCCATCGGCGAGTGGACTCCTACATTGATGTCGCGAAGAAGAACCAAACCTCATGGAAGGCGCAGGTCGTTGGAGGACGACAGCAGGTTAGGATAGGATGGAACTCTAAAGAGGACGAGAAGCTCAGGAGAGGAATAGTCCGCGTTCGGGAGAGTGTGGAGAAGAGCATCGCATGGAACACCGCGTAGACCGAAAAGGTCACGGCGGGAGGGGCTAACCCAATAGGTCCCTACAGCGATGTTTGTGAGACTCTGGAGAGCAACGAACCTCATAAGAGGCAATCGGGCGAGCGGCGACGCGGACCTGAACACTGCCTAGCATTGAACCTTCGAAGGGGAAAACGGCAACACCAAGCGTCCCATTGGGACCGCCAACCGCTGGCTGCAATCGCAGCAGCAAAGTAGACGCTCCTTGCGAGCGTCTGCTTGGCGTTTCGGAGCCTGTGTAGCTTTACTCGCTGCGCATGTCTTACGCCGCTTCTCGTGTGCTACGTCGCCTCTCGAAGGCCAGGGCGCCGTGCCGGGACTGCCTGCCAACGGCTCACGTTCGTCGAATTCGACTCAGTCGGCGTTCTCCACCTAGTCACGATCGTCGTGGTCAGGCTTCCAGGTGACATCGACGTTTAAGCGTCCCGCCGGGATTTCGTCGCAGTCGTCTCGCCAGCCTTTCCACCTGCGGTGGGATTGGTGTCCGCTTCCCCAAGTAAATCCGATACCTAAGAGGAATCCCAAGTCGTACCAAGCACCGTTGTTTCTTCGTTCGTAGATTTCAACATCACTATCGAACAGACCAATGATGAAGGCGATACAACTGATGAAGCCGTGCCAGAGTCCGTACCAGAACCCCGCTAGGTTGTTGCTGTCAAAGCGCGAGTCGCCAGCAGCACAGCTACTCAGAAGAAGCACGAGTAACAGTGACGCAAGCGTTTGCCATCGTGTCGAAATTTCACGCTTGCCGATCATGAAGTGGAGTACAGCAAATTACATGCCGCGGATTGGGCTGCACACAAGTCGCGCTTGCTGAAGGTTCCGCTGTCCTCGCTTCTAACGACGGGTCAGGCTAGAGTCGATTGCGCACTGAACTCTGGAGGTGGATATGGTGAGTGAAAACAACCGACAGGCGGATGAAACGCAAGGTCTTCGAGAGGCGCTTGAGTTGAATCATATCGGAAGTTGGGAGTGGGATATTCCCAATGAGGTCGTTACCTGGTCGAACAAGACCTACGAGATCTTGGGGCTTCCTATTGATGGCGTCACGCCGTCGTATGCGGTCGCGCTCGACCATGTCCACCCACAAGATCGCGACCGCTACGAGAGCGCCCTTAAGGAGTGCTTGGAGGAAACCGGTGAGTATACCCTGCGCAATCGGATTCTTCGCAGCGACGGGGCGGTTCGCCATGTGATTGCTCACGGCAGACTCGTCCGCAATGAAGACCTAGCCCCCGTTCGCATGTACGGGACGCTGCAAGATGTGACGGCCGACTTCCGTGAGACCGCTCGAGCTCGCGAAGCAGAGCTGCGCTCACTGTCGATGTGTCGACGCCTCGAGAACCAAGTGCGACTCATGGTGGAGGCATCGCCCATCGCACTCGTTATGGTGGACGGAGATAGTCGCATCACAACACTCAACACGAGCGCCGAAGTGCTGTTTGGATATCGTCGAAACGAGTTACTCGGCTCGTCGATTGACGTACTTGTACCGAAGGAGAACCGAGCCCAGCACGTACACGATCGCAGAGCGTACCTCCAAGCCCCGACCGAGCGCCTCATGAGCCGCGCAAAGGAGCTCAGTGGTCGGCGCAAGGATGGTTCGCTCGTCCCGCTTGATGTATCTCTCAGTCCCGTGGAGACGGATGAAGGTCTTGCCGTTTTGGTAACGATCATCGACTTGACCGAGAGACGGCGGGCGGTAACCGAGCTTCGAGAAAGCGAGACTCGATTCCGACAGATGGCAGAACGCATAGACGATCTCTTCTATGTATTGGACATGCCAGAAGGCACGGTTTCCTATGTCAGCCCCGCGTGCGAGACAATCTTTCATCGCTCATCAGAAGAACTCTCATCCAATGGCCAGGCGTGGCATGGCTTCGTGCACAAGGCGGATCGCAAGCGAGTGCTCGAGAAACAGCAGGAGTTGCTCCATGGTCTCGCCTTTGATGAGGAGTATCGAATCTGTCGACCCAAAGGCGACGTTCGGTGGATCCGCGACCGGGCATTTCCGGTGTGGGACAAGGCTGGGAACGTTCAGCGAATGATCGGAATTTTGCAGGACATCACGAAGCATCGCCAGCTGGAAGAAGAGCTACGCCAAGCACAAAAGATGGAAGCAATTGGGCAACTTGCGAGTGGTGTTGCCCATGACTTTAACAATCTCTTGATGGGGATTGTTGGCTGCACGAGCATCGCGATGGATGCTCTGGATGATGCGAAGCGCGCTCGGAGTTTCCTTGAAGAGGTGAAGAAATCGGCCATGGGAGGAAGCACGATTGCGAGCCAGCTACTTGCGTTCGCCCGCAAATCACCTGTGGAGTTAGAGCTCTGCGACTTGCATGAGGTTGTCAGTGACACGGAGTTTATGCTGCGTCGATTGCTAGCCGAGGACATTGAACTCGTCGTTGTCTTGGGGGCGCAGCAGCATCTCGTGTACCTGGACCGAGTCCAACTCGGGCAGGTTCTGCTCAACTTGGTGGTCAATGCCCGGGATGCGATGCATCTCGGTGGCAGGCTGACGATCGAGACGCGAAACGTGATGATCGACCCCGGGACACGCGCCTCGGCCACACAGAAGTTGCAGGGGCTCTACGTGGCTCTCCGCGTTCGGGATACCGGCTGCGGGATGTCGAGTGAGACCCAGGGACGAGTTTTTGAACCATTCTTTACGACGAAAGAAGTGGGGAAGGGGACAGGACTTGGGCTCGCAACGGTTTTCGGAATCGTGAATCGCGCACAGGGCACAATCGACGTTGAAAGCGAAGTCGGTGTCGGAACCACGTTTGAGGTACTGCTCCCGAGAGTCTTGCCGCAAAAAACCAAGGTACCAGAACTTGAGACACCAGCGCCTGGGGAGACCATTCTCGGAACGATTCTTCTCGTCGAAGATGATGGCGCAGTGCGAATGACGACGCGCTACTACTTGGAAAACGCGGGCCATACGGTCGTTGAAGCGACGACAGGCACGGATGCGCTGCGAGTGTGCCAAGAGTACCCGGGGACGCTAGATATTCTTCTGACGGATATGGTGCTTCCCGGGCTAAACGGTGCTGATGTGGCCTCGAGGATTTCTGAGCTTCGACCGGGCATTCAGCTTGTCTTCATGTCTGCTCACCCACCGGATTGGCTCGTGGACGAAGGGCGTCTATCCGAAGGGGTTACATCGCTCCTAAAGCCGTTTTCCGCCGAGGAACTGGAGAGCGCCATTCAAGATAAACTGCTGAGACTGAAGCGCGAGTTGCTGTGACTGGTTCAATCCCGTGCAGCCGCCGGTGACTTCGGCGACTGCACGTAAGAAAAGCTCTTATTTTACGGAGACGTTAATGCGCTTGCCGCTCGTGGATGCGGCTTCAAGCTTTGGCAGTGATATTTCCAACACCCCATTGAGAAAGGTGGCCTGTGCTTCGCTCTCGACGATTTCGCACGGAAGATCAAGGACTCGTCGAAACGAGCCGTAGAGCCTCTCCGCAAAGTAGAAGTCGTTCTCCATCTTCTCCTTGCTTAGCTTCTTTTGACCTTTGATGATCAGCACGGTGCCATCGGCGGATAGGGTTAGGGTGAGGCCATCGGCACTCACTCCGGGAAGCTCTGCGGCGACGAGAAGGTGCGAGTCGGTCTCGGAGAGCTCAAGCCTCGGGGTAAAGAATCCCCGTGGTTCCTCACCAACGAGCAATTGACTCTGAGGTGCCGTGCTTGGGCCCGCCCAAATGTTGTTGAACACCTTGTTCATTTCGCGTTGGAGAGAGGAAAGTGAGGAGAGAGATTCCGTTGTAAGCACGTCGGAGGAGAGGGGAGCGTTTCGGTTCCATTGGAGGAGATTGGTGTTGGTCATGTTCTTAGTCTTTCTGTATCGGGCCGGGTAGACCCTGGTTTGTTCAGGGCGGGCCTGAGCAACAAGAGTGCCAAGGGGAACGCAGCCTTTGCTCGCTGGGTTCTGCAGCCTCAGGCCAAGGCGTAGCGCGACAAGCGAGTGCGGAGAATATCCTGCAGCCGCTAGAATTTTCGCGGAGCGCTTTGCTGTGGTGTCACAACCGCTGCGCCTTCAATTTGCCCCAATCGAAGATCGTCAAGTGCATCCATCGCCTCAGCTAGTCCATATTGGGTGACATGGGTGCGAATGGGGATTTGTGGAGCTAGCTTAAAAAACGCATCGCCATCTTCGCGTGTCAGATTTGCGACCGAGCGCAGGACTCTCTCGTTCCACAATAGCGAGTACGGAAATGACGGTAGGTCGCTCATGTGAATGCCTGCGCACACAACGATTCCACCCTTTCCTACGACCGAGAGCGCGTCCGGAACGAGAGAACCCACTGGAGCAAAGATGATGGCCGCATCTAGTGTCGTTGGAGGTCTCTCCTTCGAACCGCCAGCCCAGCAAGCCCCGAGGGAACGCGCAAAGGACTGGGTCCGAAGATCGCCGGGCCGCGTGAAGGCATAGACGCTCTTCTCTTGGTGGCGTGCGATTTGCGTCACGATATGAGCGGCGGCTCCAAATCCGAAAAGTCCCAAGTGCTTGGCATCGTCTGTCATGCACAAGGCGCGGTAGCCAATAAGACCCGCACACAAGAGCGGAGCGGCCTCCAGGGCATCGTAGGAGTCCGGAATGGCAAAGGCATAGCGGCTATCTGCTTCGGCGTACTCGGCGAAGCCTCCGTTTCGCTGGTAGCCGGTAAAGAGCGCCTGATCGCAAAGGTTCTCTCGACCACCACGACAGAACTTGCACACTCCACAGGTTTCGCCGAGCCATGGGACTCCAATGCGCTCGCCGACCCGAAAGTGCGTTACCTCGCTGCCCACCTCGTCCACCAAGCCAACAATTTGGTGACCGGGAATTAGTGGCAGATTGGGAAATGCCAGCTCGCCGTCGAGAATGTGCAGGTCAGTGCGGCAGACGCCACACGCTTCCACCTGAATGACGACGGAGTGACCTCTTGCGACGGGGCGTTTGCAGTGACGCTGCTGCAGTCGCCTTCCAGGCTCGGAGAGAACGAGCGCCCGCATCTGCTCCGGTCGAGGCGGTATGGGGCTCGAGCTCACGATGTTTGGCGGCGACGGCGGAGTTTGTCTTGGGGCTCTTCAGGGAGGGCCGTTTGGCCTGCGCTTTGGTGCTGTTGTGAGACGTACGGGGCAAGCGGTGGTGCCAGCTCTATGCGGTTCGCGTCTCCGCTACCCAATTTCGTTTTTGTCTCGCCAAAATCGCGATCTGGCTGCTGGAGAAATGACGGAATCTGAGGACGCGCAAATTTGATAATCCAATTGGGGAAATCGCAATCCGTGTTTTGGATTGATAGAGCGCGGCATTCAACGAAGCTATTGGAAATGTGCAGAAGGATTCCAAAATCGCCGCTTGGTGGCTTCTTGGTGCCGTGGAGCCAGGCTTCCGAACGCGAGAAATTTCGCACTTGGTAGATAATACCAAGATAGTCGAAATCCAGGATCACAGCAGTGCCTATGGCCCTGGAGCCTGGCTCCTCGTTTCGCGCTTGCTCACTCATTTCCACTGCCTTTCATTCGCTCTTTAGGCTCTGCTGCGCACAGCGGCCTCCATGGGACCCACTCTGGCCATCGTTGTTGGGTGCGGAATTCCCCGCATCACTGCGAAATCTTCCGACCCCCCGGTGGAGCGGACATGGAGAACGGCGTTCCGAACGGCGCGCTGCGAGCCCCTGTAATGCCCTGTGGGCCTCACCAAGTGTATAGACGCGCTCAGATGTCTCCTGCCCATAGACTTTCAGTAAAGTTCTCATTCGCTTGAGGCTTGCTCAAGCAAATGGCGTTCCGGACTTTGCGAAGGACGCCACGGGGCAGCGGCGCCCAGACGTTGGGACGCCGGATTTGAGGGTCATCACTGGGTTAGCGCAACAAAGACAGTGGCCTCTTGGCGCTGTAGGAGAATCAGGAGGGCACCCTTGCTCTTGCTCACTCTTGTCTTGAAATCTTCAATAGAACGAACCGGTTTGCGGTTGAGCTCGAGTATCACGTCGCCGACACGCATTCCGGCGCGAGCGGCCCGGCTGGAAGCGTCAACGTCCGTGACGACCACGCCTCCGACAACGCGCTTCGAAATATTGTAGGCCTCACGCGTGTTGTCGTCGAGTTGCGTAAGAGAAAGTCCAAGAGGAGCTGATTCGCTGGCTGTTGGTGAGGCCTCCACCGCAGTCGCAGACTCCGCGGGAAGTTCACCGAGGACAACGGCAAAGACCCTCGGGGTTCCGTCGCGCAAGACTGTGAGATTCACTTTGGCCTTTGGGCCCGAAAGTGCGACGGTGTTTCGCAGTTTGCTCGTCGACAAAATCCGAACCCCGTTGATCTCTGTGATGATATCCCCTCGCTTTACACCGGCTTTCGCCGCCGGGCTCTTCGGTGTTACGTCAGAGACGACAACACCTGTGGTGGGCTTTGTGCCTAGCGCTTCCGCCAGATTCTCATCGAGGTCTTGAATCACAACCCCCAACCAGCCTCGGATGATTTCCCCCTTGTTGAGCAGGATCTCCATCGTTGGTCTCGCAAGGTTTGAGGGGATTGCAAATCCAACTCCTTGATAGCCGCCGGACCGACTCACAATCGCTGTGTTGAGTCCGATCAATTCCCCCCGCATGTTGACCAGCGCTCCACCCGAGTTCCCTGGGTTGATGGCAGCATCCGTTTGCACAAAGTCTTCGTAGTCGACGATTCCCAAATTGCCTCGGCCCAGGGCGGAAACAATGCCCATCGTGACGGTTTGTCCAACCCCAAACGGGTTGCCAATCGCGATGACGATATCGCCTAGGCGCAGCGAGCTGGAATCCCCGATCGGAAGCGGCGTTAGTTCCCCTGGATCGCCTTTGAGGCGAAGCACTGCAAGGTCACTCTTCGCGTCGGCCCCGACCACTTCGGCTTCTACATCTCGCCCGTCCGATAGCGTGATGCGCAGGTCGTCGGCATTCTCGACGACGTGGCTGTTGGTAAGAATAACTCCGCCTTTCGTCACCACAACGCCCGACCCAAGACTTCGCGTCTTTCTCTCGCGGGGAATCCTGTCAAAAAAGTCTGGACCAAAGAAATCTCGAAAGAATGGATCCCTTGAGAAGGGGAAGGCATCGCTCCTTTGTGTGGACACGGTCTTTGTCGCCCAGATGTTTACAACGCTAGGCACTGAGGCCTCGGCGATGTCCGCGATTGTCGGTGCCCCTTCGGTGCTGGAAGTGGCAGCAAACGCCGCGGAGGGAAGTACGGCCTTCTGAACACGTTGTGCCGCGTCATCCTGCGTCGGCGAATCGTCCTTGGTGAAATGCTGCACGCACGTTACCGCCACCACCCCTGACGCTATGAGCCCCAGTACCAGGTGGTATCGACGTTGGTACTCTGATTGTCGGTGCAGCATGACCTTCCTTGCCCTCTCCTTGATTGAAGCGCGTAGTGTGTCAGCGGTCCTAGTTGGACGCTTGGCTTGCCGTGTTCCCCTTCGAAGGATTGGGGCAAGGCGGTGTTCCGAGATGCGTCACCGCAACTCAAGAAGCCTCTCGTGAGGTTTGCTTGCTCTTCAGAGTCTCTCCCAGCGTTGTCGTAGGGACCCATTGGGTTCGCCCCTCCCGCCTTGACGTTCTTCGCCTTCGCGGTATTCCGTTCAACACTGTCCGCCAACCTCTCTCGAAGTTAGGGATTCCTCTCCTGAGCTTTCTTCCTCTTCAGAGTTCCATACCGCCTTGTCCTGCTGTCGCACCACACGACAGACGCCTTCCATGAGGTTTCGTTCTTCTTCGCGACATAGATGCAGGAGTCCACTAGCCAATGAGCGTCCCAAACTCATCTTCGTTTCGCCCTCAGCGTTTCTCACGCTCTCGACGATTTACTCCTCCTGGCATCCTGTGTGGCCGTTTCGCCTCACTGCCACGTGCAAGATTCCTCTTCAGGGGTTTTCCCCACAAGGCAGTCGAATGGACTTTCATCCCCTCGAACCCTCCTGTCGTTGGCGCGATGTATCGCACCTCGCCTTCAGGGTGTTGCCGACTTGTGATCCGTTGCATTGGTTCCAGGGTGGCGGTTCGCAATGCTCGATCCCCTCTTGAGCTTTTTCTCCTTCGGGTTTTTCTCTACACACCTTTACTGCGCCTTCGCGTTCTTCCACTCATGACCTTCACGCGGAGGTCCTCTCCGTCCCCCTGCGCTGGCCTTCAGCGTTTCGATCGATGTGTAGCCTTTCCTCCTGTCTCCAGCGACGTCTTCCCGTTCAAGATTCTCGGCCTGCCCACAACGTTGCCGCTGCAAGCGAGGCCCGACATGTGCCAAGCGGCCCACTACGACCGCCTACGATGTATCAAAATGCACCCAACGTGCCAAACGCGTCCTCCCCGGTATTCTCGGGCTTGTTGGAAGCGTGCACGACGCGGGTGAGTTTCGATGCGCGAATCATTTCTTCCTAGTGCGAAAAACTCGTAGGTGCTTAGAGCGCAAAGCCCAATGATGCAGACGAACGTGCAAGGCTCTCGAACCCATCAGACTCTAGTTCCACCGCGTCGGCGGATGCTCGTCTTCGGGGATTGCCGTGACTGTTGGCAACTCGCACGTCATCGCACGTGCCGCGTTTTGCGCGCTGTCTTCCTGGACGTATCTGATTTCCGAAACGTGCGCCCTCGGTGGGCGTTGCGCTTCGTGAATTCCCTCTTCCTCCTCCAGCCCCCAAACGAAGCTGAGTAGCAGTGAAGTAGCCAATACGACAAGCAGTAGTACGAAGGCCCCAAGGGCCACGGCTGCAATACTCAGACTTGCCCAGACGGCGCTGAGAATCACTACAAGCGTGAAGGCTACTGGGATGGCGAATAGTTGCATTGCTGTTCCCATGTAGAGCATGGCAGGCAAATGTCAGGCCACCTTGGCAGAGACGAGTCTCAGTGTTTTTCTGTGCGAACGTGACCCCGGAGCTGCGACAAAATTCCTATTGCGCCTACGGAGAACGTGCTTCTTGAACCGTTCGCAGACGGTGCGCGCCTTGCACTGAGAATGGATCCCCCATGAGCCGAATCAGAAGAAGCATATTGGTCGACGCATCGCTGAGGAACGTTTTTGAATACTCGTCCGACCCCAAGAACCTGCCCGAATGCTGGCCGAGCATTCAGGAGGTAAAGAACATCGACGGTCAGCGGAGTTTCGATTTTGTCTACAAAATGGTCGGAGTGCGTCTTGACGGCCACTCCGACATTGTTGAGTTCGAGCGCAACAGCCGATTCAAGATCCGCACATCCAGGGGCATTCAGAGGTTGTTGAAGTACACGTTCGAAATGGCTGGAGACATGACCGAAGTGACACTGGATATCGAGTACACAATTCCCAATCAGGTACTCGCAGGTCTGTGTGAGCCGATTGTGCGGAGGGTCAACGAGAGAGAGGCCGCGCTGGTTCTCGAGAGTCTCAAAGACCGGCTGGAATACGTCGAAGACGCGTCCTGAGGCCGGGGTGCAGGGGCAAGGTTCTCAGCCGCCCGCAACGCCCTAGGCGCCCGCAGGGACTCTTGAGCGCCCGCAGGGACTCTTGAGCGCTTCTCCTGTGGGGCCTGAGCGTGGTGGCCTCCTTGTACAGGTCCCGACCATGGCGGGCGGGCCTGCCTGGCTAGTAGGGGCTTGGAAAACTTGGCGGGCGCTCGGGTTCCGCAACGTCGGTAATCGTGGCCTCGGTGAGAAGCAGCAAGCCCGCTACTGAGACCGCGTTTTCCAGTGCTAGGCGCACCACCTTCGTCGCATCGACGATTCCTGCGTCAATGAGGTTCACGAATTCGCCGGTTCTCGCGTCCACCCCGATTGGTTCGTGCCCTGAAGTCGTTCCTCGCATGTGAGCGACGATCACCCCCGCGTCCAAGTTTGAATTCTCAGCAATCTGGCGAGTTGGAGCCTCAAGTGCTGTGCGAAGAATAGCGAGACCCGTTCGAAAGTCACCGGTAGCACCGTCTTCTTCCTCTTTGACCGATGTCATGGCGCGCAGGAGCGCCAGGCCCGCGCCGGGAACGACGCCCTCGGCCATCGCTGCCTGGGTCGAGCTGATCGCATCATCAAAGGCTTCTTTCCGACTCTTCATCGCTGCCTCGGTTCGCGCACCAACTCGAATGACAGCAACTCCACCTGTGAGTTTTGCGAGCCGCTCCTGAAGCTTTTCTCGGTCGTAGTCTGTTGATGATGTTTGGATCGCGTCTCGGAGACTCTGTTCACGTCCCGCGATCTTGGCCTTGTCGCCGGCGCCTCCGATGATTGTGGTGGTGTCTTGGTTGACGACGACTCGGGACGCTCGCCCCAGTTGCGCGTCGGTAACGTGTTCGAGCCTCATGCCAAGCTCGGCACTCACCACCGTGCCACCGGTGAGAATTGCCATGTCCTCCAACATCGCCTTGCGCCGATCGCCAAAGCCGGGCGCCTTGACCGCTACGGCCCTCAGGTTGCCGCGGACCTTGTTCACGATCAACGTTGCCAAGGCATCTCCCTCAATGTCCTCGGCGACCAGGAGGATCGATTGACCTGCTTCGGCCGTTTGTTCAAGAATCGGAACCAGATCGCGCATCACCGATATCGCTTTGTCATGAAGGAGAATGCGCGGATTCTCAAGCACACACTCCATGTGCTCCGGGTCAGTTGCGAAGTAAGGAGAGGCATAGCCGCGATCGAATTGCATGCCTTCGACAACGTCTAGGCTCGTCTCCATGGACTTGCCTTCCTCAACCGTAATTACCCCTTCACTTCCAACTCGCTCGACGGCGTCGGCAACCAGTTCGCCGATGTCCTCGAGTCCGTGGGCCGAAATCGTCGCGACTTGCGCCATTTGCTGACGATCCGCCACGGGACTCGATTGGTGATGCAGCGATTCCACGGCGAGCTCAAGCCCGCGCTCAAGTCCACGCTTGAGATCTATAGCACTTGCCCCGGCCGCCACGTTTTTCAGTCCTTCAGAATAAATCGCATACGCCAAAATCGTAGCTGTCGTGGTGCCATCTCCCACAACATCGCCCGTCTTTTCCGCGGCTTGTCGGATCATGCGAACCCCAAGATCCTCTTCCGGATCCTCAAGGCTCACTTCCTTTGCGATCGTAACGCCATCATCGCATACCAGGGGTACCCCCCACTTCTTGCCGATAAGAACCGATCTGGACTTTGGCCCAAGTGTTACGCGCAGAGCATCGGTCAGTGTCTTAGCCCCATGGAGAATTTTTTCCCGGGCCTCGCTGCGAAACATGAGGTGTTTGTGTTCCATGCCGAAGACAAGTGTGCAAGTGCAGAGCCAGCGAGGGCGTTCTTTCGGCGTTCCGCGCGGCCCGCCTGCGTGCACTCCTTCTGCGCGTGTTTCCACGCGTCGTTGCGGGCTTTTTCGCTGTTTTCACGGCACGAAAGACACAAGCTGAGTTGGCTACGATTTGCCGTTGGTGTGGAGCTTTTGATCCACGCTTGCCTTTCCTGCTCCGAATCCGACAACCAACAGAAGACCACCGAGAATGCTGAGGTTCTTTAGGAAGTGGGATAGCTGCGCTTGCCGCTCAGCACCCGAGAATTCCCAGAAATCGTGGAATAGGAGGGTTGTTGGAACGAGCACCGCGAGCAGGGCCAACGCACCGACCCGCGCTAAGGTACCCGTGAGGATCGATAGCCCCCCGACGATCTCCACAAGCCCCACGAGGGCCACGAGCCAGGACATTCCCACGATGCCGGTTTGCGCCTCCGTGAATGCTACATAGCCTTGCCAGTCTAAGAATTTTGCTAGGCCAAAGAATACGAAAATTCCCGCGAGAAGAACTCGCCCGAGTACGACTGGCGAAACCCACGGAATCGCGTGCGCTCCGGTGGAAACTTCGCGCCCAAAGACGAAACGGCTCATACTTTCTGTAACTCTCATTTCCTATCTCCTTGCTCGGCAGCAGGTGGGGCCAGCCCTCGTACCGCCGTGCTTTGCAACGCCGGCAGCGTTCGCACGTGAGTCTTTCGTGCACTCGTTGTGCCATGCGAATCCAGGCTTGGTTCTTGCTCCGGATTTGGGTATGCCTCGACAACGCAAGACAACGATGTACGACTACCCAGAGAGACTTGAGCGCATGATCGACGAGCAGCTCAGTCGCAAAGGGGTTTCGGACCCGGAGCTTCTGGCTGCGTTCCGAGCTGTTCCCCGTGAAGAGTTCGTCCCCGAAGGCCTGCGCGAGTTCGCACATCGAGCGTGCCCGCTGCCCATCGGTCATGAACAGACAATCTCTCAGCCGTTTGTAGCGGCTCTAATGATCGACGCCCTCAAGCTTGACGAGAACGCTCGGGTTCTTGAGGTTGGGGCGGGCTCGGGCTACGCCGCCGCTGTCATGAGTTGCATTGCTGCCGACGTCTACGCCGTTGAGAGAGTCGCAGCCCTTGCGGTGGAGGCGAAGGAGCGGCTAGCGCGACTGGCGTTTAACAATGTCTACGTGCTGTGCGGCGACGGGGCCCTGGGCTGGCCAGAGTTCGCTCCCTACGATGGCATTGCTGTAGCCTCGGGTGGGCTTGAACCACCGCCGCGGCTGCTCAAGCAGCTTGCCGTTGGCGGGCGTCTGGTTATGCCATTGGGGCCGGGCGACACAACGCAAACGCTCACTCGATTCACGCGAAATTTCGATGGTTCTTTTTCGGAAGAGGCTATAGCAGATGTGCGCTTCGTACCTGTGGTTGGCCCACAGGGATGGGAAGCGACGCGGAGGCCCATATCGGTCTCAGGCTCGCCCAACGCCTCTGTGAGTCGTCTCATTGCGGAGACGGCAACGTCGATCGAGAGCATCGAGTCCGCAGAGTTGGGGGCCGTACTGGAGCGTGCTGGAGCTGCCAGAGTTGTTCTCTTGGGAGAGTCGACGTGCGGAACAAGTGAGTTCTATCGAATGCGCACGCGCATCACGCAAGAATTGGTTCAACGGTACAACTTTGACTTCGTCGCGGTGGAAGCCGATTGGCCCGATGCCTCGCAGTTCAATTCCTACGTGCTTGCGAAGCAGCCCGAGATGTCGCAGCAGCCCCCAGCCTTTTCGCACTTCCCGCAGTGGAGGTGGCGCAACCGAGAAGTAACTTCTCTCATCGAATGGATGCGAGCTCGCAATACAGAGCATGGACCACGAAACCGAGTGGGATTTCACGGTCTCGATCTCTACAGCATGTTTACCTCGATCTCTGCCGTTCTTCACTATCTCGATGACGTCGACCCCGACGCTGCAAGAGTCGCCCGAACGCGCTACGGACTGCTAACGCCTTGGCAAAAGGACCCGTGTGCATACGGCCGAGCCGTGCTTACGAGTTCCTTCGAGAGTTGCGAGGAGACCGTGCTCGAGACACTCGCTGCAATGCTTGAGCAACGGCTAACCGACTCGGAAGTCGATGGCGCGCCCTTCTTCGACGCGTCCCAGAACGCGCATCTCATCGCGAATGCGGAGCGCTACTATCGCGAGATGTACTACGGGGAGGTCGCGTCTTGGAATCTTCGAGATGCGCACATGTTTGAGACCCTGGAGTCGCTGCTGGCGTTCTACGGTCCAAAATCCCGTGGAATCGTTTGGGAGCACAACTCGCATGTTGGCAACCTTGAGGCCACAGAGATGAGCGGTCGTGGCAAGACGAACGTCGGACAACAGTGTCGGGCTCGCTTTGGAGACGGCGCCTATATCATCGGCTTTGGAACCGATCATGGAGTTGTTGGGGCGGCTTCGACTTGGGGGGGAGAGATGCAGCGAATGCAACTTCGTCCATCGCACGCCGATAGTTACGGACGAGTTTTTCACGACTCTGGCGTGCCTGCCTTCTCGTTGCATTTGCGAGATCCTGTTCGTCGGGCGCTTCGCGACGAACTCATGGTTCCGCGACTCGAACGTGCCATTGGGGTCATCTATCGCCCTGAAGCGGAGTTGTTTAGTCACTACTTCGAAGCGACGTTGCCAGAGCAATTCGACGAGCTGATTTGGATCGACGCTACTGACGCCGTAGATCCGCAGGGGCAAACGGACGTTCCCTCATTGACGTTTTCGGCGACGCAACCGATTGGTGACTGAGCCACAGCGATGATGGTGGGCCGGGAGAAAGCACAACTCGGAGGGCAGTAGTCCTCGATGGCGTGAGAGTTTTCGCGCCACACGAGAGCCCGCGCTGAGTATTTCGCGCTCGTGGATGCTTCGAAGAGGAGGGCCGATACGTCGTTGAGAGCGGTACGAACTTTGCTCAGTTGTCTATTGGGAGGAAATTGACAATGTTAGTAGAACAAATAATGAATCAACCACCTATCACCTGTCATCCTGGTGATACGGCAGACGTTGCTGTGCGGCTCATGGGCGAGCACGACTGCGGGGTTATTCCGGTTGTGGATGAGCGAGAGAAGCTTATTGGGATCGTGACGGACCGTGACATTTGCATGACAGCACATGCCGAGCGAAGCCCCGTCCACACGATTCGAGTGCGAGCGGCTATGACCGAGTCGGTCTCAACATGCCGACCCACAGACAGTCTCGACACAGCGATCGAACAAATGCGAAAGGCGCGCGTACATCGGCTTCCAGTGGTCGACGCGTCCAATCGAGTTGTTGGCATCCTGAGCACAAACGACGTGTTTCGGCAGGTGAGCACCCATAGATCCCAAGTGTCGCTCAGCGACAAGAGGCTTGTGGAAACCTTGGCGGCGATTTGCGAACCACATCGTCCGCTGCAGGTCGTCGGTCCCACGACGTAGGAGGTACACGAAGTTTGCGACACAGAAGGTAGGCGACACAGAACATAGGCAGTCTCAAAAACACAAACGAAGAGAGGGAAAACGCTCAATGCGAAGAACAACAGACGGGTGTGGAGAACAGAGGCGGGCGGGTGGTATTGCGATGGACATTGGCCGTGCAACGCGGAGAGCGAATGCAGCGGCGCTGATGGCGCTATTGTTGGGCATTGGCTGTTCAAGCAGCGATGGCACCGTCGCTGGTAGCGATGGCGGCGGCGACGTGCAGACAGACGCTGGCACTCCGATGACAGACGCTGCGCCTCATTCCATTGGCGAACTCGGTCCCGGTTTGCGAACGCTGGTTGGGGACAGCGCAGCTGGGTACGTGGACGGCAATCGGACCGTTTCGCTCTTTAACAATCCCGTAAACGTTGTCGTGGGGCCCCAGGGTGACATCTTCGTGGCCGACTTCGACAATGGTCTCGTGCGACAAGTGACTCCCGAGGGCGTTGCATCAACCCTGGTGCAACAGCCAGGATTTAGTCGACCCTTTGGCATGGTCTTTACCCCGCATGGCCAATTCTTCGTACAGACGGATCGCAATAGCGCAGGGGAAAATCTCGGTGCACTCTGGCGAGTCTCACTGGAGACCGGCGCAGCCACGGTGGTGATCGAAGATGCTGGCCGTGTGCGCGGCCTTGCTAGCCTCAGCGATGGGCGCCTGGTACTCGCGAACAAGTCCACGTCGGTACTCTCGATCTATGATCCGGCAGACGGAACGCTGGAAACTCTCGCGGGAAGAGCCAACGCCCCTGGATACTCGAATGGGACTGGTGATGCCGCGCGATTTAATGAGCCTCTTGATATTGTTGTTTCGAACGATGATGAAATCTATGTCGCCGACTCAGATAATCACCGGATTCGAGTTGTGACCCTGGCGGGTGCCGTTTCAACGATCGCAGGAAACGGGACCGCTACTTCGGTTGATGGCCCTGTTGGTTCTGCGAGTTTCTCTGAGCCCGTCGGGTTGGCCCTGGGTGATGACGGAAGTGTCTACGTAAGTGAGTTTGCGAGCGGAAAACTGCGAAGAATTCTGGATGACCAGGTTCAGACCGTTGCGGGGACTAGCCCAGGGTTCGCCGATCATGAGGACCCCCTTCAGGCTCAGTTGCATGTTTGTGAGGGCTTGGCGTTTGATGCGCCCTACCTATATGTCGCTGATGGCAATGGCGGCACAGACGCGCCGTACCACCGTGTGCGCAGGCTATTGCTGGAGGAATAGGGCCTTGCCTTCTCTGAGGGCGAATTCTCTCACCCGAAATACCTAGTGAGGGAATTCGCGCGTTGTGGGCAAATATTCGCGCAGCTTCTCTGTGCAGTAAGAACTGTTCTTACCTCTTCGGGCGATTGTTCGTGGTTGTAGGGTAGTGTCACGCAATACGCTTCACACGTTTGTGTGTTCTGCGTATGACAGAAAATATGGGTTTTGAAATAGGCAACTAGCCTTGGCTAGTCTGCTGCCAATGAATCGAAATCTCTGTCTTCTGTTCTTCTCTGCGTTCGCTCTCTCATGTTCCCAAGTTCAGTCCAGTGGCTCCGGCCCAAGCGACGATCGATTTGACGATCCGGGGGGCACCAATGACGAGGCCGAAGCTGACGGAGGCACAGACCCACGCCCCGGCGACCCGGACGCTTCCTCTCTGCCGGATCCCGCTACCGATCCAAATGAAGGTGTGCGCGCCTTTCCAGGAGCGCAGGGCTTTGGAGCTTTAGCCACAGGGGGGCGTGGAGGTCAGGTCATCAAGGTGACGACGCTGGCCTCGTCGGGTGCCGGAAGTTTCTTGGCCGCAATCAACACGCCGGGGCCGCGCATCATCGTTTTCGAGGTTAGCGGTGTCATCGATGGGGACTACGAAATTCCCCATGGTGACGTCACGATTGCCGGTCAAACCGCGCCTGGCGGCGGCATCACGATTCGCGGACGACTGAGCGGGGCCTACCAAACCGGCGTTGACAACATGATCATCCGTCACCTTCGTGTTCGCCCCTCCTATAACGGCTCGGCGGGAAATCAGTTTGACGCAATTCAGTTCTCGCGAAACTCCCGCTTGATCTTTGATCACGTGTCGGCCTCCTTTGGCGTGGACGAGACCGTGGACCTTTACGAGGCGCGTGATGTGACGGTGCAGTGGTCAACGATCGAGAGCAGCGCGACCCAAGGGCATCCCGAAGGAGAGCACAATTACGGTCTCATCAACGGGCCCGACGGTCGCCGAATTTCCTTGCATCACAACCTCTTTGCGCATCACAAGAATCGAGCTCCAGCGATCGCCAACGGGCCTGCCGAGGTCGTCAACAACGTGATGTACAATGTTCGCCACGGATTCATTCATCACAATCCCGTAACCGGCAAGTTCAACATCGAAGGCAACTATTTCAAGAAGGGGAGTGCCTCTAGCCTCATCCCATTCTACTTCGACGACGAGAACAACTTTGGCGCAAACGATATTGGCTACTATCTCGCCGACAACTACGTTGACGATCCGGGGAGTAGCTGTGATGGGGTGGTCTCAAATCCTTGGGTCGAGTGCTCGCAGGACTTGAACGCACCGTCTTCGCTGCGGTCGCAAACTGTGTTTGATTTCGCAGGGGCGGGGGATTTTCACCAGCCAGTTGTCGTAGAGACATCGATACAGGCGTATCAGAGTGTACTCGCAGGTGCCGGCGCGCATCCACGAGACCTGGTCTCAAGAAGATCGATCGAAGATGCTGACAATCGCACCGGCAACTGGGGAGCCTACGCCCTTCCAGATCCCATGGCTGGGCTAACGATTGGGTCGTCACCGACCGATAGCGACGACGACGGAATCTCCGATAGTTGGGAAAGTTCTCATGGGCTCGATCCAATGAACCCTCTCGATAACCAGACCTTGATGCCCTCGGGCTACCCAGCAGTGGAAGAGTACATTAATGCCCTTGCCCTCGCTCTCCTGCAATAGCGTATGCAGCGTTTGCTGCAGTCCATGACTCCGAGTGCTCATGCTGAAATCTCGTGGGCACTTGCTTTGCACAAACTCGGGCTATGCAAGACGAGTTTATGTACCGAGTGGTGTGGTCAACCGGGATGGGCGTTCGTCGCGGGCCCCGTTTTCGATACTTGCGGGACGCGCTCCGGTATGTGAATGACCGACGCGGGGAACGGCGCTCCTACGCGATTCAGAGGCCAACAGGCGATGTTGTGTATTTGGCGCCCCGCGACTCGGTGGCCCGCTATTTGCTCTAGCAAGAAGTCGCTTGAGCATAGCTCGAGCGTTCGTGTCGCTGGTGCGATGCGATTGCACTACGGAGAACAAGAGTATGCAGATTGACCTTGGAATTGGCGCGACAAATAGAAAACGATTGGCGGAGAAGCTCGGCCACCTGCTCGCAGATAGCTATCGGCTAGCTCTCAAAACCCAGAACTACCATTGGAATGTTTCGGGACCCATGTTTCATACGTTGCACATTATGTTCGAAGGGCAATACGAGGAACTCGCCGAGGCGGTTGATGCGATTGCCGAACGGATACGAGTGTTGGGGCACTTCGCACCGGGCAATTTCGAAGACCTGAATCTGCTAAGTGCGGTCAAGGATAGTAAGGAAATTCCACCGGCGACGGAGATGATCAAGGAGCTGATGGATGGGCATGTCATTGCGATCCGCACCGCCAGACGAGCTCTCGCTGCTGCATTTGATGCAGATGATGAAGCCACAACCGATCTGGTAACCGAGCGTCTCAGCGTTCACGAAAAAACCGCGTGGATGCTCAAGAGCCTGCTTGAAGAAGAGTAGATGATGGACTCGAACGCGAGAGACGAAGGCCGGCGCGCTTCTTCTTGGCTGCGCTTGCGATACGGGCTCTTGCTGCTTGCCGTGGCCTTAGCGAGCGCGCCCGAGGCACGTGCCGAAGCGAAGGCTGTGCGCGTCTTCTTACCAACGCCCGATACGATTGGTTCGATGAGCGTAGAAGAGGCGCTTGCGACCCGACGCTCTCGACGTCGTGTGGCCAAAGAAGCACTGTCGGACGCTACCATCGGGCAACTTCTCTGGGCGGCTCAGGGCATTACTGCACCGGCCAAAGGATTCCGGACCGCGCCTTCCGCTGGAGCGCGGTATCCGTTGCGCGTCTACCTCTTGGTACCGTCAGGGCTCTTTGCGTACGAGCCGCGGGGACACTCGCTGCTTGAGTTGAACCAGAAGGACCTGCGAGTGCCATTCTGGAAGGCGGTGTATGGCAGAGCGGTGCTCGTGCATGCTCCCGCCATGATTCTCATTGCCGCCGACTACACGCGGACGTCGCAAAAGTACGGCACCAAGGCCATTCGCTTCGTCCACATGGAGGCTGGTCACGCAGCACAGAACCTGCTGCTGCAGGCGACGGCGTTGGGCCTTCACGGTGTTGGCGTAGGCGCGTTCGACGCGGTTCGAACGCGGCGAGCGATCGATCTCCCGATCAAGCAAGAGCTGCTCTACGTGCTTGTCGTTGGCAAACCGAAAGACTAACTGAGGCGTGGTTACGTGGTGCACGCGCAGGTCCCAGAGCACGACTCGTCTCGCGAATGTCACGAAGTATGCATAGTGATGTGCCCATGACCTCAGTACGTCTTGGTTACCGTATTGTCGAAGTCGCTGCACCGGGACAGGAACCGGCAATTCGTGGTGTCGAACGAGCGCGCTTTTACGACGTGGAACGCGCCATCGAGGAGCTGCGACGTGAAGTCCGCCGTCACTCCGATCGGGCGCCTCTGCTGTACCTATTGGCTCCAAACCAAGAGGTCATCATCGGGCCCGACGACTTCCTAACAGCCGAACGATAGCTGCAGCCTGCGTCTCGATGTGCCTAGAGAATCCGATGACTCCAAGCGCGATAGCATTGGGGGAAGACGCGTGCCTCGGGAAAACTCTCAGTCTCTGGCATGTCGCTTGCTCTAGGCATTGTCAATGCGTCGATTACTAATGGCACTATCTCTTGGTCTCTGTGTAGGAGGCGCCGCGATGCTTCAAACGGCCTGCGCCGGGCACACTCGTGTCGAAGGACGTGTGGCTGTACAGTATCCGCGACTTGTCTATGTCAGCCCCGGGCTTTGGGTGCTCGCTGATTCTGACGATCCAATTTTCTACTCTGATGGCTACTACTGGCTGTATCAAGACGGCGTTTGGTTCAACTCCTTCAACTACTGGGGAGACTGGACCTATCAGCCCGTTGTGCGCGTGCCTGTCGTGATTCGAAGCGTGCGACGTCCCGTTGCCTATCGGCGCTACCGGGCGCGACCTGGCCAGCAAACGAGAAGGGTGTCACCAACCGTCGATCACCGTCGCAAGAAGCGCCCACCGGTTCGTCGCAATGAAAAGGTGCCATCTCGGCGCGGCACACCGCGCTGAATCCGAGGCCGCTGAATCCGAGGTTAGGTTGGGCAGAATCTAGCGCACTGAATCCCGAGGTTAGGCCGGGCTTGCATCGCTTGCTGCGGCTTCTGGGCGTATGCACTGGAGCAAATCAATGTAGGAGACAATGCCTACCAATGCGCCTTCACTATCATTCACCAGAGCTGCGCTTGCTCGAAACTGTACAAAGAGGTCGGCGATGGAAGCGCAGCTCTCGTGTTGCGGAATTGTAATGGGGCGTTTCGACATGACTTCATGCACCCGGAGTGCTCCTGAGTTGGCACCCTCGGCAACCCAGTTCGTCAATCGGCCGGAACCTCGAAGCGCTCCCGTCGCATTGCGCTCATCCAGGATTCCAATCGCTCGACCCTCTCCATCAATCACCGGCAGGTGACGAATTCCCATTTCGGTCATGAGTTCCACGGCGTGATCCAATTCTTCGTCAGGACCGACGGTCTCAGGGGCACGTGTCATCACGTCGCCGGCACACAGGGGCGTTCTTACGGATGCCATTGAAGCCTGTACTTCAGCTGCAAGAACATCGGTTCGCGTCACCAGCCCGACGAGCTTGCCCTTCTCCGTGACAGGCAGGCAGCCGATGCGGCTTTGGGCAAACCGAGCTGCCGCTTCGGTCAAGTAGCTCTCGGGCGCGGCTGTCTGCGGGCGCGACCGCATGGCCTTTGAAACCGGCGTCGACTTCCAATCGAGGTCTGGTTCGGAGGCGCGCAAGGCGAGAACATCGCGCTCACTCAAAATACCGACGAGTTCTCGATCAGCCACGGTCACTGGCAGGTGACGAACCACGGTCCACGCCATGATTTGCATTGCACGGTAGAGGCTATCGTCTGGGCCCACGGTTATCGGATCTAGAGTCATGAAGCTTTTTAGAATCATTTGCGTCTCCTGATTGTCGAGCGGGCAATGCTTTGCGGTACGAAGTATTGCGCTGGTCCGCGGAGTTTTCCGCTTCGTGGGAAGTCGCTCTGTAGAGAAGTTCGTGCATCGCGGGAGCGGGCGCTGCTGCGAAAAAAATGGCGCGGTGCACGCTAGGGGGAAAGGTGCACCGCGCCGCAACAACCCGCAATCGCTATTTCTTGATGTCGATGTGCTTTGCCGCCTTCGCGCCGGCGCCCGACTTCTTGAGGCTGATGCTCAGAACGCCGTTTTTGAACCGCGCATCCACCTTGTCGGGATTGACCGGCGAGGGAAGACTCATCGTGCGGCGAAACGCTCCGTACGAGCGCTCAGCGTAGTAATAGTCCTTTTCTTGTTCTTCCGTGCTGCTCTTCTTTTCGCCCTTTATCGACAGAGATGTGCCGTCTGGCGAGAGTGTCACGTCGATGTCTTTTTCACTGACGCCCGGGAGTTCTGCCGTCACTTCAATGCGATTTGCCGACTCTGACATCTCGATCTCTGGATAGAAGAAGCCCGAAGCCTCTTCGCCGAATGCTGTCAATCTTGGGGCAACGGCATCAAAGGCTCCGATGCTGTTAAACATTCTGTTCATCTCGCGCTGAATTGAAGTGATCGAAGGGAAAAACTCCTCCGTCATTGGGCGTGAAGCAAGGGATGTTTGGCGGCGCCAAGGGATGAGGCTTTCAATGGACATTTCTGATTCTCCTGTGTGCTTGGGTCCGTTTGGAATCACGGAGCGTTTAGACCGGATGCCCTGTGCAACATGGATGCCGCAGGTCAAGGCATGGCGTGTGTTGAGCGAACGGGAGGTCGATGCGATGTTCTATCTCGCATCGCGGAGAAGTCCTCGTCGGTGAACGGAGTTCGATGACAGGGTGTAGGAATTATACCTAGGAAAGAAACGGAGATGGAGAGGTGTGAGCCTCTTCGACAGCCGATTTCATAGGTATGATGAGCACGGGGCTGTCTGCCTGGTGCAGCACCGCTTCTGCTACGCTTCCCTGTCCCAAGAGAGACGTGGATGGACGTCGTGTTCCCATGACAATGACGTCGTGTTGTCGCCTAGCGGCAAACGCTAGGATCGCTTCGACTGGATCGCCCGGTTGCATATTGCCGATAAAAATCGGCTCGCTCGATGCGCGCCCAATGGGAGGGCTTCCGTTCATATTGCCCGAGTAGCGCTCAGCCAATGTCGTGAGCAGGGTGAGCAGTCGGTTGCAGAACTCCCCTTGAGCCTCTACGTAGCCCGGCGTTATCGGCTGGATAAAGATGATGTCGACCAGGGCACCGGAGCGCGTTGCGAGCCACCCAACGTACTCCAATGCCTCCCAGGCAATCGCTTCAAGATCCACAGGTGCGAGCAAACGATTAAGTGGGCGCATGTGGAAACTCGTCATGGAAATTCCATGCCAAGAGCGATACCGAGCTTTGTCTCAGCGTGGCCCCTCGTGCCTGCCTCGATGACGTGCGAAGAAATCCATGTCCCTAAGTAGATTTTCGCCTTCGAGAAGACTGGTGCACGAAGCTAGGACGCGCGAAAACGTTTGCTGTGTAGTGGATCATCGATTGCAAAGTTTGCCTTCATGGCACAAGAAAACTTCGAAGCAGAGCAACGAGAGCGCCGTTCGAGTGAGCGCGTTCCGGTGAATGGCGCCGCCGCCGCTCTAGAGTATGGACATATTGGGATGGTCTATGAATTGATAGACATCTCTCTAGGTGGCGCCCAGCTATGCGGCCCGCAGAACCCGCCTCCAACGAGTTTTGAAATCCTCATGCATGTTTCCAATCGGTATTGGGAACGCCGTGCGCGACAAGTTTGGACCCGCGCCGATTGTGTCGGAATTGAGTTTGAAAGCCTCGACGATAGTGCCTTCGACGCACTCGGTGAAGAGGACGACGATGGTAGGAGTACGCCAGTTACGCTTCTGAATGGCGATGTTACCGCGCTGGTGATTGATGGTTACACGGCTCGAGCCGCAAGCATGTGCAAGTCGTTGGCACTCCTTGGATGCACTTCTCACGTTGCCTCGACGCCGTTGGCAGCTGTTGAGATTCTTGATCAGAAGACTCCTGCTATCTCGATGGTTGTGATTGCCCCAACCGTCTCTGGCTGTTGCGGAGCCGACCTGTCGAGCTTCATCGGCGTGACCTACCCGGGAGTGCAGCGAGTCCTCATGACTACAAGCAACGGATCCAAGGGCTCGTATGAAGGGGTTGATGGACTGTGGATGGCGGACGCAATGCGCGCTGCACTAGAGACAAGGCCCCTGCGCAGACCCGCGGTACGCGGCGAGAGCGCACGCCCCGCCTAGGCGCCCGACGCGATTTCTGGGTGCGCCCTGTGCGTGCAATGGGAACACGTGCACTAGCAAAGAGGCGGATGGAGGAATAGGGAAATGAAATGCAAAGACTTTATGCGGAGGCCCGTGCAAACGCTACCTGTTGGTGCGACTGTAGAAATCGCAGCACAGCGGATGAAAGACTCAAACATCGGTTTGATTCCAATCTGTGGGCGAACTGGAACTCCTCTTGGAGTCTTAACCGATCGCGACATTGCCGTGCGCGTCGTAGCCCAGGGGCTTGCACCCTCAACGCCCTGCGAACGTGTCATGACTACAGAGATTGTCTGGAGCGATCCGGATGACGAGTTGGAGTTCGCTGCACGCATCATGGGGCGACAACGAAAATCGCGCATCCTGATCATGCGCGATGCAAACTTGGTCGGCATCTTGAGTCTCGCAGATCTTGCCGTTGCGAAGCTATCGATCGCTGCCTTGGCGCTCCATGAGGTCGCCGCCCGCGAGATTCTTGATCCCTCGGGAGTGGTTTACCCGAATAGGCATTGATTCATTTTTCCGGCCCCAACGCTAGGTCTCACTTGCTTGTGGAGTTCTGGAAAATTTCACCCAATACGATTCCCTCTAGGGGAAGTTCGGAGGTTCCAATTGCGTCACAGCCCTGGTCCTGTAGTTCTCAAGCACGCCGCGGATTTCGATGATATCGAGAGCACGTCCCTATCCGTCCCCGTTCACAAGGCGACTGGGGCGTCCGTTCGGCGAATCTTGCTGGCCTCAGCTACCCGGGCTCGAAACCTCGCGATGCTTGGAGCTGCAACAACATCTGCAATGGTCCTGGTCGCACTGGGGGTTGGTTGGATCGGTGGGGCGGCGTTTGCCATTGGCGCCGTTGCCTATGCTTCTCTCATCTGTCGCGACTCGCTCAATGATCGATTTCTTTCGACGCTCTTCTACTTGCGCGAAGAATCCGAGGGCGATCGGATCGCGGCACTTGCCGATGGCGGCTCGCCCCGCTTTGATGTGAGTTCTTTGGATGCGTCGCTGAGCGAAGCGTACCGAGGAGTCGTCGCGCGGAAGTGCGAGATGGAAGCTCTACTCGCAAATGGACCGGCCGTGCTGAGGGCGAGCCTTCGGGACGGAAATGCGGTCTGTGACAGCCTACTTGAGAATGCGCAGCGTCTCGCTCGGCGTGGACAGCGCCTTCACGCCTACTTAAAACATACTGACTTCACCCAGCTCACCGCACTGACCTGTGAAGCTGCAAGACGCGTAGAATCGACAAATGATTCGATAGCGGCAAGTACCTTCGAGAAGGTCATGCGAAGCCACCAGAGACATCTTGCGACGCACGCCGAAGTCGAAGGGTTTTACGATCGCGTAATCGCCCAACTCGTTCTCATCGAGACGACACTGGCTTGTGCCATTGCGAAAATCGTGAAGATCTCAGCCGTCAACGATGAGGAATCGTCCATGACAGCCTACCTTGTGAACGAGGAACTCGAAGTTTTGATAAGTGATATTCGAACCACCGAAATCAGCCTTGAGGAAGTTGCACAATCTTCGGGCGAGCTCGGCGACTCGTTAGCTGTGTAATTTTTAAGAAGTATGGCTTACGAATTTATCGTAGGGCTTTAGCTCGCAATCAACGGCACGTGCGGTATTGGTGGAATGTTCCGCCGTAGCGATGCTACCGGCGCTCATTTCGGAAAAAACGAGTAAACTCTCTGGTGCTTTGTCTTCGAAATGTGCATCGTAGATTATGCGAGTGTGAAGAGAAGCTCTTAGGGCTACATGAGACGTTCTTGGTAGGGGATGGGGAATGAAGACAGTTTTAGTCGTGGAAGATGATCCTTTGGTGCGAATCACCGTGTGCCACTACGTGCACAAGTGTGGATGGCAAGCGATCGCCGCGACCTCCGGGAACGCGGCTCTCAAGATACTCGAGGACGAACATGAACGCATCGATGCTGTAGTGACCGACCTGAGGCTTCCTGACATGAGTGGTGCCGACCTACCGCTTCTGTCACGTGCCCAATGTCCTTTCATCTTCATGACAGGCGGCGGTCAATCGTTTGGCAAAGCGCATGGAGCAGTCTTGCGCAAGCCTTTCCAGGCCGAAGCCTTTCGGAGTGCCCTGGAACACGGCTGGGATGAAGCGCGACGAGCATGTCGTCAGCAGATGCGAGAGCATTCTCGTCTTGCGACGAACCTCACATAGTCCTCACATCGACGTCCTCATATCGACGAATCTCCCATAGGGGGATAGCCAAGAGACTGCGAGAAGAGAACCTGTTGCTCCTTGCGCAGAGCCAAGGACGCTTTCAGGGGCGCTCGTGAAATCCAAGCTCGAAGTACGGTTTGGAGCCCTTCGGATGCGCAGAAGAGGTAGACGTTTTGGGCAATCGACCCGGCGGCGGCGGAAGAATAGGATTCGCGTTTCCCCACCGGAACAAGCGGCATGCGTTTGTAGTCTGCTGTGTAGACGAGATTGACGGGAGCGCTATCCACGAAGTCCTGGCATCCCGTTGTGCTGCGAATGTCCTCTGGGACGATGCGCTGAAGCGAGTGGGAAAAGGGCTCGTAGCAATAGGCGCCACCGGGCAAGACAACATAGATATCGATCTCCTGTGCATTCACTGCAGAGGGGGCTGTTCTCCCTTTGCGCTCGGGACGGTTTACGCCGTAGGCCGCCCATAGAAGATTCGACATCATCTGATAGGCAAGTGGTTGGGGGCTGAATTCTCGCGCTGAGCGCCGAAGGAGTAGAGCCTCCATGAGAGGCCGTCCACCCGTCATGACCGGCTTCGGCAGGTCCACCACCGACATGCCAGAACCCGTCGCTGGCTCACTCGAAAGAATCCCCATCGTGTGCATGTTTCCGTTGGTCGTCTCGCGCATACCCCCATGCTTGCAGCAAGCGAGCCGTGTTGAAGGCCCTCGCCCGTCGGCGCGCGGCTTCGGGCGCATGACCGTGTTTCGGTAAGAGTATTACCTAGTTCGCACGGCCTATGTCCAGAGCGCTCATGGCATGGATGTTGAAAATGCTCAGAGGTGTTTACTTGACCTTGCCTATGACATTCATGCTGCAATCCTCGGCCTTCTCACCAGGGGGAGCCATCCCCGCCAAATACACGTGTGAGGGGCAGAATATTTCGCCACCACTCCAATGGTCCGGAGTGCCGCAAGCGACACGCAGCTATGTGCTTATCGTCGACGATCCGGATGCGCCAAATCCACAAGCTCCTCAGCGAACGTGGGTGCATTGGGTCCTGTACGACATTCCCGCTGAGACCACTGAGGTTCGAGCGGGCGAGGTCCCCGAAGGGGCAAAGCTTGGGCGCAACGATTGGAATCGCTATGACTACGGAGGCCCTTGTCCACCGATTGGCTGCCACCGCTACTTCCACAAGCTCTATGCGTTGGATCGGCTGATGGCAAACTCTCATGAGCCAACGAAAGATGAACTTCTCAAGGCCATGGAAGGTCACGTTCTAAGTGAAGCGGTCTTGATCGGCACCTACCAGCGGACCACGAAGCTCGCAGCGAGATAGGGAAAGCAATGGCTATGGAACTGCAACAGCAGAACTACGGTGGGAATAACTCTGAGGGGCCGCGCGTGCCGACGTCGGAACTTGTGCAATTTCTCTCGCGACCCAGCACATATCCGCATCGCGCATCTCAGGTCCAAACCATCGAGACGCACCTCTCATGGGTCTTCCTGGTAGGCGGCTTTGTCTACAAGCTGAAGAAGGCGGTGAAACGCCCCGGCGCAGATTTTCGAAAGCTCGCAGCCAGGAAGAAGAACTGCCTGGAGGAGTTGCGGCTCAACCGTCGTCTCGCTCCGGATTGTTACTTGGAAGTGATTCCCGTGAGCCTCTCCGCAGATGGCCAGAGCTTGCAGTTGAATGGCGCCGGTAGCGTTTTGGACTATCTTGTGAAGATGGTGCGGTTGCCGGCAGACCGAATGCTCGATCGCAGGCTGGCACGAGGCGACATCACGCCCGCAGAAGTTCGCCCTGTTGCCCGGGTGCTAAGCGACTTCTACACAAGTCGCCGCCCGGAGGGAATCTCCAAGACTTCGTATCGAAAACGACTGCGACGCGATTGCTTGGCTTGTGAGGAATCGTTTCAGAGCGCGCGACTTGAAGTGCCCCTTGAAACCCTCGCCGGCTTGTCGTTCAAGCTACATCGCTTTTTAAAGACCCACGCACACCTTCTTGACCAACGGGTCGAGGAGCACCGAATCATCGAGGGGCACGGTGACCTTCGACCCGAGCATATCTGTCTCACACAGCCCCCCGTAGTGTTTGACTGCCTCGAGTTTCGGCGCTCGCTTCGCGTCACCGACCCACTGGCGGAGCTCGGCTTTTTGGCTGTCGAGTGCGAGAGAATGGAACGTCGCGACATTGGCGCCGAGATCGTATCCGTCTATCGTGCGCGCGCAGCGGACACGGCTCCGGATGCGCTGTTGTACTTCTACATGGCTCTTGCTGCGTTTGTGCGCGCCAAGCTTGCGGCGTGGCACCTGGACGATCCGGAACCGCGAGGGACACGGTATTGGTTGCAGCGAGTCCATGACTATCTGGAACTCACCGACCAATACTCTCACTTGGCGATCACACAGGAAGCACCGCAACGTTAGCGTTGACGAGAGCTAGACAACGGATGCTCGCGGCAGTGTCGTTGGCGAGGATGCATCCTCGAAGGAGAACGGTGGGTACTCCTCCACAAGGCAGGCCTGGTAGACGAGCAGACGAATGCTCCATCGCTGTAGCCCGACGAGGTAGCGAAATGCTCTGGGACCCACGCGTTGTGCAACGAGAATGGATAGGGCCGCCCAAAGCCATACGAATACCCCAATCCAGCCCAGTAGGGCGAGAACGAGTGCGCTGGGAAGTCCTGTGAGAACTCTCCACGGTGCGTTGCTTGCGGATGTGGCGGTCAGGCGATCGACTTCCAATCGCACCGATTCGTCGGGCTTGCGACCAGGAAGGCTCTCGGCCACAAGGCCCGCCCAAGCGCATATGGCAGCAAACCACCGCAGCACTGTGAGCACGCGTGGGCCGTCGGTCTCGGCGTAGTCTTCCGGGGTAGCGCTTGCAGCCAAACGGCTCGTAGCGAAAACGGGTAGGGCGAGATAGGCGAAGAGGAAGACCATGCCAAACGACACGCCGACGACGCCGAGAGCCATAAAGGCAATCACCCTAACCAAGAGCTGTAGACGAGAAAAACTCTTAGGTCTATCTACAATAAAGTGTACTGGATACATGACTAGGTCCTGTGTTTGTGCCTCCGAGATCCACCTACGGGTGCGATGGTGCGGAATTGCACTCGCTCTCCTTCTTCGTGGATAAATCCCACGGGCGTTACTTTGATTCCTGCCCCCCCTCCGGCGCCAAACCCTCGGCGGAGCAAGTGGGCCAGAGAGCCGAGTTGCTTCGCGATGCCGTTGCCCCCGCTACTCATGCCCATGCCTCCGCCGAAGCCGATTTCGACGGTGGCCACCGGGATGATCTTGTGTGTCTCAAGTGCCATCGGGGCTCCAAAGACAACTCGAATGTTTCCCTCGCTATGAATGGCTTGCGCGAACTCATGCGCGATGCGTGCGAGAGCATCAGCGCCATTGGTGAAGTCCGCCGCAGGTTGATCTTGGATCACATCAGGTGGTGTAGAAGTCATGTGCGCGAGGTGTGCAAAGCGCATACCGCACCACCCTGCGGTGTCACCAAATCAATGCCGACCTAGACTGGGCTAAGAACGGAATCTGCCGACGAGCGAGCCGCACGAGCGACGAGAGCGAGACTTAGCATTTGCTCACTGAGCCACTCAACGATGTCGTCGTAACTCAGTATTCCCTGGAGAATTCCTTCATCATTAACGACGGGAAGCCGACGCACTTCCTCGCGTTGCATTCGGTTGATGGCAGCGGATAGGTCTTCTTCTGAGTGCGCCGAGACAAGCTCGCAGGTCATGATGGATTCGACGGTCATTTCGCTCCAGGGATTGATTTCCTTCGCGAGCACATCGACAACGAGGTCCCGATCCGTGACCAGCCCTATGGGGAACATTTCTCCATCCTCTTCCTCAACGACGACAAGGGCTCCCACGTCGTACTCGGCCATGCACTGGGCGGCTTCAATAACGGACCACTCCGGTCGGGCAATTATCACCGCCTGCGTGCACATTTCACCGACGGTCATGGTCGGCCTCGGCCATAAAGGGGGAATAGATTCTCGAGTCCTGAAATTCGATTTCGTCTTCGAACCTCAACAAGTCCTCGATGATGATCTGTACGGCGTCAACGCGAGGGTTCGAACTCGCTTCTTGGCTTTCGCCCATTTCGTAAGCCATGACGGCACCGAGTGCCGCCTCGCATAACTCAGCCCGACTGGCCCCCACTGTCAGAATTCTCTCAAGAGTGAGGTCGTCCAATTCTCCAACGATCTCAATTACGTCGTCACGGTTTGATTTCATTTCGTATCTCCTTGGTCCGTAGGTCACGTGCGGCCGCCCAACCGGCAGCCAGCTCGGCTTTCGTTGCCGGTGGGTAGTACTTCGCACCGGTTGTGAGCTTGTGTGCTCAGCAAGTGTCATTCCGGAGACATGCGGGCAGCACGGTGCCCATGGCATGCTCTCGGTCGACGAGGGGGCTCACCTGCGAACATTTCCGCGGCGCTGCGAAATTTTTCGCTCCAACTCGTGGGTGCCATTCTTGGGAACTCGAGCGCGAGCTTGGTCATGACAAGGAATCGAGGTCCGGAGTCGAGACCATTGAGGGGGACGCATTGCTTCGAAGCGCTTCGACAATCCACTCGCTGTACGCCCAGCGAACGCTTTGCGGGCACAGTGCGAGCAAGAGCTTCATCCCAAAGCTCGTGTGGCCTTGCGGGGTTTGTCCCCTCCACGCCACCTGAGCTCGAAGGCAGAGCGCCTGCTCGCCAAGCATCAGATGAAGGCTGGTAGGACGTCCAGCGCCTCCGTAGACCTGCCGTAGGGGACTTGGGATAAGCCCAACGCCCTCGCAAGACAGCGTCGTAACGATGGCTGTCAGCCGGGCTTGGGGCGCATTCCCGGTCGTTGGAAGGAACTCCAAGACGGCGGGCATTCGAACCGGTAGACGGGGGTAGCGGCGTCGCGCATGCTGACCCTCACCTGTCGCGAAGGGGTCTGTGTATGTGTGTGTCATAGCTCAGGAACGGCACAAAGCAACAAGGCTGCCAACCACGCGCCACGGTCAGATCACAGTTGGCACAAGAATTACATTCGGGATCGCCATGCAAACAATCAATGGTGAAGGTCAGTGTTGGGCTTTGGTGGAGAATCAGCATGTTGCGCACTGAGCATCGAGACGGTGGCGAGACCGAGTCTCCGCAGGACGCAGGCCAAGACATCGTCTTGCTCGTGGTCGATGACGAGCGGCTTGTCCGTTGGGCCATCGACCGCATTCTCAGTCGCTACTTCTGTGTGATCACCGTCGATAGTGGCCCCAAGGCCCTGGAGATCGCGAAACGGAGAAACCAGCAAATCGACGTGCTCCTAACCGATGTTTGCATGCCGGACATGAATGGGGCCGAACTCGGAAAACAGATGCAGGTGATTCGCCCTGAGGTCGCTCAAATCTACATGTCCGGAGGCCTCAAAGACGTCACGCTTGAGCCCAGTGCCACCCTTGTGCCCAAACCGCTGGATTTCCCTGCACTCATTGAACTCGTGAGAGAGCGCGTAGCTACGTCGCCCTTCGAGTGATCGCAAAGGCGAAGCGCCGTATGGCAAAACGTCATCCACAGGGCCATCGTCCCTGGTTTCGCTGGCCGGCTGGGGCGCTTCGGGCTAGCGTTCAACTCTTTCTTTGCTCTGACAATGGGATGACTTGTGACACGTGAAACCGATACGCCGCAGGACGAGGCAGCAATTGACTCGTCGAAGGCAACAGCCGAGCGGCAAACCGATGCGGATCTCGTTCGCAGAACAACGAAATCCCAACCTCCATTCGTCGTTGGAGTGGGAGCTTCGGCCGGGGGCCTTGAAGCGCTCCAGGACTTCATGTCGAACGTTCCTGCGGATAGTGGCATCGCTTATGTTGTGGTGACACATCAGCACAAGGGCCACACAAGCATGATGGCGGAGCTCTTGGGCAAGCACGCCAAGATTCCTGTTACGGAAATCGATTCCAGCACCGAGCTTTCGCCGAATCAGGCCTACGTTGGCAAGCCGGGGATTCCGATGGCAATCCTCGGAGGCACGTTACAGCTCATGCCGCAGGATGCTGCCGCGCCGAAACACATGCCGATTGACTATCTGTTTCGGTCATTGGCCCAAGACCTCGGGGACCGTGCCATTGGAATTGTTCTGTCTGGGACCGGTTCGGATGGTTCACTCGGGCTCAAGGCCATCAAGGGGGCTTCTGGCTTGACGCTGGCACAGTCGGAGGACTCGGCGCGGTACCCGGCAATGCCGCGGAGTGCGGTTGCCACTGGGGCTGTTGACCTGGTCTTGCCAGCCTGCGACATGCCCGCAGCGCTCTTGAGACTTGTTGATGATGTTGGTGGACGCCGTTCGAGGGAGCAGCTTTCGGAAGCGGAATTCACCGACGATCTGAGGCGAATCATCATTCTGCTTCGGCACCGAACGAATCACGATTTTTCAAACTACAAGAAGTCCACGATTCGCCGGAGAATTCAGCGGCGAATGACGTTGCACGGACTTGATCGGATTGGGGACTACGTGCAATTCCTGCAGGCCAACCAAGCCGAGATCGATGTCCTCTTCAGAGAACTTCTGATCAACGTGACTTCCTTCTTTCGGGATCCAGAGGCGTTTAACGTGCTCGCCAAGCGGGTTCTTCCAGAGATTGTCGCCGGCAAGGGCGATGACGAATTCGTGCGCGTCTGGATCCCCGGTTGCTCGACCGGGGAGGAAGCGTACTCCATAGCGATCCTTTTGCGTGAGGCCATGGATGACGTCAAACGCCATGTACGCGTGCAGATTTTTGCAACTGACCTCGACGTAGAGGCGGTCGATCGCGCGCGGATGGGGCGCTATCCGGAAGGCATCGCCCATGACGTAACCAAGGAGCGACTGGACAGGTTCTTCACGTTTAGCGATGACCACTACAAAGTGAACAAGGACGTTCGGGAAATGGTGATCTTTGCCCAGCAAAATCTCCTACAAGATCCACCGTTCACAAAGCTTGACCTTCTCTCGTGCCGAAATCTGCTTATCTATTTGGATAGTGGCCTGCAGGTGAAGCGCGTCTTGCCGCTCTTTCACTACTCGCTCAGGCCGGGAGGCGTCCTCTTCTTGGGGAGCTCGGAGAGTGTGGGGAGCGACAACCCATTGTTCAAGCCAGTCGACAAGCGATGGAAGATGTTTCGGCGCAATGAGGTGCCAGTAAACACCTACACCACGGGGTTCTCGTCCGCTCCCTCGCATCACCTAGACCGCGCAGAAGGCGCGGCGCGCGGCGCTGTCGCTCCGGCTTCATCCAACCTACCGGGGAGCGCACTTGGGGTCGCCGATAGCGTGCTGCTTGAAGAGTTGGTGCCCCCCACGGTGGTGTGCAATCGGCAGGGCGAAATCCTACACATACACGGCAGCACGGGTGCTTTCCTGGAACTCGTGCCAGGGCCACAGAAGGGCAACAATCTCTTCACCATGGCCCGAGAGGGCTTGAGGCTCGACTTGGCCTCTGCGGTTCGGCAAGCGTCGGGCGCTGACGAAGAGGTTGTGCACAGGGGCGTACAGTTTAGCAGCGGTGGGGACCAGTTGGTTACTGATATTCAGGTCCGCCGCCTGCACAAGCCGGAACCGTTTGAAGGCCTCTTTTTGATTTCCTTTGAGCACGCGCGACCGACGTCGATTGAACAGCATCCGGACGACGCGCCTGACGAGCCGGACCACAGCCGCGCCTCGGAACTTCTCCGAGAGCTTCAGCACACCCAAGAAGTTCACCAGGGGACGGTCGAAGAACTCCAGACAACCAACGAAGAACTCAAGTCGACGAACGAAGAGTTGCAGTCGACAAATGAAGAGTTGCAGTCCTCGAACGAAGAGCTTGAGACATCCAAAGAAGAGATGCAGTCGCTGAATGAAGAACTACATACTGTCAATTCCGAGCTGCGAATGAAGCTCGCGGAACTCGCGCGAGTAAATGATGATATGAGAAATCTTCTGAACGGCACGGATATCGCGACGATCTTTGTCGACAACGATCTGTGCATCAAACGCTATACTGAATAGGTCAAAAGTGTCGCGAATTTGATTCCTGGGGACGTTGGGCGCCCTTTGGGAGACTTGGTGTCCAAACTTGCGTACCCCGACCTCATTTCACATGCGGAAGAGGTGCTAAAGACGCTGGCCTTTCGAGAAGTCGAAGTGCAGGGGCCCGAAGGCACGTGGTTCCAAGTGCGTTTGGTCCCGTATCGCACAACAGACAACATTATCGACGGTTTGGTGATGACCTTCGTGGACATCACAAAGATCAAGCGACTCCTTGAGAAGGAACGCACAATGGCGCTCCAGCTCAAGAGTTCACCGGTGGCGGTCTTTGGCAATGACGTTGAGATGCGCTATCTGTGGAGTGGCAGCGCGGGCATTCTCGGTCATGATCCAACGACCATCGTTGGAAAGAGAGACGATGAGTTCCTCTCAAACCAGAATTCCCTGGCACTTCAGAGTCTTAAGGGGCAAGCATTGAAAGAGCGCAAATCCGTGCGTGAAGTCGTTACCTTGGAGTTCAACGGCTCGTCGGGCTCATACGATTTTTTGGCGCAGCCGATGGTGGATTCTGCCGGCGAGGTGCTCGGCGTTGCAGGTGTGCTCTCATCAAAACTTGAGAAAGAGCCTTGAGGCCCAAGCAGCGAGAAGTAAGAGAGCCGTTGTATGAGTAAGGACGATAAAAATTCGTACGATGCCAACGAGGCGCGCGAGCTTGTGCACGAGTTGGAGGTGCATCAGCACGAGCTACTCATGCAAAATGAGGAACTCCGCAAAAGCGAGCTCAACCTTGAGGAAGCTCGCGATCGCTACTTTGACCTCTTCGATTTGGCGCCCGTTGCGTACCTGACCGTAAACAGGGACGGCGAAATCATCGAAGCGAACTTCGCCACAGCCCTGCTTCTGGGTTGCGGGCGCGCGGAATTGTTGGGCCAGCGTCTCTCTCGTTTCATCGTTCCCGAGCTCGCCTCCGAGTTCCAACTCTTTCGACAGAAACTCCACGATACCGGCGCTCGCGCAGCCTGCGAACTTCGCTGTCGCCGATCCGCTGGCAGCTCCTTTCCCGTTCGCATGCAGGGCGTGGCGCCGAGAGGGCGCGACAACAAAATCGGTGCCCGGGCCAGCATCGCCATTGTGGATCTTAGTGAAATCACCCGAGCCGAGCAGGAACTCCAGCGCAGCGAAGACCGGCTTGCGAGCTTCATGAACGCGACAAACGAATGCGTGCTCGTGCTATCGGAAGATGGCACGATTACCGAAGTCAATCCATCTACCTTGGCCTTGCTTGGGGTCACCGAAGACGCGGTTGTCGGAAGGTATATCGGTTCTCTCGACCACGGTGTGGCACCGTCTCTTGGCGCTGGAGTGGAGTCATCGGAAGTTGTGTGGAACGACCTCGATGGCGAGGCGCACAGAATGAGGCTTTCGGTTTCGCCCATCAGGTCGGCCTCGGCCACGACCGAATACCTTTGTACGGCGCAGGATGTCACGGCACAGAAAAACGCCCAGGAAAAACTCCGGCTTAGCGAGCGGCTCTTGCGGCAAATCGCAGAAACGATTGAAGACGGCTTCTACCTTCGCGAGTACGCAAGCCATGAGTTCTCCTACGTGAGCCCGGCCTGCGAGAGCATCTTTGGCCACTCGTGCGAGGAGTTCTACCAGCGATCCGAGCAGATGATGGAGGTCGTCCACAGTGAAGATGTTGCGGCCCTGGCGGCTGCCCGCGGCTCCTTTGAACGCGGAGATCCGTTCGACGAGGAGTATCGAATTGTGCGCCCAGATGGTGAGGTGCGATGGATGCGAGAGCGAGCATTTCTTGTCGAAGGGGCCGACGGTGAAATCGAGCGCATCGCAGGCATCGTCCAAGACGTGACAGAACAACGTCAGATCGACCTCGAGCTTCGTCAGGGCCAGAAGATGGAAGCGATTGGACAGCTCGCCAGTGGCGTGGCCCACGACTTCAACAACATCCTTATGGGGATTCACGGATGTGCGAGCATCGGCCTGAGCAAATTGGAAGAGGCCAGCGAGGTGCAGCCATTTCTTGAGGCGATTCGGCAATCTTCTGAGAGTGGAACCGCAATCATTAAGCAATTGCTGGCCTTCTCCTCCAATCGAAGACTCGAGGTTGCCACTTTCGACCTCCGCGAACTTGTTGCTGATAACGAGACGATGTTGACCCGGCTCTTGGGCGATGGCGTGCAACTCGAGATTTCTCAATCGAAACAGGCGTGCCCGGTGCGCTTGGGAACAGGCCAAGTCGAGCAAGTCCTAATGAACTTGGCGATCAACGCACGGGATGCCATGCCGGACGGTGGAACCCTGAGCATTGAAACGGATCGAGGACACCAAATCGTGTCGGGCGATGGGCGAATCGCTTCGGGGCCCTGTGTGATTTTGCGTATACGCGATACGGGAATTGGCATGAGCGAGCAGGTACGCGAGCGCATCTTTGAGCCTTTCTTCACTACGAAAGGGATTGGCGAAGGCACCGGTCTCGGGCTCTCGACGGTCTATGGCATCGTGAACGACGCCGGCGGATCGTTGCGATGTGAAAGCAAAGAAGGGGCGGGGACAACGTTTATCGTTCGACTGCCATTGGTTGAGGCGGCAGACTCCGCGCTCGAAGTTGATGCGGTTTCGCCCAGCTTTGACAGTTCCATGGTTGAGGGGAATCGCGTACTGCTGGTGGAAGACGAGTCGACCGTGAGGATGGCAACGCGTCTCTACCTTGAGTCTGCGGGGTTTGATGTGATTGAGTCGGGCAACGGTCTCGATGCTGCCGACTTGTTGAACGTCGAGGGATTCTCTGTGGATGTGCTTGTTACCGATGTCGGCTTGCCCGGTCTTGGCGGCGCCGCACTAGCCAAGAAAGCGCGTGCGGTGAACCCCTCATTGCCAGTCGTATTCATGTCGGCACATCCGGAGGATTGGCTCATCGAGAAGGGGCGCTTGCCGTATGGGGAGTTGACTCTGCAGAAGCCATTCTCCAAGGGCGAGTTGCTCCACAAGGTTGGAGCTGCCTTAGAAGTGAGCGACGCCAGTCAATCCTAGACTGAGCGGACCCTCAGACAATACGACGACCCCTTGGACTGGCGCGATACCGCCACCACTCGACCAGGAGTTGCTAGCGCGTAGGATGCCGCAGTGGTGTGAAATTTTCCTCTCCGGATTGTGTCGAACCCTCCCGCATCGCAGCGAAACCTGACGCTTTCGATGAGCTGTCCTAGGCATAGGGTGTGCACTGTAACCACGTCAAGCCCGGTGTCGCATGACTCCGGCGGAGAGGTTGGGACGTGACGCAATCAAGAAATAATCGATCGAGAGTGGCTACCAGGCTTAGTGAGGAACGGCTGCGGGAGCGCGCGTATCTTCTCTACTCGCGAGGAAGTGGCGCTTTGCGATACGTGAGTCTTCTTGCAGAGGAGTCCGTCCCTCGGCAGCATTCTCCCGGGTACCTAGGTGACAGAAAAACACCTAGAGACTTGAGTCGTGCAATCGCGTTGTCGCCGTCTGTAGCTCTCACGGAGTAGACAATGCATCCGAATGGTCCGCGAACTATGGTTGGGCAAATCTTGGTGTATCTCGATGGCACGCCGGTGGGCGAGGCCTGTCTGGGGTACGCGTCTACCGTCGCTAGGGCGACTGGGGCGTCCCTGTGTCTCATTTCGGTCGTAGAGTCTGCGCCAGACGCCCACCCGAGGCCGGTAGACGCCCTCGGCGCCGAGATAGCGCGTACGCAAGCCTCTCGATACCTGGAGGCTGTCGCCTCTCGCCTGGCCGCGGATGATGCACTGGGAGTAGACGTTCGGACCGAAACCGCAGCGGGGCGATCCGCAGAGCAAATTCTTCAAATCGCGGATCGAGACGACGTTGATCTGATTGTTCTCACCTCGAATGGCGCACCGGATACCGGGCGGTTTCGGATGGGCGCGACGGCGCAAAAAGTTGTTCAGCACGCACGGCAATCGCTGCTTATGGTTCACGCCGATCCAGAGCAAACTGGGCCCCCTCGGGCGCAGCTGGAGCGCGTCTTGGTACTGCTGGATGGATCGATCGCCGCGGAATCTTCGCTGCCCAGCGCATTGGAACTCGCTCGCACGCTGGGAAGCGAAGTCGTACTGCTTCACGCGTTGGTTCGGGCTGTGTTGCCGACCTGCGAGCCGCCGACGCGAAGCGATCGCGATCTGTTATCCAAACTCGCGGAGCGAAGTCGCGAGCTAGGGCGCGCCTACTTGCGGAATATTGAGCGCAGTCTGCGGAGCGAGGGAGTCTACTGCCGCGCGATCTTGAAAGAGTGCGACAGCATTCGAGAGGGCGTGCTCGCTGTTGCTGACGAAGAAGACGCCGATTTGCTTCTCATGACTTCTCATGGGCACACGTCCAGCGAGGTCGTGGTGCACGGTGGAGTCACGCAACAACTCCTGATGCATGCCAAACGTCCGGTTTGGGTTGTTCAGAATCTGCATGTTTCAGGGCTGCACCGCGGTGCTCCCGTCGGTGCAGAATATATTCGCCCACACATGTCTGGTCCATTTTAGGCGTTCTCGCCGGAAAGAATCGCGACATGGCAGAGTTTACGAGAGCCTTTATCGAAGGGCTCGCAAAGACGTGCACCGCGCCCGAAGGCGTGGTGCGAATCGATCGGGAAAGCGATCCACTTCAGGCGCTCTCGGCGCGGAGCTATCAGGATGAAATCGCCGCGCTTCGCACTCGGCTACTATCCTCTGACGATGAGATTGAGCCGCTAGAGCGAACCGCGTACGAGTGGTTCCTCGATAACTTCTACCTGATCACCGAAACAGCGCAGACGCTCGCCGAAGATTTGCCGGCCAACTTCTATCGCGAGTTGCCGAGCATGCGTTTTCATGATGACGGGGCAGAGCGGCGACTTCCGAGGATCTACGTTCTGGCATCAGAGCTGTTCACCGAACTGTCATCTCCGCCGAATCGATCAACGCTTGAGAGCTTTCTCTCGGAGTTTCAGCGATACCAGCCTCTTGATATCGGCGAGTTGTGGGCGTTTCCCGCCATGGTACGTGCGGTTTGCCTTGAGCACGTTGTGGGCTCGCTATCGAGTCTATCGGCACCTAGCGAGGAGGACGAGACCGAACTGCTAGTGGCCATGAAAGGCGAATCTGCCAAGGTCGCGTTTGCCATTCGAACGCTCATTGAACTCAAGACAATTCCCTGGCGCAGCGTATTTGAACGAACGAGTTTGGTTCACAAAGAACTTCTCTTAGATCCCGCGGGGGTCTACCCGTCGATGGACTTTGCGACCTGCGATCGCTATCGCAGAGCCATCGAGCAATTGGCTCTTGGGGCGGGCTGCACGGAGTTCGATGCCGTATCGACAGCGAATGCGCTGGCCGGCGCGCAGGAGGGCGATCCCAAGAAGCAGAGATTGCGAAGGCATGTCGGCTACTATCTTATTGACGCGGGTCGACCAGAACTTGAACGTGCCCTACATGTTCGTCTGAGCCGCTCTGTGCGCTTGGGGAGGTTCCTGCGCCGATATGCAACCCCTGTGTACTTGTCCTCCATTGCGAGCTTGACGTGCGGGCTGATGGCGCTGGTCGCAACCTACGCGTGGAGTGTCGGTGCCGGCCCACTCACGGTAGCCCTCGCGTGCGTGCTCGCCTTCATACCAAGCAGCGCGTTTGCCATCGCCTGGGTGCAGTGGGCCATCACAAAGTTGCTTTCCCCAGAGCGGCTGCCCCGGCTCGCATTGGAAGGCGGCATTACAGATGACAACCGGTCTATCGTCGTAATTCCCACATTGCTCGGTGGGCTCGACGAGATTCATGATCTGGTTCAGCGGCTGGAACTTCACTATCTCGCCAACCCAGATCCCAATTTGCGATTTGCCATCCTCGCCGACTACACCGATGCGCTGACTGAAACAACGGCGAGTGATGGTCCGCTACTTGAGCGCGCGCGAGCGGGCATAACGCTGCTCAACCAAAAGTACGGGGACGGCAATGGCGGGCAGTTTCACCTCCTGATTCGAAATCGCCACCTCAACAAGTCCCAAGGTGTTTGGATGGGGTGGGAGCGAAAGCGGGGCAAGCTCGAAGAGTTCAATCGTCTGCTCGCCGGCCATGCGGATACGACGTATTCGACCCACGTGGGACAGCGAAGTGGCCTGGAAGGGATTCGCTTTGTCATCACGCTCGACAGCGACACGGAGTTGCCCAGAGACGCGGCGAAACGCCTTGTGGCCACCTTGGCGCATCCGCTCAATCGCGCCCAATTCGATGAAGGGCGGATCACCTCCGGCTACACCGTGTTGCAACCACGCATTGACATCAGCCCCGAGGCGAGCCATCGCTCGCGTTTCTCACGAGTATTCGCCGGCGATACCGGGCTCGACATCTACTCCAGAGCGGTCTCGAACGTCTATCAGGACTTCTTCGGAAGTGGTGTCTACGTTGGCAAAGGAATTTACGACGTGGATGCCTTTAGCCGGTGTTTGGAGGGACGAGTCCCAGAGAACGCGCTTCTCAGTCACGATCTTTTCGAAGGCATCTACGGTCGCGCCGGCCTCGTCAGTGACGTGGTGCTTTATGAGGACTATCCGCCGAGCTACTTAACCTACGCGCGACGACTCCACCGTTGGATTCGAGGGGACTGGCAGCTCGTGCCATGGCTTGGGCGACGAGTGCCAACAGGTGCTGGCCCCAGCATCTTGAATCCCTTCTCCCATATCGATCGATGGAAAGTTGTCGACAATCTGCGCAGAAGCCTATTGCCGATTGCACAGCTCGCGCTGTTTCTGAGCGGCTGGACGTGGCTGCCAGGTAACGCCTTTGTGTGGACGGGGCTAACACTCTTGCTCTCGGCGGGGCACGTGCTCACAGCGCTAGCCTCGCAGCTGAGTGGGCTTTTCTATCGGCCCTTTCGAACGGTGCGGGCTTCGCTATCGAGCGTTCCGAATGACCTTTATCGATGGCTTCTCTCCCTTGCGTTCTTGCCTCACGAGGCGGTGATTGTAACTGATGCAATTCTCCGAACTGGGCTGCGAATGTCGGTTACGCGCAAGCGTTTGCTTGAGTGGACTACGGCCGCCCATACCGCAACGCTCATGGCGAAGAGAGGGCAGCGCAGTCTTCTGTGGTGGGAGATGCTGGGTGGTCCCGTCTGTGCGCTCGGGGTAGCCGGTGTCCTCATCGCCCGCCCCGATGCGTTTCCTGCTGCAGCTGTCTTTCTTGTCCTGTGGTTCGTCTCCCCCGAAATTTCTCTCTTCTTGGCGAAGCCGATGGCCAGCAAGACGGACGGTATTGGTCCCGACGAAGTGAAGCTTCTGCGACAACTTTCGCGACGCACGTGGCTCTTCTTCGAAACGTTTGTGGGTCCCGATGATCACTGGCTGCCGCCCGACAACGTGCAGCTTGTACCTCAGCTGCGCGTGGCTCACAGAACTTCTCCTACGAACATCGGCTTGTACTTGGCGTCATGCGCCTCGGCCTACGATTTGGGGTACCTCGGCTTGAGGGACTTCTGTGTGCGGGTGCAGATGACCTTGCGTACGCTTGAGCAACTTCAGCGCCATCGCGGGCAGTTACTCAACTGGTACGAAACCCAGACCCTTGAGCCGCTCTTACCCCGATACGTTTCCACCGTAGACAACGGCAACTTCGCCGCGGCGCTGATCGCTGTGCGCCAGGCCTGTGGCGACTTTGCGACCGCACCGATGTTTCGGCGGCAGTCATTTGCAGCGCTGGGCGACGTTATCGACCTTTTGGCGGGCTGCCTTTGCTGTCCCGATACGCCCCAGCAACTGGATCCCGCGATCGAAAGGGATGTGTCGATGATGCGGCTCGTACTCGCCCAATCATCCAATTCACCCGATCGATGGCTCCTGCTCTTGGACGAACTGGAGTTGTTGGTCGAGGGGCTCTCGCGCACGTTGGAGGCCATGCTTGAGGAAGAGGGCGATACCCCCATTGCTGTCGAGTTCGAGGCTCGCGATTGGCTAGAAGTATTGACGCGCGAAATCTCTTCGATGAGAGCATCCATCCAGACACTGGCCGGTTGGTATTATTCCCTTTTGGAGCCACCTCCAAGTGTTCGGTATAGTTCTGAACGGAGAATGCTCTTGCGCGCCCTTCGCGATGAGGTCTTTAGCGTGGGTCTTGAGAACATGCGGGGCCTTGCAGTCAAGGTTGAGCGATTCTTCCAGCTCGGCAAACGAAAAGAGACGGACCGAGATCCAGAAGCTATCGCATGGGCTGAGAATGTGCGGGGACAACTCGCCGCGGCATTGGCGGAGTCCGATGCTCTCCTCTCGGAGACTCTCGATGTCGGAGTGAACTGCGAGTCCGAGATTGCGAAAATGGACTTCGGGTTTCTCTACGACACCGAGGCAAACCAAATGTTCATTGGATACGATGCATCGTCGTCGCAACCAGACCATCATCACTACGACCTATTGGCGTCGGAAGCGCGGCTGGCGAGTCTCGTTGCGATCGCGCTCGACCAGGTGCCAACCAAGCACTGGGCCCACTTGGGTAGGCCTGTCTCGACGGGAGCAATGCTGCTCTCGTGGAGTGGAACGATGTTCGAATACTTGATGCCGCTGTTGTTTACTCGGAGTTTTCCCAAGACGCTGCTCGGGCGGAGCACGACGGCAGCTGTCAAACGTCAGATTCAATACGGCCAACGTCGCAGAGTGCCTTGGGGAATTTCTGAATCTGCATTTGCCAGTACCGATTCCAAAGGTGACTATCAGTATCGCGCGTTCGGGGCTCCGGGACTCGGTCTCAAACGAGGCCTAGAGGAGGATCTTGTGGTGGCACCCTACGCCTCTGTCTTGGCTGTCGAAATCCAACCCAGGGCAGTCGCAGCAAACCTTGTGACCTTCCAAAAACTGGGAGCCTGGGGCGAATACGGTGCGCTGGAGGCCGTGGACTTTACGCAGGGGCGGTCTCGATATGCAGGGCGTCCTGTGTCCTCTGAGGTCGGTGGGCCGAGCGGCACGGTCGTGCAGGCGTACATGGCGCATCACCAAGGAATGAGCATGGTGGCGATTGGCAACTTGCTCGCAGGCGCGAGCATGAAGGAGCGATTTCACGCCGACCCGCGTGTGCAGACCGTTGCACACCTACTCCAAGAGAAGCTGCCGGCGACGATCACGTCACTGGAACTCTCGGCCGTGTCGCAATCGAATCACGCGGAGAGCTCTACCGATCGAGTTGTCTTTGCCCAACCGTGGCGTCCCGTCGAGGGCGGCAGTGTATTGGCTCGTCGCTTGGTTGACCCAAGCATGCACGTCCTCTCAAATGGCCATCTCAATCTCTCGTATGACAGTTTTGGACGCAGCCGCTTGTGGCTCACCCATGGACACGAAGAGGTGGACGTGCGATCCAACGAAGCTGGCACTTCTCACGATCGGATGGGCAGCTTCTGTCTGTACCTCGATGGTCTTGGCAGTCGTCGTGAGCTGCTCTCTGGAGGGCTCGGGGCGCATCCGGAGACACGGAGCCGAGAAGTGACATTCTGGCCGCACAAAGTAGAGAGTCATTCGCGGTTTGAATCGCTTGCCGTGCTTGAGCAAGTCTTTATTGCGGCCCACGACAATGTCGAAATACGATCGGTGCGACTTACCAACGAGGGCTCCGAGTCTGTTGACGTCGGCGTCACTGGATATGCCGAGGTGTCGCTACAGAATGCCGAAGAGCATCATCGTCATCCGGCGTTTAGTCGTCTCTTTCTTCAGAGCAGCGTACTTGAGCACGGGAAAATTCTGCTGTGCCGACGTCGGCCCCGTGGGCCCGGGGAACGCTATCCTGTCGTCGCTCAGGCAGTTCTCGACCAGGGGCCAATTCCAGCAATACCCGGGAAACGCGCCTGGGAAACGTCGCGTGAGGCCTTTATTGGCCGCGGCGGTAGCCTCGAAGATCCACAGTGGTCCCACGCGCTAGCTCGCACAAATGCCCACGAGCCCGGGCTCGAAGAGGGTAGGGCGCTCGATCCGTGCTTAGTCCAGCGGGTTGCGGTTACCTTGGCTCCAGGCGAGAGCCAAAGCATCGCTTGGATTACGGCGGTTGGCATCGACGAGGAACGGGCTCTCGAAGCCGTGGCGCCCTATATGCAACTCTCTGCGCTCACAACGGTGCATGATCAAACCGCGAGAGCGATGGCCCAGCGGTTGGGGCTCTGTCATATCTCAGCACAGGAGGTCGCTCTCTTTCAACGCTTGGTCTCAAGGCTGGTGCACAGGTCCACGCCTTCGATACCGGGAGCGGTTCGGAGCCGCCTCTGGGGGTACGGCGTTTCTGGCGATCGCCCGATGCTCGTGCTGCACCGAAGATCAGAAGAATCCCAACTCGTACTGCAGCTTCTGCGAGCTCATCGTTTCTTTGTCGAACAAAACTTTGTCTGGGACTTGGTGGTTCTAGTTCACGATGCAACGGGCTATGTGGACCAAGCGCGTGAACAGATTCGGCGAATCGCTCGGACGGTGAATATCGTTAATTTGCACGCCAGTGTGAACATCGTTTCTGCGGGGCAGTTGCGAGTTGGTGACCTCGAGATTCTTGATGCTGCGGCTGGCGTGGTTCTCGACACGGATGCAGGTGAGCTCGAGGTTCAATTGTCGGGACCAATTCATCAACCCAAGGCAATCCCGCCATTTGTGCCAACGCGGCCTGCAGAGCACGATGGGGCGACGCCACCGCTCATAAGACAGCAAGACCTGCTGTTTGATAACGAGTTGGGCGGGTTCGACAGGAAGACTAGTGAATACGTTCTTTTCTTAGGAGGCTCCGATAGCACGCGCCATACACCGGCACCTTGGTGCAACGTGCTGAGCAATCCGCGGTTTGGTACATTGGTCTCTGAGCGCGGCCTTGGCTGTACCTGGGCCGAGAACGCCAGTGAGAATCGGCTCTCGCCTTGGTCCAATGATCCGGTTTGCGACCCTCCCTCCGAAGCGGTCTACCTACGCGATGAAGAGACCGGGCAAGTATGGAGCCCCACCCCCGCGCCAATGGATGGAGGGCTGCCTTACGAGGTCGCGCATGGCATCGGGTACACCCGCTATCGGCACCGGAGTCACGGGCTGATGCAGACACTTGACGTCTCGGTTCACGCCGACGAACCTGTGAAGATCGTTGCGTTGACGCTAGAGAATGTCTTAGATCGACCTAGGCGGGTAACGTGCACATACTTCGTCGATTGGGTCTTGGGTGGACGCTCTGCAACCCACGGCGCATTCGTGGTCCCAAGGTTCGATCCCGACGCAAATGCGATCTTCGCATCAAACCCATGGAATGTTGTCCACCCCGACCAGGCGGCGTTTGTGGCGTCGAGCGAGAAGGTTCACGGATTTACTGTCGACCCCGTGGAGTTTCTGGGCGGCGGTGGAAGCCGCAATCCAGACGCGCTGCGGCGCTGGGGACTATCCAATAGTGACAAGACGGGGGCACTGGCATGCGGCGTCTTGCAAGTGCATCTAGATCTCCAACCAGGTGAGCGCAAGCAACTGCACTTCGCAGTGGGGTGGGGAAGCACTGCCGAAGAAGCCGCTACACGTGCCACGCGAAGTACGAGTGCTTCTTTTGTTGCCGAGGCAAAAACAAGTATAGAACAGCACTGGGGGAAACTCTTAGGGCGAGTTTCAGTCTCGACCCCCGATCCTGAAACCGATCTAATGCTCAACACGTGGGCCCTCTATCAGACCGTGAGCAGCCGCTTGTATGCGAGGACGGGCTTCTATCAGTCCAGCGGCGCAATTGGTTTTCGCGATCAGTTGCAGGATGTGATGTCGCTGTGCACAGTTGTTCCACAGCTCGCTCGCGAGCACATTCTGACCGCGGCGGCACATCAGTTTGAAGCGGGAGATGTCTTGCACTGGTGGCACCCTCCAAAGGCGCAGGGCGTGCGAACCCGCTGCTCCGACGACCTCTTGTGGCTGCCATGCGCCGTGACGCGCTACATAGAGACGACCGGTGATATGTCGATTCTCGAAGAGCAGGTCGGATTCCTGACAGGGGCAGAGCTGGAACCTGAGGAGCATGATCGGTATGCCGTGTTCACAAGTAGCGACGACTCAGCGTCGCTGTATGATCACTGCCATCGTGCGCTCGATCGCGCGCGTGCGGTTGGTGAACATGGGCTTCCGCTGATCGGCGGCGGGGATTGGAACGACGGAATGAACCTCGTCGGCGTCGAAGGGCGCGGCGAGAGCGTGTGGCTCGGCTGGTTTCTCTATCGCGTCATGGATCGATTCGCCGGCATTGCGGTGAGCCACCAGCACCCCACCGATGCCCTGGATCTCCGGCGGAGATGCGAAGAACTCGTAGCGCCTCTGGAGGCAGCGTGGGATGGGAGCTGGTATCGACGTGCGTACTACGATGATGGTTCGCCCCTGGGAGCCGCTACCGCAAGGGAGGCCCGAATCGACTCGATATCGCAATCATGGGCTGTGCTTTCGGGGGCAGCGCCGGAGGAGCGCGCACGTGAGGCAGTGACGTCTGCTGTGGGGGAGTTGGTTGATACCGAGGGCCGCCTCATTCGACTGTTGTGGCCGCCATTCGACGTCGACCGACAAGAGCCCGGCTACATCAAAGGATATCCGCCCGGCATCCGCGAAAATGGCGCGCAGTATACCCACGCGGCGACGTGGCTTGTCTGGGCACTCTTTGCTCTGAAGGACAATCGAGAGGCCAACAAGCTCTACAAGTTTCTCAATCCAATTACCCATAGTCTCAATCTGGAGCAAGCGCATGAGTACGCGGCAGAGCCCTACGTTCTCGCCGGCGATGTCTACAGCACGGGCAAGAATCGCGGTCGGGCAGGGTGGAGCTGGTACACCGGCGCAGCCGCCTGGTACTGGCGCATTGGCGTCGAAGAACTCTTAGGCTGCCGGGTGGTATGGCCGTTTCTCGAACTCTCCCCGTGTATTCCGGAGCACTGGCCGGGGTGCAAAGTAACGTTGAGACTGGACGTCGGAACCTATGAAATCGAAATTGAGAATCGCGCGGAGACCTGCGATGGTGTACTCGAAGTTCTCTTAGACGGTCGACCACTTGCCATCGTAGATACGCCACGCATCGATTTGCGTGAGTACCCAAGTGATCACACGGTACGTGTCGTGCTAACTGCTAAGACGCAAAAGAAATCTCGCGAATTACAGGGAGTTGGAAATGCACTCGACGTGGAATAATTCGCACTACTGGGGAATATTTAGTGACTTCTTATGGGGAGCGCTTTGCAAGGTGGCTAAAGTGCGAGTTGGCGTTGGAAATCGGGAAATTTTTCACACTCGGTACGGATATTGCTCCGCAAAGGTTCTATGAGTTCGGATTCCACCAAAGTGCTTATCGTCGACGACGAACCTGCGATACGGCTCTCCGTGGCCGCAAAGCTTGCGCAGGCTGGGTATGAAGTCGTGCAAGCTTCCAACCTCAAGGACGCCCGAGCCAATCTCTCGCCCAATCTGGACTTGGTGCTGCTCGACTATCGATTGCCCGATGGATCCGGCTTCGAGCTACTAAGGGAAATCGCGGAGCAACATCCCGAGGTTCCGGTCATCATGCTCACCGCACATACGAGTGTTTCGCATGCCGTTGCTGCGATGAGCGCAGGCGCGTTTCACTACGTTGGCAAACCGGTCGACTTGGATGAGCTGGGACTCCTGGTCGAGAAAGCTCTTGAGACAACGTTGCTCCGCAGGGAAGTGCGCTCGTTGCGGGCCGAACGCGAGCGCAGCGCCGAAGACACTTCGATCGTGGGGCGTTCGCCGCAAATGGCGAGCGTGGCCGACCTTCTTTCGCGGATCGCAGCGAGTCCTGGTTCTACAGTCCTCGTTACCGGTGAGAGCGGCACGGGAAAAGACTTAGTTGCCCGGCAGATCCACAACCAGAGTCAGCGTGCCAAACGCCCGTTTCTCAACATCACGTGTTCGGCTCTGCCTGGGGCGCTTCTTGAAAGTGAGCTCTTTGGCCACGAGCGCGGCGCGTTTACCGACGCGAAGCAACGCAAGATCGGGCTTCTTGAACATGCTGAGGGTGGCACCGTTTTCCTTGACGAGATTGGCGAGCTTGAACTAGGGCTGCAGGCGAAGTTGTTGCGGTTTTTGGAGGACAAGACGTTTCGGCGGGTTGGTGGCAACGTCGACATCAAGGCCGATGTTCGCTTTGTTGCCGCAACCAATGTCGAGCTGCGAGAAGCGGTCAAGCGCAATACCTTTCGGGAGGACTTGTACTACCGGCTGGCCGTTCTCATGATTCGATTGCCGCCTCTTCGCGAGCGAGAGGGCGACGCAGAATTGTTGGCGAGTCACTTTATCGATCGCTTCAATTTGGAGTTTGGTCGAAGCGTGAAAACCGTCGATCAGAACGCTCTCCAGCTCATACGGACGTACCCTTGGCCCGGAAATGTGCGTGAGCTCAAGAATGCGATGGAGCGCGCCGTGCTGCTCGCCCGTGGCGATGTGCTCACTCGTAAGGATTTCGACATGCTCGCAAGCACATCGATCGAAGAATGCACGTTCAAGCTCCCCGCCGGTGGCCTAGACATGCGCGACGTCGAGAAGAACTTGGTCGAACAAGCGCTGAAACGGACGCGAGGAAACCGCACCCGTGCCGCAAAACTCTTAGGCATGAACCGAGACCAGATTCGATATCGGATTGAGCACTTTGGTCTCGATCCCGACCAATTCGAGCAGAGTCCCTAGTCTCGATTTCGCGAACCCGCTGCGCCGATTCGTCAACGGCCGCAATTCGCTAAGCGCCCAAGTCGTCGCACGATTGGGCGTACTGCGGCTCTAGCGTACTGCAGCTCTCAGTAGCGTTCTGCGGCAGACGGAAGAGGCAGAATCTTTGTTTCAGCCTTGTTGGGAAACGCTCTGGCGCCGAGCGGGCCAAGGCGCGCGAGTGGAGCAAGGTCGTGTGGCGAAATCCAGCCAATGACCTGGTTGTCCTCCTCGATCACCACAACCGGGGCGCCCGACCACACGAGGTGATAGGCCGCCTCATCTGGGCTCTCGTCCGGATGAAGGTAGACGAGGACCGTCGACATGATATCCCGGATGAGAAGCTCGGGATGCAGCCAACTCGCCGATAGCAGGGCTTGGCGCGTCACGATTCCTTCTAAGACTTCATCCGGTGAAACTACAAAGAGCAGAGGAATCGGCTTGCGACGCATCTCCTCCGCGAAGTCACGAACGGAATCCTCTGGGGTGCAGACCTGGATGGTCTGGTTCATATAGTTTCGACACGACATAGGCACTCTACTTTCGGCATCCAGGTAGGACGTCGCTACATGCATAGCAACTCACGTGCCTTGTGCCGCTATGTGCCGCCGCTGCTCGAGACTACCCAGCGATGGATTGGCTTGACTCGCTTCGCTCTACCCTCTGCTCGACAACACTCGCGATGGAGCAGGCTACGCAGGTGCAGACCAATGCGTTCGTTCCTCGAGACTCGCGGCATCGTCTGGCGAGCTGCAGCGCATTGCGCACTCGAAGCGCGTTCTCAGGGTTGACGGATTGAACGAGGAGGATTGCTTCCAAACGCGTCATGAAGTGACTGTACGTGTCCCCTATGACATTCGCTCCCTCGCGCGAAATCTCCCATGCGTGTGAGAAACAACTCATTGCCAGTCTCAGATTTCTTCTTTGACGATTCTCGGCGCGGGAGAAGTACCCGAAACCCCAGGAGATGAGCCACAGGCAGTGCATTCGGCTCAGACGCAAACTCCTGGCACGCCTCCTGCTGTGTTGCCTTTGCATAATTACAAGGAGTGAATCATGTCGAACTTGAAAGTGTTAAGTGGAATCGCTGGAATCGCATTGATGGGGCTGGCATCGTCGGCTCACGCAGATGAGCCAGGAATGGGTAAGTTTGCGCCCAAAATACTCACAACCTATGGAACGAGTGTGAGCGTCGGCGGCGGTGTAGTAGGCTTTGTAGATGATGCCATGCGCGACTTTGCCAACGTTGGCGGTGCTTGGGATGCGAGGCTGGTCTTTGGGACAAGAGCCAACATTGCCGTCGAGGCTGCCTATACTGGTGGTGCCGTGGGCATTGATGCCTTGGGACTCGACGACAATGCAGCGCTAATCTCGTCTGGAGCGGAGGTGCTAGGTAGACTCAACTTCCTCACCCAGGAGTGGCAGCCGTACGTCGTCGCTGGTGTTGGCTGGAGGCACTACTCAATCGTAAACACCGACTCGAACACCTCCAGCGTTGGAGAGGGAGAGGATCTAGGGGAAATACCTATGGGCGCTGGTGTCGCATATCGTTATAAGGGGCTGGTTGTAGATGCCCGAGGCCTGTATCGAGCGGCCTTTAACGATGATATGATCGAGACAGCACCGAGGGAGGAGAAGGCGAATCTTCATACCTGGCAGGGACAAATTACTGCGGGCTATGAATTCTAAGTGGGGCCGTCTGTGGGGCGTTGCGATCTCGAACGCAGGGTCCCCAGAGGTCGACAAGGGCGGTGACGTCCGATTCGAGAGGCTCGAACTCAAGATTACCGTCATTCATGACCGAACTTCGGCTGTTGATATGAGGTAGCCCGAGCGCATGTCCCAGTTCATGAGCAATCGTGATGGCCATGTCGTCTGGGTTCTTGAGGCGTCGATTCACAACGACGTCACCGAGCTCGTCCTCGTAGACCCCGCGGAACAGTAGGGCGGCTTCTTCAAAGCTTATGTCTAGGGTTTGATCCGGTGGCCAGAAACTCCGGGAGATTCTGATGTCGGAGACCGTTTGCCAATAGTCAATGGCAGCGTCAATCGCTACGAGTTCTTCTGGTCTTGTGTCCTCCGGAGTGCGGATGTCGATGCCCTCGCAAGGGTCGTAGACTGTCTTTATCAGGTAGTCGCTGTCCGAATTCGGGGACGCGCAGCTGGAGAGAAATGAGAGGGTGAGCAATACAAGTGAAATACGCAGATGCAGACACTATCACGCAGCACCTGCACCTCCGATAGCATCTGCGGATTGCGGTTAATCGTTTTGCGATTACTGAGGGAAAACCTGAGGTAGCGTGAAAAAACTCGCGGTCGGGCGAACGAGGGTGTTGATGCGTTCGCACGTATTTGGTGATTTGAGTTGGATCGATTCTTCCATGGGCGATGCCGCTTAGAGGAACGATCATGGAACGCACAAACGCTGGCAGGTTAGAAAGTTTTCAGAGAAGCATAGAGGACTACACGGTAGGGCTCCTGATTGCCGTCATTCAGAGTAGACGCGCAAGGCGGAGCGATCGAGAGAGTGACGCAGAATGCGTGGGAGAGCCCGAAGCGGTTCTCGGTTCCACGCCATAGCTAGGGCGTTGGCTTTCGGCCGGCCCCAACATCGTTTTGCAGGGCAGGCCCAGCGAAGTGGCCAATGCCTCCCGACGAGGCCGGCACGTGTTCGAAACATGGGTCACCTTTCGCGGCCTGTCTTGCTCCCTTTTCTTTTCGCTTGGATGCGCCTTGCCCATCCGAGGGTTCCCACGCGAGGTCATATTCAATGAGCATTAACAGTCCCTTGATCGTTGTAGCGTTTCTCGCACTAGTTTACGTTGCGAGTTGGGTTCGCATCCTACGGGAGTACGAGACTGCGGTCGTATTTCGTCTAGGAAGAGTTCTGTATCCTGCAAGGGGGCCGGGGCTGTATATGCTGATCTGGCCGATCTATCGAATGGTTCGGGTATCATTGCGAACCCATGTGCATGACGTCCCGTCTCAGGATGTAATTACTCGTGACAACGTCTCGATCAAGGTCAACGCCGTTGTCTACTACCGAGTTGCCGAACCATTGCGCGCGATTCTTGAGGTTGAGGACTACACCTACGCCACGCATGAACTTTCGCAAACGACACTGAGAAGCATCGCCGGGCAAGTGCTATTGGATGACCTCTTGTCAGATCGGGAGCGAATCAATCAACAACTGCAGGAGGCAATTGACCTGCAAGCGGCTGCCTGGGGAGTGCAAGTTGAGCTTGTAGAATTGAAGCACGTTGATTTGCCCGAGCACATGAAGCGAGCCATGGCCAAAGAGGCGGAAGCTGAGCGCGAGCGCAGAGCAAAGTACATTCACTCATGCGGTGAACTTCAGGCAGCTGAGCAGCTATCCCTCGCCGCGCAGCAACTTGAGGGACACCCGATGGCAATGCAGATGCGATTTCTGCAAACGCTCGTGCAGGTTGGCGCAGAGAACAACTCGACGATCGTGTTTCCGATTCCCATCGACCTCCTGAAGCCGATGCTGACGGATCAGACTGGCGTGTCGAGTTCACGAGCACTGGATGCTCTTTTGCATCGCGGTGTTTCCGAGCTCAATCGAAGTGATGCGAGCACTGAGAGCGGGAGTGACGGCGAACCGGGTAGCGCTAAGCACTAGGTCAAACCAAGCACTAGGTCAAACACGGCGCGCCAAAGTCCAAGAGACGGCCCTGTGTCTCTCTGCCCTGTGTCTCTCGAAGAGACGGCCTTGTCTCTAAGAGACGGCCTTGTCTTCCAGTATGAGTTCGATTGCCTTTCGGACGGCGGCCTCATCCGTCGTCAGGCGTTGATCCGCACCAATCAGGTGATCGACGCTTTGCAGAACGTGTTCGCGATGGTCTCGCAGAAGCGATAGGTCGGCAGCAGGCAAGCGCCCTTCGTCGCAGAGCAAGCCCTGAAGAAGCTCCATCTCGGCTTCGGTCGGCCCCATTTGCTCCACTAGAAAGCACAGGTACTCGGATTCCTCTGGAGTGATCTCATGGTCAGCCCAAGCAACGCTCACCAAGAGCTTCAAAGTTTCGAGCGCAACGGAATTCCTGCCTGCCGTCATGGAGCAACCGAATTGCACCGGCCATGCCATGCACCTGCGGTGATTCTGATGGAGCGCTCGGAGGCGCGCTATCCGAGCAGGACGAAAGGGCATTTGTCTGATGCCGCAGAGGCGTCGCGCGGTCGGGGCGGGAGTTGAATCCGACGCAGCGAGGCCACTCCCGCGTACTCGTATCTCGATCCGGGGCACAGCGGGGTTTTCGGTGCACTCGGGAAATATCTCACGGTGAGTTTGGAGGACGGCAGTTCCCCAATTTCGCTCCGGACGTCAATCTAGGTGCTGTGTCCGTTGGCCCTGATGTTGCTGAGCCCCGCGTGAACCAACCCGGCCGCAACCGATGCTGGCCACACACATCGAAGAAAGAAATAAGAATATGTCTATAGAAAATCTCGTACCTTGGCGTCGCAATGCTTCACTAGATTCTCGTCCACTCGCCTCCGAGCCGATGTCATCGATCTCGACACTCCAGCGAGAAATGAACAGGATGTTTAGCAACTTGTGGTCGGCGCCGAGTCTCCCTTCGAGACGCGCAATGCCTACGCTAGAGCAGCAAGGCCTCTTCATTCCCGATGTCGAAATGTCGGAGACGGATGGACACATTCATGTGTCGGCAGAGATTCCCGGAGTGAGTGAAAAAGATCTCGACATCACTCTCTCACCCGATGGCACAACACTGTCGATTCGCGGGGAGAAGAAGGTCGTAAAGGAAAAACAGGAAAAGGACTACTACTGCGCCGAAAGAACCTATGGAGAGTTTCGACGCACGCTCGCTATGCCGACCGCAGTTAAGCAGGACGGGGTAGTCGCAAAGTTCACCAATGGTGTTCTGGAGATTGATCTGACGAAGAGCGACCCATCTTCCAAGGGCATCAAGCACATCCCAATCAAGGCAACCTAGGCTGCCATTGGCACTGTGTTCGCTCGTCGAACGCAGTGCCGTGCGTTTTTTTATCACCCATGCTCGTTGGCCAATCTCCCACAACACACATCTATGAAGAATCAATTTCCCACTCTCCGAAGCCGTCCCAAAACTACCTCCCATTCGGCACTTCGTGTCGCTCTTACCTATGATGCGCCGCGCCTCATTGGTGCGACCGAGTCGAGTGGTCAATACGCGGAATCCGTTGAGAACATCGCGCGTAGTCTCGAAGCACTTGGTCTCCAGGTCGAAGTCATCGATGTGGGAATGCCGATCGGCAACCTTGTCGACCGACTGACGGACCCAGCCCCGGATCTGATCTTCAACACAGCACAGGGCGTGCGGGGCCGCAGTCGCGAGGCCTTCTACCCGCTTCTCTTTGAGCAATTGGGAATCCCCTTTACAGGTTCGGATGCGCACGTGTGCACGGTCGCCTTGGACAAGAGCCTAACGAAGCATGTGCTTAGCGCGTATGGCGTTCCCGTGGCCATGTCGAAGCTTATTGAGCACCCTCAAGACCTTGATGGGCATGAACTGCGCTTTCCGCTGGTGCTCAAGCCGAACTACGGGGGCAGTGCCTTCGGTACGCGACTCTTTTCGATTGTTGCCAACCCGGCTGAGCTGAGAGTTCGGGCAATCGAGATGCTTGAGACTTTTTCTGGTGGCGTTCTGTTGGAGGAATACATCGATGGCGTGGATGTCAGTGTGCCGTTCCTCGAAGCGGGAACGTTCTCTCGCCACGGCGGCGTACTGGAGCCGGCACGCCACGTTCACGCTCGCCCGGGGAACGGGGCGAACGCTCGGTTGTCGCCTGAAGACGGCAATGGCAAAGGGGCGTATCTGGATTCCCACGCCTCCGAGCCAAGGGAGCTCGTGGGGGTCTCCGCTGCGCACCGAGTGCATGTAATGCATGTGTCTCGAGTCGTTCTAGAGGCTCTTCAGATTCGCGATTTGGCGCGCATTGACTACCGAGTCGATAGGCACGGTGGGTTGTACTTTCTTCAGGTTGATGTCCTCCCAAGGTTAGACGCGCGAGCTCCAATGTTTGCCGGGCAGGGAGCGGGGTATCCAACGCTCATCGATGTCGTTGACGCTGTTGTTATCAGTGCGAGCCGGCGCTACGGACTGGGCGAACACCGCCGGGTGCCGTCGAGCCCAACGCACCGCATACCGCGGGGAATCGCGACAGGGCTGTAGTTCGCCGGTGGTTTGCCGCTCGGTGGCATGCGCATAGACGAGATGCATATCGGCTTGGTGTTTCATGCGCCAAGTCGTTGGCATGGAAGTCGCAAAAACGATGATTCATTGACCATGAGGGAGCCCCAAACCGTTGTCGACCATCGTTGAAATGCAAGGCGTGCGTAAGGACTATCCGCTCGGCAAGACCGTCGTGCACGCGTTGCGCCAGGTCGATCTTGAAATCGAAGCGGGGGAATTTACCGCCATTGCGGGACCATCCGGCAGTGGCAAGACGACGGTGCTCAATCTCATCGGTTGCATCGACGTGCCCAGCGATGGAGTTGTGCGCGTCGCAGGTCATGAGACTGCAAAGCTAAAGGATCGTGCGCTCACTCAGCTGCGTCTTCACACTCTGGGATTCATCTTTCAGAACTTCAATCTCATTGGCGTTCTAAACCTCTATCAGAATGTCGAGTTTCCACTTCTTTTGCAGGGAGGACTCGGCAAGGCCGAGCGCAGACAACGCGTTCTTGAGATGGTCGATAAAGTCGGTCTCACGGATCAACTCAAACAGCGGCCCACCGAGCTATCCGGCGGGCAGAGACAGCGGGTTGCCATTGCCCGGGCCCTGGTAACTCGGCCGAAGATCGTTCTGGCTGATGAGCCCACAGCCAATCTCGACTCGAAGACCGGCTACTCAATCATCGAGCTGATGAAAGAGATCAATCACCAGGACAACACCACCTTCATTTTCTCGACGCACGATCAGAAGGTGATGGAACACGCCGACCGAGTGATTGAGCTCATCGATGGCATGACAGTGGCCGCCGAACAAGCTGAGTCAGCGAGCGCGTAGCTATGGACCGATGGAAGATACTCACGTTGCTCGCTCTGCGATCAATGGTGAGTCACCGTGTCAAGAATACCATCGTTGGCATCATCATGATCTTCGGCACGATGCTGGTCGTTGTTGGCACCGCTGTGCTCGATAGCGTCGAGAAATCGATGCAGGAGGGCATCACCTCCTCTGCTACGGGTCACCTTCAGGTGTATTCCGAGTTTGCGGAGGATGATTTGGCCATCTTTGGGCAGATGGGCACTGCCTCCGATATTGGTGAACTCGACGACTATCCCAGAGTTGCTAAGAATATATCTCAGTTGCCTGGGGTTGCGGATGTCGTGCCGATGGCGCTGGGTACGGCGGTCTCGTTTGGGCACAGCGAACTGGATCGGGTTCTTGAGGAGCTTCGTGAACAGTCTGAACGCGACGCAGCTGCCACCATGATTCAACAGCAGCAAGTGCGGCAAATTGCCGAACTCATGCAAAGACAGAACGACAACGAACGCAAGCGGTCTACTGATGAGGAACGGCTCGATGACGAGCGCCTCATCATTGACAAGGTTCTGGGAGACGAGTTCTGGCAGGGTTTTGCCGAGGACCCAAGCGCACAGCTGGAGTACCTTGATACACGCTTTGCACCGCTCTCTACAGATGGCAAGTTGCTCTACGTTCGCTACATCGCAACCGACCCAGAGCACTTCGCAAAGTCGTTCGAACGCTTCCAGATTGTCGATGGAGAGGCCATCCCTCGGGGCAAACGCGGCGTGTTGCTGTCCAAACGGTTCTACGAACAATTCGTAAAGGCTCGCATTGCACGAGAGTTCGACGCCATCATCGAGGAGGTCCGTGAGTCGGAGACCATCGCAGCGAATGCCGTACTGCAAAGCCGCGTCGATCGTATGGCCCGCGCTGCCCAGACAATCATCATTCAGCTCGATTCGACCGAGACGCCTAGGCTCATGGCTGACTTTGAGCAGCTCATGCCTCAGGTCGCGGGAACCATCGAGGAGCGGCTGGTGTCGTTCCTTGGTGTTGACGACTCCAATATTGAGGAGCGTTATGCCTTCTTCTACGAGAAGATCGCCCCACTCATCGAAGTCTATGATGTCGCTGTGGGCGACGAGATCGTGCTGCAGGCCTTCACCAAGCGCGGCTACGCAAAGTCCGCAAAAGCGAAGATTTGGGGCACGTTCAACTTCCGTGGGTTGGAAGGCTCGGACCTGGCAGGTGCCGTCAACATCATGGACCTCATTACCTTTCGGACCCTCTACGGCAAGATGACGCCGGAGCAGCACGAAGAACTCGATTTGATTCGCGAGCAAGCTGGTGCCAGAGACGTCAGCGCGGAAGATGCGGAGGCAGCCCTCTTCGGCGGGAGCGAAGACCTGGAGGCCGATGTAGCGGCTATCAACGGCGATGATGCTGAGGAGAGCGATGTATTTGAGATCGCGTTGGGAACGCTCGCGAACGAGCAGCGCGACAGTTACCCGGTGGAAGAGATTCCCGAAGGTGTGGTGCTCAATGCGGCCGTGATCCTAAAAGATCCGTCGCGCATCGATGAAACACGGGCTGCCATTGCCGCGCTCAACGTTCGCGAAAAACTCGGAATCCAGGTGGCTGATTGGCAAGAGGCATCGGGATTGGTTGGCCAGTTCATCCTTGTGATTAGCCTTGTGCTCTACACGGCAATCGTCATCATCTTCACCGTAGCGCTCGTGATCATCAACAACTCGATGGTGATGGCAACGATGGAGCGCATCCCCGAGATTGGCACCATTCGCGCGATCGGTGGACAGAAGTCCACGATCATGATTCTGACCCTCTTGGAGACGACCGTTCTATGCATGATTGCGGGCTCCATTGGTGCACTCGCTGGAGCGGGATTGGTATCCCTGCTTGGCTCGCAGGGAATCCCTGCATCCAATGATGTGATGGTATTTCTCTTTGGCGGCCCCAGGCTGTATCCAGAGTTTGGTGCCTCGAACCTCATCTGGGGCGTCGCAATTATCCTCGTCGTGAGCATCGTCTCGACCATCTACCCGGCGTTGGTCGCCACCGGCGTGCAACCGGCTGTCGCCATGCGATCAAAGGAGTAAGGCATGGGAATCTATTTCACCATTGCTCTGCGCAACATTCTGCAGGCTCGCCGCCGAAGTCTCTTCCTGTCCATTGCCATGGCCATCGTTACGGCCCTCCTGGTTCTACTCAATTCGTTGTCCGAGGGCGTCTCGAACAATCTCGTTACCGCTGCGACGACTCTGTCCGCCGGGCACATAAACGTGGCGGGGTTTCACAAGACGACGCCGAGCGATGCGTCTCCCATTGTCACCAATAAGGAGCCGCTAAGAAAAATCCTCAAAGAACGAACTCCACACCTCGACTACATGATCGACCGAAGCCGGGGGTGGGGGAAACTCGTGAGCGAAACCGGATCGGTGCAGACCGGCATCACAGGGATCGAGATTGCGAAAGAGGGCGCGCTTCTCAAGACCCTCCAGCTCGCAGCAGAGAGGGAATACGTGGAAGGCGGCAGTGGTACCGTCTTTGGAGATCCGATGAAGCTCACCGAGAGCGGCACGGTCATGCTCTTCGCATCACAAGCCAAGAGGCTCGAGGTCCTGGTTGGCGATCAGATAACGCTTCGTGCAGAGAATCCGGGTGGGCACACCAATACCGTCGACCTGGTGGTGGTGGCGGTCATGCGCGATATGGGGCTGCTCAGTAGCTTCTCTGTCTTCGTACCAACGTCTGACGTCTTAGAACTCTACCAGTTGGCTGATAGCACCACTGGCAGTTTTCAGTTGTATCTCGATGACATCGCGCTAGCGGATTCGGTCATGGGAGAACTTCGCATCATCCTCGAAGAGGAGGGCTACGAGCTCATGGACTACCGGCCTGAACCTTTCTTCTTCAAGTTCGAGCAGGTCGCTTCGGAAGACTGGACCGGCCAGCGTATCGACCTCACGACGTGGGAAGACGAAGTCTCGTTTCTCACTTGGATTCTGACTGCTCTCGACACTGTCTCGTTTTCTCTCATTGCGATTCTCTTTGCCATCATTGCCATCGGCATTGCCAACACGCTGATGATTTCGGTTCGGGAGCGCACCCGCGAGATTGGCACATCCCGGGCCATCGGGATGTCAAGGGGAGCGGTGATGCTGATGTTCATGCTCGAGGCGCTGATTCTCGCACTGGCAGCGACGACTCTGGGGGCCCTGATTGGGGCGCTCTTGGCCGTGGGAATCAATGCAGCCACCATCGAAGTTCCCATTGAGGCCATGCGGGCAATTCTCTTGAGTGATGTGCTGCGCCTCAGTGTCAATGTACAGCAGACCATTACCAGTGTTCTCGTTCTCACGCTTTTTGCGGGCTTCTCTGCAATCTGGCCAGCACTCAGGGCCGCTCGGATGCAGCCCGTTGCGGCCCTTCAATCGATTGAGTAGACCCATGATTCGATTCAGTGTTTTTCTGTTGATAGGAGTTATTGCAAGCCAGGTGTATTGGCTGGCTCCGACGCATGCGTTGAACACCGTCGAGATGGTCGCGCTTCTCCAAGTCATCGATGACCGCCAGCGAAACACCGGCGACTACAAGGCCAAGACCTTCATTGAACAGAAGCAGAAGGGCAAGGAGGACCTAGTTTACGAAGCGGTAATCTATCGCCGAGACAATTCCAATCAGTTCTCGCTGTTGTTCTCAAAGCCGAAGTCAGAAGCGGGCAAAGGTTACCTGCGCCTCGACAAGAACCTCTTTCTCTACGACCCGACCGTAGGTCGATGGGAGCGGCGGACCGAGCGAGAGGGCATTGGCGGCACGAACTCAAGGCGCTCAGACTTTGATGAATCGCGCCTTGCAGAAGAGTTCACGCCCAAGTACGTGGGGGAGGAGAAACTGGGGAAGTTCTCAGTGCATCATCTCGAGCTGCGAAAGAAGAGCGGGGCAGATGTGCCGTATCCAGTGATGCACTTGTGGATCGACATGAAGACAAGCAACGTTCTGAAACAACGAGACTACGCGCTCTCGGGCAAACTCATGCGAACCTCTTATTTTCCCAAGTGGAACAAGGTGTTCAGCGAGTCCAAGAATTCGGACGTTTATTTTCCTCGGGAGATTCGCATCTTCGATGAAATTGAGAAGGGCACGAATACCACCATTGTGTTTCTCAAACTCGACTTCAAGAAGCTTCCCAAAAACATCTTCACCAAAGCCTGGATCGAAAGCAAGAGTCGATGAAATTCGCTTGTCGGAGCTGGTGTTCGCTCCTTTTCGTCGTGACGAGTAGCGCACCGGTGTTCGCGCAGCAGAGTGGTGCGGATGGAGAGGAGCAAGAGCGTGAGGCCGAGATGTTTGGTGAAGAGCCCGCCGCAGAGCGTTCGGAGTCAGGACAGCCTGCTTCAGAAACACCGGAAGCAGAACGGGACGCGACGGATCGTGAGGCCGAGATGTTCGGCGAAGCGTCCGTGGCCCCGGAGGCAACCGTGGAACGATCGCGCCAGCATGATGAGCCCTTGTCGCGAGATGAGGCTGTACTCGGCGCAAGCATGTCACCCGAGGACATCCTAGAACGTCTCGAAAGCGCAGACGACACGCTCGAAATCGGCGGACTCGCTTTTCTGCGGTACTCCTATTTTGCTCTCGACGAGGGCAAAGCCAAAGAGTTCTCTGTGTCATCGCCAAGTTTTGCCGACGTGTATCTCGATGCGCGCCCAAGCGAACAGATTCGATTCTTCTCACTGGCACGCCTTCGACACGACGCCACTCTCGAAGAGAACAAGAGCAACGTCGCCCTCGACCAACTTTGGCTGAAGTTCAATATCGAACTCACTGCCTTCTTCACAGTTGGGCGTCAGCGCATCAAGTGGGGCACTGGGCGTTTCTGGAACCCAACCGACTTTCTTAATGCCGAGGCTCTCGATGCCCTCAGCGTTGTCGTGTTTGACGAGCGCCTCGGTGTTTCTCTTGCCAAATTGCATATTCCTATCGAATCTATCGGTGCCAACGTGTACGCAATCGCGAGCCTAGATGATGGCAATACCGCCGAGAAGATTGGCGGCGCCCTTAGAGCAGAGTTTATCTTAGGAGACACCGAGGTTAGCGCCACCGTTGCCGCCCGGCGCAGCAACCCTCTGCGAATGGGGTTGGATGCAAGTGGCGCTCTTGGCCCCTTTGATTTGCGAGCTGAGGCCGCAGTGCAATACCGACTCAAGTCGCCCTTCTTTCGTGGGCAACTCGATGCATCCCCGCTGCGAATTGATGAGTTTGACCTGCAAGGTGTTTCTCCCGAGGACATCCCAGATGCGGTGAGCGAGCAATTGCCAGACGTGTTGGCCAGCAGGCAGCCAGAACGCTATTTTCGAAACGACGAATTCATTCCACAGGTCATGCTGGGAGGGGAGTACGGCCGCAACTACACCGATGACGATGCGATCTACGTAGGTGTTGAGTACTTCTTCAACGACCTTGGCTATGCAAATGCTGACCTCTATCCTGTGCTCTTCGCTGAAGGGCAATTCACACCTTTCTATACCGGCCGCCACTACGCAGGCGCGTATGTCTTCTTGCCGGCACCGGGCTCGTGGAACAATACAAACTTCACAACCTCTACACTGGCCAACCTGAGTGATCGCTCGGCGATTTCACGATTGGACTATTCACGGCAAGTACTCACCTACCTCACCCTCAATACATTCGTGATGGGGCACTGGGGGGAGTCGGGCGAGTTCAACTATTCCTACGAGCAGGGCGCCCTGCTCGATCCGACTCTCGTGCAGCTCATTCCCACGGATCAGCTTAGCAACGTGCCATCAGAACTTCTCCAAGACATAAAGATTGTGAGTCCAATGCTGAGCGTCGGCATTGGGCTGCGCGCAGCATTCTGAACTGCGGATGCCAGCGACTCTAGACATCTTTGGGGCTGCACACGGCGCTTCTGGGCGATCCGAGAACACTGAATGGGCCCACGATTGGCATCACTTCGAACCTCTCACTCCTAACCACCTCCCAATCAGAGGGGTATGGTTCGCGCTAGAGTGTAGATAGGACTCTTCTTTTGCGAACTCTGCCGGCTATCGTAGATCGAGACAACAAGTACCGTTGGGGGCTCGCTGCGTTCCTCTTCTGTGTTGCCCTCTATGCTGTGACAAACGCCATGCACGGCCGTCCTCCCTACGAACTTGTCCCAGGCGTCATCGATGAGGCAATGCCTTTGATGCCTGCGACCGTCTGGGTGTATTCGAGTTACATCATTATTTCCGCCGCGGCCTATATGGTGCAAAGCAATGCCGAGTCGCTCAATCGTTTTGTCTACGCTCAGTTGACGGCCAATGTGGTGAGCGCGATGATTTTTGTCGCCTGGCCCACGACATTTCTCAGGCCTGAGCTACCGGCTTCCGGTGGCATCTCGAACGCGGCGCTGCACTTTGTGTGGCTCGTCGATGAACCAGTTAACTGCTTCCCGAGTTTGCACGTGAGTTCAAGCATGTTGGCAGCGCTCATGATGTGGCGCCGCGGTGGTGCTCTTCGCATGCTATTCGCCGTGTGGGCATTGGCGATTGCCCTCTCAACCATGACAACAAAGCAGCACCACTTCTTCGATGTCGTGGGTGGAGTGTTGCTCGCTGGGGGGCTCTACTGGCTGTTCTTTGTGCGCGCCACACTGGCGCCCAAACTCCTGCCTCACACTAGGTCTCTTTCTTGAGGCAGAAGTGCCGCCTCGTGCCTGGCATACGTGTCCTCCGCCAGTCGTTTCAGTGTGCGCAGCATGCGCTGCTCCATTACAAAGTCGATGGGCTGTAGCAGAGCGAAGCCAGCGCGCTCTCTCAGGGGGCGTTTCCGTATCTCCTGATAGCAAGCCCGAAGCACCAATCGGCACGTATCGCGCTTTTCCGGCGTCACGTAGAATGACCAAGATTGCTTCATGTCCTCCTTCGGGTTAGCCGTTTGTGGTTCCAGCTGTCCAAAGCAAATGTGGCGCCCGGGCTCCACCATGGCGACCGGAATTCCCGGCGCTTTGGGGTGCAAGAGCACCTCATCACCCACAGCGAGCGATTGCATCGACGCTTCTATCGTTTCGATGTTTGTCACGGGAATTCCCACGAGTCGCTCCAAAAGCTCGTAGGAGTAGAAGCCCGCCTTGCCGAAGCCGAACTGCACGATCCAGGGCCAGACGTTTTCTGCGGGTGCATGGATTTCCACGGCGCGGGTGTGGGGCTCAAGGTTTGCCGCCACCAATTCGTCTCCGGGCCACCGCCGTCCCAACTCGTCCTTGCGAGCCCCCCAATTGCGCAGCCACCGTTTGGTTAGCGGCCACGTCACGAAGGTCGCTCCGAGTAGAGCAAGTCCCTCAACCCCTTCGAGTCCGAATCGAATCCAACTGCGACGTTGCACCTTGAGAGTGAGTGCAAAGCCGATGCCCGATGCCCTGCTCGCGCCCAGGACGACGTCGGCCTACCGCTCTCAGGCGCTTGCGTTGCGGTGCTCGTCTATCCAGCGATCGACCTCTCGCCACTGCTCTTCTAACCATGCGATGCGGGCGCTTGATTCGACGGGAATGTCTCGATGGGCGACACGCCACATCTCGACCTTTACCTTGGCGCCAATGAGAGAGCCCGCAAGCAAGTCTTCGAAGTGGTTGGCTCCTTCAAGCCCAGTGTGTGCGACGAAAACGATGTCGATGTCGAGAGCATCCAAAAGGGCTAGGACTCCGCCCGGGTGCGGGGGGAGAACATGTCTTAGTCGATGCGCCTTTTCGAAACGCTCAGGATCGCTGCGAAGACCGGTTAGAATGTGTTGGCGCTTCTCCCTCGAAAAGCGTGTGCCCTCTGGGAAAAGCACAATCGCGTCGCTCGCTCCCAACTCGTCGGCGAGGTGCAGAACGTGCTCCACCTCGTGGGCACTCCGAGTTCCTCGTCGCACGAATGCTGTCGGCCAACGATGACCGATGGCATCGAGAACCGGATCCCAGAGAAGTTCTCGTTTCATGACATAGCGCAAGCGCAGCCCGTCGGCTTCGGAGATCAGCAACAGCGGCAAGATCGTATCGATAATGCTGGCATGCCGCGGCAAGATCAAAACCGGGCCCGGCTTCGCGTGCTCGGTACCGCGCACTTCGAGATCGAGCTGGTACAGATGCGCGCATAGGTTCCAGGTGATTTGAGCCCACGCGTTTTGTAGTCGGTGTTCCATCGCGAGCTCGCGCTGTGGAGACTGCCCGGCCCATCGCCCGCCCACGAGCCACGCCGTGAAGACGCCGGCCAACGCGGCTGTGTGCATGCCCAAGTTGACGCCGAGGGCCGCGGCAAAGCGGGTGGTGGTCCAGCGATTTCGATGGTGCGCATCGTAGAGCGCGGTGGCTGCGAGTGTGATTGGCAGCGATGCGAGGAATAGGGGAGTGGCGGCCAGCAGGGCTGGACCACTGAGTGCTCGACGCTCCCATCGTTCCCATGGGGTCTCGTCGAGCAACTTCGAGGGCGCCGCGATCCTATGTGACACAAAGCGCGTCACCCGTTCTCGAATGCTCACAAGTTCGAAGCGATCGCGCCGTCGTTTGGAGAGAGGGGCCCCGAACCAGCGTTGATGGCAAGTGCGTCATCAGGATTGTGGGCCACCTGCCGTGGGAATCGAAACTCAAGATGAGACATGCCTACGCGGCATAGCAAAACAGATGCCCGCTCATTTTGGACAATCCCAAATGCTGCGAGTGCGCACGCAACCCGTGCCATCCATGGACATTCGCTCGGTTCTAAGAGATTTTCCGCACTACTGCGGAGGATCACCGCATGGGAACCCTGCCAAGACTGTGATGAACTGGAGGGCCGGGGCTTTGTTGTGGGCATTGTTCATGCAATCGATAAACGGCATCGCATGCCCGCATATCGCCCCAAAGATGTCGATCTTCTGTTGCCGAGGGAAATCCTTGAGAACGGCGACGTCGATGCAGCGGTGGCTCTCTACGAGCCGGATGCCGTCTTTGTGGTGTCTCCAAACCACGCTGTGGCGGGCCGTGCGGCGATCCGCGATGGGGCGCAGCAATGGAAACTTCTGAACTGCGAATTCCAACTCTTAGGTTTGCAGCCCAGCTTCTCCTGAGACCTTCCACGAGGACGAAACCATGAGAGCAACGTGGCATGATAGGTACGGCGCAAAAGACGTTATTCGGGTTATTGATACGGAAATTCCAGCCCCCAAACCCGATGAGCTTTTGGTACGGGTCCACGCCTCTACGGTCAGTAGGACCGACTGCGCTCTGCTCTCCGCTACACCGTTTTTTATGCGGCTTGCGACGGGGCTACGAGTTCCCAAAGAGCAAACCCTAGGCACCGACTTTGCGGGGCAAGTCGAGGCGGTTGGCAGCGCTGTCGCTGACTTCAACGTAGGCGACAAGGTCTGGGGCTTTAACGACATCGGTGTTCGATCCCACGCTGAATACCTGGTGGTGTCCACGAAGGATGCGGTTGCAAAGATGCCCGACTGCCTGAGCTTCGGCGACGCTGCGGCAAGCATTGAGGGCGCCTTCTATGCGTACAACTTTCTCAACAAAGTGAACGTGGGGCCGGGCACGAAGGTGCTGATCAATGGGGCTACCGGGGCGATAGGCTCCGCGCTGGTGCAGTTGGCAAAATACGTAGGGGCCACAGTGACCGCGGTTGGCAACACCAAGAACCTGGAACTCCTTCGGTGTCTGGGCGCCGATCGAGTCATCGACTACCTGCATGACGATTTCACCAAGGATGATGAGACCTACGACTATGTCTTCGATGCTGTAGGGAAGAGTACCTTCGGGAAAACTCGACACTTGCTAAAGCCCAAAGGGGTCTACATCTCTTCGGATCTCGGACCGGGGGCGCAAAACATCGTGCTTGCTCTCCTCACCCCGATATTCGGACGTCGAAAGGTCGTATTTCCCAACCCAACCGACATCGGAGGGTTCATGGACCTCATGGGGGAACTCGCCGAGACGGGAGAGTTTAGCCCGGTCGTCGACCGCAGCTTTACGCTCGATACAATTCGCGACGCGTATGCGTTTGTATCGTCCGGGCACAAGACTGGCAGCGTCGTTCTCGATCTGTATCCGTCGGAGGACGAAGAGGAGAAGAGTTTGTGAAGGCTGTTGTTCGCCACGCGTACGGTCCGCCCGAATCATTGGAGTTGGTCGACATCGATAAACCGGTGCCCGCTGAGGGCGAGGTTCTAATCCGTGTACGAGCGACGGCGCTGAATGCCTCGGATGTCGAGGTGCTCACAGGAGAGCCACTCTACGGACGACTGTGGGGGCTTTTCACGCCTGCGTTCGAGGTCCTAGGATCAGATGTTGCCGGGACCGTAGAAGCGGTTGGGGCAGGCGTTACACGCTTTGCTCCCGGTGACGCTGTCTATGGTGACCTCTTCGAAATCTGGGGCGGCTTCGCGGAATACGCCTGTGCACCGGAGAGCATGCTCAGGCACAAACCCGAGTCGCTGAGTTTTGAACAAGCCGCTGCGCTGCCGCAGTCTGGCACCATCGCCTTGCAGGGATTGCGCGACACGGCACACGTGCGACCGGGACAGAGAGTTCTCATCAATGGCGCCGGCGGTGGCGCAGGGAGCTTCGCGATTCAAATCGCTAAGGCGATGGGCGCGGAGGTCACTGCTGTCGACAGCGGCGAAAAGCTGGAGCTGGTTCGATCGCTAGGGGCGGACCACACCATCGACTATGCCAAGGAGGACTTCACCCACAACAGAAGACGCTACGACATCATCCTCGACATGGTCGGGCATCATTCCATCTTTGATTTTAAGCGCTCTCTGGCGCCGGGTGGGCGCTACCTCATGGTTGGAGGATCTATCAAGTTGTTCTTCGGCGTATTCTTCTTTGGCTCGATCGTCTCATTGCTTACTCGCAAGTCCATGAAGCTCTTGACGATCAAAACGAATCGAGATTTAGGGGCCCTTGAGAGCCTCGTCCAGTCCGGAGCCGTCGTGCCAGCTATCGACAAGACCTTTCCGTTGCACCAGGCTCCCGAAGCGCTTCGATGGCAGCAAGACGGGCACGCAAAGGGGAAGCTCGTCATTGCGCTCTGAGCTTGCGTGGGGCTGGCATCGTTGATGCAAAATCCAAGGCATGCGTCTCGATCGAAATGCTCTCTTGCCGTGCATCGTAGTCGTAGCCTCTGCTTGCTCCATAACTGAGGGACCTCCGTATTCGATTGCCGGTACGGCAACTCTGCCCGCGTGTTCCGATTCCCCTGCGATGGACCTCTCAGGGCTTTGGTTCGATCAGGGAGTCTTGACGATTACTTCCACCGGATGTGAACGAGACGACGCGCCCCTCGACGCCGAATTCTCAAGCTGCCCATTGAACTGGAGTTTTGATCAAGACGGCAATGACATCAAAATCTTGGTCGACGAGGAGTATCGAATCAAGGGGCGTATCTGTGGTGCTACCTTGCATTTGGAAGGCGGCTGGTGGCTGCCTCTCGAGAACGAAATCGATCAGTGCGACTACGATGATGACGACGGGGCCGAAGTGGGCATCGAAATGGGAGCGAACTCTCTTGTCTTGGAAGACGTGCCTGGCGTAGGTGGTATTCTGAGAGGAGTACTCAGCCTGCGTTCCGATTGCCGTGCCGAGTACGAGATGGAACTTCGCCCGATTTAGGGCGCGTCGCGTCGCTCGTCTCGACGCGCCATTTGATCAATCGATCGAGCGAGGTTCCAAGACTGCGCAGCACTTGCCAAAACATCGACATGGTCGCGCTCCAACAGAGTCGGTCTGGGAATGAGCGTGTCGAAGTCATCGCAGTGCGTTGTCATATGACTTCGGTCACGCAACTCTCCAGTGCGGCGAGAGCTTCTGGCTGCCGTCTGCCAGAGGCTCAACAGATGGATCCAAATAGCGGACAAGGCGTTGGGTTGCCGGCGTCTCTATGGATGTCGCATTGGCCAGTGCGGCGAAGTCGGCGGCGAGGACCGTCATCTCGTTGCGCGCTGCGAGCCCGTGTCCGATCTTGATGGCAGTGGCTTCGCTGGCGAGCATACGACCCATGATGGCGATGAGGAGCGGCTCCGGGAGCCATCGGAAGACACGGTGTTTCCAGGGCACAATGGGGATTCCGTTGGCTCGCAAGACGCGGTAGCCCTCGCGAATCGACCGCACCATCAGCACCAGCGCGTCCCGGGTTCTCGCAAGTCGCTGCGGATCTCCTGCGGCCATATAGAACGCGCATGCGGTCGGAAGGATTTCCGCGACGTGCGTTTTGAGCCAGGCGTCCATTCGTCGGCACGTCGCCACACTGAAACCAGCGCCCTGCAGAGTTGCTGCGATTTCTCGGAGCCGGGGCGAGATGGTTCCATCCAGTTCACCGATCGTTGTTGGCTGCTCCCGCGCAGAGAGAATGAGGTAGCGAATGGCATGGCCCTTCGGCACGCCTGCAGCACCGGGGAAACCAAGTAGAACCCGTTCGGCGCCAATGGCATCGACCATCGCCTTGGGCCCAGCGGCACTGTTGCCCATAAACATGACGCTCGGCGTTCGGTTCCGCGCCAGAATCGGCAACACCTCTGCAACGTGTTCTCGGCTCAGCGCGACGATGATGAGGTCGTAGACGTCATCCGGTTCAAGTCGTTCAACGCCTCGCGGTCGTACTGTGGTTTGCCGTGCTGACGCAAACTCTTCGAGCACAAGGCCATGCTCGCGGATTTGGCTCATGCGTTGGTCACGCGCCAGAATCGATACATCCTGGCCCGCGTTCGCAAGCAGGCCCGCGTAAAGACTGCCGATGTTTCCTGCGCCGTAAACAAGAATTCTCATGTCACTTCTCACAATCTCCGAATTATTCGCATCCGGTGCCAGCTCGTAGTTTCTCAATGATCGGGCGCCCAAACATCCATCGACCGATTTCATTCACAACCAGGCAGCGGTCGACATGAGGGTCAGCGTTCACGTCCTCGATTAGTGCTTGCAGGGAATCCGATCCATGGACGACTTCGATGCCACCGTCGCTGTCAGCATCCAGCCGCAAGAAGCAGCCGCCAGAGTTACCGTAGTGCGGCCAGCTCGGCCCATCGTGGCTCGACGGTACGCCGTCACGGGCAAAGGAGGCCCAGTAGGCGCCCATGGTGCGACTGAGCCGCTCGCGATCATCCTTCGTCTTCTTTTGAAACAACACGCGGTCCGCATCACCCAGGTGTTGAAATCGATGAAACACGAATGGAATCTCGAATCCGTGAGCTGCGCCGAGCACCTTCTGGAAGTTCGTCCACAGCACGCGGCCGCCATCGTCCCAATCGAAACGATATGCGTGGACGTTCAGGTGTCCTGCCGCGGCCATGATTCGCGCCGGCTCGTCTACAGCGCGGATTCGCCAGGCGCGAGTGATGTAGCCGGTAAGCGAATCATAATTCTTCTGATCTCTTGCTACGACAAAGACGCCGAGCTTCTTCTTCGTCATCGTCTCGTTCTGGATGTAGAACAGCTTCATCTCGTCACGGTTCGTTCCGATCATGAGAGGAACTGCATTGAAGGTCTTCTTCGAAGCAAAGGCATCCAGTAGGGGTTCGCTTGGCAGGACGACCCCGTCTTGGATCACCCGCGGCACATCGAGAAACCCTGGCCCTCGCGTGTACGCATGGAGCAAGCGATCGACGGGTATTGCTCGAAGCTCGTCGGCGGTGTGTGCTCCAACGGTTTCGGCGATGCGCCGCGCCGGGTTGAGAAGGTCGCCCTCGGTGCCCTCGGCTGCGGCGAGCGGTGTGCTTTCGAAGGCACCCGACTGAATGATGGCGCGGTGAAACAGGCCCTTGGCCAACGGCGACCCAAGTAGCGTGACTACGTTGTGGCCGCCGGCGCTCTCACCGAAGACCGTTACGTTGTTGGGATCACCACCGAACTCCGCGATGTTGTCGCGGATCCACTTGAGCGACGCTATCAAGTCGAGAGTTGCAAAACACGCGGCACCATCTTCGGGCGCTTGGGCGTCTGCCCGCAGCGCCTCGTGGGCGAACCAGCCGAGTGGGCCAACGCGGTACTGGACGGCTACGACCAAGACGTTCTGTTCGCACGCGAGCCGTCCACCATCGCACTTGCTCGACCGGCCCCAGACGTTGCCACCCCCGTGTATCCAAACCATGACGGGCAACGATTCGCCATGAGCCTCCGGTGGAGCATAGATGTCTAGGGCTAGGCAATCTTCTGAGCCGATCACGAGGCCGGGGCCCAAGCCTTCGTCGGCGTCGAACTCGTTGGTCAGCTGTGCGCAGCGATCGGCAAACTCGAGGGCTTTGCGCACGCCGTCCCAGGCTGGCGCCGGCTGCGGGGCGCGCCAGCGATTGGCACCTGCAGTCGATGCGGCAAAGGGAATCCCTCGCCAAACATGGGCACCAGTGTCGGCGACAAGGCCAACGACGACGCCGTGCGTGGTCGTGCGCATCGTCTTTGGCACCGCCGAGGGGGCGCCGCGCCGACGGAACCACTTGCGAATCGTACCCCGCTGGGTTTGTTGCACCTTTTGCGCGAACGTCTCTGTCGCAGTCGTCATGGGTTGTAGCAAAGCAATCGTGATGCCGACTCTTCTTTGAAACCAGACTCTCTGATGAGCCGGTTGGTGCGAAAGATGCAGTGCTGACGTGTCAGATTCGTTTTGAAAGGGATTCGAATGAACGCGGCAATCTTCTACTCAGGGCAGTACGGCAGCACCGAGCAATACGCAAGGTGGATCGGTGAAGCGACGGGCTTGCCGGTCTTTGATGTGAACGACCGAAACGCCGATCCGAAAAAGTATGACCTCCTAATTCTCGGCAGCTCGGTGATTGTCTACAAGTTGACGATCCGAAATTGGGTCAAGAGGAATTGGGCCAGCATCAAGAACTCGCGAGTGATTCTATTCACAGTTTCCGGGATTGCTGCGGGGCCAAAACTCGATCGCTGGATCGCCGAGAGTCTGCCAAAAGAGTTGATCGGAAAATGGGAGCATGTCGCCCTGCGCGGCCGGATGGATCCAAAGAGGGTGAGTTGGTGGGACCGAATGATGTTGAGGGTCGGCGCCTGGAACAACACGGATCCCGAGGGCAAGAAGCAGGAATTGGAGGGCTTTGACTTCGTGGACAAGTCCAGTATTGAGTCCGTTCTCGAACGTATTCAACGACACCGAAGTGCTGAGGACGCAGCTTCCTAGCGACGTGCCGATAGCACCTTAGCAACGTGCCGATAGCACCTTAGCAACGTGCCGAACGCAAGTGGGTCGCCTTGCGAGCCCAGCCTCCGTCGCACGCCGCATCCGCGTTGGCGAGCCCCTAGAGGCGCCTAGCCCGATCGAGTAGAAGTCGCGTTTCGGCGGCAGCGATCACATCGCGGGCAGACTCGACCGCATCCAGATTAACCGATACCGAGGTGATGTTTGCGCGCACGAGGGCCTCGGCAATCTCCGGCCGATTGGATGGTGCCTGACCACAAATCGACGAGGTAATGCCGCTCTCATGCGCTGCCTTTACGATGCGCTCAATGGCGTCGAGCACTGCCGGGTCGCTCTCGTCAAAGAGTTCGCTGCACACGGCCGAGTCGCGATCAACGCCCAGCATGAGTTGCGTTAGATCATTGGAACCGATGGACACGCCGTGGATGCCAAGCTTTGCGTAGTGCGGCACCCAGTAGGCGACAGAGGGGACCTCGGCCATGACCCAGCGAAGCAACTTCCGGTCGCGCCCGAGCGGGCTCGCATTGACAAGAGCTAAGCACTGCTCGAGCTCCCAACGAGTTCGCACAAAGGGAATCATCAAGTGCAGGTTGGGACACTGGCTTCGCACCTGGGCCAAGGTCTGGAGCTCAAGCTGGAAGAGGCTCGGATCGCGCACATAGCGAAAGCAGCCGCGGTATCCAATCATTGGATTCGCCTCGGGTTGCTCGTACTCTTCGCCGCCCTCGAGTTCTCGGAACTCGTTACTGCGAAAGTCATAGCTGCGATAGACCACCGGCCGTGGCATGAAGGCGCGAGCAATCTGCAGAAGCTGACGACTCATGCGCTCGACGAAGGCCTCACCACCTTGGCGTTCTATGAGGCGTTGCGGATGCACGCCATCGAGTGCATTGAGAATCATGAACTCCGCGCGCAAGAGGCCTACGCCATCCACGGGAAGCGCTGCTGCTTCTTCGGCCCGGTCAGCCATAGCGAGGTTCACGTAGAGGCGCGTTGCTAGGGCCATGGGGCGCGCTCGGATCGCTGGCGCTGTGATGGCGGTCGGCACCTTTACCAAAGCCTGTAACCCAGCAATGACATTGCCGCGCTCACCGTCGACGGTAACGTCCTCACCTGTGCGAAGGACGGCTGTGGCATTGCGCGTGCCGACGATGCACGGGATGCCCAGCTCACGGCTCACGATTGCTGCGTGACACGTGGTGCCACCACTGTCGGTAACAACGGCGACAGCCCGACGCATTGTCGGTATCCAGTCGGGGGCCGTCATCGCGGCAACAAGCACCTCGCCTTCTCGAAGCTGGGCTCCTTCGGCGGGAGAGTCCAGAACTCGCACCGCTCCTCCGGCGATTCCAGGCGACGCTCCCATGCCGCTCGCCAATACCTTCCCATTTGTACTGTCACTAGCCAAGGTGGTTATCGGGCGCGTCTGCACCAGGAGAAATGCCCCGTTCTCCGCCGCCCACTCGATGTCCTGAGGCTCGCCGTAGTGTTGCTCAACACGCGTTGCCAGCGCTGCCAGCGCCAAGGCATCCTCGTCGGAGAGTACGCGCTTGTCGGCAGTTTTATCGTCCAGATCGACCTGCGTCTCTCGTCCCTGTGCATCCCGCACGATCTGAAAGGCTTTGTGCCCAATCCGCATCTCGAGCAAGCGGGGACCCTCCTTTGCCACGCGGTAGGTATCAACTTCGACGGTCCCACCAACCACAACTTCGCCCAATCCAAAGGCCGCATCAATGACCACGACGTTTGGGTCGTTGGTCGCAGGGTCGGCGGTGAAGACGACGCCCGAGCGCGTTGAATCCACCATCCGCTGGACCACAACTGCCAGGCTCGGCTCCTCGCTCATCCCTTGCGAGGCGCGGTACGAAATCACCCGCTGCCCATAGGCTGATGCCCAGCACTCTCGGATCTTACCTAGGAGTTCTTCTATTCCTCGTACGTTGGTGAACGTCTCGTGCATGCCGGCGAACGAGGTGACCCCGGTATCTTCACTGGTCGCCGACGAGCGAACGGCCACACGGACCTCAGGGCCCAGCGCTCGATAGGCGGATGCAATGGACTCGAGAACTTCGTCCGGAACACTGGCCTGCGCGACGAGCGATCTCATCTCGTCACTCGCCTTCTCCAAGGACTCCGGGTCTTCAACAGCAACACCGGCGAACTGCTCTTGCAGGGCAGTGCGGACGTTCCCCGCCACAAGGGTGGCAAAGTAGGCATCGGTGGTCACGACAAAACCATCGGGTACGGGCAGCTTCGCACGAAGCATCTCGCCCAAATTGGCGCCCTTGCCTCCAACCCGCGCAATGTCCGCGCGCGAGAGGGATTCGAGATCGATGGTGTATCGAGAGTCGGTGCGCACTTGGCGTTTTACGGGAGGCGTTGTGCTCGTGTGCGTTGAGATAATTTCTGACATGGGTGTACCGCGTTTCGTGTCCCCGCCGCAGGGTTCTTTCAGGGCATCGACGGTTCGTCGACGATGCAGCAGGTGGGCCAATCCCAAGGCTGCGCGCTACTCGAGCGATTCGCCAAACGCTGCTTGCTCCAGGCGTCGCTGCCGAGAAGCGCGCCCAGCGCAACAACAACGAGAACCGCAGGCGCCATGGGGAGCGGGTACCGTCCCCATGGGATGAGTGCGTAGATTTTCCGACGACTGCGAATATCTTCGCGTATCGCAAACGCCACAGTGGCTACAGACGAGGCGCTCTACGTCGACATTGCCTGACCCAACTCCATCACGAGGAGGTGCGCCCCCTGAGGATCTTGGAAGCCCGCAAAGGCACCCCCTCCAGGAATATCTCGCGGCTCAAGATAGACCACGGCACCAAGGGCTTTGGCCTTCTCGACCGCCTCTCTGCAGTTTGCAACCGCAAAGTAGACGGCCCAGTTTGGCGCCACATCGCCCCACTCCTTTTGGATCTGCATCATGGAGGCAACTTCGCGCCCAGCGAGTGAAAAGGAGAGCATCTTGATTGCGGGTTCGGTGCTCTGCACTACTTTGGAGTGCCAGCCGAAGAGCTCGCTGTAGAACTTTCCGGAGGCGTCGAGGTTGCTTGTGTAGAGTTCATTCCAGCACCAGGTGTTTGGTTCGTTTACGACTCGCGCGCCAACGCCGTCTTTGGGCTGCCACAAGCTGAAGACGGCACCCGTCGGATCTCGAATGACCGCCATGCGTCCCTCGCTAAAGACGTCGCGGGGTTTGGAGAGAACCGAGCCGCCGAGCGCGGTTGCGCGTGCCGCGCTCGCATCCGCATCCGCGACGGTGATGTACGTGCTCCAGTGGGGTGGGGCGCCGTTCGCCTGTTTCGGAGCCTCGTATATTGCCGCGACCGAGAGGCCACGAACCTTTGCCGCCGAGTAGGTGGAGCGCGGACCGATAGGCACCTCGTCAAATTCCCAGCCGAAGAGCTGGCCGTAGAAGTTCCTTGCCGCAGCCTGATCCGTTGTCTGCAGATCGATCCAGTTAGGCGTGCCGGGAGCGTAATTTTCAATTTCCATAAGTCGTCCCTAGTGGTTAAAGGTTGCTGCAGCTGTCTTGAGCAAGGCCCGTGCCCAAGACGAAATGATGCGCGCGCAAAGCGCTGTGGCTGAGCTTTTGGGGCGCCCTACTCAAGACCCCGCCGTTCGAACAAATCGCCGCTGGCCCGCTATTTGCTGAACCTGCAGCGAAGCGCATCAGGTGCGCATGGCGAAGGGCGAGAACATGCCAGGTTTTATGGATAAGAAGGTAGCGCTAATCACCGGCGGAGCGGCGGGCATTGGTCGCGCGGCGGCGCTCTTGTTTGCCAAAGAGGGGGCGCGCGTCATGGTCACAGACGTGGAAGCCGACGGTGCAGGACAGACAGCGGCGATGATACGAGAGGCTGGTGGCGATGCGTCGTTTCTACGGACAGACGTAGGGGAACCAGCGCAAGTGGAGGCGATGGTGAAGGCGGTCATGGACACCTACGGCCGCCTGGACTGTGCGGTGAACAATGCCGGTATCGAAGGAACGATCGCGAACTTGGCAGAGTGTTCGCTGGACAACTTTGACCGGATCATTCGCACGAACTTGCGCGGCACGTTCTTGTGCATGAAGTACGAACTCCCAGAGATGATCGGGCAAGGCGGAGGAGCCATCGTCAATTGCGCCAGTGTTGCGGGGCTCATCGGCTTCGCGGGCATTTCGTCGTATACTGCCTCCAAACACGGGATTATCGGACTTACGCGAAATGCCGCACTTGAGTATGGCAAGGCTGGGGTTCGGGTCAACTCGGTATGCCCCGGTGGTATCGAGACCCGCATGCTCGACAGCTTGGCCGACCAACTTGGTTCCGACGATGCCGGTGAACTGCTGGCGCCCATGCACCCGATTGGGCGAATCGGCCAGCCTGCGGAGGTAGCGGAGCTCATGCTCTGGCTCTGTTCCGACCGTGCATCCTTTGTCAACGGAGCAGCGATGACAGTCGATGGTGGCTTCACGGCGCAGTAGACGACATTGGTGTCGAAGGCGTGGTCAGAGCACGCTGGTGCTGCTCATCGCTGCGTTGATCGCCATTGGGATGGTTGCCATTGCTGGGGCGAATACGCCGCTTCCCGACCGGCCCACCGACCGTTCGGTACACGACTACGCTGATGTGATCGCGCCCGCTCACGAGCAGGCGATGGAGCGCACCCACAAGGCGCTCTTTGATGCGACTGGAGTGGCGATTGTGGTTGTGACAGTGCCTGTACTCAAAGACGAGACCATTTCTGGCTTGGCCCTGCGAATCGGCGAGACGTGGGGCGTTGGTCGCAAAGGCGAAGACCGCGGCGTAGTCATTGCGTTCTCAAGTGGCGATCGAAAAATCTTTGTCGCTACAGGCTACGGCGTTGAGGGCTACCTTCCCGACGGAAGAGTAGGTCGCTTCATCGATACCTATGCGCTTCCGGCGTTTCGGTCCAATGATGTTTCCACTGGGCTATTCGAGTTGAGTGCCGCACTGGTGTCCGCCTCGGCAAAGGAATTCAAGGTCACCATCAGCGACCTTCCACCGCTGCGCGCTCCTCCCGAAGAGACCTCTCCAAGTATTGGCGACTACCTTCTTTGGCTTCTTGGCGCGATTGTCTTTCTCTATCTCGCCATCAAGCACCCGCGGCTGCTGATCTTCTTGCTGCTGATCGCCGGTCGCGGTGGTCGTGGCAGAGGGGGCGGATTTGGTGGCGGTGGCGGGTTTGGTGGGTTTGGTGGCGGTGGGTTTGGCGGCGGTGGTGCCGGGAGAGGCTTCTAGCAATGCAGAAGAAACATCGAATTGTTGAGGAGATGGTTGCCAGGCTTGAGGCGTCGGCCGCCGATCGCTTGCTCAGTGTGGTGGTCTACGGTCCGGCGGCCCATGGTGACTATCTAGAGGAGAAGAAGAACCACAATCTCTTGGTTGTCCTATCCGACCTCTCGCTTGCGAGCATTGCGAAGATCGGTGGCCCGGTCAGGTGGTGGCTCAAGAAAGGCGAGCCGATGCCCAGGGTTTTTTCGCCCGAGTTTATTGCCGAGGCCGCCGACGTCTTTCCCATGGAGTTTCTCGACATTACCGCCCATCACGAGGTGGTGCACGGCTCTGACTCGTTTCGCAGCCTTGCTGTGAAGAAGCACCACCTGCGAAGCCAATGCGAACGTGAGCTAAGAGAAAATCTTATGCGCCTGCAAGAGGCGTATTTGGAGGTGGGAGGGAAATCCAAAAGGCTCGTGGCTCTTCTGCGTGAATCGTATCCGGTGTTCGCAACCGTGTTTCGGGGGTGCCTGCAGCTTGCCGATCAAACGGTTCCCGCGCACGACGCGGACGTCGTTCGCGACTTCTGTCGGCATATGTCTCTGGACCCTGTGCCGTTTGCTGAGATTGATCAGATCAAAAACGGCACCAAGGTGTCGTCAGCTCCAGACGACCTGTTTCAGCGTTACTACCAACAAATCACTATGGCCATAGCGGCGTTTGATCGCTTTCAAACGGAGAACGGAGAAACAAAATGAGCAAGAAACTATTTGGACCCCTAGCCATCACAGGCGCCATTGTATTCATTGTCATCGCCTACGGCGCTTGTCAGTACAACTCGTTGGTTACTACCGAGGAAGATGTCGTCGGTGCTTGGGCCGACGTGGAAACCCAACTGCAACGCCGCACCGACTTGATTCCAAACCTCGTTGAGACTGTGAAAGGCTTCGCCGCACAGGAGAAGGAAGTCTTTAAGGACGTTGCGGATGCGCGCAGTCGATTGCTAGGCGCAAAGGGGCCCGCGGAGGTCGGCGCCGCGAACGCCGGTATGGAGTCAGCCCTGGGGCGCCTCTTGGCAATAAGCGAGCGCTATCCCGATCTAAAGTCGAACGCAAACTTCATGCAGCTACAAGATGAACTCGCGGGAACTGAGAATCGTGTCGCGGTCTCACGAAAACGCTACAACGACGCTTCTCGCTCGTACAACAAGACCATTCGCCGATTTCCGGCCAAGATCTTTGCAAGCGTTTTCGGATTCGACGCGCACGCCTACTTCGAAGCGGAAGAGGCGGCCAAGCAGGTACCAAAGGTGGAGTTTGGAAACTGAGGAGCACAACGCCACACGTTGTGTCTCCCGCTCTCGAGTCCCATTGGTGGGGCAATCCCAATTGGTACACCGCCTGCATTGTTGTACCTGAAACAGGCAACACGATAGCCGCACTCATTTGAGCGCCGTGGATGAATCCGCGTGCCGGGCTTTGCCGGGAGATGGATATATATGATTCTAAGAGATGTTATGGTGAGAAACCCCATTACGGTGAGTCCTGATGACAGCCTGCACCATGCATCGCAGATCATGGCCTGGACCGAGACCCATCACCTCCTGGTTACCGTGGGAGACAAGCGACTTGTGGGGCTTCTTAGCGAGCGCGACATTCTGGCGTATCGGGTTCGAGAACCCGACCATTCTCCCGTGTCCACACCGGTCTCGAATGCCATGCACAAGCGGCCACAGACAGCCGGGCCTGAAGACTCCTTGACCGAAGCGGCAGGGCGTCTCTCCATAAGCAACATAGGCTGCCTACCGGTGACCCAGAAGGGCAAGTTGATTGGCCTCGTGACCCGAACGGATGTGCTGTCGGCGGAGGTTCGCAGCTCGATGTCGTCGCAACCGAGTCTGCTAAAAATCGCCGACGTCATGACGAAGGATCCTGTGACCGTTGAACCCAACGATCGTGTTCTGGATGCGGCCCAGAAGATGAGTGACACCGGGGTGCGGCACTTGCCAGTCGTTGACGAGACCAACAAGGTCGTTGGAATCTTGTCGGATCGAGATATCCAAATCGTCGCTCTTGATCCGAAAGCATTTTCCCGGTCTGAAGAGGACGGGGAGTTACATTTGCTTGTTGGCGACGCGATGTCCAAACCACCAATGCATATCTGGCCCGATGAGGACTGTGGCACCGTGTCAGCACTCTTTGTGCAGTTTCGAGCCAGCGCGGCGCCCGTCATCGCCCACGATGGCACGCTCGTAGGTATCGTTTCGTATGTTGACCTCTTGCGGGGTCTCTCACCTGGCGGAGTGCCGTTCGTTCCCTCTCACTCGTAGCGCGCCAGCGGCACCGCAGAGAAACTACCGCAGAGAAACTACCGCAGAGAAACTACCACTGACGCGACATCCTCGGACCGTGGCCGTGGAGGCTATGGTGCCAGTTGCGATAGCAGATCGTTACTGCCCAACCACAGCCGGTCCCAACTCGAGTCCCATGCGTGCGCGCCAACAACAAGAGTCCCACTCGTTTCGTCGATGGCGATAATCGCATCGTCGATCGTGAACCAACGATTGTCTTGGCCTGGACCGCCATACCAGATAACACTGGCAATCTCTCCCTGAGCATCGAGTTGCGCGCTGACGTATCTGAGGACCACGTCATCGTCGCTAAACCACTTTCCGTCAGGCCCGGGACCGCCAACCCTCGTGCGTTGCACATGAACACCGTTGCCGCTGTACGAATCGTAGCTGTAGGCGCCGATGATGTCGTCGCCGGTGTGCCAACGACCGTCGCCCGCGTCATGCACGAATTGCACAGTGCGAAGCAAACGTCCCATGGCGTCGTAGTGGAGTTGCCAGTACCTCGCGATCGTATCGTCGCGGCTGCCCCATGTGCCGTCAGCTCCGGGGCCATCGCGCACTTCAACTTCAAGGAGTCGGCCATCCGCATAGCTGTAGTGCCTCTCGTAGGCAACATGGTCATCATCGCTGAACCACCGGCCGTCGGCGCCGGCATGATCTAGGTGCCGCTCCGTTCCAAGTTCGCCACTTGTCAGATAACTGCCGGTGGTATAGCGAGCCGGTTGGTCGTCTCCAGTCAACCACAATCCGTCGTTGCCTGGGTTGGCCACCAAGACTTGGCGCCAAACACGATCGGCCAGAATCTCTTGGGCGCGGTAGTGCGAAATGAGATCGTCGTCGGTGGCCCACTGACCGTCTGGGCCAACCCCAAAGTAGTGCACCGCGCGCATGGGAATTGCGCCCTGATACTCGTAGGCAGCTCGGCTGCCGATCGCGTCATCGGTTGTGAGCCAACGCCCGTCCGCACCCGCGCCGACAAAGTCCCGGGTTTCGAGGAGCCTTCCTTCGCGATCCAGGGTTGTCTCTCGGTACCCGACGACCCTGTCTTCCACAAGCCATTTGGCGACTCGAGGTGTAACCGGCGATCGGAGAGAGGACAGCGGTAGGAGTGTCTCGGGGCCCGCGTCATCTTGGGCGTCGCCGGCGTCCTGCATGTCCTCTTCGCCCGCGTCCTCAACATCCTCTCCACCTGCGTCTATCGCATCCGGCCCACCGTCTGTCGCGATGTCGCCGCCACTGTCTCGGGCTGCACCTGCATCCTCCAGCGCAACGGAAGATGGGGACTGTTCATCGACGAGCTCAACACCCGAACGGAACAACAGTGCCGCTAGTAGCGCAAAGACAATTGCAGCAAGTAGGGTGCGTTGACGACTGCTCACAAGGACTGCCACAAGCAGGAACTGTTCCCTTGCCGTGGGTGACAGAAACGCTGGCGGTCGGGAGCGAGCACCGTGACTCAGCCAATTCGATCCTCGACACTCATGCCTCCTGTCCTCTCAGAGAATTTCTTTGATGGGTGGCAAACGCCAAAGTCAGTGTGGCGAGTTTTCCCGCATCGGCGCGGGTTCTTCGCCCGCATCGAGACCGAGTTGAACCCTCTGTGGAGCAAGCGTGGCGGCGGAAGAGAACGCACACGTGTTTAGCAGAACATCATCGATCACAAACACCGTGCGGTCAAAGCAGACGTCGATGTCGAGTACTACACATTCCAAATTCAACGCGTCAACAAAGAGTATGTCGTAGAAGCCACAATCCAAGCGCACGGCTATCGACTCGCCGGGAAAGAGTGCGCGCCCCGCAAGCAGGTCCGGCCCATAGAAACGGCTGCCTACGCGCGCGACGCGAAGTTCCTCAATGACGAAGCTTGAATCGTTGAGCACACTGAGCACGCCATCGTCATCCTCGGTTGTAATGATGCATGCGGGTAGCGACCAGAGCAGCGTGACGAACACGAATAACGAGATCGCTCTTTCAAATCTCATGGGTTTTTTGTACGTCATGGGAGCCTTCCTCGAAGCAGCTTGGGTCGTGAGATCTGCTGAGAGATCGCTGCGTTCTCGACACACAGCAAGCATGTTCTGTGCCCCGATTTCGCGAGGTCGCAACAACCCGCAGCGACCACTGCGGGAGTGGTAGGAAATCAGCGTTGACTCCAAAAAATTGGAGCCTGCTTCTGTCTTACAGACGCTTCTGCTACCGCAAACCGCGGATCCCATGCTTGGTACGTCGTGTGCTGGTGCTTCTCTTTGAACGAGGGGGAGCACGTGGAAAATACGACGTTTTTGGGGAATCTAATCTGCAGTGTCTATGACGCGTATCGGTCGCGCTACGGTGATCGGGAGTTCGCCGCACTGGCAACCGAGGTCACGCTGAACGATCTGCTGCTGCGTTTTGATGTCCACGATTCTTCGTTCGATGATCAAGCGCGCCTCGATTTTTCCGACTGTCTCTCGGAGAGCGCTGCCTTTGATCTTGGCGACAGCCTGTTCAAAGATGACCTGACGGACGAAGGCTACTTCGCCGATACTGAGCCATTCGGCGCCGATGAGTATCGCTTCGCCCTCTCGCTGTAGGCGGTCGAGCTCGTGAAAGGTTCCGAGTCTGAATCCCTTTGTGGTGGCCCGCCCAGGGGCGTGTTTCCTTGAAGGCGATTGGAGACGCCAAGGATGCGTTTGCGCTTTGATGGGGGCAGCTCGCCACGTGGTGCTTGCGACTCTGATTCTTGCCGTCGCACCCGCCTGTCAGGACGGTGCGATTCTCGCCAAGTACGGCAGCGCGATGCCGGAATTCCCGGATCAATGCGAGGGTGGGCGGCATCCGGGGGTCGACTTTCGCGCACCGACCGGTAGCTCGGTATTGGCATCCGCCAACGGCGTGGTCCTCTCCGTGCGCACAACCAAGAGTGGAGGCGGCGTTCTTCTCATCTGGCATGAGGAGTTCGATCGCTACACGGCCTATGCGCATCTTGATTGGCCCCTGACACCGCCCGAAATTGGTGAAGAGGTTGTTCGGGGGCAGATCATTGGTCGTGTCGGCATGTTTCGAAACTCGGGGTCCTCTCCCCATGTTCACCTTGAGCTTTGCATGGAGCCGTGCGTTTGGGGGCACCCGAGCTGTTACCTAGAAGGAACGGAAAACCCGCTTCGAAACAGCGACGGCTGCTTTGACGAGGAAGCCGTGTACTCAGAACATCTCTTGGTATTGACGTACCCGGTGCCTTGCTAGTCTCGCGCGAGGTGGGGGACTTCGGAGGCTGTCGAGCTGAGCGTGGCAGCTGGACTTGGCCTGGCGCGTCTACCGGGTGACGCTCCCAATGGTAACGAGGACCTCCACCAGTGCCGCATCCGCAGTGCGTACCCAGACGCGGATTGGCAGGCGTTCAACAGCAATGGCGCAGGCGGGCAATCGCGGCGCGGGGGATTCAAGGCGTTCGACTTGGCTACCTGGCAGAACCTCGTGCATGAGCGCCCGAAGTTGCGCGGCCAATCCATCTTCCTCTGACTCTGCATCGACGGACGACTCGCACGCGGTCTCCGAACAGCGCACATCTGCATCGCCGGACGACTCGCACGCGGTCTCCGAACTGCGCACATTCGAGTCAGTCAATGGGGCCGATACTCTCTCGGCTCACACTGCGCCCAAGTGTTTGCGCAAGGCCTGCCTCTCGAAGCGTTTTGCAGACACAGGAAAGAATGCCTTCTAAGTCTAATTCTTAGAGGCTTCCTCTTCACGGCTTCGTCCTATCGTTGTATCTCGCGCGGTGCTGGTTGGTACCTCGCCGCCATCGGGTTCCTTCGGAACAGGGCTCTCACCCGTTTCTTCGTGCACCCCTTCTTCCTCTTCGATTTGCCACTCCAGTCGAAGAAGCATGACGAGGCCGCCCAGCAACAGGGCCAGAACGAGACCTCCCAAGAAGACCGCACCGACGCTTAGATTGGCCCATACGCTCATGACAACCAAAGCGACCATGAACACCACGGGGATAATCACCAACTCAAGTGCAACGCCCATACCGTTGAAGGTTGCAGATAGCAGGCCAAACAGCAGCCCTTTCACGCTCGAGAGTCATGTTCTTCGCGATTCAACCAAGCACGAGTTTAACGCCGAGGAGCAGACCGATACCGGCCACGAACGCGAAGAAGTGTATGGAGTTGACGAGGAAGCTGTGATGCTTATTGACTTCAGGTACGAGGTCCGATGCACCGATATAGATGAAATTGCCGGCAGCAAAGGGCACGAGGAAACTCACATCGATCTGGAATGACGCAGCGTACGCTAAGAGCCCGCCAATGAGAAACGTCACTGCCGACAAGGCATTGAATACGAGTGCCTTCTTTCGACCCCACCCACTGTGAATGAGGACTCCGAAATCTCCCAACTCCTGCGGAATCTCATGTGCCGCTGCAGCAAGCCACGTTGTGATGCCCAGTCGGATGTCGATCAGAAAAGTACCAGCGACCGCGAACCCACCTATCAGGTTGTGGATGCCATCGCCTATCAGGACCAAGTAGCCGAGAGGCTTCTTGCATTCGGCGGACGCGCGATGACAGTGGTGCCAATGGAGGAACTGCTCCAGGGCGAAGAAGGTGGTGAATCCTGCCAGCAACCAGCAGAATACGGCGTTTGACTGCATAACATCGAGTCCAGCCGGGACCATGTGAAAGAAAGCACCACCGAGGAGTGACCCCGCAGCAAAGGAAACAAGGGGCAGAACTAGGTGGTTGAGAGTGCTTTCTTTGAGAAGCAGTGTGACGCTGCCAACGAGGGCGACGGCGCTCATTAGGATGCCGCTTCCCAGAATCCAGAAAAACGTACTCATGACAATTGGGTCTGATGGAGGGCAAGAGTCGCCAGACCTTGGCCACGAATTTTCGTCACTCGAAGGCAGTGCACCCGGCGATTCTCAGCACGGCGAGTGCGCAATCTACTCGCAACCTCCCATCAGTTCGACATCCCAACGCGAGCGTGGCAGCTTGCGCAATTGCCGAGAAAACGCGCAAAGACATCGGCTCGTTCTGCTGTTGTCGTGGCATTGCTGCCTTCATTTCCAAGCTCGTGAACGAGACCTGCTTGGGCCACGATGTCGGGAGCTGCACTCGCGTTGCTTAGGATCTCATCGTCGTGCAGGGGCGAGACTGCCAACGCAGCAACGCCTTCATTCCACAACGCGTCAGAGGGGCCGGTTAGCCCTTCCCACATTCGGTCTGCCGCCCATTGATGAGCTTTCATATGGTTCTTCGCGCCCGGCTCTTTGCTAGTCGCGGGCATCTCCACCTTCTCAAAGACAGGAACATGACCTGCTGCAACATGGCAGTCGCCACAGGCGGTGCCTATATTTGCGACGACTTGCCCCAATGCGAGAACGTCAGTGAGCGATGCTCCCGGTTTGGCAGCGGCCCTGAGCTTGTCGGTTTCGGGTTTCCAGGCGCTGAGATTCTCGGGTGCCTCGTGATCTGCGAGCCACGTACTGTGACGCTTTGCAGCGGCACTGTCATCGGCAATCACGGCAGTGAGCAAATCGTGAACGCGTTCGTAGTGGTCCTGCATATGGGCCTTGGTTGCGCTCGACTCGACAGCCATTTGGGCAGCCTCCTCCTCCGTTACGGGAGTGGTTTCGGAGGCCCTGTCTTGGCAGGCGCCACCGATGAGCGTGGTTGCCCAGAAAAATGCGCCGATGATTGCCGCGGTGGTGTGTCTCATGATTGCCCCTTCGCTCGGTAGAAAAATTCTTAGAATCTGGATGTATGATGGAACCGTATGTGCAACGGTTGTGCCGCGCACCCAATCAACGTCTCCCAGATGCCTGTGCAGAACGTCTCGGCCGCCATGAGGGCTGGAATACTTCGCGGCGTCGGGGAGAATCCACACCGTCTCGTCGGCGTTCGCACATCGATGTTCACGCTGTGTTCGCTTGATCGAGAGGTCCGCGTCATCGGCCGAGATCGCAAGCCATCCAAGGGGCACTGTCACGATGTTTGCAGAATGGCGAGGGCATGATTTTACCAACCCGCTAGCGCATTCAGGAAGTTCTCGCAGATGCCTATGTGGAGGAACGGTGAATCTGCATCTCAACGATCAAAGGGTGCAAGCAGGAGCGACGAACGATGATAGAAGAAAACAGAAATAAGAAATCCAAGTACACTCGGACGGGGAGGGCTTTGAGGTCCACGGCGTTCGCGTTTGGGGTGTCGGCATTGGTCTTCGGTTGCTCAGGTACAGCACCACAGGCGAATTCGACGACACACGCAACAAGTGGCGCATCTCCGATGTATCCTGCAAAGGACCAGGGACGTCAGGGGCCCCAGACCCTCGACGATTGGTGGCCGAATCGACTCGACCTTCGAGTGCTGAAAGCCGAGGCGCCACACGGCGACCCGACGGATGAGGGCTTCGACTATGGAGAGGCGTTTAGCAAGCTGAATCTAGCGGTTGTGAAAAAGGATATCGAAACGGCACTCACGACATCTCAGGATTGGTGGCCGGCAGACTACGGCCACTACGGAGGATTGATGATTCGCCTCGCTTGGCATAGCGCTGGTACATACCGAGTAACGGATGGACGTGGTGGCGGTGGCGCCGGAACGATTCGCTTCGCACCTCTCAATAGCTGGCCCGATAACGCCAACCTCGACAAGGCTCGGCGGCTGCTTTGGCCGGTTAAGAAAAAGTATGGTCGCAGCCTGTCCTGGGCTGACCTAATGATTCTCAGTGGCAACGTTGCCCTCGAGTCCATGGGCTTCAAAACTCTGGGCTTTGGCGGCGGCCGCGAAGACGTCTTCGAACCAACGGATATTAACTGGGGGCCGGAGACAGAGTGGCTCGCGGACGAGCGTTTCTCTGAAGACGGTACGACGCTCAAGGAGGGGCTTGGGGCAACTCAGATGGGGCTCATCTACGTGAACCCGGAGGGACCCGGTGGCGAGCCTGATCCGGTTGCCGCCGCCGATCACATTCGAGTTTCCTTTGCTCGCATGGCGATGAACGACGAGGAAACCGTTGCGCTAATCGCGGGTGGTCACACGCTTGGCAAGTCGCACGGCGCACACAAACCAAGTGATTGTGTTGGCCCCGAACCCGAGGCGGCACCAATTGAAGAACAGGGCTTGGGCTGGAAGAATCGCTGCGGAACGGGACACGGCGCCGACACGGTGACCAGTGGGCTCGAAGGCGCTTGGACTGGTACGCCCATAACGTGGTCTCACGGCTTCTTCTCGAATCTCTTCAAGTATGAGTGGGAGCTCGTCAAGGGCCCGGGAGGGGCCCATCAGTGGTCTCCTAAGGGGATTGAGCCAACGGTGCCCGATGCCCACGATCCGTCAAAGACGCACCTGCCTATGATGCTCACGACGGATCTCGCACTCAAGATGGATCCAGCATATCGAGTTATCTCTGAGCGCTTCCTCAAGAATCCACGGGAGTTTGAAGCGGCATTTGCCCGCGCCTGGTTCAAACTCACGCACCGTGACATGGGGCCCCATGTTCGTCTGCTCGGTGCCGAGGTACCAGAGGCGCAGTTGTGGCAAGACCCCGTTCCGGCCGTTCAACACAAGCTGGTTACTGAACAGGACGTCGCGGCGCTTAAAGCTGACATCATCAAGTTGGGGCTGCCAATTCCACAGCTAGTTCGCCTCGCCTGGGCCTCGGCTTCCAGCTATCGCGACACGGACATGCGGGGCGGAGCAAATGGCGCGCGCCTGCGTTTGGCCCCGCAAAGGGACTGGGTTGTCAATCAGCCCGCGGAGCTTGCGAGTGTGTTGCCAGCCCTTGAGAAGCTTCAGCAGAGCTTCAACGGTGCCAAGACCCGTGGCGCGAAGATATCTCTCGCGGACATGATCGTCTTGGCCGGGTGCGCAGCGGTGGAGGAAGCGGCGCGGCAAGCCGGCCATCAGGTGAAGGTTCCCTTTGCGCCTGGGCGAACGGATGCCTCGCAGGAAATGACGGATGTGCAATCGTTCGCAGTGCTTGAGCCGCAAGCTGACGGATTTCGAAACTACTTCGCATCCGGCAATGACCGCACAGCAGCTGAGATGCTTGTGGACAAAGCGGATGTGCTCACGCTGAGTGCACCGGAAATGACGGTACTCGTTGGTGGTCTGCGCGCGCTGAGTGCCAACTACGATAGCTCCAAGCACGGCGTGTTCACAGAGAAGCCCGGCACGCTATCCAACGACTTCTTCGTCAACTTGCTCGACATGAATGTCGAGTGGAAAAAGTCTGAGAGCAATCCTCGGATCTACGAAGGACGCAATCGCGGCTCGAAGAACCTGAAGTGGAGCGCAACCGAAGTCGACCTCGTCTTTGGATCGAATTCGCAACTGCGAGCCCTCGCGGAGATCTATGCGGCGGATGATGCCAAAGATAAGTTCGTAGAGGACTTCGTCGCAGCTTGGAACAAAGTCATGAACCTCGACCGCTTCGACATCAAGCGGTAGCTGAGGCTAACTTCGGCGCCCCTCGGAATGAAGAGCGCCGAAGTTCGGGCTACAAGTTGAGCGGCGGCCGGCGCGAATTCAGGATTACCGGGTTCTCGCTTGACTCTTCACCGTGTTCGAGCCAACTCACGATGCCACCCTCGAGCGAGCGGACGTTGGAAAATCCCGCAACCGTGAGGATCGCAGCGGCCGTCATCGAACGGCCACCGCTGTGGCAAATCGTCACGATGGGGCTGTCCCGTTTGTCTGAGAGTTCTTCTAGTGCATGTGATAGATCGCCAATCGGAATGAGCTCGGACCCGGGTATGTGTCCCAAGGCCCCATCGAACTCTTCTGGCTGGCGAACATCGAGAAGGAACGGAGGAGTCTGGGATGAGACTTCGTCTGAGAGTTCCTCTGCCGAAACGATTCGGACCTTCGCGTCGTTGATGTTGCCCTTGGTTCCCAACACCTCGCACGTTGGCGCGTCGACGGGAATCCACGCTGCCTGCGGATCTCGAGCACAGGCATAGTTTGCTTTGACGACATCGACCATCCAGTCTGCGGCGCCGAGCCGTAGATCATCGAGCCACTGAATGTACTCCTCGCGCGATCGCGGCTTGAGCCGGGGGTTGTCGCGCCGCTGTGCCGCGAGAGTGGACTGGGTCTTGCCGTGGTAGTCGTGGGCAGGGAATACGAGCAGCGTCGCGGGTAGGCTCGTTAGCGTGGCCAGAGAGTCCCAATGCTTGCCTGCGTCTCCGCCCGGCAAGTCAGTGCGGCCGGCGCCGCCCTCACCGATGAAGAGAAAATCGCCAGTGAGAATTCGATCGGGAAAGAGCAGGGAGATGCTGTCTTCTGTGTGACCGGGCGTGTGGCGAACCTCAATGGATGTCGAGCCAAGCTCAAGCCAGTCGCCGTCGCTAACGCGGTAGTTTGCACAATCACATCCGGAGTTTTCGTGCATCACGTAGTCTGCACCCGTTCGATCGCGCAGTGCTGCCGCGCCAGAAATGTGATCCGCATGGACATGCGTGTCGACGATGTATTTCAGTTCCAGTTCATCCTGCCTCAGCGTTTCAATGTAGTGATCCACTTCTTCCAAGACGGGATCAACCAACATGGCCAGGCCATGGTCAGAGATTAGGTAGGTTTTGCAGGGGCCGTCATTCAGTTGCGAAAATTTCATGTGGGCGAACTCAGCAAGTGCTAGGCCAGTGTTTCTGAATCTGGCGTAGCGAAACGGATGCTCTGGCTTCGAATGCATGAAGCGATTGGGTCTCGCCCGCGTTCGCTCCCGCGTGTTCTTCGCGATTGGAGCGAGGGAAGGACCGGCGAAGTTTCCCCAGGATGCTGCTTTTTGCCCACCCATCCGCCCAGCGTTACATGCGGAGCCTCGCGCGCAGGCCGCTTCTCGGTGGCATGGCCGATGCAAAAAGCTCTACCAAACTACACGATAGGGAGCCGATATGAAGCACTACAAGACAGTTGCTGCCACCGCGTTTCTCGCCCTCGTTCTCACGGCGGGAGAAGACGATGTGAATGCACAAGAGGCGAGCAAGGACCAACAGCGCGATACCGCTACCGAGATGAGCAAGGATCACGTGAAAGAGAAGATAAAGCCCGCGATACGTCTCTTAGATGAAGCGTACGCCAAGCGCGATACCGACCGGGCCTTCGTGCGCTTTCGCCAAAACATTGAACGCGATGCGAAGCTGAGCGAGGGTGGCTTGGGCAACCAAGAGCGACTCTTGTGGCGCTATCATCACGATGGTGGTGATCACTTGGCGATGCGTCGGATGGTGCAACTCGCCACGCGTTCCGAGTGCAAGGGCCCATGCTTTGAAAGCATTCTCGGCTTTGTGTCGAAGGCTCGTGAGGCAGGAGCTGGAAGCGAGACTGCAACCAACATGTCCATGACGGCAATACGCGATGAGCGGACAGAGCGCCGACGCGACAAGACAAAGCTCAGTGACGAAGAGGCTGCGAAGAGACTGCAAAGCCGTCTTGAGAACCGGTTGCGAGCGTGGCAACAGGAGCGAATTCAGGCGAGAAATCGGGCGCTGATGCGTGACACCATTCGAGACCGCGAACGAGCAAGAGCTCGGAACGGCGATCGAGCGGCCGATCGAGATGCTGCGGCTGATCGAGATGCTGCGGCAGCTCGAGACCAGGACCGGGATCGAGACCGAGACCGAGACCGAGATGCAGACCGAGACCGAGACCGGGACCGGGACCGAGACCGAGACCCAGATCGAGATGGGAGCCGCGGCACGCGGTGAACCTGAGAACGTCTGGCCTCTGAGGAACTTGGCTCGTACCAGCATGTTGGGCCTGCACGACGTGGAAGATCGGATCGGCAAGAAGCGGAAGCAAGATGCAACAAGGACTACGACTGCCACTTCTGCACTCGCTGCGTACCTACGACCGAGAGGCTTTCAAAGGCGACCTTGGGGCCGGTCTCACAACCGCCATCATGCTGGTGCCTCAGGGCATGGCCTACGCCATGCTGGCGGGCTTGGACCCAATCATCGGGCTCTACGCGGCAGCCCTTCCCACCGCAATCTACGCGTTCATGGGAACCTCTCGGGTGCTAGCCGTTGGGCCCGTGGCGATGGTCTCTCTGTTGGTCGCCGGTGCTGTGGCTCCGATGGCGGGAGCCGATCCTGTTCTCTACGCCGCGTATGCCGGACTCCTCATGCTACTCGTCGGCGCCTTGCAGTTCGGAATGGGGATGGCCAGGCTCGGCTTCCTGGTTAAGTATTTGTCTCATCCTGTGATCGCAGGATTCACATCCGCTGCAGCTCTGATTATTGGCTTCTCGCAACTCAAGCACATACTTGGCGTACCGATAGAGCGCAGCCACCATATCCACACGATTCTTTTGCAGGCGATCGAACAGGCCTCCGCCATTCACGTGGCAACACTCACGATCGCTGTTGCCACTGTCCTCACTCTTTTGGTTTGGAAAAAGGCCGCGCCGCGGTTTCCCCGCTTCCTCTTTGTCGTGGCGGGCGGAACCCTCGCCGTTTGGGGGCTCGACCTCGGTGCATCGGGTGTCGCCATGGTGGGAACCGTCCCACGCGGCTTGCCATCCTTTGCGATGCCAACGATCGATTTGAAAGCGCTTGAAGCGCTAATCCCATCCGCTCTCGCCATTGCATTTGTGGGGTTCATGGAGAGCATCGCTGTCGCAAAGAATTTCGCACGCCAAGGTGGGTACGAAGTGGATGCAGACCAAGAATTGCGGGCACTCGGAATGGCCAACCTCGGTGGCGCATTCTTTCAAGGCTATCCGGTCACCGGAGGCTTTTCTCGCACCGCCGTGAATGCCGAAGCCGGGGCTGTGACCGGCCTGGCCGGCCTCGTCACAGCGTTCGTGGTTGCCATGGCCCTGCTATTCCTCACACCGCTCTTTTTCTACATGCCCAAGGCGGTTCTCGCCGGCATCATCATGACCGCCGTCTTTGGTCTCATCGATGTGCGTGAGGCCAAACATTTGTGGAAGGTGGCAAGGCCTGATCTCGTCCTCATGGGTCTCACCTTTGTTGCGACCTTGACCTTGGGCATTGAACTGGGAATTGGGGTCGGTGTCGGAGCGAGTCTTCTCTGGTTCGTGATTTCCAATGCCAAGCCGCATGTCGCTGTTCTTGGGCGTCTGCCTGATTCGACCCTCTATCGCAATCTGGACCGATATCCCGATGCGACGGTCACCGACGGAGTCATTGCACTGCGTATCGACGGGCCGCTCTTCTTTGCCAATACGGCCTTTCTCACGGATACGGTCGCGGGGCTGGTTGAGAGAAGTTCTTATCTGATCTCGGCGGTCATTGTCGAAGCGGGCGCGATTGGCAGCGTCGATGCATCCGGTGCGGCGGCGGTCGTGGACCTAGGCGCAAGTCTAAAGAGTCGAGGCATCGAACTGTGGCTCTCGACTGTGCGAGGACCCGTGCTCGATGCGCTTGTACTCGGTGGGATTCACGACGCTGTACCAGCCGATCACATCGTTGCCAGCGTGCATGATGCAATGCTGCGTATCGGGGAGGGGCGCGAATGAGTTCGCAGCCCGTAGGGGTTTCTCGCAGTTCCAACGCTGGCGTGCCGATCCTCGCCTGCTGCTGGCTACAGCTACACAAGTGTCAAATCGCGCCTCCTTCGGGAGGGGGCGTTTCCAACAGATACTCGGTCGGCGTCAGGCGCTGAAATGCTTCGACTGCGGAGAGGAAAACCTCCATCAGCTCCTGCATGGATTCGGGCCCCTGTGCAGAGAGAATGTGGCCGAAGGCGGCAACCGGGGACGCGACCCAACGAGCGCCTGACCCCTCTACAAGGCCCCGCATCGATTTGGGCGAAGTGAGTGTGCAGCCCTTGCCAATCCCTGATGCAAGAAGCATTCGCACTCCCCCCGAGAACGCTGCGATCGGGCGCCCGGCAAGGTGCGACAAGCGAAGGAATCGCTTCATGTCGTTGTCGAGGGAGGTGCCATCCGGCCAGCGTCCGTGAGGTAGGATCAGGCCACAGAACTCTTCTGGGCCCAGTCTGCAAAACGGAGTGTCGGTGTTCATGAAGCGAACTTCATGATCTGCGTCCTCAAGTGTCTGCTTGAGGAATTCGATTTCCTCGTTGCGCGCGCCTTCTGCGACTAGAATTGCAATTCGTGCCATGGGTCGGGCAACCTAGGCGGCCTTGACTTTGTCAAGCCAGTCGTTGAGTCTGCGCGCAGCACTTTCGCTGATGCTGTCCCAGCCGCCCCGCAGGCGACTCTGCAGTTCGTCCAGTTCTCGTTCAATGCCTGCGATCGAGTCGTTGGCCGCTGGGGTTCCTTGTGCTTCGAGCTTGGCAAGTCGCAGCTCAAGCTCTTCCCTTTCGGCTTCCACTCGTTGGCGGAGTTCCTTCTTGTCACCCATGTCTGTCTCCTCGGTTCTAATACGTCCCGGTGAAAAAGCAGAATGCATGCCAGAGTTCTGGGGCTCGCCAACGCGCAGCCAGCGAGCGCCAAAGCCGCCTGCTGCGCTTGCGGCTGAGAAGGGGAGTGGCCGCGACTACGGCATTTTCGCAGTCTGGGATTTGGCGCCCGTCGCTTCGTCTGTTTGCGCCATTTTGTCGTCTAAACCGAGTTGCGCGTTGTAGGCGCCGGAGTTCTCAAACATCCAATGGGTCTTAAGCTTTCCGTCAGCAAATTGTAGAAGCTCCAGTTGTTTCGTTTTCACGGTCTTGCCTTTGGTGTTCGTAGTGCCAGGCATATCTTTCTTCAACGTTGATTCTGCGTCATGAACCGAAACCACCCAGTCTCCCGCGGCCCACTGCGATACCGGCGTGCCTTTGTGTTCCACCATCTCCTTCCAAGAGTCGTATCCCTTTCGATAGGACTCGGCCCCTTGCATCACTTCCTTGTCACCCACGTAGCGAAAGCTCGCGTCCTTATGCACCTGCGCAAAGTAGGCGTCATCGTCACCGGCAATCATCTTCTCTGCCATGTCGTTGGCCATGACGAGGTTTGCCTTCTCACTCTCACTGCCTTTTGCGACAATGGCGACCTTCGTGGCCCAAGGCGTCTCAGAGGTGGGGGCCTTCTCATTGGAACGAATCCCCAGCTGGTGCATCATCGTATTGGAATCAATCCAATGCTGGCTCGCGACAACCTTGCCTTTCGCATCGAGTTCGACCGCCTGCGCTTGAAACATCGATATCGGCTTTCCGGTGGCCGGCATCTGCATCAGGCTTCCCCTATTGGTTCCCGTCGTATGAATGACCGCGACCACATTGGCACCATTGACGAGGATGAGTTGGGCCTCCGAACGAATGTCGGGAAACGCTTGCCAGTACTCCTGGGCCATTAAGAGCGCGGCATCAGCCCCCTTCGCGCGCTTCGGAGGCTTGCTGTCAACAATATCAACTTCTGACTTGGCGCCGTAACAATCTCGAAAGGCCGGTGCGTCTTTGGCATTGTACGCGTCCCAGCACTCGCGAAAACGCGTCATCGTCAAGTTGCCAACAATCGGTGTCGCGGCTTTTTTCGCCACACCCTCGATCACGGTATCGACTTTGGATTTTGCGCTCGTAGGCGCCATGTCATTTTCTTCCGTCTTGTCCTTGTCGCAGCCAAAGAGCATCAGGCCGGTGGGCAGTAAAACTAGGAGTGTCTTGCGTAAACAGATCATAGGATTCCTTGGTGGCTCCGAGAGGAGCAAATGTGTTGCGCGCAACAGCGTGTATGCGCTTGTGAGGCCCGGAGTGCACGCAAAGGGCCAAGGTCAGGGCTTGGCCTTGAGTGCTGTTGGCAGCGAGTACATCGTTGCCTTTGGTGCGTGATATTTCCCGCTACGCAAAAAAATCCTATTCGATGGAGAGTCGCTCTGGGGCAGAGGCCGTCTCCAACAGGCGCATCAGGTCGAACGTCGAGACAATGCCCAGGAGTTCCCCGTCATCGATGATCAGAATGCGATGGATGCGTTGCGTGCGCATGATGCGAGCGATATCCGTAACCAGCGTTCCGCTTGGAACACTAACGACCTCGGTCACCATGGCATCTGCGACTCGCAGGTCGGCGATGCGGTCTTGAAAGTCCACAACGTCGTGTAGCCAGTCGGGCCCAGAATAGGGCAGGTCGCGATGAAAGTAGAACGGCACCGTCGCACCCGAGCGTCCTCCGTACTCATCTTCGACGGCCCGAAGTAGGTCGAGACTCGAAATTACGCCGAAGAGGTGGCCGTCCTCATCCACCACAGGCGCCCCGTTGATTTCTTCTTCGAGAAAGAGCCGATGCGCCTGCAAGAGGGGCGCGTTGGGGTCGAGAGTTCGTAAGTCCGTCTCCATGAGATCGCGAGCGAGAATAGGCATGCGCAGCAAGCTTGCACGGCGCGCGCCGATTGTTAGCCGGCCGGGACGGAGCTGCTCAGCTCGCTTTCCAAGACCTTGAGTTCTGCCTCTAGCGTGTCGGACGTGATGTCTCGCTCGGCAGATTCCTCGAAGTCTTCTGGAGCGGGTGGTGCGGGCGCCTCTTCCGCGCCGGCATCGAGTACCGCGAGTCCTACGTAAGCCGACGCTTGTGCATCCGGCCCCGCGTCCAGCTCTCCGTCGAGTGTCTCCAGTACCAACGGAGAGACTTCCTGCACATCATTATTCTTAGAACAACCGACAGCGACTAGGCCTGCGGCAACGAGTAGTGCGATATGAGCTTTCATTGATTTCCTTATCTTGTTGCGATTCGTGTTCTAAGTGCTGCCATACGACCACGATGTCGCTGGCGTTCGCGGGCCATGGCGACATCTACGCGGATGACCATGTTGTCTCGCCCCAGGCTTTCCGCGAGTCGCAGCATGCGCCAGAGTCTCGCCATCCGACGACTGTGAAGTGCCAGCTCGGCCCGTGCTTCGGGCGCTCTGAGAACGTTGGTTTGCCAACGAGCCCGATATCCCGCGATGCTGTTTCGCCTTCGCTCCGCACGGTTTCGACGCATCTCGTCTTCTCGAATTCCTCTCGCGGTTTCGCGTTGGGCTCTCGACCGACCAAGGTTGGGTTTGCGTTGCCGCCATGCTCGTTCTGCAACGCGCCAGCGACGCCGCCTGAGTGCGTTCGTTTCCGCTTGCCAAGTGTCGGAGCGCGGCGTGAATTCGCCAACGTAGAGAGGTCGATCGAGGGATGGGCTACGCAAGAAGATTGGGCCGCCTTGCACGCTTGGTGGCACTTGAAAGACGACGGTGCTTGGTTCCCGAATTTCTGGAGCCACGTCGATGCCGTCGATGCGAATCATGGCGTCGCCAGGCAGATTGAAGCCGCGCACCACGACCTTGTTTCCCGCGGCTACCTGGTGTGCGAAGTGCGAGATAACTGGATCGCTCTGGGAATAATCCCGCACCATCGAAGCACTGTCCGGCACTCTGCGTTCCTGAGCCGTGGAATGGCTAGCAAGAGCCACTAGCGTCGCGAAAAATAGGACGATATGGAATGTTCGTTTCATGCGTAGCACACCTTGTTGTTGCTGCGAGGTTGTTGCCGCGAGGTCTACTGACACAGCTCCGGAGATTTGAAGCGCGCGATCATGCGGGCGAAGTCGTTCGGTGCGCGAGCAAGTGGCGCGCCAACGCGAATTGCGCAGGGGCATGGCTCATAAAACGCCCGGCATGGCTCTGTGCGATTGGCCCGATCTCCGAATTAAGTAAAGTCCCTAGGGAAAGTGTGGTTGCGAAATGCGCAATCGCGAAGTATCTCCCGCGGGTGCGAATTCTTACTCGGGTCTTGCCTGGTCGGTCACGCTGCGCCCGCACGAAAGGCCGCCTGCCGGCGCTGGCACACCGCCTGCACTACTGAAACTCGTTGGCGGCCCCAGTGGGTCGTTTGGTATGTCGGACCTCGTCGGAAGCGGCAACGCGGATGGCAGGTCACAAAGCTTGGACGGGTACGAGTCGCTGGAGACAGGAGGAAAGGCGATGCATCGATTGATACGTTGAAGGCTAGCGTCGTTCTCACAGTGAGAGAATGGCGAGGAAGGTCACGAGCGGAGCAGCGTGAAGGCGTTGCAAGGTGCATTGAGGAAGACCCGAGGAAGCAGAAACTCAGGAGGGGATCGAGGCCGGCGAAGGGTAAAACTGACGCAGGTAGAACGGATCGGCAATTGGACAAGACCCTGAAGGCGAGGCGCTGCTTGCAGT